>Ga0265296_1000013_pt1 | contig 516886 bp, 473 predicted proteins | sample MunlanPumphouse1_FD_189073 | JGI IMG/M metagenome (GOLD analysis project Ga0265296, IMG submission 189073) | Groundwater microbial communities from a municipal landfill in Southern Ontario, Canada - Pumphouse #1 | ecosystem: Environmental > Aquatic > Deep subsurface > Groundwater | place... | reverse complement strand
GGCTGAAGCTGTAAAACAGCGCCTCCTGCATCACCGTTCGCTCGCCCATCATCAGTTGTCTCCCGATAACGAGAACACTGAATCATTCCTCGCGCTTCACTGCAAGAGGGAGTTTTTCAACAGAATAAGGCGCTAAGCAGTCGTTTTGTTGCCTGGCTCCGGCGGCGGTACGTCGACCTCGCAGCGCACCGACTTTTTCTTCGCGCGCCTGGCGCAGGCAGCAATCTCGGCCTCGTTCTCTTTGTAAAAGCGCGCTGCCGACATCAGTCGAAGCCATTGATCGGGCTCGGACGTCTGCATCAAATGCTGACCTGCACTCCAAGCATCGCGCTGCAGTACCGCCGCCGCCCTTTTCTCCGGCCAACGCCATTCCAGCGGGGCAGCACGATCGACCAGCGGCGGCAATGAGCACCCGACTATCGCGGCTATAACAAAAGCGGAAGCGATGCCGGTCGCGAGCCACCGGTTTTGCTGTTTTGCCGATCGTGCTGATGCAACTATTGTTCCGATAGAACGAGCAGCATCATCAAGACGCTGCTGCGCCGATCGCCAGGCTTCGTGATCGGCCGACCGTCCATCCCGTCCGGAGATTTCGATTTGATGCCCGATCTTCTCGGGCGTGAGCGCCAGGACGGGGCGTTCCTTCAACGCGTTGAAGGCTTCGCGCGCCTTCTCCCATCGCTCCGCGATCAGGCCCAGCTCCGAGCTATAGTCGCGCCCGTGTATTTCCTGCTGAAGCTTGGCGAAGCCGTCGACGGAAGATCGCAGCCCGGCAATGCCGCGTATGATGGCTTCTACGGCGTCCTCGACGGGAGGCGGTTCGGGTTCGGGCTGGGGTGCGTTTTCGGTCATCCGGCAAGCTTACATACCGATTCCCAAGCCACGTGAAGGGCGGAGATATTCTGCAAGATCATGAGACAGCGTTTTCTTGCTCAGGGCGTCCAGGCCAAGTTCGGCGCGCCGATTTCGGAGCAGCGACTCGAGCTGTGCATCGCGGTGAAGGCTCTTCGCCATCCCGTCGAGGCGGTCGCGGACACTGTCCATTCGTGCGTAATCGCCCTCGCGCTGAAGGTGTCGGAGCTGGCGCGCGTTCGACTGCCATTCGGATACGAAGCGATCGGCCCTTCCCTGCACGTCGATGCGGATCTCGGCTTCGGCCGCCATGGCTTGGATCGCACGCTGTGTTCGTCCCCCTGCCGCTTCGCTCATCAGCGATGGGTCCTTCCGCATGGCTTCGGCAAGGTCGGCAGACCCATGTTCACGCACGGCGTTCATAGCCCGCTGGGCGCGCTCCATCGCGTCCACCTGATGGCGCAAAGGTTGATACCCCTGCTGCACCATCCCTTCGACATCCTTCGCCGCGCGGCCGTAGCTCTCGATAGCCTGGTCGAGCGGATTTCGCGGGGCGAGCGCGTCCAAAGCGCGCGCGTTAACGCGGACGCCATCGAGCGCTCTGCGTTTCGGCGATGTTGGTGCCGGGCCTGATTGCAAAGTGAGCTCCGGCATTGGTCTGACCTTTATGCCGGCAAAGATGTTTCGCTTCGGCGCTACGGCTGGTGCCGCCTCTCGTTCGAGATAGTCGCTCGCCATATCTTTACCGCGCTCGCGGCTGAGTGCGCGCACAAGCCTCGGCTGGTCAGCAAAATCGTCGCGGCCATAGTGGAGATCGACGGATTGGCGATGGCGCGACATCGCGACGTACGCGCTGTGCCGATCGAGTCCGGGTGTTGCGAGCACATGGACGCGGTCCACGGTCATCCCCTGCGCCTTGTGGATCGTCGCCGCATAGCCGTGATCGACATGCGCATAGTCTTTGAGGTCAAAAGCGATGCTGCGGCCGTCGTCAAGCAACACGCCAATACGCATCCGGTCTATGGTCTGAACGGTGCCGAGCGTGCCATTCTTCACGCCGAGATCGCGGTCGTTCCGTTGGAACATGACGCGGTCACCCGAAGCGAAATTCCGGTCGCCGCGCTCCACCGTCATCGCGACATCAGGGCCGAGACTGCCGCCCGCCCGCAAACGGGTGCGCGCCTCGTCATTGAGGGCGCGGACTTCGTCGTTGGTGTGCGTAAGAATGATCCGACTAGCATCGGGATGCAGCTGCCGGTCGCGATCCCACGCGTCGACGAGGTCTCCGCGCGCAACCTCTCGCGTGTCGGCAGCATGAAGGTGTCCCGCGTCGGCATAGCGGCCGATCGCCTCGCCAGTCCTACCCGTGGCAAGCTCGCGTGTCGCGTCGCGCTGCCAGCTTTCGTTCTGCCGCCGGATCGACGTGATCTCGACGGCACCGTGGCGCTCGGCGGTCGAGCGGAACGCCGCGCCCGCTTCGATGGCCTGAAGCTGCTCCGGATCGCCAACGAGGACGATCTTCGCCCCTTGCTTCTCGGCCTCGGTGACGACGCGTTCGAGCTGGCGCGTGCCAAGCATGCCCGCCTCGTCGATGACCAGGACATGCTTATCGGTCAAAAGCTCGCGGCCGTTGGCCCATTGATGCTCGAGACTGGCAATCGTGCGCGACGCAATGCCCGAACCTTGTTCGAGCCCTTCTGAGGCGATGCCCGAGAGGGCTGCACCGCGCACCTCATACCCGGCGGCCTCCCACGCATCGCGGGCAACCCCGAGCATCGAACTTTTGCCCGATCCCGCGTAGCCGATGACATTGCTGATCCCGCGGGCGCTGGTGGCATGTTCGAGCGCGCCGCGCTGCTCTGCCGATAGCTCCAAGCCTCGGTCGAGGGCGCTTTCCAAGGCACGGTCGCGGTAGCGATCGGCGACGCCGTGATTGCGGCGCGCGTCGAGCTTCGCCGTCGCGCGTTCGAGGCGCTGCTCGGTCTCCAACATCAAGCGTGACGTGAAGCGATCTTCGCCGCGTCCATCCCGGCCTAGCGCGACGAGCTCGGGCGATGCCTTCACCGCGCCAATCACCGCATCGAACTGCTCCTTCCCCTCGCTGTGCCGGTGCACGAATATCGCAAGGTCGCGGTGGGTGAACGTCGCCTGCTGGTGGGTGATCGCGTCGAGCGCGATGGACGGATTGGCGAGAATGCGCTCGCCGTTCGATCGCGCGATCTCGACATGATCCTGAAGCCGCTCGGCCTCAAGCCCCTGCCCAGCCATGCGGGATGCCGCCGGACCGATCTTGTGCTGCGGTTCGAGCTCAATCCCCTGCTCTTCCAACGAGCGGTGGTCGATGCGCGCATCGATATCGAGTTCGGCGAGCCGCTCGTTGACATGCTCAGCCCAGGCCTCGCGCCAGTGGGTCAGCAGTTCGGTGCGGTTCCACTCGCGGACCTTCGCGCCAAAGCCGACCTCCCCTTCCTCGCCAATCTTGATCTCGCGCATGGTGAGCATGACATGCGCGTGCGGCCTCGCCAGGCCGTCGGCGCCGATGTCCCAATGGACATTGAGATCGGCGACCATGCCGCGAGCGACGAACTCCCTTTTCACGAAGTCGCGCGCGAGGTCGATGCCCTGCTGCTCGGTCATCTCGCGCGGGATTGCGAACTCGACTTCGCGAGAAAGCTGGGCGTCTTTCCGAAGCTCGGCCGCTTCGACATCATTCCAAAGGCGCTCGCGGTCGTGCCATTCGTCGGGGGCGCCTCCGGGCAGCAGCACCTCGCTGTGCACGACGCCGGCTTTGTTCGAAAAGTCGTGGCTTCGACCGAGGCGCTCATCGTGCAGACGATCAGCCGATCGATAGGCTGCGGCGGCGACCGCGCTGCTGCCGGCAGCGCGCGAAATGACTTTTGCAGATAAATGGTAGATCGCCATGGCAGCATACCATTTACTGCAAAACGAGCACGTCGGCACGACGTATAAGCGCGCCCTCACACGATTTCATCGCGCTCGGGATCGCAAAGTCCCAAGAGATTTCAACCGCTTGAAGTGCCGCGAGACTCTCGATAGCTGGACTGTCCGTTCCATCGTAAGGAAGGACAGACGATGCGTAAACCGCGTGATTTCGATGCCGAACTCCAGGCGCTCACCGACAAGGCGAAGATGCTGAAGACGAAGAAGCAAGGGCAGCTCGGCGAGCTGGTCGTCGCGACTGGCGCGAGCGCGATGTCGATCGAACAGCTGGCGGGCGCCTTACTCGATGCCATCGCGGCGGATGCATCGCGGAAGGAGGCGTGGCGAAAAAGCGGCGCCGCCTTCTTTCGCGGCGACGGCGCCAGCGCTCGCCCGGGCGCTCGCCGCGGTGCGGGCAGCGCATCGGCGAGCGGTGCAGGCACACCACCGACTTCAGGCGAAGGCAGCGCGGCATGACATGCGGGCATGGCAGGTGAAGCGGCGCGAGCGCACGCGGCAGCTGATCGAGCTCGGCGGGCTCGTCGCCAAAGCCGATCTGATCGAGCTGACTGGCGACGATCGGGCGGTGATCCTGGGGCTACTTGTCGAGGCAGCCGCGAAGCTGCGCGGAGAGACGCGCGAGCAACAATTGCTTTTGTGGCGGCGACGCGGAAAGCGAGCGTTCGAGGACAGTCCGGCGCCAGGCTCAAACGGGATATTTACCTCAACGGTCTAACCGAGCGCAATGGCACGACGCTGGAACCATCGAAGAGCCAATCGCGCTGGCGTATCGAGCACCCATATACTCCTGGGCGCAGGCGTCATCGGCGCGCTTGCGGGCATCGGATCGATCGGCGCGACGTCCGAAGGACGCGCGCACCTTTATGATGTCGCGAGCGAAGCGAGCGTCGCCGCAGGATTGGCGCGCGAGCGCGCGCCAGCAGGAGGCGATTATTGGCGACGTTGCGACGATGCGCGCGCGGCGGGGACGGCCCCGATCTACCGCGGCGAACCAGGATATCGCGATGGTCTGGATGCGGACAACGACGGTATCGCCTGCGAGCCTTATCGCGGTCAGTAGCGCCGAGGCTATTTAGCCTTGGCGCCGCCGCGTGCCGCAGGCTTGCGGCCGCCGCCACGCCCCTTTGTTCCGAGGCCGATCGATTTCGCGAGTTCGCGGCGCTTCTCCGCATAATTGGGAGAAACTAGCGGATAGTCTTTCGGCAGATTCCATTTCGCGCGATATTCATCCGGCGTCATGCCGTGATCCGTTGCAAGATGGCGGCGAAGCATTTTCATTTTCTTGCCGTCTTCGAGGCAGACGATGTAGTCAGGCTTGATCGATGCGCGCACGGATACGGCGGGCTGCTGCGGCTCGGGCTCCGGCACCGACTTGGTGTCTAGACCAGAGAGCGCCTCGTGCACCGAACGGATGATCAGGGGAATATCTGACACGGCGACCTTATTGTGGCTGACGTGCGCAGCAACGATATCCGCGGTCAGCGTTATCAGCGTTTCGGAGTCTTCCATCTTGCAAACATCCTTCGAGGTCTAAGCTACTTCGCTTTACCCTCTAGCGATGCAATCCGTTCCGAACAAATGGCATGTACGGCGCGGCCCAGTTCTTCGACACGCTCGCCGAGCCAAAGCAACTCTTCTTCGGTTATGCGATAATGCTTCGAATAGCGGGCTTTCACGTAGGCCTCTTTGAGCTTCTCGAAGTGCTTGCGATCCGATTTTAGCTCGCGCGGCCAAGCATCGACCAGCCGCATGTCAATGCGCTCTGCCTGAGTGCGCAGGAAGCCTAGATTATGAACATGTGGCGTGTAAAAGGTGCAGACCAACTGAACCCCGTGATAGAGGCTTTCGGTAGCCTGATGTAGCAGGAAGGCCGCTTTTCGGAAGCTACGACGCCCGAGGTAGAACCTATAGCCTTCAATGAATTCTGCGGCTCCTGGTATCCACTCTTCGAAATATTCGCGGGCCATGTCTAATGCCTGGCTTGGCGTCTTCGGCTTCGGCTTGTGCAGTTCCTTGTCGTCATATTCGTAGAGCGCGATCCCGTCCTTGGCGATGTCCATGAAGAAATAGCGCCCATGCGCAAGCCCGTCGTTCACTTCCGACATGGTGTGGACGATGAAGTTCACTGGCGTGTGCAGCGTCTTGTCGATGGCGAGTTCGCGGTTCAGCCGGTCCTCGACCTTTAGCCAATAATCGACCTTGTCGGTCAGGCGCTTGTCGCTGACGATGATCAGCAAATCGAAGTCGGATCGGTAACCCTTGGCTGTGTGCGGTTCGTCGACCCAGCCGCCGCGCGCGTAGCTGCCGTAAAGAATAAGCTTCTCGATCCGGCCTTTTTTCTTCCAGCTCATCGTCGCGAGCGCGATGCTGTCGGCGAATTCTTCAAAGATGATAGTCTTCACGCGCTCGATTTCGCGCTGCTTGTTGGCAGGAAGATGATCGAGGTCGGTGCGCATTGTTTTCACCCTGTAATTCGGATCGCCGGATGGCAAGAGCCATCCGGCGAAGCTGCCGTCACCACGGCCAGAATTTCCACCACCATGCGTCCTTTTGGTCCATCGCCCGCATGAGGACGCGGAGGCTTAATGCGAAATGGCGCTCGACGTCGGCGACGCTGATGTCGAACCGTTCGGCGATCTGCGGATAGGTCTGCTCATCGATGCGGATCGCGAGGAACACCTCGCGGTCCATCCCCTGCATCTGGGCGACCGCGCGCTCGGCGCGGCGAAGGCGAAGCCGCTCTTCACGGCTCATGCGCGCGCTCATTCGTCGCTTCCCGCGAAAGCGAGAAGGTAGTCGGTCGCCTCGCTCGCCTGACTTGCGGCGCGGAAGATCGCCTTTTCGTCCCCGCGCAGGACCGAGAGCCAAGACGCGATGTAATCCGAGTGCCGAACGGTCGGCGCGATGCCGAGCGACGCACAGGTGAAGGCCGCCGACATTTCGGCGACAAGCTCTTCCTTGGCATAAGCCTCCGATCCAAACCGGCCCTTCTGGTCGCGGTCCAACCGGCTGTCATGCCCTGTCCAGTGCCCAAGCTCGTGCAGCGCCGTGCGATACCAATTGATCGGTTCGGGGAATGCGGCCTGCGGCGGCACCTGCACGAAATCATGGCCGGGGCTGTAGAACGCCTCGCCGCCTCCGATCTGGAAACGCGCGCCGCTCGCGGCAATCAGCGCATCGGCATCGGCAATGGCAAGAACCGGGTCGACCACCGCAGCATCGGGCGTGAAAGCGTCGGGCAAACCTTCGCACTGCTCGACATTGAACACCGTAAAGCGTTTTAGGAAAGCCACCTGCCGCGCTTCTCGATCCTCGCCGCGCGCCGACTCTGCTTCTGCCTTTGGTGTGAAGCGGTCGGCGTAGCAGATGATTGTCCCCTTCTCGCCGCGCCGCACATTTCCGCCAGCCGCTGCCGCCTGCCGGTAAGTAAGCCAGCGCTGCGACCCAAAGCCGCGATGCACCACCTCGGCCCACAGGATCAGCACATTAATCCCCGAATATTTGCGCCCCGTTCCAGCATTCTGCGGCATGCTGCATCCGCACGCCGCGCTGTCCCAACGCTGGACCCAAGGCAGCCGCCCTTCTTCAAGCTCGGCGATGATCCGGCCGGTGACCTCGGAATAGAGGTTCTGCCGCTCGATCCTTTCCGCACGCATATCCCTTCTCCTTCAAACCACCGCACCCCGGCCCGGAAGGGGGCGGGGTGGGCGGCAGGAGGGAGCCGGCAGACCCGCGACGACGGGCGGGCCGCATCCGAAGGACCGAAACGAAGAGGAGGACCCGCGGCACGCGGGTTGCAGCCCGACCGCGCGGGGCTAGAGGCGAGTGACGCCCACCCTGCCCCCGCCCTGCCGGGGACAATCCACGCCGCCGCGAAGCGGCGACCGCAGCTGACCGGACCGACGCATGAACGCCCCGACTCGGGAGCCGCAGGCGGCCCGATCGGGTCCGCTTCCAGACACAACCGTCTCAGACGGTCTCATTTTCAGGGCGGGTGACAATATCGTTCAAGAAATCGAAAATATTTTTTCAGCGTCCGATGCCGAGTCGTGCTGAAAGTCAACTACCCCGCTGGTGCACCTAGATACACTCTTGACGCGCCAAAGACCGGATAGCCGTGAATGCGCTTTGAAGTCGAGAATCTCACGATATTGACGGAGGATTGCACTTTTGCATCATCGTCTCGGGAGCAACAACTTGAAGTCAGAAAGCCGAAGGACGTAACATGATGACCAACTCTCTCGATCCACTTTTTCACTTGCCAACGGCTCTCGCCTGCACGGGGCTGGGCCGCGCCGCTCTCGCGCCATCGTCTCAGACGGTCTCAACCAAGGCGCGTGAGACTAAAAATCCGAAGCGAAGTGAATTTTTTTCACAGCGTTCATGCGTACGTTCGGAAACAATAGGAAGCTCCCGGATACAATTGGCCGCTTTTGACCGCTTTCGACCGGAAAGAGCTGCTTCTCAACAGATTGAAACCCAGCGACATTCTCCCACATCCTTTGGGCTGTGAGGGGCTCACAGCGTCACCTCTTGGAGAATATGTCCATGGCATCCCAGTCCCCTCCCGATCGCTTCCTCCGCCTGAACTCCGTCCTCGACCGCACCGGCCTTAGCCGGGCGACGCTGTACCGGAAGATCACCGCCGGCACCTTTCCGCCGCAGCACAAGCTTGCAACGCGCTGCTGCGGCTGGCGCGAGTCCGAAGTGAAGATTTGGCAGCGCAATCCCGTCACCTTCACGCTCAAAGACCTGCCGCCTATCGAGGACTGACAGCCCTGGCGCGGAAAAGCCCCGCACCGCCAAACCGGTGCGGGGCATCCGGCGTCAGTCGGCCGGGTTCCAGATCAGGGCGTAGCCGTCTTCGCCATCCTGGCCGGCAGCCCGGCCGAGGTTGGCGTAGAGCCGGCGCGGCCCGAATTCCGGGGCGGCGAGCGACAGCGACACATAGGGCTTGCCCGATGCTTCGCCGGTGCGGATCCAGCCGGCACCGATCTCGACGCCTTCCGAATAGACCCGGTAGTCGGGCTGGACGTCGCCGCTCTTCGAGCGGTTGGTCCGGATCTCGATCGCGGCGCGGATCGAGAGGGTCTTCAGCTGGCCCACAAAACCCTGTTCGATGGTGCCGTTCACAAAGCCGATGGATGCCATTGGTCGTCTCCTTGAATTGCCGCGAGAACCATTCCTGCGGCATGGGCGGACCAGAGACCGGGGCATGAGGCGTCCCGCGTACCCGCAGGGCCGCAGCCTCAGCGGAGGACTTGAGGCGGCCGATTATTTGCAGCGAAGCGGCCGCGAGGAGCGCGCGAAGCGCGCGGGGAAATAATCGGCCGCCGATGGTTACGTGGGGCGGCGCCCCGGTCCAGGTCATCTCGCCCGTCGCCGGGAAAGGTTCGCGGCCGGGTCAGCCGAGACGCATGGCTTACGCAAGCCAAGACGGCATTCGAATTTAGACGGTAGGATAGCCGCGCGCCGACCGCCACGCTGTCCGTGGCCGGCCCACCCTGCAACGCCGCCGCGCAGTCAGCGCGGCGTCCTCATCTGAGAACCAACGCACCTTTGGCGAAGCCGCAGGCGGGCGGCGTGCGCGCGGGACTGGGCTTAACCGCTGCCCCGCCAAGAACAGCGAGCCAAAAGCGCTGCGCGGCCCACCGTGCAAACACGCAACCTCTGGCGGCAGCCTGCCGCCGCCAGTGTGCGCTCATTTCAGGCCGCGCTCATTTCCACTGGCACCGCTGTATGTTCTGATCCGGCCGCGCTGCCGGCACAATAAGTCCCCCAAGCCTGCATCAGTTTGACGCGCGCGCCGGGCTGGCCTGGCGTGCCAAGGTAGGTTGTACGGCGATAGGCCGCCTGCACGGCGTCAGGTGTCTTATGCGCCAGCGCCGTCTCCACTACCGCGTCGGGGAAGTCCTCGTTCGCCGCCCAGTCGGTGAATGTCGAACGAAAGCCGTGAACGTGAAAGGGCTCCTTCATGTCGCGCAGCACCTTAAGCAGCGTCATATCGGACATCGGCTTTCCCGCCGCGCCCGGGAAAACGACATCGGTATCCGGAAGGCGAAAAGCCTTTGCTTTCGCCAACACGGCCATAGCCGCGTCGGATAGCGGAACGATGTGAGCCTTGCCCCGCTTCATATGATCGGCGGGAATGGTCCATAGACGCTGTTCGAAATCAAACTCGGCCCACGTCGCAAACCTCACCTCCTGGCTGCGCACGCCGGTAAGGATGAGCAGTTCGAGTGCCAGTCGTCCAAAGGCCGGCTTTCGCCGCAAAGTCGTGATGAACGCAGGCAGCGCGCTGTAAGGCATCGCTTTGCGATTCTCCTGCGATTTGACTTGGCGTGGCAATCCGCGCCCTGCCTTCAAGCTGCCATTGCCCGACGGGGCCTCGCTGGAGCGCCAGCCTTTCGCGTGGGCATAATCCAGTACGACGCAAATGCGGTTGCGAACCTGCCGCGCCGTCTCCGGAATTTCCTGCCAAATAGGCAACAACACGTCGATTATATCAGCCGCGGCGATCCCGCCGGTCGCAACATTGCCTAGCTTCGGAAAGGCGTGACTTTCGAGGCTGGCCAGCCACTGGCGCGCATAAATCGCGCTTTTCCAGCCCGCCGCATTCTCCTTATGATATTGGCGCGCGGCTTCGCGGAATGTCACTTGGGCAGCAGCTTCATTCTTCCTTTCGGCCAGTACGTCGCGACGGTCGATCTTGATGGCCTTGCGAAGCTCATTTGCTTTCTGACGAGCCTCGAGCAGTGGGAGCAACTTGGCACTGCCCAAACCGATGTCCTGCCGTTTTCCGTCACGTTGAAGTCGCAGAAGCCAATAAGCGCCGCCGCGCTTGTCCACCTTCAAAAACAGCCCATCGCCGTCCTGATAGGTGCCAGGATTCGCCAAAGCTGCCTTGATCGCCAAAGCGGTGAGCCTTTTCATAGCGTTACCCCATATTTTTACCCCCACACATGGTGGGTCGATTCTTGAGGGTCAAAAAATTTACCCCCACATTCCCCCCACAGTTTTTGCTGAGCTGCAGTGAAATGGAATGGGATGTGGAGGGACGAACCATGCGATTATACGCTAGGGTTTCCGCCATTTCTAGGGATTTTGGGGGATGCCCTCGGACTAGAGGGTGGTGGACAGGGCTGGATTCGAACCAGCGTACGGAAACCCGGGCAGATTTACAGTCTGCTGCCTTTAACCACTCGGCCACCTGTCCATTGGGGCCCGCTTTGGGAAGCGGTCCAATGGCGAAACGAGGCTTGCCTGTCAATGGCAGTCATGGGAAAGGCGCGCGCATGAGACAATTTTCCCGTCACCGCCGCCCCGCCAGCCAAAACTCGCGCGGACAGGCCATTCGCTTCTGGGGCCGCCACGCCGTATTGGCGGCGCTCGCCAACCCCGAACGCACCGTAAAGCGCATCTGGGGCACGCGCGAAGCGCTGGGCCAGCTCGACCTGCCGCCGGTGATTCCGATCAGCTATGCCGAAGTCACCGACCTCGCGCGACTCGTCGCACGCGACGCGCCGCATCAGGGACTGGTGATCGAAGTCGACCCGCTCGAGGACGTCTTCCTCGGCGATCTGTTGCAGCAGGAGGTCGACGCCGACAGCAAGCGCCCGCTCATCGTTCTCGACCAGGTCACCGACCCGCACAATATCGGCGCGGTCCTGCGTTCGGCGGCGGCGTTCGATGCCGCGGCGATCGTCACGCAGGATCGCCACAGCCCGCCCGAAAGCGGCGTCATCGCCCGCTCGGCATCGGGGGCGCTCGAAATCGTGCCGTGGATTCGCGTCGTCAACCTGTCGCGCGCGCTCGAGGAAATCGCCGAGGCACAGTATTGGCGCATCGGCCTGATGGGCGACACCGAAACAACGCTGGGCTCGGCGCTCGACGGCAACCGCGTCGCGCTCGTGCTCGGCTCTGAAGGCGACGGCATGCGTCACAACGTCATGGAACATTGCGACGTGCTGGCCAAGCTGCCGATTTCGCCGCGGATGGAGAGCCTCAATATCTCGAACGCCGCGGCGATCGCGCTCTATGCGGTCGCGACGGCGAGCGCCTAATTCCATCGGCAGTCACCCCGGCGAAGGCCGGGGTCTCAACGTCGCGTTATAGCAGAAGCGTCGAGATCCCGGCCTTCACCGGATGACGAACAAATCAGTCCTCGGCGGCGATCCGCACCTTCAACCCATCCAGTGCCTCGCTGAACGGCAGCTGGCACGACAGGCGCGAGCTGTCGTCGCGGTCGGTGGTCGAATCGAGCAGGTCGTTTTCGTCCTCGCTCATCGCGGGGAGTTGATCTGCCGCGCCCGCCTCGACATGGACGTGGCACGTCGCGCACGAACAGCAACCGCCGCACAGCGCGAGCAGTTCGTCGAACCCGGCGTCGCGGATATTTTCCATGACCGTCAGGCTGGTATCGCCCTCGATCTCATGCTCGGTTCCGTCGCGTGTCACGACAATCAGCTTGGCCATGCTAGTCCCCATATCTTCGTTGTTGCTGGCGCTATGTCGCGCGTTGCTTGTCAAATCAAGCACTGCTAGTGGCAGCGAGCGGAACAAAAAGGGAATATGACATGGGTTTGACCCAGCAGCAGCTGAACGCCGGAATCGACGCATTGGCGGCAAGCGATCCGAATTTCGCGCGGGCGCTGGGCAATGCGGGCTACCCCGAACCCCGCATCCGCGCACCCGGCTACACCACGCTGCTGCGCACGATCGTTGGCCAGCAGGTCAGCGTCGCCGCGGCCAATTCGATCTGGAACAAGCTGGAGGCGCAATTTGGCGCGGGCTGCCCCGCCGAAGTGATCGCCGCCGCCGATTTCGACACGCTGCGCGCCTGCGGCCTGTCGGGCCAGAAACAGGGTTATGCCAAAAGTCTCGCGCAACTCATCCTCGACGGCGAACTGACCTTCGACGCCCTCCCCGCCGACGACGAAGAAGCGATCGCGCTGCTCACCAAGGTCAAGGGCATCGGGCGCTGGTCCGCCGAAATCTATCTGCTCTTTGCCGAGGGGCGCCCCGACATCTGGCCCGCCGGCGACCTCGCCGTTCAGGAGGCCGTCGGCCGCATCCTCCAGCTCGGCGCACGCCCGAGCGAGAAGCAGGCACGCGAGCTGGCCGAAGCCTGGCGACCGCACCGCGGTGCGGCGGCGATCTTTAGCTGGCATTGCTATAATATGGACGTGATCTAGGCGGCGCGCGACCACCTCCACCTTCGTCATTCCCGCGAAAGCGGGAACCCAGCCACCTCCGACGCAAAAAAAGGCCGGGTGGAGGATCGTCCACCCGGCCTTTTGTTTGTCGATCAGCCGAAGCTTATTTCTTCGCCGCAGCCTTCTTGGCCGGAGCCTTCTTTTCCGCAGGCTTGTCTTCGGCGGCCTTGGCGGGAGCGGCTTCCGCCTTCTTTGCCGGTGCCTTCTTGGCAGGAGCTTCCTCGGCGGCTTCTTCCTTTACGTCGGCCTTTTTCGCAGCGGGCTTCTTGGCGGCGGCCTTCTTGGCGGGCTTCGCGTCATGGTCATGGTCGTGACCGCAACCGGGGCCATGGACATGGCCGCTGTCGTCATCGGCTTCGATCGCCGCTTCCAGTTCCTCGCGAGTGGTTTCGCGGTCGCTGATCTCGGCCTTTTCGAACAGGAAGTCGACGACCTTGTCTTCATACAGCGGGGCGCGAAGCTGCGCCGCGGCAAGCGCGTCCTGCTGCACATATTCGATGAAGCGCGTACGATCTTCGGGGCGATATTGCTGCGCCGCCTGCGCGATCAGGCGCGACATTTCCTGCTGCGAGACTTGCACGCCATGCGCCTGGCCGATTTCCGAGAGGAGCAGGCCGAGGCGGACGCGGCGCACCGCGATCGCGCGGTAATCGTCGCGGTCGTTCTCGAGTTCGGCCTTCGCCGCTTCGGGATCTTCCTCGTGGCTGACTTCATGCTCAAGCTGCTGCCAGATCTGGTTGAACTCGGCCTCGACCATCGTCGGCGGCACGTCGAAATCGTGCGCGGCGGCGAGCTGGTCGAGCAGCTTGCGCTTCATATAGGTGCGCGTCAGGCCGTTCAGTTCCTGCTCAACCTGGTCCTTCATCAGCTCTTTTAGCTTGTCGAGGCTTTCAAGGCCAAGCGTCTTGGCGAACTCGTCGTCGATCTTCGACGCGGCCGGAACCTTCACTTCCTTCACCGTCACGGCGAATTCGGCGGGCTGGCCCTTGAGGTCGGCAACCGGATACTCATCCGGGAAGGTCACCTTGAGGGTCTTTTCGTCGCCGGCCTTGACGCCGACCAGCTGGTCTTCGAAGCCCGGGATCAGCTGACCCGAACCGATTTCGACCGCCATGTCCTCACCCGTGCCGCCGTCGAAGGCGACGCCGTCGACGCTACCGGCGAAGTCGATGATGACCTGGTCGCCCTGGGCGGCCTTCTTGGTCTTCGGCGCTTCTTCGAACCGCTTCATCTGCGCGGCGAATTCTTCGATCTTGGCCATCACGGCCTTGTCGTCGGCAGGAACGGTAAGGCGTTCGAGCTTCAGACCTTCGATCGACGGCGTTTCGATATTGGGCAGCACCTCGAGGCTGACGGTCAGCTCGGCGTCCTTGCCGGTTTCATAACCTTCGTCGAGCGACACGGCGGGCTGCAGCGCCGGACGAAGCTTTTCCTTCGCCATCAGGTCGCGCACGCCGGCGTCGATCGCCTTGTTGAGCGCGTCGGCGCTGAGCGCCGGGCCATGCATCTTGCGGATCAGGTTCGGCGGCACCTTGCCGGGACGGAAGCCGGGCATGCGGACGGTCGGGGCGATGCTCTTCACCTCGTCGTCGACGCGCGCGTCGATATCCTTGGCGGTGATGGTCACGCGATATTCGCGCTTCAGGCCTTCGTTCAGCGTTTCGACGGTCTTCATTGCCTTGGTCTTATCCTTGCTCAAAATCTCGTATCGAACCCCGCCGGAGCGGCGGAGTTCCCCATGATCCCGGCCTGCATTGCAGATTGGTGCGGGCGAAGGGACTCGAACCCCCACATCTTGCGATACTGGTACCTAAAACCAGCGCGTCTACCAATTCCGCCACGCCCGCAGGTGTTTTCGGCCGGGTGCACGAAATCGCGCGCTGCCGCGCACGCCCGTGCGGGCCGCGCGGGGCTATAGCAGACGCGTCGCCAAGGGCAAGGGCACAAAGCCCCGCCCTTCCGCGTGCGGAACATGCCCGCGTGCGGAACATGCACCGCGCCCGTTCGTTGGGTCAACTCAAGGAGAGTGACAATGACAAGCAGCCCCGATCCGTTTCCCACGCCGAAGCCCGATACCATCGAACCGATGGCGCCGCCCGAACAGCCGGTGCAACCGACCCCGCAAGAAGACCCTGCCGGCCAGCCCAGCGAAGTCCCCGGCCGCCCCGGCGGCGGCGACATCGATGAGCCCGGCCGCGGCCCCGACGAAGTTCCGCCGCAGCAGGTTTAGCGGGCACCTCCCTTTCCGTCATTCCCGCGAGAGCGGGAATGACGGAGTTTAGCTTGCTAACCACTTGACCCGTCCCCTTCCCGCCCGCCACCATGTGTAGCAGGGGAGAGACATATGAAAATCACCGCCGTCGTCGCGCTGCTTCTGGCCACCACCGCGCCCGCCATCGCGCGGGACACGATAATCTATCGCGGCGGCCCCATCATCACGATGGATGGCGATACCGAGCAGACTGTCGAGGCCGTCGTCGCCACCGGCGACCGCATCGCCTTCGCCGGTCCCGAAAAACAGGCGCGCAAAGCCGCGGGCAAAGGCGCCGCCGTCCACGACCTCAAGGGCGCCACCCTGCTCCCCGGCTTTATCGACGCCCACTCGCATTTCACCGTCGCCACGATGAGCGCGGGCGGCATCGACCTCCGCGACAAATCGCACCCTCCGATCACCGATATTCCCGGCGTGCAGGCCGTCATTCGCGACCATATCGCGCGTATCATGCCAAAGCCCGGCAGCTGGACGACCGTCTGGCAGTTCGATCAGGAAACGCTCGCCGAAAAACGCTACATCACCCGCGCCGAGCTCGACGCAGTCGCCCCCGACCGCCCGCTCGTCGTCCTCCACGTCTCGCTCCACGGCGCGGTCGCGAACAGCGCGGCTCTGAAAGTTGCGGGCATCGACGAAAGCACCTCGGTCCCGCCCGGCGGCATGATCCTCCGCGACGATGCCGGCAAACTCAACGGCGTATTGCTCGAAAAGGCGATGTTCCTGATGCTCGCCAAAATGCCGCAGCCGACGGCCGAACAAAAGCTCGCGGCGCTCGAAGCCGCGCAGAACGCTTATTTCGTCGAGGGCTATACGCATGCGCAGGACGGCGCCACCCTGCCCCCAGATGTCGCTTTCCTTACCTCGCCGCAAGCGCGCGAACGGCTCAAAATCGACCTCGCTTTGCTCCCCTTCTCGACCGGCCTCGACGCCCTTCTCACCAATCCCTATATAAAATTCGGCAGCTACCAAGGCCACGTCAAACTGCAGGGGATCAAATTCGTCCTCGATGGATCGGTGCAGGGCCGCACCGGCTTTTTCACCCGCGACTATAAGCGCGGCAGCCCCGAGGGGCGCCACCCCTGGCACGGCGAACCCGTCCTGTCCGAAGACGAATTCATCGCCCAAGCCCGCACGGTCCACGACCGCGGCTGGCAATTGTTCGTTCACGCCAATGGCGACGCCGCGATCGACATGGCGATCCGCGGCTTCGACGCGCTCGGCATCAAGGCCGCCGACGACCGCCGCCCGATCGTCATCCATTCGCAGTTCCAGCGCCGCGACCAGCTTCCCGCCTACGCCCGCATCGGCGTCGGCCCCGCCTATTTCTCGAACCACGCCTGGTATTGGGCCGACGTCCACCGCACCAACTTCCCCGCCGAAGTCGTCGATTTCATCAGCCCCTTCCGTTCGGCGCGCGCCGCGGGGCTCACGCCGTCGAACCACAGCGACTATAGCGTCACCCCGCTCGACACGCGCTTCATGCTGTGGACCTCGATGGCGCGCGTCTCGCCCACCGGCGTCGTCAGCGGCGCCGAAGAGCGGCTGAACGCCTATGAAGCCCTACAGGTGCTCACCACCGGCCCGGCCCGGCAAATTTTCGAGGAAGATCGCAAGGGGCGCATCAAAGCAGGCCTCCTCGCCGATTTCGTCATTCTCGACAAAAATCCGCTGACGACTCCAATAGATGGAATCAAGGACATCAAGGTTCTGGAAACCATCAAGGAAGGCCGCAGCGTCTGGAAACATCCAACCGCCCCCAGTTTGCGTTGATTCATTCCGGACCGCCGATCAGGTCATGCTTGGCGGCTGCCCCGCGGCGCGATAAAGTGGCGGCGCTGCAAGCAACGGGAGTCATCGTCATGCGTCGAGTTTTGCTGTTACCGCTTTTCACCTCCGCCGCCATTTCGGCCCCCGCGCTCGCGCAGTCTGCGCCCGATGTCGCCGACCTTGTCGGGGCGCGCGGTGCTGGCGGCGAGACCCAGCTGCTCGCGCGCGGCTATGAATCGCGCCAGTCGAACACCGTCCGCGACCAGCGCTATACCTTCTGGTGGAACCAGCGCACCGGACGCTGCATCTCGGTGACCACGATGGACGGGCGCTATTCGGCGATCATCGGCGTGCCGGCCGAAAATTGCCAGGGCGACACGCCGCGCGGCGGCTATGCGCCGCCCGCCGACCATCACGCTCCGCCCGCCGACCCCGGGTATCGCGACCCCGCCTCGCTCGTCCTCGTCTGCTACGGCGCGGGCAACCGCCCCAGCGTCACCACCGCCCCGCGCTACGACTGGAACAGCTCGAAGCATAAATGGGAATGGGGCAACGACGTCGTCAGCACGACGCAAGGCTTCAACAGCGACGTCCAGATCGAGCTTTACGGCGACCAGGGCCGCATCCATCTTGGCCCCAAACTCGTTCCGCCGATCCACTCCGGCGGCCATGAAGGCTGGTGGGATCTCGAAAATCTCGTCGTAACGCCCGACCGCATCACCGCGAGCTATCGCCTCAACGGCCTCAACAAGCCCAAGGTCGACATCGACCGCCGATCGGGCCGCATCCAGCTCAAGGCGCAGACCGACTTTTCCGGCCAGTGCGATGTCGGCAACTGGGGCGCGGGGCAACGGCGCTTCTGATCGGGTGCAAGTCGGCCGGGGGCGACCCCGGCCAGCCCCAGCCTCAGCCCAACGCCTTCTTGAGCAGCTCGTTGACCACCTGCGGGTTCGCCTTGCCCTGCATCGCCTTCATCGTCTGGCCGACGAAGAAACCGAACAGGGCTTCCTTGCCGCCCTTATATTGCTCGACCTTGTCGGCGTTGGCGGTCAGGATCTTGGCTATCTCGGCCTCGATCGCGCCGGTGTCGCTCGTCTGCTTGAGGCCCTCGCGCTCGACAATCACGCCCGCGGCATCGCCGCTTTCCAGCATTTTCTCGAACACCGTCTTGGCGATCGTCCCCGAAATCGTGCCGTCGGCGACGAGTCCGAGCAGTTCGGCGGCGTGATCGGGCGACACCGGCGAATCCGAAATGTCGCGGCCCATGCGGTTGAGCGCGCCGAACAGCTCGCTCGTCACCCAGTTCGCCGCCGTGGCCGGCTTGGCGCCCGTGTCGAGCCCAACCTCCAGCAACGTGTCGAACCAGCGCGCCGCCTCGACCTCGGCGGTCAGCACATCGGCATTATACGGCGAAATCCCCGCTGCCAGATAGCGCGCGCGCTTGGCGTCGGGCAATTCGGGCAAGCTCTCGCGGCACTCAGCCAGGAACGCATCGTCAAGCTCAAGCGGCAGCAGGTCGGGATCGGGGAAATAGCGATAATCATGCGCGTCTTCCTTCGACCGCATCGAGCGCGTTTCGTTACGGTCGGGATCGTAAAGCCGCGTTTCCTGCACCACGGTGCCGCCGCTTTCGATCAGCGCGACCTGCCGCTTCGCCTCGCCCTCGATCACCGCCATCACGAAGCGCACCGAATTGACATTCTTCGTCTCGGTGCGCGTCCCGAATTCGTCGCCGGGCTTGCGGACCGACACGTTGACGTCGGCGCGCATCGAGCCCTCTTCCATATTGCCGTCGCACGACCCGACATAGCGCAGGATCGCGCGCAGCTTCCGGACATAGGCGCCGGCCTCGGCGGGCGAGCGCATGTCGGGGCGCGAGACGATCTCCATCAGCGCGACGCCCGAACGGTTGAGGTCGACGTATGACATCGTCGGATGCTGGTCGTGCATCAGCTTGCCCGCATCCTGCTCGACATGGATACGCTCGATCCCGATGACCTTGTCGGCGGGGATACCCGCCTTTTCATCGGCCGCGATCGTCAGCGAACCTTCGCCGACAAGCGGATGATAAAGCTGCGAAATCTGGTAGCCCTGCGGCAGGTCGGCGTAGAAATAATTCTTGCGGTCGAACCGCGACCAGCGATTGATCTGCGCCTCGATCGCCATGCCCGTGCGGACCGCCTGGCGGATGCACTCGCGGTTCGGCACCGGCAGCATCCCCGGCATCGCGGCATCGACCAGCGAGACCTGCGTGTTCGGCTCCGCGCCGAACGCCGTCGCGGCGCCCGAAAACAGCTTGGCGTTGGTCGTGATCTGGGCGTGGACCTCGAGGCCGATCACGACCTCCCACTCGCCGGTTTCACCCTTGATCCGATAGTCAGACATGTCTTACTTTCCTTGTGTTCCTGCGAAGGCAGGAACCCATCACCTGCCGCTTCAACCTGGCACCATCCGGAGATGGGCCCCTGCCTTCGCAGGGGCACGCGGTTGAGCTACCACCACTTGTCGGCGCGCGCGTTGAAGCCCGCCCGCTCTTCAATCGCCAGCCCCGCGTTCAGCACGCCCTGCTCGTCGAACGCCTTGCCGATGATCTGCAGCCCCAGCGGCAGGCCTTCGCGGTTCAGCGCCGCCGGGACCGACATTGCGGGCAGCCCCGCGAGGCTCGCGGGCACCGCGAACACGTCGTTGAGATACATCGACAGCGGATCGGCGGTCTTTTCGCCCAGCCCGAACGCGGCCGACGGCGCGGTCGGCGCGAGGATCACGTCGCAAGTCTCGAAAGCCGCGGTGAAGTCGCGCGAAATCAGCGTCCGCACCTTCTGCGCCTGCGTATAATAGGCATCGTAAAAGCCCGCCGACAGCACATAGGTGCCGATCATGATGCGGCGCTTGACCTCCGGCCCGAAACCATCGGCGCGCGTCGCGGCATACATATCCTGCAGCCCCGCCCCGTCGGGCAGATCGCGTAATCCATAGCGCACGCCGTCATAGCGCGCGAGGTTCGACGACGCCTCGGCGGGCGCGATGATATAATAGGCGGGCAGCGCATATTTGGTGTGCGGCAGGCTGATCTCGACCACGTCCGCGCCCGCATCCTTCAGCATCGCAATGCCCGCATCCCACATCGCGTCGATGTCGGGATCGATGCCCTCAAGCCGATATTCCTTGGGAATACCGACCGTCTTGCCCTTAAGATCGCTCGACAAAGCCGCTTCCCAATCGGGCACGGGCAGGTTCAGGCTCGTCGCATCCTTCGGATCGAAGCCCGCCATATTCTCGAGCATGATCGCGCAGTCACGCACGTCGCGCGCCATCGGCCCCGCCTGATCGAGCGAGCTGGCGAACGCCACAATGCCCCAGCGCGAGCAGCGGCCATAGGTCGGCTTGATCCCCGAAATGCCGGTGAAGGCCGCGGGCTGGCGGATCGATCCGCCGGTGTCGGTCCCCGTCGCTGCGGGACACAGCCGCGCCGCGATCGCGGTCGACGAGCCGCCCGAAGACCCGCCCGGCGCCAGCGCGGCATTGCCGCCATCCTTGCGCCGCCACGGCGAAATCACATTGCCGAAATAGCTCGTCTCGTTCGACGACCCCATCGCAAACTGGTCGAGGTTCAGCTTGCCGAGCATACCGCAACCCGCGTCCCACAATTTCTGCGATACCGTGGACTCGTAACGCGGCACAAATCCTTCGAGCATATGGCTCGCCGCAGTCGTCTGGACGCCGTCGGTGCAGAACAGATCCTTCATCCCGATAGGCACGCCCGAAAGCGGCTTCAAGGTTCCTGCGGTCCGATCCGCATCGGCCGCCTTCGCCGCCGCAATCGCATGCTCGGGCGTCTCGACGATAAACGCATTGAGCGCCTTGGCGCCCGCTACATTGGCGTTGAACGCCTCGGCGACCTCGACGGCGCTGAAATCGCCCGCGCGGTGGCCATCGCGGATCTGCGCGACGGTCAGGTTGGTCAATTCGGTCATTATTCGATCACCTTGGGAACACCAAAGAAGCCGTGCATCGCCGCCGGTGCATTGGCGAGCACATCGTCGCGGCGCCCGCCGCCGGTGAGCGGGTCGGCGTCGACAACATCGTCGCGCAGCCGCAGCGTGTTCGGGATCACCGCCGTCATCGGCTCGACCCCGGTCACATCGACCTCGCCGAGTTGCTCGACCCAGCCCAAGATGCCGTTCAATTCGCCTTCCATCGCGGCGGCTTCGGCATCGCTGATCGCGATGCGCGCCAGCGACGCGATTTTCCTTACTGTTGCCTGATCGATTGCCATGATCGCCCTAACTTTAACGAAGCCGCGCCGCTAGCATCCCCGCCGGATTGCTTCAACCATCCTGATCCTTCGTGTCGCGAAGCGATGGGGCGGATCGCAGTCATTCAAAATCGCCGCCTACCGGCTTGCCGTTCACGAAAATCTGGCGACGCGTCACCGTTCGCACGTCGACCGCGCCTTTTTCGACATCGTCGGCAGTCAATTCACGGCGCTTCTGTTCGGCTGGATCGCTTTCTTCATAATAGTCGCTCCATTTCCCCTTACCGGGATCAAAGACAAAGTGCGACAACATGCCGGTATGCGAAACGACCGCGACGCGGTTGTCGCCGATCCATTGCGCGATGCAGGGCGCCGTGCGGCAAAAGCTCCGCTCGTCGAGCAAGGCATAGAGTTCGCCGGGCAGCGGCCGCGTCGCGGGGAAAACCCGGACCTTCTCTTCGATCCTGCGCGCGCCAAAGGCGGCGTCGCGCGCCGTCATCTCCTCACCGTTGCGATTGAGCGTCCAGCGGTCCTTCGCCGTCAACGCCCAGGCCGCAAGGCCTGCCTTCGTCTTGTCGGACGACTTGCGCATATCGGCGAGCGCCGCCCGCCCGCTCGGGCCAAAATCGAACGCCATCGCCGCCCAGTCGAACTTCTCGACCGGGGTCGCCCCCGATTTCAGCCGCGCCAGCTGGTCGCGCGTCGAAATCGCCCCGAAATCGAGGATCGGCAACGCGAGGAACAGTGAGAGCAACGCCAGCCCGATCGCGAGCTTTTGCTGCAGCGGGCGCAACCCGTCGTCGAAATCGCGCCGCCCCTTCACCACCGCCCACACACCCGCGATGCCATAAGCCAGTGCGATCATCGCGGCGACCACGCCCCAGATACGCTCGGGGGTCCAGCCATATTGGTTGACGCGCAAATGCATGGAATAGAAAGCGATCCCCGCCAGCGGCAGCACCGCGACAACCAGCACCGGGGCCGCCCAGCGCAGCGCCCGGTTCGTTGCGCGGTCGTCGCTGCCATTGCCGATCACCGCATTGGCGAGCAGCACCGCGAACGCCGCCACGCCCATCATCACCGCCGCGGTCGAAAAGCCCGAGTCCCACAGCTTCTGAAGCCCCGTCCCCGCTAGGGAGAGCAGGAACAGCACCAGCGCGACCGCCAGCACCGGCGCAAGCACCGCCAGCACGATCATCACCAGCCGCTGCAAGGTCGAAACCAGCCTGCCGCGTTCGCGCAGCAGGCCCACCGCGCCGCCGAACGCCGCGCCCGCGAGCATCCAGCCGAACCATTCGTCGTTCAGCAGGTCGAAAATCAGGTTGATCCCGATCAGCTTGAACATCTGCCCGATCAGCACAACGAGCAGGAAGGTGATCCCGACGAACGCCAGGCTCGCCGCGCCGATCACCGCATCGGTCCACGCATGGCTGTGCAATCGCTCGTAAGGCATCGTCCACAGCTTCCAGAACCGCCAGTCGGGCGCGACGTCGCGCCGCGTCTGGAACAAGGGCGTCGCCACGAGCACCGAGAGCAACCCCGACCAGAAGGGCCATTCGATCAGGTTTCCGCGGATATTATATCCCGCGGTCTGCCACGCGATCAGGCCCATCACCGCGCCCCACGCCAGCGCGAAGCCGAGCGCCCAATGCCAGCGCCGCAATTCGACGCCGAGCACGAAGGTAATCGTCGCCACCACGACAAATGCCGCCGCCGCGCTCCGCCAATAGGCCGGGTCCGACTGATGGCCCATCAGCCAATGCATCGCCAGCCCCGCCACGGCGCAGATCGCCGCCATAATCCACGACCGCAGCGGCCACGGCAGGTCATTATCGTCGAGGCGCGCCGAAACGCGGTTCGAATCGGGGGCGGCGGATGCTGCGGTTTCGGTCATGGCCCAATCTGGTCTTGTTTCGCGGCTGCGGGCAAGCCAAAGCTGCGCGCGATTATCGGGAACCAACCCGGTTGCCGTTCGTCTCGAGCGAAGTCAATAGACCCACCCGGACGAACCAAGGCCGAGGGCATCTCGACTTCCGCCTTGGCGGAAGTTTATCCTGAGCACGGCGTAGCCGCGTTGAAGGGCTCGATGCGAATGGGTAAAGACGCCCGAAACACCCTCCTGCCCCTCCCCCATGGAGCCCCCATTTGGCCCGCAAGTTTCTCTACGTCATCGCCGCCATCATCCTCCTGATCGTCGCCGCCGGGGTTGTATATCAGCTCTTTCCGGGCTGGATCGCGCGCACTGCCTTTGTCCCCAGCACCGAATTCAAGCCGCAGGCAGCCGTCGCGCCGAACGCTTATGACGACCCCGAAATGTGGTTTGCGCGCCCGGGCATGGACCAGAATCCCTCGACCTGGCGCCCCGCCGCCGACGGCAGCGAGACCCCCGGCACCGAAAGCGCCGACGCCCAGGCCCGCGATCAGCTCATCCCGCCCGCCAACGCCGCACAGGCCGTAACCGAAGCCGCCGCGCCCAAGGGCAACGCCGCGGTCTTCTTCGTCCACCCGACCAGCTATTACAGCCGCTCGAGCTGGAACGCCCCGCTCGAGGATCGCGATTCGGACCACCGCGCCAATCTGTTCGTGCAGGGCATGGCGAGCGCCTTTGCCGACGCCGGCGAAATCTGGGCGCCGCGCTACCGTCAGGCAACGCTCGGCGCTTTCCTCGCCGAAGACCGCGTGACCGCGGGCAAGGCGATCGATTCGGCCTATCGCGACGTTGAGGAGGCCTTCGACGCCTTCCTCGCCGCCCAGCCGAAGGGCAAGCCTATCATTCTTGCGGGCCACAGCCAGGGCGCGCTTCACCTGACGACCCTGCTCAAGACCCGAATCGCGGGAACCCCGCTCGCAAAGCGCATCGTTGCGGCTTATGTCATCGGCTGGCCCGTCAGCCTCGACACCGACATCGCCGGTCTCGGCCTGCCCGCCTGCCAGACCCCCGAGCAAAAGGGCTGCATCCTCGGCTGGGCGAGCTTTGCCGACCCCGCCGACCCGATCATGGTCACCGACGCCTATGACGGCACGATCGGCTTCGACGGCCGCCCGCGTGCGGGGACGCGGATGCTCTGCACCAACCCGCTCACCGGCATCCCCGACACCAAAGCCCCGCCCGAGGCGAATATCGGCACGCTCAAACCCACCGAGGGTTTCAAGTCGGGCGCGCTGATCGCGGGCAAGATCGGCGCCAAATGCGACGACACGCGCGGCTTGCTGATGATCGGCGACGCCGACATCGCGAAAAATTACGTCGTCGCGGGCTATGTGCTCCCCGGCAATAATTACCACGTCTACGACATCACCCTCTTCTGGGCGAACGTCCGCGCCGACGCCCTCCGCCGCCTCGCGACATATGAGGGCAAGCCGTCGCCGGTGCCCGCGGCGGCGGTGCCGACGCCGACGCCGAACGCCCCCGATCTCACCTTTGCCGCCCCGGACCTCGACCGCCAATAAATAGGGACAGTCCCTATTTATTGGCTCCCTCGACGCGGGATGATATGGAAGGGTAAGGAAGGTCGCGATGATCACCACCGCCGCCCCCGAATTCGCCGCAAATTTCCCGAACGGCGGCCGCCTTGCGGGTCTCGACGTCGGCACCAAGACGATCGGCGTCGCCTTCTGCGATGTGAACTGGAGCTTCGCGACCCCCGACAAGACGATCATCCGCAAGAAATTCTCGGTCGATCTCGAAACATTGAAAGCGCTGATCGCGCAGCACAATATCGTCGGCGTCGTCGTCGGCCTGCCGCTCAACATGGACGGCACCGACAGCCCGCGCACGCAAAGCACCCGTGCCTTCGCCCGCAATCTCGCGCCGCTCGGCCTTCCGCTACTGCTTTGGGACGAACGCTGGTCGACTGCCGCGGTCGAACGCGCGATGATCGCCGCCGACGTCAGCCGCGCCAAACGCGCGACACGCGTCGACAGCGCCGCCGCCGCCTTCATCCTGCAAGGCGCGATCGACGCGATGACGCGCGGTTGAGCCAGTATATTATCGCTTGGCTGATCGCCGCGAACCTGGTCGCGTTCGGCCTGATGGTCGCCGACAAGCGCCGCGCCGAAGCGGGCACGCGGCGCATTTCGGAAGGCGCCTTGCTCGGCTGGGCGTGGCTCGGCGGCGCGCTCGGCACCTATGCCGCATCGCGGCTTGTCCGGCACAAAACGCGCAAACAGCCCTTCGCAACAAAGATGGTCCTGCTCTGCGCCGCCGAAATTGTCTTGCTTGGGCTTTGGGCAGTCGATTGGCTTGATCCGGCGCTCGCAGCGGCGCTTGCTTATTTACCCCCGTCTGCGTAGACGCTCGGCTTTAATGACAAGCTCCACACTCCGACCCGCCAGCGACTATCCGCCCGGCGGCGATGCCTTTCGCCATCGCCACCTGATCGGCATCGCCCAGCTGACCCCGTGGGAGATCAGCTACGTTCTCGACGCCGCCGAAGAGTGGGTCGACCTGAACCGCTCGGGCGCCGCCAAGCATGACGACCGCCTCGCCGGCCTCACCATTATCAACGCCTTTTTCGAAAATTCGACACGCACGCTTCTGTCGTTCGAGATCGCCGGAAAACGCCTCGGCGCCGACGTCGTCAACATGCACGCCGCGCAGTCGAGCGTGAAAAAGGGCGAGACGCTGATCGACACCGCGATGACGCTGAACGCGATGCGCGCCGATGCGATGGTGATCCGTCACGGCAGCTCGGGCGCGGTGCAGCTGATCGCCGACAAGGTCGATTGCCCCGTGCTCAACGCAGGCGACGGCCGCCACGAGCATCCGACGCAGGCGCTGCTCGACGCGCTCACCATCCGCCGCCGCAAGGGAAAGGTCGAAGGCCTCACCATCGCCATCTGCGGCGACGTCCTCCACAGCCGCGTCGCGCGCTCGAACATCCTCGCGCTCACCCTGCTCGGCAACGAGGTGCGTATCGTCGCGCCGCCAACGCTCACCCCGCCCGCGATCGACCGCATGCACGTCACCACCTTCACCGACATGGACGAGGGCATCAAGGACGCCGACGTCGTGATGATGCTCCGCCTTCAGAACGAGCGTATGGACGGCGCCTATCTGCCCTCTGCGCGCGAATATCACGCGCTCTACGGCCTCACCCCCAAGCGGCTCGAAAAGGCCAAGCCCGATGCCATCGTCATGCACCCCGGCCCGATGAACCGCGGGGTCGAAATCGACAGCAGCGTTGCCGACGACCCCGTCCGCTCGACGATCACCGAGCAGGTAGAAATGGGGGTCGCGGTCCGCATGGCTTGCCTCGACATATTGACGCGCCGCAAGCGGGGAGTCGCCGGATGGAACTGAAACCCCTCCATATCAGGAACGCGCAGCTGATCGTCAGCGATACGCCGCGCCCCGGCAGCCTGCTGGTGGTCGATGGCCGCATCGCCGCGATCGACCCGACCGAGACCCCCGAAGGCACGGAAACCGTCGACGCCAAGGGTCAGTGGCTCGCCCCCGGTATCATCGACCTGGGCGTCTTCGCGACCGACAAGCCCGCTTTCCATTTCGGCGGCATTACGCGCGCCGCGTTGATGCCCGACAACGGCCCGCTCGACGGCGCCGGGCTCGTCGAGCGCGCCGCGAAGGGCGGCAAGCCCGACCTTTGGGTTCACCCGCTCGCCGCCGCGACCAAGGGCCTCGCGGGCACCGAACTCGCCGAAATCGGCCTGATGAAACAGGCCGGCGCGCGCGCGATCGCCACCGGCCGCGCGCGCATCGCCGACAGCGGCGTGATGCGCCGCGTCCTCGCCTACGCCGCGTCGCTCGGTCTCGTCACGATCATCCATGCCGAGGACGAAGGCCTTACCGCGGGCGCGGTCGCGACCGATGGCGAGATGGCGACGCGCCTCGGCCTCGCCTCCGCCCCCGCCATCGCCGAGGCGATGGCGATCGCGCGCGACCTCGCGCTCGTCGAGGAAACCGGTGCGCCCGTCCATTTCCGCCAGGTGACCACGGCGCGCGGGCTCGACCTGATCCGCGCCGCCAAGGCAAAGGGGCTCCCCGTCCTCTGCGGCATCACGCCCGCGCATCTTTTGCTCTCGGACACCGCGATCGGCGATTTCCGGACTTTCGCGCGCCTGTCGCCGCCGCTCCGCTCGGAGGATGACCGCCACGCGTGCCTCGCCGCGATCTCCGACGGCACGATCGACATCCTCGCCTCCGGCCACGACCCGCGCGGCCCCGAGGACAAGCGCCTGCCCTTTGCCGAGGCGCAGCCCGGCATGGCGGGCGCCGAAACCCTGCTCGCGCTCGGCCTCGGCCTCGTCCGCGACGGGCTTATCTCGCCCGGCCGCCTGTTCGAACTGCTCGCAGGCACCCCAGCCTGCCTCCTCGGCGTCGACGCCGGGACACTCGCGGTGGGCAAGGAAGCCGACCTCATCCTCGTCGACGAAGGCACACCATGGCAGGTCGACGCCAAGAAAATGGCCGCCTGGGCCGGCAACACGCCCTTCGACGGCATGCCGGTACAGGGCCGCGCGACGATGATGTGGAAGGGTGGATTGCGCATCCGCTAGGTCTGCTTTGGGGTGGGGAAGCAGACGTACCCATCATTCGTCATCCCGGACTTGATCCGGGATCCACGGCAGCGCTGCAGTCATGGACCCCGGATCAAGTCCGGGGTGACGATGAAGGATAGGTCCGCTTCTGGTCGAAACCCGCCACCCCCAAACAAAAGAGGCGCGGCCTTGCGGCCACGCCCCTCCCCCTTATCCGGGTAAAGTCTTTTAGCGCGAAGCGAGCCGCATCGGGCCGGCCTTCGACGCCCACTGGATCGCCTCGCCGCCGCCCATCGCGCGGATGAAGCAGGTCTGGCCTTGCGCCTTCAGCTGGTTGCACAGGCTCGCCGCATCGGCGCGCGTCGCGAGGCCGTTGACCGTCAGGCGATAGAAATTGCGGCCGTTCACGGTCGCGGCGTGGCTCGACGCGGGGAAATTCGCGAGGACGCCGTTGCGCTTTTTCAGGCTGCCCCATTTTTCCCTGGCAATGCCCAGGCTGTCATACGCGCCAAGCTGCACCGCCCAGCCGGTCGGCTTCTTCGCATCGAAACCCATCGCCTTCGGGATCAGCACGGTCGCCAGCTCGATCGCCTGCTTCTGCGCCGGACGGATACGCCCTTCGCCGGCAATGCGCGGCGCCGCGCGATAAGGTGCGGCGTCGGCAAGGATCACTTCGCCCGCCGGTTTCGGCTGCGGCAATTCGGTCACCGGCACGACGCCGTCGGCGGTGCGCTCGGGCATCGGCAGTTCGACGCTGCGGATCGCGCTGCCGGCATCGGCAAGGACGGGGGCCAGCACCGGCGGCGGCGGTGCATAGTCCGCGACCGGCGCCGGATCGGCGCTCGCCAGCTGGATCGCCGGTTCGGCCGCGGCCATTTGCGTGCCGGCGAAATTGCTGAGCGCGAGCTGGACCGGCATGCCGGCGTCCTGCCGCACCTTCGTCCCGATCAGGCTCGCGACACGCATCCGCGCATCGGGCTGTTCGGCCAGCTTCGACCATTCGGCCATCCGCCCTTCGAGCTTGGCGATCGACAGATCCTGCGAAGCGAGAATGCGCGCCTGTGCCCAGCGGCCCGACAGCGCGAACGCCAGCGCCAGATTCTGGCGCGTCCGCGCCCCGGCGCCTTCGGCGCGGGCGGCTTCGCTCAGCACATAGATTGCGCCTTCATTGTCCCCGGCGAGCGCGAGCGCGAGCCCGAGGTCCGACGGCGGCACCGCCTCGCGATGCTGGGTGAGGAGTGCGACGGCATCGGCATTCTTGCCCTGCGAGATTTGCGCAAGCGCCAGCGAAAGCACCGTATTGCCGTCGGTCGCGCCAAGTTCGATCGCTTCGGTCAGCGCTGCGGTCGCCGATGCGAAGCGCCCGTCGCCCAGATAGGCCTGGCCCAGCAGCGCGCGATAATTCGCATCGCGCGGGCTGCCCGCAACTGCGGCTTCGGCAAGGCCGACCGCCTTGCTCGCTTTCCCGGCTTCAAGCGCAACGCGCGCTTCGCTCGCCGATTTGGCGGCGATCGCAGGCTTGCCGGCAGCGCGCGACGGCGCGTCGGCCATCTTGCCCATGCCGCTGCATCCGGTGGCAACGCTCAGGATAAAACCCGAAACGGCCAGGTTCATCAGCATCTTGCGGTTCATGACGGTCCCCCTCTTTTTCTTCAGCGCTGGCCGCGCACCGGACGCGTGGCCGGCAGGCGGCTTGCCATCGCGTCGATTTCGGGCAGCGAAGCCAGATATTCGTCGAGCAACTCGATCAGGATCACCTGCGACGACCGATTCGTCACCGCGCTTGCAAGGCGCAGGCGCAGATGGCGTTCGGCATCGAGGCGCAGCGTGAAGGCCGCCTTTTCGCGGGCACGGAGCGGGCGCGGCGCCTTGTCCTTTTTCGGTGCCGGCGCCGGACGCGCTTCGACCTTGCGCGCGACTGCCGCGACGCGCTCGATCAGCGACTCCTGCTGGCGGACGATTTCCGGAACCTCGTGGGCTTCGGCCTCGAGGTGCTCGACGCCATAATCTTCGGGCGATGCGGCAAGCTCGCCGGTATATTCGGCCGAAAATTCCGGCGTCAGCTCATGACCGGCGCTGTCCTCGACCGCATGTTCGGCCTCGACATTATGCGCGGGCACCGATCCGGTGAGCAACGGCTTCAGGTCCAGCATCCGCGTGGGTTCGGCCGACTGGTCGGGATCGACATCATAACCCATGTCGTTCCAGCCGAGGTCGTCGTAACCGCCGGGGTTCATCGGTGCCGGGCCGCTGCCGAGCGGCTGGCGGCGCATCGCGGGACGCGCTCCGCCCTTGCGGGCAAGCAGGCCAGCACTCAGCGATGCGAGGGGTTTTGGTTCGCCCATGGTTCCGATACCTTCCGTCACTGGCCAGCGATGCGGCGGCCAAAGCCACCACCCATCGGGCGAACCGCGCCATAATTGCCCTGCGTGGGCAAAGGCGCGGCGAATACGGTCCGGCGGAAATTCTTTTCGAGGCGGTCGTTCATATAAGTCCACAGCTGGCGGATCTCGTCGGCCGAGCGTCCATTGGGATCGACTTCCATCACCGTGCGGCCGTCGATCATCGACGCGGCATAATCGGTGCGATGGTGCAGCGTGATCGGGGCGACGGTGCCGTGCTGCGACAGCGCAACGGCGGCTTCGCTGGTAATCTTTGCCTTGGGCGTCGCACCGTTGACGACGAACACCAGCGGCTTGCCGGCGCGTTCGCACAGGTCGACGGTGGCGCCGACGGCGCGCAGGTCATGCGGGCTCGGCCGGGTCGGCACGACGATCAGCTCGGCGACCGAAATCACGCTCTGGATCGCCATGGTGATTGCCGGCGGCGTATCGATGACCGCCAGCTTGAAGCCCTGCTGGCGCAGGATTTCGAGGTCCGATGCCAGCCGCGCGACCGTGGTCTGGGCGAACGCCGGAAGGTCGGTCTCGCGCTCGTTCCACCAGTCGGCAAGCGAGCCCTGCGGATCGATGTCGATCAGAACGACGGGGCCCGCGCCCGCAAGCTGCGCCTGCACCGCGAGGTGCCCCGACAGCGTGGTCTTTCCCGACCCGCCTTTCTGTGAAGCCAATGCCAATACGCGCACTGCGTTACCCCCTCGGAAATCCAATAATCGGCGAAGGGATGCCATGCGGGGCGCTAAAATTGGGTTAACGATGATAAAATGACGGTGAACGACTTGCTCGCGAATATGGTAAATGAACCCCTAAGGCGAACCTGTGTCAGAACGGATCAAGTTTCGCACGGGCGCTTTTGTCGCTAACGCCGTGTTAGCCAATTGACGCTATAAAGACCCTGGGGACTGTAGCCGACCTCACGCGGCGCAAGTCATTGGAGAATAAGATGCGTTCTTTCCGCACCGTCCTTTCGCTGGCCCTGCCGCTGATCGCGGCATCGATGCTGGCGGCACCCGCCCATGCCGACGTCAAGGACGGCGTCGACGCGTGGCAGGCGGGCAATTATCCCGCCGCCGTCGCCGAATGGCGCCCGCTTGCCCTCGCGGGCGACGCCGATGCGCAATTCAATCTCGGCCAGGCGTATAAGCTCGGCCGCGGCGTTCCCGCCGATCTCGTTCAGGCGGAGGCCTGGTATCGCCGCGCCGCCAAACAAGGACATTTGCAGGCAGAGGATAATCTCGGCCTCGTGCTCTTCACCGCAAACCGCCGGCAGGAGGCAATGCCCTTCATCCTCGCTTCGGCCGCACGCGGCGAACCGCGCGCGCAATATGTCCTCGGCACCGCACACTTCAACGGCGACCTCGCGGCAGAGGACTGGCCGCGCGCCTATGCGTTGACCAAGCGCGCCAGCGACGCCGGTCTCGCCATCGCTTCGGCGCGGCTCGCGCAACTCGACAATCTGATCCCGCTGGACCAGCGCCAACTCGGCCTCGCGATGCTTCCCGAAATCGAACGCGGCGAACAGCAGGCGCGCCTTGCTGCGGTGGGCGCCGCGGCGCCGCCAGCGCCAAAGCCCGTCCCCGCCGCCTCGCCGGTCAAGGTCGCGAGCCTGCCCGCCTCGACCCCCGGCACCAATTACACGCCGCCGCCGGTGATCGATACGCCGACGCCAGCGCCCAAGCCTGCGCCCGAACCGATCCGCAGCGCCTCCATCGCCTCATCGCCGGTTGCGAGCGCCGCCGCAGCTGCGGCCGCCGAAGCGACCGCCAACGCAGTCGCCGCGACCGGCCAGACGGGCACGACCCCGGGCACAAGCTATGCCGCGCCGCCCGAGAGCGGCAAATTGCCGCCGAAGTCCGAACCCGCAAAGCCGGCACCCAAGCCCGCCGAACCCAGGCCCGCAGCGGTCAAGGCGGCACCCGTCGCCACGGCAGCAGCCACGCCGGCGCCGGTCCGCGTCCACAGCGGCACCGCGAGCCCCTGGCGCGCGCAGCTCGGCGCCTTCGGCGTCGAAGCCAACGCCCGCAATCTTTGGGCCACGCTCGAAAAGAAAAATCCCGCCTTCGCCGGCCGCACGCCGCATATGGTCAAAAGCGGCAAGCTCACCCGCCTCCAGGCGGGCGGCTTTGCGAACAAGGGTGAAGCCGAAACCTTCTGCGCCGCGGCGCGCAAGGGCGGTCAGGCCTGTCTGGTGGTCGATAAATAGGGAAGCCACGCGGATGCGCACTCGGATAAAGGCGCCCGAACTCAGAAAATCTCCACTCCACCCGGATCTTCTACCGTCGCTGCACCCGTGCGACGCCCCATCGCGAACCGAACCGTTTCGACGCACCCCGTCGCGCCCTGCGGCGACGGCTCGGCGCTCGCGTTCCGGATGATCGTCAATGCCGCCTGACCGAAGTCGGCGGAGGGCTGGGCCGCGACGACCTTCGCATTGCCGATTCCACCCCACGGCGCCACGTCATAGGTAATGATCGCCCAGCCTTCGATCGCTCGCCGCCGCCAGGGTTCGGGGAACCGCGTTGCCAGCGGACGTTTCCAACCCGATTTGGCTTGGCAATTGCTGCCGACGGGACGCAGATCTTCCTCGGCGGGAGCCGGTGGCGCAGCCAATGTTGCGGGCGCTTTCCAATAGGGATAGCGGCACCCGGTCCGCGCGCCGCCCGTAAAGCGCGAATCGCCGACCGCCTTCCTTGCCGCGGCATCGAGTGCCTTGTTGCCAGTGCCGAATAATGTTTTCGCCCCGACGGGGGCGCCCTTGCCGTCCGTGTCATAGCCCACGAGCGACCAGTCCTTCACCCCCGGTGTGCCGGGCAGCTTGTCGAAATCGGGAAAGGCACGCAGCAGCGGCTGCGGAAAGGGCGCGGTTGTGCAATCGCCCGCGCTCTTGATCCGTTCCCACCCCTCCTTCGGCAGCGGGCCGGACGTCGGCGTGATCGAATAGGACACCAGATCGGCGACTGGCGCTTGGTCGAGCGTGCTCGCTTGCGCGACATAGGTGATCCGGCAATTCTGGCGCGCACCGCCGGAAAAACGGCTTGCGGCGAGCGCAGGCGCGATGTCGCTGGAAAAGCCCGTAGATCCTTCGCCGTCGCGCGCGATCGAGAGCGGGCGTCCCGAGCGATCGATTTCGAATTTGTAGGAAATCGACGGCGCCTTGGTCGCCATGCCCCAGCTCAGCTCGCTCAGCGGGCGCCGCAGCGTCACATGCGCCACGGGCACCCCGCCGCACTGCACCTCTCCCGGCATCCAGCCGAGGAGCATGCGCGTCGGCGGCCCGCCGTCGGGTCCAAATCGCGGCGGGGGCATCGAGATATCCATCGTCATTGCCAGCAGGCCGAGGAAAACGCCCGATTTCAGCATATGCAACACCCCTCAACCGCGCTTGATCTGGCGACAATCCTAGCGCGGTTGCGGGAGCTTACAAGCTTGAAAAGGCGCCGATAACGACCGCTATCTCGCGCCCGCTTTCTCCTCGGCGAGCCGCTTCGCCAGCGATTTGCGCGACCGGTCGACATAGGCGCGGCACGCGCCGGGCTCGTCATTATACCGACCCGGCCCCGCATTGTCGGGATGCGCCGAGATCAATATGTCGCACGCCGTCGCGTCCATCTTGCGATAGCTCGCCTCGAAACCCGCGACGATCGGCGCGCCCGCCTTCGACGTAAAGCGATAGCCATCGGCCGACACCGGGTTCAGGCTCGATGCGAAGACGATCGTCTTGCAGGCCTCGCCCTCACAGGCCTGCCAGCGCCAGCTCATGCTCCCCATCGTATGCCCCGGCGTCGCGACCGCGGTGATCGCCGCTTTGCCCAGCTTCAGCACCTCGCCATCCTTCATCACGCGCAGCCGCGTCACCGCGGGCCAGCTGCCGCCATAGGCAAGCTGTGGATCGTCCTTGGCGTGCATGCCCGTGCGCAGCCCCTCGGCGCCCCGCGCGCTCGCCACCACCGTTGCCCCCGTATCGCGCGCCAGTGCCGCGAGCCCGCCGGCATGGTCGAAATGCGGCTCGGTGCTCAGAATAAATTTGATGTCTTTGGGGTCGAAGCCCAGCTTGCGGACATTGGCGAGGATCGCCGGTGCTGCCTGCGGCAGCGCGCCGTCGACGAGCACCAGCCCGTCGCCGGTATCGATCAGCGCGACGCTCAGCCCGCCGAAGCCGACCAGATAGCTCGTCCCGAAAATCTTCTCGGGCTTCGCGGGCGCCAGCCATTCGTCCGCGTGCGAAGAGGCAATCGGCCGCGTCAGCGGGTCTTGCACGTCGGGCGCGACCCCGCCCGCCACCATCTGCGCCTTCGCCACCTGGGTGAGTGGCAACGGCACATGGCTCACGCCGGCAAGCCAGGCCGCTATAGTCATCATGGCAATCATATCTGTCTCCTTCGCTGCCGGAATGCCGCGCCAAGACGCGGCTCACAAAGCATGTTTTCTCGACAAAGCCATGAGAATAATTGATGACGGGATGATGGATCGCGCCCAACTCCCCTTGAACGCCCTGCGCGCTTTCGAAGCGGCGGCGCGCCACCTCAACTTCACCCGCGCCGCCATCGAACTCCACGTCAGCCAGGGCGCGGTCAGCCATCAGGTCGCGCAGCTCGAACGCCGCCTCGGCACGCGGCTCTTCCACCGCCTGCCGCGCGGGCTCGCGCTCACCGACGAGGGCCATGCGCTCGTCCCCGTCGTCGCCGATGCGTTCGACCGCGTCGCTGCGACGCTCGATCAATATGCGGACGGCCGCTTCCGCGAGGGACTCAAGGTCGGCGTCGTCGGCACCTTCGCAACCGGCTGGCTGCTGCCGCGCCTCGACGCCTTTGCGCGCCTGCACCCGACAATCGACCTCCGCATCTCGACCAACAACAACCGCGTCGACCTCGCCGGCGAGGCGCTCGACTATGCGATCCGCTTCGGCGACGGCGCGTGGCACGGCACCCACGCCGAGCCGATCTTCGCCGCGCCGATGGCACCGATCTGCGCCCCCGCGATCGCCGCGCGCCTCAAGACCCCCGCCGACCTGATCCACGAACGGCTGCTGCGCTCGTATCGCGCCGACGAATGGGCGCTCTGGTTCGCCGCCGCGGGCGTGCCCGTCCCGGTCCTTCGCGGACCCGTCTTCGACAGTTCGGCGTTGATGGCGACCGCCGCTGCCGCAGGCCAGGGCGTCGCGCTGGCGCCCCCCGCGATGTTCACCCGCGAACTCGCCGCCGAATTGCTCGTCCAGCCCTTCGCGGCGACGATCGACGCCGGCCGTTACTGGCTCACCCGCCTGATGTCGCGCCCAGAAAACGACGCGATGCTGCGCTTCCGCGGCTGGATCAACGATGAAATCGCCGCGCCCGCATAATCATTCCGCTTTCCCCACTGGACAGAATCATCAACCCGCCGCTACCCGGCCGCCATGGGTATCACAGCGACAATCATGAACACCGCCACCGGCCAGCCGATCCAGAAAATGACCTTCGGCCGCATGCCGAAGCCTTGGGCCAGCTTCAACCTCGCAACGGGCGAACTCGTCACCGCCGAGCGTATCGACGTGGCCAAACCCGAACCGGGCAAATTTGCCGCGACGGTCCATGTGTGGGTTAAGGTCAAGCCGAAGGACTGAGGCCAATCGCTCAGGCCCAGCAAACGCGTAGAACCATCGCGCCCAAATAAATTTCCCTGTCAGTGTTGACATCGTAAACATCGCGCCCATTTGAGCGGCGTCAATGTTAACATCGTCAACACAAGCAGGAGACTTCGCATGTACCACCGCATCGTTCGCCATCAGGTCCGCAAGATTTTCGACGGCCTCAGCCGCGGCGACTGGGAGTCCGCGCTCGGCGGCATGGCCGACCGCTTCGAACATATCTTCCCCGGCGACCACGCCCTCGGCGGCACGCGCCACACCAAGGTCGGCCTCCGCGCCTGGTTCCAGCGCCTCTTCGCCGTCCACCCGGTCCTGAAGTTCGAGATCAAGCACATCGCATCGAGCGGCACGCCGTGGGACACCACCGCAGTGATCGAATGGCGCGACCGCGCAGTGATGGCCGACGGCGACACCAGCTATGTCAACGACGGCGTCCACATCATCCGCCTGCGCTGGGGCAAGATCGTCAGTCTGCACCCCTATCTCGACACCGCAAAATATGCGGCGGCGCTGAAGCGGCTTGCGGATACCGGCTTTGCCGAAGCGGGCGCCGCGCCGATTGAGGATTGAGGATTGAGGTGCGTTTGGGACCGGGAACTACCGCTGACAATCCTCCCCATGGCTTCGCCACAGGGAGGATCAAAGCGCGCAACCCATCGTCAGCCGCCCCTCACCCCCGCAAAATCTCCTCCATCTTCTTCCCGCGCGCCAGTTCATCGATCAGCTTGTCCAAATAGCGCAGCTCGCGCATCAACGGATCTTCGATATTTTCGACCCGAATGCCGCAGATCACCCCCGTGATCAGATCGCGCGCCGGATTCAGCTTCGGCGCCCGCGCAAAGAAATCCTCGAAAGTCGTGCCCTTCGCCAGCTCGCCCTCCAGCGCCGTCTGGCTATACCCCGTCAACCAGCGAATAATCTCGTCGACCTCGGCCTTCGTCCGCCCCTTCTTCTCCGCCTTGGCGATATAATGGGGATAAACGCTCGCGACGCTGATGGAAAAGATGCGGTGTTTGGTCATGGGGGCCTCCACGTCGGACACCATAACCATCGCCCCGCCGTTCGTCATCCCGGACTTGATCCGGGATCCACCGCAGCGCTGACGTCATGGATGTCGGAACAAGTCCAGCATGACGAGGAGATTGTCAGCTTTGGGGTGGTGAGCGGACGGTCCCCTCTATTTCCGTTCGTGTCGAGCGAAATAGATTGGGCAGCAATCGGCCGCTACCCGCCCCCATCAGCCTACCCCAGCACCCAGCTCCGCCGCGCATAGCCCTGCGCCCACAGCAAAGCCGTCAAATCATGATGCCGGATCACCGCCGCCGCCGCTTCGCCCGCCGACGGGTGCGGATAATAGCCGACGCCCAGCCCCGCGCTCGTGATCATCGGAATATCGTTCGCGCCGTCGCCCACAGCCAGCGTGTCGGCGAGCGGCAGGCCGTGCTTCGCCGCCTCGGCCTTCAACGTCTCCAGCTTCGCCCTGCTATCGACGATCGGCTCGCGCACCTTGCCGGTCAGCTTGCCGTCCGCAATCTCCAGTTCGTTCGCAACCACCTTGTCGAATCCGATCGCCTCGCCGACCGGTCCGGCAAAGGCGGTGAAGCCGCCCGATACGAGCACCGTATAAGCGCCATGCGCCTTCATCGTCTGCACCAGGGTCCGCGCCCCGCGCGTCAGCCGCACGCGCTCCATCCGGCACTCGACCAGCGTCGTTTCGGGCATCCCCGCGAGCAGCCCGACGCGCTCCTCCAGCGCCGTGCGAAAATCGAGTTCGCCCTTCATCGCCCGCTCGGTGATTGCCGCAATCTGCGGTTTCAGCCCGGCATAATCGGCGAGTTCGTCGATGCACTCGACGGTGATCATCGTCGAATCCATATCGGCGATGATCAGCTTCTTGGTCCGGTCGCCCAACGGCTGCACGACGATGTCGAGCGCGCCATGGTCCATCAGCGCCAATTCCTTGCGCGCGCTGACCAGGCTGCCCTGGAATACGATATCCGCCGCGTCATGCTCGTCGATCCAGTGCGGGGCGCCGACATCGTGCCCCGTCGCCGCCAGCCGGTCGATCCCCTCGCGAACCACCTCGTCGGTCAGCTTTCCTGCTGCTATCAGCGTCGCGACGAACATGGCATCTCCTTCTTTCTCGACCGCCCCGACGCGGCAGCCCGTGGCACTTATCGCCGGACCCACCGCCAGCGGCAAGAGCGGTTTGGCCGTCGCCCTCGCAAAATCTCTTTCCGAGACAGGCCGGGACGCGCTCGTCGTCAACGCCGATGCGAGCCAGGTCTATGCCGACCTTCGCATCCTCTCGGCGCGGCCGACCGGTGCAGAGATGGACGGCATACCCCACCATCTCTTCGGCCATATCGACGCGGCCGAGGCGCACAACGCCGTGCGCTGGGCCGACGAAGCACGCGGCGTCATCGCCGAAGCGCACGCCGCGAAGCAAGTCCCAATCCTCGTCGGCGGCACCGGCCTGCACATGCGCACCTTGCTCTATGGCATCGCCCCGGTGCCCGAGATCGACCCCGACATCCGCGAGGCCGTCCGCGCGCTCCCCGTTGCCGACGCGCACGCCGCGCTCGCCGCCGCCGATCCCCAGGCCGCCGCGCGTCTCAACCCCGCCGACACCACCCGCGTCGCGCGCGCACTCGAAGTCGTGCGCTCGACCGGCCGCACCATCACCGACTGGCAGCAGGCGATTGCGGGCGGCATCGCGGATCAGATCGCCCTCGCCCCGCTGATCCTCCTGCCCCCGCGCGACTGGCTGCGCGCGCGCTGCGATGCCCGGCTCGTCGAGATGTTCGACCATGGCGCGATCGAAGAGGTCGAAGCCCTGCTCGCGCGCGGCCTCGACCCCGACCTTCCCGCGATGCGCGCGATCGGCGTCCCCCAGATCGCCAGCCACCTCCGCGGCGACATCACGCGCGCGGAGGCGCTCGAACTGACGCAAGCCGCGACCCGCCAATATGCAAAGCGCCAATATACGTGGTTCCGCAACCAGCCCCCGGCCGACTGGCTGCGCCACGCCGAGTCACTAAACATCGATTCTGTCGATAAATTAGCAATAAAATTACGTCATGAGCTGTTGACAGGATAGATTCATACACCTATTGCCCGCAGCCCTGTTGCGGCGCACAAGCGCTGCGTTTTTGCGTTGGAAGGAGTGTCATCGTGACGGAAATGAGTGGTGCCGACATGGTGGTTCAGGCGCTGGTCGACCTCGGGGTCGATACGGTGTTCGGCTATCCGGGCGGCGCGGTCCTTCCCATCTATGACGCGCTCTACAAGCATCCGACGATCAAGCATATTCTCGTCCGCCACGAGCAGGCGGCAACGCACGCGGCCGAGGGCTATGCGCGCTCGACCGGCAAGCCCGGCGTCGTGCTCGTGACGTCAGGCCCCGGCGCGACCAACGCCGTCACCGGCATCACCGACGCTTTGCTCGACTCCATTCCGATGGTCGTGCTGACGGGTCAGGTGTCAACCGCGCTGATCGGCACCGACGCGTTCCAGGAATGCGACACCGTCGGCATCACGCGCCACTGCACCAAGCATAATTATCTGGTGATGGACCCCGACCGCCTCGGTCCGATCATGCACGAGGCGTTCCACATCGCGACGCACGGCCGCCCCGGCCCCGTCGTGATCGACATCCCGAAAAATGTGCAGGTCGCAACCGGACGCTACGAGATCCCCGAAAAGATCGCGCACAAAAGCTATCGCCCGCAGGTCGAACCCGACGCCGACGCGATTGCACAGGCGGTTGAGATGATCGCCGCGGCGCAGCGCCCGATCTTCTACACCGGCGGCGGCGTGATCAACGCCGGCCCCGATGCCAGCGCCGCGCTGCGCCAGCTCGTCGCGCTCACCGGCGCGCCGGTCACCTCGACACTGATGGGCCTTGGCGCCTTCCCGTCGGACGACGATAAATGGCTCGGCATGCTCGGCATGCACGGCACGTTCGAGGCCAATATGGCGATGAACCGCGCCGACCTGATCATCGCGGTCGGCGCGCGCTTCGACGACCGCGTGACTGGCCGTCTCGACGCCTTCTCGCCCGATTCGAAGAAAATCCACATCGATATCGACCGCAGCTCGATCAACAAGATCGTCCCCGTCGACCTTGCGATCGTCGGCGACGCCGGCCGCGCGCTCGATGCGATCATTACGGGCTGGCAGGATGCGGGCCACAATGGCCGCGATCTGGGCGAATGGTGGCGCCGCGTCGACGGCTGGCGCGCGACGCGCTGCCTCGACTTTCCCGAAAAGAAGGAAGCAAGCGCCGAAATCATGCCGCAACGCGCGGTGAAGGCGCTGTTCGACGCGACGCGCGGCATGGACCCGATCATTACCACCGAGGTCGGCCAGCACCAGATGTGGGCGGCGCAGCATTTCGGCTTCGCGGCGCCCAACCGCTGGCTCACCAGCGGCGGCCTCGGGACGATGGGTTACGGCTTCCCCGCCTCGGTCGGCGCGCAGATCGCGCACCCCGACCGCCTCGTCATCTGCATCGCGGGCGAAGCCAGCCTGCAGATGAACATCCAGGAAATGGGCACCGTCGCGCAGTATCGCCTCCCCGTGAAAATCTTCATCCTCAACAATGAATGGATGGGGATGGTCCGCCAATGGCAGGAACTGACCTATGAAAGCCGCTATTCGAACAGCTATTCGGACAGCCTGCCCGATTTCGTAAAGCTCGCCGACGCCTATGGCTGGACCGGCCTGCGCATCGACAATCTGGGCCAGCTCGAGGACGGCATCCAGACGATGATCAACACGCCCGGACCGGTGATCGTCGACTGCCGCGTCGCACAGCTCGCCAACTGCTTCCCGATGATCCCCTCGGGCGCCGCGCACACCGAAATGCTCCTCCAGCCGAGCGACGTGACCGGCACGATGGACGACGAAGCCAAGGCACTGGTGTGATGGACGCAACTTCAATCTTCTCCCCCCTGGCGGGGGAGAAAAGACTTGGCTTGGCAACTTGTTGCCTAGCAAGTCTTAGAGAGGGGGAGCGGTCCCTTGGACCGCGCGCGCCTTTGGCGCGCATACCCCTCACCCAGCTCCGACTAGGCAGCAAGCTGCCAAGTCTTCACATCCCTCTCCCGCAAGGGGAGAGGGGAAGGTTTGCGCCATGAAAATAAAAACCGAAGCCGGCGAGCGCCATGTGCTCGCCATCACCGTCGATAACGAAGCCGGGGTGCTCGCCAAGATCACCGGGCTGTTCACCGCGCGCGGCTATAATATCGAAAGCCTGACCGTGGCCGATATCACCGCCGACCACGCGCTGTCGCGGATCACCATCGTGACGTCGGGCCCGCCCCCGATCATCGACCAGATCATTGCGCAGCTCGACCGGCTTGTCCCCGTGCACAAGGTCGTCGACCTCACCGACGCGGGCGAAACGCACGTCGAGCGCGAGATCGCGCTGGTCAAGGTCGCGGGCACCGGCGACAAGCGGATCGAAGCGCTGCGCATGGCCGACGTGTTCCGCGCGAAGGTCGTCGACACCACGCTGACTAGCTTCATCTTCGAAATCACCGGGACGAGCGACAAGGTCGACCGCTTCATCGCGCTGATGCGCGAATGCGGGCTGGTCGAGGTCGGCCGCACCGGCGTCGTCGCCATCGCCCGCGGGTCGGAGGCGCTCTAGCTTTACCACCAACCTTCGTCATTCCCGCGAAAGCGGGAACCCAGCGCGGGGTAAGCCGACGCACGCTCTGGGTCCCCGTTTTCGCGGGAATGACGATCAAGCAAATACACGAAGGGGTATCATCCAATGCAAGTCTATTACGATCGCGACGCCGACCAGGATCTGATCAAGGGCAAAAAGGTCGCCGTCGTCGGCTATGGCAGCCAGGGCCACGCCCACGCGCAGAATATGCGCGACAGCGGTGTGAAGGACGTCGCGATTGCGCTCCGCCCCGGCTCGGCAACCGCCAAAAAGGCCGAAGCCGCGGGCTTCAAGGTGCTTTCGAACAAGGAAGCCGCCGAATGGGCCGACGTGATCATGATCGCCGCTCCCGATGAAGCCCAGGCGAAAATCTATGCCGACGACATCGGCCCGAACATGAAGCCCGGCGCCGCGCTCGCCTTTGCGCATGGTCTCAACATCCACTTCGGCCTGATCGACGCGCGCCCCGACATCGACGTCTTCATGGTCGCACCGAAGGGCCCCGGCCACACCGTGCGCAGCGAATATCAGAAGGGCGGCGGCGTCCCCTGCCTGATCGCCGTGGCGCAGGAAGCGCAGGGCGCGGGCGCATCGGGCAACGGTTATGCCAAGGCGCTCGCCCTCTCCTACGCCTCTGCCGTCGGCGGCGGCCGCAGCGGCATCATCGAGACGACCTTCAAGGAAGAGTGCGAAACCGACCTTTTCGGCGAACAGGCGGTGCTCTGCGGCGGCATCACGCATCTGATCCAGGCGGGTTTCGAAACGCTGGTCGAGGCAGGCTACGCGCCCGAAATGGCCTATTTCGAATGCCTCCACGAAACCAAGCTGATCGTCGACCTTCTCTATGAAGGCGGCATCGCGAACATGCGCTATTCGATCTCGAACACCGCCGAATATGGTGACATCAAGACCGGCCCGCGCATCATCACCGACGAGACCAAGGCCGAAATGAAGCGCGTTCTCGCCGACATCCAGTCGGGGCGTTTCGTGAAGGACTTCGTCCTCGACAACCAGGCTGGCCAGCCCGAACTGAAGGCGAGCCGCAAGGCCGCCGCCGCGCACCCGATCGAACAGACGGGCGCCAAGCTGCGCGCGATGATGCCGTGGATCGCCAAGAACCAGCTCGTCGATAAAGCCAAGAACTAATCTGACCATCCCCAACTTCGTCATCCCCGCGAAAGCGGGGACCCAGCGAGCCAATGATGCAGCTGGGTTCCCGCTTTCGCGGGAATGACGAAAGAGGAGAAAAAGTGCCGACCTCTCCCTTCGACACCCACCGCCGCGACCTCGACGCGCTAGCGGCCGAAAGCCGCCGCCGCGTCCTTTCCCCGCGCGCAGGACGCGATTTCGCCTCGAACGACTATCTCGGCCTCGCCGACAGCGACGCACTGCGTGCTGCGCTCGCCGCAGGCATCGAACGCGGGCTTCCCGCCGGCTCGGGCGGCTCGCGCCTGCTGCGCGGCAACCACCCCGAACATGAGGCGCTCGAAGCCCATGCCGCGCGCCATTTTGGCAGCGAAGCCGCGCTCTTCTTCTCCACCGGCTTCGCCGCGAACGCCGCTTTGTTTGCCGCGCTGCCGCAGCGCGGCGACCTCATCGTCCATGACGAACTCATCCACGCGAGCGTACATGATGGCATGAAGCTCGGCCGCGCCGGCAGCATCGCCGCCGCGCACAATGACGCGCAGGCGTTTGAGGACATCATCGCGCGCTGGCGCGCCGGCGGCGGCGGCGGCGGAACGCCGTGGATCGCGGTCGAAAGCCTCTACAGCATGGACGGCGACCGCGCCCCGCTCGCCGACCTCGCTGCGGTCGCCGACCGCCACGACGCGGTCCTCGTCGTCGACGAAGCGCACGGCACCGGCGTGTTCGGCCCCGGCGGCGGCGGCCTCGCGCACGGCCTGCCGCGCCGCGACAATCTGATCACGCTCCACACCTGCGGCAAGGCGCTGGGGGCCGAAGGCGCGCTGCTCTGCGCTCCCGCGATCGCCATCGACTTCCTCGTCAACCGCGGCCGCCCCTTCATCTTCTCGACCGCCCCGTCGCCCTTGATGGCGTGGCTCGTCCGCCAAGCGATCGAGATCGTCGCCAACGAGCCCGAACGCCAGGCGCGCCTCCACAGCCTCGTCCGCCACGCCGCCGAGCGTCTCGTACCGCTCGGCGTCCCCGCCAGCGGCACCCAGATCCTGCCCATGATCATCGGCGACAACGACCGCACGATGCGCATCGCGGGCAGCATGCAGAGCGCGGGCTTCGACATTCGCGGCATTCGCCCGCCAACGGTGGCACCGGGCACCGCGCGCCTCCGCATCGCGATCACGCTCAATGTTGACGAAGCTAACATCGACAATATGGCCGAGGCGCTCGCCGAAGCGATGGCGGCGGCATGACGCGCTTCGTCGTCACCGGTACCGACACGGGCATCGGAAAAACCATCTTTTCTGCGGGCTTGGCGCAGGCGACCGGCGCATCCTACTGGAAACCGATCCAGTCGGGCCTCGAAGAGGAGACCGACAGCGCAGTTGTCGCGCGCCTTGCTGGTGTGCCCATCCACCCCGAAGCCCACCGCCTCGTCACCCCTGCCTCACCGCATATCGCCGCCGAGATTGACGGCGTTAACATGGACGTCGAAACGCTGACTCCACCTTCCGGCGACCTGATCGTCGAAGGCGCCGGCGGCGCACTCGTCCCCGTCACGCGCACCACCCTCTACGCCGACCTTTTCGCCAAATGGCAGATCCCGGTGATCGTCTGCGCACGCACCGCGCTCGGCACGATCAACCACAGCCTGCTCACGATCGAGGCTTTGCGTGCCCGCAATGTCCCGATCCACGGCCTCGCCTTCCTCGGCGATGCAGTGGAGGACAGCGAGGCGATCATCGCGACACTCGGCGGGGTGCGCCGACTGGGCCGGTTGCCGATCATCGATCCGCTGACACGCGAAGGCCTCGCGACCGCCTTCGCGGCCCATTTTGATCTCGCGGATTTCGCAGGCTGATGGTGCGCCCCATCATAAATAGGGACAGTCCCTATTTAATTTGGCGCTCCGAAGTCGGCTATGCACGCCGTCTCGAATTAAATAGGGACTGTCCCTATTTATGACCCCGCCCCCCCGCTCTTCCCCCGTCTGGCACCCCTTCACCCAACATGGCCTGGGCGACCCCATCCCGCTGATCAGCCGCGCAAAAGACGCCAAGCTCTACGCCGCCGACGGCCAAAACTGGATCGACGCCATCTCGAGCTGGTGGGTCACCACCCACGGCCACGCGCACCCGCGCATCATGGCCGCGATCGCCAGGCAATCCGAAACGCTCGACCAGCTCATCTTCGCCGGCTGGACGCACGAGCCCGCCGAAACGCTCGCCGCCGAACTGATCCGCATCACCCCGGATCCGCTCACGCGCGTCTTCTTCTCCGACTCGGGTTCGACCAGCGTCGAGGTCGCGCTCAAAATGGCGCTCGGCTACTGGTATAACATCGGCGAACCGCGCAGCCGCATCCTCGTTCTCGAGCATAGCTATCACGGCGACACGATCGGCACGATGTCGGTCGGCGAACGCGGCGTCTACAACCGCGCCTGGCAACCCTTGCTGTTCGACGTCGACACCCTAGCCTTTCCGCACGAAGGGCGCGAACAAGCCACCCTCGACGCGCTTGAAGCGGCCTGTGCAGCCAAACCCGCCGCCTTCATCGTCGAACCCCTCATCCTCGGCGCGGGCGGCATGCTGATCTACCCCGCGTGGGTGCTCGCCGAAATGCGCAGCATCTGCGCGCGCCACAACGTCCTCTTCATCGCCGACGAGGTGATGACCGGCTGGGGCCGCACCGGCACGCGCTTCGCCTGCGATCAGGCTGGGGTGATCCCCGACATCGTCTGCCTGTCGAAAGGCCTCACCGGCGGCGCGCTGCCGCTCGCGGTAACGCTCTGCATCGAGCCGATCTTCGCAGCGCATTTTTCGGCCGACCGCGCCAAGACCTTCTATCATTCGTCGAGCTACACCGCGAACCCGATCGCCTGCGCCGCCGCGAATGCCAATCTCGCCATCTGGCGCGACGAGCCCGTCCAGCAACGCATCGACACCCTCGCCGACGCCCAGGCCGCGCATCTGTCGCTGCTCAGTCACGACCCGCGCGTCGCCAACCCCCGCCGCCTCGGCACCATCGCCGCGCTCGACATCGTGGTCCCCGACAGCGGCTATCTCTCGACCCTCGCCCCGCGCCTGATCGCCTTCTATCGCGACCGCGGCGTGCTTCTCCGCCCGCTCGGCAATACGCTCTATGTCATGCCGCCCTATTGCATCGCTGCCGAGGAACTGGCGCAAGTGTGGGACACGATACAGGCGTCGCTGGACACCGTCTAAAGCGACAACACGCTTGCGTGCAATATCACTCGCCGCTTGCTCTCCCCGCCTCACCGCGCCACGGTGGCGCCATCAAACAGGGGAGACTTCATGCGTAAATCGGGATTGGTCGCAGCCGCGACGCTCGCGCTGCTTGGGACGGCGGCCCATGCGAAAACCACCATCGTCTATGCCGGACGCGTCATCACCGACGCCAGCCAGCCCGCGCGGGGGCCCTCGACGATCACCATCACCGACGACCGCATCACCGCGATCGCTGACGGCCGCACCGAAGCGCCCGCCGGCGCCGAAATCGTCGACCTTGGCGACAAGACGCTCCTTCCCGGCCTCATCGACCTCCACGTCCACCTGACCGGCGACCCCGGCGACGATTATCGCGCGGCGGCAGTCGACCCCACCGAATGGGGCGTCGTCGTCGGCGCCAAGAATGCGGGCATCACGCTGCGCGCCGGCTTCACCACCGTGCGCGAGGCGGGATCGGCGCAATATACCGCCTACTCGCTCCGCCGCGGCACGACGGCCGGCTTTATCGAGGGACCGCGCATCGTCGCCGCCGGCCCTTCGCTGTCGATCATCGGCGGGCACGGCGACGTGACGGGCTTTCGCGAGGATATTCATGCCGTGCTCGATGAAGGCTATACCTGCACCGGCGCGGTCGAATGCGCCGAAAAGGTCCGCAAAGCATCGCGCGCCGGCGCCGACGTCATCAAGATCACCGCGACCGGCGGCGTCTTGTCGCAGCAGGCGCGCGGCCTTGAAGGCCATTTCACCAGCCCCGAGTTGCAGAGCATCGCCGACACCGCGCACTCGCTGGGGTTGAAGGTTATGGCGCATGCTCATGGCGCGGGCGGCATCACCTCCTCGGCCGCGGCAGGTATCGACAGCATCGAACATGGCACGTTCGCCGACGATGCGACACTGAAGGTGATGAAGGCCAAGGGCACCTATCTCGTCCCGACGCTGATGGCGTTCGAGGGCATAAGAGAACGGCTCGGCAAGGGCATCTATACCCCCACGGTCGAGGCCAAGGTCCGTATGACGCTCGGCGACGTCGGCAAGGCGGTGACGCGCGCCAAGGCGCTGGGCGTGCCGATCGCCTTCGGCACCGACGCCGGCGTCTTCGAACATGGCCGCAACGGACAGGAGTTCGCGCTGCTCGTCAAATATGGGCTGACCCCGCGCGAAGCACTGGCCAGCGCGACCACAGTCGCTGCAAAGCTGCTGTCGATGGAAAGTGAAATCGGACGCATCGCGCCCGGTATGTCGGCCGATATGATCGCGGTCAGCGGCGATCCGCTGTCCGACGTCACGCTGCTCGAAAAGGTCGACTGGGTGATGGCGCGCGGCCGCATCGCCAACCGATAGACAAGCCGGTCACGCGGCGCGGCGGACCCGTCCCCGCGCCGCTGTGACCACCTTCGGGCCAATCAGCGCGTCGATCTCGACCGCTTCGGCAAATTTCACCCCGACGCGGTTTCCCGCCGACCAGCGCGCCTCGGCATCGAAGATCTGGTCGGCCCCGAATTCCAGCGTCAGCATCGTTCCGGGCGGAACATTCCATAGCCCTTCGATCAGCGCGCCGCGGGGCGATATGTTGCGGACGATCGCGTCATATTGATGGCCGCCGCTCGCAATCTGGATCGTCCGGAAGGTTGTGAGCCGCGGTTCGCGCGCGCTCTTATAGCCCTTCGCCTCGGCGCGCCCGCCGCCCTCGCGCAGCAGGGCCAGCACCTCGACAAGATCCATCGGACGCCCATAAATATAGCCCTGCACATGGCTGCACCCGAGCCCGCGGATCAGCGCAAGGTCATCATGCGTCTCGACGCCCTCGGCGGTTGTCTCCATATTGAGCGCGGTCGCCAGCCCGACGATCGACGAAATGATCGCGGCGTTCATGCTGCTGGGATCGGCGGCACCCAGAACAAAGCTCTGATCGATCTTGATCTTGTCGAACGGCGCCTTCTTCAGATAGCCCAGCGCCGAATAGCCGGTGCCGAAATCGTCGAGCGCCAGCCGCACGCCGGTGCGCTTCAATTTCTGGAACATCGCGAGATTCTCGGCGCTTTCGTCGAGGAAAACCCCCTCGGTGATCTCGAGCTCGAGCTGTTCGGGACGGATTCCGGCCGCCGACACCGCACTCATGATCGTTGCGGGCAGCTTTTCATTGGCGAACTGGCGCGGCGAGACATTGACCGCGACGCGGTATCCGGGGCCAAGATGCGCGATGGTCGCACAAGCGGTGCGGATGATCCACTCGCCGATCGGCACGATCAAATTCGCCTCTTCGGCGATCGGGATGAATTTCGACGGACTGATCAATCCCCCGGTCGCATGGTGCCAGCGGATCAGCGCCTCGAACCCGGTAATGCGCTCGCTCGCAACATCGACGATCGGTTGATAGACCAGCCGGAGTTCGTCCTTCGCCAGCGCATCGCGCAACGCATCCTCGATCGCTTTCCGCTCGCTCGCCTGATTATGCATCGCGTCGGCATAGAAACGATAGACGCCGCGCCCGGCATCCTTCGCCGCATAGAGCGCAAGATCGGCGTTGCGGACCAGCGCCGACGCCGAGACCCCCTGCGCGTCCGACACCGCAATGCCTAGCGACGATCCGATGCGAACCTGCTCGCCCTCGATCGCGAACGGCTTGGCCAGACTCAGGATGATCGCATTGGCGATGCCCGCGAGTTTTTCGGGCTGGCTTATCTGCGGCACGACGATCTGGAATTCGTCGCCGCCGAGCCGTCCGACCTGCCCCTTGTCGCCAACGATCTGCGTCAGCCGCCCCGCGACCTGTTGCAACAGCTGGTCGCCCACCGGATGCCCCAGCGTGTCGTTCACCGCCTTGAAACGGTCGAGGTCCATCAGCAGCAGCGCGCAGGGCTGCGGTTGCCCGCTAGGGCTCTTGAGCGCGCGTTCGAGCAGGTCGGTGATGTGGCGGCGGTTCGCCAGACCCGTCAGCGTGTCATAGCGCGCAAGCTGGTTGATCTCGCGCTCTGACCGCTTCTTGTCGGTCAGGTCGGTGCCGCTGCCTCGGAATCCCTGGAAATTGCCAAGTTCGTTGCTGATCGGCTGGCCCGAAATCGACCACCAGCGCTCCTCGCCCGGCACCGCCGCCTGCACCGTCAGTTCCTTGAAGGGGGTGCGCGACGACAGGCTGAAACCGAGCGTGCGTTCTTCACTCTCGTCATTGCCGATCCGCTTGCGGATGATGTCGGTAAAGGGATGCCCGAGCAACTCGGCGAGCGGCCGGTCGAGCCGCGCCGCGACGGTCGGCGAGATATAGACGAGCTGGCCATGCCGGTCGGTTTCCCAGAACCAGCCGCGCCCGGCGCGTTCGAAATCGCGCATCAGATTGAGCGCGCGCTGCTGGTCGCTGACGCTCATCCGCGCCGCGCGCGTCGCACGCCGCTGGTGCCGCACATCCTCGCGCATCATGACGATCAGCAGACCAAGGAAGACGAAGCCCGCGACCGCGAACGGCCAGGAAGCGACGCCGATCGCGCCGCCGAGCGCGGTTGCTCCCGCAAACGCAAAAAAGGCGGGACGCACCACCGCGACCGCCGAGGCCCCGACGAGCAGCGAGCCGATGTGGATCGCGGCAAAGGCATCGAAATGGCGGCTGCCATCGGGGATGGCGATCGCGTCGAACATCGCGGCGGCGTTGAGCAATGTGCCGAGCGCGATCAGCGCCATGCACAGCATCGCCATCAACCGCACCTGGCTGTGCGCGATCGGACGCGGTTTGCGCATCGCCTGCCCGATCACCGTCAGCGCGACGTCGCACGGCAGGCCGGCCGCCATGACCAGCCAGTGCGAAGGATAATCGAGAAAGCCGGTCAGACCCGGCAGGAAGGCAAAGCTCAAAAACGCAAGAACGCGGCCGATCAGCACATAATGCCACAGCTTCGCCACGCGCATCAGGTGCGTGACGAATTCCGGTGAATCGAACGGCGATTCGCCCGCTGGCAAATCGCTGCCTGTCGGCCGGATGATGTTACGCCTTACCCCCAATTTCCCAAACGTCCTCGCTGTTCTCGTGCGGAAAATCAGTGGCCGGAAGGGGTTTCCAAATCCTTACCAAATGGCATCCGATCAGCCCGTTATTGTGCCAAAACGGAAGGGGTTTGGTTTCGGTTCGCAACCCGTTATAGTCGCATGATGCCCGCTGTCCGCCTGTTCCCGCCCGACCGATTTTTCGACCGCGCCGAATGGTCGGCGCTTACCCGCGCGTCGTCGTGGCGCGGCATCTGGCTGGTCTCCCACGCATGGATCGTCAGCATTACGCTCGTCGGCCTTGCCGCCTGGTCGCAGAACCCCGCTGCGTGGTTGCTGGCCGTCATCTTCGTCGGCGGACGCCAGCTCGGGCTCGCGATCCTGATGCATGACGCGGCGCATGGCGCGCTGCATCCGAACCGCAAAATCAACAACTTCCTCGGCCAATGGCTGACCGGCGCGGCGGTCGGATCGGACCTGATCGCCTATCGCACCTATCATCTCCAGCATCATAAATTCACCCAGCAGCCCGAAGACCCCGACCTGTCGCTGTCAAAGCCCTTCCCGACCACGCGCGCCAGCCTGTGGCGCAAGGTGCTGCGCGACATGACCGGGCAGACCTTCTTCAAACAGCGCATGGCGCAATTCGGCTTCGCTATTACCGGCCTCAAGGCGATGCTCCGCGGCGAACAGGAACAGAAAGGCGGCGCGAGCACCAAGGCGGGAACGCCGTTCAACAAGCAGTCCGATGACGGCATGACGTCACCGACGATCGATGTCACGGGCGCAATGGCGGTCGCGCGCGCGGTGGGACGTTTCATTGTCGTGCAGATGCTGCTGCTGGCCCTGTCGCTCGCGCTCTATGGCTGGACACCTTACCTGCTCTGGCTCGCCGGGCTGGCAACGACCTTTCAGCTCTATCTTCGCATCCGCAACATCGCCGAACATGCATGCACGACGACGGGCAGCGACGATCCCTTCACCCATGCGCGCACGACCCACGCCGGCTGGCTCGCCCGCGCGACGGTCGCTCCATATTGGGTGAATTATCACGCCGAACATCACCTGTTCATGGGCGTGCCCTGCTACCGCCTGCCCCAAGTTCACGCCGCGCTTGGCCGCGCGGGCAAGCATGATTCGATGACGATTGCGCCCAATTATGCCGCGGTGCTGCGGCAGGTCACAGCCGCGGGCTGATCAGCCCTCCTGAACGAAACGCGACCCGGCGCGATCCTTGACCGTCTTTTCGGGGTCGAAGATCATCCCGTTCATCGCGACATAGACACCCGGCGGCAGCGTCTGCGCCGCCGCCAGCGCAAAGCCGACGTTGAATTCGGCATCGCTCGCGCGCACCGACGCCGGCTGCATCGCCCCCGTCATCACGATCGTCTTGCCCGCGATCCCCGCGAGCACGCGGCCGGTAACGACCATCGTGTCGGTGCCGTGGGTGACGAGGATGCGCGACGCATCGCTCGCGGCGACGGCGGCGCGGATCGCCTCGCGGTCGGCATCGCCCAATTCCAGGCTGTCCTTGCGCATCAGCTGCGTCACGCGGTGCGGGACATGGACATTATTCTCGCGCAGCATGTCGGGAATCGCCGCAGGGCCGATCTGGAATTCGCTGAGGGCATCGAAATAGACTTTGTCGATCGTCCCGCCGGTGGTGAAAATGTCGATCATGTCGGTCACGCGCACTCATCCTGCACAGGCAGCGCGGGGGTGCCATCGGGCGCCGCGAACGGCCGCTTGAAAGTGAAGGCCTCGGCGGTCGGCCCGTTCGCCTCGATCATCGCGATCCGCGCCATGCCCTCGGCAACCGTCGGGCGATGCCCCGCCGGAACCCACCACAGCGCCTGATAGACCGCCATATGCTCGAACCACTCCTTGCGCCGCTTCATCACCGTCAGATGGTCGGGGGTGCGATAGACATAGGCCGCGAGCGCATCGATATCGCGCCACACCGACATGTTGGCGATGAGGTGCGGGTCATCGGTCACCGGCACGTCGGTCGCATTATTGCCGTCGCCGGTGAGCCGCCAGATAAAGCCGTCGGCCGCCTCGGCAACCGCGTTCACATGGTCTAGCGCGTCCATGAAATCACGGTTCGCGGCATGCTCGGGCGGCAGGCGGAAGCGCCCGATGTTGATCTGCGCCAGCTCGTAACCCGCCATATCGTAATCCCTCAGGCAAGCGCCTCGGCGATCAGCCGCCGGGTGTTGTCGACGCCGAACAGCGCGATGAAGCTGCCCATGCGCGGCCCGGCGCTCGACCCCAGCAGCGTCTCGTACAGCGCCTTGAACCAGTCGCGCAGGCTTTCAAAGCCATAGGCCTCGTTCTTGCCGATCTCGTAGACGATATTCTGGATGTCATCGGCGCCGGCATCGGCGGGCAGTGCCGCAAGCCTGTCGTCGAGTTCCTTCAGCGCGGCACCCTCGCCGCCCTGCGGCTTGCGACGATTCAGCGTCGGCGCGACATAGTCGCGGTTATACGCCATCGCATTGTCGATCAGCCGGTCGAGCTCGGGATAGGTCGCCGCGTCGGCGCCCTCGACATATTGGCCGAGGTAGCGCCAGATCTGCTCCTTCGACGCATCGGCGCCCATCACGCCAACGAGGTTCAGCAGCAGGCCGAAGGTCACCGGCAGCTCGGCCGCCGGAATGGCTTCACCGCGCGCGACATGGACATGATGCACCGGGTTGCCGAGCTTCTTGTCGCCGTCCTGCGCCGGATAATTTCCGCGCATCTGGAGATATTCGTCGACCGCCTTGGGCACGACGCCGATGTGAAGCTGCTTCGCCGCCTTCGGCTCGCGATAGATATAGAAAGCCAGGCTTTCCTCGCTGCCATAGGACAGCCATTGCTCGAGGCTGAGGCCATTGCCTTTCGACTTCGAAATCTTCTCGCCCTTTTCGTCGAGGAACATTTCGTAAATCAGCCCCTCGGGCTTGCGCCCGCCAAGCGCCTTGGCGATCTTGCCCGACTGGACGCCGCTGTCGGTCAGATCCTTGCCGTACATTTCGTAATCGACGCCAAGCGCGACCCAGCGCATCGCCCAATCAACCTTCCACTGCAACTTCGCGCCGCCGCCGAGGATCGAGTGGGTGATCGTCTCCCCCTCATCCTCGAACGAAACGAGGCCGGCATCGGCGTCAACGACGGTCACCGGCACCTGCAGCACGATGCCCGACTTGGGGCTCACGGGCAGGATCGGCGAATAGGTCGCGGCGCGTTCGGCGCGCAGCGTCGGCAGCATGATGTCGAGGATGTCCTGATTGTGGCGGAGGACATTTCGCAGCGCGTCGTCGAACGCGCCGGACTTATACTGCTCGGTCGAGCTGACGAACTCATATTCGAAGCCGAAACGATCGAGAAACTCGCGCAGCATCGCATTGTTATGATGCGCGAAACTTTCATATTTGCCGAACGGATCGGGAATGACGGTCAGCGGCTTGCCCAGATATTCGCGCAGCATGTCGCCGTTCGGCACATTGTCGGGAACCTTGCGAAGCCCGTCCATGTCGTCGCTGAACGCGACCAGGCGCGTCGGCGCGCCGCCGGTCAGCGCCTCATAGGCGCGGCGGACCATCGTCGTGCGCAGCACTTCGTTAAAGGTGCCGATATGCGGCAGACCCGACGGGCCATAACCCGTCTCGAACAAGACCGCCTCGCCGCCGGGCTTTCCATCGGGATAGCGTTTGACCAGCTTGCGCGCTTCCTCGAACGGCCAGGCCTTGGACGTTTGCGCGGGTTCGCGCAGCGAAGGATGAAGGTGCAAGTCAGTCATCCCGCGCCCATAGCGGCAAGCGGGGCCAAATCGAAAGGCAAAATTGTCCCGGCGCGGCGCAACATCGTTACCGGAAAATTTACCATGAAGGCATAATGTCCCGGTCATGGACAATTTTCGCGCCCCCACCGCCCGCAGCCACAAACGCACCTCCGTTGCGATCGACGTCACCGTCAATGGCGTGCTCAACTTCGTCGACGGCCGGATCACCGACCTCTCCGAAGGCGGCGCGCGGATCGACGGGGCGAGCATGCCCGCGCGGTCGCGCTGCGAAATCCACTATGGCGGCCAGGTGACTTACGCGGTTGTCATGTGGTCCGAATATGACCGGATGGGCGTGCGCTTTCCTTATGAACTGGCGCATGGCGCGCTGTACAACGCGCTGAAGATCGCGCGCGAAGCGTCGATGATAGAACCCGCTCAGATATTCCACAGCAACCGCCCGACCATCTTCGGGCGCCGCGGACTTTCCTGATCGGTCCATCGCGGCCGCCTTGCCGCGTTCGCCTTTTGTCCCTAGCTAGGGAGCAATGGCTCCCGACCCGCTCACCCTGCCCGCGATCCATGCGAGTCACATCGGCATCTGGATCGCCGACACGCACGGCCGCGTGCAGCGCGTCGGGCGCGGCGAGGCGATCGCGGCGGTCGCGGCCACCCCGCATCTTTTGCTCAATGCCACGCTTACCGGCGACCGGCTCGGCTATCCCGAACTGTCGGGGCTCGACCTGCTCGAACTCTTCGCTTTCCTCCACCCCGCGCGCTTTGCGGTGCCGACCCCGGCCGGGATCGCCGCCGCGATCGGCCTGACGCCGCCAAAGGGCGAAGAGGAAATCGCTACCTTCCTGCCCAAGGCCGCGGCGGCAATGCTCGCCAGCATCGACGATCCCGCCTGGCCTGAGCGCGAGGGGGCGTGGCACGGCGTTCAGGCGCTTGTCCGCCAGCGCTGGTCGTGGTCGCCGCTGATCCAGCCACGTTTGTCGGCCCCCGACGCCAATGAACGCTGGTTGTTCGCGCGCCTGCCCGAATGGGAGGAACAGCCGCCGCGGGGCGCGCCGCGACAGATAACGATCAACGCGGATGATGTGTCGGCGCGGCTCGACCGGCTGACCGGCGACGGCGCCGAGCGGCGGCCGGGGCAACAGGATTATGCGCGCGCAACCACCGCGATCTTTGCCCCCCGCGAGCGCAAGGACGCGCCGCAAATGCTGGTGGCCGAGGCCGGAACGGGCATCGGCAAGACTTTGGGCTATCTCGCCCCCGCCAAGCAGTGGATCGACCAGTCGGCGGGCGCGATCTGCATCTCGACCTATACCAAGGCGCTGCAACGCCAATTGTCGCGCGAGACCGAGAAGCTCTATCCCGACGCCGCAACGCACCGCGAAAAGGTCGTGGTGCGCAAAGGGCGCGAAAATTACCTCTGCCTGCTCAACCTCGAAGACGCATTGCAGGGCGGCTTTTCGGGCCGCGCCGCGATCCTCGCGCAGCTTGTCGCGCGCTGGGCCGCCTATACGCGCGATGGCGACATGGTTGGCGGCGACCTGCCCGGCTGGCTTCCCGCCCTGTTCCGCCGCAACGGCACCACGGCGCTGACCGACCGCCGCGGCGAGTGCATCTATGCCGGCTGCCCGCATTTCCGCAAATGCTTCATCGAACGATCGGCGCGCGCCGCGACGCAAGCCGACATCGTTATCGCCAACCATGCGCTGACGATGGTGCAGGCGGCGCGCCCGCGCCCAAGTTCCCAAGGGAGCGGCGGCGCGCCCGCGACACGGCTGATCTTCGACGAGGGCCATCATCTGTGGGACGCCGCCGATTCGATGTTCGCCGCCGCGCTGACCGGACAGGAAGCGGTCGAAATTCGCCGCTGGGTACTGGGGCCCGAGGGCAAATCGCGCGGCCGGCGGCGCGGGCTCGCCGCGCGCCTCGCCGATGTCGCCAGCTATGACGAGGCGGGCGACCGGGCGATCCAGGCCGCGATCGCCGCCGCCGCCGAATTGCCCGGCGACGGCTGGCTTGGCCGCTTGTCCGAAAATGACCCGTGGGGCGCGATCGAACGGCTGCTCGTCGCGGTGCGCGGGCAGGTCTATGCGCGCGCGGTCGACACGCGCACCGCCGACGCGGGCTACGGCCTGGAAACCGAACTCGCCGACCCCGATTCCGCGCTCGTCGCTACCGCAGCCGCCGCCAGCGACGCGGTCGAAGCCTTGCTGCGCCCGCTGATGGCGCTCGGCAAGCGGCTCGACGCGCTGGTCGATGATCCGCCCGACTGGCTCGATGGACAGGCGCGGGCGCGCGTCGACGGGGCGCGGCACAGCCTCGGCACGCGGATCGACACATTGGGGGGCTGGCTGTCGCTGCTCGGGCGCGTCGGCGGCCCCGCCGACCCCGATTTCGTCGACTGGCTCGCGGTCGACCGCTACGACGGGCGCGAATTCGACACCGGGCTGCATCGCCACTGGCTCGACCCGGCAAAACCGATTGCCGAGGTCGTCTACCGCCCCGCGCAAGGCGTGCTCGTCACTTCGGCGACGCTACGCAATGGCGGCCATGGCAGCGGCGGCTGGGCCGATGCCGACATCCGCACCGGCGCCCGCCACATGGACGGCGGGGTCCAGCATTTCGCCGTGCCCAGCCCGTTCGACTACGCCCGCCAGTCGGAGGTGCTGATCGTCACCGACATCGCGCGCGGCGACCTGCCTGCGCTCGCCGGCGCATACAGCCGGCTGATCGAGGCATCGGGCGGCGGCGCGCTTGGGCTGTTCAGCGCGATCCGGCGACTGCGCGTCGTGCATGCGCGCATCGCCGACCGCCTCGCACGCGCCGGGCTGCCGCTCTACGCACAGCATGTCGACCCGCTCGACACCGGCACGCTCGTCGACATTTTCCGTGCCGACCCCCACGCTTCGCTGCTCGGCACCGATGCCCTGCGCGACGGGGTCGACGTCCCCGGCGAATCGCTGCGACTCGTCGTCATGGAGGGCGTGCCCTGGCCGCGCCCCACGATCCTCCACGCGGCACGCCGCGCGGCGCAGGGCGGCAGCGCCTATGACGATATGGTCATTCGCGGCCGCATCGGGCAGGCGTTCGGCCGTCTGATCCGCCGCGCCGACGATTTCGGCCAGTTCGTGATGCTCTCGCCCAGCTTTCCCTCGCGCCTGCTCAGCGCCTTTCCCGAAGGCACGCCGATCCGCCGCCTGCCCCTCGACGAAGCGGTCAATCATGTGGCCGCGGCGAATGTCGAAAGGCGAAAAAGCGCCTATCCAGCCTTTTCACCGTCATAAGATTGCGGCACAAGGCCTGCGGATTTGAGGGATAGCGCAGCCGCGCGGGGAGAGATTTTGAAGAGTTTGACCATCCTGCGCCACGCCAAATCGGGTTGGGACGTCCAGGTCGAGCGCGATTTCGACCGACCGATCAACAAACGCGGCGCGCGCGGCGCCGAACTGATCGGACAATGGCTGAAGCGGCAGAAACTGCCCGTCGACCGCATCATCGCCTCGCCAGCGGTGCGCGTCACCGAGACGCTCGACATCTTCCAGCCCGCCGCCGACTTGGGCGCACTCGAACCGCATTGGGACCGGCGCATCTACCTCGCATCCGCCGCGACGCTGATCGACGTCATCCGCGACACCGGCAAGAATGCCGAGCATCTGCTGATTTCCGGGCATAATCCGGGGCTCGAGGATCTGATCCTGATGCTCGTTCCCGAATCGGCGGACGATGAACTCCGCGCGAAAGTCGAGGAAAAGCTGCCGACCTCGGCGCTGGCGCGGCTCGAACTCGACATCGGCGACTGGCACGATCTCGACACGAACAGCGCGCGTTTCACGGGCTTCATCCGCCCGCGCGACCTCGACCCGGCGCTCGCGCCCGCGATGGACAACGACTGAAACCTTAAGCCCTGCCTTAGCCGAGCGCGGCGGCGAGCCGCTGGCGGAGCGCGACCAGCGCCTCGACCGGAACCCCCGCAGTCGGCGGCGGCGCGGCGCTGTCGAGCGTCTCGCGGGTCAACGGCGCGCGCGCGGTCGGCGCGGCTCCCGGCTCGGACAGCGCCTTGCGCGCGCCCTCGACGGTGAATCCCTGGACATGCAGCAGATGATGAATGCGCTCGGCCAGCGCGACGTCCTCGGCGCGGTAATAGCGGCGACGCCCCGACCGCTGGAGCGGCTTCAGCTGCGGGAAACGCGTTTCCCAATAGCGCAGCACATGCGTCGGAACGCCGATCCGTACCGCGAGTTCGCCGATGGCGAGCATGGCGCCCGACGCCTTGCCGCCATCGTCGGTCATGTCAAAACCCGACATGGGTGAGCTGCGTCCTATTTGCCGGCAACGCGGGCTCGCATCGTCTGACTGGCGCGAAAGGTCATGACGCGCCGCGGCAGGATCGGCACTTCGATGCCCGTCTTGGGATTGCGGCCGATCCGCTGCGCCTTGTCGCGCAGGACGAAGGTGCCAAAGCCCGAGATTTTCACATTCTGACCGACCGCGAGCGCGTCGGACATATGATCGAGAATCGATTCGACGATTGCGGCCGATTCATTGCGCGACAGACCGACCTGCTGGTTGATCCGTGTCGCAATGTCGGCGCGCGTGAGCGTCCCTGCTGCCATGATGATCCCTTCCCCCACTGAAGCGAAATATAGTCGATTAAGTCCCTGACAGCCCCCACCGTCACGAGTCCCATTACCATATGTAACAAATACGAATTAATCCGCCAAACTGAAACGGATGGAGCGAGAAGTTGACGAGCCGGAGCGAAACGTCAGACGCGCAGGACCGCCGCCCCCCAGGTGAAGCCGCCGCCCATCGCCTCGAGCACCACCAGATCGCCGCGTTTGATCCGCCCGTCGCGCACCGCAAGGTCGAGCGCAAGGGGAACAGAAGCCGCGGACGTATTGGCGTGCTGGTCGACGGTCAGCACGACGCGCTCGGCTGGTAAACCCAGCTTTTTCGCGGTCGCGTCGATGATCCGCTTGTTCGCCTGATGCGGCACGACCCAGTCGATCGCCTGGGCCGACAGGCCGACTTCGGCCATCACTTCTCCCAGCACCGAGGCGAGGTTGGTGACGGCATGGCGGAACACTTCGCGGCCCTGCATCCGGACATGGCCGACCGTCCCGGTCGTCGACGGACCACCGTCGACATAGAGCATATCTGCGTATTTTCCCTCGGCATGCAGACGCGTTGCGAGGATGCCCTGATCGTCGTCGACATCCTTGGCCGACAGGACAATCGCGCCAGCGCCGTCGCCGAACAGGACGCAGGTCGTGCGGTCTTCCCAGTCGAGAATGCGGCTGAAGGTTTCCGAACCGATCACCAGTGCATGTTTCGCCGCGCCGGTGCGGAGCATCGCGTCAGCGACCGACACCGCATAAAGGAAGCCCGAACAGACCGCCGCGACGTCGAAGGCGATGCAATCGGGCACGCCGAGCAGCGCCTGCACCTTGGTGGCGCTCGCCGGGAACGTATTATCGGGGGTCGCGGTGGCGACGATGATCAGGCCGACGTCCGACGGCTCCAGCCCCGCGGCCGCCAAAGCCTGTTTTGCCGCATCGGCGCCAAGCGTTGCCGTCGTCTCGTCGGGTTCGGCGATATGGCGGAAACGGATACCCGTGCGTTCGACGATCCATTCGTCGCTGGTATCGACGCGCTTGGCGAGTTCGGCGTTCGAAACGCGCGTGCGCGGCAGCGCCGAGCCGGTGCCGGCCAATATGGCGCGCAGGGTCATGCCGCGGCGCCGCTACGGAAATTTGCGAGATCTTCGGTCACCTGACGCGTGATATCCTTTTCGACCAACTCGGCGCAAAGATGGACGCAATTGGCGACCCCCTTCGCATCCGCGCTGCCATGGCTTTTGAGCACCACGCCGTTGAGGCCAAGGAACACCGCGCCATTGTGATTGTTGGGATCGAGGTGATGCTTGAGCAATTCGGTCGCGGGCCGCGAGATCAGGAAGCCGATCTTCGAGCGCGTCGAGCTGGTAAAGGCGCGGCGGAGCAGGTCGGTGACGAAACGCGCCGTCCCCTCGATCGTCTTGAGCGCGATATTGCCCGAAAACCCGTCGTGGACGATCACATCGACATCGCCGCGCGACAATTTGTCGCCTTCGATAAAGCCGGTGAACTCCATCGGCAGCCCGTGCGCCTCGCGCAGCCGCGCGGCGGCATCGCGAATCTCGTCGGTGCCCTTCAATTCCTCGGTGCCGATGTTGAGCAGCGCGACGCGCGGACGTTCCAGCCCCATCGCGGTGCGCGCATAAGCCGCGCCCATCACCGCGAACTGGATCAGGTTATTGGCATCGCAATCGGTGTTGGCGCCAAGGTCGAGCATGACGACGTCATTGTCGCCCAGCGTCGGCAGCAGCGCCGCGAGCGCCGGCCGGTCGATGCCCGGCATCGTGCGCAGCGCCAGCTTCGCCATCGCCATCAGCGCGCCGGTGTTGCCCGCCGACACGGCGCCGCCGGCATCGCCGCGCTTCACCGCGTCGATCGCCAGCCCCATCGAGGTGCTTTTCGCCTTGCGGATCGCCTGGCTCGGCTTGTCCTCGCCCGTCACCACGCCGTCGGTGTGGATGATATCCGACGCCGCGCGCAGATTGGGGTGATTTTCCAGCGCCGCCTTGATCTGCACCTCGTCGCCGACGAGGATGAAGCGGAGGCCGTCGTGCTTGTGGCGCGCCATCGCGGCGCCGGCGAGCATCATGCGCACGCCGACGTCACCGCCCATCGCATCGATTGCGATTCGCGGTGTCAGTGCCATTTAATGCCCTCCGGCCTGATTTTTACGCGCCGACCGACACCACTTCACGGCCATTATAGTGGCCGCAGGCGTTGCAAAGATTGTGCGGGCGCTTCAGCTCGCCACAATTGGGGCATTCCTGAAAGGCTTCGACCTTCAGGCTGTCGTGGCTGCGACGCATGCCGCGCTTCGAGGGCGAGGTTTTTCGCTTGGGAACGGCCATGATATTTCCTGCATTCTTAAAGTGTGTGTCACGAATCGGCTACCCGGATTTGTCACCCCGTCGCCGGAAATGACTGGCCCGCCCGCCGTGCGAAGGCTTGTTCCTGTCCAGTTTTGACAAGAAAATCTTCCGCCGGAGGGTGCCTCAACGCCAGATGGTGTCGGGTGCCGGATCGGGCGGGGCTATAGCGTTTTTGCCCGCAAAGGCAAGCCCATTGCGTCCATCTTCGCACAGGCTTGCCGCCCCGGTCCGGGGATGCCACACCCTGCCCGCTGCCGGCAAGCGAAACGCGCCGGTCCATAAGGGGGAAACCAGATGATAATCTTGCCGATCAGCCTGACGATCGCCGCCGGGGCGGCGCTGCTCAACCTTTGGCTTTCGGTGCGCGTCGGCCGCGTCCGGACGAAGGAAAAGGTTTCCATCGGCGACGGCGGCAACGAGTCTTTGACGCGGCGGATGCGCGCGCACAGCAATTTCGTCGAAAACACGGCCTTTGTGCTGATCCTGCTCGCATTGGTCGAGCTGGGCCTCGGCTCGTCGATCTGGCTGTGGGGCGTCGGTGCGCTCTACCTTGTCGGCCGCATCCTTCACGCGCTCGGCATGGACGGGATGATGTGGGGCCGCATGGTCGGCACGATCATCACCATGGTGACGCAACTCGGCCTCGCGCTCGGTGCGCTCACGATCGTCTATCTGACGCCGACGAGCGTGACCATGACCGAGATCGTCGAAACCGACGTCGCGGCGCCGCGCTGATCTTTTCCCCTCCCGCTTGCGGGAGGGGGACTTAGGTGCCCAGCGCCATATCGCCGACAAACGGGTTCGTCCGCCGTTCATGCGCGAAATTGCTGTGCGCGCCATGTCCGGGCAGGAAAGTCGTATCGCCGCCGAGCGGCCACAATTTCTGCGTGATCGAATCGAGCAGCTGCTGGTGATTGCCGCGCGGGAAATCGGTACGCCCGATCGACCCCTGGAAAATCACGTCGCCGACGATAGCGAGCTTCGACGGCGCGTGGTGGAACACGACATGGCCCGGCGTGTGCCCCGGACAGTGGATGACATCGATTATGAGCTCGCCGACAGTCACCGTATCGCCGTCGACCAGCCAGCGATCGGGCTCGAACACCTCGCCGACCATGCCGAACCGCGCGCCATCCTCGGCAAAAGCCTCGATCCAGAAACGGTCGTCCTCGTGCGGCCCCTCGATCGGCACGCCCAGTTCCTTCGCCAGCATCCCCGCCTGCCCGCAATGATCCATATGGCCATGGGTGACGAGGATCTTCTCGACCTCGACCCCGGTCTGCCGGACCGCATCCTTCAGCTTGTCGAGATCGCCGCCGGGATCGATAAAGGCCGCCTTGTTGGTCGCGGTACACCACAACAGCGTACAATTCTGCTGGAAAGCGGTGACGGGCACGATCGCCGCGCGCATCGGAGGATTAGGAGCGTTCATGCCGCCCGATGTGGGGAAATGCGCACCGATTGGCAAGTCCGCGCCTCAGCGCAGCGTCATCGTGTCGCCTTCGACGTTCACCGCCGCGAGTTTCGAAAGGAAGCTCTGCCCGAGCAACGACACGCCCATGTCGGCGTCGATGACCGCCGCCTGGACCCGGCGCACCTCGATTCCCTCGACCTCGACACTGTCGAGCATCACCATCCGCATCGGCACGACACCGCCCGCGGTGCTCGCGCTGCCGCCAATCGGAAGATCGTCGACGTTGATCCCGATCGCCTCGGCGTCGCGGCGGGTCAGGGCGACGATCGACGCGCCGCTGTCGACAAGCATGCGAATGTTCCGCCCTTCGATCTCGGTATCGGCATAGAAATGCGAATCGCCTGATCGGCCAAGCAATACTTCGCTCGGCCGCCCCGAATGGCCGCTGGCTTCGGCGGCGGCCAAGGATCGGTCTTTGCGAAGCTTGTGCGTCGTCCAATTGTCGTGATTGCCCGGAACGACGTTCGACGTTTCGACGGCGTCATGGGACGAAGACCGGCTGGCGATCCCCGCCACGCCGACCGCAACCGCCGCGATCACCGCAGCCAACCCGAGAAAACGCCCCAACATGCGGCGCTTTTCGCAGAAGAGGGTTGGGGATTGGTTAAGCGGGCTCGCGCTGTTCGATGAACGCGCGCCACGTCGGCGTCTGGCCGCGAATGCTGTACGCGATCCGCGCGCAGGCATAGGAGCGGCCCGGCCGATTGTCGGCCTCGATAGCGGTCGCAGGCCATGATCCGGTGCCATCGCCGCCCGCGGACCAGCATATCAGCGCCTCGGCTTCCTCGCCTCCCTCGATCGCGGCGCGTTCGTCGGCGCTCAGCGACGCGGGCGCTTTCCACCCAAGGATCGCGCGATAACCAGAACCCTTTGAGAAGAGCGCGGGCAGGAACGGGCTGCCCCGATCGCTGAGCAGCCGCTTGACGCGATCGCGGTCGGCGGCGGACAGCCATTGCCCGCCAAGCAGCGGCGCCCACTGCGCCTCATCGCGCGACCGAAGCGCCGTTACCAGTTCGTCCGCGGCGGCCGCAAAGCGCGGCGTCCATGCCGAATCCGCTGCGAGCGGCACGAGCGGGGACGAAGGCTGCGCCTTCTCGGGTTCGGTCGGCAACAACGACGTCGGGGCCGCGACCACGGGCGCCGACAGGGCGAAAGCGGCGACGAACGCCGACGAAATCAGCAAAGCGCGCATGCCCGGCAGTCTAGCAGCAAAGGCTGCAGCTGTCATGAACCGACCGCGAGCCCTTCGCGCATCCAGGGTGGGGCGGCCGTGGCATCGATACCTTCGACCCGGCGATGCTCGACCGACCAGCCAAGCGCGGGATAGGCGATCACCTGCCGTTTTTCGTCAGCCTCGGCGAGCGGCACGACAACCAGCCGCCGGTTCACCTTCTGCCGCCAATTCATCCGCGCGGTATTTTCCTGCCCGACGTAACAGCCCTTGGTGAAGCTGACGCCGTTCAGCTCGATGGCATTGCATTCGAGCCAGAGCGTCGTGCCGTCGCCAAGTTCGGCGCGGCCCTCGGTCACGCCGAGCGAGAGCCGGTGCGCACGCCACGCAGCGTCGGCGCCCTCGCCGTCGCCGTCGCCGGCGGGCGCCAGCCAGCGCTGGCCAAGGTCGGGAAGCCGCGGATCGACGGCGCCAAGGTCGCCTTCCTTTGCCCAATGGACCGCCAGGCCGGGCTCGATCGCGATCGTGATCGCGCGGCGCAGCCGATAGAGCGTCAGGCGCTTCGCCAGCGCCTCGGCGGCGTCACGCTCGCAATCGATGAGCACATCTTCCTCATCGCCCCAGATCAGGAAATCGAACAGCGCCTTGCCCTGCGCGGTCAGCAGCGCCGCCCACACCGGCAGATGGCCCGACGTGTCGTTGGTGACCAGCCCTTGCAGGAAGCCGCGAACATCCTCCCCCGACAGACGAATGAGCGAGCGGTCGTTGAGGGTGGTATTGATCATGACGATAATCTAGGGACGCGGCAGCCAAAACCAAGCATCCATTTCTTCGCGAGACCCGCATGACCGACCGCCTGACGATCCGCCGCCCCGACGACTGGCACGTCCATCTGCGCGACGGCGCGATGCTTAGCCATGTCGCGCAATATACCGCACGGCAGTTCGCGCGCGCGATCATCATGCCGAACCTGTCGCCGCCGGTGACGACCGCCGAGGAAGGCCGGGCGTATCGCGACCGGATCAACGCGGCGGTGACCGCCGGGCTCGACTTTATGCCGCTGATCGTCGCCTATCTCACCGACCACAGCGACGCGGGCGAGATGGCACGCGGCCATGCCGAGGGGGTGTTCACCGCCGCGAAGCTCTATCCCGCGCACGCCACCACCGGCAGCGCGCATGGCGTCACCGATATCGCGAAGATCATGCCCGTGCTCGAACGCATGGCCGACATCGGCATGCCGCTGCTCATCCACGGCGAGGTCACCGACCATGATGTCGACATCTTCGACCGCGAGGCGGTGTTCATCGAACGCACGCTGAAAGGTCTGGTCCGCGACCTGCCGGGCCTGAAGATCGTGTTCGAACATATCACGACGTCGGAAGCGGTCGATTTTGTGACGGCGGCCCCCGCCAACGTCGCCGCAACGATCACGCCGCAGCATCTTCATATCAACCGCAATGCGATGCTTGTCGGCGGCATCCGGCCGCATGCCTATTGCCTGCCCGTCGCGAAGCGCGAGGCGCACCGGCTCGCCGTCCGCGCCGCCGCGGTGTCAGGTTCGCCGAAATTCTTCCTCGGCACCGACAGCGCGCCGCACGCGGTCCATGCCAAGGAAGCATCGTGCGGCTGCGCGGGCATCTTCAACGCCCCCTATGCCCTCGAATCCTATATTCAGGTGTTCGATGAGGAAGGCGCCCTGGACCGGTTCGAAGGCTTCGCCAGCGAGCACGGCCCGAATTTCTACGGCCTGCCGCTCAACACCGGCACGGTAACGCTCGAACGCGGCGAGACGGTCGTCCCCGACCGCATCGGTGAGGTGGTCCCCTTCCACGCCGGCGAAACGCTCGGCTGGAAGCTGGTCTAATTTCTTTCGTCACCCCGGACTTGATCCGGGGTCCATGACTTCAGCGCCGCGGTGGATGAAGAAATCTAAGCCGCCGGCATCATTCGTCCGGCGCGTATCTTCCGCCACATGTCGAAACTGAACAGCGCAATGCTGATCCAGATCAGCACGAAGCAGGCGAGCTGCGCGGGCTTCAGCGGCTCGCTGAACACGAACAGACTCAGCAGAAATTGCAGCGTCGGCGCCAGATACTGGACGAAACCCAGCGCCGCATAGCTCATCCGCCGCGCCGCGGTCGCGAACAGCAACAACGGCACCGCAGTGACCACCCCGCCCGCGGCGAGCAGCCAGCTGATCCCCGCGTCCGATCCGAAGCCGCGGCCGTCGCCAAGCCAGATATAATAGGCCGCGCCCGCGACCGAGAGCGGCAGCAGCAACGTCGTTTCGATCGCAAGACCGGGCAGTGAGCCGACCGGAACCACCTTGCGGATCAGGCCATAGGTGCCAAAGCTGAAGGCGAGCGTCAGGCTGATCCATAACGTGTCGAGCGCGCCCGCGAGCAGGATCGCAACGCCGATCCCGGCGATCACGACCGCGAGCGCCTGCAGCCGCGAGAGCCTTTCACCAAGGAAGATCATCCCGAGCATCACATTGACAAGCGGGTTGAGATAATAGCCAAGGCTCGCCGCGAGCACATGATCGGTGAAGATCGAATAGATATAGACGAGCCAGTTGAGCGCGATCAGCACCGCGCTGATAAACAGCAAGCGCAGCACGCGCCAATCGCGGAGCGCCGCGACATATTCGCCGATCTGGCGGCGGAACGCCATGATCAGGAAACAGAGCGGCAGCGACCAGAGGATGCGCTGGGCCAGCACCTCGGCCGGCGGCACACTCGACAGCAGTTTGAAAAAGAGCGGGACGAAGCCCCAGATCAGATAGGCGCTGATCGCAAAGGGCAAGCCGCCCTGATGGCTCCCCGCGGGGGCGGCAGGCTGGTTCATGATCGAAAACTGCCTCTCGGCCGGAAATCAGATGATGCCGCCGCCCAGCATCAGGCGGATCACGCCGATGACTATAACGACGATGTTGAGGTTCCGCCCGCTCGTCTTGTCCGACATTGCGCCCAGCGCAAGTCCCACGACGGCGAAGGGCACGATGACCCAGTTCGCCCAGCCGAGCAGCGGGATGAACGCAAAAACGGCCAGAACCAGGGCGATAGCGCCGATGACGAGCGATCCGATGTTGAGCATGACGGGGTTGTCGCATGCCGCCGCTGATGCGGCAAGAGCCTTTCGCTTCGTCGATGGAATCACTCATTTCATCTTGTTGCCTTGGGTTAATGCAACGCGATCCGGACCCGGCTCGTTTTCCCTGTCGAAGCGCCCGGTCTTGCCATGCAGGATGAGGCGCCGAACCAGGAAAGGACTTTTTATGCGTAATGTCACCAAGGGACTGATGGGCGCTTTTGCCGCCGCCAGCGTCGCCCTGACCGCACCCGCCTATGCCGGTATCGCGGCTCCGGCGAAGGCCGATGGTTTCCATCAGCTCGACCAGTCGTCGAACTTCTACCGCAAGAAGGATCGCCGCTATTATGCCCGCGACGAGCGGGTCAACCGCAACACCCGCGTGTGGCGCGACAATGATGGCCGTTATCGCTGCAAAAAAGATAATGGCACGACCGGTCTGCTGATCGGCGGCGCCGTCGGCGGCCTCGCCGGCAATGAGATTGCCGGCAACGGCGACAAGCTGCTCGGCACGGTGATCGGTGCCGCCGGTGGCGCCCTGCTGGGCCGCGAGATCGACCGCGATAAATATCGCTGCCGCTAAGGTTTATCGCATCCGTCTCGAGTACGGGTTCGAGACCCCTCCAGCCCGTACACGCTGATGGCGAGGGCATCGGTTAACGCCGGTGCCCTCAAGCGTGTGTCTTGCTCAAATCTTCCTCTTGCGTCACAAGCGTCGGCCATCGGTGCAGGAGAAAGAACATGTTGAACGGCCCCCTGCTCGTGACCGAGCGGCTGATCCTGCGTCCGCCCGCAACTGAAGATTTCGACGGTTTTGCCGAAATGTGCGCCGAGGAAGACACGATGCGCTTCATCGGCGGCGCCTGCCCGCGCTCGGCGGCGTGGCGCATATGGTGCACACTCGCCGGCGCTTGGCATATCCGCGGCTTTTCGATGTTCTCGGTGATCGAGCGCGCGACCGGCGAATGGATCGGACGCCTCGGCCCGTGGGAGCCCGACGGCTGGCCCGCGCCCGAAATCGGCTATGGCGTGCGCGCCAAATTCGCCGGCAAGGGCTATGCGCTCGAAGGCAGCGTCGCGGCATGCGACTTTGCGGTCGAATTTCTGAAATGGCCCGAATTGATGCACTGCATCGACCCCGCCAACACCCGCTCGCAGGAACTGGCGAGGCGGCTTGGGGCGACGAACAGCGGCCCGACCCGCCTCCCCGCGCCGTTCGAGGATGCGCCGGTCGATGCATGGACGCAGAGCGCCGACGCCTGGCGCGTCAAACGCAAGGAGTTCCTGCCGTGAGCGACCAGCATATCGACCCCGAACGCGCGCAATTCGAAGCGTTCAAGGCTTTGCCGCGCGACACCGTGATCCAGATGCTCAACCTCGTCCGCTTCAAGGCCGCGGCGGAATACCCCGCAGGGCACCCGCTCGACGGAAAGGGACTGACGGGCGCCGAGGCCTACGCCAACTATGGCAAGGACAGCGGTCCGGTTTTCCAGCGCGTCGGCGGCAGCCTGCTTTGGACCGGCACGATGGAAGCGATGGTGATCGGTCCGGAGGGCGAGCGTTGGGATGCGGTCTTCATCGCCGAATATCCGAACAGCGGCGCCTTCATGGAAATGGTCACCGACCCCGTCTACCGCGAGGCGGTCATCCACCGTCAGGCTGCGGTCGAAACCTCGCGCCTGATCCGCTGCGCGCCAAAAGCGTCTCGCTCCGAGACAGTTTTCGGCTAACAAAGCCCCGCCTGTTAACTCATTTTATTTGGGCCTTTTTGAGCGAAATCGGGCATCCCCTGTAAAGGATAAGGGAGTGTTAGCGATGATGTTGCGCGGAAAATGGCTGGTCACCGGCTTGCTGATGGTGGCGGCTCCGCTCGCCGGCTGCCGGGATAACCCCAATGCCAAGGCCGACCTCGCCCCCCTCGACGACGGCCTGACGGGCGCCGACCCGGCGATCAAAGGTGCGCTCGAAGACAAGATCATGGTCGACCCGAAGCTGGCGGGTCAGGCGAACAAAAATGCCGTGGGTCCGGGCAACAGGCCCGTCGACGGCGGCGTTCCCGGCGTCGCGGGCGGCAAGGCAGCAACGGCTGCCGAGGCCGCGGCGGCGCTATCGGCCGGCAAGCTGCTCACCGCGCCAAAGGCGCTGCCTTTCGAGGTCGGATGCAACGGTTGCGAACCGCAGAATCGCCCCGTGACGATCGGCGGGCTGGCGCGCGACCAGCAGAAGGGCAGCTGCGACGCCAAATTGACCTACAGCAATGGCTGGGCCGAGCGCCTGCCCGCCGCGTTCAAAGTCTATCCGCGCGCGACGCTGCGCGAGGCGGCGGGAGTTGCGGGGGGCAAGTGCAACATTCGCGTCGTCAACTTCCAGACCGCAGCGTCGATGCAGGCGGTGCTCGATTATTATCACACGATGGCGATCCGCGCCGGCTACACCAGCGATCACCGCGTCAACGGCAACGAACATATGCTCGGCGGCACCAAGGGCGACTTAGCCTATGTGCTGATGATGCGCCGCGACGGCGCGATGACCGATGTCGATCTGGTGGCGTCCGGCGGCAAATAGGTCGGATGGGAAACGCATGAAAAAGGCCCCGGGGGAGGGATACCCCGGGGCCTTTTCGTTGCTTACATGACGTGCAAGCGGGAGCTGTTAGCGGTCAGACCTTGTCGCCGAGCGCGCCCTGGACCTTGCCCTTCAGATTCTGGGCTTCGCCCTTGCGTTCCTGCGCTTCGCCTTCGGCGCGCAGCCGCTCGTTTTCGGTCGCCTTGCCGGCGGCCTGCTTGACATTGCCGGCGGCTTCATTGGCGAGGCCTTTGGCTTTTTCGGTCAGTTCACCCATGGGGAATCTCCTTTTTGCAGAGGCGTGAGGGGCTCGCCTCTTGGAAGATCAACGCGGGGCGTCAGGCAAAGTTGCGATTTCTTGAGATTAACCGTTTGTCGTATAACGATTTTTATGGCGGAACATCGGCCTTCGCGAGGCGTTTATGTTCAAATGAGGCCCGCCAGCGGACTCGAAGGATCGGCGTAACGCCTGAGCCCCATCCGTCCCGACAAATAGGCATCGCGTCCGGCCTCGACCGCCAGCTTCATCGCCCGCGCCATGCGGATCGGGTCTTTCGCTTCGGCGATCGCGGTGTTCATCAGCACGCCGTCACAGCCCAGTTCCATCGCCACCGCGGCATCGCTCGCCGTGCCGACGCCGGCATCGACGAGCACCGGCACCGACGCGCCCTCGACGATCAGGCGGATCGTCACGCGGTTCTGGATGCCCAGCCCCGATCCGATCGGGGCGCCCAGCGGCATTACCGCTACCGCCCCCGCATCCTCGAGCTGCTTCGCCGCGATCGGATCGTCGACGCAATAGACCATCGGCAGAAAGCCCTCTTTGGCGAGCACCTCGGTCGCCTCCAGCGTCTCGCGCATGTTCGGATAGAGCGTTTTCGCCTCGCCGAGCACCTCGAGCTTCACCAGATCCCAGCCCCCCGCCTCGCGCGCCAGCCGCAAGGTGCGGATCGCGTCGTCGGCGTTGAAGCAGCCCGCGGTGTTGGGCAGGTAGGTGATCTTCTTGGGATCGATATAGTCGGTGAGCATCGGCGCATTCGGGTCCGACACATTGACGCGGCGCACCGCGACGGTGACGATCTCCGCCCCCGAAGCCGCGACCGCCGCCGCATTCTGCTCGAAATCCTTGTACTTGCCGGTCCCGACAATCAGCCGCGACGTGAATGTCCGCCCGGCAACGCTCCAAGTGTCGGTCAACAACCGCCTCCCACAAAATGAACGATTTCCAGCGCATCGCCCTCGGCGAGCGCAACATCGGCCAGCGTCGAGCGCGGCACGATCGCGCGGTTGCGTTCGACCGCGACCTTTTTCACATCAAGGCCAAGCGAGGCGACGAGATCGGCGATGCTGCCTTCGCGCACCTGCCGCGTTTCGCCATTGAGGATCACAGAAATCACCGCGTACCCGCCTTGCTTTGCCTTTTGCCGAGCAGCCCATATAGGGGGAGCGCGCGTCCTCGCAACCGAAAGCCCCAACCCTTGACCAATAAGCCCTTGACCAACGAGCGTACCGACAAGCCGACCGTCTTTGTCTTCTCCGGCCCCAACCTCAACCTGCTCGGCACACGCGAGCCCGAGATTTACGGCCATGACACGCTGAACGACATTCACGCGCGGCTCGAGGCGCAGGCGACCGAGTTGGGCCTACGCGTCGAATGCCGCCAGACGAACCATGAGGGCGTGCTGATCGACTGGCTGCACGAGGCCTATATTGCCGGCGCCAAGGCTGTGTTGCTCAATGCCGGCGGCTACACGCACACCTCAATCGCGCTCCACGACGCGATCCGGTCGATCAAGGTGCCGGTGATCGAGGTCCATTTGTCGGACCCGATGACGCGCGAGGAATTCCGGCACATCAGCTATGTCGGCATGGCCGCGGTCGACCATTTTGCAGGGCATGGCGCCGACAGCTATACGCTGGCGCTGGACGCCGCCGCCCGTCTCTGACAAGAGGGCGCATCAAAAACGGGGTCTGAGCGTCCTTCGAAAGGACGCCGCAACAACAGGAAAATTCTCATGGGTGACCATAAAGACGATGGCATCAATATCGATCCGGCTTATGTGCGCGCGCTTGCCGAGCTGCTCGACGATACCAGCCTGACCGAAATCGAAGTCGAGGACGGCGACCGCAAGGTTCGCGTCGCGCGCAAGGCCGCGGTCGCAGCAGCCCCCGCTGCTTATGCGCCCGCCCCGGTGGCAGCGCCCGCCGCCGCCGCGCCTGCCGCAGCACCCGTCGCGGCGGCCCCCGCTGCCGCCAGCTTCGCCGACGCGGTGAAGTCGCCGATGGTCGGCACCGTCTATCTCTCGCCCGAACCCGGCGCGCCCAATTTCGCCAGCGTCGGCTCGGCGGTCAATGCCGGCGACACGATCCTGATCATCGAGGCGATGAAGGTGATGAACCCGATCGTCGCGCCCGCGTCGGGCACGTTGAAGGGCATGCATGTCGAGAACAGCCAGCCGGTCGAATTCGACCAGCCGCTGTTCACCATCGGCTGATCCAAACATGGGCATCGAAAAGCTTCTGATCGCCAACCGCGGCGAGATCGCGCTGCGCATCCATCGCGCGTGCCACGAAATGGGCATCAAGACGGTCGCGGTCCATTCGACCGCCGACGCCGACGCGATGCATGTCCGCCTGGCCGACGAAGCCGTGTGCATCGGCCCGCCCGCGGCGAAGGACAGCTATCTCAACATCCCCGCGATCATCTCGGCGGCCGAGATCACCGGCGCCGACGCGATCCATCCGGGCTATGGCTTTCTGTCCGAAAACGAACGCTTCGCCGAGATCATCGAAGCGCATGACATGATCTTCGTCGGGCCGAAGCCCGAACATATCCGCACCATGGGCGACAAGGTCGAGGCGAAACGCACCGCGGTCGCGCTCGGTCTGCCGGTCGTTCCGGGGTCGCCCGGCGCGGTCACCTATGGCGAAGAATGCCGCAAAATGGCCGAGGACATCGGCTATCCGGTGCTGATCAAGGCGGCATCGGGCGGCGGCGGCCGCGGGATGAAGGTCGTCCCCGACGCCGACAATCTCGAAAGCCTGATGGGCCAGGCCTCATCCGAAGCCGCCGCGGCGTTCGGCGATCCGACCGTTTACATGGAAAAATATCTCGGCAACCCGCGCCACATCGAATTTCAGATTTTCGGCGACGGCCGCGGCAACGCCATCCATTTGGGCGAGCGCGACTGTTCGCTTCAGCGCCGCCACCAGAAAGTGCTTGAAGAAGCGCCCTCGCCGATCATCTCGGCCGAAGAACGCGCGCGCATGGGCAAGGTGTGCGCCGACGCGATGGCCGCGATGCACTATCGGGGCGCCGGCACGATCGAATTCCTGTGGGAAAATGGCGAATTTTTCTTCATCGAGATGAACACGCGCATCCAGGTCGAACATCCAGTGACCGAAATGATCACCGGTTTCGACCTCGTCCGCGAACAGATCCGCATCGCGGGGGGCCGCGACCTGTCGGTCAAACAGGAAGACCTGGAGTTCCGCGGCCATGCGATGGAATGCCGCATCAACGCCGAAGACCCGCGCACCTTCATGCCCTCACCCGGCAAGGTGACCAATTATCACGCCGCGGGCGGCATGCATGTCCGCGTCGATAGCGGGCTGTACGCCGGCTATTCGATCCCGCCCTATTACGACAGCATGATCGGCAAGCTGATCGTCTATGGCCGCACGCGCGAAAGCTGCATGATGCGGATGCGCCGCGCGCTCGAGGAAATGGTGATCGCCGGGGTCAAGACGAACATCCCGCTCCATCAGGCGCTGCTCGCCGACCCCGATGTCATCCACGGCGACTATACGATCAAGTGGCTCGAGGAATGGCTGGCCAAGCAGGACGAAGCGGCGAATGCCTAAGCCACCATTAAATAGGGACAGTCCCTATTTATTGGTGGCGCTGCGCCGAGCTGAGCGGCAGCTCACTTTCGCTGTGGACGCTTTTTGGCTATGGGCTTTGACCATGGTCAAAAACTCCCCCTTTTCGGCACGTCCCGCTGCGGCGTTCATCCTTTCGCTGAGCTTGCTCGCGGCTCCCGCGCTGGCGCAGGCGGTCAAGGAGGATTCGGTAATCCTTCAACCCGACAAGGTGACGGATGACGCCCCCGTCGTCGCGGCGCAGATCGACATGCCGAGCTGGTCCGAGGAAAATGCGACCGCGCTGCTGAGCTTCATCGAAAAGGTCGGCGACGAAGGCCTGTTCGCAAAGGATTATAATCCCGACGCCCTCGCCGCCGCGATCCTTGGAGACGATCAGGCGAAGCTCGACAAGATCGCAACCGACAGCTTCCTCCTGCTCGCGACGCACCTGCGCGACGGCCGCACGCCCAATGCGGCGCGCAAACAATGGTTCATGGTCGACAGCGACGGCGACAGCGAACCCCTGATCTCGCTGCTCACCGCCGCGCTCGGCGCCGGCACGGTGAGCGAGACGCTCGCGACGCTCGACCCGGTGCATCCCGATTTCGCGGCGCTGAAGACGTCGCTCAAAAAAGCGAAGACGACCGCCGACGCCAATGCGATCCGCGTCAATATGGAACGCTGGCGCTGGATGCCGCGCGCGCTCGGCGAACGCTATGTCGTCAGCAATGTGCCCGAATATCTGACCCGTGTCGTCCACGGCGGCACGATTATCGCGACGCACAAGGCCGTGGTCGGCAAGGCATCGACGGCAACGCCGCAACTCAACCCGATGGCGACCGGCATCATCGTCAACCCGACCTGGACGCTGCCGCGCAGCATCATCAATGAAGGCATTGGTGCGACCATCGCCAACAACCCGGCGTCGGCGCGCGCGCAGGGCTATACCTGGACGGGCAAAGGCAAAACATTGTCGGTGGTACAAAAGGCCGGACCGAACAACGCGCTGGGCGTGATGAAGATGGAAATGCTCAACGAGCATGCGATCTATCTGCACGACACGCCATCGAAGGGCGCGTTCAATGCCGCCGCGCGCGCCTTCAGCCACGGCTGCATCCGCACCGAGCGCGCACTGCACTTCTCGGGCCTGATGGCCGTCATGTTCGCGGGCAAAAGCCCTGAGGAGTTTGGCGAGGCAATCGCCAGCGGCGCCACCACACGCTTCGGCTTCGACCAGCCCTTCCCCGTCTATGTCGCCTATTGGACCGTCATTCCCGACGGCAAGGGCGGCGTGAAGAAACTCGCCGACATCTACGGCCGCGACGCGCCCGTCGTGGCGAGCTTCGCCAAGCCCGGCCGCCCGACCGCAACGATCATCGCGCCCAAGCCGCCCGAAGTCGTGCCAACGGTCACGACCGCACGCGCGACGACGCCGGGGACTTCAGGAATTTATTGAGCGTCGGCTGACGACCAGAAGCGGACCTATCCTTCATCGTCACCCCGGACTTGATCCGGGGTCCATGACTGCAGCGCTGCCGTGGATCCCGGATCAAGTCCGGGATGACGAATGATGGGTGCGTCTGGAATCCACCCCAAAACGGACGCCGCCTTTTCAATCCGCCGTCGTCGGCAACTTCCCGCTGAACGTGCTCGCGCGCCGCAGATTTTCCATCCCCGGCAGCGGATCGGCGGGCGGCAGCTCGAACGGCGCCGGCATCGGCGGCGGCGCGCTCAGCCGGTCGGCGAACAACAGCCGCCCCGGCCCTAGCTTGTAGAGGATCATCGGCAGCAGCTCTTCGCCGAACACGAAACAGCCTTCGCTGCGCCCCAGCTTGCCCTGCGTCGCGATCAGCGCCGGATCGGCGTACCAGGCGCCATGGACGACGATCGCACGCTGATCGGCGGAATAATTGTCGGGTTCCAGCCCCGCGAGGCGCATCGACGATCCGTTGGCGCCCCAATAATAGTCGCTGGTGCGATATGCGCCGCGCGAGGTCGCGAGGCTACCCACGCGGTTCGAGAAATTCTTGAGCCAGCCGTCGTGCTGCGGGTCGGAACCGCGCCCATGCGTCACCGGGAACATCTCGACCCTGCCCGCGATCATGTCGACCAGCGCAAAGCGCGGACGCGACGAAGGCAGGCCGAAATCGACGACGCCGACGCGGTCGCTTTGCGGGATATTGCGTCCCTGCATCGCGAGCTGTTTCTTCGCCACCGCCAGATAATCGACCGGCGGCGGCAAAGGCGCCACGGGCTGCTGAATCCAGTTGGGCAGCTGCGCGCGGGCAGGCACGGCGGCCATGACCCCCGCCCCTGCGATCCCGGCCAACAGCGCCCTGCGATCGATCAATTCATTCACTTGAGCAACAACCCCGCATAAGCCGCCCCTTGGCGGTCCCCACGACTTGCATAGTCGTGTCCGGGCCGCGAAAGGCAAGCTGGTGGTTCCCCTTCATGCGGGAAGATGTGCCATATATGCCATGAATAGCGGGTTTACGCTGCTGTAAGCTCTCGTTAGGGCCAGCCCATGAACGCGACCATCTGGCACAACCCCGCTTGCGGCACCTCGCGCAAGACGCTGGCGATCCTTCAGGAAACGCCCGGCGTCGCGCTGACCGTCATCGAATATCTCAAAAATCCGTACAGCGCGGACAAGCTGCGCCAGCTTTTCGGGGACGCCGGCCTCAGCGCGCGCGACGCGCTACGCCTGCGCGGCACCGATGCCGAGGAGCGCGGATTGAAGGATGCGAGCGAGGACGACATCATCGCCGCAATGGCCGCGAACCCCGCCTATGTCGAACGCCCGTTCGTCGAGACCGACAAGGGCGTGAGGCTGTGCCGCCCGCAGGACCGCGTGCACGAAATTCTTTAAAACAATCGGCTGCAATGGGGTGAGGAGCGGACCTTCCCTTATCCGTCATCCCGGCGAAGGCCGGGATCTCGCCGGTGCGTCAGGGCGGGAGGGTGAGATCCCGGCCTTCGCCGGGATGACGATGATAGAAATGGCTGCTTCTAGTCGCAACCGGTCATAGGACAAAAGCTAGCCCGCGACGATCCGCCCGCCCGCGATCCGGAAACGCGTCACCGGCCCTGGCATATCGTCGAACAGCGCCGCCTCGGTCCCGGTTAGCCACGCCTGCCCGCCCTGCCCCGCGAGCCGCTCATAAAGCGCACCGCGCCGCAGCGGGTCGAGATGCGCCGCCACTTCGTCGAGCAGCAGCACCGGCCTTTGCCCGCGCGCGCGCGCGACGCTGTCGCTGTGCGCGAGGACGAGCGAGAGCAGCATCGCCTTTTGCTCGCCGGTCGAGCAGCGCGCCGCCGCGCGGCCCGTTGCAGCATGAACCGCCGACAGATCGTCGCGATGCGGCCCTGCGGTCGCGCGCCCCGCAGCGGCGTCGATGCGGCGGCGCGACGCGAACAGCGCCCTGAGCGCCTCGACCTCGTGCGGCGCGGCCCGTGCCGCGCCCTCGCTGTCGACCAGCGTCAGTAGCGGGCGCGCGAACGGCGCGTCGGGCTGCCCGGCAAGTTCCGCTGACAACCCCGCCAGCATATGCTGGCGCGCCGCATCCATCGCCGCGCCATGTTCGGCAAGCTGCGCCTCGAGGCTCGTCAGCCATTGCTGGTCGGCATGCGCCGGATCGGCGAGCAGCTTGCCGCGCGCGCGCAGCGCCGCCTCGTAGCGATTGCTGTGCTGCGCATGCCGCGGGTCGAGCGCGAGCACCAGCCGATCGAGAAACCGCCGCCGGTTGCCCGCCGTCTCGACGAACAGCCGGTCCATCGCGGGGGTCAGCCACAGGACCGCCAGCCAGTCGCCGAGCGCTGTCGCCGCCGCCGTCGCGCCATTGATCCGCACGATCCGCCGCCCCGGCTGCGCGGACTCGATCCCGGTTCCCAGCGCCACCGGCGCCAGATCCGCGCCAGCCTCGACCTCGGCAAAGACGGCGAAGCCGCCGCCCGCGCCGTCGCGCACCATGTCCGACAAGGCCGCACGGCGCAGCCCGCGCCCCGGCGCGAGCAGCGAGATCGCCTCCAATATATTGGTCTTGCCCGCGCCATTGTCGCCGTAGAGCGCGACAAGTCCCTGGGCAGCCGCCATGTCCGCGCCGGCATGATTGCGATAATCGGTCAGCGAAAGGCGGGTCAGCGTCATCTGTCGTTGCGCCTACCCCAGCGGCTCGCGCGTTTCCAGCCCAACCCCGGCCAAGGCTCCGCTGACATTTTTCCGACCAGCGGGAATTTTCACCGCTTTTGCGCATTTTTCGCGACGAAACAATCTGTCGCGCGCCGAAAAACCGCAGTTAACCGCCGATGAATGAAATTGGCACGGTCTCTGCATTAGTGTCGGCATCCACCGGATGGCCCGGATGGAAGGTTCAAGGAAGGAAAATATCATGGCCCATTTCAATGTCGACTCGTTCAAGAGCTATGCGATCGCCGCTGTTGCCTCGGTCTACTGCTCGATCATGTTCCTCGCTGCCGTCGGCCCGAGCGGTCTGGTCGCCTGATCAACCGCCGCGCTGAATAACGCCGGCCTATGGCCGGGATGGAAAGGAAAGAAATGAAACAGGGTTTTCGCAAGAATCGTCGCGACGGGATGATCTTCGGCGTGTGCGCCGGCATGTCAGACCAGTTCGGCATCGACGTCTTGTGGACGCGCGTCGGCTTTGTCGCTCTGACGCTTCTGGGCTTCGGCCTGCCTCTGCTGCTGTACCTCGCCGTCGCGATCCTCGCGCCTTAAGGACAGAGCATAAGGGCCGGACGCCTTAAAGGCGCAGTCGCACCGGCCCGCATATTCCCAGGACCAAGGGCTCACCGGCCACCCCGGTGGGCCCTTTTCTACTTGCCGGATGGCAACCCGTTGCTGCCCGACCGAGCCCTTCGCATCTAGCGAAGTCGAGATGCCCCTCGTCGTGGCGCAAGGTCGATGGATGTCTCGACTTCGCTCGACACCAACGGGATTTGAGGGCGGCCGGAAGCGATCAGTTGCGGTCGTTCAGCTTGAAAGCCATCGGGTCGCAGAGATCGTAAGCTTTGCTACGAACGCACCGAAAACTGTCCCAAACGCGGCACAAAGTGCCACTAGCGCGAGACCGAGAAACCAGAACCCCAATCCTGCTATTTCTGGCGGCCCTACAAACTCAGATGCCGCCAAAATCGTCGAAAACGCAAACGGCCACATCAATCGCGGCCCTGTTCTTTTGGCGAGGGTAACACCGATTAGGGTAGTGAACGCAATTACCGCGCTGAATGGGAAGACAAGAATGATCGAGAAATCCACAGCGACAGCTTAGCGATGTAAGCGTCGGCTTCCCACCCCAAAGCAGCCGGCAAGAAAAAGCCCCGCCGGATCGCTCCGGCGGGGCCATTCATTTCAGGCTTTCACCCGATCGCGAGAGAAAGGCTTACGCCTCGTCGCCCTTGATCAGATAATCGCCGGCATCGGCATCGCTGCCATGCGTTTCGCCTTCGACCGCGCCCAGCGGATCGTTGCCGATCGCGGCTTCGGGGCCCTGCGCCAGTTCGGCGGCATGCTCTTCGGCGGCGGTCTGCGGCGCGATCAGATGCGCCTGATTCGCGGCGCGCATGGAGGCGCGGAGCGCGGCATCCTTGCTCGACGCGGTGACGCGAACGCGGTTCATGGCAGCGCCGGTACCCGCCGGGATGAGGCGGCCGACGATGACATTTTCCTTGAGGCCCTGCAGCGAGTCGATCTTGCCCTGCACCGAAGCCTCGGTGAGAACGCGGGTCGTCTCCTGGAAGGACGCCGCCGAAACGAAGCTGCGCGTTTGCAGCGACGCCTTGGTGATGCCGAGCAGGACCGGACGGCCCTCCGCAGGCACGCCATTCTTCGGCAGCTTGGCGTTATATTCCATCATCTCCAGATAATCGAGCTGTTCGCCCGGCAGCAACGTGGTGTCGCCGCCAGCGGTGATCTCGACCTTCTGCAGCATCTGGCGAACGATCACCTCGATATGCTTGTCGTTGATCTTCACGCCCTGCAGTCGGTAGACTTCCTGGATTTCCGCGACGAGATACTCGGCCAGCGCCTCGACGCCCATGACGTCGAGGATGTCGTGCGGGTTCGGCGAGCCGCTGATCAGCGCGTCGCCGCGCTTGACCTGGTCGCCTTCCTGCACTTCCAGCACCTTCGACTTGGGGATCAGATACTCGATCGGATCGCCTTCTTCCGGAACGATCGCGATCTTGCGCTTCGCCTTGTAATCCTTGACGAATTCAATGCGGCCGCTGATCTTCGCGATAACGCTGTTGTCCTTCGGAATGCGCGCTTCGAACAGCTCGGCAACACGCGGCAGACCGCCGGTGATGTCGCGCGTCTTCGACGCTTCGCGGCTGACACGGGCGAGAACATCACCCGCCTGCACCGTCTGACCGTCCTCGACCGACAACATGGTGCCGACCGCGAGCAGGTACCGTGCCGCTTCGCCCGACTGATCGTCGAGCAAGGTCAGGCGCGGCTGAAGGTCTTCCTTCTTGGCACGGCCCGCCGAGCGATATTCGATCACGACGCGCTGGGCGATACCCGTCGCTTCGTCGACCTGTTCGATCAGGGTCTTGGTATCTTCCAGATCCTGATACTTCACGACGCCCTGCTTTTCGGTGATCAGCGGCATGGTGAACGGATCCCATTCGGCAATCCGGTCGCCCTTCTTCACCTTCTCGCCATCCTTGTGCAGGATCTGCGCACCATAAGGCAGCTTGTGCGACGCGCGCTCGCGACCCTCGCTGTCGATGATCGCGATTTCGCCCGAACGCGACAGCGCCAGACGGCGGCCACGCTGGTCGACGATCGTCGCCATGTCGCGATATTCGATCGTACCGTCCGAAATCGCTTCGGCGTTCGACTGTTCGTTGACCTGCGCCGCACCACCGATGTGGAAGGTACGCATGGTCAGCTGCGTGCCCGGCTCACCGATCGACTGTGCGGCGATGACGCCGACAGCTTCGCCGATGTTGACCGGCGTACCGCGGGCAAGGTCACGGCCGTAACATTTGCCGCAAACACCCAGCACCGCTTCGCAGACCAGCGGCGAACGGATCTTGACCGACTGGACTTCGGCGTCCTCGATCCGCTGCGTCGTCGGTTCGTCGAGCAAGGTGCCGACCGGCGCGATGACATTGCCGTCCTTGTCGACGACATCTTCCAGCGTCGTACGGCCGAGGATGCGTTCGCCCAGCGAAGCGATCGTCGAACCGCCCTGGATGATCGCACGCATTTCCATGCCGCGTTCGGTGCCGCAATCTTCCTCGATCACGACGCAGTCCTGCGACACATCGACCAGACGGCGGGTCAGGTAACCCGAGTTCGCCGTCTTGAGCGCCGTATCGGCCAGGCCCTTACGCGCACCGTGGGTCGAGTTGAAATACTCGAGAACGGTCAGGCCTTCCTTGAAGTTCGAGATGATCGGCGTTTCGATGATCTCGCCCGACGGCTTGGCCATCAGGCCGCGCATGCCGGCGAGCTGCTTCATCTGCGCCTGCGAACCACGAGCACCCGAGTGCGCCATCATATAGATGGAGTTGATCGGGGCCAGACGGCCTGTCTTCGGGTCCTTCGGCTCGGCGCGGATTTCGTCCATCATCGCGGTCGCGACCTTGTCGCCGCACTGCGACCAGGCGTCGATCGCCTTGTTGTACTTTTCCTGCTGCGTGATCAGGCCGTCCTGATATTGCTGCTCGAAATCCTTCACCAGCGCACGGGTTTCGTTGACCATGCCTTCCTTCGACGCCGGAATGATCATGTCATCCTTGCCGAAGGAAATGCCCGCCTTGAACGCGTTGCGGAAACCCAGCGCCATGATGGCGTCGGCGAACAGCACGGTCTCTTTCTGGCCGGTGTGACGATAGACCTGATCGATCACGTCGCCGATTTCCTTCTTGGTCAGAAGGCGGTTGACGACGTCGAAGGGCACGGTGTGCGACTTCGGCAGGCATTCGCCGATCAGCATGCGTCCCGGGGTGGTTTCGAAACGCTTCTGATACTCGTTGCCCTGCTCGTCGGTCTGCGGGACGCGGCTGATCACCTTCGTGTGCAGCGTGACCGCACCGATGTGAAGCGCCTGATGCACTTCGGCCATGTCGGCGAGAAGCATACCCTCGCCGGGTTCGCCCGGGCGCTCCATCGACAGATAATAGAGACCCAGCACCATGTCCTGCGAAGGCACGATGATCGGCTTGCCGTTTGCGGGGGACAGGATGTTGTTCGTCGACATCATCAGCACGCGCGCTTCCAGCTGGGCTTCCAGCGAAAGCGGGACGTGAACCGCCATCTGGTCACCGTCGAAGTCGGCGTTGAACGCGGCGCAGACCAGCGGGTGCAGCTGGATCGCCTTGCCTTCGATCAGCACGGGCTCGAACGCCTGGATGCCCAGGCGGTGAAGCGTCGGGGCGCGGTTCAGCAGGACCGGGTGCTCGCGAATGACTTCGTCGAGGATGTCCCAGACTTCCTTGCGTTCCTTTTCGACCCACTTCTTCGCCTGTTTCAGGGTCATCGACAGACCCTTGGCGTCAAGGCGCGCGTAGATGAACGGCTTGAACAGTTCGAGCGCCATCTTCTTCGGCAGGCCGCACTGGTGCAGCTTGAGTTCGGGGCCGGTCACGATGACCGAACGGCCCGAATAGTCGACGCGCTTGCCGAGCAGGTTCTGACGGAAGCGGCCCTGCTTGCCCTTGAGCATGTCGGACAGCGACTTCAGCGGACGCTTGTTGGCGCCCGTGATCGTGCGGCCGCGGCGGCCGTTATCGAACAGCGCGTCGACGGCTTCCTGCAGCATGCGCTTTTCGTTGCGGACGATGATGTCCGGCGCACGCAGTTCCATCAGGCGCTTCAAACGGTTGTTTCGGTTGATCACGCGGCGATACAGGTCGTTGAGATCCGACGTCGCAAAGCGACCGCCGTCGAGCGGCACCAGCGGGCGCAGTTCTGGCGGGATCACGGGGACGACTTCGAGGATCATCCATTCGGGGCGGTTGCCCGAATCGATGAACGATTCCACGACTTTCAGGCGCTTGATGATCTTCTTGGGCTTCAGCTCCGACTTGGTCGTCGCCAGATCTTCCATCAGGTCGGCGCGTTCCTGCTCCAGGTCGAGATTTTCGAGCAGGACGCGGATCGCTTCGGCGCCGATGCCGGCCGAAAAGGCGTCTTCGCCATATTCGTCCTGCGCGTCGAGCAGTTCGTCTTCGGTCAGCAGCTGGAACTTCTCGAGCGGGGTCAGGCCGGGCTCAAGCACGATATAGGCTTCGAAATACAGGACGCGCTCAAGCTGCTTGAGCTGCATGTCGAGCAGCAGGCCGATGCGCGACGGCAGCGACTTCAGGAACCAGATATGCGCGACCGGCGCGGCGAGCTCGATATGGCCCATGCGCTCGCGGCGAACCTTGGTCACCGTGACTTCGACACCGCATTTTTCGCAGACGATGCCCTTGTATTTCATGCGCTTATACTTGCCGCACAGGCATTCATAATCCTTGATCGGGCCAAAGATGCGCGCGCAGAACAGGCCGTCACGCTCGGGCTTGAACGTGCGGTAGTTGATGGTTTCGGGCTTCTTGATCTCGCCGAACGACCATGAGCGGATACGCTCGGGGCTCGCGATGCCGATCTTGATCATGTCGAAGGTTTCGGGCTTCGCGACCGGGTTCATGAAGTTGGTAAGCTGGTTCATATTCTAGGCTCCACTCTTCCCCCTTCGCCGCGTCGACGAAGGGGGTGAGGAAAAGATCTTATTCGGCGGCTTCGGGAAGGGCATCCGGGAGATTGTCGGGGTCTTCTTCCGCATAGGAAGACAGTTCGACGTTGAGACCCAGCGAGCGCATTTCCTTGACGAGCACGTTGAAGCTTTCGGGAATGCCGGCCTCGAACGTGTCGTCGCCCTTGACGATCGCCTCGTAAACCTTGGTGCGGCCGATCACGTCATCGGACTTCACCGTCAGCATTTCCTGAAGCGTGTACGCCGCGCCATAAGCCTGCAGCGCCCACACTTCCATTTCACCGAAGCGCTGACCACCGAACTGCGCCTTACCGCCCAGCGGCTGCTGGGTGACAAGCGAGTAGGGACCGATCGAACGCGCGTGGATCTTGTCGTCGACCAGGTGATGCAGCTTCAGGATATACATATATCCCACCGTCACCTTGCGGTCGAAACGGTCGCCGGTGCGGCCGTCGTACAGATCGACCTGACCCGACCGGTCGAGACCGGCGCGCTCCAGCATCGCCGACACGTCGGCTTCGCGCGCACCGTCGAACACCGGGGTCGCGAAGGGCACGCCCACCGACAGGTTGCCAGCGAGTTCGACGACTTCATCGGTGCTGCGCGCGTTGATTTCGTCGGCATATTCATCGCCATAGGCCTGAAGCAGCGCTTCGCGAACCGCCTCGGGCGGGGCTCCCGCCTCGGGGTCGGGGTTCGCCATGCGCCAATCCTCGAGCGCCGCGGTGATCGTGCGGCCGAAACCGCGCGACGCCCAGCCGAGGTGCGTCTCCAGGATCTGCCCGACGTTCATGCGCGATGGCACGCCCAGCGGGTTGAGCACGAAATCAACATGCGTCCCATCTTCGAGGAACGGCATGTCCTCGACCGGCAGGATGCGGCTGATGATGCCCTTGTTGCCGTGACGGCCGGCCATCTTGTCGCCCGACTGAAGCTTGCGCTTCACGGCGACGAAGACCTTGACCATCTTGAGCACGCCCGGGGCGAGTTCGTCGCCGCGCTGCAGCTTTTCGACGCGATCTTCATATTTCGCGCTGATCCGCTTGATCGCGTCGTCATACTGCGCCTTGATCGCTTCCAACGCGGTCTGGGCATTGTCTTCGACAACGGCCAGCTTCCACCAGTCGGCGCGGTCGAGGTCGACGAGCATCTCTTCGGTGACGACATCGCCCTTCTTCAGGCCCTTCGGCACGGCGCTGGTCGCCTGGCCGACGAGCAGTTCCTTGAGGCTGGAGAAGGTCGCACGGTTGAGGATCGCGCGTTCGTCGTCGGCGTCCTGCTTCAGACGTTCGATCTCTTCGCGTTCGATCGCGATCGCGCGCTCGTCCTTGTCGATACCGTGACGGTTGAAGACGCGGACTTCGACGACCGTGCCCGACACGCCCGGCGGCAGGCGAAGCGAGGTGTCGCGCACGTCGCTGGCCTTTTCACCAAAGATTGCGCGCAGCAGCTTTTCTTCCGGCGTCATCGGCGATTCACCCTTGGGGGTGATCTTGCCGGCCAGAATGTCGCCCGGACCGACTTCGGCACCGATATAGACGATCCCCGCTTCGTCGAGGTTGCGAAGCGCTTCCTCGCCGACGTTCGGGATATCGCGCGTGATGTCTTCCGGCCCAAGGCGCGTGTCGCGCGCGGTGACTTCGAATTCCTCGATGTGGATCGAGGTGAAGACGTCGTCCTTCACGATGCGTTCGCTGATGAGGATACTGTCCTCATAGTTATAACCGTTCCACGGCATGAACGCGACGAGCACATTCTTGCCGAGCGCCAGTTCGCCGAGTTCGGTCGAGGGACCGTCGGCGATGATGTCGCCCGCGCGGACGATCTCGCCCACCTTCACCAGCGGACGCTGGTTGATGCAGGTGTTCTGGTTCGAACGCTGGAACTTCTGGAGGCGATAGATGTCGACGCCCGACTTGCCGGGTTCGACCATATCGGTCGCACGGATAACGATACGCGTCGCATCGACCTGGTCGATCACGCCGCCGCGGCGCGCCGCGATGGCCGCGCCCGAATCGCGCGCAACCGTCTCTTCCATGCCGGTGCCGACAACGGGCGCTTCGGCCCGGATCAGCGGCACAGCCTGACGCTGCATGTTCGATCCCATCAGCGCGCGGTTGGCGTCATCGTTTTCGAGGAACGGGATGAGCGATGCCGCGACCGAAACGAGCTGCTTCGGTGACACGTCCATCAGCGTGATCTGATCGCGCGGCGCCATCAGGAACTCGCCCGCCTCACGCGCCGAGATCAGCTCGTCGATGAAGCTGCCGTCGGGGTTGAGGTCGGCGTTCGCCTGCGCAACCGTGTGCTTCTGCTCTTCCATCGCCGACAGATAGACGACGTCGGTCGTGACCTTGCCGTCGATGATCTTGCGATACGGGGTTTCGATGAAGCCGTACTTGTTCACGCGCGCAAAGGTGGCGAGCGAGTTGATCAGACCGATGTTCGGGCCTTCCGGCGTTTCGATCGGGCAGATACGGCCATAGTGGGTCGGGTGAACGTCGCGGACTTCGAAGCCAGCCCGTTCACGGGTAAGCCCGCCCGGCCCGAGCGCCGAAACGCGACGCTTGTGGGTGACTTCGGACAAGGGGTTGGTCTGGTCCATGAACTGGCTGAGCTGCGACGAACCAAAGAATTCGCGCACTGCGGCTACCGCAGGCTTCGCGTTGATCAGGTCGTTCGGCATGACGGTCGACACGTCGACCGAGCTCATGCGCTCCTTCACCGCGCGCTCCATGCGGAGCAGGCCGACGCGATACTGGTTTTCCAGCAATTCGCCGACCGAACGGACACGGCGGTTACCGAGGTTGTCGATATCGTCGATTTCGCCCTTGCCGTCCTTCAGGTTCACCAGCTCCTTGACGACGGCAAGGATGTCGTCGCTGCGCAGCGTGGTGACCGTGTCCTCGGCCTCGAGGCCAAGGCGCATGTTGAGCTTGACGCGGCCGACGGCCGACAGGTCGTAACGCTCGGGGTCAAAGAACAGGCCGCCGAACAGCGCCTCGGCGGTTTCGCGCGTCGGCGGTTCGCCGGGGCGCATGACGCGGTAGATGTCCGACAGCGCCTGGTCGCGATCCTCGGCCTTGTCGGCCTTCAGCGTGTTGCGGATCCACGGGCCGGTGTTGTTATGGTCGATGTCGAGCAGGACGAGCTTGTCGATGCCCGCGGCGTCGATCTTCTCGAGATTCTCGGCGCTCACTTCGTCGCCAGCTTCGATGTAGATCTCGCCGGTCGACTCGTTGATCAAGTCATAAGCGCTGTAACGGCCGAAGATTTCCTCGGTCGGGATCAGCAGCGTGTCGAGACCGTCCTTCGCGGCCTTGTTGGCAAGGCGCGGGCTGATCTTGTGGCCCGCCGCGAACACGACTTCGCCGGTCTTGGCGTCGACGACGTCGAACGCGGGTTTCGCACCGCGCCAGTTTTCGACCATGAAGGGCACGCGCCAGCCGTTTTCGGCGCGCTCGAAGACCAGACGATCATAGAAATGGTTGAGGATTTCCTCGCCCGACATGCCCAGCGCATAGAGCAGGCTGGTGACCGGCAGCTTGCGCTTGCGGTCGATACGGACGTTGACGATATCCTTGGCGTCGAATTCGAAATCGAGCCACGAACCGCGATACGGGATCACGCGCGCGGCGAACAGGAACTTGCCCGACGAGTGGGTCTTGCCGCGGTCATGGTCGAAGAGCACACCCGGCGAACGGTGCATCTGCGACACGATGACGCGCTCGGTGCCATTGACGAAGAAGGTGCCATTCTCGGTCATGAGCGGCATGTCGCCCATGTAAACGTCCTGCTCCTTGATATCGAGCACCGAACGGGTGTCGGTTTCGCTGTCGACTTCAAAGACGATCAGGCGCAGCGTCACCTTCATCGGCGCCGCATAGGTAATGCCGCGCTGGCGGCATTCGTCGACGTCATACTTCGGCGCTTCGAGTTCGTAGTGAACGAAGTCGAGCTCGGCGGTGCCGGCGAAATCGCGGATCGGAAAAACGCTGCGCAGCGTCTTTTCGAGGCCCGAAACATAACCGACCGAAGGGTCGGACCGCAGGAACTGTTCATAGGATTCGCGCTGCACCTCGATGAGGTTGGGCATTTCCACCGCTTCGTGGATATTGCCGAACAGCTTGCGGATTCGCTTGCTCGCGGTTGCTTCGAGGGCCTTGCCCACCGACTTCGCATTGGTCGCCATAAGTGATTGTCTCGCCTGTCAAAAATCAAAATCGCGGGCGCTTCGACGCGAAAAAAGCCGCAGGCAACCGTTGCCGGTTTACCGCAGCTTTCCACGCCTGTCGAAATCCCCAGCGACCTATCCGTACAGCCCGCTGCGCAAAGTCAGGCTCTATCTCGGACGATGGGGTGAGACGGCGATATAGGATTTGGGGTGCGCGGTGTCAACGGGACGCATGCGATATCGGCTTTGAGGTGGTGGGCTGACGTTCAGACAATCCCGTCGCCCCCGCTGCTGCCGCCTTCCAACCCAAATCTAGAAAATCCCCTTGAGCAACCCCGCCGGGTTCCGCCGCAACGCCGCCTCCTCGCCCGCCATATAGTGAAAGATGCCCTTCAATGCCTGCTCGGTCACCGACCGCGTCAGCCCGTCGCGCGTCAATCCGGCCGACGCCATCAGCTGGTTGCCCTGCGATAATTGGTCGAGCTGGCGATAGGCGCCGACATTTTCGAGCGCCGACCCGATCAGCGGCGACACTTTGGTAAACAGCATATCGCCCGCGCTCGTCTGCAGATAGCGTGTCGCCCCGTCATTTTTCGACACCAGCCCCGGCGCGTCGGTCCAGCGCAGATTGTCGATCGCGGCGCGGAACACCGGCTTCGCCTCGCCCGCCGCCCTGCCCCCGGCATCGTTCAGGCTTTTGGTCAGATTGGTCGTGAGCCCCAGCCTGTCGCCCATGCCGAACAGTTTCGACGCGAGCTTCCCGCCCGCCCCCGGCAGCAGGATGCGTACCGCGGTGTCGCGATAAAAGGCGCCCGGCTCGGCCAGCTTGTCGAGCGCGCCATCGGAGGCACCGCCGATCAGCCCCCTCACCCCGCCTTTAGGCAGCCTCGCCAGAGCCCATGGCGCGCAACCCAGGGCCAGCATGGCCGCCCCGCCCGCAAACAGCATCCGCCGCTCGATCATCGCTTCATCCCGGTCCATCACGCGTCCCCGCAACCTCGCTGCATTCGACCCGCAGGCTAGCAGCAAAGCGTTGGCCGCCCTAGCCCGATGACGGTGGCAACCGCATCGGCAAGGTGATTTTGGCCCTCCACCTCGGCTCGTCCCGCCCCAGGCACGGCTCGTCACCATTGGCGTGGCCATTGCCAACGTCGGCGCGTTCAGTCCAATGGTACCCATTCACAATTCAAGGAGACTTTGAGCGATGCGGAAGTTCGCAGGCTTTGTCACAATTTTCACTCTCGCCATGACCCCGATTGCGGTTGTTCCCGCCATCGCGCAGGATGCCGCCGCTGCGGCAACCGTCGACCTGTCGGTCGGCACCAAGGTTTTTGATTCCGAAGGCGCGGAACTCGGCACGGTATCGAGCGCGCAGGGCGCCAATGTCGTTGTCGACCTCGGCGCCGGCAAACAGGTCACCCTTCCGACCAATGCGTTCGGTAAGCTCGAGCAGGGTCCGACCATCGGCGCCACGAAGGCGCAGGTCGTGGCCGCCGTCGACCAGGCTGCGGCTGGCAGCGAAGCCAAGCTCACCGAGGCGCTTCAGCCCGGCGCCGATGTGCGCAGCGCGAACGGCACCGCCATCCTCGGCAAGGTCAAGCTCGCCGCCGCCGATGGCGTCGTGATGACGACACCCACCGGCGACGTCAAGTTGCCGCGCAATGCCTTTTTCGTCGGGCAGGCCGGTCTCGCGACCAGCTTTACGGCGCAGCAATTCGCCGATGCGATGAAAGAGGTCAACACTGCCGCCGCCGCCGATGACGCCGCCGTCGCTGCGGCCCTGCAGCCCGGCACCGACGTCCGCAGCCTCAAGGGTGCCGCGGTGCTCGGCAAGGTCAAATCGGCAAGCGCCGACACCGTCGTCGTGACGACGCCGTCGGGCGATGACGTCAGCCTGCCGCGCAGCGCCTTCCTCATGTCGCCAGCGGGACTTGCCGCCGCCTACACCGCCGATCAGTTTGCCGCGGCCGTAGCCCAGGCAACCGGCGCGCCGGCGCCGCAAGCCACCGAAACCGCCGACGCGGCGACCACCGCTCCGGAACAGCCGGCCAACTGATTTCGACATCGCTTGAAGGGGCGCGGAAGCATCGCTTCCGCGCCCTTTTCTTTGGCTTCAGATTCGCAATCAGCAACGACGGCTAACGACCAATTGCGTACATTCGGTATTTTGCTAATCAAAGCAGATGGAACATTCCCTGCTCGTTTCGTTTCTTAACGGGAACACATCTCCTGAGGATTTCAGCCGTGAGATCAAAGAGGAGGTAGACGCTTGTGAAGAAGGCTTTCGTTCGCCCGCTAACGTCGGTCACATCGTCATCACCGATGGCCCGCAGACGAATGTTACTCGCGAGCACATGAGGCGGCTGCTTCACTGTTTGCTTGATGAGACCATCCCGTGGATGTCCGCAAACTATACCGGCGACTGCTTGATAATGAGCGATGATTTCCAACCGCAAGACGAGGCTGTTGCCGAGGCAATCGAGTTTGTTGCGGATGACAGCCGCCCGCCAACCGCTGCCGAGACGCGCGAAGCCATACGAGCTTTGGACTAACGTCCGCTTCCCACCCCCAAAGCCGACAAACCCAATTTCCCGCCGCACAGCCGCTCCCGCTTCCGCAGCGCAAATCACGCCGCGCTGCGCAGCCGGTTCCGCCCCTCGCGCTTCGCGACATAGAGCGCCTTGTCGGCGCGGTAGAGTAGTTCTTCGACATCGGCCTCGCTGTCATAGACCGCCAGGCCGACGCTGATCGTCGCGTTGGGCAATTCCTCCGCATCGGCGGTGCCAGCCTCGACCGCCTTGCGGACGCGCTCGGCGATGATTTCGGCCGCCTGCGCGCTTGATCGCTGCAGGATGCAGACGAACTCCTCGCCGCCGATGCGGCCGAGCATATCCGCATCGCGCAGCGCCGCCTTGGCACGCTGCGCGACGCGGCGGATGACCTGATCGCCCACCGCATGGCCGTGCGTGTCGTTGATCCGCTTGAAATGGTCGATATCGAAGATCGCGACGGCGAGCGGCGCGCCATGGTCGCGCGCGCCGGCGAGCGCCTTTTCGAGCGAGGCCAGCGTATGGCGGCGGTTCGGCAGGCCGGTGAGCATGTCGGTGTTGGCGAGACGCTCCGCCGCGCTGCGCGCCGCCTCGAGGATCCGGGCATTTTCGACCGTCTCGGTAACATCCTGCACGGTCCCGAAAATGCCGACCGCCTTGCCACCGCGCGCCATTTCGATCGATCCGTGCGATTTGACATGCCGAATTTCGCCATCGGCGCGCAATATCCGGCCCTGAAATTCGAACGGCTCGCCGGTGCGGACCGCCTCCAACAGAATCTTTCGCACCAACAGCCGGTCCTCGGCCACATATTGCTGGACGCTATAATCGACGTCGACCGGAATTCCGGGTTCCAGCCCGTGAACGCGGTACGTCTGGTCCGACCATGTGATCGTCCAGCCAACCAGGTCGACGCGCCAATGCCCGACCAGCGCCGCCGCCTCGGCCTGCAACAGCCAGCGGTTGCTCTGTTCGAGCCGCTTGGCCAGCCGCTGGCGCCCGATCAGCAGCGACGCGAGCGGCAGCGTCGTGAACAACAGGATCAGCAGGTAGAATTGCAGGAACAGCACGCGGACCTTCTGTTCACCCTCGATCGCCGCGATCGCGCCATAGCCCTGCCCCGTCAGCAGCGATGCGATGATCGTCACGATCAGCATCCCTGCGGCGGCGCCAAAGGGACCCAGCCGATAGGCCGCCGCGATCACCGCAATGCACGGCAGGAACGTCACCGGGAACTGCGCCTGCGAAAAACATAATATGGTGACCAGCCCGGTGACGGTCAGGATCGCCGTCGCCTCGGCCTTCATCCGCGTCGAGGCATTGGTCAGCGCATTGGTGTCGACCATGCGGGCGAGCATCACGATCGGCGGGGTCACGATCAGCATCCCGAGCAATACGGTGGTCAGCCACGATAGAAAGAAATCCAGCCCCTTGCCGGTGAGCGCCCACGCAAGGGCGGCGCTCACGGTGCTCGCCGCAAACGCCGCGATGCAGAAGCTGATGACCGAGCGCGGCACCATGAACGACAGTTCGCCCGGCTCGCGGCGGCGCAATATCCACAGGGCGAGCGCGGCCTCGCAGCCGTTGGAGAAAGTGAAGGCAAGGCACGACCAGATCGGGGCGCCGCCATAGAGGTTCGCGCCCAAACTGGCCGCCACCATTCCCGTAAATGCCGCGATCCGTCCCGACGCGGGCATCAGGATCAGGAGGGCGAGGAAATATCCGCTCGGCGGCCAAACCGCCGCGATATTGTCGGCGCCCTTGGTGGCGTACAGCGACACGCTCGCCAGCAGGAAATATCCCGTTGCGGTCAGCAGGAACCAAAAGACCGCTTCGACTCTGGGGGACGGCGACTGGGTCATGCGATCAGTTAACCGAAAAGGGTAAAATAAACCGCTAATAATAATAACCACGCGCACCGCTTTGGTGCGGGCCTCAGCCAACCCCGCCAAAGGTCAGCCCGACAACTTCGGCGACCATCGCCTCGTCCCATTCGATGCGGCGGTCGAGGATCAGCATCGCAAGGCCATGCACCAGCGCCCAGGCGTGAAGCGCGGCGATATCGGGATTTTTGACGCCGGGAAGCGCCTCGCCGACCCCGGCGCGCAGCAAATTATAGGCGACCTCGCCGCCATCGTCGCCTTCCTTGCGGTCGAGCATCTGGCGCGTGAAGCTCAGCCGGAACAGCGCCGGCTCGTCGTGCGCAAAGCGGACATAGGCGATACCCGTCGCCTTGAAGCCCGCGACCGCGCCGCCCGCTTTCAGCCACGCCTGCGCCTGGAGCGCGCCGAGCCGCCGCAGCCCCTCGTCGGCGAGCGCGTCGAGCAGCGCCTCCTTGTCGGGGAAATGTCGGTATAGCGCCGTCGCGCTCACCCCGACATCGCGCGCGAGCGCCCGCAACCCAAGCTCGGCGCCGTCGCCCTCCTCCAGCCGCTTCAACCCCGCCGCGATGACCGCCGCGCGCAGGTCGCCATGATGATACGCGCCCGCCGCCTTCGCACCGTCGCTTTTTATGTTGACACTGTTACCTTGGCTCGCCATCATGTTGTCACTGTAAACATTTCGAGTCGTCCGCACAAGTCCTCCGCTACGCGGTAATTTCGCTTACGTCCGTAAGGAGCAATATCATGGCAAGCAACGTCGAAACCCTGATCCGCGGCGCCGTCGTCAAAGGCATCGGCAAAGTCGCGGACTTCAACCGCAAACGCCTCCCCCGTCCCACCGACGCCCACCCCTTCCTCACCGGCATCCACAAGCCGATGACCGAGGAGGTCACGCTGGAGGAACTGCGTGTCGAAGGCGAAATCCCCGCCGCGCTGACGGGCCGCTATCTTCGCAACGGCCCGAACCCCGCCGTCGCGCCCGATCCCGCCAGCTATCACTGGTTCACCGGCGCCGGCATGGTGCATGGCATCCGCATCGAAGGAGGCAAGGCCGACTGGTATCGCAATCGCTGGGTGCGCGGCTCGGAAGCGTGCGAAGTGCTTGGCGAGGAATTGCCACCGGGCCTGCGCGCGGAGTCCAATGACGCGCCGAACACCAATGTCGTCGGCCTCGCGGGCCGCACCTTTGCGATTGTCGAGGCGGGCGGCAAACCTGTCGAACTCGGCTATGAGCTCAACACCATCGCGCATAATCCATTCGACGGCACGCTCGCCGGCTCCTTCACCGCGCACCCGCATCACGATCCCGCGACCGATGAAATGCACGCAATCACCTATCGCGGCGACGAACCGAACAAGGTCTGGCACGTCGTCCTCGACAAGGACGCACATGTCATCCGCGAGGAAGCGATTGCGGTCAGCGATGGCCCCTCGATCCATGACTGCGCGATCACCGAAAATTACGTGCTCGTCTTCGACCTGCCCGTCACCTTTTCGATGAAGATGCTGCTCGGCGGCTATCGCTTTCCCTATGCTTGGAACGACGCGCATCAGGCGCGCGTCGGCCTTCTCCCCAGGAACGGCAGCGGCGACAGCATCATCTGGGTGCCGGTCGAGCCCTGCTATGTCTTCCACCCCGCCAACGCCTATGAAACCGCCGATGGCAAGGTGATCGTCGACGTCGTCGCGCACGAAACGATGTTCGCAAGCTCAAAGCGTGGTCCCGACAGCGAAAAGTCGCGGTTTGAACGCTGGACGATCGATCCCGTCGCCGGGACGACAACCCGGATGGTCATCCACGATCATGCGCAGGAATTTCCGCGCTATGACGAACGGCTGACGGCGCAGCCCTATCGCTACGCCTATACGATCGCGATCCCCGACGGCGTGTCGGCCGAATGGGCGCTGGCGGACACCCGCCTGTTCAAGCACGACTTGGGCAAAGCTACGACCGCCATCCATGATTTCGGTCCCGGCCGGCATCCCGGCGAGTTCGTCTTCGTGCCACGCAGCGCAGGCGGTTCAGAGGACGACGGCTGGCTGATCGGGCTCGTCGTGAACATGAATGACGAAACGACCGCGCTCGTCATCCTCAATGCCGATGATTTTACCGGGTCACCGCAAGCTGTTGTTCACCTGCCCCACCGCGTCCCTCCTGGCTTTCACGGGAACTGGGTCGCGGATTGACGATATCGGGGCGCTTCATCAGCGCCTCGGTCACCCGCAGCGACCTTTCATTGTCGACATCGATCGCCGTCGCCCCGTTGCTCACCAGCAGCGGGGCGATTTTGACTTTCAGATGCCTCGAAATGCGAGCGAAAATGTGGTGGATCGGCCCGAGCCCGAAGCGGAAGCGCAGCAGGTTGATCAGGCCGAAAGCCTGCATCACCCGCATCGGCTTTTTGACGAACTGGCCGCCGCCGCGAAACGCCTCCGCCGCACGCAGCGCATTCGGATGCCCGATCCAATAAGCGTTGCAGTTCGACACCGCGACGTCCGAAAACTCGTAAAAGCGCCGCTGGCCTTCGGGATGAACCGCCAGAACATCCTCGCGCCGTGCCAAAGCCACCCCTGCCTCAACGTCGAGGCGTTCGGCTTCGGCTTCGATCTCGGCGATCGTTTCCGGCGTCAGCAGGCAATTGTCGGCGGTCGTGATCAGCAGCGGGAAGCGCGCGACCCCCGCCACGGCCAGCACCGAGTCGGCCAGATTGCCCGCAGCCGGCACGACGATCAGCCGGTCACCAAGCCGTTCGACCACCGGATCGTCGAGATCGGCAAGCAAACCCGGGTGGTGCGTCGATACGAATATCTGCCGCGCCGCGGTCTCGCCTGCGCTGCTCAGCACATGCGCGATCATTGGCCGCCCCGCCACCGGAACCAGGCATTTGTCCGCGACGCCATGGGTGGCTGCCAGCGCATCGACGTCTCCGAGCCGACGACCGGCGAGGATCAGGATGGACCCGGTCACGCCGCGTCACGCCTTGCAAAGCCCACCAGCTGGCGGATCATGCTTTCGGCGACGATCGTTTCGATGAGGTCAACCTGGCTGAACCCCGCGGCGACAGCGGCGCGGCCGAAAACCTTTTCCGACCACAGGTTGCAATTGAGATTGACCTCAAGCAGCCGGATCTCGCCGGTCGTGAAATCGACGCGGAACTCGAAACGGCCATAGTCGAAAGGCCGGAATATCTCCCCCATCAATTTGGTATAATCGATCAGCCGCGCGTTCATCGCGGCATCGTCGAACAGCTTCAGGCTGTATTTGGCGCTGCGGTCGACGAGATCGCGTTTCTCCTGATAGGTCCGAAGGTGCCGCGGATCGGCCTGTTCAAAGATCATCATCGGCAGCATCGCCAAATCGCCGTCAATGGTGATCACGGGGACCTCGACGTCGCTACCCTCGACAAAGGGTTCGACCAGCGCATCATGGTCCAGCGCGTGGATTTCGGCAACCGCTTGCGCGAGTTCGATACGGTCGTGCGCGTCGCGAATGCCCCAGGAGGCGGAGCTGTTGTTCGGCTTGATCACCCAGCGCGCCGCAGGCGGACAACGCGACACATCGACCGGCGCGCCGCGGCGAAAGAGCGCCCATGGGGCTGTCGGCACGCCGCGCGCAGCGGCTTCCAGCTTGGTCAGGTGCTTGTCGTCGGAAAGCCCGCGCACGATCGGCGAGGCGCCGACATAGGGAAGTCCCAATCGGTTGCAGAGCAAGGGCAGCAGCATTTCGGAATTGTAAAAGCCACCACGATTGAGGAGCGGAAAAACAAAATCGGCGTCGGGCGGCGTGAACAACTCGTCATAATTGTCGGCGACGAGGAGCGGAATGCCCAGCGCCTCCAAGATCTCGCGCGTCTCGCGATGATAGAGCGCGTGATTGCCGTCGTCGGAATGAAGCCCACCGGTCCATTTCGCATGCTTGGCGATGAAAAGAAGCCGCTGCGTATCGCGCAGGCGATCAGGCAGCCGCGTGGGCGCAAGATTGTTCGTTCGCATGGCATATTTCAACATGCCCAGGTTGCAACACCATGACTTTTCGATGGCAGCACTGCAACAAAATCGCCCAATCTCTGTCATCTTGGACCGCTATCGACGACGTTGCTTGCCCTCGCCGACAGGATCCATTTCCATGCTGCTTGCTGCCGACGCCTTCGAAGACCGCCGTCCATCCGCGGCGCAGCGCCATGCTGCGCGCCTGGCACGCGCCCTCGCGAGCGGCGGCGACCGGCGCATCCGGCCCGATGCGAATGGCCGCAACCAATATCATGCGAGCGTGCTGCCGTCGGACGCGCTCGCTTATGGATCGTCGACCATCAGCAGCATCTCGCACCACGCCTTCGACACGCTGCTTCATCGCTGGCGGGACCGGCTCGGCCGCCCGCTTCGAGCCGACGACTATGCCGAGGGCCTCGCGATCCTCCGGGCAAAGCTCGCCCACCATTTTGGCCTATCCGACACCGGGATCGTCTTTGCCGCATCGGGGACCGACCTTGAATATGTCGGCTTGGCGGCGGCACATGACGGGCGCCCGCTGACCGCAATCCTGCTGGGACGCGATGAGGTCGGCAGCGGCTGCGTCCACAGCGCCGCAGGTCGCTTCTTCGCCGACGAGACGGCGACGGGTGCGCGCGTCATCGCACAGGCGGCGATAGATCCGGTGTTTTCGGGAACCGAGTTGATCGATATTCCGGTCCGCGACGCGATGGGACGGCCGCGCGTGTCAGCTGCCGTTGCGGCCGAACTGGCACTGCATATCGAGCATGCCGCAGCGCGCGGGCGCCGCGCGATCGTTCATGTCGTGCATGGTTCGAAAACGGGGCTGACGCTTCCAGACCTGGCCGATGTCGAGCGGCTGGCCGCTGCCCACGGCGATGCGGTGACCTTTGTTGTCGACGCCTGCCAGTTGCGAATCGCGTCCGCCGTCGTGCGCCGCTATCTGGCGCTGGGCTGCATTGTGCTGATGACCGGGTCCAAATTTGCTGGCGGGCCGCCGTTCAGCGGCTTTGCGCTGGTGCCCGGCGCAGCCGTACAGAACGCCCGCGCCCTTCCCCAAGGTTTTCGCAGCGTCGCCACGCGCGGCGAATGGCCCGCCGATTGGCCCGGCGCCGACTGTCTGCCGGCGTCGGGCAATTTCGGGCTGCTGCTCCGCCTGCAGGCCGCGATAATCGAAATGGAACGCTTCGCCGCATTGCCCGCCGAGCGCGTGACCGAGGTGACGGCACGCTTCAGCCATCATGTGATGCGGCTGGTCAAGCGGCTCGAGCTAGCCGAAGTTCCGGGCTCGGGCGGAACAGCGTGCCTCGCCAGCGAAACCTTGCGAACGCTCGATCTCTCCGCACGCTGGCCGCAGTGCGATTTCGATACTGCAAAGTCGATTCACGGACATATCGCCCGCCTGTCGCGGCAGTGGCTGGGGGAGGAAATCCGGGTGGGACAGCCAGTGCGAACCCATCTGATGCCCGACGGACGCGCCGCCGGAACGCTGCGCCTGTCGCTGTCGATGCCGCTGATGACCGAGCTGGCGGGACTGCCCGATATCGCCCTCGACGAAAGGCTGGATCGCGACATGTCGCTGGTGGGCGCGGCGATTTCTGCCGCCGCATCGACCGCGCTTTCGGAACGGCAACCCGCCTAGGGCCAGGACCTATTAATTGCACGTTCGAGGCGTCGAAATGGCGAAGATATCGGGTTCGGGCGGATGCAGCGGGTAGCATCGCTACCCGCAAGGCCGCCCGGGCCCGAGATCGAAGCCATTTCGGCGTCCCTTCGGGATTTGACCGATTTTGTCCACTGCGTCGTCGGCAAGTCTTGCAATATCGGCATATTCCTACGCCTTGCCTCCTCGCACTGAACAAAATCGCTTCAAACCTCGAACGCGCAATTAATAGGTCCTGACCCTAGGGTCAGGCCCCCGACTGCACCGTCGAAAAAGGGGTTATCGCACCCGGCAAATTGGGCGACAATCTTCGCCATGCCGTTCGGCGCGCACGGCTCATCCCGGAAATAGGGCCGTCGGAGCAGCGGTTTTCCGATGCCGCTCGTTCGTCCTTCACTATGATGAAGAATATCGCCCTCTCCCGCCCCGCCACGAGCGCGATTGCCGCGTTCCTGGTCCTGTCCACCCCCGCCGCTTTTGCGCAGGAAGTGCCGACGGTCACGATGACCCCGCCCGTTGCCGCGCCGACGCCGCAGACCCCGCCCACCGTTGCCGAGCCGAGCACAACCGCACCCGTCGCGGCGCCGCAGACTGCGCAGCCCGCCACTGCGGCGCCGGTCATCCGCGTGCCGCTCGACATCGCCCCCGAACCGGCCGCTCCCGCGCCCGCAGCGGCGGAACCTGCTGCCTCGCCTGCCCCGGCCCGCGCCGAGCGGACCGCACAGCGCGCCCGCCCGGCAGCGCGCGCAGATGCGCCCGCAGCCGCCCAGGCCACCCCGGTCGCGGCGCCCGCCGCCGAGGCGTCGGCTATCGAAGAGGTCACGCCCATCGTCGCCCCGATGACGGCACCGCCCGAACCGGTCGCCGATCCCGCCCCCCTTCCCGCCGAAACGGCTACCACGACAGGCAGCGAATTCCCGTGGGAGATCGCCGGTGGCGCGGCCGCGTTGCTGATCATCGGTGGCGCTGGACTGGCCTTTGCCCGCCGTCGCCGCGTTGCCGCCGCGCAGCAGGTGACGACATACGACTATGAGCCGGCGCCTGTGGCTACGTCCGACCCGGTGGCTGGCGAAACCCAGCCTTGGATCACCCCCGCCTATGCCCCGCGCGAGGAAGCAGCTCCGCGGACGGTTCCCGCCTTCGCAGCGGCGCCGAGTGGCAGCATGGGTCGTCACGAAGCGATGGCGATGGCCGGTCCCACCGACGACAATCCCTTCGCCACGCTGAGCAAGCGCCTGAAGCGTGCGCGCTTCCTCGATCGTCAGGAACGCGTCGCCTATGACGCAACGCTAGGCGCGCAGAAGGACGGCGAGCAGAAGGACGTGGCCCGCAAGCCGGTCAGCGCATGGGAAATTGCCCAGCGTCCCGCCCCGGCGATGCAGGAACAGGACGTGCGCCGCCCCGAACCCGCGCGTGTCCGCACCTCGACCAGCTTCCGTCCGGGCTATTCGAAGAGCTGAGCGCGACGACCCGCGGTGGTCCCTTCACCGCATAAAAAAAGGGCGGTGCCTCGCGGCGCCGCCCTTTTCTTTTTGCTGGAACCCGGCCGGGTGAACCGGCCGGACCCATAAACCGAATTACTTCAGTTCGACGGTGCCGCCGGCAGCGAGAATCTTGGCCTTCAGCTCTTCAGCTTCAGCCTTGTTCACGCCTTCCTTGATGGCCTTCGGCGCACCTTCGACGAGTGCCTTGGCTTCGCCAAGACCCAGGCCGGTGATCGCACGGACTTCCTTAATCACGTTGATCTTGTTGCCGCCGTCACCCGTCAGGATGACGTCAAATTCGGTCTGCTCTTCAGCAGCCGGGCCAGCAGCGGCAGCAGCCGGAGCGGCAGCAACAGCAGCGGCAGCCGAAACGCCCCACTTTTCTTCGAGCATCTTCGACAGGTCAGCCGCTTCGAGGACGGTCAGCGCCGACAGTTCTTCAACGATCTTTGCAAGATCAGCCATGTTCATTCTCCATCAGAACCGGGATATCCCGGTAGTAAGTTTCAGGTTTAGTTCGAAATCACGCTGCTTCTTTGGCGGCATATGCGCCAAAAACCCGCGCCAACTGGCCCGCCGGGGCTGCGGCAATCTGCGCAACCTTGGTGGCCGGAGCCTGCACCAGACCGATGATCTTGGCGCGGAGCTCGTCGAGCGAGGGAAGCGAAGCAAGCGCTTTGACGCCATTCACGTCGAGGACCACGTCGCCCATGCCGCCGCCAACGATTTCAAGTTTGTCGTTGGTCTTGGCAAATTCCACGGCGATCTTCGCAGCCGAGACCGGATCGGTCGAGGTTGCGAGGGCCGTGGGACCGGTCAGCAGTTCGCCGATACCGGTGTAGGACGTGCCATCGAGCGCGATTTTGGCAAGACGGTTCTTCGTGACGCGAAAGTCGGCCCCTGCATCACGCATCTGCTGGCGCAGCACCGTCGACTGAGCGACGGTCATGCCAAGGTTGCGGACGACCACAACCGAGGCAGCTGATGCCAGCGTAGCGTTCAGCGAGGATACGGCTTCGGCCTTTTCCGTACGATCCATGCCTATACTCCACTCATCTGCCCGGAACCGCGGGCGCCGAAACGCACGCGCCGCCGGGCGGCTAACACACGCAAACACAGTCGCAAGCCGAGGCTCACCTGCATTTGCGCAACGATGTCCGATGGGGTCGGTCAAGACGCGTCGCCTGAAATCAGGCGGGCGACCGAAAAAGACTGTTCCCCGTCTCGGCTGGAAATTAAGAAGGGCAAATCCCCTTCACCAACTGTCTCGGACGGAATTGTCACGGGCGGACCCGTGGCAACACGGGGGCGCTAATAGCGTCGATGGGTGCAGAGTCAAGGCCGATCGCGGGATTTGCGCATCGCCCCCGCGACCTGATCGCCCCGCATTCCGGCGAAAAATTTCTCGCAAGGCCTTGCGCTCTCCGTCTTAAGATATATCTTAGACGCATCGAGAATCACTCTAAGGAACGAAATATGATATTCTATGCGAAAATGGATGGCCGCAGTTGCGGCGGGCGGCATGCGATGCATCGCGGCGGACGCGGCTTTAGCGACGGGTTCGGACATGGCTTCGGCGGCGGCCGCCGGGGTGGCGGCCGCGGCGAGCGTGGTGAACGACGGCGGATGTTCGACGGCGGCGAGCTGCGGCTGGTATTGCTCAAACTGATCGCGGACGAACCGCGTCACGGCTATGACCTCATCCGCCAGATCGAGGAACTGACCGGCGGGTCCTATGCGCCGAGCCCCGGCGTCATCTATCCGACGCTGACGATGCTCGACGATATGGACCTGATCGAAGCGCAGCAGAGCGACGGCGCGAAAAAGCTGTTCGCGATCACCGACGCCGGCCGCGCCGAACTCGAAGCCAATAGCGAGATCGTCGAAGCCGCCCTCGCCCGGCTGACCGCGGTCGGCGAGGAAACGCAGCGCACGGACTCGGCCTCGGTGCGCCGGGCGATGGGTAATTTGCGTGCCGTGCTGATGAACCGGCTTGGCGACCGCGACTTGGGCAATGCGGCACTGCACGACATCGTCGCGCTGATCGACGAGGCGGCGCAAAAGATCGAGCGGCTGTAAGGAGCGCGGACATGACGGTTTCAGCCACGGCCAAAGTGCCCACCGCGCACGCGAGCAAATATCTGCAGCAATTGTGCAAGCATTGGCAGCATAATCTGGCGGTCGAATTCACCGCCGACCACGGCACCGTGACCTTTCCCAAGGACGCGCGCGGGGCCGACTGGCCGGGCGATGCGCTGGTGACCTTCGATGCCGGACCCGAAACGCTGGGGGTCCGGATCGACGCCAGCGTCGGCGAACAGCTTGAAGCATTGGAAGGTGCGGTGGCGCGCCACCTCGACCGCTTCGCCTTTCGCGAGGCGCCGCTGGCGTTCGACTGGCAGCCGGTTTGAGCCTGTCCCCTTCGTCATCCCGGATTTGACCCGAGATCCATAGCACCCTTGATCGGAGGCACGGCGCGTGCGGTCATGGCCCCCGGATCAAGTCCGGGGTAACGATGGAAAATCGCACCGTCCTCGTGCCCGGCCTCATACATATCGTTCTTCGATATTATTGATTGACGATAAGCCAGACTCGTTATATATCGTTCTTCGATAATCAACCTATCGGAGAACGATATGCCTACGGCCAATCCCACCTTGCTCCGCGCGACCCGCGGCCTGCTCTGGCTGACGCTGGGGTTTATCATCGCGTCGACGCTTATCGTCGCCGGGGTTGCGGTCGCGTTGGTCGTCGCCTGGCCCGCGGTGATGACCGAAATTCGTGGCACCCCTGAGTTCATCGACGCGACGACGATGCGCTTTCCGCTCGGCGTGCTGATGCTGTTGCTCATCGCGATCCTGGCTGCGGCGGGCTATATCATCCGCCAGTTGCAGGCGCTCGTCGCCAGCGCGGCGCGCGATCCCTTCATCGTCGACAATGCGGCACGATTGCGCCGGATCGGCTGGGCGCTGGTCGCGGTCCAGTTGCTCGCCATCCCCCTGCACTGGATCGCCAGCAGCATCGCCAAGGCGGGCAGCGAGTTCAGCGAGATGGGCGGCCTTTCGATCAGCAGCCTGCTCGCGATCCTGCTCGCCTTTGTCCTGGCGGCGGTGTTCGAACAGGGCGCCGCGATGCGCGACGAGCTGGAAGGGACCGTCTGATGGCGATCGTCGTGAAACTGGATGATCTGCTCCACGCGAAACGGATGACGCTGACCGACCTGTCCGACCGTATCGGCATCACGCTGGCCAATCTGTCGATCCTGAAAACCGGCAAGGCGAAGGCGATGCGCTTCTCGACGCTCGAGGCGATCTGCACCGAACTCGAATGCCAGCCCGGCGACTTGCTGGCCTTTGAAGCCGACAGCTGAACAGAGCACGGCGAAACTCGGCCCCGCTCCGCCTCCCCGGTCGGAGCGGGGCCTTTTCTGTTTGCGGAACGCAAGCCGGCCGTGGCACGTTAACGGCCCGGCGGCCTTTTTGGTCGCCGTTGCGATGAAAGGAAATTTCGTGTCCGATGCCCAGGGGCTGCTTTGCCCGACCTGCCGCGTGAACCTGACCATGTCGGAACGCCAGGGAATCGAGATCGACTATTGCCCCCAGTGCCGCGGCGTGTGGCTCGATCGCGGCGAACTCGACAAGATCATCGAGCGCAGCGAAGCCGCCGGCGCGCCCGCACCGCGGGCGTCCGCCCCTCCCCCGCCGCCACAGCAGCAGCCCGAATATCGCGAGCGCGGCTATGACGACCGCCAATATGGCAAGCCGTACAAGAAAAATTACAAAAAGAGTTTCCTCAGCGAATTGTTCGACTGATCAACCGACGATCGCGTGTCGGCGGGCGTAGAGGAAATACACGCCCAGTCCGCCGATATTCCAGACGAGAAACCAGAGCTGCGTCTGTGCCGGGAGGCTGAAGAACAGATAGATACAGCCGAGCACCGCGATCCCGCCGACCAGCCATGGCATGGGGGCGCGGAAGGTCCGCGGCGCATCGGGCGCGCGGCGGCGCATGATCAGCATGCAGATCGACACCGCAGCAAAGGCGGCGAGCGTGCCAGCGTTCGCGAGCGCCGCGAGTTCGCCGAGCGGAATGAAGCCCGCCAGCACCGCGACGACAAGCGCGGTAAAGATCGTGATCCGCACCGGCGTCCCGCGCGACGACAGCCGGGCAAGGCTGGCGGGCAGCAACCCGTCGCGCGCCATGGTGAAGAAGATGCGGCTCTGCCCGTAAAAGAAGGCGAGAATGACCGTCGGCAACGCGATGATCGCCGAGACGGCAAGATATTGCGCCGCAAGCGGGCTGCCGAGTTCGCGCAGGATCAGCGCCAAAGGTTCAGGGCTGTTGGCGAAACGGGTGTAGGCGATGGCGCCCACCGCGGCGACCGCAACCGCGATATAGATGATAACGCAGACGAACATCGATCCGACGATCCCGATCTTGAGATCGCGGTCGGGATTCTTCGCCTCCTCGGCTGCGGTGGCGATCGCATCGAAGCCATAAAAGGCGAAAAAGATGATTGCCGCAGCCGCCATCACCCCGCGCTCGACCCCGTCGGGGCCCATATGCTTGGCAAAGCCGAAGGGGCTGAACGGCTCGAGATTGGCAGCGTTAAAGGCCGGCAGCGCAACCGCGACGAACACGATGAGCGCGACGATCTTCACCAGCACGAGGATGGCGTTGAGCGTCGCGCTCTCGCGCGTGCCGACGAGCAGCAGCCCGGCAACGACCGCAATGATCGCGATTGCGGGCAGGTTGACGATGCCGCCCAATTCTGGCCCTTGCATCAACGCCATCGGGAAGCCGGCCCACGCCTCCAGCAAAGGCGCGGCATAGCCCGACCAGCCGACGGCGACCGCGCTGACGACGAGCGAATATTCGAGGATCAGGCTCCACCCGACCACCCACGCGAGCAGTTCGCCAATCACGACATAGCTATAGGTATAGGCGCTGCCCGAGGCGGGGATCATCGTCGCCATTTCGGCGTAAGCGAGCGCGGCGCAGGCGCAGATCAGGCCCGCAATGCCGAAAGAGAGGATCACCGCAGGGCCCGCCTTGTCGGCGCCCACCCCGATCAGCGTGAGGATACCCGTGCCGACGATCGCGCCGACGCCGAGCGCAATCAGATGCGGCCAGCCGAGCGTCCGCGCCAGCGCCTGCTCGCCCTCGCGCCGTTCCGGAACGATCGGTTTGCGGCGAAACAGGCTGTCGGTCATGCGGTGGGCTCCCCTTTGGCTTTGCGCTGCTTTTAAGCGAGCGGATTGGGAGCGCAAGTCACGCGGTTGGAGAAATGGCCGGCGGTTTTGGGGTGGGGCGCTGCCCTTCAGACAATCCCCTCGCCCCCGCGAAGGCGGGGGCCGCTGGCAACCTTGCGCCAGGCCGAAAGCGGCCCCCGCCTTCGCGGGGGCGACGGATATTACCGCCGCAATCGATCGTCAGCGGCCCTTAACTGCGGTCAGACCAAGGCCTCGATCGCCTCGGCCAGCTTCGCATCGCGCTCCGACAGGCCATCGGCGTCGTGAGTCGTGAGCAGGATGTCGACGCGATTGTAGACGTTCGACCATTCGGGATGATGGTCCATCTTTTCGGCGATGATCGCGACGCTCGCCATGAAACCAAAGGCCTGTGCGAAGTCGGCGAATTTGAACTGGCGCGTAATCGCGTCGCGTTTCGGCTCGTGCGCCCAGTCGGGGAAGCGGGCGAGCAGGGCGCTGCGTTGTGCATCGTCGAGTTTCTGGACCATGATTTATCTCCCGCTGGTCAATATCGTGTCGCCGCCATAAGGAAGGGCGCGATGAGCGACAAGTCTGCCCTGCCCGATTTGACCCCTGCGCTTCCTGCCGGATGGACCGGCGGCGCGCCCGATGGCGATGCGCTGTTCGCGATGGCCGAGGCCGCGCTGGCAACGATGCCCGCAGTGTTTTCCCCGCACATTGCGGGCGTGGTGGTCGCAATCGAAGAATTTGCCGACGACGAGGTGCTCGCGTCGCTGGGCATCGAACATCCGTATGATCTGACGGGTCTGTACGAAGGCCGCCCGCTCACCGAGCGCAGCATCGACCAGAGCGGCGGCATGCCCGACCGCGTCACCCTCTATCGCATCCCGATCCTGGTCGAATGGATCGAAACCGGCGAACGGCTCGACACGCTGGTCCGCCATGTGCTGATCCACGAGATCGGGCATCATTTCGGCTTTTCGGACGACGATATGCACGCGCTGGAAGATATGGCGTGACCGAATTGCTGCGACTGACCGATGTCGCATGTCTCCGCGGCGATCGATTGCTGTTCGAGAATTTGTCCCTGGTGCTGAACCGCGGCGATGCCATGTGGCTGCGCGGTCCCAATGGTGCGGGCAAGTCGAGCCTGATCCGGCTTGCCGCCGGGCTGCTGCGCCCCGCTGCGGGCACCGTCGAACGCCGTGAACGCATGGCATTGATCGACGAATCTGCCGCGCTCGACGCCGAACTCCCCTTGCGCCGCGCGCTCGATTTCTGGGCGCGGATCGATACGGTGGACGGCCATGCGGTCGACCGCGCGATGGCGGAAATGGCGCTCGCCCCGCTCGCCGAGGTGCCCGTGGCGATGCTTTCGACCGGCCAGCGCAAGCGCGCCGCGATGGTCAGCGTGATCGCCAGCGGGGCGCCGATCTGGCTGCTCGACGAGCCCGCCAACGGCATGGACGACACGGCGCAGGCGCTACTGGTGGCGGCGATTGCGAGGCATCGGGCCAATGGCGGGGCGGTATGGCTCGCCTCGCATTTCGCACTGGATGTCCCCGATCTGGCCGAGCTCGATATGGGCGCGCTCGCATGACCACCCTGCTCGCCCTGTTCTGGCGCGACCTGCGGCGGGCGTGGGGCAGCGGGGCGCTGTGGTTGCCGGTGCTGTTCTTCCTGCTCGTCGCGACGGCTTTTCCCTTTGCGGTGGGACCCGATGCGCCGCTGCTCCGCCGCGCGGGGGGCGGGATGGTGTGGGTCGCGGCCTTGCTCGCGGCGCTGTTGCCGATCGACCGGCTGGTCCGGCCCGACCGCGACGCCGGGGTGCTCGACCAGCTCGCGGTGCGCGGGATCGCCGACGAGGTGATCGCGGCGGTGAAGATTTTGGCACACGCCATCGCTTTTGGCCTGCCGTTGATGATCGCCCTGTTCCCCGCAGCGGCGTTGCTCGCGCAGGACGCGGCGCGCGTCGAGGTGCTGGCGATCGGCATTGCGATTGCCATTCCGGCGCTGGCATCGCTCGCGGTGCTCAGCGCGGCATTGACTGCGGGTCTCAAGGGCGGGAGCGCGGTCGGCGGGCTGCTGGTGCTGCCGCTGGCGGTGCCGCTGCTCATCTTTGGCGCCGGCATGCTCGACCCGTCGGGGCGCGGTGCGATGAAGTTACTGGCCGCGACGAGTTTGCTGCTGACGATGATCGGCCCGTTTGCCGCCGGGGCGGCGTTAAGGGGTTTGCGGGAATAATCGGCCATAATTCGTTCGCTTCGCACGGAGTTTATGATGGCGGCTAGCGACCGACATTTGCCCCCATCAAGGTCGTCATCCCGGCGAAGGCCGGGATCTCGCCGGTGCGTAAATCCGAGAGGGCGAGATCCCGGCCTTCGCCGGGATGACGGATGAGAGAACGCCCGCGCCCCACCCCAAAACCGCGATCACCCCCCGAATTTGGCATCCTTGGGGATCACCGCCCAATGCTTCTCCGCCGCTGCGATAAAGCCCGCGCGGTCCCGGTCCCACTTCGCCTTCACCTCCTGGTTGAAGTTGAGGTAGAGCTTGCCGTCGACGACGGCATAGGCAAGCGGATCGCCCGGCGCGAGATAGCCGCGCGACATCGCCCAGGCGCAATGCCCGCCATAGCGCGGCACGAAGGCGTCGGGATTGGCCTGAAAGCGCGCGGCGTTGGCGGCGTTGGCGAAATGATAGGCTGCGCCGTCATGCTCGACCGCAAAATCGGCCTGGCCTTTGACCGGCACACCATCGCCGTCGAAATAGCTCACTATATCATATCCGCTGACGGCAATGTTGCCGCCCTCGACGCCGATATAGACGGGCTTGGCATAGGCGTGCGGCGTGAACGCGGCGAACGACAATGGTGCAAGGAGCGCGGCGAGCAGCGCGAACAAGGCTTGGTTTTTCATGACCGGATCTCCATCTGGAGGGCATCGGCCCCGCGCCGCCCCCCCGTCGCACCCAGTTCGCACCGAAAGCGCAATGGGTTACGCACGGCAGGTTCGGCTTAGGTTCATCTCGGCACGCCAATCTGCGCCGCGGGGATATGGGGTCTGGGAACGCGATCGATAATGAAGAAAACAGCCGGCCTTCTCTTCCCCCTCTTCGCGACGCTCGCCATCGCTTCGCCCGCGCTGGCGCAGAATGACAGCTCGCTCGCGCAATCGGGCGAGCCGCCGCAGCGCACCTCGGTCCTCTATACCTATGGCGACGAACCCTGCCCCGAGCCCAAAGGCGACGAGATCGTCGTCTGTGCGCAGCAGCCCGAAACCGAACGCTACCGCGTCCCCAAAGACCTGCGCGAGGAAATCAAGGACGATGTTCCCGCCGGCGGCGGCAGCTGGGCCTCGACGGTCGAGGGGTATGACAATGTCGCGCGCGCGACGCGTCCGGGCAGCTGTTCGCCTGTCGGCTCCTACGGCTTCACCGGCTGCGCCGCCGCCGCGATGCGCCAATGGTTCGAGGCGCGCCGCGCGCGCTGAAGCTTGGCCCTCTGCGCCCGGGGGACGCTTGGCGCTCCGCGCCGGGGGAGGCTTGGCGCTCCGCGCCGCGTGGCGCCCGCCACTGGCGACAAAACTCTGCTCGTCGCATATACCCCGCACGGGGTATGCCGCCTTTATAAAGGACTGATATTCGGCCGCCTCGACGGGACTTGGTTGCGTGGGGGCAATCGAAAACCGGGCGCAGCCACACCCGTGGCGCTCGTGCCTGGCTGGAGGATATCGGCGGCTAGCGACCCGCCGCCGGTATCCTTTCCCCGCCGCTCGACGCCTTAACGCATCAGCCGGTTCACCAATGCCGTCAATTCGGCCTCGCGACCCACATCGCTCTTGCGCAGGATCGACTTGATCTGCGTGCCCAACGTCTGCGCGCTCGTGCCGCGCCCGGCGGCGATATCCTCGCGCGCCTCGCCATTCGCCAGGCGCAGCGCGATCTCGGCTTCGGCCTGGGTCAGGCCGAGCGCCGCGCGCAGCGGCACGGCCCGCATCGCCGGCAAGTCTGCGCCGCGCCGGGCGACGACCAGTACGCGCGGGTCGAACCCGAAATCCCATTCGCGCTGCGGCAGGCGGAATAATTCGCAGAGCAGGCCACCCCCACCCTCACCATCATGCGGCGCGGCGATCCAGTGCTGCTGCATCGGCTCGCCCTTCAACGCGCGCGCCAGCGCCACCTGCATCAACGCATCGGCGTCGCGGCGCGCCGCGCCCAGCCGGCCGCGGCGCAGGCGCAAGGCCCCGCGCGAAGCATCGCCGACGATCGCCTCGGCCGCCGCCGACAGCGCCGCAACCGCACCGCGCCGGTCGATCAGAAAGGCCGCGACCCCGATGGCATCGAATGCGCCGACGGTCATTGCCGCGCCGCGCCGAGCCATCGCCTGCTGCATCCTGACCGCCGCCAGCGCATAGCTCGCGCCCGCCGCGAACAGCTTTTGGTCGCGCAGTCCGCTCCGCCCTTCACGCTCCGACCGCAGCGACGCCAGCCCGACGAGCAGCCCCTCGCCCTCGACCAGCACCGTCTGGCAGCCGTGCATGCCGTCCCAGCGGCGGATATGCTCCTCATAATCGTCAAAGCCGCTATGCTGCCGGACGATGTCGTAATGCGCCTCGTTCAAAATCTCGAGCGGGCGGCCGCTCGCGGCAACGCGCCAGTTCACCTCGGGCCGCCACCCTTCGATTTCCATGAATTCGCGCTGATAGGCCGGATCGATATCGGGCATAAAGTTGAACAACGTCGCATCGTCGCCCAAGCCCAGCAGTTGCGCGCGCGACGATCCGGTGCGCCGCGCGAACAGCCGCAGCGCCGCATTCCAGCCGTCCTCTTCGAACGGCGCCGCCAGAAAGGCATTTTCAACCTCGCCCGCTTCGCGGACGAACAAGCTATCCATCAACGTCGGCCCCCCAGCCTTCGTGCTCAGCTTTTATGCTTCGCTGCGTTGCAGCATGAAATGACCCGCAGCACAAGCGGCTTGCGACAACGTGCTGTTCGCAACCCGAACCGAAACGCTGCGTTTCTCCGGCGCTTGTTGACGCCGTCCCGTCCGCTCGCCTAGCTTCGGCTTCCCCAACAGGAGATTTTCCATGCGCCGCATCCTCCCCTACGCCGCCGCCGCACTCGTCGCCGTTGTCGCGACCCCGATCGTCCTCGCGCAGGGCGGCTCCGCCCCCGGCGCGCCCGACAAATCGCGCGTCACCGCGGGCACCTACGCCGCCGACGCCGGCCACACGATGGTGGTGTGGGAAGTCGATCATTTCGGCTTCAGCAAATATACGGGCATCTTCGGCGACGTGACCGGCACGCTCGTCATCGATCCCGCCAACGCGGCTGCGTCAAAGGTCGATGTGACCATCCCGGTCGCCAAGGTCACGACCGCCAGCGCCGGCCTCACCAGCCACCTTCTCCGCGCGGGCAAGGACGGCGGCAAGCCCGATTTCTTCGGCGCAGCGCCCGCCGACGCCAAATTCGTGTCGACCAGCGTCGTCCTCGACAATGAGGGCGACGAAGCCAAAGTTACCGGCAATTTGACGCTGAACGGCGTGACCAAGCCCGTCACGCTCGACGTCGATTTTCACGGCGCGGGCACCAACCCCTATAACAAGAAGGCGACGGTCGGCTTCCAGGCCGAAACGACGATCCGTCGCAGCGATTTCGGCATCGCCTATGGCATTCCCGCCGTCAGCGACGCGGTCGAACTCGAAATCCACGCCGCGTTCGAAAAACAATAAGGCTCACCCCAATCTGTCACACGCACCGCGTATGAACGGGGCGGGACCTTCGCGGGTCCCGCCCCTTTTCGTACAGGAGCCATGTGATGAGCGAACTGGTCCGCGAAATTGTCGAAGTGAACGCCTCGATCGACGGCGACGAAGAAAATCCGCTGCTGATCGTCGAGGCCGAGGGCCTCGCCCCCACTGCCGGCTGGGCCAATGTCCGGCTCGACCCGCATGTCTACATCACTCCGCCCGAAGACGGCGTGCAGGATTTCGACCTCGTCGGCGATCGGCCGGCGCCCGGTCCTTCTGGCGCCGCCGACGCGCTGACCGAAGTCGAGGCCGCCTGGGAAGGCCCGCTGCAGGACTGGTGCATCGCCGTCCGCGTCCACGCGATCGACAATCTGATCGAGGACGAGGTTTTCGAACCGTGGGACGAAGACGACGACGACGCGAGCCAAGCCGCGTAAGCCCGTCCCGCAACCACCCCCTGCACTGCGCCGGGCCGCGAGGCCGCCCCTTACTTGGCAAGGCGGCCCGGCGACATTTTCGGTTCATCGCAGAGCCAGCAAGCACGGCCTAGCTTCCCCCATATTCAAGGGAGGATCCGCATGCGCCGCACCCTGCTACTGGCTTTCGCCCTGACGGCAACGCCCGCCTTCGCCCAGAACGCGGCGGCACCGAATCCCCAGATCGACTATCCCGCCTTCCAGGCGCTCACCGCCAGCGTCGCGCCCCGGCGTGCGGAGCGCCTCATCGCCTTCGACGCCTTCAAGGCCGAGGCCGCGAAGCCCGGCACCCTCCTCCTCGACGCCCGATCAAAGGACGCCTTCGCGCGCGGCCACATCAAGGGCGCGGTGAACCTGCCGCTCACCGACTTCACCGCCGACAGCCTCGCTGCGGTGATCGGCGCCAACCCCGACCGGCCCATCCTCATCTATTGCAACAATAATTTTCGCAACAACGTCGCCCCGGTGCCGGTCAAATCGGTCGCACTCGCGCTCAATATCCAGACCTTCATCAACCTCGTCGGCTATGGCTATCCGAACGTCCGCGAACTCGCCGACGTCGTCGATTTCAATGATCCGAAGGTGGAATGGGTGACGGGTTGATGACGCAATTTTCCCACTCCCCCCTTGCCAAGCACGACATTTTGCATCACTAGAGCGCCCATGCGCGGCAACGCCCTTCTTCTTCTGCGACTTACACGCCCTTGGGCGTGACACTGGCTGCGCGCTAGTCGCGGCCACCCGCTCAAGGGTCCGATCGACACATATCGCAACCACCCGAAGAAGAAGCCAACACCATGACCATGCTCCGCGACCCCTCGGTCAAATATAGCGCCTTCCCGCAGATTCCCTTGAGCCATCGCGAATGGCCCGGCCGCACGATCACCCGGGCGCCGATCTGGCTCTCCACCGACATGCGCGACGGCAATCAGGCGCTGATCGACCCGATGGATGCCGAGAAAAAGGCCCGCTTCTTTGACCTGCTCTGCCGCATCGGCCTGAAAGAGATCGAAGTCGGCTTCCCCAGCGCCGGCGCCACCGAGTTCGACTTCATCTCGGGCCTCGTCCAGAACGGCCGCATCCCCGACGACGTCACCCCGCAGGTTCTCACGCAAAGCCGTGCCGACCTCATCCGCACCAGCTTCGACAGCCTCGCGGGCGCCAGGACCGCGATCGTCCACGTCTACAACGCCGTCGCCCCCGCCTGGCGCAAGATCGTCTTCGGCATGGACAAGGCCGACATCAAGCAGATCGCGATCGACGGCGCCAGGCAACTGCGCGACAACGCCGCGCGACTGCCCCAAACCAACTGGCGTTTCCAGTACAGCCCCGAATGCTTCTCGACGACCGAGATCGATTTCAGCATCGAGGTCTGCGAGGCGGTGATGGAGATTCTCCAACCGACCCCCGACAACCCGATCATCCTCAACCTGCCCGCGACGGTCGAGGCGTCGACCGCGAACATCTACGCCGACCAGATCGAATATTTCGGCAAGAACCTACCGAACCGCGACGCCGCGATCCTGTCCCTCCACACCCACAACGACCGCGGCACCGGCGTCGCGGCGGCCGAACTTGGCCTGCTCGCGGGCGCCGACCGCGTTGAGGGCTGCCTGTTCGGCAATGGCGAGCGCACCGGCAACACCTGCCTCGTCACCATTGCGCTCAACATGTACACGCAGGGCGTCGACCCGCAGCTCGACTTCTCGAACATCGACGAGGTCATCCAGACGGTCGAATATTGCAACCGCCTCCCCGTCCACCCGCGCCACCCCTATGGCGGCGAGCTCGTCTACACCGCCTTTTCGGGTAGCCATCAGGACGCGATCAAAAAGGGCTTCGCCGCGCGCGAACGCCAGAATGACGAGCGCTGGGAAGTCCCCTATCTCCCCATCGACCCCGCCGACCTCGGCCGCAGCTATGAAGCGGTGATCCGCGTCAACAGCCAGTCGGGCAAGGGCGGCGTCGCGTGGGTGCTCGAACAGGACAAGGGCCTGAAACTGCCCAAGAAAATGCAGGCGAGCTTCAGCCATGTCGTGCAGGCACTCGCGGATGAGACGAGCCGCGAACTCGGCGCCGAAGACATCTGGGGCGCCTTCGACCACGCCTATCTGGTGACGACAGGCAAACGCTTCCAGCTCGTCGACTGGTCCGAAAGCCATGCGGGAACCGACCGCATCTTCGCCGGCAAGCTCACCATCGACGGCGCGACGCGCAGCGTCAGCGGCCGCGGCAACGGCCTGATGAGCAGCGTCATCGCCGCGCTCGCGGAGTCAGGCGGCCCGATCATGGACATCGTCGACTATAGCGAGCACGCGATCGGCCAGGGCAGCAATGTGCAGGCGGCCGCCTATGTCGAATGCCGCACCGCCGACGGGAAAAGCCTGTTCGGCTGCGGGCTCGACACCGACGTCGCGACGGCGAGTGTACGGGCGATTTTGAGCGCGGCGAACGGAGCTTAACGCACCGCTCGCCGCCCGAGCGTCACTGGACGGGTGCCGCGCCCTTCGCCTTGGCGACCGCTGCCGCGAACTGCTTGCCCGACATATTGGCGGCCAGTCCCGTCTTCGTCGCAAATAGCATCGCCCGGGGCAGCGTTACGTCGCCCTTGCCCGTCGCGAGCACCGCGCTGTCGGCGTTGACCGTCTTGACCTGCCCCAGCACGCTGTTGCCGCCGGCGCTGCTGACATTGGCACCGACCTTCAGCTCCTTGTTGAGCGCAGCGGCATTTTTCTGTGCCGCCTGTTCCACCGACGCGACCAGCTGGGCCTTGGTGGCATTGAGCGCCGGGCCCTTGTCGGTCTGCATAAAGGCGGTCGCGGGCACGACGATCCCGTTGTTGCCGACCGCGACCGCGACCCGGCCGCCTTCGACCTGCACGATCGTCCCGACGACCTCGCCCGCCGAGTCATGGACCCTGGTTCCCGGTGTCAGCGTCGCCGCGGGCGCGGCGGTCGGGGCGGGATTGCCTTGGGTCGCCAGCACCGGCGCTCCGTGAACCGCCGCGCCCGCAAGGCACAGCGATGCAATAAAGCCGAACGGCCTTTTCATGGCTTGTCTCCTGTTGATGGATGGGAAAGCCGATCATGACGGCGCGCCGCGGCGCTGGCCAACGACGGGCTGCCGAGCCGTGTCGCGCGCGGGATGAGCCGAGCCTTGCGGGCAGCCTCGCTGAGCGGCGCCGCCTCTCTTTGCTACGCAACGGGGACGATCGCTTAGTCGACGACCCAATAATCGGCCGCCCCGCCGGGCTCGAACCCGCGGCGGCAGATCACATTCCCGTCCTGCGTCAGCTCGGCCCACGCACCGATCGGCTCGCGCTCCATCATCACCAGCGCCGCGGCGACATCCTCGGCCTCGAACGCGACGCGCTTTTCCATCCCGAACCACGCATCCTGATATCGCAGGACGTAGGTGGTCAGCACTGGGGATTCCGGGCGCGGCAGACAGTCGCATTCGCCGTCGCCGGAGCCGCGGAGATATCGCTGGGGGAGCTTCATTGGGGGGAGAACCTTCGGTGGGGGAAACGAAGGGGGCGATCCCGACGGCTGGTCCAGCCGTGACCGCCGCCGGGGCGAAAGAATGTGGGTCGGCGATGCGTCTCCTGCGCCACAGGGGCGTGCGGACAGCACCGCAGGGGCGCGCGCCGCGTCCGAAAACAACGCCTTATCATTGCCATACCACCCGGTATCGTCGGCTTTCCGTTCGACCGGCGACCCTTTCGAATCGACAAACGACTTGACGGCCGCATCGCAAACTGCGGCGTCGGGCACCGCCGCGGGCGGTACCTTACATTGTCCCGGCGCCATCCCCATATAAGGCCCATCGCGGCACGCGTTCTTCGTAGGCCGCCGCGACTGAGAGACATGCGCGCTCCCGCTTACAAGGAGGAGCCGCGCGCCATGAAGCCCGAAACCAGCCCCGCCACCCCGGCCGTCGCCGACGAGACAGTGACGCCCGCCAAGACGCGGTCGAACAGCTTCTTCCGCCAAAAGCGCAACCCGCTTCCGCGCGACGATGCGCGGCGACAGGGCGACATCAGCCAGCTCGCCTTTCTGACGATGGGCGGGCGCGATCCGGCAATCGCCTTTCTCAACACCGAAAATGCCGAACTCGGCGGCCGCCCGCTCGCGGTCGCGACCGCCAGCGACATTGGATATGAACAGGTCGCCACGGCAATCCGCGCCTGGACCCCCGACCTCGACTCCGCCCGCGATCCGGGCTTCGAATGAGCCGCGCGATGAACCTCGCGCTTCCCGAAGCCGAGGTGAAGCAAATCTGCCTGTCGCAAGGCGTCAGCATCAGCGCGATCGAGCCGCTGCCATCGGGGGGCACCCGCCTCATCTGCACCACGCCCGCCGGCGCCGAGGAAATGCGCCTGCGCCTGCGCGGTCACATCATCGATGGCGCGGTCACCCGCCACCGCTTCTATCGCCCGCCGGGCGCATCGGGTGGCTATTAGCCCCGCCGAATAGCTGCCGTTGACCCCGTCCCTCAGGCGATGGAGAAGAAGCCGGTGACCGTCAAACGCCCGGCAGCGGGGTCCGCCGACAGTTCATTCTCTGGCGAAATCGCCCCGCTGTGGAGATTCCAGCTGCGATAAAGCAACGCCCGATTATACCGTGCGGGTTCGGTGCGGATGCATTCGAACAGCGGCGTGTCGCCCAGAACATATTCGGGCGGCGGCACCCCGCCATGGCGCATTTCCATGTCGAGCTGCCGAAAGAAAAGGTCACGCTTGCTTTCATCCACCGTCTCGAACCCCGTCGAACGGTGGCGAAAAAAGGCGGTGCCGTCGCCTCCTTCGCGCGACAGATAGTGGACGAGCGCAATGCGATCCCCGGTAAAGGCGTCGATATGCGGCAGGCGCTGCGGAATGCTCAGCGCGCCCGCCGGGGTCGAGACGATCGAAAAGCTCGCATCGACGACGGCGATCGGCCCGGTCCGCCCGAACGCTTCGGCGGCGGCCGCTGCGACAAGCGGAAGCTGTTTCGTCAGATAGTCGGCGGGCAGCGCCGCCCGCACCCCGGGAAAATGGTTGAGCGCCGGAGCAAATGCCGCCGCCTGCGCGACGCTGCGCAAGCCATCGGGATCCGGCGCAAAATCGTCGAGGATGACGAGCGGCTGCGCCTCGCGCCCGATCGTCTCGATACGAACCGACGTCATTCGGCGCAGGCTGCGGCGCGCGCCAGCAGGTAATCGCGTTCGCGCGCGTTACCCGACAGCGCCGCTGCCGCCTTAAATTCTTCCCGCGCTTCACGCGGACGCCCGGCGCGGAACAGGAAATCGCCGCGTGCGGCGGGCAGCGGCGCGTAATGGCGGAGCGCCGCCACATCGGCGATCGCGTCGACCAACCGCAATCCGGCCTCGGGACCGAACGCCATGCTGTACGCGACCGCCCGGTTGAGCTCGACCACCGGCGACGGCATCACCTGCCCCAGCCGGTCGTAGAGGCCTGCAATACGCCGCCAGTCGGTTTCCTCCGCCGAGCGCGCCCGCGCATGGCAGGCCGCGAGCCCCGCCTGCAACGCATAGGGCCCGTCGGCGCCGCCCAATGCCACGGCGCGACCCAGCGCATTGAGCCCGCGGCGGATCAGCAAATGGTCCCAGCGCGCCCGATTCTGTTCGGTCAGCGGGACGAACCGCCCATCGGGGCCAGCCCGCGCCGTCAGCCGCGATGCCTGAATTTCCATCAGCGCGAGTAAGCCCAGCACCTCGGGTTGCTCGGGCATCAATCCGGCAAGGATGCGCCCCAGCCGCTGCGCCTCGGCGCAGAGCGGCGGCCGGACGAGCGACGGTCCCGCGGTCGCCGCATAGCCTTCGTTGAAGATCAGATAGACGACCTCGAGCACCGACCCCAGCCGCGCCTGAAGCTCGGCGCCGCGCGGCACCTCGAACGCCACTCCCGCCTTGGCGATCGCCTTTTTCGCCCGCGTGATCCGCGCCGCGATCGCCGCTTCGTTCGACAGAAACGCGCGCGCGATTTCCTCGACGGTCAGCCCGCCGACCAGCCGCAACGTCAGCGCGGCGCGTGCTTCGGGCGAAATCACCGGATGACAGGCGGCAAAGATCAGCCCGAGCAGTTCGTCGCCGAGCGGGTCGTCGAGCGCCGCCTCGACGGCGTCGGCGCTCATGTCGCGCTCCTCATCCAGTTCGCGGGCGATTTCGGCATATTTCCGCTCCCGCATCGCATGGTGCCGGACGCCGTCGATCAGCCGCCGCTTTGCCGTCGCCGTCAGCCAGGCGCCCGGATTGTCGGGGACACCGCGCTCGGGCCAATCGGTCAGCGCGATCAACAGCGCGTCCTGCGCCAGCTCCTCGGCCCGGTCGACGTCGCGCGTCATCCGGGCGAGCGCAGCGATCAGCCGCGCCCGCTCGATCCGGAACACCGCCTCGATCGCCTTCTTGGTCCGGTCTTGGGTCTCATGGGCCGCCATGCCTGCTTTCTCGGACAACAAAGCCGGAGAGGCAAGCATGGCGACCGGCGCGACTATTCGCCGCCGAGCCTTTCGCGCAGCTTCTGTTCTTGCTCGGCGAGTTCGGGCGTCATCGCGTCGCCGAAATCTTCCATTTCGTAAAAGGGCCGGATTTCGAGTTCGCTCGGCCCCGGCATCGGGTTCGGGCAGCGTTTGGCCCAGGCGACCGCCTCGTCCAGGTCCTTGACCTCCCAGACCCAATAGCCTGCGACAAGCTCGCGCGTCTCGGCAAAGGGGCCGTCAATCACCGTCCGGCTCGCGCCGTCGAACGCGATCCGCTTGCCGAATGAAGAGGGCTTCAACCCGTCGCCGTCGACCATCACGCCCGCATTGACCAGTTCCTCGTTGAACTTGCCCATCGCCTCGAACATCGCGGTCATGTCCTCGGTCGGCGGCAGGCCTTTTTCGCTGTCCTCGGTCGCTTTGACAAAGACCATTACACGCATCGTCCATCTCCTCTTCGATCGGGCCAACAGCGGCTCCTGCCAACACGACGAACGAGCCGCCGCCAAATCGACAAAAGCCAAGAAAAAAATTCAGGCGACCTCCGCCAGCGACTGCGGCGTCGAAAACCGTTGCCGATATTCGTGCGGCGACAGGCCGATCAGACGGTGGAACAATTTGCGGAACGCCGCCGCATCCTCATAGCCGACACTCCAGGCGATCTGGTCGACCGTCCGCTTGGTGAACTCCAGCAATTCGCGCGCTTTGCCGACGCGCAGATGCTGGACATATTCAACCGGCGTCATCCCCGTCGCGGCCTTGAAGCGGCGCTGGAATGTGCGTTCTTCCATCCCGGCCTCGCCCGCCATCTCGGGCACCGCGACATGACCGGCACCCCGCGCCTGCAACCAGTGTTGCGCCTTCAATATCGCCTCGTCGCCATGCGTCAGCTTCGGCGCAAAGCTCGCATAATGTTTCTGTTCGCGCCCCGACGGGTCGATCAGCAGGAAGCGCGCGGTCTCCATCATCACCGTCGGGCCCAGCAATCGTTCGACGATACGCAGCCCTAGGTCGGTCCACGCCATCAGCCCGCCCGCAGTAACGATGTCGCCATCGTCGATCACCATCCGGTCGGCCTCCAGCCGCACATCGGGAAAACGGGTGCGAAATTCCTCTGCATAGAACCAGTGCGTCGTCGCCGGCCGCCCGCTGAGCAGCCCCGTTGCCGCGAGCGCGAACGACCCGCCGCAGTTCGACGCCAGCACCGTGCCTTGCGCGTGCCGGTCGAGCAGCCAGCGCGCATAGGGTTCGACCTCGCCCGGATCGAGCAGCTTGTGCAGACTGCCCGGCGCAATCAGCACCGCGGGCGAGTTGCTCGCGGACTCATCGGGGTGACTGTCGTAATAGCGGACAAATCCCCCGCCCTCCTGCAGCCGCCAATGGCTGACACGAATCGGCGCCCGACCATGATCGACCGCAAAGCGCCCCGCGACGTCGAACAGGTCGGTGATGCCATGCACCATCCCCATCTGACAGTCGGGATAGGTCATCATTCCGACCTCGATCAGCGGCACCCTCGCCGCGTCGGGCACCTTCAACTTGGGCACGTCGCCTCCTTTGTCGGATTTGACCCGCATAATGTCGCGTCCGCCAATCCCGCGCAAGGCCAGGCCGGCCTATTTCATGTCTCACCGGGACGGACACCCCGCCCTTCTCGAAACGAAAGGAACCATATCATGACCACCATCACCACCAAGGACGGCACCAACATCTTCTTCAAGGACTGGGGTCCGAAGGACGCACAGCCCATCGTCTTCTCGCACGGCTGGCCGCTCAGCGCCGACGCCTGGGACGCGCAGATGGTGTTCTTCGCCAATGAAGGTTTCCGCACCATCGCTCACGACCGCCGCAGCCATGGCCGTTCGGACCAGGTGTGGGACAATAATAATATGGACCAATATGCCGACGACCTTGCCGAACTGATCGAACAGCTCGATCTGAAAGACGTCATCCTTGTCGGCCACTCGACCGGCGGCGGCGAAGTCACCCGCTACATCGGCCGTCACGGCACCGCCCGCGTCGCCAAGGTCGCGCTGATCGGCGCGGTTCCCCCGCTGATGCTCAAGACCGAAGCCAATCCGGACGGCCTGCCGCTCGACGTCTTCGACGGCATCCGCAAGGGCACGTTCGACAACCGCCCGCAGTTCTTCAAGGACCTGACGATCCCCTTTTACGGCTATAACCGTGATGGCGCCGTCGTCTCCGAAGCGGTGCGCGACGAATTCGTGCGGCAGGGGATGAACGGCGGCCTCAAGGGCCTGCTCGACAGCATCCGCGCCTTTTCGGAAAGCGACTTCAACGAGGATCTCAAGAAGTTCGACAAGCCGACGCTCGTCCTCCACGGCGACGACGACCAGATCGTGCCGATCGGTGCCGCGGCGCTCTCGACGGTCAAGATCGTCAAGCAGGCGGTGCTCAAGGTCTATCAGGGCGGCAGCCACGGCCTGACCGTGACCGAGCAGGACCGCTTCAACGCCGACCTTCTCGACTTCATCAACAGCTGATAGGGAAGAGGCGCGGGCCCCAGGATTTTTGGGTGGGCCGCGCCTCCACCTATAAGGGAGACGTGCCATGATCCTCGGTTTGACCATCCCGCAGTTCACCACGCTGCATGTCTTGATCAGCTTCGTCGGCATTATCGCCGGCCTTATCGCCCTCCCCGCCTTCGCCCGCGGCCGCATCCTGCCCCGGACCAACGCGATCTTCCTCTGGTTCACGCTGCTCACCAGCCTGACGGGGTTTCTCTTCCCCATCCTGGCCTTCACCCCGGCGCTCGGCACCGGAATCGTCTCGACGCTGGTGCTCGCGGCCGCTTTCTGGGCCTGGTACGCCCGCAAGCTCGCCGGCCGCGCCGTCACAATCTATGCGATCACGGCCACGGCGGCGCTTTACCTCAATCTTTTCGTGCTCGTCGTGCAGTCGTTCCTGAAGGTTCCCGCGCTCAATGCGCTCGCGCCGAACGGAACCGAAGGCCCCTTCGTCGCGGCACAGGGCGCCCTCCTCCTCATCGCGATCCTGTTCGGCACTCTCGCCGTGAAAGGCGGCCCCCGCCCGATCGCGGCCTGACCCCATGCCCCAAATGACGAAGGGCGGCCCACCCGGGCCGCCCTTGTCACATTGGGTTCATGCCGGGGCAGGCGCCGCCCACCCCGCGCATCTTACATCCCGTCCAGGCCCTTGCTGACCAGAATGTTCACCGCAACGCGGCGATTCTGGGCCTTGCCTTCGGGGGTGCTATTGTCCGCCGCCGGGTCGGCTTCGGCCATCCCGGTGGGGGTCAGCATGCGATAGGGCTTCCAGCCGCATGCCTGCTGCAGATGATTGACGACGCGGCTTGCGCGCTTTTCGCTGAGCTCCTGATTGAGCTCCTGGCTTCCCGTGGAATCGGTATAACCGACGACGAGCAGCAGGGCATTGTCCATACCCTCGGCCTGCGTCGCCGCGCTGCACAGGTCGGCCTTCGCCTGCGCGGACAGCACCGCCTTGCCGGTGGCGAAATTCACGTTCGTCGTGCCCTTCACATTATATTGGTCGATATCGCCGACGCGGCTGCGCAGTGCCTCGGTCGCCGCCGTCTGTTCGGCAAAGCGCTGGTCGGTGCCGGTGCGGATCATCGATGCGGTGCGCAGATCCTTGCTCTTCAGCTCGATCTCGCTTGCCACCAGTCCGCCGTCCCACTGCAATGTGTCGATGGTGACGGGCAAGCCGTTGAGCAGCTGATCGGAGGCAAGCTTGTCGCGATTGAGGCCCAGGAAGCCGCCGCTGCTCTTGATCTTCGTATAGTCCGCGATCGCAATGCTCATGCTGTTGCCGTCGGCGGTCACGACCTTCATCCGGCCATCGCTGCGCGCCGCAATCATGCCTTCGACCTTGGGCCCCTTGGTCATCTGGTCGGGCGAAGGAAGCGTGCCGACGACGGTCGCCATCACATCGCTATCGGTCGCATCCTGCTCCTGAGCCGCGAGGCTCCCCGTGGCGGTGCCGGCCATCAAGGCCAGCGCCAGTAAGATTCTCGGACTCTTGGAAACGGCGCCCATATACTTCTCCTTCAAAACAGCCGCCCGCGCAGATGGAACCGCGTGTTCGCGTGATCCGTTCTGGCACAAGATTACTCACGGCGCGGGCGAAAGTTGCGCGTTTCGTCGGGCATATCGGGCGGCGCGCCGTTAAGCGCGCGTCGCAAAAGCGTAATTTTTTTGCACCGTAGATTTACGGAGGGAGAAATTCCGGGGAGTTTGCCAATCGCCGGCTTTCGCGAAAATGTAGCTTTTGGAGGAGATCGAGCGGCCGTTCCGTACCGACCGCCAGCCCACCCGATACCCGCTTGCGCCGCTTTCCGTTTACGTTAAGGTTAGTCTCAAACGGCAACCGGAGAGTGATTCATGGCCCTTCCCCCGATTTTCGACCGCCTGCGCCTGCCCGTGATCGGCTCGCCGCTGTTTATCGTGTCGGGACCCGAACTTGTCATTGCACAGTGCAAGGCGGGCGTCGTCGGCAGCTTTCCCGCATTGAACGCCCGCCCGCAATCGCTGCTCGACGAATGGCTGCATCAGATCACCGAAGAGCTCGCGGCATGGGACCGCGCCAATCCCGATCGCCTCTCGGCGCCCTATGCGGTCAACCAGATCGTCCATAAATCGAACGACCGGCTCGAACAGGACATCGCGACCTGCGCCAAATGGAAGGTGCCGATTACGATCACCTCGCTCGGCGCGCGCGAAGAACTCAACCAGGCGGTCCATGGCTGGGGCGGCATTACGCTGCATGACGTCATCGACGACCGGTTCGCACGCAAGGCGGTCGAAAAGGGCGCCGACGGCCTGATCCCCGTCGCGGCGGGCGCCGGCGGCCACGCCGGCCGGCAATCGCCCTTCGCGCTGGTGCAGGAAATCCGCGAATGGTTCGACGGTCCCGTCGCGTTGTCGGGCGCGATCGGTCATGGCCGCTCGGTCCTCGCCGCGCAGGCCTGCGGCGCCGACCTCGCCTATATCGGCAGCGCCTTTATCGCCACCGCCGAAGCCAATGCCGACGAAGGCTATAAGAACGGCATCGTCGAGGGCCGCGCCGCCGACATCGTCTATTCGAACCTCTTCACCGGCGTGCATGGCAATTACCTTCGCCAGTCGATCGTCGCCGCGGGCATGGACCCGGACAATCTGCCCGAAGGCGATCTCAAGACAATGAATTTTGGCTCGGGCGGCAACACCAAGGTCAAGGCGTGGAAGGACATCTGGGGCTCGGGCCAGGGCATCGGCCCGGTCACCGCGGTCCGCCCGGTGGCCGAATTTGTCGCCGAACTCGAAACCCAATATCTCGCCGCGCGCCGCGAACTCGAAGCGAAGGTTCGGCTTTAAATCTCGCACCGAAGGCGCTGCCCAACGCCGGACTGCAATGTCGGTTGTGGAGTGGTGAGCGGACATAATGCCGTGATCGCAATTTCTTAACTCTCGCAGCCTATTTCTTCGAAGCGATTCGAAGCGGGGGTGGTTTATGAGAAGTTGGGAAGCGATATGCGGCGCAATGGCGCTGCTGGCAGCCGGGAGCGCGCACGCTCAAACAGTTTATCAGGGATCGGCGATCGATGGCCCAGCGTTTGCGATGGCAAAGCGCTATTATCTTCCCATCGGGACGCCGTTAAAGCTGCAAACGACTACGCCGCTCTCGACGAAAGTCAGCAAGCCCGGCGATCGCGTGCGCCTCGCCGTCGTTGAGGAAGTGAGCTTTCGAGGCTCGGTTGTGGTACCGGTCGGCACCTCAGTTATCGGAGAAGTGTCGCAGGCCCAGCGTAACGGCCATGTGGGCAAGAAGGGCAAGCTCCAAGTCCGGTTGGTCAGCATCGAAATGCCCGATGGTCCCGTGCGGTTGAGCGGCAACGTTTATGATGAAGGTAAAAGTCACACAGCCCTGTCAGTTGGGACGATGCTTCTTGTTTCGCCGCTTGGAGGATTTCTAATCCACGGCACCAGCGCAAGCATCCCCGCGGAAACTCCCGTGACGGCTCATATTGCGGAGCCTCTGCGTTTCGCTTGGCGCCCTGAAAAGGAAGCGCTAATGGCTCTGTTACCGCAATCGGAGGAAAGGGCCGCAGGCCAGAGCATCGCTTCCTCCGAATTGCCTGATTGACGCAAACGTCCCGCGCTCTCCCCAAGGGTGGACCGGGCAGGCGCCAGCTATTCTGACCACTACGTCCGAAAACGGTCGAACTGCAACTGGTCGGATGTCGCCTTTCACATATTTCGCGCAGAGGCGCAGAGAACGCGGAGAGAAATTGTAAAAATCTCTGCATTCTCTGCGCCTCTGCGCGAATCTCATCTTAGCCCGACGGCCGCTTCCGGTCGTTTCCCATATCACCCCGCGCGCCCGAACAGCTTGTCGATCGCCTCGTCCAGATAGGGACGGTCGACGAACAGCCGCATCGGATCGCGGCGATTGAGCCAGAAGCCCGCACCGTGCCGGTCGGTCAGCGCGCGGCGCGCCGTATCCTGCAACAGGCGCAGCCGCATCACGGCCGTGCGGCGCGCGGCGCGCAAGTCGGCGGGCGGGTGAAGCGCGAAATGTGCCCTGATCCGTTCGACCCGCGCCGCGATGACATCGCTATAGCCATGGTGCGGCCCGCGGTGCAGCGCATGGCCGAAGCGCAGCGCAACCGGTTCGCAAGCCGGCAGCATCAAACCGTTCCGTTCAAAATGCTGGAGCGCAAATCCTTCCGCTCTCAATTGCTCGAACATCGCTGCCATCTGCGGACGCTGCAGCAGTGCAATAGGAATCAGATGATGCCGTTGAAATCCGGTTTGCGGCGGCGGTGCCGCATACCAGCCGCGTCCCGGCATCAACTATCGCGGCCGAACTCGACGATGACGGTCGACCTTTGATCCACGCTGCCAAGGGGTGGCAGCAGTCCGATCCACTCCCCCGCCTCCAGTCCGCGCATCGTCCGCGCATGCTGGACCGGACCGTTGAGCATCATGTCGAGCGCCAGCCGCGACAACCGCCGGACCATTTCGGCGGCGGTCCAGCCGTCCGGAATTCGCGCCTCCAATTCCTGCCCGGCAAAAAGGGCGAGCCCGCGCGTTCCCATGCTTGCGCCATCGTCGACATCCTTGCGGCGAAAGGCAACGAGGTGCAGCACCGGAGGCATGCCGCTAGCCAGCATTTCGGCGATCGAGGCCCGGAATTGCGGTGCGTCCGACCACAATCGCGCCGGCGACCAGAAAATATGGCTCGCATTGAGCAGGTCGATCAACAGCACCATCATCTTGAAAAATTCGCGCATCCGCGTCGGTTGCTCGGGCGCGCCCCCCGCAACCGCCCTCAGTTCGGGATCGCGCTCGGGAATGAAGACCCAGCATGTGCCGCTCTCGCGCCATCTGCCTGGCAAGCTGGCCGCCAGCAGGCTGGTCGACGGGTGGTCGGGGTCGGCAAGGTCCAGCGCGGCATCGGCCGCGGGGCCGGCAAGAACCGACACCGCCCCGAACGTCAGGCGGAAACAGGGGGCTGCGATCCGCCCTGCGGCATCAGCGCGGTCGGCCGCGATCCGCTCGGGCCTCAGCCCCATGCGGCGCAGCGCGGTTTCGACCGTATCGCTCGATCCGCCCTGCATCGCCGTGCCGACGATCAAGGCAAAGGGTTCCGGCGGAACCGGCAGGATCAGGGCATCATTGTTCCCGACATGCATGGTGCTGGTCGACCTTTGTGGGTTCGGCCCTGCATCGCAAGAGTTGTTACAATGTTCAAACGCTTATTGCCGCATGTCGGAAAGTTAACCTGGGCCGCGGCCTCAGATCGCGACCTGGCTTCCCAGTTCGACCACGCGATTGGTCGGCAGGCGGAAATATTCCATCGCGCTTTCCGAGTTGCGCAGCATCCATGCGAACAGCTTTTCGCGCCAGATCGGCATGCCCGGCTTGCTCGCCGCGATCAGCGTCTGCCGCGACAGGAAGAAGCTGGTCTCGATCATCTTGAACTCGCCGCCGCAGCTCGTCACGCGGGTCAGCGCCTCGGGCACATCGATCGGCTGCATGAACCCATAATTGAGCACCAGCCGGTGAAACCCCTGTCCCAGATCCTCGAGCAGGCAGAATTTCTCCTCCTGCACGAACGGCACGTCGGCGATCTTGATCGTCAGCAGGATGATCCGCGCGTGCAGCACCTTGTTGTGCTTCAGGTTGTGGAGCAGCGCATGCGGCACCCCGTCGCTGCTCGACGTCATGAACACCGCGGTGCCCGGCACGCGCGTCGCGCTGTTCGCGGCCGATTTGACGAAGACCGGGATCGGCATCGCGCCCTCGGCCATTTCCTGCTGCATCAGCTTGCGCCCGCGCGACCAGGTGGTGAGCAGGGTGAAGATGATCAGGCCGATCGCCAGCGGCACCCACCCACCATCGGGCACCTTGATCAAATTCGCCCCGAAATAGGCGATGTCGACGATGAAAAAGACCGCCAGCACCGGCAGCGCCTTCCACGCCGGCCATTTCCACAAAGTGAAGAGCACGACGCTGAGCAGGCAGGTATCGATGAACATCGCGCCCGTCACCGCGATACCATAAGCCGCGGCAAGGTTGCTCGACGATCCGAAGAACAGGACGAGGATGATCACCATCACCATCAGCCCCCAATTGACCATCGGGATATAGATCTGCCCCTGCGCCGAAGCACTGGTATGCTCGACGCGCAGGCGCGGCATGAAGCCGAGCTGGATCGCCTGCTGGGTCAGCGAGAAGGCGCCCGAAATCACCGCCTGGCTGGCGATGATCGTCGCCAGGATCGCGAGGATGACGACGGGCACCTGCCACGCGTCGGGCATCATCTGGAAGAAAGGATCGGCGATCAGGTCGCCGCGCGGCCCCATCTCGGCATCGAGCACCATCGCGCCCTGGCCCATATAGTTGAGCATCAGCGCGGGCAGGACAAAGGTCAGCCAGCTGAGCCCGATCGGCCCGCGTCCGAAATGCCCCATGTCGGCATAAAGCGCCTCGGCCCCCGTGACCGCGAGCACGACCGCGCCGAGCGCGATAAAGGCGGTAAATCCGTCGACGTAAAAGAAACGCAGCGCATTCATCGGGTTCAGCGTTTCGACGATGATCCACGGATGATCGACGATATGGATGAGCCCCAGAATCGCGAGCATCGTGAAATAGGCGAGCATGATCGGCCCGAACAGCATGCCGACCTTCGCCGTCCCGCGCGCCTGGATCGCGAACAATCCGATCAGGATCGTCAGCGCGATCGGCACAATATAGGGCTCGAAACCCTTGTTGACATAGCTCAGCCCCTCGGTCGCCGAGAGCACCGACATCGCCGGGGTGATCATGCTGTCGCCATAGAAAAGCGCGGTCGCGAACACGCCGAGCAGGATGATCGGCCAGGTCCAGCGCTTCTCGCCCGACGACCGGCTGATCAGCGCGAGCAAGGCCAGGCTGCCCCCCTCGCCCTTGTTGTCGGCCTTCATGATCGTCATCACATATTTGAACGTGACGACGAGCATCATCGACCAGAAGACGAGGCTGAGCACACCATAGATGTGCAGCCGGTCGGGCTCGATCGGATGATGGCCGGCAAAGGTTTCGCGGAACGCATAGAGCGGGCTGGTGCCGATATCGCCGAATACGACGCCGATCGCACCGACGGCAAGCTTCAGCCTGCCATCGCTATGATGTCCATGCCCGTAATGGGCCGTTTCGGCGGCAGCAGTTGCAGCGCCTGGGGCGCCGCCCGCCGCCTGTTGCGACTCAGCAGTCATTGCGCGCCTTTAAACGAGCCCGCGCCTTTGTAATAGGTTTCAATTTGGGACGTCCGCGGGCGGCGCGCCGGCCGACGTTTCAGCGGGCAGCGGCGGCCCAAGCGCCTGACGCAATTGCGCCAGCCGCATTTCCAGATCGGGCCGCCACGGCGCGTCGGCCGGACTGCGCGCAAGCAACCGACTCCACACCGTCTCGGCGCCTTTCAGGTCGCCGCCCTGCGCGAGCGCCAGTCCGGCGAAGAAAGGCGGAGCGGGATGCGACGGATCGCGCTTCGCCGCCTCGTCGAACGCCAGCGCCGCCGCGGGCGACATCGCGCCGCCGCCATGCGCCGCGAGCGCATTTCCCAATCCGACCCACAGGTCGACATTGTCGGGATAGGTCTCCAGCCCCTTTTCCAGCGTTTTTGCCGCCAGCTCGGTCTTGCCGGTGCGCGCGAAACCGTCGGACATGCCGAGCCATTGCGCCGCGGGACCAAATCGTTCGGACATGCCCTGCCGCTGGTCGGTCAGCGCATCGCCGAAACCCTCGGGCTCCTCGGGCGCCGCGACAGGCTTGCCGGGCAGCGCCGGATGGCCCTGCAACGCATAACCCGCGACACCCAGCATAACGACCGCACCCGCCAGCGGCCGCGCCGCCGCGGGTAGCTTCCCCAGCCAGAAGATGCCGCCGACCGTTAACAGCGCGGCGAGCAGGACCCAGAGCCAGATCATGCCGACCCGTCCTCTTCGCTCTCGCCGCGACGAAACCGCCCGAACGCGAGCCACCCGCCGAGCGCGAGGAAAAGCAACGGCCCCAGCCACAGCAACGCCGTGGCGCCATCGAACGGCGGATCGTAACTCACCCAATTGCCATAGCGCGCGACGAGCCAGCTCTTGATTTCGGACGGGCTTTCGCCCGCCGCGATCTTGCTGCGCACCTCGTGCCGCATATCGCCCGCGAGCGGCGCATCCGAATCCGCAATCGACTGCCCCTGGCAGACGAGGCAACGCAACTCCTCCATCAACGCCTTGGCCCGCGATTCCTGCGCCGGGTCCTTGAGCTGCTGATAGGCGTAAGGCGCGGGCGGTAACCGGTCCTGTGCGGCGACGGGTGACGCCAGACCGAGAAACAAGACCGAGAGCAAAAAAGCCACCGTGCCCCTGCGAAGGCAGGAGCCCATCTCCGAACGGTGCGTCGCCATGCCACCGGCTGTGCCGGAACGCTCCGACGGGAGATGGGCCCCCGCCTTCGCAGGGGCACGGAAATATATGAGGCCGCGCCTCACTTCATCGCCTCCAGCTTTGCGACGATGCCGGGCACCTGATCGGCCAGGATCACGCCCTGGATCTGCTCGCGGATAATCCCCTTGCCGTCGATCAGGAAGGTTTCGGGAACCCCCGACGATCCCAATGCGATCTGGACGCTGCTTTGCATGTCCGACCCGATGCGGTCGAACGGATTGCCATATTCGCGCAGGAACATCGCGACATCCTCGGGCCGGTCGCGGATAGCGATACCGTCGATCGGCACGCCCGCGGCCTTGAGCGCCTCGAGCTGCGGCGCCTCGGCACGGCACGGGATGCACCAGCTCGCAAAGACATTGACCAGCCGCGGCCGCCCGTCGGCAAGCTGACTGCTCTTCAGCCCCTCGACCCCCGCGGTCGCGGGCGGCAGGTCGAACAAAGGCATCGGCTTGTCGATCCACTGCGACTGGATCAGCGTCTCGGCGGGCGTTACCAGCCGATAGATGAAGGCGCCGAACAGCAATCCCATGATCGCCAGCGGTACGAAAAGGACCCAGCGGTTCTTCATGGCGCGAAACGCTCCTGTGATTTGCGGCTGCGTCGCGCTCGCCAGATGTTCAGCAATTGGGCGCGGCCAAGCAGCGACAGCGAAGCGCCGATCGCGATCAGCGCGCCGCCCAGCCATATCCACCACACGAGCGGCTTCCACCACAGGCGGATCTGGTAACGATCGGCGCTGCCATCGTCGCTCGTCACCGGCTGGCCGAGCACCGCATAGAGTTGCCCGCCCGGCCGTGTCAGCAACGCCGCCTCATTCGTCTCGACCGGCGCCGTGCCCATCAGGCCGGGGAAAGTCCGCGCCTCGGGCCGCATCGTAAAGCTGCTGCCCGCCGATGTCGTCGCGACCAGCGTGCCTTCGATCGCGGTATAATTCGGCCCCGCCACCGGCTTCACACCGACGAACTTGACCGAAAAATCGCCAATCTTGATCATCTCGCCCGGCGCCGCTGCCACCAGCCTTTCCTTGATGAAGGCGCTTTCGGCGCCCATGCCCGCAAGGCATACCGCGACGCCGAAATGCGCCGTCACCATGCCCCAGGTCGGGAGCGGCGTGCGGCGCAGGTTGCGGCCCCACAAGGGCGCAAGGCTGGCGACCGCGACGACGCCCGCGACGGTCATGCCCAAAAGCGGCAATATGCCGACCTTGCCGCCGAACAGGATCAGTGCGAACAGCACCGCCGCCCCGGCAAAAATCGCCAGCGGCAGCCGCGACCACAGCCGCTTGCCGTCATCCTTGCGCCAGCTCAAGAGCGGCCCCGCGACCATGACAAGGCACAGGATCAGCGCGAGCGGCCCCGCGACCTTGTTATAATAGGGCGGCCCGACCGAAATCTTCTCGCCCATCGCCTCGGCGACGATCGGGTAGAGCGTGCCGAGCAGGACGAGCGCAAGGATCGTCGTCAGCAGCAGATTGTTGATGACAAGCGAGCCTTCGCGGCTCAGCAGCGCGAATTTTTTGCCCTCCGCCACGCTCCCCGCGCGCAAGGCGAACAGGGTCAAGGCGCCGCCGATATAAATCGCCATCAGCGCGAGCAGGAACGTCCCGCGCTCGGGGTCGACCGCAAAGCTGTGCACGCTGGTCAGCAGCCCCGACCGGACGATGAAGGTGCCGACCATCGACATCGAAAAGCCGATCACCGCGAGCATCACCGTCCACGCCCGCAGGGCGTTGCGCGTCGCCGTCACCGCGACCGAATGGAGCAAGGCGGCGCCGGCAAGCCAGGGGATCAGCGAGACATTCTCCACCGGGTCCCAGAACCACCAGCCGCCCCAGCCAAGCTCATAATAAGCCCAGTAACTGCCAGCGGTGATACCGAGCGTCAGGAAAATCCAGCTGCCGAGCACCCACGGCCGCATCGCGCGGGCGAACGCAGGTCCGATCTCGCGCGTGATCAGCGCGCCGACGGCAAAGCTGAACGCAACCGACAGCCCGACATAGCCGACGTAAAGCGTCGGCGGATGGAAGGCGAGCCCGATGTCCTGCAAGAGCGGATTGAGCCCCTGCCCGTCGGGCGGCGCCACCGGCAAGCGATTGAACGGGTTGGACGAAAACAGGAGGAAGGCAAAGAACCCAAGGCTCAGCGCCGCTTGCGCCGCCAGCGTCGCGACCAGCGTATCTTCGCGCAGCCGCTTTTCAAAGATCGCGATCAGCCCGCCGGACAGCGACAGGATCGTCAGCCAGAGCAGCATCGACCCTTCATGATTGCCCCAGGTTCCCGCGACCTTGAAGATCATCGGCTTCAGGCTGTTGCTGTTGCGCGCGACCAGTTCGACCGACATGTCGGACCGCACGAACAGCGCGATGAGCAAGCCAAATGCGGCCGCGGTGAGCACGCCCTGCGCCACGCTCGCCGGACGCACCAGCGCCGCCAGATCCTTCGATCCGCCACGCAGGAACAAGGTCCCCGCAACCAGCGACAGGCCAGCGAGTGCTGCCGCGATCCACAGCAGGGCGAGGCCGAGTTCGGCGATCACAACCCAACCTCCGTCATCCCGGCGAAGGCCGGGGTCTCGCCCTCGGCGCCCATACGCGCCGCTGAGATCCCGGCCTTGGCCGGGATGACGATGAAAATGGTGCGGCTCATACCCCCGCCGGCGCCTTCATATTCTTCGGCATATCACCCATCTGCGGCGGCATATAACGCTCGTCATGCTTGGCCAGGATGCGGTCGGCAACAAAAGTCCCGTCGGCGCGCATCCGGCCGTCGGCGACCATGCCGCTTTCCTCGCCGAACAGGTCGGGGACGATGCCCTTATATTCGACCGGCACCGACGCCTTGCCATCGGTCGCGACGAAACGGATCGTCAGGCCATCGGCCTGCCGCGCGATACTGCCCTTTGCGACCATGCCGCCAAGCCTCATCGCTTCGCCGACCGCGGCCTTGCCGCCCTCGATCTCGACCGGCGTGCGAAAATAAGCCGCCTCGTCGCGCAGCGCGCTCGCCGCGAGCACGCCCGCGCCCGCGACGCCGCACAGCGCGACCAGCGCCAGGATCAGCCGTTGATGCTTGGCCTTCACTTACGATCCTTTCGCAGCGCGTCGCTGCGCTTCTCGGCCTTGTTCATCGCGCGCCAGCTCATCCAAAGCACCGCGCCGGTCAGCACGACCGTCAGCCCATAAGCCGCGGCAACATACGCCCATTGCCCGCCCCCGCTGATTACCCCCGTCACGCGTCAGTCCCCCTCGTCGTCCGCGAGCCGCCTGAGCCGTGCGGCGACGCGGTTGTCGGCGATGATCCGCCGCATCCGCATCAAGACGATGGCGCCGAATAGCAACGAAAAGCCGATGACGGTCAAGCCCAGCGGCCACAGCAATGCGCCATCGATGCTCGATCCGCGCAAGGTAATGCTCGGCCCCTGGTGCAAGCTGTTCCACCACACGACGCTGCGGTTGATGATCGGGATGTTGATTGCGCCGACGAGCGCATATATCGCCGCCCCGCGCGACAGCGAACCGCCCTGCCGCTGCCCGTCATCGCCGCTCGTCAGCGCAATAAAGCCCGCATAAAGAAACAGCAGGACGAGCATCGAGGTCATCCGCCCATCCCATTCCCACCAGGTTCCCCAGGTCGGCCGGCCCCAGATCGATCCGGTCGCAAGGCACAGCGCGGTGAACAACATCCCCGGCACCGCGATCGCGCGCGCCGCGATCCCCGACAGCGGGTGGCGCCACACAAGCTGGATCAGCCCGGCCAGCGCCAGCGACGTCCAGCCGCCCATGCCGAGCCACGCCGACGGGACATGAACATACAGAATACGCGCGGTTTCGCCCTGCCTATAATCGCCCGGCACGATCGCCAGCCCGGCCCAAGCGCCAGCGAGCACGAGCAACAGCCCGGCGCCCAACAGCCACGGCGTCAGCGGCTTGGCAATCGCAAGAAAGCGCGTGGGATTGGCGTAAGCGTGCATCGGGTCGCGTCGTCCTTAGGCGAGCCGGGGAAAACGGTCCAGCAATTTGCCCGTAACCGCATCTGCGGATGACCGGCTCCGACCAGAAGCAGCCATCTCTATCATCGTCATCCCGGCGAAGGCCGGGATCTCACCCTCCCGCCCTGACGCACCGGCGAGATCCCGGCCTTCGCCGGGATGACGGATAAGGTAACGTCTGCTTCCCACCCCAAAACCGACGAAACTCAACCCTCCGGCCGCGTCCATATCCAGCTTCCGGTGACCCCCGCGGCAATCACCGGCACCATCACCCACGGCCAGGGCGCAAAGATCATGGCAAGCACAATACTGACAGCAAAGGCGGCCGTCGCTGCCATCTTGCCTTTGCGGCTGATGGCACCCCTCTCGCGCCACGCGGCGATATGATGCCCGAACTGCGGGTGCGTCAGCAGCCAGGTCTCGAGCCGCGGCGACGAACGCGCAAAACAAAAGGCGGCGAGGATCACGAACGGCACCGTCGGCAACAGCGGCAGGAACGCGCCAATCGCGCCAAGCGCCAACGACGCCCAGCCCGCGACCAGATAAAAATGCCGTTTCATCAAGGGCTGGCTTAGCGGATTTGAATCGCCTTGCCACCCATCCCGTTTGCCCTGAGCTTGTCGAAGGGCCGCTCTTCTTTTCTCCGTCCGAGCAAGAAAGAACGGTGCTTCGACAAGCTCAGCATGAACGGAATGGAGGGGTGGCTTAAATCAACCCCGCCCGATCAGCTTCTGTGCCATCCGGTCGGCCACCACCGACGCCGGCGTGGCGCTCGCCTTGCTCTCGGTCCAGATTTCGGCCAGCCGGCCGGGGATCAGATGGATGCGGCTTTCGACTTCGTCGCGGCTGCCCTGCCCCAGATACTCCAGCGCGACGTTGATGATGCCGCCCGCGTTGATCACATAATCGGGGGCATAGACGATGCCGCGATCGTGGATGCGCTGTCCGTCGGCCGCCGTCGCCAGCTGGTTGTTCGCGCCGCCCGCGACGATCGGCACGCGCAGCTTTTCGATGCTCGCCTCGGTCAGGATCGCGCCCAGCGCATTGGGGCTCAGCACGTCGGCCTCGACCTCCATGATCGCCGCCGAATCGGCGAGTTCGGCGCCGAGTTCGTCGGCCAGCTGCTTCGCGCGCGCCAGATTGACGTCGGCGAGGGTCAGCTTTGCGCCCTCGGCCGCCAGCCGCCGCGCGACCCCGCCGCCGACGCTGCCGACGCCCTGGATCGCGATCCGCACATCCTTCGCGCTGTCGGTCTTCAACCCTTCGCGAATCGCCGCCTTGATGCCCAGATAGACGCCCAGCGCGGTCAGCGGGCCGGGATCGCCACCCGCTTCGCCGCTCGCCACGGGCAGGCCGCTGACATGCCTGGTGTGCTGCGAAATCTGAACCATGTCGGCATCGGTGATGCCGACGTCCTCGGCGGTCACATAAGCGCCGCCCAGCGATTCGACCGCGCGGCCGAATGCCGCGAGCAGTTCGGGCGTCTTTGCCGCGCCCTCGTCGGCCAGGATCACGCCCTTGCCGCCGCCCATCGGCAGCCCCGCCATTGCATTTTTATAGCTCATGCCGCGCGACAGGCGCAGCGCATCGGTGATCGCCGCCGCGCGCTGCGGATAATGCCAGTAACGCACACCGCCCGCGCCGGGGCCGAGGTGGGTCGAGTGAACGGCGATAACCGCCGTCAGCCCGCTGGCGCGATCGCGGAACATGTGGACATGTTCATGATCGTCGAAATCGGCGAAATCCCAGACAGCGGACATAGACTCATCCTCGCATAAGAAAATTACGTCCGAACGCAATAATCCGATAGGGACGGAGAGTCACCCCAAATCCCGCATATGCGCGAAGATAAAGAAAATGGGGCGACCAACGGGGCTCGAACCCGCGACCTCCGGTACCACAAACCGGCGCTCTAACCAACTGAGCTATGGTCGCCACATAAGCGAAGAGCGGCGCATAAAGCACCCTCGACAGCGCGCGGCGAATAGGCGCGCATCCCCCCGTTCGTCAAGCATTGTTCGCACGCGCTTCCCTGCTAAAAAGCACGCCATGGCTGCAAATGAACATGTCGACATGGCGACCTCGGGCGCCGACCGCACCGCCGAGCGGCTCGCCGCCATCCCCGGTATCCGCCGCGCGCCGACGCCAAAGCTGCAGCAGTTCATGCTGCCCGGCTTTCTCGACGCCGAAACCTGCGCCGCGCTGATGGCGCAGATCGACCGCGACGTGCGGCCCTCGACGATCGCCGACCCGAACGGCGACGAGGCATTTCGCACTAGCACGACCTGCGACCTCGACTATCGCGACCCGATCGTGATCGCGGTCAACAACCGCCTCCACGATCTCACCGGCATCCCGCGCGAATATGGCGAGCCGATGCAGGGACAGCGCTACGACGTGGGGCAGGAGTTCAAGGCGCACACCGACTATTTCGACCCGCACGGCGCCGACTGGGAAACCTATTGCGCGATCCCCGGCCAGCGCAGCTGGACGCTGATGATCTATCTGAACGAACCCGAAGCAGGCGGCGCGACGCGCTTCCTCGCGACCGGCAAAATGCACCAGCCGGAAGCCGGCAAGCTGCTCGCGTGGAACAATGTCCATCTCGACGGCACCGCAAACCCCGACACGCTCCACCATGGGATGAAGGTGCGCAAAGGCCGCAAATATATCATCACGAAATGGTTTCGCGAACGCCCCTGGCCGTGGGCAGAGGGGGAGCTGGCGTGAACTGTACCCCGGCTTTCGCCGGGGCACAGAGTTTGGGTTACTTCACCAAACGATACTGGAAGTTCAGCGTCAGCGTGTTGCCGACCTGACCCGGCTCGACCGGCGTGGACTTCGCGTCCATCGCCTGCACCCGCACCATCGGCATCGGCGGATTGGGGCTAAAGCTGCCGCCTTCGCTGATCGACACCAGCTCGACGCTGCGGAAGCCCGCCAGGCGCGCATAATCCTGCGCCTTTGCTTCGGCCGCCTTGATCGCGGTGCCGCGGGCGCCGACCAGCTGCGCATCGGGATCCTTCATGCCGAACGACGGTCCGTCGATATTGGTGCCACCCGCGGCGACGAGCGCGTCGAGAAGCGGACCGACATCGGCGATCTTCGACGTCGTAACGCGAACGCTGTTCGACACCTGATAGCCAAGGAAGCGCGGCGGCTGGCCGTCGGTGCGGTTGTTATAGTCGTACTGAGGCGACAGGTTGATGCCGCTCGTCTGGATGTCCTCGGCCTTGATCCCGCGCGCCTTCACCGCGGCGATCAGCTTGTCCATCGCGGCGGCATTGGCGCGCATCGACTCGACCGCGGTCGGCGCGGTCGTCGTGACGCCGGCACCAACGGTCGCCTGGTCGGGGCGCGAACGCACTTCCTCGCTGACCGAGAAGCTCAGGATCGGACCCTGGGTCGTTGCTGCTGTCACCGTCGAACCTCCCTGCTGGGCAAGCGCGGGCGTTGCCGCCATCAGCGCCAGTCCGGTTGCCATAACGGCGAACATTTGCTTCGTCATTTCATTCTCCTGTGAACCGGGCTTTCGGTCATCTCTTATGTCCGCCCGTAACGCTGACGGAGCGAACCCGTTCCGGCCTTTGTGCGCAGCGCGCTTGCATGATGCTGAACGCGCCAGTAGCGAGCCGTTCATAATGGCAGCACCGATTTTATCATATGAAGGCCTCGGCCTTGTGCAGGGCAGCGGCTGGCTGTTCCAGGATCTCGACATCTATGTCGGCGAACGCGACCGGCTGGCGCTGATCGGCCGCAATGGTGCGGGCAAGACGACCTTGCTCAAGCTGCTTGCCGGACAGATCGACGCCGACAAGGGCAAGCGCGTCATCGTTCCGGGCACCCATGTCGTGATGCTGGAACAGGAACCCGATTTCTCGTCGTTCGTGACGCTGATGGATTTCGCCGTCGCTGCGCCCGACGCGCCGGAGGAATATGAGGTCGCCGCCATCGCCGACCAGCTCGGCATCGACATGAGCCGCACCGCCGCCAGCGCCTCGGGCGGCGAGCGCCGCCGCGCCGCGCTCGCCCGCGCGCTCGCGCAAAACCCCGACGTGCTATTGCTCGACGAGCCGACCAACCACCTCGACCTCGCCGCGATCGACTGGCTCGAAAGCTGGCTCGCGCGCTACACCGGCGCCTTTGTCGCGATCAGCCACGACCGCACCTTTCTCACCCGCCTGACACGCCAGACCTTGTGGCTCGACCGCGGCAGCATCCGCCGCAAGGAAATCGGCTTCGGCGGTTTCGAAGAATGGAGCGACGCGGTCGCCGCCGAAGAGGTCCGCGCCGCCCAGCGGCTCGATTCCAAACTGCGGCTTGAGGCGCACTGGCTCGAACGCGGCGTCACCGCGCGCCGCAAGCGCAACCAGGGCCGCCTCGAAAAGCTCAAGGAAATGCGGGCGACCCGCGCCGCGATGATCGGGGGGCCCGGCGTCGCCAAACTTGGCCTCGCCAACGACGATGTGCGCTCGAAATCGGTGATCGTTGCCGAGGCCGTGTCAAAAAGCTTCGGCGACCGCATCATCATCAAGGATTTCGACTTCCGCGTCCAGCGCGGCGACCGCATCGGCATTGTCGGCGCGAACGGCGCGGGCAAGTCGACGCTGCTCAAGCTGCTCACCGGCGAAATCCAGCCCGACAAGGGAAAGATCATTCTCGCCCCCACCCTCGACGGCATTGTTATCGACCAGCAGCGCAGCCTGATGTCGCCGGACAAGACCGTCCGCGACATCCTCGCCGACGGCGGCGATTGGGTCGAGGTGCGCGGCGTCAAAAAGCATATTCAGGGCTATCTTAAGGAATTTCTGTTCGATCCCGGCGTTATGGAGGCCAGCGTCGGCGCGCTGTCGGGCGGCGAACGCTCCCGGCTGCTCCTCGCACGCGAGTTCGCCCGCGAATCGAACCTGCTCGTCCTCGACGAGCCGACCAACGACCTCGATCTCGAAACGCTCGACCTGCTTCAGGAAGTCATCGCCGATTATGCCGGCACCGTGCTGCTCGTCAGCCACGACCGCGATTTCCTCGACCGCACCGTCACCGTCACGCTTGGCCTCGACGGATCGGGGCGGGTCGATATCGTTGCCGGCGGCTATGCCGATTGGGAGGCGAAGCGGGTCAAGCCGAACAGCGTCAAAGCCAGGGCCGCGACCGCCGCCCCGCCGCCCCCGCCGACCGCGCGCAAGAAACTCAGCTACAAGGACCAGCGCGACTACGACCTGCTCCCCGCCCGGATCGAGGCGATCGAAGCCGAGATGGCAAAGGCCGAGACCGAACTCTCCGACGGCAACCTATTCGTTCGCGACAATGCCCGCTTTAATACGCTGACCGCAAAACTCGATAAATTGCGCGCGGAAAAGGCGGCGGCGGAGGATCGCTGGCTGGCGTTGGCGGAGGAAGTTGAGGGTTTGGCCTGACGCCGCTTCGTCATCTTGGTCCTGTCTTCTCTTTCAGGGACGCCATGACCGGAAACGACCAGAAGCGGACCTATCCTTCATCGTCACCCCGGACTTGATCCGGGGTCCATGACTGCAGCGCTGCCGTGGATCCCGGATCAAGTCCGGGATGACGAAAGATGGGTACGTCCGCTTCCCACCCCAAAGCCGCCGCCTGCTCCAGCGCCGCCCCTCACGCCGTCCCATAAAACCGCACCAGCCGGTCCAGCGCCAACCCCAGCACCAGCTTCCCCGACCGCGCCGGCCAACCCATCCCCTTCTCCGCATCACCTATCCCCTCGCCCGCGCAGATCACGCGCCAGCATATGTCGGCCAGCCCCGGCCCTGCGGCGTCGAGCGCCGCATGAAAGCGCCGGTGCGCATCGATCCGCGCCAGCGACGCATCGGACGCGCGCGCCCCGCCCCGGCTCTTGCCCGGCGGCGCTGCATCCCAGCGCATCGTCACCCGCGCCGACAGCCCCGCGCGCTCATAGTCGGCGCGCAGCCTCTCCCCCGCACGCAATTGTGCGGCGCTAAGCAACCCCCGCGACGCCAGCCAGGCGATCGGGCTTTCGCCGACATTGACCGTCACATGCCGCATCACCTGCGGCTCCGCCTTGTCCGGATCAATCCGGTCATCGGGGTGGATTTGCGTTTCGAGGCGGCGTGCGGTCATGCGATTCTCCTTCACAGCACGCCGGGCTTGACACTGGATTATTTTGTAGGAAAGAGGAAACCGATTTGGTTATTTGAGGGTTTTGCGATGATCAACAGCATCCGCTCCGTCCGCCGCGCCAAAGGGCTGACGCTCGAGGAAGTCGGCCAGCGCTGCAACCCACCGACCACGGCACAAACGATCGGCCGCCTCGAAACGGGCACGCGCACGCTGTCGCTCGGCTGGATGAACCGCATCGCCGCCGCGCTCGGGGTCGATGCCGCCGAGCTGGTGCAATTGCCGCAGGATACGCAGCTCACCATCACCGCATTACTCGGCGCCGAAGGCGCGCAGGCGCCCACCCGCGTCGAACAGGCGCTCACCGCGCGCCCGGGTGAGGATATGGTCGCGGTGCGTGTCACCTCGTCGATCGGCGACTATCGCGCGGGCGACGAAATCTGGTGCCGTCGGATCGATGGCGACTGGGCCAGCGCGCTGAACCGCGACCTGCTCGTCCCCCGCCCCGCCGGCCGCTTCTTCTTCGCGCGCCTGCTCAACGTCGACGGCGAAAAGCTCCACCTCCTCCCGCTCGGCACAGGCCAGCGCCAGCAGGTCGTCAGCAACCCGCCGTGGGCCGCCGTCGCCGTCCGCCTGCTTCGCACGCTCTGAGTGTCCGGCGCCTTACCTCTACGCGTCCTGTCGATCGCGACCTTGTTCCCCGACGCCGCGCGGCCGAACTTCGGCCTGTTCGTCGAAAAAAGCCTGCGCGCACTCGCGGCGCAGCCCGGCATCGACCTCACGATCGTCGCGCCCGTCGGCCTGCCGCCCTTCCCGCTCTCGCTCCACAAACGCTACCGCGCGCTGCGTGGCCTCCCGCGAAGCGAGAGCTGGAACGGCCTCAGCGTCCTTCGCCCGCGCTTCACGCTGATCCCGCGCTACGGCGCCCGCTTCAACCCGGCACAAGTTGCGCGCTCGGTTCTCGCTGCCGTGCGCGACCGGAAATTCGACGTGATCGACGCGCAATTCTTCTACCCCGACGGTCCCGCCGCGATGCGCGTGGCGGAAACGCTCGGCCTGCCCTTCTCGGCCAAGGCACGCGGCGCCGATATCAGCCACTTCGGCCATGATCAGAAAACGCGATCGCAGGTGATCGAAGCGGGCGAGAAAGCCGCCGCCCTGCTTGCCGTCTCCGAAGCGATGCGCGGCGACATGGCCGCGATCGGCATCGATCGGGCGAAGGTCGCCGTCCACTACACCGGCATCGACACCGGGCGCTTCCACCCTGGCGAGCGGAAGGCGGCGCGCGGCGCGCTCGGCATGGGCGACGCGCCCGCAATCGTCACTGTCGGCGCGCTGATCCCGCGCAAGGGACAGGCACTGGTCATAGAGGCGCTGGCCGCGCTGCCCGACGTTCACTACTGGCTTGCTGGCGCCGGCGAAGAAGAAGGCCGTTACCGCGCACTCGCCACGCAACGCGGCGTCGATGCCCACGTCCATTTCATGGGATCCGTCGCCAACGCCGACCTGCCCCAGCTTTATCGCGCCGCCGATGCCGTGGTGATGCCGTCGGCCAGCGAAGGCCTTGCCAATGCGTGGGTCGAGGCGCTCGCCTGTGGCACGCCGATCATCATCAGCGATGCCGGCGGCGCCGCCGAACTGGTGACGTCACCGGTCGCCGGCCGCATCGTCGAACGCTCGCCCCAAGCCATTGCCGAGGCCGTGCAGGCGATCCTGGCCAACCCGCCTTCGCCCGCCGACGTCGCGGCCAGCCTCGGCGGCCGCTTCGACTGGAACCGCAACGGCCGCGAACTCGCCGCGCATCTTCGCCGCTGCGCCGGGCGCTAGATGCGGCAACGCCGGCCCACTCCCAGAGCGGACCGGCGCCGGTTTTCACCAAATTTCAGACCTCAGACGACCGCGCCGTCGTCCTTGCGTTCGACGCGCTCGCCGCCGTCCATCCCGGCCGTCGTGCGCGGCACAAAGCTGTGCGGCCCGACCTTCAGCCACACCAGGATCGGCGTCGACATCAGGATCGACGAATAGGTGCCGACAAAGACGCCGAGCAGGATCGCGGCGGTAAAGCCGAAGATCACGTCGGGACCAAAGATCAGCAGCACGCCGAGCGCAAGCAGCATCGCAACGCTGGTCATCACCGTGCGCGACAGCGTCTCGTTGATGCTGAGGTTGAGCAGCGGAACAATGTCCATCTTGCGGTATTTTTTCAGGTTTTCGCGAATACGGTCATAGACCACGATCGTGTCGTTCAGCGAATAGCCGACGATGGTCAGCAACGCCGCGACGCTGTTCAGGTCGAACTGGATCTGCGTCACCGCAAAAAAGCCAAAGGTCAGCGCGACCTCGTGAAACAGACGGCCGAGCGCACCGACGCCGAACTGCCATTCGAAGCGGATCCAGATATAGATCGAGATGCCGAGCATCGCGAGCGCGAGGCTGATCGCACCCGTGCGCAGCAATTCTTCGGACACCTTGCCCGACACGGTTTCGACCGAACCGGCCTTCGCGGTCGGAAAGGCTTTCTGGATGCCCGCCACAAGTTGTTGCCCCGCCCGTTCGGCGGCGGCCTTGTCGCCGTCGGGAAGCGCGGTGCGGATCGAAACCGCCTTGTCCGATCCGAACTGCTGGATCGTCGCTTCGCCAAGGCCGATATCGCCTACCTTTTCGCGAATTTCGTCGATCGGCGGCATTGCCTGGGTAAATTCGACGCGAACCGACTGGCCGCCGACAAAGTCGATGCCGAGGTTCAGCCCCTTCACCGCGACGAGCGCGATCGAGATGATGACCAGGATGATGCTCATCGCGGACGCGACCTTGCGCCACCGCAGGAAGTCGATGTTGGTGTCGTCGGGGACGAGTTTCAGCAAGCGCATGATTTCGCTCCCTCCCTTAAATGTTGATGGTCGTCGGACGCTTGGTCCGCAGCCAATGGGCTACGAACATGCGCGTGACGGTGACGGCGGTGAAGACGCTGGTAATGATACCGATGGTCAGCACGACGGCGAACCCCTTGATCGGGCCCGAGCCGAACCAGAACATCAGCGACGCGGCGATGACGTTGGTGACGTTCGCGTCGAAAATGGCGCGGCTGGCCTCGCTATACCCCAGCTCGACGGCCTGGAATATCTTGCGCCCGCGCTTCAATTCTTCGCGTATTCGCTCGTTGATCAGCACGTTCGCGTCGACCGCGGCGCCGATGGTGAGCACGAAGCCCGCGATACCCGGCAACGTCAGCGTCGCGTTGAACGCGGCCATGATCGCGATGATCAGGAAGACGTTGAAGATCAGCGCGATACAGGCGTAAACGCCGAACCGGCCATATACGACGATCATCAGCACCAGCACCGACACCGTGGCGATGATGCCCGCGATCGCGCCCTTGCGGATCGAATCGGCTCCGAGTTCCGGCGTCACCGTGCGCTCCTCGACGACGGTCATCTTCACCGGCAGCGCGCCCGAACGCAGCGAGATCGCCAGCGCATTGGCGCTCGCGACGCTGAAGCTGCCCGAAATCTGCGCGCTGCCGCCCAGGATCGGCTCGTTGATCGACGGCGCCGACAGCACCTTGCCGTCGAGCACCATCGCAAAACGCTTGCCGACGCTCTGCGCGGTCACTTTGGCAAAGGTGCTCGACCCGCCCGAATCGAAGCGGATCGAAACGACCGGCTGGTTGTTTTGGGGGTCATAGCTTTGCCTGGCGTCGATCAGCTGCTCGCCGCTGATCATCACCTGACGGCGCAGCACCTCGAACGGGGCGCCACTGCCCTCGCCCTCGGCATAGGGAACGATTTCGCTGCCCACCGGAACACGGCCTGCGGCGGCTTCGGCGGGATCGGCATTCGCGTCGACCATACGGAATTCAAGCCGCGCGGTCTTGCCGATCAATTCCTTCAGCGCCGCCGGATCCTGCAGGCCGGGAACCTGCACGACGACGCGGTCATCGCCTTCGCGGATAATCGTGGGCTCGCGCGTACCCAGCGCGTTGACGCGCTTGTCGATGATATCGCGCGCGGTATCCATCGCGTTCGCCACCGCCTGCGCCTGTCCGGCGCCCGTCGGGGTCATCTCGATCCGCGTCGAATTGACGACGGTGATGTTCCAGTCGCGCTGGCCCGTCAGTTCCGCACCGCGCGTCTCACTGAACAGCCGCTCGCGCGCTTCGTCGAGCTTGGCGAGGTCGCGGACGAGGAAACTGATCTTGCCGCCCGTGGTCGACAGTTCGCCGATCGCGATGTCGTCGTCGGGCCCGCTCTCGCCGCGCATCGCGGCGCGGACCGTCTTTTCCATATTCGCGAGCTGCGTCTTGCGTAGATCCTCAATGTCGGCCTCGAGCAGCAAATGGCTGCCGCCCGCGAGGTCGAGGCCCAGATTAACCTTCGCCTGCAGCAACGAAGGCAAGCTGTCCCGCGTCTTTTCGGGAAGGAAGCTGGGGATGGAGAACAGGATACCGAGCAGCAGGATGATGCTGATGCCGATGGTCTTCCAGCGCGGGAAATCGAGCATGGTCTAAAGATCCGATAGCAAGAGCGGGGCCGCGGCGGGCGCGGCCACCGCCGCGTCAGTCGTTGGCGGGCTTGCCACCGGGCTGAAGGACGTCGGCGAGGGTCGACTTGACCACCTTGATCTTCACGCCCTGAGCGATTTCGACATCGACGAAATCATCGTCGACGCGCGTGATCTTGCCGACGATGCCGCCGCCGGTCACGACCTGATCGCGCGGCTTCACTGCGGCAACCTTGGCGCGATGTTCCTTGGCGCGGACCTGCTGCGGGCGGATCAGGAAGAACCAGAACACCGCAAAGATCAGCAGATAGGGAACCAGCATCAGGAAACCGGCAGCCCCACCGCCCGATCCGGCCGCCTGGGTCAGAAGCAATTGCGTCGACATGAGTGAAAAACTTTCCGTTCGTAAGCAGCGCCCATTCCCTTGCGGAACCGGCACGCAAATATGGCGCGGCGCCTATCACGCAGGGAAGATGCGCGCAACCGGTCGCTGCGCCCCTCCCCTTTGGCAAGCGCGGCCGAAATGGGAATGATGGAGTCAAGATCAAGCCCGCGGAACCGATTGCAGCAATAACAGGCCATCCCCGCTTGCATCGCCCGCCAACCCGCGCTAGGGGCCTCGCCTGCCCTTACGGGGGCCGGTCGGGACGTAGCGCAGCCTGGTAGCGCATCACACTGGGGGTGTGGGGGTCGGAGGTTCGAATCCTCTCGTCCCGACCAATTTACTGACAAAAGTGACAAGCGATGCGGGCGGCGAAAGCTGCCCGTTGGCCTGTGCGCGGGTGTAAGGGTTAAACAAGATATGCCATTGAGCGCGCGTTATGCCTAACGCGTCGTGAACATCCGAAATGGGGTGGGGAGCGGAAAGACGGCTTTCGACCTTAGATCGGTGCAAAGGGGACGTTAAGACTGCTTGCCTATGCCCCTATCGAGCAGCTTCGGAGCCAGGCCGTGTTTGACGTTCATGTAGACATATCACTGTTCACCACGAACGCCGCGTTTGGCATGATTTCAGGCAGCCTGCGCTTACCCCTGATTCCTCAGGTCGGCGATGAATTGTCATTCCGGATTACAAGGTCGGTCGAAGCATCCTGCGACACCCACCCATTCACCGGGCTTTTGCGAGTCACTAATCGGATCATTAGCCCAGATGGGGTCAGTGTCGCTCTGGAAGATTTGACCGCCGCGACACCCGGAGATGCCCAGTCGATAATTGAAATTCTCGAAGAAAATCACGGGCTATGTGGAGATGTTTGGGAAAACTAACGACCGCTATCAGGATCGTCGCCACCTGGGAATGACGACCAAAAATGGTCGTTACCTGCCATTGACCCACAAGCCCCCGCATCGCCAATGTCGCGGGCAGCCGGCTCGGCGCGCGGATCGCAGTCCGTTTTGGTGGGCGCGGGGTGGCCGCTGCTTATGATCATGCCCTTCAGCTGACTGCCAAACTGCTCGCCGACCCCGCCTACCCGCATTGGAACCTTTTTAGGGCTGGCCATCCTCGGACGGCGGCGGCGGTTCCGCCCGCGCCTTCTGCCGCGCAGCCAGTTCCCCCTTGTCGATCACGCCGTCGCCGTTCGCATCGATAAACTTGATAAAGGCGTCGACCTTTTCCGGCGAGGCCATCGTCGGATCGCCCTGCCGCTGGGCGCGCATTTCAGCCATCTTGGTGATTTCGGCCTTGTCGAGCTTGCCGTCGCCATTGGCGTCGATCATCGCGAACATGCGGCCGCCATCCTGCGGCGGCTGCGCGACCGCAATCCCCGGCACGGCCACGCCGATCGAAACGGCGATCATCGTCAATTTCTTCATTCCATGTCCTTTGGTCATTTCGGCAAAACGCCGGGACGCCCCGCCGCGGACATGGCAGCCCTTGTGTCGCAAAACTATGGCAACGGCTTCGGCTCGTCACGGTTTCAGCACGACTTTGCCCACCACCTCGCGCCGCTCAAGCATGGCAAAGCCCTCGCGCCAGTCGGCAAGGTCCAGCGACGCATGGACGTGCGGCCGGATCTTCCCCGCCGCCGCCAGCGCGTCGATCGCCGCGACATTCTCCGCGCCGCGCTCGGGAAAACGCCGTCCATATTCGCCCGCGCGCACCCCGACGACCGAGAAACCTTTGATCAGCGGCATGTTCACCGACACCTCGGGGATGCGCCCCGACGCAAAGCCGATGACGAGCAGGCGCCCGCCGAACGCGATACAGCGCGTCGATTCGTCGAATATATCGCCGCCGACCGGATCGAAAATCACGTCGGCGCCCTTGCCGCCGGTCAGTGCCTTCACCTCCTCGCGAAACCCCGGCGCGGCGGAAATCACGGCATCGGGCGCGTAGAACTGCGTGATCGCATCGCGCTTTTCCGCGCTGCTCGCCGCCGCGATCACCCGCGCTCCCAGCGCCTTCGCCAGATCGACCGCCGCCAGCCCGACGCCGCCCGCCGCGCCATGCACCAGCACCCACTCCCCCGGCTCGACCCGCGCGCAGCGGACCAGCGCGACCCAGGCGGTCAGATAGGCGACCGGATAGGCGGCCGCCTCGTCCCAGCCCAGTGCTTGGGGTTTCGGCCGCAGCGCATGCGTCGGCACCACGACATATTCGGCCATCGCGCCGAAACGGTTGCCGCCTACCACCGCATCGCCGACCATCCAGCCCTCCACCCCCTCGCCTAGTGCATCGACCGCGCCGGAAAATTCCAGCCCGGATACAAAAGGCAGGTCTGGCTTCAACTGATAGCCCCCGCCGGTCATCAACAGGTCGGGGAAATTCACCGCCGCCGCGCGCACCCGCACGCGCACCTCGCCCGGCCCCGGTTCGGGGATTGGCATATCGGCCAGCCCCGCGCCGCGATGATCGGGAAGCAATTGGCGCACCTGCAACGCCCGCATGGCAAAAACCCCTTTCCTACAATATCCCGATATGGTTCGTTTTCAGTGTTCAACAAACCACAGGAGCGAATCATGCCGAGATCTGATCCATCGACGTCCGATGCCGACGCACTGATCGACGCCGTCATCGACCGCGAAGGCCGATATGTAAACCATCCCGCCGACCGCGGCGGCCCGACCTGCTGGGGGATCACCGAAGCGGTCGCGCGGGCACAGGGCTATGCGGGAACGATGCGTGATCTGCCCCGCGCCGAGGCGGCAAGCATCTATCGCCGGCTCTATTGGCTCCGCCCGGGCTTCGACAAGGTTGCGCTGCGCGCGCCGAAAATCGCCGCCGAACTTTTCGATACCGGCGTCAACATGGGCACCGGCACCGCGGCGGGCTTCCTCCAGCGCGCGCTCAATGCCTTGAACCGCGCGGCGCGTGACTATCCCGATATAGCGGTCGACCGCGAAATCGGTCCGCGCACGCTATCGTCGCTCGACGGTTTCCTGAAAGCGCGCGGCAGCGGCGGCGAAACCGTCCTCCTGCGCGCGATGGAGGCGCTGCAGGGCGAACGCTATATCGCGCTCGCCGAACGCCGCCCCAGCCAGGAGGCCTTTCTTTACGGCTGGCTCGCGGGCCGCATCGGCGAGGGCTGATGCCTCACCGTGCACCATTGGGCTGAACTTCCCTGACCTTTGAACCTGCAGGAGCATTGCCATGAGCATCATCGAAGGCCTGATCGGCCCCATTGCCAAGCTGATCGACAAGATCATCCCCGACCCCGAAGCACGCGACCGCGCCAAGCTCGAATTGCTCAAAATGGAGGGCAGCCAGGAAATGGAGGCGATCCGCACCCGGATGACCGCGATCGTCGCCGAGGCGAACAGCGCCGACCCCTGGACCAGTCGCGCGCGGCCGAGCTTTCTCTATGTCATGTACACGCTTCTGCTCTGGGCGATCCCGATGGGCCTGATCGCCGCGGCGCGGCCCGACATGGCCAAGGGCATCGCCGAGGGCATGAACGCCTATCTCGCGGGCATTCCGGAGTCGCTCTACGCGCTCTTCGGGACAGGCTATCTGGGTTACACCGCCGCAAGGGCGTGGGGGAAAGCGAAGGGGGTCGAGAGTTAACCTCTACTCCCGTTCGTGCTGAGCTTGTCGAAGCACCGTTCTTTTCGGTGCCAAAGGAAAGGACGGCCCTTCGACAGGCTCAGGGCAAACGGATTTAGGAGGCTGCGCCCTCCACAACCCCCGCCAAATTCGCCAGCGAACTCTTCAACCCCTCCACATGGTCCTTCGCGGAAATCCCCGGCGGCACATGATGCGCGTCGATTGTCACCAACGTCCCTCCGCTCTGCCGCGACAGATGCCAATGCATCGCCATCGTCCCTGAAAAGCGCGGATCGTCGGAGGCAAACTCGACCTCCCATATGATCAAGCTCCCCTCGTCGAGCGTCGGGATATAAACCTCGACCACATCGCTGTCGTCGTCGCTCTTGGTCTCGACATCGGCGTCGTCGAAGGTGAGCCGCATCAAAAAGCCGCCGCCAGCGCTCAAATCGACATGTTCGAACGTCCCCGTCGCGCCCTCGGGCGGCAACCATCGCGCCAGCTTCGCTTCGCTGGTGAAAGCCGAAAACACATCGACCAGCGGCGCCGCAATCAGCCGCTCGGCATGATCGATGCGCCGCGTCTTCTTGGTCGGTTTCAAGCGAGCGCGGCTTTGACCGCGGCAACGGCATCGTTCGCCGCCGCCCCATCGGGCCCGCCGCCCTGCGCCATGTCGGGCCGTCCGCCGCCGCCCTGCCCGCCGAGCGCCGCGACCGCGGCTTTGACGAGGTCGACCGCGCTCAGGCTGCCGGTCTTGTCATCGGTGACACCCACCGCAACCGAGGCGCGCCCGTCATTGACCGCGACGAGCATCGCGACACCGCTGCCGACCTGCTTCTTGAGCCCATCGACCGTGCCGCGCAGATCCTTGGGATCGAGCCCGTCGACCACCTGCGCGAGGAAGGCGGTATCGCCGACCTGCTCGACAGCCGGCCCAGCAGCCGCACCGCCGCCGCCGCCCATCGCCAAGGCCTTCTTCGCATCGGCCAGCTCGCGCTCGGCCTTCTTCAGCGCCTCAGCCAGCTGCGCAACGCGCGCCGGCACATCGTCGGGCGAGGTCTTGAGCGCTGCGGCGGCCGCCTTCAGCGCCTCGTCGCGGCCATTCAGCCACTGGCGCGCCGCATCGCCCGTCAGCGCCTCGATACGCCGCACACCCGACGACACCGCCGACTCGCTGATGATCTTGAGCAACGCAATATCGCCCAGCGCCCGCACATGCGTCCCGCCGCACAGCTCGACCGAATAATGATTTTCGGTCGCCTTGCCCATGCTCAGCACGCGCACTTCGTCGCCATATTTCTCGCCGAACAACGCCAGCGCGCCCGCAGCGACGGCGTCGTCGGGGGTCATCAGGCGCGTCGTCACCGCCTCATTGCCGCGGATCTGCGCATTCACGTCGGCCTCGACGTCGGCGATCTCTTCAGGCGTCAGCGCTTTGGGATGCGAGAAGTCGAAGCGGAAGCGATCCTCGGCAACGAGGCTGCCCTTCTGCGTTACGTGCCCGCCCAGCCGATTGCGCAATGCGGCGTGCAGCAAGTGCGTCGCGCTGTGGTTGGCGCGGATGCGGTCGCGGCGTTCGGCATCGACGGTCAGCTGGACGGTGTCGCCGACCTTCAGGCTGCCCGCCTCCAGCTTGGCATGATGCGCGTGCAGACGTCCGAGCGGCTTGCCGGTGTCGCTGACCGACGCCTTCGCGCCCTCCAGCGTCGCGATCGTGCCGCTGTCGCCCATCTGGCCGCCACTTTCGCCGTAGAAAGGCGTCTGGTTGGTCAAAACCACCAGTTCGTCGCCGGTCTTCGCCTCATTGACGGGCACGCCGTCCTTGACGAGTGCAATGACCTGTCCCTCACCCGCCGTCGCGCCATAGCCGGTGAATTCGGTGCTACCATTGGCTTCCGCCAGGTCGAACCAGATCTCCTCGGAAGCCTTCTGCCCGCTCCCCTTCCACGCCGCGCGCGCCGCGGCCCTCTGCTGCGCCATCGCCGCGTCGAAACCCGCGCGGTCGACCGCGATGTCCTGCGTGCGCAGCGCGTCCTCGGTCAGGTCATAGGGGAAGCCGAACGTATCGTAGAGCTTGAACGCGACGTCGCCGGGCAGCGTCGCGCCGGCGCTCATGCCCACCGTCGCCTCGTCGAGCAGCCGCAGCCCCTTGTCGAGCGTCTGGCGGAACTTGGTTTCTTCGCGCTCCAGCGTCTCGGCGATCAGCGGCTGGGCGCGGATCAGCTCGGGATAGGCGGCGCCCATCTCGGCGGTCAGCGACGGCAGCAACCGGTACATCAACGGGTCCTTGGCACCAAGCAGGTGCGCGTGGCGCATCGCGCGGCGCATGATCCGGCGCAGCACATAGCCGCGCCCTTCATTCGACGGCAGCACGCCGTCGGCAACGAGGAAGCTCGACGCGCGCAGATGGTCGGCGATCACGCGGTGGCTCGCCTGGGTCGCGCCCTCGGCGGGCACCCCGGTCAGGTCGACCGACGCCGCGATCAGCGCCTTGAACGTATCGGTGTCGTAATTGTCATGGACGCCCTGCAGCACTGCGGCGACGCGCTCCAGCCCCATGCCGGTGTCGATGCTGGGCCGCGGCAGGTCGACGCGGTCGCCGGGACCGCGCTGGTCATACTGCATGAAGACGAGGTTCCAGATTTCGACGAAGCGGTCGCCGTCCTCTTCCGGCGATCCCGGCGGGCCGCCCCAGATATGGTCGCCATGGTCATAGAAGATTTCGCTGCACGGGCCGCATGGTCCGGTGTCGCCCATCGACCAGAAATTGTCGCTCGTCGCGATGCGGATGATCCGCTCTTCGGGCAGGCCCGCGATCTTCTTCCACAGATCGAACGCCTCGTCGTCGGTGTGATAGACGGTGACGGTCAACTTCTCGGGCGCGAGGCCCCAGGTCTTGGTGACCAAAGTCCAGGCATGATGGATCGCCTGTTCCTTGAAATAATCGCCGAACGAGAAATTCCCCAGCATTTCAAAGAAGGTATGGTGCCGCGCGGTGAAGCCGACATTGTCGAGATCATTATGCTTGCCGCCCGCGCGGACGCATTTTTGCGCCGACACCGCGGTGCTGTACGGCCGCTTCTCCAACCCCGTGAAGACATTCTTGAACGGCACCATCCCGGCGTTGACGAACATCAACGTCGGGTCGTTGTACGGCACCAGCGGCGCCGACGGCTCGATATGGTGCCCGGTGCCCCCGAAATAGTCGAGGAACGAGCGGCGAATGTCGTTGGTCGATGTCATCGCCGCGAATTAGGGATTTTGCGGGCATGCGACAAGCCGCTTCGTGTCGATGACGATCAACGTCGCAATCGATCAGAATGCCGTGGCGATTCCCTTGCCCAGATAACAGGGCAGTTCGCGCAGCACATCGGCCTTGGGCACCCCGTCTTCGATCAGGTTGGCGGGCACTTCGGAGGTATCGGTTCGCACCACCGTCCAGTCCGCACCCTGGGTCGCCCGGTGAACGACGACATAGCCGCAATCCATCGTGCCGTCCTTGCGATCGCCGCGAAAATCGAACGCCGCGTAAAGCCCCGGCGGCTGCCCCGCAGGGTCGGCGTACCAGTTGACACGCAGCACCCGGAGCGTGCCGTCGGCCCACAAGGTCGGGCGCTTGCGCAGGTTCATTTCCCATTCGAGCCGAGGGTTCGACGCCTGGAACGACAGCCGCAGCATCGCATAGGCGCTGGTGTAATCCCGCTTGGCCAGCGCCATTGTGTAGGCGGCAAAGCGGCCCATCGCGGCGCTTTCATCGGCCGGTACGACGGCAAAGGCCGCGCCGTCAGCGCCGGTCGCGATCCGCTCGACCTCGGGACCGAGCGGCGGCACCTGCGCCGCGGCCGCGCTGGCGATCAGCCCCAGCGCGGCGAGCGGAACCCAGCGCCTTCGATCAATAGCCATAATAGGCGCCGCCCTTTTCGCGTGCGCGCTGCCAGGCGGGACGAGCGTGACATGCGTTCACAAAGGCCGCGAGCTTGGGATAGCGTGGCGCCATCCCCTGCATGATCGCGATCTCGGCAGGGAAGCTCAGCATGATGTCGGCTGCCGACAGTTTGTCGCCGATGAAGTGGCCGTTTTCGCCAACGCGGCCTTCCATATAGGCGAAATGCGCGTCGAGCTGCTGGTTGATCCGCGGTTCGAGCGGCGCCGCTGCTTCGCCAAGGCGCGCGGTGTAGATACGCAGCAGGATCGGCGTCATCGCCGACCCCTCGGCAAAATGCAGCCATTCAAGATGGCTGATATGATCGTCGCTGCCGCGTTCGGGTACGAGCGCACCGCCGCCGTGCCGTTCGCAAAGATATTCGGTAATCGCGCCCGATTCGATGATCACGCGGCCCCTTCCGCCGGAGGCGGCATCGCCGAAATCCTCGATCACCGGCGACTTGCCGAGCGGATGGATCGCGATCAGTTCGGGCGGCGCGAGGTTGGTCACCGGGTCACGGTCGTAATATTTGATCTCATAGGGCACGCCGATTTCCTCGAGCAGCCACAGGATGCGCTGCGAGCGGCTGTTGTTCAGATGGTGGACGATCAGGCTCATGTCGCTCTCCTCAGGGTCAATCTTTATAGGGTCCGTTGCGGTCGATCAGCGCCGCAAGTTCGCGGACGAGCTTGGCGCCGAGGATCGCGGTGACATCGCCGACATCGCGGCGGGGGTTCAACTCGACGATGTCGGCACCGACGATCGGGGCCGTCTGCGTGTGGAGGACCGCCAACACCTCGCGCACCGTCAGCCCACCCGGTTCGGGATGCGCGACCCCGGGCGCCGCCGCTGGATCGAGCCCGTCGAGATCGATCGAAATATAGAGCGGTCCGTCGAGTACCGGCACGCACTCCGGCGAGAAGTTCGCCATCGAAATAATCTCGACCCCGAAACGCCCCGCCTGTTCGCGGCAATGGGCATTGAGCGTACGGATACCGACCTGCACCAGCCGCCTCGCATGGCCCGCCTCGCATATCCGCGCAAAGGGCGAGGCGTGACTGCGCGGGTTGCCGGCGAAATCATCATAGAGATCGGGATGCGCGTCGAAATGGAGGATATTGACCGGCCCGAAGCAGGTCGCAGCGGCTTCGACAAGCGGGAAGGTCACGGCATGATCGCCGCCGAGGGCGAGCGGAACTTCTCCATCTTCGCGCACATACGCGACGTAACGACGGATGGCGGCGTCGTCGTTCGGTGTGTCCTCGGTCAGTGGGAGGTCGCCGTCGTCGGTGAGGGCGATGTCGGTTCCTATTTCAGGGCCAAGCTCGCTCGCCATATTGCCGCGATCGCTCCACAGCATCGCGCGGATCGCTGCAGGCCCGGCGGCGGCGCCGCGTTCGAAGCTGCTGTTGATGTCGGTGGGCAGGCCGAAGAGGCGGATCGCAGGCATGCGCCGCTTGTAGCCGCTGGCAGAAGCGGCGCAAGGATCAACGGCGGGCGGGCCGACCTGTAGGGAGAGGGATACAGGTCCAAGGGGCATCGGGGCCCGCCGCCGTCGGCCGGCCGGTTCAAGCAAGGCGAACCGGCCGGATGGCTATCAATTGTCGCCGTCGCCCTCATCGTCGGGGCCGGCCATCATCTCTTCGGCCACCGCCTCTGTACGGCTGCGGATCGCAGCTTCAAGCCGGTCCATCAGTTCCGGATTTTCCTTGAGGAAGTTTTTCGAGTTTTCGCGGCCCTGTCCGATGCGGATCGAATCATAGCTGAACCAGGCGCCCGATTTCTCGACGATGCCGGCCTTAACACCCAGATCGAGGATCTCGCCGATCTTCGAAATGCCCTGCCCGTACATGATGTCGAATTCGACCTGCTTGAACGGCGGCGCGACCTTGTTCTTCACCACCTTGACGCGGGTGGTGTTGCCAACGATCTCGTCGCCATTCTTGATCTGGCCGGTGCGGCGGATGTCGAGGCGGACCGAGGCGTAGAATTTGAGCGCATTGCCGCCGGTCGTGGTTTCGGGATTGCCGTACATCACGCCGATTTTCATCCGCAGCTGGTTGATGAAGATCACCATGCAGCGCGAGCGGCTGATCGAGCCGGTGAGCTTGCGCAGCGACTGCGACATCAGACGCGCCTGCAGGCCGACGTGGCTGTCGCCCATTTCGCCTTCGATTTCGGCGCGCGGAACGAGCGCGGCAACCGAGTCGACGACAAGCACGTCGATCGCGTTCGAACGCACCAGCGTGTCGACGATTTCGAGCGCCTGTTCACCAGTATCGGGCTGCGACACGATGAGTTCGTCGATGTTGACGCCAAGCTTGCGCGCATAGACGGGGTCGAGCGCATGTTCGGCATCGACGAACGCGACCGTACCGCCACCCTTTTGCGCTTCGGCGAGCGTGTGCAGCGCCAGCGTGGTCTTGCCCGAACTTTCGGGGCCGTAAATTTCAATGACGCGGCCGCGCGGCAAACCGCCGACGCCGAGCGCGATGTCGAGCCCGAGCGAACCGGTCGAGATTGACTCGACCTGCATGGTCTCCTTCGAGCCCAATTTCATCACCGAGCCCTTGCCGAACGCGCGATCGATCTGCGCGAGCGCGGCGTCGAGCGCCTTCTGCCTGTCCGTGTTGTTCACTGATTTCCCCGATTCGACGAGTGACAATTGTCCGGCCATGACCGTCCCTTTCCAGCTCTAGAGCGACAGCCGAAGCATCGCAACGCCGGAACTATGTGCCACATTTGTTCTTGCGGAACAAGAGTGGAACAAAATAAAAGCGGTCCGGGCGAAAAGCTTGTTATTTCGCTGAGAATTCCCGTAACGCCGCCTCGATATCGCTGATCCGAAACGGCTTGGTAATCAGTTTGCGATGCGCGTGCGCGGGCGGGATGACGTCGCCGCCGCCCGAGGTGAACGCAAAGGGGATACCACGCTCGGCCAGCGCGTCGGCAACCGGCCAGCCTTTTTCATCGCCGAGGTTGATGTCGACGAGCGCCCCGGCGAGCGGCTCGGTGGCGATGAACGCCAGCGCTTCTTCGTTGCTCGTCGCCTGCGCGGGTTCGGGAAGGTCGAGCGCATCGAACATATCGGCGAGCATCATGCCGATCAGCACATCGTCCTCGACGAGCAGGATACGGGGATTATTGGCCATTGGACACCCGATGCGTAGCGTCGTCGAGCGCCGCCGAGGTCGCCTCGGCGAGTTGCGCGACCGAGAAGGGTTTGGGCAGGAAAGCGACATCGTCGATGTCGATCGACTGGCGCAGCTGCTCCTCGGCATAGCCCGACATGAACAGGACCGGCAGGTCGGGCCGCTTGGCGCGCATCGCACGCACCATCGCCGGCCCATCCATCGTCGGCATAACAACGTCGCTGATGATCAAATCGACCTTCTCCATTTGCGCAAAACGCTCAAGCCCCTCTTCACCCTGCGAGGCGGTGACCACGCTGTAACCCGCACGGGTCAATGCACGTTCCGCGACCGCGCGTACCATATCTTCATCTTCGACGAGCAGGATCGTCCCGGTGCCCCACTGGCTCTTCTTGGGCTTGGCCGGCGGGGGCACCACGACCGGCGCATCGCCCTCGGCACGGTGGACGGGCAGATAGATAAAGAAACTCGTCCCCTGCCCCGGCTTGCTGTCGGCGAAGATGTAACCAGCCGACTGCTTGATGATCCCGTAGACGGTCGAGAGCCCGAGCCCGGTCCCCTTGCCGACGTCCTTCGTCGTGAAGAAGGGCTCGAAAATCTTGGGCAACACATCGGCGGGAATGCCGGTGCCGGTGTCGCTGACTTTCAGGGCGCAATAATCGGCGGGCGGCATGAATTCATTGCCCATCTGCCGCACGTCGGCTGCCGACACCGGATAAGTTTCCATCGTCAGCGTGCCGCCGCCCGGCATCGCGTCGCGGGCATTGACCGCAAGATTGATGATGACCTGTTCGAGCTGCCCCGGATCGGCGCGCACCGCGCCAAGGCCGCGGCCGTGATGCACCGCCAGTTGGACCGTCTCACCGATCAGGCGCTTCAAGAGATGCGACACTTCGGAAATCACATCGGGCAGCTGCAGGATCTGCGGGCGTAGCGTCTGTTGCCGCGAGAAAGCGAGCAGCTGCCGCGTCAGACTGGCGGCGCGATTGGCGTTGCTGCGGATCTGCTGGATATCATCATAGTCGCTGTCGCCCGGCGTATGGCGCATCAGCATCAGGTCGCACGCACCGAGAACGGCGGTCAGGATATTGTTGAAATCATGTGCGACGCCGCCGGCAAGCTGGCCGACCGCCTGCATCTTCGACGCCTGTGCCACCTGTTGCTTCAGGCGCGATTCTTCGCTCGAATCCTTGAGGCTCAGCAGTACGGCCGCCTCTCCTAGTCCGCGCACGCCAACGATCCGCATCGACACGGGATCACCGCTTTGCCCCGCGAGCCGGATCGAGAGATCACCGCCGACCTGCTGGCCGCTGCTGTGACGGCGGATCATGTCCGCGAGCGCCCCCTTGTCCTCGCCGACGACGATGTCGCCCGGATAGCGTGGCATCTTGCCTTCGGGAAGGTTGGCCGCGCGGACGAAAGCCCGGTTCACATAAAGGAAACGCCCGTCGCGATCGACCATGGCGAGGCCAAAAGGCAGCAACGACAGCAAGGTTTCGACATAGGTCTGCGCGGTGCCGCGGTCGGTCGGCCCCATTTCCTCGTCGAGCATCGCGAGCAGCATCGGCGTATTGCTGTCGGCGGGGGCGAGCGGAATCTGGATCAGGCGTACGGGTGTCGCGCGGTCGCCCTCGCGGGCGAAATAGAGCGCACCGGCATCATCGAGCCGGATCATCGGCGCGACATCGCGGCCGGCATAATGAACCGCGTCATCCTCGCCCAGCGCGCGCAGTAGGAACGCCCGGTTCGCGACGCGGAGACGCCCCTCGGCGCTGACGAGCGCCGCCATCACCCCCGCGTGGCCAAGCGTGCGGCCGGCGGGACCATCGAGATGGCGAACGATTTCCGAAACGAGATCGAGCCGCTCGATCGCCGAGAAGCGCCAGACGAGATAATCCTCCGACTGCCCGGCGCGCGTCACCTGCGCGCGCAGTTGCAGCGGGCCGATCGCGATATCGTCGACGGCTCCTTCGCCGTCGCGCCAGGCGACGCGGCCGGCATTTTTCAGCAACTCGGCGCCGCGCCCTTCGAGCGGCAGGCCGGGGGGCGTGACGAAGCCGCCCATCCAGGTGCCGAACAGGTCGTTCGCGCAAACCATGCGGCCGCCACGATCGGTCACCGCAATCGCGACGTCGTCGTGATTCACCGCCTGACGCAGCATCGTCCAGTCGGGCGCCACCGCCTCGCCCGTGACGGCTGCCGGGAACAACCGGCGCGCGAGGATCACCCCGCCGGCGGCGACCGCAAGCCCGGCAAGAAAGCCGACCGCCAAAATCGCATCGCGCGTCGCCCAGAACAGCAGCGCGGCGGACAACAGCGCCAGCCCGCCGACCACCGCTTTGTCGAGTTGCGACAGGCCCGCCGGGGCTGACAAAGGCCCGGCAGGACCCGCCCCCCTGATGAAATCGCCATCAGCGGAGGGCAGGCTTTGCACGGTCAACGGCTGTCTTTCTTAGTGAGGCATCACCAGATGCGAACGCGGTCCTTGGGCGCCAGATAGAGCTTCTGGCCTTCCTTGATCTGATAGGCCTTATACCAAGGGTCAAGATTGCGCGAGACCCAAGTCCGCTGGATCGACGGCGAATGCGGATCGGTCGTGATACGCTGCGACAGATTCTGCTCGCGATAGTTGCGGCGCCACACCTGTGCCCAGCCGAGGAAGAAGCGCTGGTCGCCGGTCAAGCCGTCAATCACCGGCGCTTCCTTGCCGCCGAGCGATTTCTTATATGCATCATAGGCAACGGTCAGACCGGCCAGATCGCCGATATTCTCGCCGAGCGTGAAGGTGCCGTCGAGCTTTTCCCCCGGCAGCACTTCATAGGCGTCATATTGCGCGATCAGCGCCTTGCCCGCGGCCTCGAACGCCGCGACATCGGCGGGGGTCCACCAGTCGGCGAGCTTGCCGGTCTCGTCATATTTCGCGCCCTGGTCGTCGAAATGATGGCTGATTTCATGGCCGATCACCGCACCGATGCCGCCATAATTGACCGCCGCATCGGCGTGCGGATCAAAGAAGGGAGGCTGGAGGATCGCGGCCGGGAAAACGATCTCGTTCATGCCGAAATTGGCATAGGCGTTGATCGTCATCGGCGTCATGAACCATTCCCAGCGGCGGATCGGCCCGCCGAGATGGCCGATATTGTCGTCATGCGCGAAGTGGTTCGAACGCAGCGCGTTGCCGAACAGGTCGTCCGCGCGGATTTCCAGCTTGCTATAATCCTTCCACTGATCGGGATAGCCGATCTTGGTCGTGAAACTGGCAAGCTTCTTCTGTGCCTTGACCTTTGTCTCGGGCTGCATCCACGCCAGCCCGTCGATGCGGCGGCCCATCGCGCCGAGGACATTCTTGACCAGCACGTCCATCGCCGCCTTGGTTTCCGGCGGGAAATATTTTGCGACATAATCCTTGCCGACCGCGTCGCCGAGGTTGCCCGTCGTGAAATCCACCGCGCGCTTCCACCGCTCTTCCATCTGCGGCGTGCCCGACAGCGCCGTGCTGTAGAAGGAGAAAGCCTCCTTTGCGACAGCATCGGGCAGGACGCCCGCAAAGCTGTCGAGGCTGCGCACGATCAGCAGGTCTCGGATCACCGCGATCGGCGCGTCGGCGAGCAGCCTGGCTTCGCCGGCAAAGGCGCTCGGCTGCGATACGATCAGCGTGTCCTCATTGACCCCGATACCGCGGATGAACGTTGGCCAGTCGAAGCCCGGCGCGGCCTTTGCCAGCTCGGCGATCGTCATCTTGTTATAGGCTTTGGTCGCATCGCTGCTGTCGTTCTTGTCCCAATGGACCGTCGCGACCTGCTTTTCGAAATCATAGATCGCCTTGGCACGCGCCGGGGCGTTGGCTTCGCCCGCGAGCGTCAGGACATTTTCGAGATGCTTGAGATACGCCGCCTGCAGCGCCGTGTTTCGCTCATTCTCCTTCAGGTAGAAGTCGCGGTCGGGCATGCCGAGGCCGCCCTGGAAGATAATGTAGGTGTAGACGTCAGGGTTCTTGTCGTCCTGCCCCACATAGCCGCCGAAGAAATGCTGAACGCCGTTGCGGTCGGCCTCGGCGAGCAGGCCCGCGAGACCCGGTTTTTCGACCGCGCGGATCTTGTTCAGCCACGGCTGGATCGGTGCAAGCCCCTTGGCTTCGACCGTCGCCGAATCGAGATAGGACGCATAGGCACGGCCGATCATGCTGTTCGGATCGCCCTTTGCGGCATCGAGGATCTCGCGCGTGCGCGTCTGCGACAGGTCGTTGAGCGCCGTGAACATGCCATAGTTCGACTTGTCGGCCGGGATCGGTGTGTTCTTCGCCCAGGTGCCATTGGCATAGGCATAGAAGTCGTCGCCCGGCTGGACGCTTTTGTCCATGCCGCTGAGGTCGAAGCCGAAATCGCCGATTTCGGGCTTTGCGGTCGTTTCGGTGGCCGGCGCCGTGGCGGCCTTTTCCTTGGCAGTCGCCGGAACGGCGGCGAGCATCAATGCACCAAGCGCGGCGGTCGCCATCAGGCGTGAAGAAACAGACAGAATCATGATCGTCCCCGGTGTAAAATTTGAAGCGAAAATCTGCGCCGCGCAGGCACGTCGCAGATCAGCGATGGAACGGCTATACGCCTGCTGCCTCGGGGTTCAACCGGCCGCGGTGTCGCTGGTCGATGCCTCATGTCGTTGGTCGCGCGCGCGCGCCAGTTTGCGCCGCCAGCGAAGACGTATCCAATTGTCCCAGAAGATCGAGGCGAGGATGTAACCGAGGGCGGCCGACACGATCGAAATGACGAACAGACCGGCAAGCATCGCCGGCGCGGCGTCCGAAAAGACCCAGCGCACCCACTCACCCGCCGACGCGCCATGCTCGATCATCGCCGAGAAAGTCGCGCTATTGGCGTGGAGCCCGAACAGCCAGTCGCCGAGCCACACCGACGCGATGATGATGAACGGCGTCGTCACCGGGTTCGACAGGAAGGTCATCGCCGCGCCGATCGGGATATTGGCGCGGAACGGCAGCGCAAGCAGCGCAACGCCAAGGATCTGCACCCCCGGGATCAGGAAAAAGATGCCGACGAACAGCCCAAGCGCGGCGCCGCGCGGCACCGAGGTCCGCGTGAAACGCCACAAATGGCTGTGCGCGACCCTATGGGCGAACGGCTTGATGAAGCGGCTCGCGAGCAATTCCTCGCGCGTGGGAGAATTGCGGCGGATCCAGTTCATCACTGCCGCCTTGTCCTTCGTTTTGGGGTCGCGAGGCTTGCCGCCGCTCACCCACGGTCCTTCATCAACCGCTGCTTGTCGCGCTTCCAGTCGCGTTCCTTGATCGACTCCCGCTTGTCGTGCGCCTTCTTGCCCTTGGCGAGCGCCAGTTCGACCTTGGCGCGACCGCGGCTGTTGAAATAGACCGAGAGAGGGACGAGCGTCATGCCCTGCCGCGCGACACCGGCGTACATCTTGTTGATCTCACGCCCGCTGAGAAGTAATTTGCGCGGGCGCTTGGGCTCGTGATTATGCCGGTTGCCATGGCTGAATTCGGGGATGTTACTGTTGATCAGCCACACCTCATTGCCCTTCACCTCGGCATAACTCTCCGCGATCGTTCCCTCGCCGAAGCGCAGCGATTTGACCTCGGTGCCCTGCAGCGCGATCCCCGCCTCGAACACCTGTTCGATGGCAAAGTCGAACCGCGCGCGCCGGTTCTCGGCGACGACCTTCTTCTTGTCGAATTCGGCGGCGGACTGGGGACGAGCCATGGCGGGACCTAGATTACTCCGGCCGCGGACAGCGCGGCATCGACGGCGGCGCGCGATGCATCGTTCGCCGGGATGATAGGTAGGCGCACTTCGGGCGAAAACCAGTCGTGGACGCGCGACAGCGCATATTTAACCGGCCCCGGCGAGGTGTCGGAGAACATCGCCTGGTGCAGATCGAACAACTTGTCGTGCAGGACGAGCGCCCGCGTCCAGTCGCCCGCAGCGCAGGCGGCCGCGAAATCGGCGCAGAGCCGCGGTGCGACATTGGCGGTGACCGAAATGCATCCGGCGCCGCCCATCACGGCATGCGGCAGCCACAGGTCGTCATTGCCGCTGAGCTGGCAGAAGTCCTTGCCGATGCCGGCGCGGTGGATCGTCACGCGCGCCAAATCCCCGCTCGCGTCCTTGATCGCGACGACGCTCGGGATTTCAGCCAGCTTACACAATGTCTCGGCGCCGATGTCGGCGACGGTGCGGCCCGGGACGTTGTAAACAACGATCGGCAGGTCGCTGGCATCGGCGAGCGCTTTGAAATGCGCGATCATGCCCTCCTGGCTCGGGCGGTTGTAATAAGGCGCGACGATCAGCGCGGCGGTCGCGCCCGCGGCCTGGGCATATCGCATATGGCGCACCGCGGTCGCGGTGTCGTTCGAACCGCAGCCCGCAATCACCGGCACGCGCCCCGCCGCCGCCTGAATGCAGCTGTCGATCACCTGATAATGTTCGTCGAAGCCAAGCGTCGGGCTTTCGCCGGTCGTGCCGCATGGAACGAGCCCGCTCGTCCCCTCTTTGATCTGCCAATCGACAAGGCGCGCGAAGGCCGGGGCGTCGAACGCCCCATCGCGAAATGGCGTCACCAAAGCGGGAATGGACCCCGAAAACATGCTCCGCTCCTTTACAATCACTCGGTTTGACCGATAGAATCCGGCCAGCGCGCCGCTATTGGACGTCTATTCAGCGCCCCGCAAGGAGTTTGGTATTACCATGGCAGCCATGACCTCGCTGACCCGTATCTCCCGCCTCGCGCTCGCCGCGGCCCTCCTCATTCCAACGATTGCGCACGCCAGCGAGCTCACGCCCGAACAAATGGCCTGGTATCGCGCGCAGATGGGCCTGGCGGCCACGTCCGGCCCCCCGCCGTCGACGAGTTCGGTCGGCGATGCGGTGATGGAATGGCGGCGGCTGACCGCGAACACCGGCGCGTCCTTCGACCAGCTTTCACGCTTCCTGATGGCGAACAAAGGATGGCCCGACAACGACAGCATGCGCAAACGCGCCGAAAAAGCGATCTCGCTCGACAGCTATGATCCGCAGCGCACCCTTGCCTATTTCCAGACTTATCCGCCGCAGACCGCGAGCGGCCAGCTCCGCTATGCGCTCGCTCTCAACGCATCGGGCCGCCGCGAAGACGCCAACGCCGCGGTGCGCCGCGCATGGACCAGCGGGCCGCTCGACGATTATGAAACGAGCCGCGCGCTCGGCATGTTCCCCGGCGCGATCACGCTTGCCGACCATGACGCGCGAATGGACAAGCTGCTCTGGCTCGGTGCCACCGCCGCCGCCAGCCGTCAGCTCGCCTATACCTCGCCCGACAGGCGCAGCATCTTCGCGGCGCGGCTCGCGATGCGCAGCAAGGCGGTCGACGCCGCCTTCCAGGCTTCGGCGGTCGAAAGCGCGAACCCGTCAATCCTTCGCACCGACCCTGGCTATATCACCGACAAGGCGACCTGGTTGCGAACCTCGGGTCGCGTCGGCGAAGCGCGCGCGCTTCTCGCCGCGCCGCGATCGCTGGCAAAGGCGCCGACCGATCCCGAAGAATGGCTCGAAACCTTGCTCACCAACGCGCGGCAGGCCGACGCGGGCGGCGACAAGACGACCGCCTATAATATCGCGCGCCAGCTCGACGACGCATTTCCGGCGGGCACGGTCATCCGCGAAACCCCGCTCGGCGTGCGCGACGATTACACCTCGCTCGCCTGGCTGGCGGGCCAGCTCGCATTCAAGGACCTTCGCCGGCCGGCCGAAGCGGTGAAGCTCTATCGCGCCTATGGCGAAGCCGCGCGCTCGGCGCAGACGCGGACCAAGGGTTTTTACTGGGCCGGCCGCGCCGCGCTGGCGGCAGGCGACCGGGCCACCGCAAACGCCCATTTCGCCGACGCCGCACAGCATTATGATCAATTCTACGGCCAGCTGGCGCTCGAGCGGCTGAACCGCCCGCAGCCCAAGCCTACCCCCAATCCGACGGTTCAGGTGAGCAACGACGAGCGCCGCGAATTCGAGGACGACCGGCTGGTGCGTGCCGCGCGCGCGCTCGGCGAGATCGGCGCGTGGCGCGAACAGTCGCTGTTCCTGCGCGCGCTCGCCCAGAAAGCGACCTCGCCCGCCGACCATGTCCTTGCGGGCAAACTCTCGTCGCAGATCGGGCGCCCCGACCTGGGCGTGATGATCGGCCGCAGTGCCCAGGCGAACAGCCTCGATGCCGTCGAGGTGTCGGGTTTCCCGACCGTGCGCGTTCCGGCGGGCCACGAAAGCAACTGGACCTTCATCCATGCGATTACGCGGCAGGAAAGCCAGTTCGACCGGCAGGCGATCAGCCACGCCGGCGCGCGCGGCATGATGCAGCTGATGCCGGCCACCGCGAACGAGGTCGCAGGCAAACTCGGCCTGTCTTATAATCGCGACCTGCTGACCGCCGACACCAATTACAATATGATGCTCGGCTCGACCTATTTCCAGCAGATGCTGCGCTATTTCGGCGGCAGCTACCCGCTTGCTATTGCAGCGTATAACGCCGGGCCGGGAAATGTGAACAAATGGCTCCGCGCCAATGGCGACCCGCGCACCGGGTCGATCGAAATGCTCGACTGGATCGAGGCGATCCCGATCTTCGAGACGAAAAATTATGTCCAGCGCGTGCTCGAAAATGCCGTCGTTTACGACACGCTGCGCGAGGGCAGCGGGTCGCGGCAGCAGGCGCCGCTGAGCTTCTATCTCGGCAAGCGGTCCCCCGGATAAGGTCCCTATGCCACCTTTTCCTGGTCATTCCGGCCCTTCGGCTGCCTTGGCAGGCGCTCAGGATAAACTTCAGCCTTCGGCTGAAGGCTGGAATCTCGCCCTCGCGTCTCATCGCACCGATGAGATCCCGGCCTTCGCCGGGATGACGAATTAGGGATTAAGACGTGGTGGGGGACAAGGCCAACATCATCAGCCCGGCGGGCTATGCCGCGCTGCGCGCCGAATATGACGCGCTGCTCGGCGGCGAGCGTCCCAAGCTGGTCGAGGTGATCAGCTGGGCGGCGGGCAACGGCGACCGCAGCGAGAATGGCGATTATATCTATGGCCGCAAGCGGTTGCGCGAAATCGACCGCCGCCTCTCCTTCCTCGCCCGGCGCATGAAGGCGGCGCGCGTCGTCGATCCCGCCGAACAGCCCGACAAGAGCCGCATCTGGTTCGGCGCGACGGTCGAGATCGCCGACGACGATGATGCGCGGCGGATCGTCACACTGGTTGGCGACGACGAGGCCGAGGCAGGCGAAGGCCGGATCGGCTGGAACAGCCCCCTCGCCCGGTCGCTGCGCGGCGCCGGGGTCGGCGACTTACGAACCGTGCAGCTGCCCGCCGGACCGAAAGAGTGGGAAGTGATGGCGGTCAGCTACCCATAATCTGACTTCGCACCCTTTCGGGTGTCCACCAGAACGTCGCCCAAGGGTAAATGACAGGAAGCGACCAAAGGCAGTCGTTCCTAGCGGGCGCTCGACCAAGTTACGCGATCGGTGGCAGGGTTATATCGCGCAATCGCGGAATCCCTCTGATTTTCCGGAGTGAGAACGACTTCTTGGGAGGTGGCACGCCCCATTTGCGTGAGAAACCGTTCGAGTAATTCACCGTCAGCAGCAGAACGAACTTCTTGTGGGTCGAGATCCAATTCCACTTCGTCTGCTCCGAAGAAATGGCAGTTCAGGCTCATTGTTCCCAGCCGATATGTTGCCAAGAATCCGTGGGATGCCCTGTGCTCGAAAATCTTTTGCAGATCGCTCGGTGGATCGGTTCGATCGCCATCGATCCAGAATTCCAGCAAATCAGGATCGGTTCTCAACAATGCCCAGATATTCTCCCACACCGGGAGTGATGCATTAAGAATGTAGATATCTCGTAGCCCGCCGTCCGGCTCGAAATCCTGTGCGATACTTGACCATTCCATCGCCTCAGCATGCAACTTTCCAGCATTGGGTGCAATGTCCGCTTCCCACCCCAAAGCCGTCCTTGCTCCGGGTACCGCAGTCCACGCGGTCGACGACGGCGGCTGGACCACGAAAAAGAACTCGTCGGCGTCACCAAGGCGAAATGATCTGGATCAGGGCTGCAACAGCGCCGGAATGATCCAGATCGCGGAAAGGACAATGACCACCGCGATAAGCGAGAAGGTCAATACATAGCGGACATTATGTCCTTTGACCCCGCCGCTCGCCTCGGTCTCGGTCACTTCGACATGCTCATCGACGACTTTCATGATGCGCTTCCCTTTCAACTGGTTCGTTTAGAACGCGGCCCGCACGCGGGCGTTCCCGCGCGGTGTTGGGGAGAATGTTGCCAGAGGGTCTGTAAGCCGGGTTCTGTCCATCCCCTTTTGGGGACTGGGCGATCATTCCTCTAGGCGGACGGTTACCCGAACGCTCAAGCAGTCAACCCGGACGGCTGGGCCGGAATCAGCCCTGAGTTACCTCATACCGTCCCTATTCGACCTTGCTCCCGGTGGGGTTTGCCGTGCCGCGCCTGTTACCAGCCGCGCGGTGCGCTCTTACCGCACCCTTTCACCTTTCGCCGGGCCGAAGCCGTGGCGGTTTGCTCTCTGTGGCACTTTCCCTGAACCTGACCGAAGCCCGATCCGCCGGACGTTATCCGGCACCGTGATTTCCGTGGAGCCCGGACTTTCCTCCCCTTCCTTGCGGAAGCGGCGATCGCCCGACCCTCTGGCAGGAGCGAGTATAGCCCCCAACGGGCGCGTTGACGAGTCAATTGCCCTCAGGCTGCGGCAGCAACAGGGCGAGCAGAATCGCGCGGCATTCGCCGCAGATCGTGCCGTCGATCAGCTCGGGGCGAAAGCGGCGCTGGAACGCGACGGTCGCCGCGAAACCGTCGGTCACGTCATAGCCGAAACGTTCGAGCGCGAGCAGGAACCCCGCGTCGGTCCACAGCGGATCGGTCAATTTCTTCGTTGGGCGCGGTAGTGCGAGGCGGCGGCGCGCAAGCTCTTCCCATGGGAACAGTTCGCCCGGATCCTGCTTGCGCGTCGGTGCGATGTCCGAATGGCCGACGACATTGCCGCGCGTGATCGCATAGCGGTCCTTGATCATGTGGACGAGCCGGACGACCGAGGCGACCTGCGGATCGGGAAAGGGAACATAGCCCCATTCATGCCCCGGATTGACGATCTCGATCCCGACGCTCGCCGAATTGATATCGCTGACGCCGCGCCAGTGCGACTTGCCCGCGTGCCACGCGCGCTTGTCCTCGGGCACCATTTGGGTGATCTGGCCATCCTCGCTAACGACATAATGTGCCGACACCTTGGATTCGGGATTGGCAAGCCAATCAATGGCTTCGGCGCCGCTCTTCATGCCGGTATAATGCAGCACGATCATCGAGATGGGCAGCGCGCGCTCGTCGAAATTGGGAGACCAGCGTTCGATAAAATCGCTCATGCGCTACGGGGACCCGTCCTGTGCTTGCCAAGTCGTCGATTGCGCCAGTGGCGCGGAAAAAGCAAGGTCAGGCCGCAGCCGCGCGGCGCACCTGCTGATCGGCGGGCTCGTAAAGGCCGCGCAGGCGCGGGCTGGCGACGAACTGGTCGGTCTGCCCGAGCACCGTTTCACCGGCGCCGAGCACAAGAAAGCTTTGCGGCGCCGCCACCGCGCGGAGCCGCGCAAAGGCTTTCTGGCGCATCGGCGCCGAAAAATAGAGGAGCAGATTGCGGCAGAAGATCAGGTCGGCCGGACTCGCAAGCGGCGGCCGGTCGGTGAGCATATTCTGCACCGAAAAATCGATGCGGCGCCTCAGGTCCGCCTTGGCAAGCCAGCCGCCCTCGGTCTGGTCGAACCAGCGCACCATGCGCTGGACGGGCAGGCCGCGTTGAATCTCGAACTGGCTGTAGAGGCCGACGCGCGCGCGGCCGATAGCATGATAGCTGACATCGGTGCCGACGATATCGACCTGCCACCCGGCCCATTTGGCGCCTTGTTCGGCGATCAGCATCGCGAGCGAATAGGCTTCCTGGCCGGTCGACACCCCGCAATGCCAGATGGTCAGGCGGCGGCGCAATTTGTTGATCTCGCGAATCTGCTCAAGCGCGGTCGAAGCAAGTTCATCGAAGACACTATATTCGCGATAGAAAAAGGTTTCATTGTTGAGCATCGCGTCGACGGTATCATCAAGCAATTGTCGGCTGTTCGATGTGACGAGCGCCGCGACGAGCGCATCCAGATCGGCGATGCCATGCCGCTGCATCACGGGTTTCAGCGACATTTCGATCCGCCAGATGCGGTTCGGCGACAGCGTCTGCCCGGTTCGCGATTCCAGAACACCCATCAGGACGCGGTAGGCCGATTCGCTGGCGCTGCCGCCCATCATGGCTGGCGGCGCCCCGGCAGGAAGCTGCCGAGCATCAACGCGATCGCGTCGGGATTGAGCGTCGCGGCGGCGATGCCCGCCTTCGCGACGGCACCCGGCATGCCCCAGATCACGCAGCTTTCGGGTGCCTGCGCAAAAATCGTGCCGCCCGCTTCCCTGAGCCGCGCCGCGCCGATCACGCCATCGCGGCCCATGCCGCTGAGAATCACTGCAATCCCGCCCTTGCCGAACAGGTCCGCGACCGAGTCGAGCATCGGATCGGCGGAGGGACAGCAACCATTGTCGACGACCCGCCGGTCGAGAGCGATTTCCTGGCGGCGGCCATTTGCAACGACGAGCAGATGCGCGTCGCCGGGCGCAAGATAGATGCAGTCCCGCTCGATCAGCATTCCCGCCTCGGCCACCCGCACGCGGCGGGTCGTCATCGTCGCAATCTGTTTGGCGTAAAATTCCATGAACGCATCGGGCAAATGCTGCGTGAGCAGGATCGGCGCACTGATCCGCCGATCGAGGTGCGCGAGGAAGTTGGCGAAGGCGGGGATGCCGCCGGTCGAGGCCGCGACCGCGATACATTCGATCGGCTGATCGGTGTCGATCGAAAGCACGGCCGGCGCCGGAGCCGGACGCTCGGTGATCGGAACCGGGACAGGAAAGTCGCGCTGATGGCCAAGCGTCATGATCCGCTCGGTCAGCACTTCGGCGAAACGCCCCGAAAAACTGCCGCGACCGGGTTTGGCAAGGGTATCGCTGGCACCAAGTGCGAGCGCATCGATCGCGGCGGGGCCGCCCTCGACGCAGTTCGAGGAGAGGATGAGGACACGCGCCTTTTCAGCGCGCTCGAGGATATGCGGCAAAGCGTCGATGCCGTTCATGCCCGGCATTTCGATATCGAGCACGACGACGTCGACGGGCTCACGCGCCAGATATTCGAGCGCCTCATGCGCCGAGGCCACCGACGCGCAAATCTTGAGCCCCGGCCGCTGATCGACGATCCGTTCAAGAATGCTGCGGACGACAAGGCTGTCGTCGACGAGCATCACGCGCAGCGTCCGCACGGACGGTCCCGGGTCCGATATCAGGGGCTGTGGACGCGGCATCGACATCGCCTTACGCGATGCCGACGAGCTGCAATTTTCCTTCCAGCGTTTCGCGGTCGAACGGCTTCATGACATATTCGTCCGCGCCGGCTTCGATCGCGGCGCGGATATGGTCGATGCTGTTTTCGGTCGTGCAGAAAACGACGCGCGGGCGTTCTTCGCGCCCATAATCGAGATCGTTGAACGCGCCGAGGAACTCCATTCCGCTCATCACGGGCATATTCCAGTCGAGCAGAATGACATCGGGACGATTGGCGCGGCAAAAGGTCAGCGCCTCCTGCCCGTCGGCCGCCTCTTCGACGGCAAAGGACATGCTTTCAAGGATATGGCGTGCGACCTTGCGGATGACTTTGCTGTCATCGACCACCAGACAAGATTTAGACATTCAGTTAACTCCGACCCCGGGATTTGGCCATGTTTACGGTGAAGGCGTGTGCAGCCCGTTAATAAACGACCGAAATCATGCGACCTTTAAGGCCGGCAGCGTGATAAAGTTGGACGGATCGACGACGAGCAGCGAAGCACCGTCATGTTCGATCATCGCATCGGCGACGCGCGCCCAGCCGGGGAGCAGTTTTCCGGCGATGCGCGTCTCGGGCGCGTCGATGAAACAGACATCCTCGATCTCGTCGGCGAGCAGCGCATAGCCATGCTCGGCGACATCGACGACGATCACGCGCTGCCCCGGGGCCACCGGCACCGCAGGCAAGCCGACGACGACATGCGGGTCGATGAGTGTGAAGACACGGCTGCGCAGCGCAAAGAGCCCCGCGACATGCGGCGGCGCGGCGGGCACTTCGACCGGTATCCCGACGGTGACGACCGAATTGATCGCGCGACTGCGCAGCGCGACGCGCGTGTCGGCGATGCGCGCGATCAGATAGAGATTTTCCATCATACGCGCTCTCCCCCGACCTGGCGGCGCAGCGCGTCGAGCAGCGCCTGGCGGTCATAACGATAGACGGTGTCGTCTTCCGGCCCCGCCGCCGCGATCGAAGTGCGCAGGCGGATTACCGGCACGTCGCCATCAATAGGCCCGAAAGGCCCGCCTTCTTCGGTGAAGCACAAGAGGACATCGGGTGCCTCATCCGACGCGTCATCGCCGAGGAGAACGCGATAGCCGGCATTGCGCAGGATCGGCGCGAGGAAATTGCCGCCCCAGCCGTCGCGATCGTCGGCAAGGCGGCAGAGCGGTTGACGCGGCGCGAGGATGGGCGCGCTCTCGGCATATTGTTCCATCAGCCAGAAGGGGTCGATCAGTTCGACCGGATCACCGCCGACAAGCACGACGCCCGCGATCAGACCGGGCGCGGCCGACGGCCGCACGGCGTCGGGCAGACGGACAATGTCGATCACCTCGGCAATCGGATAGCAGAGCACCGTGCGGCCATCGTAAAGGCGAAGGAGCTTCAGCGTGCCCTCACCGCCCGGCAGCGTCGCGGCATGAACGGGAAAAATATCGTCGCCGATCTGTGCCTGCACGCGGCCGGCGCTTTCGAACAGCGCCGATGCGGGAACTTCCTCGACACGCTCGATGACCGAGAGGCGGACGCCGCGGACACGGCCGTTCATGTCGCGGAACAGCAGCAACTGCACGGCGTTGCGAGCAGCAGCAGCCGCGGCGTCGGCTTCGGCGATCCGGTCGTGGCTCCGGCCCGCTTCGCTGGCGTCGATCGCGGCGATCGCGAGAAGGCCCTGGACGTCGAGCAACAGGACGGGGCGGCCGTTGTCGGGCAGCGTCGTACCGGCATAAAGCCCGGTCGCCATGATCATCGGCGCCGCGGGCTTGATCACCAGTTCTTCATGGTCGTGGATCGCCGCGACGCTCAGCGCATAGCTTTGCCCCTGCCCCGGGCGGACGATCACGAGCGCGCGGTCGTCGCCGTCGTCGGCCTCGTCGCGCTCGCGGCCCAGGACGTTTTCAAGTCGCAGCAGCGGAAATTGTTCGCCGCGCACCGTCGCAATCTCGCCGCCGCCAAGCTGATCGATGCGCACCGTATCGCCATTTTCCAGCAGGATTTCGCGCACCGCGCCGCGCGGGATCGCGAAATATTGCCCCGCCGCGCGCACCATCAGTCCCGAAATGATCGTGAGCGTCATCGGCACGCGAAGCAGGATCGTCAGGCCCCGACCCTCTTCGTTGCGCAATTCGACGACGCCGCCGATCTTTTCGACATTGGCCTTGACGATATCCATGCCGACACCGCGGCCGGAAACCGAGGTGACCTTCGTCGCGGTCGAAAAGCCGGGACGGAAAATCAGCTCGAGCTTTTCCTTTGGCGTCAGCGCGCGCGCCTCGGTCGCGGTCAAAAGGCGAGAGGCAATCGCCTTTGCCATCAAGGCGTCGGGCGAAAGCCCGCGGCCGTCGTCGCGGACCTCGATTTCGATCTGGTTGCCCGACTGGCGCGCCCAGACCGCGATCGTCGCCGTGATATCCTTGCCCGCCGCGACACGATCCTCAAGCGGCTCGACGCCATGATCGATAGCATTGCGGACGATATGGATCAGCGGGTCGCGGATATTCTCCATCATCTCCCGATCGAGTTCGACTTCGCCGCCGCTCGTCTGGAACGCGATCTTCTTGCCCATGTCCTTGGCTAGATCGCGGACGATGCGCGGCAGCGGGGCGAAGAGTTTGTCGATCCGCTGCATCCGCATCTGGCTGACCGACTGGCGCATCCCGGCGATCGAGTCGGACAGGCGATCGAACGACGCGATGACCGACAGGTCGGCGCCCGATTCGCGCAGCATCCGCGAAAATTCATTGCGCGCCAGCACGATGTCGGTGACGCCGGTCATCACGCTGTCGAGCAGGGGCAAAGGCACGCGGATCGAGCGCCAGCTTTGCAGTTCGGCACTTAAATCATCGTCGCGGCGCAGCGGAACGCCCGCCACCTCGAACGGCGCGTCTTCGGGCGCGGGCGCGCCCTGTTCCGACAGCGCACCAATCACATCGCGGTCGTCGCCGGCTGGTTCGACGCCGTTCTGGCCCAACGCGGTGCAAAGATCGCTCAGGCGATCGACGATGCCGAGCACGCCGGTGACGAGTGCGGCGTTCGCCGTCCGGTTGCCGCGTCGCACCTGGTCGAGCGCATCTTCGGCGGCATGCGACAGCGCAGTGACGCGCGGCAGCGCGAGAAAACCCGAGCTGCCCTTAATCGTGTGAACAAGCCGAAAAATCGCGTCGAGCTGCGCGCGGTCAGCGGGGTCCGCTTCCCACGCAACGATAGCCCCGCCGGCTTCGGCAAGGATTTCCGCCGTTTCGGCCAGAAAGTCGTTCAGCAGATCGTCCATCGCGGTACCGGTGCGCCCCAAAAACTGAGGTTCGACCATGCCCGACAATGGTTAAGGGAGGCTTTACCCGCGGCCGCGGAGAACGGCTCCGACCAGCAAGGATGTCGGGGTTTCGCGCGCCAGCATGACCGTGCCGTCATTTTGACGCGCCACCGCCTGCACCAGCACCGCAGGCGCGGTGCGTGACGTCATCGGGCTCGCCCCCTCGCCTTCAGCCAAGATGCGTTCGACATCGGCGTCGAGGAAGATCCGCTCGGCCTCGACATGCAGCGCGATTTCGATGCCCCCCTCCGAATTGGCGCCCTGCTTTTCGCAGCCGACGTCGAGCCGTCCGCCGCGCACCAGCGCATCAACGAGGAGCAGCGACAGGTTCAGGACGATCTTCACCGCCGGCTTTGGCAGCGGATCGGTCCCGATCATCCAGTTGAGTTCGATCGCGCGGTCGCCGATTATCCCCTGGATCGCCGATTTGGCTTCATCGGCGGGGACGAGCTCGCCGAATCCGCCCGCCGAACCGAATGCCAGGCGAAAGAATTTGAGCTTGTTCGCCGACGTCCGCGCGCTTTGTTCGAGCAGTTCGAAGCAACGCTCACGCATCGCCGGGTCTTTCTCGTCGGCGAGCAACTCAAGCCCGTTGGCAAAGGCGCCGACGGGACTGAGCAGGTCGTGACACAGGCGCGAGGCCAGCATCGAGGCGAAATCGACGCGATCGTCGGTCATTTATGAACAGGCTCCCCAGCGCAGTGTCCGGACCTTTCCGGCGTGCGCCGCTCCTAGGACAGGCATGACGTCAAGGGCAAGCGCGATGCGCCGAAATCGGTTTCGTCTCGAGCGAAGTCGAAACGCCGGGAGAGCGGGATCGCACGACGGGCATCTCGACTTCGCTCGATGAAGCCCCGAATGGAAGGTGGCGCAGCACCTTGAATTTCAGCGTTCAAAAACCACATTCCGGCCAATGCAGGGGGCTGACGACATTTTGACCGTGGCGCTGGACGATAGCGCGGCCGGGCTGCGGCTCGACCGGGCGCTAGCCGAGGCGCTGCCCAGCCTGTCGCGCGAACGGCTGAAGAGCCTGATCAAGGGCGGCCGCGTCGTCGACGCGAGCGGAACAATCCTTTGGAATCCATCGGCAAAGGCGGCCGCGCCCGCGACAATCAAGGTTCATCTCCCCGCCGCAACGCCCGCGCATAATGTCGCCCAGAATATGGGGCTGGTCATCGCCTATGAGGACGAGCATCTGATCGTTATCGACAAGCCCGCCGGTATGGTCGTCCATCCCGCCGCGGGCAATCTCGACGGCACGATGGTCAACGCCCTGCTCCACCATTGCGCGGGGCAATTGTCGGGAATCGGCGGCGTCGCGCGCCCCGGAATCGTCCACAGGATCGACAAGGACACAAGTGGGCTGATCGTCGCCGCAAAACATGACAAGGCGCACGAGGGCCTGGCGAAACAATTTGCGGCGCACAGCATCGACCGCCGCTATCTGGCGATCGCGACCGGGCGGCCGATCCCTGCGAACGGAACGATCGAAGCGACGCTCGGCCGGTCGACCACGAACCGCAAGAAGATGGCCGTGGTCGCCGAAGGGCGCGGCAAGCATGCGATCACCCATTACCGCACGATCGAACCGCTTAAGAACGCGACTCTGGTCGAATGCCGGCTCGAAACCGGACGGACGCATCAGGTGCGCGTCCATATGGCGCATATCGGCCATCCGCTCGCCGGCGATCCGGTCTATGGACGCGTCAAAAAGCCGCTGTCGGAAGTGCTGAAAGCGCGGAATTTCGTGCGGCAGGCATTGCACGCGGCCCATTTGGGCTTTATTCATCCGGTGACCGGTAACATTATCGCGCTCGACAGCGAACTCCCAGGCGACATGCGGGAACTGATCGATGAATTGCGCGTTTAGGTTTCGAATGAAAATCTATTTTGACCGCCGGACGCAACCGCGGCATATTCTGCTTCAAGATTCTAAAGGGAAGACTCTCTCCTATGGCTAACAAAAGCAATGTTCCGGCAACGGTGCCCGCGCTCGGCGGTGAGGCGAGCCTGAACCGCTACCTGGCCGAAATCCGCAAATTTCCGCTGCTGACGCCCGAGCAGGAATATATGCTCGCGAAGCGATTTCAGGAGCATGGCGACAATGAAGCTGCGGCGCAGCTCGTCACCTCGCACCTGCGGCTCGTGGCAAAGATCGCGATGGGCTATCGCGGCTATGGCCTGCCTGTCAGCGAGCTGATCAGCGAAGGCAATATCGGCCTGATGCAGGGCGTGAAGAAGTTCGACCCCGAACGCGGCTTTCGCCTCGCCACCTATGCGATGTGGTGGATTCGCGCCTCGATCCAGGAATTCATCCTGCGGTCGTGGAGCCTCGTCAAAATGGGCACGACTGCGGCACAGAAGAAGCTGTTCTTCAACCTCCGCCGGATGAAGAACAGTCTGGCGGCTTTCGAGGACGGCGATCTGTCGCCCGAACATCTGACCAAGATTGCGACCGACCTCGGCGTGACCGAGGAAGAGGTGATCAGCATGAACCGCCGCATGTCGATGGGCGGCGACACCTCGCTGAACGTGCCGATGGGCGAAGATGGCGACAGCCAGTGGCAGGATCTCCTCGGCGACGAGGGACCGCTGCAGGACGAGCGCGTCGCCGAAGCGCAGGAACGCGACGTGCGTCATTCGCTGCTGAACGAGGCGCTGGAATCGCTCAACGAACGCGAGCGCCACATCCTGACCGAACGCCGCCTGACCGACGATCCCAAGACGCTCGAAGACCTGAGCCAGGTTTATGACGTCAGCCGCGAACGCGTCCGCCAGATCGAAGTGCGGGCGTTTGAAAAGCTGCAAAAGGCGATGCTGAAGCTGGCCGGCGACCGGCGGTTGGTCGGGGCCTGATTTTTCCCTAAACAGCCGCTTGCCACTCGGTGGCAAGCGGCTAGTTTGCCGGCATGGCAACTCCTCCCCGCGCGAAGAAGCGCAAGCTCCCCTGGTATCTCCGGCCGTTCAAATGGCTGCTCTGGTTCATCGTCGCCTCGGTGCTGTGGGTGCTGCTCTATGCCGTCGTGCCGCCGCCCGTGACGTTCACGATGCTGGCGGACAGCAATGGGATCACCAAGGACTGGACGGCTTTGTCGGGTATCGACCGCAACATGGTCCGCGCGGTAATCGCGGCCGAGGACGGCAAATTCTGCAGCCACGACGGGTTCGACCGCGACGCGATCGAAGAGGCGATCGAGCGAAACGCCCAGGGCAAGCGCATGCGCGGCGGGTCGACGATCAGCCAGCAGACCGCGAAAAATGTCTTCCTGTGGCAAGGAACCGGCTGGACCCGCTATGTCCGCAAGGTGCCCGAAGTGTGGTTCACCTTCCTGATCGAAAAAATCTGGGGCAAGCGCCGGATCATGGAGGTCTACCTCAATGTCGCTGAGACCGGCATCGGCACCTATGGCGTCGAGGCGGGGGCGCAGCGTTATTTCAAGCATGGCGCGGGCAAGCTGACCCCCGCCGAGGCGGGACGCATCGCCGCGATCCTGCCGCTGCCCAAAAAACGCGAGGCCGTGAGCCCATCGGGCTTCACCCGCCGTTACGGCAATACCATCCGTGCGCGCATCGGCGTGGTGAAGCGCGACAGGCTGGATGGGTGTGTCTATAAATAGGGTGGATATGCCGGCTTCGGGGTCGTTAGCCGACGCCACGTTTACCGACGAAATTGCGAGTATAATCGCCTTCTCTCGCCTCGTCCGGAAGGAGCGCGAGCACTTCCGATGCGCGCAAACGGATCGCTTCCCATCGAGGGTCGGCGAATAGCGCCGTTCGCGCCCAAAAATCGCTATGCTTTTCCCCGCTCCATCGAGAGAGCATGTCGTCGAGAGAATGGAGCGCATCTATTTCAGAAGTTTTAATCTCGCCGTAGTCGAGCATATGACCAACGGCGATGAGCCTGTCTTCAAACTCCAGCGCTAGCTCATCGTTGCCATACACCTCGGCGCTCTGTCCGCCGGTCAAGCCTGAGAAGCTGCGGTCGAGATAAGCAACTTGCGCGTCGGCGGGCGCGGCCAAGTTAGCAACGGCCTCTCGTAACAATGTGTATCGCGTGCGCATCGTCGGAACCTAGGTGCCTTGTTCAATGTCTGAAATCGGTCGCTAGCAGCCGTCAGCGCAAAACCGCTAAGCCGGCTTCCAGCTCTTGCGTTCTTCGGCCTGCTTCAGCACCTCGAACGCCGCCTGCCCTGCGGCAAAGCGCTTCGCCGCGTCGGCATCGCCGGGTTTCACGTCGGGGTGGGTTTCCTTGGCGAGATTGCGCCACGCCTTTTTCGTCGCCTCGAAATCGGCGTCGGGTTCGAGGTCGAGAATTTCGAGCGCGCGCATTTCGTCCGCGCTGCGGGTGCCGTCGCCCGATCCGCCCCACGCGTAATGCTGCGCCTTTGCATAGGCTCCGGCGTCGCGCGTTTCATCGGCCGCCCGCGCCGCCGCATCTTCGGCGCTCAATCCTTCGAAATAATCCCAGCCGCGGTTATATTCGGCGGCGTGGGTTTCGCAGAAATACCAGCGCTCAGGGCTGTTCGGCGATTTCGGCGCGGGGCAATTGCCGGGGTTGGTGCAGCCGTGGCGATCGCAAAGGCGCACCTTCTGCGCCTCGGTGCTCGATCCATAGGGGCGCCATCGGGGAAAACCCCAGTCATCGGTTCTTTTGGCGCGGCTCATCAGTCTCATGTAGCGGCTGGGGCGCCCGATTGCTAGCCAAGAAGGCCGAAAAGCCTAGTCTTTGGGCTTGTAGCCGAAGGCCTTGCTCGCGAGTTTGACGACCGCGGGGTCCAGGTCGGGCGGCGTCATTGGCACAACGGCTTCGAGCGTTTCGATGATATGCGTCAGCGCAGCGATGCGCGCCGCCTTCTTGTTGTTGCCGTCGATCACTTTCCACGGCGCCCAGCGCGTGTTCGTCTGCGCGAACATCTCGTCCATCGCGGCCAGATAGTCCTTGCGCTTCGCCCGGTTGCGATAATCTTCGGTGCCGGTTTTCCAGCGCTTCCACGGATTGTCGAGCCGGTCGGCAAACCGCTTGTCCTGTTCGTCCTGCGTCACATGGATGAAGAGTTTGACGAGGTTGGTGCGATTGCCGGTCAGCTGCGCCTCAAACTCGTTGATTTCATCATAGCCCTTGCGCCACTCGGCCTCGGTGGCGAAGCCTTCGACGCGCTCGACCAGTACGCGGCCGTACCAGCTGCGGTCGAAGATCGATATTTCGCGGTTGCCGGGCAGGCGCTTCCAGAAACGCCACAGGAAATGCCGCGCCTTTTCCTCGTCGGTCGGCGCGCTGATCGGCCATACTTCGAAATAGCGCGGGTCGAGCGACGCGGTCAGCCGCTGGATGATCCCGCCCTTCCCCGCCGCGTCCCAGCCTTCGAACATGATGATGCTGCGCTGCCCGCGGGTGATGTGCGCGGCCTGCAGCCGTTCGATCCGGTCCTCGAGCACCGCAATGGCGTCGGAATAGTCGCCGTCATATTTGGCGCCGGCTTCATAGTCGGAAAGGGAGATGCTCATCGGGTTATCCTAGCCAAGAGAAAGCGTCCTACCAAGCGGACGATGCGGCGATGTCATTTTCTGGCACAGGGTGCGCCGGCTTTCTTATCGGCGGAATCAAAGATGCTCGGCGAGCAGCGCGGCGACGCGCGCTGGCGCCTCCATCGGTATAAAATGGCTTTGGTCGGCCCATAGTTCGTCGCGCTCCGCGCCGATCGCCATACCCAGGCCGGTCCAGGTCGGACTCAGCGAAAAATCGAGCGGCCCGCCACGTTCGCCGGTCGGTGCGCGGATCACCGTGGAGGGAACCGTGAGATAGTGGAGCCATTCATGCGGGCTGGTGCGCAGCGCATTTTGATAGACCGACGCCTCAAGCGCCGGAGGACAGGCGAGCTCCAGTCCCTCGCCGTCCGCAGCGGGGACAAGGCCATGGGTGCAGTAATCGGCAAGGATGCGCGGATCCCAGTTCGCATAGGGCGGCCGTTCGGCAAAACGGGCACGCATCTCCTCTACGCTCGACCAGCTATTGCGGCGGCGCGCGACGGGATGCTCGGCTGGATCGGGGATCGGGCTGGCCGCCTCTTCTTCGTAAAAGGCGGGGTCCATGATCACCGGATCGATCAGGACAAGATGGGCGAAGGCGGCCGGCCGCTGCGAAGCGAGCCGCGTCAGCATATAGGCGCCCATGCTGTGCCCGCAGCCGACGAGCGGATGGCCGCCGAGCCCGTCGAGCAGCGGCAGCAAAACGTCGGCGGTCGCCGCCCAGTTGGCGAGTGTCGCCGGGCGGAAACTGCGCCCATGGCCGCGATGGTCGGGCGCGATGACATGCGTATCGGCAGGCAGCGCCGCGACGACCTGATCCCACAGGCGCGCGTGAAATCCCGTCGCATGCAGCAGGAGCAGCGAAGCCCCCTCGCCCCGCTCACCCCATTCGAACCAGCAGATATCGCCCTCCGGCGTTTCCAGCCGGTGCTCCCGGGGTTCGCTCACGCCTTAGCTCTTCGGGCCGTCGACGATGCGGATGCCGAGTTCCTTGAGCTGTTTGTCGCTGACCGGCGCTGGCGCGTTCATCATCAGGTCTTCGGCCTTCTGGTTCATCGGGAAGACGACGACTTCGCGGATGTTCGGCTCGTCGGCGAGCAGCATCACGATGCGATCGACGCCCGGCGCCGAGCCGCCGTGCGGCGGCGCGCCGAATTTGAACGCGTTGATCATGCCGCTGAAGTTCGCATCAACATCGGCCTGGCTGTACCCTGCGATTTCAAACGCCTTGTACATGATATCGGGACGATGGTTCCGGATCGCACCCGACGACAGTTCGACGCCGTTGCAGACAATGTCATATTGCCACGCGAGGATGTCGAGCGGGTCCTTGGTTTCCAAGGCTTCCAGTTCGCCCTGCGGCATGCTGAACGGATTGTGGCTGAAATCGATCTTGCCGGTGTCCTCGTCCGCCTCGAACATCGGGAAGTCGACGATCCAGCACATTTCGAACTTGTTCGGATCGATCAGCTCGAGCTGCTCGGCGACGCGGGTGCGGGCGAAACCCGCAAGCTTGGCGGCGGTCGCTTCCTTGCCCGCGGCAAAGAACAGGCCATCGTCGGGGCCGATGCCAAGCTCGGCAGCGAGCGCGTCCATCTTTTCGGTGCCGTGGTTCTTGGCGATCGGGCCGCCCCATTCGCCACCCTTCCGCGTCGCATAGCCGAGGCCGGCAAAGCCTTCGCCCTGCGCCCAGCTGTTCATGTCATCGAAGAATTTGCGGCTCTTCTCTGCGGTTCCCGGTGCCGGGATCGCGCGCACGACGTCGCCCGCTGCGACGATATCGGCAAAGCGTCCGAAGCCCGAGCCGGTAAAGTGCGACGAGACGTCGGTGATGATCAGCGGGTTGCGCAGATCGGGCTTGTCATTGCCATATTTCAGCATCGATTCGCGATACGGAATGCGCGGGAACGAACCGGCCGGGGTCACCGACTTGCCGTTCGCAAACTCCGCGAACACGCCCGCCAGCACCGGCTCGATCGCGTTGAAGACGTCGTCCTGCGTGACGAAGCTCATCTCGAAATCGAGCTGATAGAATTCGCCGGGCGAGCGGTCGGCGCGCGCATCTTCGTCGCGGAAGCAGGGCGCGATCTGGAAATAGCGATCGAAGCCCGCGACCATCAGCAACTGCTTGAACATCTGCGGCGCCTGCGGCAGCGCATAGAATTTACCGGGATGAACGCGGCTCGGCACCAGATAGTCGCGCGCGCCCTCGGGCGACGAGGCGGTCAGGATGGGGGTCTGGAACTCGGTAAAGCCCTGATCGACCATGCGGCGACGCAACGACGCGATGACGTTCGAGCGCAGCATGATGTTGGCGTGCAGGCGGTCGCGGCGCAGGTCGAGGAAACGGTATTTCAGGCGGATATCCTCAGGATATTCCTGTTCACCCGCGACCGGCATCGGCAGCTCAATCGCCGCCGACTGCACCATGACCTCGCGCGCGCGCACTTCGATCGCCCCGGTCGGCAGGTTTGCGTTGGTCGTTTCGGGCGAACGCGCGACGACGTCGCCGGTGATCGTCACGACGCTTTCGGCGCGCAGACCATCGAGCGTCGCAAAGGCCGCGTCGCTCGAGTCCGCGACGATCTGCGTGAGACCATAATGGTCGCGAAGATCGACAAAGAGCAGCCCGCCATGGTCGCGCTTGCGATGCACCCAGCCCGAGACACGGACCGTCTGACCAACATCTTCGGCGCGAAGCTGGCCACAATTATGAGTACGATAGGCGTGCATTTCTTGGGTCTCTCATGTCCGGAAGGCACGCGCAAAACATGCCGATATTGCCGCGCCTAAGGCAGCGCGGCGAGCGATTTGTCAAGGGTTGAGGTCGTAAATCAAGAGGTCAGGCCAAGGTTGTCGAGCACCTCGCTGCCGAACAGCGCGCGGTGGGCGGGGTCAGGAAGAAGCCGGTCGCGCGCCGCGCGCCAGCGGCGAAAATCCTCGCCATAGTCGGCGGCGACGCGCGCTGCATCCAGATGACAGCTTTTGGCCCAGTGGCGCGTGAAGCCGATCCCTTCTGCATCAAGACATTCGACGACGCGGGCATAGGCGTCGGCGGTACGCGGGCTGCGCGGACCGTCGAAATCGATCACTGCATTATGGGTAAAGCGCGCAGGCGCGAGCAGGCCCTGCGCCCGCTCCATGAAGCGGACGGTGACAACGGTCGAGCCGCCGTAGCGTGCATAGACCGCGCAGATGCGTCCGAAGGCGCGCGCAAGGTCGGCACGGTCGATGGTCACCGAGGCGTTGAACAGGTCGGCCAGGGGGCGATGCGTATCGAGCCCCTCGCCCCAACTGCCATAGACCGGCGGCACGTCGATATCGGGGCCGCTGGCATAGCCTTGTTTCATCGCGAATTGGAGCAGCGGACCGCGCGCCCAAGGATAATCGTTGAGCAATCGCCCGAGCAGACTGAGCGCATCATATCCCGCGCCAAGTTGGCCGGCTGTGGCCCGGGGATAATCGTCGCGCCAAGGCTCGCGATAGAGAAAACGCAGCATCACGGGCCGTTTGAACGGTTTGTACGGATTGACGATCATCTGGACGAATGCGGGGTCCTGATCGAGCGCGTAGGCCGCGGAGAAGCGCCGAAAGTCGCCCGCGGCGAGCCAGTCGAGCGCGGCGCGTTCGACCTTGCGCAGATTCTGGATCGGGCGGACAAGGAATTTTGGGACGCTGTCGACGACGAGCGCAGTCACGATACCAAGCGAGCCGACGGGAAGCTGCGCGGCGGCAAATATATTGTCATCGCGCAGCACCGTCGATCCGGTCGCAGCGACAAAGGCGTCGCTCATCACGCCCGCCACGGGCTCGATCCAGTGGATACCCGCGGGCGTCACGATCTGCACCGCACGGATGTGATCCTGGATACCGCCGCGCGCGATCATCGAGCCATGGGTGCCTGTGGCGGATGCGCCCGCGAAGGTCTGGCCGTTGCCCGCACCACTGGTCCACAGCGAACGACCCTGCTCCTCGAATTTGTCCGACACCTCGTCGACAAGCGCCCCCGCCTCGACAAGCATCAAGCCGTCGGCGTCGATGCCGCGCAGGACATCGCTGGCGCCGATCCGGAAGCAGCGGTTGAAACGGCGCGTGTGGAGCAACCAGCTTTGCGAACTGATATTGACGTTCGACGGGGACCATCCCGCACCCAGAGGCCGGACGCGGCGACCCGCCGCTTGCGCTTGTATCAGCCAGTCCTGCACCGATTTCGCCGCAATCGCGACCTCGTCGCGCCCGCGCGCAGCATCGCCGCTGCGCAAGGCAAAGCGTGTCGCCGCCTCGCAGGTGCCCGTGCCATGATAATTGGTCCAGCGTCCCTCGTCGCCGAGCTTGACGATCGGCATCACGCGACCCCCAACGGCAGGATTCCGGCATGCGCGCGCCATGCGACGGTGACGGGCCGCAGGAAACCGAAGGTCGCGATAGCCACGAGCATCTGGCGCCGCGTCGCGAACACACGCACGTCGCACAGGCCGTGATCGGATTCGGGGGTTACGAATGGCTGCGCGGCCTCGGCCGCGAAGCCCCAGCCTTTCAACGTCACAACCATAGATTCTTCGTCGAGCGGCCGTGGATTGGCGATCGACACGAAGATATCGGCCTGTCCCGCCATATATTGGCCGAAAAGCAATATGAAAGCGAGCGCGGCAAACGCCCAACCGAGCCACATCATGCCCCAAATCCCTTCGTTTTCTCCTTGGCCGGTGTTCCGGCTCCGCAACCCGAAGAGCACGCGCAAATTTTCCTGCCCGTTCGTCTCAACTAGCTGTATAGGCGCGCTATGCAAGTCCATCCGTTGATCGAAACCAACGCCGCGCTCGTCGAATTTTGCGACCTCATTCAGGGCAGCGATTTCATCGCCGTCGATACCGAATTCATGCGCGAAAATACTTTCTGGCCAGAGCTTTGCCTGATCCAGGTGGCCGACCGCGACCATGCCGCGGCGATCGACCCGATGGCGCCCGGTATCGACTTAAAGCCCCTGCTCGACCTGCTCGTCGACAATGAGGACATGCTGAAAGTCTTTCACGCCGGCGGGCAAGATGTCGAAATCATCTTTAACCTGACCGGCAAGACGCCGCACCCGATCTTCGACACGCAGATCGGCCAGATGGCGCTCGGTCAGGCCGAACAGGTGGGTTATTCGAACCTCGTCGAGGCCTGGATCGGGCTGCAGCTCGACAAGGGCGCGCGCTTCACCGACTGGAGCCGCCGTCCGCTCGACAAGCGCCAGATCGACTATGCCGTCGGCGACGTGACACACCTTGCCAAGATTTTCCCGATGATGCTCGACAAGCTGATCAAGACCGGCCGCGGTCACTGGCTCGACGAGGAAATGGAAAAGCTCGCCGATCCCGCCAATTACAGCGTCGATCCCGAAAAGGCGTGGCAGCGGATCAAGATCCCGACGCGCAAACTCGACGTGCTTGGCCGCCTGCAGGCCCTCGCGGCGTGGCGCGAGCGCGAAGCGCGGACAAAGAACCTCCCGCGCGGCCGCATCGTCAAGGATGAGACGCTCGCCGACCTCGCCGCACATCCGCCGAAGGATCAGGACGGGCTGGGACGCGTGCGCGGGCTATCAGCAACCTGGCGTACGAATGACATCGGCGGCCGGTTGATGGATGCGATCGCCAGTGCCAAGCCGATGTCGAAGGACGAGATGCCCGATCGCGCGCCGCGCGGTCCGGGCCTCGGCAAGGAAGGTACTTTGGTCGCCGACCTGCTGAAACTGCTTCTGAAAATTCGGGCGCGTGAGCTGAATGTCGCGGCGCGGCTGATCGCGCGCAGCGACGATCTTGAAGCACTCGCGGCGGGCGCCCGCGAAGGCATCCAGATGATGCAGGGCTGGCGCTATGACGTGTTTGGCCATGCCGCGCTCGATCTCGTCGAAGGACGGATGGGTTTCGCCGTCGTCAACGGCAAGCTGGTGATGAGCGAAATCGATCCAAACGCGGCGATTGAAATCTAAAGCAACACCAGCTCTGCCTTCGCATCGAGTGCCTGCGCCAGCACGCGCAGTCGGCGCTCGACCGATTCGCCGGCGAGCTGATGCCAGCCGGCATCGAGGCAAAGCTTCAGCTTGCCGCCGACCAGCGCAATACCGCTTGCCTTCAGCGGCGCCTCGACACCGCCCGTGAGGCGCTGGGCGAGGCGGATCGCAAGCCCCCATTGGCGCGCCCGCGCGAGCCGTTCGGGCGAAACAAGGGTCCCCATCGCCGGGAATTCGGCATCGGCGCCGCCAAAGCCTGCATACAGCGCGCGTGCGAGCAGGATGCGCCCTGGAATATCGATGCTGCGCCAGTTGCCATGCAGGCCGATCTCGGTGCCGCGCTCGGCGCGGAAATCCGGATTCGCCGACCAGGCCACATCGCTGAGCAGGCTTGCCGCGAGCCGGACGCGACTGTCGGCGGGTGCTTCGTCGTCGAACAAAGGCGCGATCCAGTCGGCGATCGCCCGGCCGTGCGGGGCGAAACGCGCGAGGCGCCGTCCCTCGAATTCGGCGGCGACAATCAGCGGGTCCTGCGCGCGCGTCTGCGCATCGAGCGCCTGATACAGCAGCCCCTCGCGAAGCCCCGACGACGACACCGTCATTTCGGGCACGTCGAGGATATTGACCAGCGCGGCGAGCAGCGCCGCCGCATCGGGCAAGGCAGCGGCGCGGTTCGACGCCATGCCGGGGATGGCCCGCAGTTCCTCGAAGCTTAGCCGTTTCGAGGCGCGGATCAGGCGGCGCAGCGCGCTGCGCGGCAAGCTATGCTGGTCAAGCACCGCGAGCGGGTCGCGCGTCAGTTCGAGATCGAGGCGCGACAGCGCACGCCACGAACCGCCGACGAGATAGAGCGGCTGGCCGGTCAGCCCGTCGGGCCAGCCTGCCGCGTTCAGCATCTTGCGGATCGAACGCTCGAATGCCTGATCGCCATCCTTGCGCAGCGCGGGCAGTCGCAGCACGCCGAGCGGGAAGGACGCGCGGCGGCCGACCTTGCCGTCCGACACTTCGGCGAGTTCCAGACTGCCGCCGCCAAGATCGACGGCGATGCCATGCGCGTCGGGGATTGCGGAAAGCACACCGTAACCGGCGGCCTCTGCTTCCTCCTCGCCTGAAAGCAGCCGTATCTGGAGGCCAGCTTCGGCGGCCGCCTTGATGAATTCCGGACCATTGATCGCGTCGCGCACCGCAGCGGTTGCGACGCATTGCACATCCTTCACGTCCATATGCTTTGCGAGCAGCGCGTAGCGGCGGAGCGCGACGAGGCCGCGTTCGGCGTCTTCGGGCGCGATGCGGCCGTCGACGGCGAGACCGCGCCCCAGGCCCGCGGCGACCTTTTCGTTGAAGATCACGGCCGGTGCGCGCGCCGGCCCTTCGTAAACGACAATGCGGACCGAGTTGGAACCGATATCGATGACCGCAGAGCGGTGAACCGCCTGTTTGGATGTACGCAGCGAACCCAAGTCTATTTTCTCAATCTTCGCGCATGTTGAAGGCCAGCGTCGGAACGTCCTGGCGTTTGTGAAGCGCCGTGCCGCGTCCCGAAAGCGACGGATTCGTCATGAAATAATGATGCAAATTGAATGGCTTGTCGCCAGGCATCACGCGCACCGAGGTGCCGTCGGATTGCAGGATCCAACTTTGTTCATTGTCGATGAGGTTCGCGACGAGCACCTGGTCCAATATCTGGTCGTGAACGGTCGGATTCTCGATCGGGATCATATATTCGACCCGGCGGTCGAAGTTGCGCGGCATCCAGTCGGCGCTGCTGATGTAGAGTCTGGCCCCGCGGTGCGGCAGCGGCGCGCCATTCGCGAAAGCCCATATGCGGCTATGCTCGAGAAAGCGGCCAACGACCGATTTGACGCGGATCGTCTCCGACAACCCCGCCACGCCCGGACGCAGGCAGCAGATGCCGCGCACGATCAGTTCGATCGGCACGCCCGCCGCGCTCGCTTCATAGAGTTTGTCGATGATGTCGGGGTCGACGAGGCTGTTCATCTTGGCCCACACCCCCGACGGCATTCCCGCCTTCGCCGCGGCGGTTTCCGCATCGATCAACTCGCAAAGATGCGTGCGCATATTGAGCGGCGACATGGTGATCAGGTCGAGCCGTTCGGGTTCGACATAGCCGGTGATGTAATTGAACAGCTGCGCCGCATCGCGCCCGGCGCGCGGATCGGCGGTGAAGAAGCTGAGATCGGTGTAAATGCGCGCGGTCACCGGATGATAATTGCCGGTGCCGAAGTGGCAGTAGGTGCGATACCCCTGCCCTTCGCGGCGGACGACCATCGAGATCTTGGCGTGGGTCTTCCACTCGATAAAGCCGTAGACGACCTGCACGCCCGCGCGTTCGAGCTGGTTCGCCCAGAGCAGATTCTGCTCCTCGTCGAAACGCGCCTTGAGCTCGACGACCGCGGTCACCGACTTGCCCGCCTCGGCCGCCTCGATCAGCGCACGGATGACCGGCGACTGGTCGCCAGCGCGGTAGAGCGTCTGCTTGATCGCGACGACGTCGGGATCGGCCGCGGCCTGGCGCAGGAAAGCGAGAACGACCTCGAAGCTTTCATAGGGATGGTGGACGAGGATATCCTTGCTGCGGATCGCCGCAAAGCAGTCGCCGCCATGTTCGCGGATACGCTCGGGAAAGCGCGCCGAATAGGCCGGGAATTTGAGGTCGGGCCGATCGACGTCGACGAGCGCCGACAGCGCCGCAAGGCCGATGAAGCCGCCGATCTTGGCGACGATCGCCTCATGGCCCTGAATATCGGCGTTGAGCACTTCGGCAATCTCGCCGGGCATATCGGCTTCGAGTTCGAGCAGGATCACCCGGCCACGGCGGCGGCGGCGGATCGCGGTCCGGAACAGGCGGACGAGATCCTCGGCCTCTTCTTCGAGTTCGATATCGCTGTCGCGGATGATGCGGAACACGCCAAGCGAGCGGATCGTGAAGCCGGGAAACAACAGGTCGCCGAAAATCTCGATCAGATATTCGATCGGCACGAACGCGCTGCCCTGCCCTGGCACCGGGACGAAACGCGGCAGCGCCGCGGGGATCATCACCAGTTCGCGCACCGTCTCTCCATTCGCCTTGCGCTGGAGATCGAAAATAATCCCGAGCCCGCGATTCGGGATGAAGGGAAAGGGATGCGCCGGATCGAGAACCTGCGGGGTCAGAATCGGGAAAATCTGATCGATAAAATACTGGCGCAAGGCGGAGCGCAGCGCGTCCTTATTCGATCCCGTGCCGTGGACGACGATGCCCTGTTCGCCAAGCTGGCGGTGAAGCAACTGCCACTCGCTCTGCTGCTGGTCGACGAGGCGGTTTACCTCGGCCTCGATCTCGGCGAGTTGCTGCCCCGGCGAGCGGCCGTCGGCGGAGGGATCGTCGATCCCCTGCAATTGCTGCCCCTTGAGACCCGCGACGCGGACCATGAAGAATTCGTCGAGGTTGCTGCCCGAAATCGACAGGAAGCGGAGACGTTCGAGCAGCGGATGCGCGGGGTTGCGCGCTTCTTCCATCACCCGGCGGTTGAACGCGAGCCAGCTGAGTTCGCGGTTGAAGAAACGCTCGGGGCCAAAGCTGGGCGGCGTCGGTGCGGTGGCCGAATCATTGTCTGCGCGCAACGATTGTCCAGTCGTCGTCATCTTTCCTGCCTTTCGAGGAGATCGGGGTCGATCAGCCCTTGTGACAGCAATGTTTCACGCGCGAGACGGACGCCGAGACGCCGCCCCTGTTCGAGCGATGCTGCGTCGAGCGCCGCGACGACGCGGTGGATCATCGCATAGCTGCGTTCCATCCGCGGCACGATATAAGAGGCGACGCCCGGCGCCAAGACCACACCGCGCTGCGCAAAGATCGCCTCGATCAGGTCGCGCGCAAGGCAGTCGTCGGGGTCGCCGATCGTCAGCACCGGCACCGCGGCGAGGCGCGAACGAAGGTCAGGCAGCGCGATATTCCATTCCGCTGGCGGTGCGTCGGCGATGATCAGCAGGGGAGAGCCGCTCGCCTGCGCGGCATTCCAGGCGTGGAAAATCTCTTCTTCGGAAACGCTGTCGTGACCGTCGATGACGCGGCCGCCTGTGTCACGGGCAAAGAGCCGACCGATCAGGCTGCGCCCCGATCCGTGCGGCCCGGTGAGCACCGCGGTGCGGACGGGCCAGGTCGCGACATGGCGCAGATAGCGCACGGCATCGGCGTTGCTGATGCCGACGATCAACGGGCCGTCGTTGCTGCCCCCGGCGCTCCAGTCGAGTGGCAGCGCAATCTGTCCCGATACGCGCGCCATCAGCGGCTGATCCGGAGCTGGCCGCCGCCTTCCTGCACCTTGAACCCGCGCGCGGCGAGCGCCGCACCGAGCGCGGCGATATCGCCCCGGAAGCTGACGCGCATCACCGAAGTGCCGCCGAGCGCAAGGCTGGTGGTCGAGGCCGACTGGACGCCTGCGGCGCCCGCGACCGCGCGTTCGGTCGCGGTGACCGAATCGACATCGGGAGAGCTGTACTGGACGGTGAAACTCTGCACCCCGACGGCGGCCGTCGTCGGCACGCTCGCGTCGGTTTCGCTGGGCAGCACATCCGCGTCGGTCGCGACCTCTTCGGGCAAGTCTTCCCTTTCGACCGGCTTTTCGAGGACGAGATAGGTGTCGGTCTTCAGCACGCCCGACGCCAGCGCGCCGGTATAGATGCGATCCATCCGTGCGACCGCCTTTTCCATCATGTCGGGCAGCGCGGCGGCGCTGGGTCCGGTCATGGTGAAGCTGGAGATCAGCTTGCTGTCGGGACCGAAACGCGCGGTAAAATAGCCTTTGATCGGGCCGCCGGGATAGGCATATTCGATGCGTGCGATCGGGATCAGCACGTCGGCGGCGCCATATTGGTCGAGGATCACGCGCCACCAGACGCGGCTGCGGCGGCCGGTCTGTCCCGCGTTGATCAGCAAGGTATCGGCGCCGGTGCCCGCGGTGCGGACGTAATCGATCGCGCTCTGCCCGATATTATATTCGGCCCAGGCGCGCTGCCACGCGCTGCGCTTTTCGAACACCTGCGGAATGCCGTCGATCGAATAGACGGGAATGACGAGCAGCGGCGGCGAACGCAGCGTGCGGCCGCTGACGCCCAGAATCTGGCCGGCGCGGACACGGTCGAACTGCACGCCCAGCCGGGCGACATAGCGGCGCGCGCCGATCTGTTCTTCCTCGACGACGATCGCGGTGACGATGCCGTCGAGCACCGAATCGCCGAGCTTGGGGCCATCGCTGCCGTTCAATTTGCGATAGAGCTGGGTCCAGCCGAGGCGCTGCGCCTCGCGCCAGCCCTTTTCGCGCGCATCGTCGGCATTATCGCCGGTGACGTCGACAAGGATTCCGCTGGCAAGAAAATCGCCGCTGCTGTTGATCGGCGTGATGCCGCGATCGCCGCGCGTAATCTGACCGTCGACCACGCCAACGAGCAGAATCGCGATGAAAAAGCCGAAAAGCGCGGCCCAGCGCCAGTCGCGCGGGCGAAAGGCATCGAGGGTCAGGCGGGGCGCGAAGCGGGGGAAAGCAGCCGAAATCATATAATTCTTGCGCTCTATTCCCTACCTTGGGCGATAAACCTAACTCCGTCATTCCGGCGAAGGCCGGAATCTCATCGCCGCGTTTTGGCGCGATGTCGAGATCCCGGCCTTCGCCGGGATGACGATTGAAGCCTGCCCTACGCGAAAGTCGATGTCACCGACAAGGAAATCATGGCATTTCGTGGCCAGACTCGTTAGTCGCGCTGGCCATGGATTCCAAGCACAACCAACGAGACGGGCAACCCGCCTCCTACACTTATGCCGAGGCCGGCGTATCGATCGAGACCGGCAACGCGCTGGTCCGTGCCATTGCCCCGCTCGCCCGTGCGACGCGCCGCCCCGGTGCCGACGCCGATCTTGGCGGCTTTGGCGGATTTTTCGACCTGAAGGCGGCGGGGTTCAACGATCCGCTGCTCGTCGCGGCGAATGACGGGGTGGGCACGAAGCTGAAGCTCGCGATCGAATCGGGAAAGCATGACGGGGTCGGCATCGATCTCGTCGCGATGTGCGCCAACGATCTGATCGTGCAGGGTGCCGAGCCGCTGTTTTTCCTCGACTATTATGCCACGGGCAAGCTTGATAACAATGTCGCGACCGAAGTCGTTGCGAGCATTGCCGAGGGCTGCAAGCAGGCCGGGTGCGCGCTGATCGGCGGCGAGACCGCCGAAATGCCCGGCATGTATTCGGACGGCGATTACGACTTGGCTGGTTTCTGCGTCGGTGCGGTCGAGCGCGACCAGGTGTTGACCGCCGACAAGGTCGCGGCGGGGGACGTGATTTTGGGGCTCGCGTCGTCGGGCGTGCATTCGAACGGCTTTTCGCTCGTGCGTCGGCTCGCCGCCGACAAGGGGTGGAAGCTCGACCGCCCTGCCCTGTTCGACCAGACTGTCCTGCTGATCGATGCGCTGATGGCGCCGACGCGCATCTATGTGAAGAGCCTGCTCCCGCTGGTGAAGACCGGCCGGATCCATGCGCTCGCGCATATCACGGGCGGCGGGCTGCTCGAAAATATCCCGCGCATCCTGCCGAAAACCCTTCATGCGCATGTCGATGCCGACGCATGGGAGCAGCCGCGCCTGATGGCGTTCCTGCAGGCGCAGGGCAATATCGAGCCCGAGGAAATGGCGCGCACCTTCAACTGCGGGATCGGGATGGCGGTAGTCGTTGCCGAAGCCGACGTCGCCGACGTCACCACCGCGCTTGAAACCGCAGGCGAAACGGTGTTCCGCATCGGCCATATCGCAGAAGGCGAAAAGGGCTGCACCGTGACGGGCAGCGCCGAAACATGGAGCGCGATGGCCGCGTGGAGCGCGACGCATGGGGCGTGAGCGAAAAATAGGGACAGTCCCTATTTGTTGGCGAATGAAGTTCATCAGGGCGATCCGCGCCTTTGCAATAAATAGGGACTGTCCCTATTTTTCGGCGTCGCCGCTTTGAAGGCCAAGGTCGCCGTCCTGATCTCCGGCGCCGGGACCAATATGGCGGCGCTGCTATACGCCGCAAAGGCGGCAAACTGCCCCTATGAGATCGTGCTGGTCGCCAGCAACAATCCCGACGCGCCGGGTCTGACCATCGCCGCCGCCGAAGGCATCGCCACATGGAGCCACTCGCACAAGGGCATGAACCGCGACGCGTTCGATGCGCTGGTCGACGAGCAGTTGCGTGCATCCGGCGCCGAGTTCGTCGCGCTTGCGGGCTATATGCGGATCCTTTCAGACGCATTTGTTGGCCGCTGGACGGGCCGGATGCTCAACATCCACCCCAGCCTGCTCCCGCTCTACAAGGGGCTGAACACGCACCAGCAGGCCATCGACGCGGGCGATAAGTTCGGCGGATGCAGCGTCCATATCGTGACGCCCGGCGTCGACGATGGCCCGGTGCTCGCGCAGACGCCGGTCGCGATCCTGCCGGACGACACGGTCGAAACGCTGGCACGGCGGGTCCAGTTCGCCGAGCATCAGCTTTATCCGGCGACGCTCGCGGCGTTCGTGATGCGCGAGCGGTCGCCCGCCTATCTGCTCGGGCGCGTGCGCGACCTCGCGATGGCGCTGCCCGAGGCGGACGAGGTCACGTCGCACGGCATGCCATGCTTCGGCATCGTCAAGGGCAAGAAATTCGCCTATTTTACCGAAGACCATCACGGCGACGGCAAGATCGCGCTGCTGGTCAAGATCAGCGGCGGCGACGAGCAGGCGGCACTGATCGAGATGGACGAAGATCGCTATTACCGCCCCGCCTATTTCGGCGACGGCTGGGTCGGCATTCGCCTCGACCTCGGCGATACCGACTGGGACGCGATCGGCGAATGGCTGCGCAAGAGCTGGCTCGCGGTCGCGCCGAAGAAGCTGGCGGGATTGATGGGCGTGGCGGACGAATTCTGACGAAAAAGGCCGCCGGATCGCTCCGGCGGCCTCTTCGTTTCGGCTGACCCCTGGGTTTAGCCGACGATTTCTTCGGGCTTGAAGAAATAGGCGATTTCGATCGCCGCATTCTCGTCGCTGTCGCTGCCATGGACGGTGTTCGCCTCGATGCTCTCGGCCAGTTCCTTGCGGATCGTGCCGGGGGCGGCATCCTTGGGGTTGGTCGCGCCCATGATGTCGCGGTTGCGCTGCATCGCGTCTTCACCCTCGAGGACCTGGACGACCACCGGGCCGCTGATCATGAAATCGACGAGTTCGCCGAAGAAGGGGCGTTCCTTGTGGACCGCGTAAAAGCCTTCGGCCTGCTGCCGGCTCATGTGGATGCGCTTCGACGCGACGACGCGAAGGCCGGCGTCTTCCAGCATCTTGGTGACGGCGCCGGTGATGTTGCGGCGCGTGGCGTCAGGCTTGATGATCGAGAAAGTGCGAGTGACCGCCATGGGGGAAGCTCCTGCCTTGTTATAGTTTGCGATGCGCGCGCCTCTAGCCGCGCTTTTGCTGCACTGCAAGGATAGAGCGCGCGGCCGCTACGGCCCCTCCGACCAGCGGCCGTTTTCGTCCTGTTTCCAGAAACGGTTATCGACATCCTCGCGCGCCGAAAGCATGCGCCAGAGCGCGCGGGCGTCATCGATGCGGCTGTTGTCGAAAAGCAGGAAGATGCGTTCGAACCCCAGCGCCTCCTCACGCCACTCACCGTCGGCGAGCGCAACATGGCTCGCACGGTTGGGCGGCGACGGGTCGAGCGCGCCCGCGATCAGGATCGGCTCGACCTCTTCGTCAGGCGACCCCGCGTGGCCGTGCGGCAGGAAACTCGCGGGTTGCAGCGTCCACAGCGCCTCGTCGATCGCCTGACGCTGCATCGCGGGCGCGGCGACCACCAGCAGGCGGTCGCCGTTCGCAAGGATGCGCGTCGCAAGCGCGGGGAGCACCCGTTCGACCGGGTCGCGGGTCAGCCGGTAAAAGTCGACGCGCGCCATGCTCCCCTGCCCCTATCCTGCTTTCTGGCTTGCTTCAGCCTTCGTGGCTGGCGGCGATGTAGCGGTCGAGCAGGCGGACGCCATAGCCGGTCGCGCCCTTCGCCCACACCGGGCCGTCCTTGTCGGCCCATGCCATGCCCGCGATGTCGAGATGCGCCCAGGCGACGCCTTCGCCGACGAAGCGCTTGAGGAACTGCGCCGCGGTGATGGAGCCGCCTTCGCGCGGGCCGATATTCTTCATGTCGGCGATCGGGCTGTCGATCAGCTTGTCGTAAGCCGGCGACAGCGGGAAGCGCCACAGCTTGTTGTTGCTCACCTCGCCCGCCGCGAGCAGGTCGTCCGCGAGCGTGTCGTCATTGGCGAAGATGCCCGCATATTCATGCCCGAGCGAAATCACCATTGCACCGGTCAGCGTCGCGAGATCGACGATCACCTTGGGATTATAGGCGCTCTGCGCCCAGCTGATCGCGTCGCAGAGGACGAGGCGGCCTTCGGCGTCGGTGTTGAGCACCTCGACCGTCTGCCCCGACATGGTGGTGACGACGTCGCCGGGGCGCATTGCATTGCCGTCGGGCATATTTTCGACGAGGCCGACGACGCCGACGACATTCGCCTTCGCCTTGCGGCCCGCGATCGCCTTGATCGCGCCCGCGACCGCGCCGGCGCCGCCCATGTCCCATTTCATCATGTCCATGCCCGCGGCAGGCTTGATGCTGATGCCGCCGGTGTCGAAGGTCACGCCCTTACCGATGAACACGACGGGCGCATCGCCCGGATTGCCGCCGTTCCAGCGCATCGCGAGGAGGCGCGGCGGGCGGGTCGATCCCTGCGCGACGCCGAGCAGCGCGCCCATGCCGAGCGCCTTCATCTGGCGTTCGTCGAGCACTTCGATTTCGACGCCGAGGTCGGCAAGATGCTGGCAGCGATCGACGAACGTCTCCGGATACAGGATGTTCGGCGGCTCGACGACGAGCGTCTGGGTGAGCGCGACGCCATCGGCAATCGCCTCATTTTCGGCCCAGCGGCCGGACAGGTCGCCGTGGGGCGATGCGATCGTCACCGTCTTGAGGCTGGGCTTCGCGGTGTCGGCGAGGCGGGTGCGATAGGTGTCGAGGCGCCAGTTGCGAAGGCGCGCGCCCATCGCAAAGGCGAGCACATCGTCGGCGTCGCTTTCGCCCGTGCTCGCGAAATCGACATGGACCGCGGTCGCGCCGCTCGTCTGCAACTTGGCCGTCAGCGCCGCACCGCCGCGTTCGAGATCCTGTTCGCTGCCCTCGCCGATGCCGACGAGCAGCAGGCGCTTCGCCTGTTCGCCGTCGATCGCCGCGGTTTCGGCGATCGCGCCGGCGGCGCCGTCGAAACGCGCTTGCGCCGCCGCGGCGCCGAGCAATGCGCCGAGCGCGCCGGCCTCGCCCTTGCGGACGGGAAATGCGACGACGTCGGCAGACGCATCGATTTGCGCGACAAACTGAATGTCCATGCCTTAACTTTCTCATGCGATGATTGATTGGAACGTGGCGGACCGATAGGGGTTTCGCCTGCGAGTTGCAAAAACAAAGCAGCCGGTCCAAGCCGGGTGGACGCTAGATAAGGTGTGGGACAAAGATATCAAATGAGCTGGGCTTTGTTCCATCGGGCAGCGCGTGCGCGGCCGTTCTGGCTGGCGACGGCGAGCGGCGCGGCCTTGGCCGCCTGCCCCGTGCTGGCCCAGTCGAGCGACGAATCGGCCCCGTCGGCAGAGGTCATGGGGCAGCCCGACCTGCAAACGCCGGACATCGTCCCGACGACGATCGATGCCCCGGCGGTCGAGGCCGAAGACCAGATCGGTTTCGCCGCCGATGCGATGAATTACGACAGCGACGCCGAAGTCGTCATTGCCGAAGGCAATGTCCAGATGAACCGCGAAGCGATCGAGATGCGCTCCGACAAGGTGACCTGGGACCGCAAGACGGGCAAGGTTTTCGCCGAGGGCAATGTCGTCATCAAGAATCCCGAGGGCGATACCGCCTATGGCGACAAGATCGAACTGACCGACACGCTGCGCGACGGTGTCGTCGAAAACCTTCTCGTCGTTCTTGATAATGGCTCGCGGATGGCTGCGGCCAAAGGCACGCGGTTCGAGAATGGCAACATCGAGCTGGAAAATGCTGCCTATACGGCGTGCTCGGTTGAGGATTCAGAGGGTTGCCCAAAGAATCCGAGCTGGCAGATCCGCGCTGTCCGCGTCACCTACGACAAGGCAAAAAACAAGATCCGTTACAAGGGTGCGCGCGTCGAGATATTCGGTCTGCCGCTGATCCCGCTGCCCGGCCTAAGCCACCCCGCGAACAGCGAGGCCGGAAGCGGCATATTGGTGCCTGAAATCCGGCTCGACCGCAGCAACGGCTTCGAAATCGCGGTGCCTTATTATATCCGCCTCGCGTCCGATCGCGATGTCACAATCACCCCCCACATATACACCAGCGCGGCGCCGATGATCGAGGGCGAGTTCCGCGCGCTGACCGACATCGGGTCGTTCCGCATCAACGGCTATGCGACCTATGGCTCGCTCGTCCCGTTGATCGGCGAGGACCCCGATAGCGAAAAGCGCTTCCGCGGCTATCTCGAAAGCGCGGGCAAATTCCAGTTCGACCCGCGCTGGAGCCTGACCTATTCGGGCCGCATCGCGACCGACCGCACCTTCATGCGCCGCTATGACATCAGCCGCGACGATCGGCTGCGCTCGACCTTCGAGCTCGAGCGGATCGGCAGCAATTCCTACCTCTCGATCGCCGGCTGGGCGACGCAGACGCTGCGCGTCAACGACGTTCAGGGTCAACAGCCGATCGCGCTGCCGATCATCGACTATCGCCAGCGCTTCGCCGACCCGATCCTCGGCGGCCAGCTCGAACTGCAACTCAACACGCTCGCGATCGGCCGCACCGAAGGCCAGGATACGCAGCGTGCCTTTGCCGGCGCCCGCTGGGATTTGCGCGGGCTGACCGGGCTGGGTCAGGAAGTCACCCTGACCGCCTTGGTGCGCGGCGACGTCTATCACAGCGACGAGAATCTGCTGACCGCGATCCCCGGCTACCGCGGCAAGTCGGGCTGGCAGGCGCGCGGGATCGCCGCGATCGCCGCCGACATGCGCTGGCCGTTCGTCGGCGAATTCATGGGAGGCACGCAGACGCTGACCCCGCGCGTCCAGCTCGTCGCGACCCCGCCGATCAAGAATCTCGACATTCCGAACGAGGATTCGCGCGCCTTCGACCTTGAGGACGGCAATTTGTTCGCGATCAACCGTTTCAACGGCCACGACCGGTTCGAGGACGGCGCGCGCATCACCTATGGCGTCGAATGGAATTACAGCCGGCCGGGATTCAATATCAGCAGCGTCGTCGGGCAAAGCTACCGCCTGTCGGACAAGCCCAGCCTGTTTCCCGACGGCACGGGGCTGACCGATCGGACGTCGGACATCGTGGGACGTACGACGGTAGCCTATCGCGATTTCCTGCGCCTGACCCACCGCTACCGGCTTGACAAGGATAATCTGGCGATCCGCCGCAACGAATTCGACGCGACGATCGGCAGCCGATCAACCTATGCCGTGCTCGGCTATTCGCGGCTCAACCGCGACATCCTGCTGCTCGGCGAGGATTTGCAGGACCGCGAGGAAGCGCGCGTCGGCGGGCGTGTTGCCATCGCCAGCAACTGGTCGATCTTCGGATCGGCGATCGTCGATTTGACGCAGCAAAGCGACGATCCGCTGAGCAGCGCCGACGGCTTCGAGCCGATTCGTCACCGTTTGGGCGTCGCCTATGACGATGATTGCCTGTCGATCGCGCTGACTTGGCGCCGCGACTATGCCGACACCGGCGACGCGCGGCGCGGCAACAGCTTCTCGTTCCGCGTCGCGTTCCGGAATTTGGGGTTCTGACGTCGGCTCACGACCAGAAGCAGCCATCCCTATCATCGTCATCCCGGCGAAGGCCGGGATCTCACCCTCCCGCCCTGACGCACCGGCGAGATCCCGGCCTTCGCCGGGATGACGGATAAGGGAAGGTCCGCTCCCCACCCCAAAGCCGCCATCCGCCTTTGAAAAAGTGCTTTCCTACATTCGTCGGCTGTGCCAGCCTTCATGTCAGCTCTTTCAAATTGCAGGTAAAAGTGGTCGCTGCCGGGATGCCGGATTCGGCCAGGGTCCGGATGTCATCTGTCGGTCGAGCGCGACAAATGGGGCACTGCAATAGGGTGACCTTTCCTGACCTTTGGCATGATGGCCCGGCGCATGCGCCGACCGTATCGCGGCCCCGGCCCGGGATAACCGAAAACGACAAGGGCGGCTCACCGCCCCAGAGCGGCCGCGCGCCCCGCAAAGCGCGGCTTTTTCTGCCTTGTTGCGCTATGCCAGCTTCAGGACCGTTCTTTCATCTCGTCGATATGTTGTCCCCCGCTTGAAGTTGTCAAAGAACACATCCCCCTTGCACATGAATATCGTTCATCTCCTTTAATGCCCAAAGCCAACGCCTCTCTCGCTCAGCCTAGGTTCAGCGTCTGAAACCTAATCTCCGTCGATCAAACGGTCTATATGGCGGATTGCGCTGGACCATCGGGCGTATCCGCTGATACGGAGCGTCCGGACTTTCTCGAATAGGGTAAAGATGACCAAATTTTCGACCATGACCGGCCTGATCGCGCTGGCTGCCGTTGGCGTAACGCCCGTGCTGGCGCAGACCGTTGCCGACAACGAAGTGCCCACGACCAGCCTCAATATCCCCGGCAATGTGCAGCTTTTCGGCGATGCAAAGCCGAACGTCTATCGTCCCTCCGCCACCGTGAATGGCGAGATCATCACCGCGACCGACATCGAACAGCGCATGGCGCTGATCCGGATCGCCAACAACAATGTCGAATTGCCGCCCGAGGAAATCCAGCGGCTGCGCAACCAGGTGTTCAGCAACCTGATCGACGAAAAATTGCAGATTCAGGAAGCCAAGGCGGCCGACATCACGATCGACGAGAATGTCGTCAACGACCAGTTCGCCCGTTTGGCGACGCGCTTCAAGCAGACGCCCGATCAGTTTGCGACCTATCTCGCATCGAAAGGTTCGTCGGCGGCAGCGGTCAAGCAGCAAATCCGCGGCGAGTTCGCCTGGGATCGCCTGTTGTCGCGCAATATCCAGTCGACCACCAACGTGTCGACCGAAGAGGTCAAGATCGTCGCCGACCAGATGACCGGGACCAAGGGACAGGATGAGTTCCACCTGGGCGAAATCTATCTGTCGACCACACCCGAAACCGCCGCCGCCGTTACGGAGAATGCGACGAAGATCATCCAGGCATTGCAGGCGGGCGGCAGCTTTGCCGCCTACGCCAGGCAGTTTTCGGAAGCATCGACCGCCGTCGTCGGCGGCGACCTCGGCTGGGTAAAGGCCGGCCAGCTGCCCGGATCGATGGGTGAAGCCGCGACCCAGATGCAGCCCGGTCAGCTCGTCGGCCCGATCGAGGTACCCGGCGGTGTTTCGATCATGCTGATGATCGACCGGCGCCAGGTGCTGACCGCCGATCCGCGCGATGCCATCCTCAGCCTGAAACAGATTTCGCTCGATTTCCCGGCGGGAACCACGCCCGCAAAGGCCTCGGATCTGGCGAGCCAGTTTGCCGAAAAGACGCGCGGTATTGCGGGCTGCGGCGCCGCCGACGCGGTGGCGCAGAGCCTGGGTGCGAGCGTCGTGTCGCGCGACAATATCGAGATGCGCGCGCTGCCCGCCCCGCTGCAAGCGACGCTGGCCAGTCTGCAGATCGGCCAGACGACGCAGCCGTTCGGCGCCGCGAACGAGGGGGTCAGCGTTCTTGTCCTCTGTGGCCGCGACATGCCGCAGACTGCCACCGCCCCGAACCTCGAGCAGATCGAACAGAAATTGCTGGAAGACAAGGTCAACAAGCGGGCCCAGCGCTATCTGCGCGACCTGCGCCGGGATGCCGTGATCGAATATAGCTGATTCTATGTCTGACATGAGCAATCGACAGCCGATCGCGGTCACCATGGGTGACCCGGCCGGCGTCGGCCCCGAAGTCACGGCCCGCGCCTGGGCGGCGCGCCGCGAAAACAATCTGCCTCCCTTTGTCGCCATCGGCGATGCCGCGGCGATCGCGGCCGTCTGGGACGGCCCGGTCGCGCGCGTCGGCGATATGGACGAGGTGGTCAGGGCCTTTGGCAACGCCCTGCCCGTCTGGCATCTGGAAGACAGCGGTCCACTGACCCCCGGTGTGCCGACCGCTGCGGGAGCGACCTGCGCGCTGCATGCGCTCGAGACCGGGATCGGGCTGACCCGCAACCAGGCAAGCTCGGCGCTCGTCACGGGTTCGGTCTCCAAATATGCGCTGCACGGCATCGGCTATACGCATCCGGGGCAGACCGAATTCATCGCCGAACGCTGCGGCGTCACCGCGACCAATGCGGTGATGATGCTGGCAGGGCCGTCGTTGCGCGTCGTGCCGCTGACCGTGCATATCCCGCTGTCCGAAGTGCCCGAACGGCTGACGATCGAGTTGATCGTCGCCAAAGCGCGGATCGTCGCCCGCGGTCTGCGCCGCGATTTCGGCATCGATGCGCCGCGCATCGCGCTCGCCGGGCTCAATCCCCATGCCGGGGAAAGCGGGCAATTGGGCAACGAAGAAGAGCGCATCATGGCGCCTGCCATCGCGCAACTGGCAGAGGACGGGATCATCGTCGATGGTCCATTTGCCGCCGACGGCCTGTTCGCCCCTGCGGTTCGCGCGAACTATGACGCATTGCTGTGCCCTTATCACGACCAGGCACTGACCCCGTTCAAGGCGCTGCATTTCCACGACGGGGTCAATCTGACGCTCGGCCTGCCGATCATCCGCACGTCGCCCGACCATGGCACCGCGTTCAATATCGCAGGCACTGGCGTCGCCGATCCGGGGCCGACGATCGCCGCGATCGCGATGGCAGCCCAGCTTGCCGCCGCGCGCGAGCGCAGCTACGTGCCGGCGAAGTGAGGGTCGAACCCCAGGTTCCGCTTCCACCGCTTCGCGAAACGGTGCGCGCCCATGGCCTGCAGGCGAGCAAGGCGCTGGGGCAGAATTTCCTGTTCGATGAACAATTGCTCGATCGCATCGCGGCGATCCCCGGCGATCTGGACGGTGCCACGGTGTTCGAGGTCGGTCCCGGTCCGGGCGGGCTGACGCGCGCGCTGCTGCGCGCGGGCGCGAAGGTGATCGCGGTCGAGCGCGACGACCGCTGCCTGCCTTTGCTCGCCGAGCTTGGCGATGCCTTTCCGGGACAGCTCACGGTGATCGCCGACGACGCAATGGCGGTCGATGTCGATGCGCTGACCGGCGGCGCGCCTTACCATATCGTCGCCAACCTGCCCTATAATGTCGGCACCGCGTTGTTCACGCGCTGGCTGGAGCCCGCGGGATGGCCGCCGCGCTGGCTGTCACTGACGCTGATGTTCCAGCTTGAGGTCGCCGAGCGCATCGTCGCGCCGGTCGGAGCGGACGCTTACGGACGACTGGCGGTGCTCGCCCAGTGGCGCTCGACCGCGAAGATCGCGATGAAAGTCCATCGCTCGGCCTTTACCCCGCCGCCGAAAGTGATGTCGGCGATCGTCCATGTGACGCCCGCCGACCAGCCCGAGGGGGTCAACCCGAAGCTGCTGTCGAAGCTGACCGAAAAGGGATTTGGCCAACGGCGCAAGATGCTGCGCCAGAGCCTGAAAGGCGTCGAGAATGCGGTTGTCACGGCCGAGGCGCTGGGCATCGATCCGACGCGGCGCGCCGAGACGGTCAGTGTTGGCGAGTGGGTGGCACTGGCAAAGGCGCTGGGCGCCTAGCCTACAATCAATTCTTGTTGCTGGTCGTCCCGACGGTTGCGACCACCGGCTTTGGTACCAGCACTTCGGCGGCGACGACGCGCTTCGACACACTCGAGGCAATCGTCTTTTCCAGCGCCGCGACCTGCGGGCATTTATCGCCGCAAACGCGTTCGGCCTCCGCGAGCTTTTCGCGCGCAAGTTCGAGCGCGCCCTTGTCGGCGAGCGCCTCGCCCTGCCCGGTCAGCGCGACAATATCGTTCGGTTCGAGGACGAGCGCCTCGCGATAGAGGCCGATCGCCTTGCCCGGAAGTCCCTGCGCACGCGCGACCTGTGCCAGCGCGATGATCGCCGAACGGTTGCGCGGGTCGGCGGCGAGCGCCGATTCGTAAAAACCGATGGCGGCGTCGAGGTCGCCAGCGTCCTGCGCCTTGTGGCCTTCCTGCTGAAGCGCGATCGACCGCGGGAAAATATCGTTGTCGGCGCGCTGCGCATCGGACGCCGTAGGCAGGCTGGCGAGGATCGCACCCGCAGTTAGAGCCAAAAAGCCGACGCGCATTACATTCTCCCATCGCTTCATTGCAGGCGATGCTAACATGGTGCCGTCAGTCGTGCGAGAAAAAATCCGTCGCATCCGTCATGGCCCGGCGTGAGCAGAAAACCGCTGCCCGCTGCGCGCCCGACGCCCTCCGCAAGATAGCCGCTGTCGGCCGTCCAGCCGGGATGCCGCTTCAGAAAATCGTCCACCTGTGCCCGCCCCTCGCGCGTGATGATCGAGCACACAGCATAGAGAAGTTTGCCGCCCGGCGCCACCAGCGCGGCACCAATGTCGATCAGCTTCGCCTGCTCGGCGACCTGGCGGTCGAGCCGCGCGGGGGTCGAGCGCCAGCGCAGTTCGGGGCTGCGCCGCCAGGTGCCGCTGCCCGAACAGGGTGCGTCGACGATGACGCGGTCTGCCTTGCCCATCCGGTCGGCGAGCATCGCGCGTTCCTGCCCCGGGTTGAGCAGCAGCGTTTCGATCGCCGTGGCCCCGGCACGGTGCGCGCGCGGCGCCAGTTGCTGAAGCCGTGCCCGGTTGGTGTCGCAGGCGAGGATCGCGGCTTCGTCATTGGTCGCCGAGGCGATGGCGAGCGTCTTGCCGCCGGCGCCCGCGCACAGATCGATCACCAGTTGCCCGGCTTCGGCGCCCAGCCCGGCGGCGGCAAATTGGCTTGCGGCGTCCTGCACCTCGAACTGCCCCTCGGCATAGGCGCTATGCTGAACGGCGGCGGTTTCGCCGGGCAGGCGCCAGCCGTCGGTCAGGCCGCTGATTGTTTCGCCCTCGGGGAAGATCATCGCCAGTTCGTCGCGGCTCGAACGCAGACGGTTGGCGCGCAGGTCGAGCGGCGCCCGCTCCAGCATCGCGTCGCGCTCGGCCTTGCCGACCAGCGGGTCGAATAATTTGATCAGCGCGGGGGTGGCGAGCCCGGTTTCGGCGCGCGGTTCGTCGGCGCCGATCGCGGCCGGGCCATAGGATGCCCCGTCGAACAGCGCGGCAAGCTCCGGGTCTGCATCGGCAAGCGCGAGCATCGCGGCGCGGCCCGACGCGGGCGCCGAGCGCACCCTGCGGATCGCATCATAGACGAGGCCGCGGATCGCGCGACGATCCTTTGACCCGGCATAGCGGCGCGCGCGCATCGCTTCGGCAAAGATGGCATCGGCGGGAGCGCCGCCATCGCGCGCCGCCGCCGCGATGACGTCGAGGATCTCGATGGCGGTCTGAACGCGCGCAGCGGGGGTCATAAGTTCAACCTTTCTTCCCCGTCACTGCGAGGAGCGAAGCGACGAAGCAATCCAGCGTCACTATCCGCTCTGGAATGTTTCAATGCACTCGCAATGACGACGGGACGGATTATCCCGCCGGATAGTTCGGCGCTTCGCGCGTGATCGACACATCATGGACATGGCTTTCGCGCAGGCCCGCGTTGGTGATGCGGACGAATTTGGCGCGCTCGCGGAAATCCTTGAGCGTGCGGCTGCCGGTATAGCCCATCGCCGCCTTAACGCCGCCGACCATCTGGTGGATGACATCCTTCGCGGGCCCCTTGAACGGCACCTGGCCCTCGATGCCCTCGGGAACCAGCTTCATCTGGTCCTTGATATCCTGCTGGAAATAGCGGTCGGCCGAACCGCGGGCCATCGCGCCGACGCTGCCCATGCCGCGGTAGCTTTTGTACGTTCGGCCCTGATAGAGGAAGGTTTCGCCCGGCGCCTCGGCGGTCCCCGCAAGCATCGATCCGACCATCACGCTCGATGCGCCCGCCGCAAGCGCCTTGGCGATGTCGCCCGAGGTGCGCAGGCCGCCATCGGCGATGACCGGCACGCCCAGCTTGGCGGCCGCCTCGACGCTGTCGAGGATCGCGGTGAGCTGCGGCACGCCGACACCCGCGACGATGCGCGTGGTGCAGATCGAGCCGGGGCCGATGCCGACCTTCACCCCGTCCGCGCCCGCGTCGATCAGCGCGCGCGTCGCATCGCCCGTCGCGACGTTGCCCGCGAGCACCTGGACGCGGTTCGACAATTTCTTGATCCGTGCGACGGTCTCGCCGACGCCCTTGCTATGACCGTGCGCGGTGTCGACGACGATCAGGTCGCATTCGGCATCAAGCAGCGCCTCGGCGCGCTCGACGCCGCTGTCGCCGGTGTTCGTCGCCGCCGCGACGCGCAGGCGGCCGCTGGCGTCCTTCGTCGCATCGGGGAAATTCACCGCCTTTTCCATGTCCTTGACGGTGATCAGGCCGATGCAATGATAATCATCGTCGACGACGAGCAGCTTTTCGATGCGGCGCTGATGGAGCAGCTTGCGCGCCTCGTCCTGCCCGACGCCGGCGCGAACCGTCGCGAGATTTTCGGCGGTCATCAGTTCGCGCACCGGCTGGCCGGGATTATCGGCAAAGCGCACGTCGCGGTGGGTCAGGATGCCGACGAGCTTGCCCCCTGTCTCGACGACCGGGATGCCCGAAATCCGGTGTTGGTCCATCAACGCGATCGCATAGGACAGCGGCGCGTCGGGGGTGATCGTGATCGGGTTGACGATCATGCCGCTTTCGAAGCGTTTGACCTGGCGCACCGCTGCGGCCTGTTCCTCGATTGTCAGATTGCGGTGGAGGACGCCGATGCCGCCGATCTGCGCCATCAATATCGCCATGTCGGCCTCGGTCACTGTGTCCATCGCCGAGGACAGGATCGGGATGTTGAGGCTGATTTCGCTGGTGAGCTGCGTCGAGAGGTTGGCGTCCGACGGCAGGATGTCCGACGCGCCGGGCACCAGCAGCACATCGTCGAAGGTCAGACCGGTGATGATTTCCATGGGTGCCACTTTCTGGTGCGGGCGGCGCCTGTCCCGGCTGTTCGGGGCGGCACGCGCGATTCGTTTGGTGGCGGCCCATGTAACCAGTCGCGCGCGGGCGCGCCAGTGGGTGACGAACGATTATTTCGCGTCGCGCCGATGCGTGGCGAGGGCAGGGAAAAGTGAGGCCGGAGGCGGAAAAATGTAACCGGTTGCATTGCCTTGGGCCGCTCGTTAGACCGCTGCGCATAACATAGTTTCGGCGAAGAGGATATTCCGGATGAACATGCCCAGTCAGGCGACCACGAATGGCGGCGGTCGCTCCAATGCGATGGCGGCCTTTGCGGCAGTGACCGTCTTGTTTTTCGCCTGGGGCTTCATCACGTCGCTGATCGATCCGCTCGTCGCCGCGGTGAAGGGCATTTTCACGCTGAGCGACGCCGAGGCACAGCTGTCGGCCTCGGCCTTCTTTATCGCTTATGGCCTGATGTCCTTTCCCGCCGCCGCGCTGATCGCGCGCTTCCATTCGGTGCCGTCGATCCTGACCGCGCTGTCGACGATGGTCGTCGGCTGCCTCGTCATGCTCGCTGCGGCGAACCTTGCGGTTTACCCGCTGGTCCTTGCAGGCCTCTTCATTCTTGCAAGCGGCATCACCATCCTCCAGGTCGCGGCGAACCCGCTCGCCGCGGCGCTGGGCGATCCGAAACGCAGCCATTTCCGGCTGACTTTCAGCCAGACATTCAACAGCTTCGGCACTTTCCTCGGCCCGCTGATCGGCGCACATCTGTTCCTCGAAGGCGTCGAGGTTAAGGAAGGCACGGTGGTCACCGAGGCGGTGCGCGCGCAGGCGCTCGGCGGGATCGATTCGGCCTATTTCTGGATTTGCGGCCTGATCATCGCGCTGCTGATCTTTTTCTGGGTCAGCCGCCGCATCGTCAACGACGCGGTGCCGCCCGCGCCGCTCGGCGAGCGTGCCGGGATGGGCGAGTTGATCCGCGAGGCCTTTTCGTCGCGCTGGGCGCTGCTCGGCGGGCTCGCAATCTTCCTCTATGTCGGCGCCGAAGTCGCGATCGGCACGCAGATGGCGCTGTTCCTCAACAGCGATGCGATCTGGGGACAGTCGGACGCCGCCTTTGGGACGTTCGGCTGGATCATGGGGAACGACGGCGTTCCCGGCGTTTCGCTTCAGGAGGCCGGAAAGGCCGTGGCGCTATATTGGGGCGGTGCGATGGTCGGCCGCGCAATCGGATCGGTGCTGCTCGCGCGCTTCTCGGCGTCGAAGATGCTCGCGCTGTTCACCGCGCTCGCCGCCCTGCTCTGCCTTTATATCGTCTTTGTCGGCGGCGTGACGGCCGGCTTCGTCGCGCTGTCGATCGGGCTGTTCAATTCGATCATGTTCCCCGTGATCTTTACCCTGACGCTCGAACGCTCGACCGCGCGCGCCGAAGCGACGTCGGGGCTGCTCTGCACCGCGATCGTCGGGGGGGCGGTGATCCCCTATTTCATTGGCCTGCTGTCGGGCACGGTCGGCTATGCCGCCGCGCTGATCCTTCCCGCCGCCTGCTATGCCGCACTGTGCGTCTTCGCCTTCGCCGCGGGGCGCGCGCCTGCGCGCCAGGCTAACGCAGGCGTCACCGTTCACTGAGGCCCGAAGAACGAGGGAGCCATGGCCGGACTGTCGATCCAGGGTGCACGCAAGCGCTTCGGCACCACCGAGGTACTGAAAGGCGTGTCGATCGACGTCGCCGACGGCGAGTTCACGGTGATCGTCGGCCCCTCGGGATGCGGCAAGTCGACGCTGCTTCGGTCGGTCGCGGGGCTGGAGGAGCTGACCGGCGGCAGCATCGTCATCGGCGACCGCGACGTGACGGACCTGCCGCCGTCGGAGCGCGGCATCGCGATGGTGTTCCAATCCTACGCGCTTTACCCGCATCTGACGGTGCGCGAAAATATGGCGTTCGGGCTGAAGATCGCGAAGATGGCGAAGGCCGAGATCGCAGAGGCCGTGCGGCGCGCGGCCGAGATATTGAACATCGAGACGCTGCTCGATCGCAAGCCTGCCGAGTTGTCGGGCGGTCAGCGACAACGCGTCGCGATCGGCCGCGCGATCGTGCGCCAGCCGCAAATCTTCCTGTTCGACGAGCCGCTATCGAACCTCGACGCCGATTTGCGCGTCCGGATGCGTTATGAGTTCGCGAGCCTGCACCGCCAGCTCGGCACGACGACGCTCTATGTCACCCACGACCAGGTCGAGGCGATGACGCTCGCCGACCGCATCATCGTCTTGCGCGACGGACGGATCGAACAGGTGGGCACGCCGCGCGAGCTTTATGCTCGGCCGGCAAATATCTTCGTCGCGCAGTTTCTCGGCACACCCCGGATGAATATCCTGCCCGCGACAATGGCGGACGATGGACGAGCCAAACTCGACGACGGCCGCAGCATCGCCCTGCCCTCGATTGCGGCACCATTGGCCGCCGGAACGCCGCTGTCGATCGGAATCCGGCCCGAGGATATCGCGATCGGCGAGGCGCCCGACGCGCTGCCCTTCACGATCCGCTTTATCGAGCGGCTCGGCGGGCTCGCGACGCTGCATCTGGGCTGGCGCGAGGGCGGCGAGCCGATCGCGTGCCAGCTGCGCGACGACGGTAGCCTTGAGGAGGGCGCCACGGTCCTTGCCTCGCTGCCGCCCCCGCATCTTCACCTGTTCGGCGCCCATGGTCGGGCGCTCGGGGCAACAGGGGAATGACCTTGCAATTTGGACGTGTAACCGGTTACGCTCCCAGTGTTTCCGCGCCCGGCAAAGATAAAAATAGAGAGTCGCGACAGCGACTTGGCGCCATTTGAGGGAAAGGGGCCCGACCGCATGGCTACATTGAGGGACGTCGCCCGCGAAGCGGGGGTTTCGGTGGCGACGGCATCGCGGGCAATCAATGGGCTCGGCAATGTCACGGCGCCGACGAAAGCCGCGGTGATGGCGGCGGTAAAAAAACTGAATTTCGTGCCCCACAGCGGCGCGCGCAGCCTGACGCGGCGCAAGACCGACACCGTCGGCGTCATCCTGCCCGACCTGTTCGGCGAATTCTTCTCCGAAATCATCCGCGGCATCGACCTGGTTGCGCATGAATCGGGCATGCACCTCCTTCTAGGTAACATGCACGGCAGCACGCATGAGACCGCCGCGGCGATCGCGGCGATGCGCGGGCGCGTCGACGGGCTGCTCGTGATGCCGCCCGACCTGAAGCCCGAACTGCTATCCGACTATCTCGACCCCGCGCTGCCGACGGTGCTGCTCAATTATGACGCGGGCTCGCTCGACCTCCCCTTCGTCGCAGTCGACAATTATCGCGGCGCCTATGCGATGACCGAGGCGCTGCTCGAACGCGGAGCCCGCCAGATCGTCCATATCGCGGGACCGAAGCACAACCGCGACGCGCGCGACCGCCAGCGCGGCTTTGTCGATGCGATGACAAAGATCGCGCGAATTTCCAATCCCGCGATCCTGCCCGGCGACTTTTCGGAAGAAAGCGGCGCCGAGGCCGGGCGCATGCTGGTGCAGGGACAGCTTCCCGCCGACGCGGTCTTCGCGGCGAACGACCAGATGGCAGTCGGGCTGATCGCGCAGCTCGCCAAAGCCGGCAAGTCGGTGCCGGGTGACGTCATGGTGGCGGGATTCGACGACATTCCGCTCGCGCGGCACCTCAACCCGTCGCTGACGACGATGCAGGTCAAGATCGACCGGCTGGGGTCGACCGCGATGATGATGTTGCTGCGCATATTGCGCGGCGAAACGCTGGGCGGCGCGAGCGCGACGATCCTGACCCCGACGCTGGTCGCGCGGGGCACCACGGGCGGCGCGCGCGCCGAGGCACCGCAGGCGATGACCGCGCAGCCATGATATGTTCGGGCGCCCCATGCGACTGACGCGGCGCCAGATGACGGGCGCGCTCGCGGCGCTTCCCCTGCTTCCCGCGCTGACAACATGCGCGGCACGCAGCGACGCCGCGCTGACCATGTGGGCGATGGGCAATGAGGCCGCGAGCCTGCCCGACCTGCTGAAAACGATCGATTGGCCCGCGAACGCTCCGCCGATCACCGTCCAGCCGCTGCCCTGGACCGCGGCGCACGAAAAATTGCTCACTGGCTTCGCGGGCGGGTCGCTGCCCACGGTGGGGCAGGTCGGCAACAGCTGGATCGCCGAACTTGCCGCAATCGGTGCGATTGCACCGGTTCCGAAGAGTGCGGTGGGGCTGCTCGAAGACCAGTTCGGCGCGGTGGTCGAAACCAACCGCATCGCGGGACAGGCCTGGGCGATCCCCTGGTATGTCGACACACGGCTGCAATTCTACCGCAAGGATTTGTTCGGACGCGCCGGATATGACGCTCCGCCAGCGGACTGGGTCGGATGGAAGACGGCGCTGCACAAGGTGAAGTCCCAGGCCGGCGCGGGCAATTACGCGCTGCTCTATCCGCTCAACGAATATGAGCAGTTGACGACGCTCGCGCTGTCGGCGGGCGCCCGAATGCTGCGCGACGAGGGCGCGCGCGGCGCCTTTTCGGACCCCGAATTCAGAGAGGCGCTCGCCTTTTACAAGTCGCTGTTCGACGAGGGGTTGGCGCCGCCCGCATCGATGGCCCAGATATCCAATGTGTGGGACGAGTTTGCCAAGGGTTATTTCAGCCTGTTCCTGTCGGGCCCGTGGACGATCGGCGACATGAAAGCCCGCCTCGCCCCCGATATGCAGACCAACTGGGCGACCGCACCGAACCCCGGGCCCGATGGCATCGGATCGGCGGCACCCGGCGGATCGAGCCTCGTCGTGTTCGCGGGCAACAATCATGACGATGCGGGGTGGGATCTGGTGTCGCAGCTGATGGCGCCCGCCGCACAGCTCAAGCTCCAGCGGCTCACCGGCGACTTGCCTGCGCGACGGTCGGTGTGGACGAAAGCGGGGCTGGCGGACGATCCGATCGTCGCCCCCTTTGCGATGCAGCTCGAGCACGCCACGCCGCTACCCAAGGTGCCCGAATGGGAACGCATCGTCACCGAAATGCAGATCGTCGCCGAGCGCATGGTACGCGGCCAGTATAGTGTCGGTGACGCCGTGAAAGAGATCGACATTCGCGCCGACCGCTTGCTCGAAAAGCGGCGCTGGATGCTGGAGAAAGGCCGCATGCTGTGAGCGCGGCAGCGCGGGCTCGCGAAGCGCGTGCAGGCTGGGCGATGTCTTCGCCCGCGCTTGCCGCGATCACCCTCTTCTTCGCCCTGCCGGCCATCGCGTCGCTGGCTTTGAGCTTTACCGATTTCGACATTTATGCGCTCGCCGATATCGGCAATCTGCGCTTCGTCGGGTTCGAAAATTATGAAAGGCTGCTCGGTAACCCGCTGTTCTGGAAAGCGGTGACCAACACATTGCTGTTCGTGGGCTTCGGCGTGCCCTTCATCGTTGCGCTGTCGCTGTTCGCGGCGATGCTCGTCAATTCACGCTGGCTCAAATGGCGGCCGGTGTGGCGCGTCGCATTGTTCGCGCCTTATGTGACGACGCTCGTCGCGACCGCTGTCGTGTGGCGCTATCTGCTCCACACGCGCTACGGCCTCGTCAATTACATGCTCTCGCTGTTCGGGATCGCGCCGATCGACTGGCTCGGCGATCCGCATGCGTCGCTGCCCGCGATTCTGATCTTCGTCGGGTGGAAGACTTTCGGCTATAATATGATCATCTTCCTCGCCGCGCTCCAGACGGTGCCGCGCGAGCTCGACGAGGCGGCGCGGATCGACGGCGCGGGCTGGTTCACCCGCCTGCGCCACGTCACCCTGCCCGCGATTGCCCCCACCGTGCTGCTGGTGTCGGTGCTGACCGTCGCGGGCATGTTCCAGCTGTTCGCCGAACCCTATGTGATGACGCAGGGCGGCCCCGCCCAGTCGACCGTCACCATCCTCTATTTCATGTATGAGGAGGGGTTCAAATGGTGGAACCTCGGGTCGGGCGCGGCGGTCGCTTTCCTGCTGTTCCTCTGCATCCTTGCGGTGACTTTGCTGCAGTTGCGACTGGCCAAGCGGAGCGGCGCGATATGAGTCTGCGTCGCTGGTCCGTCACCTTGCTCGCCGCCCTCGTCGCGCTGCTGACGATCGCGCCCTTGGTATGGATGCTCTCGGTCAGCTTCATGGCGCGCGGCGAGGCGTCGCAATTCCCGCCGCCCTTGCTGCCGGGCGACCCCAGCCTCGACAATTACCGCATGTTGTTCGGCAGCTTCGGCATCGGGCGTTTCCTGCTCAACAGTCTGCTCGTCTCGACGCTGGCAACAACGCTGGCGCTGCTTTTCACTATCCCCGCGGGTTACGCCTTCGCCAAACTGCGCTTCAAGGGACGCGACGCGACCTTCCGCCTGCTCGTCGCCGCGCTCGTCGTTCCGGGGCAGATCGGGATGCTGCCGCTGTTCCTCGAACTCAAGGCGATGGGCCTCGTCAACAGCTATGCCGGCGCGCTGGTGCCTTGGCTCGCGGGGATTTTCGGCATCTTCCTCGTCCGCCAATATTGCCTGTCGATTCCAGATGAAATGCTCGAGGCGGCGCGCATCGACGGCGCGAGCGAGAGGCAGATTTTGCACCGCATCGTGCTGCCGATCCTCACGCCGATCATCGTCACGCTCGCGCTGTTCGTCTTTCTCGGCAGCTGGAACGATTTCATGTGGCCGCTGATCATCCTCGCCGATCAGGACCTCTATACCCTGCCCGTCGCGCTCGCCGCGATGAGCCGCCAGCATGTGCAGGACAATGAGCTGATGATGGCCGGCGCGGTCGTTACCACCCTGCCGGTGCTCATCCTCTTCCTCGCGCTCCAGCGCTTTTACCTGAGCGGCCTCCTGACCGGGAGCGTCAAGGGGTGACTTCTTCAACCAAGGACAGACGCATGACATATTGGACTGCGGCGCTGCTGGGGCTTGCCCTCGCGGCCTCGCCCGCCGCCGCAAAAACAAAGACACCCGCACCGGTCGAGGGGCAAACGCCACAGCAGCCTATCGAGGCGGGCAATTATCCTTATCAGCTGTTCGTGCCCAAAGGCTATCTGACGGACACCGCGAAGCAGTATCCGCTGCTGATCTTTCTCCATGGCTCAGGCGAGCGCGGCGACGATGTTGCGAAGGTCAAAGTCCACGGCCCGCCCAAGATCGCCGAACGCGACCCCGCTTTCCCCTTCCTCACCGTGTCGCCGTTGCTCGGCGCCGATCAGGACTGGGATATCGCGAAGCTCGACGAGCTGGTCGACCATATCGCGAAGAATTATCGGATCGATCCCGCACGCGTCTACCTGACCGGACTTAGCCGCGGCGGCCACGCCAGCTGGCGCTGGGCGATCGCTGAACCCAAGCGCTTTGCGGCGGTCGCGGCAGTCGCCGGGCGCGGCAATCCGGGCGAAGCGTGCCGTCTGATGGACCTGCCCGTCTGGGCCTTTCACGGCGACCGCGACGATGTCGTGGTGCCCGAAGGCAGCTTTGCCATGGCGCGGGCGATCCGCGCGTGCGGCGGCCGCAAGGTTCGCCTGACCATCTATCCCGACCTCGGCCACAATGCCTGGGACCCCGCCTATGACGACCCGGCGCTCTATGCCTGGTTGCTCGAACAAAAGCTCCCCTCCCCAATGATCACCAACAAGGACAAAAAATGAGCAAGAGTGTCTTCCCCGACGATTTCCTGTGGGGCGCGGCGACCGCCGCCTATCAGATCGAAGGATCGCCGCTCGCCGATGGCGCGGGCGCGAGCATCTGGCAGCGGTTCAGCCACGATCCGCGGCTGATGGCGGTCAAGGGCGACACGGGCGACGTCGCGTGCGACCATTATAACCGCATGCCCGCCGACGTCGCGCTGATGAAGGAACTGGGGCTGAAAGCCTATCGGTTCAGCGTCAACTGGGGACGCGTGCTGCCCGAGGGGGCCGGGCGCGTGAACGAGCCGGGGCTCGATTTCTATGAGCGCCTCGTCGACGAGTTGCTGAAGAACGACATCGAACCGCTGCTGACGCTGCACCATTGGGATTTGCCCGTCGCGCTCGACGACAAGGGCGGCTGGCTTAACCGCGATATCGCCGGCTGGTTCGCCGACTATGGTTCGGTGATGTACCGCCGCCTCGACGGGCGCGTGAAGAAATGGGTGACGCTCAACGAACCGTGGGTGATTACCGACGGCGGCTACCTCCACGGGGCGCTCGCCCCCGGTCATCGCAACCTGTTCGAAACCCCGATCGCGAGCCACAATCTGATGCGCGCCCATGGCGCGGCGGTCGAGGCGTATCGCAGCGAAGGCGCGCACGAAATCGGCCTCGTCGTCAATATCGAGCCCAAATATCCGGCGAGCGACAGCGCCGAGGACATCGCCGCGACCGCGCGCGCGCACGCCTATATGAACCGCCAATATCTCGACCTGGCGCTCAAGGGCAGCTACCCCGACGAACTGGCCGAGGTGTTCGGCGAAGCCTGGCCCGAATGGTCCGCTGAGGATCTCAAAGCCATCAATCAGCCGGTCGATTTCATCGGCATCAACTATTACACGCGCAACGTCGTGAAAGCGGACCCGAACCAGTGGCCGGTCGGCGCCTCACCGGTGAAGCAGATCGCGACGCACACGACCACCGACTGGGAAGTCTACCCGCCCGCGCTGACCGACATGCTCATCTGGTTCCGCGACACCTATGGCGATATCCCGGTCTATATCACCGAAAATGGCGCCGCCTTCTACGATCCGCCGAAAGCCGGTCCCGACGGGATCGACGATCCGCTGCGCTGCGATTATTTGCGCTCCCACATCTCGGCAATCGGCGATGCGATCAAACAGGGCGTCGATGTGCGCGGCTATATGGCCTGGTCGCTGCTCGACAATCTTGAATGGTCGCTGGGTTTTTCGAAGCGGTTCGGCATCGTCCATGTCGATTATGAAACGCAGGTCCGCACGCCCAAGCGCAGCGCGCGTTTCTACAGCAGCGTGATCGCCGCGAACGGAGGCAATCTCGGATGACCCGCAAGGCCCTGCTCCTCGCGGCGGCGCTGCTCGCCCTGCCCGCCGCCGCAAAAGAACGCGCCGATCATTATGAAGCGATGACCTATAATATCCGCCTCGATGTCGCGTCGGACGGCGACAACGCCTGGCCACACCGGCGGAGCGCGCTGACCGCGCTCGTCGCCTATCGGGCGCCCGATTTCGTCGGCATGCAGGAGGTGCTGCAGCACCAGAAGCAGGCGGTCGAGGCCGATCTTCCCGCTTATCAATTCGTCGGCGTCGCGCGCGACGACGGCCAGGAAAAGGGCGAATATTCGCCGCTCGGTTTCCGCCGCGACCGCTTTACCCTCGTCGGATCGGGGACCTTCTGGCTGTCGTCCACCCCAGACACTCCGAGCAAGGGCTGGGACGCCGCGCTGCCGCGGATCGCGACCTGGGCGCGGCTGCACGACCGGACGGCGAAACGCAGCTTGCTCGTCGTGAACACCCATTTCGACCATATCGGCGAAGTCGCGCGGCAGGAAAGCGCCCGTCAGATCCGCCGATGGATCGACGGGCAGCGCAAACCGGGCGAAACGGCGGTGCTGATGGGCGACTTCAACAGCCCGGCAACGAGCAATCCCTATGCCGCGATCGTCGGGCCCGGCAAGGGGGCGCTGCGCGACAGCCGCACGATCAGCCGCACGCCGCATTACGGCCCGCTCGGCACCTTCACCGGCTTCAAGATCGCGCAGATGGACCCGAGCCCGATCGACCATATCTTCGTCAGCGACGATGTGACGGTGCTGCGCCATGCGACGCTGACCGACCAGAATGGCGGTAAACTGCCGTCGGATCATTATCCGGTGGTGGCGGATCTGTGCGTCGGAAAGGGTTGCTAGTCCGTTCCCCGGCGAAAGCCGGGGAACCTCACTCTGGCTTCGCCTCGTCCAGCCAGCCGCCGGTAAAGCCTATCCGCTTCAGCCCGCGGACAATATGCGGGTTCCCCCGCATCACCTTCCATACAAAACCGCTGCGGTGATTTTCCATCATCGCGAGGATCGGCCCCTGATCGATACCGAGATAATCGTTCGCGACCCAGCCGTGGACCGGGTCGACCTCGCCCGAGCGCGCCCCCGCATCGGTAAACGTAAAGCTGGGATTGAACGCGTCCTTGAAACCGTAGCGCGTATAGAGGCGCGGGCCATATTGCTGGCGCATCGCCATCAGCGCAGGGATCGCCACCTCGGGCGCAAAGGCGACCGAGCCGCCCGCCGCGGTCGGGACGACCGTCCCGTCATCGACGACGCGGATCGCACTGACGCCGCGCGCCATATAGCCGTTGAAGTTCCGGGGCGTGCCAGTCACGCCATATTTGCCCTCGAAATATCCTGGGCCGTCGGACGCGGTCCAGCCCCAGATGTCGGCGCTATAGCCCGTCCATTTGTTCGGATTGTCGGCGCCATAGCCCCGCTGCGCCAGCGTCGCGCGGCGGCTGTTTTCGAAATAGTCGATCCCCTTGCCGCGCATGAATTCGTCGCGAATACCGCGAAAATCGACCCAGACATGGCTATACTGGTGCCCGAACAGCGGTTCGAACTGCAGATGCTGCTGCCCGTAATAGGTGCCCCAGTCCTTCTCGAGATCGGCGGCCCAGCCCTTGTCCCAGGCGTCCTTGCCAACGGGATGCGTCGGCGAGCCGAGCGCCAGCACATAGACCAGCATCCCCTCGTTATAGCCGACCCAGTCGTGCGTCTCGAATCCCTTCTCGGGCTTCCACCCCATGGTGATGCCGTGCGAACCCGCAAGGTTTCGCGCCTCGGTGCCGGTGTTGGTGCGCTGGACAAAGGTCCAGTCGACGCGCGTATAGATCTTCTCCGCAAGGTCGCGGATCTCGGCCTCGACCGGATCGTTCCGGTCATAATAGCTTTGCGCGAACAGCGCGCCGCCTAGGAACAGGCTGGTGTCGACGGTCGACAGTTCGTTGGTCTTGTAGCGCGTGCCGTCGTCATTCTTCAGGAAGTGGTAGAAAAAGCCCTTGTAGCCGGTGGTGCCGGCAGCATCGGGCCCCTGTGGAGCATTCCAGTAGAAGCGCAGGCAATCGCGCGTTCGTAGCGCCGCCTCAGCGCGCGTCACATAGCCGCGCTCGGCGCCGATGCCGTAAGCGGTCAGCGCAAAACCCGTCGCCGCGATCGACGAGAAGGGATTGCTCGGCCAGCGATCGGGGGCAAGGCAGCGCGTCGTGTCGGTCGTGTCCCAGAAATAGCGGAAGGTGCGCTCGGTCAACTCTTCGGAAAAGGCCGCTTCGGTCATCGGCGGCAATTTTGCGACCGGCGCTGCGGCCGACGGCGCTGGAGTAGCGGTGCATGCTGCGGTCAGCGCGACGAGGGGCAGGAACAACGCCCCGATACGAAACGACATTCGATACTCCAAAAAGTGAGGCGCCCGGCCCGCGGGAGGGGGGTGCGGGCCGGGCGCCTGTCAGCCGGTCAGAATTGGAAACCGGCCGATAGCTTAATCGTCCGCGGCGGACCATCAAGGCTGAGGTCATTCTGGTTCCGCAGACCCGTTGCGGCGCTGAAGCCGCCATAGTTGCGGTCGTTGAACAGGTTGATGATGTCGACACGGAAGCGCAGGCGCGATTCTTCGGTCAGGAAGCGCATCGGGACATATTTGGTGATCGACAAATCCATCTGGCGAAAGCCCCAGAGGTCGCCATTGCCCTCGGTCTCAATCGAGGTGACGTCGCGGCTTGGCGGAACGCCCCCGACTCCGGTAATTCCTCGAATTTCCGCCAGATATTTCGGCGATGCGATCTGGAATTTGCCCGACAGGGTAAAGCCCATCGGGATGTCGACCGAGCCCGCCATCACGAACCGATGCTTGCGCGTGCCCGTCGCCGCGATGAAGGGATATTCCTCGATCCCGGGGAAATCGAGCGAGAAGACTTCGCCGAGCTGCCTGTTTTCCTCGGCATCGGTGAAGGTATAGGTTGCGTCGAGACTCCACGGCGAAAATTCGGTGTAGCGCTTCGTCAGCTTGAAATAGGCGGTGTTGGCCCGCGTTTCGATCCCATTGGTGCCGAGGATGATCGCACCGAAGGGCGCCGGGGGGGAGCCGAAGGGCGAATCCGGGTTGCCCGTCGGCGGAAAGAAGGTGCCGTCGGGTCGGCGATTACCGAGCACATAAGCGAAACCATTCTTGCTCTCGACATAGGAATAGCCCGCCTCGAGATCGAGCAGATTGAACCGGCCGCGAACACCCAGGCTGAACTGGTCCGAATAGGGCGTTTTCAGGTCGTTCTTGATGAAGCGCAATTCGCGCCCCGCGCCCGCCGGCAACCCGGCGACCAGGGCATCGCGGCCCTCCGGCGTCAGATAGGCGGGATCCCAGGCGATGCACGTCGCACTCGGCGTACAAACATTGTCGGCGTCGCCGAGGTTGTTGAAGTTGAACGTCCGGCCGGCAAACAGCCCTTGCGCGAGTTCCTGCTGGATGAAATCGAACTGGGTGCGATCATAGGACCGTCCATAGCCGCCAAAGATCGCGAACCGCTTTTCGTCGTCGAGCGCATAGGTGAAGCCGAGGCGCGGTTGCCAGGCCCCCTTGAACGCCTTTCGCTCGTTGCCGGTCGAGATATAGTCGTTGATGTCGTAATTGGCATTCGTGAGATTCGTATACGGCGGCGTCACCGTCCCGTCGGGGTTGGTGTAGCCCGCGCGTCCTGCGACGAATTCCGCAATCGCGGGATCATGTTGATAGTTGAGGAACGCCGGCGTCCGCTCATAATCCCAGCGCAGACCGATATTCAGCGTCAGGCGGTCGTCGATTTCCCAATCATCCTGTGCATAGACGCCGAACTGGAAATTCTTCGACGTGATGTTGGGGTCGCCGCCGTTGACCGGGGCGTTGAAATTCATACGATAAGGGATCGTGTCGTTGAACGCGCCGCCAGGGGCGTAGCTCACATTATAGGTGAAGAGCGGGTTCTGATTCTGCGTGTTGGCGTTGAGTTCGACCCACTTCGCCTTCACCCCGACCTTGAAGGTGTGGCTTTCGAGCCCGGTCCAGGTGAAATCGTTCGAAACCTGCCAGCCCTTCTGGCCCTTGTCCTGAAAATTGCTGCCCGCGCCGATGCGCAGGATATCGCCGCGCCGTGTCCCCGTTGCAGGCGGTACGGCGGGCAGGACGGCGTTGAACAGCGAGACATTGCCGAAATTGACCGGCCGCGGCCCCCAGCTCACATCCTCATAGGCCACCTTGAAATCATTCACCCAGGTGTCGGCCGTATGCTCCCAGCGCGCGAGCCCGCGCCATTCCTTGACCTTCGTGATCGTGGCGGTGTCGGCAGCGGCAAAACCGTTGTTCAGCTCTTCGCCGCTCTCGTCGCGATATTTGACTGAAAATTCGAACAGGTCGTTCGACGTCGGAGTGAAGTTGATCTTCCCGAAATAGAGGTCTTCGTTGAAGGTCGACGTCTGGGGGCCAAATGCGCTCTGATATTCGGTCGGAAAGAAGCTGACGGGCAGGTCGAGACCGGGCGTGATCTCGCGCGGCTCGACCCGGCGCTTGCCCTCATAGGTCACGAAGAAATGCAGCACGTCCTTGACAATCGGACCACCCAGCGCGCCACCGAACTGCATATCCTTCGAGCGTGTCTTGGAGCGATAAACGGGAAAGTTTTCAATCGGAAAGCGATCACGCAGGCTCTGATTGGTGAAGTCGAAGAAGCCCTCACCGTGAAATTCATTGGTGCCTGACTTGGTCACCGCGGTGATCGCCACCGAACTGACCTGGTCGAATTCGGCCTTATAGTTTGACGAAATCACGCGATATTCGCCGATCGCGAGCTGCGGGAACGGATTGCCCTGCGTCGAATCCTGGCCGCTGATGCCGCCCTTCAGAACATAGTCCTTCTGCCCGATCCCATCGATGAAGACGTTGACCGCGTTGGCACCCTGCGCGCCGCCGCGCAGGCTGGTCTGGCCGGCGCTGTTGGTGAGGAACTGGACGCCCGGCGCAAGATCGGCAAAGGCGAGGAAGTTGCGGTTGTTCTGCGGGAGAACCTCGATCAACCGCTGCGAGATATTGCTGCCGACTTCGCCGCCTTCCATCGAACGGAGACGGCTGCCGGTCACGATGATCGCGTCGTCGGCGCCTTCGGCGATGTCAGGCTGCGAGAAATCGAAATCGAGCACCGCGTTTTGCGCGACATTGAGCGCAAACTCGTCGGTCTGGCGCTTGCCCTGCGGCGTCGTCAGCTCAAGACGATAGGTGCCGACCGGCAAGGAGGAAAAGCTGTAGCCGCCGCTGGCGCTGACCGTCGAGGTGCGCGTCAGGCCGGTGTCGACGTTGACGGCGGTGACTTCGGACACGCCGCCCTCGGCCTTGACCGTGCCGCGCAGCGATGCGCCCGAGACCTGAGCGTAAGCAGGCGTGGCGACCGCCACCGCAAGCGCCGCGGCAGCACTGCTCCAGGCCAGGGCAGCGGCGAGCGAACGAGCGCGCGATTGGCGTGCGGAAACGGTCTGAAAATCAAACGAAAACTTCACAGCATCCTCCCTGTATTGCGAACCCCGACTTTTCCCTGCGCTCGCTTTTTCGCCGACCGGCCTTGCCTCCGGTGCAGCGACGAGTCGCGGGAAACCGCGTCGTTGTTTTTTTGATTTGTAACCGGTTTCACGATCACTGTATAGGGGGAAGCGACACAGACGGATGCAATCGGCGATCAGCCGGTTTTCGGCCGAAATTCGGCCAATCCGCGTGACAATGGATAAACAGACCCGACCGGGAAGGACGAATCATGCCGCCGATGACGCGCAACCTCACACGCCTGACTTTGGCCACCCTGATGGTGGCAGGGTCGCTCTCCCCCGCCACGCTGATGGCAAAGCCCGCGACGAGTACAAATGCGGCGGCACCGATGGATTCGGCGGGCTGGATGCGCCCCGATCCGAAGATGGATCGGTTCATCGCCGAGTTGATGGCAAAGATGACGCTTGACGAGAAGGTCGGGCAATTGTCGCTGCTGACCAGCGACTGGGATTCGACCGGCCCGACGATCCGCCAAGGCTATCAGGACGATATTCGCAAGGGCCGAATCGGGTCGATCTTCAACGCCTTTACCGCCAAATATACGCGCGAGTTGCAGCGGCTGGCGGTTGAAGAGACGCGGCTGAAGATTCCGCTGCTCTTTGGTTACGACGTGATCCACGGCCACCGCACCATCTTTCCCATCTCGCTCGGCGAATCGGCAAGCTGGGACCTCAAGGCCATTGAAAAGGCGGCACGAATATCGGCGACCGAAGCTTCGGCGGAGGGCATTCACTGGACCTTCGCGCCGATGGTCGACGTTGCGCGCGATCCGCGCTGGGGTCGCATGTCCGAAGGCGCGGGCGAGGATGTCTATCTCGGCAGCCAGATCGCGGTCGCACGCGTGCGCGGTTTCCAGGGCGACGATCTGAAGCGCGTCGACACGGTGCTTGCGACCGCCAAGCATTTCGCTGCCTATGGCGCGGCCCAGGCTGGCCGCGACTATCACACGGTCGACATCTCCGAACGCACGCTGCGCGACGTTTATTTGCCGCCGTTCAAGGCGGCCGCCAATGCGGGCGCCGCGACCTTCATGACCTCGTTCAACGAATATGACGGCGTCCCCGCATCGGGCAGCCGCTATCTGCTGACCGACGTGCTACGCAAGAAATGGGGTTTCAAGGGCTTCATCGTAACCGATTACACGTCGATCAACGAAATGGTCCCGCACGGCTATTCGGGCGACCTGAAACAGGCGGGCGAGCAGGCGATCAACGCCGGGGTCGACATGGATTTGCAGGGCGCGGTGTTCATGGACCATCTTGCCAAGTCGGTCGCCGAGGGCAAGGTCGACGTCAAACGCGTCGATGCGGCGGTCAAGGCGATCCTCGAAATGAAATATCGCCTTGGCCTGTTCGAGGATCCCTATCGCTATTCGGACGAGGCGCGCGAAAAGGCGACCGTCTATCGCCCCGACTTCCTCGAAGCGGCGCGCGACGTCGCGCGCAAGTCGATCGTACTGCTGAAGAACAAGGGCAATGCGCTGCCCCTGGCGGCAACCGCGAAATCGATCGCGGTGATCGGCCCGCTCGGCAACAGCAAGGATGACATGATCGGCAGCTGGTCCGCCGCAGGCGACCGCAAGGAGCGGCCGGTGACCCTGCTAGAGGGCATGCAGGCCCGCGCGCCCAAGGGGACAACGGTTGCCTATGCCCAGGGCGCGGGCTATCAATTCGCCGACGCGGGCAAGCGTGACGGTTTTGCCGAGGCGATCGCGCTGGCGCAGAAATCGGACGTCATCGTCGCCGCGATGGGCGAGCATTGGAACATGACCGGCGAAGCGGCGAGCCGCACCTCGCTCGACCTGCCGGGCAACCAGCAGGCGCTGCTGGAAGAGCTGAAGAAGACCGGCAAGCCGATCATCCTCGTGCTGATGAGCGGGCGCCCGAACAGCATCGAGTGGGCCGACGCCAATGTCGATGCCATCCTGGAAGCCTGGTATCCGGGGACGATGGGCGGCCATGCGATCGCCGACGTCCTCTATGGCGATTACAACCCGTCGGGCAAATTGCCTGTGACCTTCCCACGAAACGTCGGGCAGGTGCCGATCCATTACGACATGAAAAACACCGGGCGGCCGATCAAGGCCGAGGATCCGAATGCCAAATATGTCTCGCGTTATCTCGATACGCCGAACACGCCGCTCTATCCGTTCGGTTATGGCCTCAGCTACACCAGCTTCGCCTATTCGCCGGTCACGCTCGACAAGCCGAAAATCCGCCCGGGTGAGAAACTGACCGCGACCGTGACGGTAACCAACAGCGGCGCGCGCGACGGCGAGGAGGTCGTGCAGCTCTATGTCCGCGATCTCGTCGGGTCGGTGACGCGGCCGGTCAAGGAGCTGAAGGGCTTCGAGAAGATCAGCCTCAAGAAAGGCGAAAAGCGGACGGTCCGTTTCACATTGACCGATGCCGACCTTGCCTTCACGCGGCAGGACATGAGCTGGGGCAGCGAACCCGGCCAGTTCACGCTGTGGGTCGGCCCTTCGTCGGCCGAAGGGTCGGAAGCGGCATTCGAACTCACCGACTAGCCGGTCTTGCCGAGGGTGGTAGGGCGGGTTACGCGACGACAAGTGAGTCCCGACACCCCGCCCCCACCCTCCGCGTTCGCGCCGTTTCGCTATCCGGCGTTTCGCGCGATATGGATTGCGAACCTCGCGTCGAACATGGGATCGATGATCCAGGCAGTCGCCGCCGCGTGGCTGATGACCGAGCTCACCCAGTCGCACCTGCTAATCGCGCTGGTCCAGGCGGGTGCGACGATCCCGATCCTGCTCCTGGGCATCTTCGCGGGTGCGATTGCCGACAATTTCGACCGGCGGCGCGTGATGCTCGCCGCGCAGACGGGAATGCTGATCGCCTCGGCGGCGCTGACGCTGACGACCTATCTCGATGCGATCACGCCATTGTCGCTGCTGTTTTTCACCCTTGCCGTCGGGTGCGGCACCGCGCTCAACGGCCCCGCGTGGCAAGCGTCGGTGCGGTTGCAGGTCGGGCCAAGGGATTTGCCGCAGGCGATCGCGCTCAACACCATCGCCTATAACCTCGCACGCAGCGTTGGCCCGGCGCTTGGCGGGTTGCTGATCTCGATTGTCGGCACGGCGGCGGCCTTTGGCCTCAACGCGATCAGCTATATCGTGCTGATCGTCGTGCTGCTGCGCTGGCATCCCGAAACCACACCGCCGCGCCGGACGTCGATGCGGACCGCGATCGCGGCGGGCATCCGTTTTTGCGCGCATTCGGACCCGGTACGCCGCGTGCTGATCCGCGGTTTTGCCTTCGGCTTCGGCGCCGCGGGCTTCCAGGCGCTGCTGCCCTCGCTCGTCCGCGACCGGTTGCACGGAACCGAGATCATCTATGGGCTATGCCTCGCTGCCTTCGGCGCGGGGTCGATCTTCGGTGCGCTGCTCGTGAGTTCGGCGCGCCGCCGCTGGGGCAGCGACCGGGTAGTGACCGCCGCCTCGCTCATCTTTTCCGCCGCGATGCTGCCGGTCGCGCTGACCGCCAGCCTGCCGTGGGTGGTGGTCGCCGCCTTTGTCGCGGGCGGGGCGTGGGTGTCGACGCTGACCACGCTCAATGTCGCGATGCAGCTCCGCTCGCCCGAAGAAATCCTCGGGCGCTGCCTGTCGATTTATCAGGCGGTAACCTTTGGCGCGATGGCGCTTGGCGCTTATGCGCTCGGGCTGATCGCCGACATGGCGTCGCTGCCCGCCGCGATCCTTGGTTCGGCCGGCTGGCTGATGCTCTCGGCGCTGGTGCTGCGCTTCGTCGCGCCGATGCCGCGGCGCGACGAAGGCAGGTTGTTGCCCTAAAGCCGCGGCCTTCGCGCCTATCGTCACCGTCGGCGCCGATGTTACGCAGCATCCCCGACAGTCTCGATCGTGAAGCGACTGTTCGACAACTGCAGTTCGTCGCCGCAATGGCTGCACGCCGCGACCATGCTAAGCTCATGGCCGCACGGACGATGCGTGAGCAGCAGCGGCGGCCCCCGCTCGTCCGAGAACCATTTGTCGCCCCACTGCAGGAGCGCGAGCAGCACCGGATAAAGATCGCGACCCTTTGCGGTCAGGCGATATTCGACGCGGTCGGCGTGCGCCGAATAAGGCACGGTTCTCAAAACCCCCTGCCGCACCAGCCGTTCGAGGCGGCCGGTCAGGATATTCGTCGCCATCAGCGTGTCGCGCTGAATATCGTCGAAGCGGTTGATGTGGGTGAACATCGCGCGGACGACGAGCGTCGCCCAGCGGTCGCCGAACAGCTCGATCATCGTATCGACAAGCGGCCGGCCGCCGGGCCGCCGCGCGCCGATCTCGCCGTTGAAGCGGCGGCGTTCATAGTGCGGAACGACCTGTGCCAGCCCCGGCCCCTCGCGCCAGTCGACGTCGCGCGGATCGATCTCGGCGCGGCAATGCGCGCACACCGGCACCGGCTCGGTCGCATGGCCGCAGGTCGCGTGGTGGAGCCGGACCTGGAAATCGCGGCTGCCCGCCTCCCACTTGTGCTGCCAGCGCAGCATCATCAGGCCGTTCGGAAACTGGTCGCGGCCCTTTTGGGTCAGCACATAATGATAGCCGCGCCCGCCCTTCTTGGGAACTTTGACGAGGCACTCTTCTTCGACCAGCTTCTTGAGGCGGCCGTTGACGACCGAACGCGCAATCCCCGTGCGCGCCACGAATTCGTCGAAACTGTGGGTGCCGAGAAACGCCTGCTCCATGATCAGCAGCACCGGCACGTCGCCAATGACATCGAGCGCGCGCCAGATCGAACAGGCCCTGATCGTGCGGTCGTGTTTCAAACGTCTTCCTAGCTAGATCGTCATCCCGGCGAAGGCCGGGATGACGTCTTTATGGCAAGGGCTGCCGGAATTGAAACATCTTCGTCAGAAACGCCCGGTCAGTTGCACCGCGATCGTGCGCGGCCGGTCAACGATGCCGTTATAGGCGTTGCCGGCATTGCGTGTGATCGTCGTCGCCAGCGGCATGGAACTCGCCGTCTGCAGGATGCGCTGGTTGGTAAGGTTGCGGCCGATCAGCGCGACCTCCCAGCGATCGTCAATCTCAGCCAGAGCGAGCCGCGCGCCGAGCTTCACATAGCCATCCTGATGCGTGCGCGGATCGAGGTTCGCCGACGCGATATAGGAGGAGGAGAAGTCGGCGTTGACGTTGAACGCGACCTTCATGTTGGTCGTGACAGGCCTCGTGTAATCGAGGTTGAGGTTACCCGACCATTTGGGGCTGAGCGCGTTGCGCTTGCCCGAATAGTCGCAAAAGCCGTTCGCGCCGGGCACTTGCAGATAATAGCATTGGCCGTCGGTGAAATTGGTGAACTTGAAGTCGAGATAAGCGACCGCGCCGCTGACCGTCAGCCCGTCGGCAAGCGCGGCGCGGAAATCGGCCTCGACCCCCTGCGTGCGCGCTTCGGCGGCGTTGCGCACGTTGAAGTTGAGCGTGCCGTCGAAGATGTTGACCTGAAGATCCTTATAATCGGTGCGATAGACCGACAGGTTGAACGCAACATTGCGGCCCTTGTATTTGAGGCCCGCCTCGAAATTGTCGGCGCTTTCATCCTCGAATTCGAACGCCCCCGGCTTCGCGACCGTGGTCGAGGTCGGCAGCGAGTTCGAGCGGATGTCGAAACCGCCCGCCTTGCTGCCCTTGGCATAGGACGCATAGAGCATCAGATCATCGGTCGCGTCATACTGGACATTGACCATCGGGTTGAAGCTGTCTTCGCTGATCTTGCCAGAAATGCTGTGCGATTCGATGTTGAGCGCGCGGAACACCGCCGCGACGACCGCGGCCGGAGCGGTGCTGAGCGGACCCTGCACGACGGCAAGCGTGCGGCTGCCGCTCTTCTTCTCATGATTGAAGCGCGCGCCGGCAGTGATGCGCAGCTGGTCGGTCAGCGCCAACTCGCCCTGCGCAAAGCCCGATATCAGGTCCGATTTCTGCGCATAATCGCGGTCGTTGCGCGTGTCGCCCAGCGCATTGAACGGCGCACCGAGCGCGAGGAAGGTCGGGTTGAACAGGGTAAAATCCTGCACGTCGAGCTTCGCATGCTGGTAATAGACACCTGCGATATAATTGAACGTCTCGCCGCCCGGCGAGGTCAGGCGCAGTTCCTGGCTGAACTGGCGATAATCCTCGCGCAGGTTCGTGCCGTCGAGGAAGCTGATTCCCGAAAAATCGACGTCGACGATCTCGCGTGTCTTATAGTCGAGCAGCGACGACACCGAGGTCAGCGTATGCTCACCCACTTCAAGGTCGGCGTTCAATGTCGCGCCGAACACCTTGTTCCGGCTTTCATAGCCATTGTCCTCGCGGACATAATCGGGGTCGGTGCTGACGAAGAAAGGCCCCTGGAAGACCGTGTTGTAATTGCCCACCGCGCCGAACACGTCGCGCGGCTGCCCTTTCATTTCGAAATCGGCATATTCGAGCTTGAGTTCGGCCGCGAACGGCCCGCCGCGATCGAGCTCCAGCTTGCCGCGGAAATAATATTCATCGACGTTCGGCTCGTCGCGGTCGAGCTCCTGATTGTAGAAATAGCCGTCCATCGAGCGATGATATCCGACGACGCGCGCCTCGACCCCGTCGCTCAGGGGGCCGGACAGCACGCCGGTAAGCTGGAATTCCTTGTGGTTGAACTCGTAGAGGCCGCTGACCGAGCCTTCGAATTCGTCGGTCGGGCTGCGTGTCGTGATGTTGACCGCGCCCGCGATCGCATTTTTGCCGAACAGCGTCGGCTGCGGTCCGCGCAACACCTCGACGCGCTCCATGTCGACGAGCGGCAGTCGCGACAGCTGATCGCGCCCGTAATAGACGCCGTCGACGAACATCGCGACCGACTGTTCAAAGCCCTTGTTGTCGCCCGAGGCGATGCCGCGGATCGCGATGCGATTGGCGATGGCGGTCTGGGTGATCTTGAGGTTCGGAACCGATGAGGAGATTTGTTCGAGGTTGGTCTGGCCATAATTTTCGACCTGCTTGCCGCTGATCGCCGAGATCGAGATCGGCACGTCCGACAGGCCCTCGGCGCGTTTTTGCGCGGTCACGATGATTTCCTCCAGCCCGCCCTGATCGTCGGCGGCGGGCGGCGCGTCCTGCGCAAAGGCGGCGGCGGGGCTGGCAAGCGCCGATGCGGCGAGCAGCGCGACGAAATGCGTCTTCATGATGTCTCTCCCTCCCACCATCGTCGGGTATGCCCCGCGATGTTTTTCTGGCCTTGCGACTCTTATCGTCTTTAAGTATCGTTATGCAAGTCAGATAATTCGGGAGAGAATGATCGTGCCGAAAAACGGCCTTCCACCGGCGTTGACGCGCAATTTGCGCCTGCCCGCGATTGCCGCGCCGATGTTCCTCGTGTCGGGTCCAGAGATGGTGATCGCCGCGTCACGCGCGGGCATAATCGGCAGCTTCCCTGCGCCCAATGCACGCACGTCCGAAGACCTCGATGATTGGGTGAGCCGGATCGACGCGGCGCTGTCGACCGATCCCGATGCGGCCACCTGGGCGGTCAACCTCGTCGTCCATCCGTCGAACAGCCGACTTCCCGAAGACCTCGCGTGCGTCGTACGGCACAAGGTTCCGCTCGTCATCACCGCGCTGGGCAGCCCGGCGGGGGTGGTTGAGGATATTCACGGCTATGGCGGGCTGGTGTTCGCCGATGTCAATTCGGTCGGTTTCGCGCGCAAGGCTGCTGCAGCCGGAGTCGACGGGTTGGTGCTCGTCGCCGCCGGCGCGGGCGGCCACACCGGCGCGACCGCGGGCTTCGCCTTTGTCGAAGAGGTGCGGCAGTTCTGGGACGGGCCGCTGGTGCTCGGCGGCGCGATTTCGACGGGTCATGCGGTGCGCGCGGCCGAGATTTTGGGCGCCGACCTCGCCTATCTCGGCACCTCGCTGATCGCCTGCGCCGAGAGCATGGCGGTGCCGGGGTACAAGGACATGATCGTCGCAGCCGGTGCCGAGGACATCGTGCCGTCGAAGGGCATCACCGGCGTCACGGCCAACTGGCTGAAACCCAGCCTGATTGCCGCCGGATATGACCCCGCCAACATGCCCGAGGACAAGCGCCCGAACTTCTCTGACGCACAGGATGATGCGAAGGCGTGGAAGAATGTCTGGTCGGCCGGGCAAGGCGTTGGCGCGGTGCGCAGTGTCGAGCCCGTCGCCGCCATCGTCGACCGCCTTGTTTCCGAATATGATGTCGCTGCCGCAAGGCCGCGCTTTACCCCCGCCGAAGGAGCCCTCGCATGACCGCCCAGCTTGTCGAGACGATCGAGACGACGATCCAGCCAAACGACCACCCCTATATGCAGGGTGCGTGGCGGCCGACGTACAACGAGTGGAACGCGATCTTCGCCACCGGCGATGCCGAGGTGATCGGCAATATCCCGACCGACATCGACGGCGTCTATGTCCGCACCGGCGAGAACCAGATCCATGAGCCGATCGGCCGCTATCACCCCTTCGATGGCGACGGTTTCATCCATTCGATTTCGTTCAAGGACGGCCGCGCGAGTTATCGCAGCCGTTTCGTCCGCACCAAGGGCTTTGCGGCCGAGAAGGAAGCGGGGCGTTCGCTGTGGGCGGGGCTGATGGAGCCGCCGCACAAATCGACGCGCCATGGCTGGGGCGCACAGGAGTGGCTGAAGGACAGCAGCTCGACCGACGTTGCGATCCATGCGGGCAAGATCATTTCGACCTTTTACCAGTGCGGCGAAGCCTATCGGCTCGACCCCTTCACGCTCGAACAGTTCGGCACCGAAAGCTGGGTGCCGCTCGACGGAATTTCGGCGCATTGCAAGGTCGACCTCGCGACCGGCGAGCTGATGTTCTTCAATTATTCGAAGCACGCGCCTTACATGCACTACGGCGTCGTCGGGCCGGACAATAAGCTGAAGCATTATATCCCGGTGCCGCTGCCCGGACCGCGCCTGCCGCACGACATGGCATTCACCGAAAACTACACGATCCTCAACGATATGCCGCTCTATTGGAACGAAGAGCTGCTCGAAAAGCGGCTTCACGTCGTGCAATTCCATCCCGACCAGAAAACGCGCTTCGCGATCATTCCGCGCCACGGCCAGCCCGAGGACATTCGCTGGTTCGAGGCCGAGCCGACCTACACGCTGCATTGGCTTAATGCGTGGGAGGAAGGCGACGAGATCATTCTCGACGGCTATTATCAGGAAGAGCCGATGCCGAAATCCTATCCGAATGCGCCCGAGGGTTTGGAGCGGATGATGGCCTATCTCGATCAGGGGCTGCTCAAGCCACGGCTCCATCGCTGGCGCTTCAATCTCGTGACGGGCGAGACCAGGGAAGAACGGCTCGACGAGCGCGATCTGGAGTTCGGGATGTTCAACCATCGCTATGCGGGCAAACCCTACCGCTACGCCTATAGCGCGATCCCCGAGCCGGGCTGGTTCCTGTTCCGCGGGCTGGTGAAGCACGACCTCGCGAACCGCACGAGCGAAGAATATGAATTCGGCCCTGGCCGCTTCGGCAGTGAGGCGCCTTTTGCGCCGCGGATCGATGCCAAGGACGAGGATGACGGTTACCTCGTATCGTTCATCGCCGACCTCGAAACCGACAAGTCGGAATGCGTGCTGATCGACGCGAAGAATATCGCGGCGGGGCCGGTGTGCCGGATCATCCTGCCCGAACGCATCTGTTCGGGAACGCACAGCGTGTGGGCGAGCGGCGACGATATCGGCATGGGCGAAAACAGCGTGCTGGCCGCCTGAGATGATCGTCGCGGGAGAGGATAAAAGGCGGCGATATCGGGAAAGCGGCTGGTGGGGCGACCAAACCTTTGCCGACCTGTTCGCGGCCAATGCGGCGGCACATCCAGACCGGCTGGCACTGGTCGATGCGCCGAACCGCAGCGACTTCGCGTTCGGAGAGCCGCAGCGACTGACCTATGCCGAACTCGCGGCGGAGATCGACCGGCTCGCGGGCGCGCTCGTCACCGCCGGGATCGGCAAGGACGATGTGCTGCTGGTCCAGCTTCCCAATATCAGCGAGTTCGTGGCGCTTTATTTCGCCGCGGCCAAGATCGGCGCGATCGTCAGCCCGGCAGCGGTGCAATATCGCAGCCACGAGTTAAAAGGCATGATCGGGGTGGTCGAGCCCAAGGCGTTCGTTTGCGCGACGCAGGTCAAGGGCTGCGATCACGTTGGGGTCGCGGCGTCGCTTCTGGACGACATCACACTGATGACCTTCGGCCCCAACGCCCACGCTGCTGCGCTCGACCTCTCGACCGCAGCAGCCGACGCCGACGCCCTCGCCACCCACGTCGCTTCGAACCCCGTCGATGCCGACGACATTTTCACCATCTGCTGGACCTCAGGCACCACCGGCGTGCCCAAGGGTGTGCCGCGCAGCCACAACCACTGGATCGCGGTAGCGGCGGCGGGTTATGAGGCGATGAAGGTCGGGCCGGGCGACATACTGCTCAACCCCTTCCCGCTCATCAACATGGCGAGCATTGGCGGCATCACGATGTGCTGGCTGACCAGCGCGGGGACGATGGTGCTGCACCATCCCTTCGACCCCGGCGTCTTCCTCAAACAGATCGCGACCGAGCGCCCGAGCCTGACGATCGCCCCGCCCGCGGTGCTCAACATGCTGCTGCAGAATGGGGCGCTGCTCGCGTCGGTCGATCTGTCGAGCCTGCGCGTCATCGCCTCGGGATCGGCGCCGCTCGCGCCTGCGATGGTGCGCGGCTTTCAGGAAAAGCTCGGCATCATCATCGTCAACGTCTTTGGCTCCAACGAGGGGATGAGCTTCATCACCGGCGAGGGCGACATGCCCGACCCCGACAAGCGCGCCAGCCTGTTCCCGCGCCGCGGCCAATATCCGCCGCCCTATGGCGAGGGCCGCGCGCCCAATATCGAAAGCCGCCTTGTCTCTCCCGGTGGCGGCGATCCGATCGAAGATGACGGCGTGTCGGGTGAGTTGCAGATCCGTGGGCCGAGCTTATTCGAGGGTTATCACAACGCTCCCGACCGCACCGCCGAAGCCTTCACCGATGACGGCTGGTTCCGCACCGGCGACCTGTTCGAGATCGCCGAGGGCGGCGACTTCTATCGCTTCGTCGGCCGCTGCAAGGATCTGATCATCCGTGGCGGGGTGAACATCTCGCCCGAGGAAATCGACCAGCTTTTGGGCGGCCACCCGTTGCTGGCCGAGGCGTGCGTCTTTGCGCTCCCCGACCCGACGATGGGCGAGCGCATCGGCCTCGCCTATGTCCCGCGCGGCGAAGGAGATGTAGGGGTCGACGAGGTTACCGACTATCTGCGCGGGCACGATCTCGCGGTGTTCAAGCTGCCCGAACGCCTGTTCCGCTTCGCCGCCTTGCCGCGCAACGTCACCAACAAGGTGATGCGCAGCGAGGTGCGCGAAATGGCGCTCGCCACTCTCGAAAAGGAAGCCTGACATGGCGAAAGACGTCTTCATCCTCGGCGGCGCGCAGAGCGATTTTGCGCGCAACATGGAGCGCGAGGGCGGCGGCTTGTTCGAGCTGTTTCGTGATGTTGCCGAAGCAGCGTTCGCTGCGACGGGCATCGAACCCAAAGAGGTCGAGACCGCACATGTCGGCAATTTCGTTGGCGAATTGTTCGCCGGACAAGGCCAGCTCGGCGGCTTTTTCGGCCACGTCCATCCCGACCTCGCGGGCATTCCGGCCTCGCGCCACGAAGCCGCCTGCGCCTCGGGCAGCATCGCGATCCTTGCCGCAGCCGCCGAGATCGAGGCCGAGCGTTACGGCCTCGCGCTGGTGCTCGGCATCGAGTTGATGCGCAACGTCCCCGGCCAGCGCGCCGCCGAATATCTCGGCGCCGCCGCCTGGGCGGGCCGCGAGGCGCAGGAGGCGCGCTACCTCTGGCCGTGGATGTTCGCGCGCGTTGCCGAGGAATATGAGGAACGCTTCGGGCTGGACCGCGCGCATCTGCGCGGCATTTCGGCGAATAATTTTGCCAATGCGAAGAAGAACCCGAACTCGCAGACGCGCGGCTGGGCGGTGACCGACGACCATCTGGGCGAGAATGACGAGGTCAATCCGCTGATCGAAGGCTCGCTTCGCAAATCCGATTGCGGGCAGGTCACCGATGGCGCCGCCGCAATCTTCCTCGCCTCGCGCGAAGTCGCCGAATCCTATGCGAAACGCCGCGGCATCCCGATCGAGAGCATCCCCCGCATCAAGGGCTGGGGCCATTCGACGGCGCCCCTGCTCTACTCGACCAAGGTCGCGGGCAGCCGCGGCGAACCTTATGTCTTTCCCAGCGTGCGCAAGGCGATGATGGACGCGCTGCGCCGCGCCGAAATGCCCGATGTCTATGCGTGCGACGGGGTGGAAGTGCATGATTGCTTCTCGATCACCGAATATATGGCGATCGACCATTTCGGGATCACCCCGCCGGGCGAAAGCTGGCGCGCGATCGAGGATGGAACGATTGCGCTCGGCGGAAAATTGCCCATCAATCCGTCGGGCGGGCTGATCGGCCTCGGCCATCCGGTCGGCGCGACGGGGGTGCGGATGCTGCTCGACAGCTGGCGGCAGGTGACCGGCAACGCGGGCGACTATCAGGTTGAGGGCGCTAGGAATTTCGCGACCTTCAACGTCGGCGGCAGCGCGACTACCGCGGTCAGCTTCGTCGTCGGCACCTGATTTGGTCGACGTCTATCTTTACGATGCCGTCCGAACGCCGCGCGGTAAGGCGCGGCCCGACGGTGGCCTCGCCGGGCTGAGCCCGCAGGAGCTGGTGCGCCAGCAGGCGGCGGCGCTCGCCGCGCGCTGCGGCGATATCGCGACGACGCCCGATGCCCTGCTGCTCGGTTGCGTCACGCAGAGCGGCGCGCAAGGCGGGCATATCGCGATGCTCGCCAAGCTGCACGCGGGGCTGCCCGACGCCACAGCCGCGCACAGCATCAACAATTATTGCGCCTCAGGCCTGTCGGCGATCGGTCAGGCGGTCGCGAAAGTCGCGAGCGGCGGGGCGACGCACATTCTCGCGGGCGGGGTCGAATCGATGAGCGCCGCGCCATTTCTCACCGATCGCGCGGGCTTCTATACGAATGACGAACTGCCGCCGCGTGCGCGCTTTGTCCCGCCCGTGCTCGCCGCCGATCGCCTTGCAAATGCCGAGGGCATCAACCGCGCCGACCTCGACAGCGTGGCGCTCGCTTCACAGCAAAAGGCAGGCGCGGCCGAAAATGACGCCGCACTCCAGAAGTCGCGGATCGCAACGGGACCATTGGCAGGCGAAGAATGCACCCGTCCGCAAACCACGGCGAAATCGTTGGCGACGGCACCGCCCGCCTTCGGTGAGTTGCAAGCGCAATATGCCGGCGCGCTCGAAGGCGCGAGTTTCGAGCCGCTCCACAGCATCGCACACGCTCCGCCGATCTGCGACGGCGCGGGGCTTGCCCTCGTCGGCGGCGAAGGGCTCGGCATCGCGGCGCGCGCCCGCGTGATCGCCTTTGCCGAAAGCGGCGGCGATCCGGCTGCCTCACTGACCGCAGGATTCACCGCTATGGACAAGGTGCTCGCACGCGCAGGGCTGACGCTTCGCGACATGGACCGGATCGAGTTCATGGAGGCCTTTGCCGTCACCATCGCCAAATTCCTGCGCGACCGCGATGCCGATCCGGCGCAGGTCAATGTCAGCGGCGGCCATCTCGCCAAGGGGCATCCGATGGGCGCGAGTGGTGCGATCCTGACCTCGACCTTGCTCGATGCGCTCGATGCATGCGGCGGCAGATACGGACTTGTCGTGCTGACCGGCGCGATGGGCGTCGGCGCCGCAATGATCGTCGAACGGCAATAGGCGTTGCCAAAAAGCGCCGCTCCTTTATGGGCTGCGCAAGCGGGGCTTGCCCCGCGCATGATCGCGCCGGTGCCCGAGAGGGCTTAAAATGGGAACGCGGTAACGGGGTCCGTCCTGGCCCCCGGAAGCCGAGGCTGTCCCTGCAACTGTAAGCGGCGAGCGCGATGCACCGTTCGGATTTCGATCCGGGCAGCCACTGGGGTCCCCTGGGAAGGCGTGCATCAAGCCCTGACCCGCGAGCCAGGAGACCTGCCGGCGTGGGTCGCTCAATGCCAAGGCCCAGGGAAAGGCCGCGGCACGGAGGTTTCCGTCGAGCGACGACCAGGCGGGTGGAGCCGCCTTGGTGCCGGGGCCGCAGGCATGACGCCGCCTGCGATGCCAGCACCGGTCGATCGCCTATGCGCGTCGGCAGGCTCCGCCTTCGTTGCCGGCGTGAGGGGCCTTCCCATGAAGACGCGTACCGACGCCGAACATACCGCGAAGATGAAGAAGATGCAGGCGGCGCAGGCGAAAAAGATCGCAGCGAAAACCGTCGAAAAAGGGCTGGTCATCGTCCACACCGGCCCCGGCAAGGGCAAGACCTCGGCCGCGCTGGGCATGGCCGTTCGCGCGATCGGGCACGACATGAAGGTCGGCGTCGTGCAGTTTGTGAAGGGCGCGATGGCGACGGGCGAAAAGGCGGTATTCGACCGCTTCCCCGACCTGATCGAGTTCAAGCCGATGGGCGAAGGCTTCACCTGGGACACGCAGGATCGCAGCCGCGACATCGCGGTGGCGCGCGAAGCGTGGGACGAGGTGAAGCGGATGATCGCCGATCCAAGCTATGCGATGGTGATCGCCGACGAGCTCAATATCGTGCTGCGCTACGACTATCTGCCGGTGGGTGAGGTGCTCGAGGCGCTCGCTGCCAAGCCGCCTATGACCCATGTCATCATCACCGGCCGCAACGCGCCCGAGGCGCTGATCGACGCCGCCGACCTCGTCACCGAAATGGCGCAGGTGAAGCACCCGTTTCGCGAACAGAATGTGAAGGCGCAGCGGGGGATCGAATTTTGAGGCCACGCCCCCTCATTGGCCTCGCGACCCTGATTGCGGGCGCGGGGACGCTGTGGGCGGCTTCTGCCTCGTCGCCCGCGAAGCCGCCGACGGTCCCGCAGCGTATCGTATCGATCAACCTGTGCGCCGACCAGCTCGTGCTGGCGCTTGCCGACCGGGGGCAGATCGCCGGGCTGACCAAAAATGCGACCGATACCGAAATGTCGGGCGAAGCGGCGAAGGCGCGCGGACTGCCGCTGCTCAGCAATTCGGCCGAGCAAATCCTCGCCATCGATCCCGACCTGATCGTCGGCATGCCCGCGAGCCGCAGTGCGGCGCTCAGCGCGCTGCCCGAACAGACCTATCCGCTGCTCGACCTCGGCACCGCGAACACGCTCGGCGAAATCCATATGTCGATCCGCCAGACCGCGGTTGCTATCGGCCATCGCGAACGCGGCGATGCGCTGATCGCGCGGATGCAAGCCGACCTCGCCGGCCTGCCCAAACCGGGCCGCGGCCGCGTCGCCGCCTATTACCAGCGCCGCGGCTATATGACGGGCACGGGCACGTTGATCGACGAGTTGATGACGCGCGTCGGGCTCGTCAACCTTGCGGGCAAGCTCGGCAAGCCGCCGCTGTCGCAGCTCAGCATCGAGGAGATGGTAGCAGCGCAGCCCGATTATCTGATCGTCGAAAGCGCGACCGACAAGGTGACCGATCAGGGGAGCGAAATGCTGCACCATCCGGCGTTGAAGGATATTCCGCGCATCAGCGTGCCGCAGGCGTGGACGGTGTGCGGCGGCCCTGCCTACACGGCGGCGGCGCGGAGCATGGCGGCACAGATCATGCGCCTTGACGGGCGCCGGTCATGAGCCGCTTTGCCCTGCCCCGCTGGTCGCTGATCGCGGCGCTGGCGGCGCTGGCCTTGGTCGCCGCGGTCGCGTCGCTTTTGTTCGGCGCGGTCGACCTGTCGGTCCTCCGGCTGTTCGCCGCCGCGACGGGCAGCGGCGACAAGGTGGCGTCGATCATCTTGTTCGACCTGCGCCTGCCGCGCACCATCCTCGCGCTCGCGGTCGGCGCCATCCTCGGGCTCGCCGGGGCGGCGCTGCAAGGCTATCTGCGCAATCCGCTCGCCGAACCCTCAGTGCTCGGCACGTCGAACGCCGCGGCGCTCGGCGGTGTCGCGGCCATCTATTTTGGGCTTGCCGAAATCCATCCGATCATCTTGCCGCTGCTCGCCACCGGCGGCGCGCTCGTGTCGCTCGCTTTGCTGTTCATCCTCGCGGGCAAGGCAGAAAGCCCGCTGACCTTGATCCTCGCGGGGATCGCGGTCGGGACGCTGGCGGTTGCGGGAACCAGCCTTGCGCTCAACCTGTCGCCCAACCCCTTTGCGGCGATGGAGATCATGACCTGGCTGCTCGGCAGCCTCGAGAACCGGTCGTTCGACCATGTGTGGATCGCGCTGCCGTGCATCGCGATCGGCATGGCGATGCTGCTGTGGAACGGCCGCGCGCTCGATGCGCTGACGCTCGGCGAGGATGCGGCACAGGCGCTCGGCACCGACCTTAAGAAAACGCGGCTGCGGCTGCTGATCGGCACCGCGATCGGGGTCGGTGGCGCGGTTGCGGTGTCGGGCGCGATCGGGTTTGTCGGGCTGATCGTGCCGCACCTGATCCGCCCGCTGACCGACCGCAGTCCGTCGGCGATCCTGCTGCCCTCGGCGATCGGCGGCGCGGCGCTGCTGACGCTCGCGGACCTGGGCGTCAGGATCATCCCGACGACGAACGAACTCAAGCTCGGCGTCGTCACCGCCTTCCTCGGCGTACCGATCTTCCTTCTCCACCTGATGCGGGAGCGGCGGCTATGGTGACTATCACGCTCGATCATGTCGGCGTCACGCTCGGCCGGCGCGCGGTGGTGCACGGCGTCAGCGCGGCCTTCGGCGCCGGGACGCTCACCGGGATTGTCGGTCCCAATGGCGCTGGCAAGTCGACGCTGGCGCGGGCGATGCTGGCGCTGGTGCCGGCGAGCGGAACGGTCGAAGTCGATGGCGTCGATGTTACTGCGATGCCCCGCGCCGAGCTGGCACGGCGGATCGCCTATGTACCGCAGGGGCAGACCTTGCACTGGCCGCTGACCGTCGAAAGACTCGTCGGGCTCGGGCGCCTGCCGCACCTCGCGCCGATGTCGCGGATTTCGGATGCCGATACCGCCGCAATCGCGCGCGCGATGGACCGTGCCGACGTGCTGGAGCTCCGCGACCGGATCGCAACCGAATTGTCGGGCGGCGAACGCGCGCGCGCGCTGTTTGCGAGCGCGCTGGCGGTCGAGGCGCCCGCGCTGATCGCCGACGAACCGCTGGCGAGCCTCGATCCGGGGCACCAGATCGACGTGATGGACATGCTGCGCGCCGAGGCGGCGGGCGGCGGGCTGGTGATCGCGGTGCTCCACGACCTGACCCTCGCGGCGCGCTATTGCGACCGGCTGCTGCTGATCAACGAAGGGCGGATCGTTGCCGACGGCACACCCGCCGAGGTGCTGACCGCCGATAGGCTGCGCGCGGTCTATGGGATAGACGCGCGCGTCGAGACGGGCGGCGAATGGCCGACCATCACATTGTTCGGGCGCGCACCGTGACGAACGGACCCTGTTCGCGGAACAGGGTTAGAACAAGATCTCTGGTCACGATGGTCACGCGCAGCGCGAAGCCGGGCCGGATGGTAAATGTGGGGGGGGGGGGCACCCGGAGCTCGCGTTCGACAATCTGGCGACCCGTCTGGGCTGCGCTATCCTGTCGGCCATCGCGCAGCGCCCTTACCAGGTCGTCGTCGCTGTCCGCGCCAAACTCGGCGCGGACAGCGAGCAGAAACTGCACTGCGCCCTCGGCGGCGAGATGCAGGGGTGCACCGCGATGGTGGTTACCATGGGCAGGCCGCGAGATTTTTTGGCAGCCCTCGCCGCAAGGCCTGCGCTCGCCGGATTGCCCCTCACCTTCGCGCGTCCGCTCTCCCCCGATTAACGCGGGAGAGCAAGGCGCAATAGCCAGTCATTGCTTTCTGACCGCAAGGGGCGCAGATCATCAACCCCACGGACGCTGGCGCGTGACCGGGCTGTCAGTCTATTCGCCGACTATACAGGAAAAACGCGACGCCATCGGGACGCTTGGCGATGCCGATGGTGACAAACCCCTGCCCGTTCAATGCCAGGCGGTTTACCGTTTCGCCGCTTTGCAGAAGATCGATCACGGAACTGGCTTCTGCACTTGCGTGCGGCGCCTTTATGAGCCCCCTCGCTTCACATAAGCTACTCGCACAGTTGGTGCGGATATCTATCCCTGGACGGTTGAACAAACTGTCGCCGACGGCGGATCTCAGATTATCTTCGGACCGCGACGCCCAAGCCTCATCTCGCGGTTGTGACCGGATTTTTCGATGAAGCGCAGCCGGATTAAAATCGGCGGCCAATCCCGGGTCATGCATATCGCTGACATCGTCCGCATACGTCATCCCGGGCCCGTTTGAAGGCTCCACTAGGTCCGACCGTTTGACCTCGGGATCTTCCGATTTCTGGTGCTGGACGGGCAAGATGATATGAAAGGGCTCCTCGGATTCTGAAAGAACTTCATCCTTGCCCGCTACACCTACAATCAGAAGCAACGACATGAGCGCGAGCGCGGATGCCAAGGTGAACATAGTTTTTCTGGCCATATTTACGTCTTCCAGAATCCGGCAAGCCAATGGATAGAAAATTCAGTACCCTTGAATGACAGCCAGTCGGGCAGCCACAGCCGCGAAGCTGTAAAAGTGCAAGCCGCCCGAAGTTGTGATCGGCTGCGGGAACGTGCCGTTAGTCACTTGGCGGCCATATCGGGAGATATATCCCCAGTTATTCTCCAGATCGACCTGCAGGGCGCCCAGATGGTTCGGGCTGGTCTGAACCCGTGACATCGCCGTAGCGAACTGACCATACACGTCATAGAGGCGCGCGCCCTCGGCGAGCATTCCGATGAAATACAGGATGGCCCCGCGATAATTCTCCGCCCCCGCGCCATGGGACGGCGTATCTTGAACGCTGCGCCTCAGGACATCGAACTGGGTCCGAAGATTCCCATATGCCAGGCTTTGGAAGGTCCTGTTGACAATCGGAATCCCTGGGTAGATGCGCTCGAGATCCGTATAGCTTCCGGTATACGGCAGCCACCTGTAATGTTGGGTGGCCCAACTCTGCCCGGTACGATTTAGCGCATTGAAAAGATTGCTGTCGCTAAAACCTCGCGTTCGGTTCTGGCGCGTGTAACTGTCCCAGGCCGTGTAGCCGAGAATATACATATTATCGGGGCGCATCCAAAAATCGATGGATGTGTTGCCGCGACGGAGGGTAATCCTCAAAAGACCGTGGTGATGATCATTTCTCGGAAATGTTATCCCGGTATTGTGCGAGTAATTCGTACTGACTTCATCCCTTATTCTGTTGATCAATGCCGTATATCTCTGCGCCATGAGACCCGAGGGACCTTCTTCCAAATCCAGATATATATGAACCACGCCATTCAGCGGGACATCGGCATGTGCGGGCGCAATATTTGTGAATGAAACGGAGATTGTGGCCGCGATTGCAAACCGAAGAAATTTTATTGCCCTCAAAATTTTGAGCGCAGAAATGGCTTTGGAAATCATCGTAAGAATCCTGAACTTGTTGAATTGAATGTGCAATTTAACGACATCATGCCGAAAATATATCTGCACCGGGCTGCAACTGTAATGTGGACGCCCAGCCCGGCAGACCATCGAGCTGCGAGCGACATTGCCGTCGCGCACCGGCGGACGACGCCCGCTATTCTTCCGGCGGCTCGAGAATGTCCGTGCCAAATGTCCTGGCGATCGATTCAAGATCGCTGCCCTTCAGGCCGTGACAGGCCCGGATCAGCGCCTCGATTCCGCCCGGAGAATAGGTCAGCATGAGCATGAGCGGCGTGTCGCCGGATGGACGCCAGCCGTGGACCGTATCGCGCGGCAACGCGACGACGGTTCCAGGGCCTCCCTCGAATTCTCTGTTATCGTAGGAGAGCTGCAGGCGGCCCTGCATCACATGGATGACGAGATCCATGTATCGGTGCCTGACCCTGAGCAGGTCCTGCCCCGGCTCGACAAGGGCTTCGATTTGCGAGAACCGTCCCATGACCTGGTCGCTGTGAACGCGGACGCGGATCCGTTCTCCTGCGAGCCCCTCGGTCCAGCCGCGCGCGCCGGGCTCCGCCAAGATCGGGCGTGGCCAACGGGCGAAAGCCATTTCGCTGGCCGCCTCGGTTCCAGGCGCAGCACTTTCGGCGATGCACTGCTGGCTTATCCATTTCATTGGAAATACCTTCTCGGGAAAATTGGCAGACTAGGCTGCCTTGGCTGTGCGCTTTCGGGCGGGAGTGGCCGGCTGCAATGCGGCAATGATCTCGGCATGTCCTCCGCGCTCGGCATCGTCCAGGGGGCGATTGCCCCACCGATCGACGACGTCGGCGTTCGCGCCGCGTTCGAGAAGAAAATGCACGGCATCTGCGCGCCCGTCGCTCGCCGCGAGGTGAAGCGCGGTCCGACCATCATAGTCGGCCAGATTGATATCGACGTTGCGCGCAACGAGGCGTCGCAACTCGTTGATATCGCCTTTGGACGAGGCGGCGCAAAGATGCATGGCTTCGTCAACCGACGATTCGGTGGAGCTTCGCCGGGGATTGTTCTTGCGGCTGTCCGCGACCAGGTCCGAGAAGGAATGAAAGGCGAACTCCTCGGTCAGCCGTCTAGAAAATTCGACGCCGCGCACCGAGTTGCCGAGGGCATCAAGCCGCGGACTCCAGATCGCGATGCCGCACAGCCCGGGAATGGTGATGAATAGCGCGCCCGACACGCCGGACTTTGCCGGAAGGCCGACGGTGAAGGAATATTCGCCCGAGAAGTCGTACATGCCGCAGGACGCCATCAGCGACAGGCAGTTCTTGACGCTGTCGCTGTTGAAGATCCGTTCGTTGGTCGTTGGGCATACCCCACCATTGGCGAGCGTCGCCGCGATCAACCCCATCTGGGGCGCGTTCACCGTGATCGAGCAGCACTGAAAATAGAGATCGAGCGTTGCATGCAGGTCCGTGCTCGCCGGAAACGCGCCATTTTCGCGCATGAAGTAGGCAAGCGCGAAATTGCGGTCAGCCGTATCGCGCTCCGAAAGAAACACCGCATTGTCGAAGCCTACGCCGCCGCCGCCGCAAAGGCCGCGCCATGTCTTGATGATGCTGTCGAAGCGGTCGGCGGGCGAAAGCTCGGGGGCAATGAGCGAGGCACAAGCAATAGCACCCGCATTGATCATCGGATTATGAGGCAGACCGCGCGAGTTGAGAGTGATTTCGTTGAACGAGCGCCCGGAGGGTTCCCGGCCGACGTGGCGGTGTACCGCATCGCCGCCGAGCCGATCGTGCGCGATGGCATAGTTGATCGGTTTGCACGTCGACTGCACGCAATAATATTGATCCGTATCGCCCAGCGCGAATTGCTGTCCGTCGACGGTACATACCGCCATCGCAAAGGCGTCCGGATCGACCCGCGCCAGCTGCGGTATATAGCTGGCGACATTCCCGTCTCGGTTCGACCGGACGCTTTCGAAAATCTCGCCCAGACGCTGGGAAAAGGCGGAGAAGTCGGGGATGACGAGCTCGCCGCGCAGGGCGCGGCCGAGCAATGTGGTGCTCACACCCAAAATGGCCGGCGCGATGTCCTCGAATGCGATCGGGTCGTTGAAACCGCGCTTGGAAAGGAACTGGTTCAGCGAAGTCAGACGGGGATCGCTCAGCGCAAGCCCGCTTTCGGCGAGTGTGGCTTCGATGGCCATTCGGGTTCCCGTGCCCCCGGGACCGGCGAGCGATGCAAAGATCGCGCGCGCCGCCGTGTCGGCTGCGCCGTGCGACGGGAACGATATGGTCACTTCGGGCATCTGTCTTTGGCTCCTTGCTCGGTAGTTCTGCCACCGGAGGGCCCTCGATAATCAGGCACAGGTTTCATCGGCGCCACGAACGCACGCAACATAGTTGCAATTGTAACGGTGAAGCTTTCATCGTAGCGCCAGCGACCGTCGGCGCTGCACCGCACGCCCCGACACGTTCTTTTTCAAAAAAAGGGGGAATGAATCGTCGCCGACGCTGTCTTAACTCTGGTCGCACCGAAAAGAGGACAGAATCACCCGACGATCGATCGCCTTCGCCGCGGCGGCGCTGCTTGGCACTGCCCCACATGCGGCAGTGCCGCATCCGCTTTCACCCGCGCCATGGACCTAGCCATGGACAGGATGATCAGCGACATGCACGTTCCCGCAGCAGTTCTCGAACACCGTTTCGATGAACGATCCAGTCGAAGGCAAACTGCTCGGCGTCATTCGCCTGGGCGACACCCAGGCCGCCAATTTCAGCCCGCTCTACAAGGGGCAGCTCCTTGTCCACGGACTCGGCTTTTCCCCTGCGCCTGGCATAGCTTTCAAACGGCGAAGGAAACGAGGCGCGCTCAGAACATTGTCTCGACGCTCGCGTCGAACCGGTATCCCAAGCCGCGTACGGTCTGAATCCAGCTTTGCGACGTCGGACGACTTTCGAGGCGGCGACGGAGACGCAGGACCTGCACGTCGATGCTCCGGTCATAGATGTCCTCGTGCGTCCGCGTCGCGTGCATCAGATGCACGCGGCTCAACGGACGGCGCGGCGCCTCGAGAAACGCCGACAGAAGCGTGAATTCCCGCTTGGTGAGTTCGACGACGGCCCCTTCGGCGTCGCAAAGGGATCGCCGCTTGTGTTGAAATTCCCAGCCGTCGAATCGAAAACCCCGGATAGCCTGGGAACCGACGGCGTTGCGGCCGATTTCCTGGCGTCTCAAGATGGCCCGTGCACGAGCAAGAAGTTCGTTGGGGCGGACGGGGCGGATAAGCACATCGTCGGCTCCGAGTTCCAGACCAACGACATAATCAATGTCACCGCGCTTCTCGTCCGTGATGAGGATCAAAGGCACACAGCTCTGGAGGCGGATTCGGCCAAGGATCGCATAGCCTGCAGCGCCGAGCGCTTCGAAATCGACCACGACGAGGGCGTAACGCCCGCTCTGCAACTGCCGTAGCAAATCGTCCCCGGCGGTTTCGACGATCTGGCAGCGATGGCGTTCGAGAAACTGCGCAATGGTCGTTCGCAATTCACGATCGTTGCTGACGATCAGCACGCGACCGAGACAGGTCGTCAGCCCGATCGACTTTTCCCAGGCAAGCGCGCCCGCCTGATCTCGGGCGGGCGTCATATACGCCGCCCCCCCACCATCCCCGTCTTCGGCCGGCAGCCGCGCGCGGCTTTCTCCCCTGCCGCCCGGCTGCCGCCGCGCGGCAGGGCGCACCCGCGAAGGGATGGAAGCGCATCGCTTCCATGGCGGTTGCCCGAGGACAGGCTGTGGACGTTGGCGAGCGGCAAATAACTGCCCCTCGCGCCGATAGGGAGCCGGGTGGCCTGGGGAGAGGCTGGCGCTGTCATCATTTTCCTTTCGCGTCGGGCTCCAAAGCGGATACCCGAGCCTTGAGCTGACGCTTTGAATCTCCCCTCTGACCAAAGCGTCGTCCTAATATCAAATCTATCATTTCTATCAAGAATGATTATTTGCCGCATCGGGGGCAGGCTGATACATATCGTCCCAAGGGGCCGCTTCGGCGGGGATGAAGTGCGGGAATCGATGAACGACGATATTCTGACGACGGCGCAAACCGCAAAGCTGCTGGGCGTATCCGTGCGCACGGCACAGCTTCTCATTGAGGGCGGGTCGTTGCCGTCGTGGAAGACGCCTGGCGGTCATCGCCGCGTCTATCGCCGCGATGTCGAAGCGATCATCTCCGAAAATCCTACCGAAGCGGATCGGCGCTCCTCGCATGTCGTTGCGCTCGCGTCGGGGCAGCTGCGCGCCGACCTCGAAAGCGCCGCGGCATCGATGGCCGAGTTCACGCTCGACATCGTCGACAACCGCAGCGCCGCGCTCCTTGCGATCGGCGAGACCAAGCCGGCCGCGCTTATCATCGACGGCAGCGACGCCGAGTCCGCAGCCTCGATCGCCGCAGCGACCGATATCGCGCCGGACCACATCATTCTCATCGCCGAGGGCGCGCGCCCATCCGACAACCGCCTCGCGGGCGTGCAGATCCTATCGACAGCGCGGGAGGCCGCATCGGCGATGCGCGAACTGCTCTCCGATCCGCCGCAATTCCACATGGATATGAAGGATCTGCCTTATCCGGTTGCTCTCAACGAGCAGCAGCGCCTCATCGCACTCGAACGCTCCGGCCTTGTCGACAGCGCACCCGAGGAAGCCTTCGATCGCCTCGTGTGGCTCGCCGCCAACACCCTCGATGCGCCGATCGCGCTCGTCACGCTGCTGACCCCGACACGGCAGTTCTTCAAGGCACGGGTCGGCCTCGACATGATCGACACACCGCGCAGCTGGGCATTTTGCAATCATACCATCCTGCAGAAGGACGTCTTCAGCGTCGAGGATCTCAGCCAAGATGCCCGCTTCGCAGACAATCCGGCGGTGGCGGGCGACGACGGCTTTCGCTTCTACGCCGGCGCGCCGATCCGCGATGACAGCGGCTTTGCTATCGGCTCGCTCTGCGTGATCGACTTTGCCGCGAGGCACCTGGATCCCCGCCAGCAAAAGATGCTCGCCGAGCTCGCCGAGCTCGGCGGGGTGGAGATGCGGCTTCGCGATGCAAAGCGCCAATTGCAAAACGCGAAACGTCAGGCGCGACGACCGGCCGATCGGCGCAAGCCAGCCGCACCGATTCCGCAATCCCGGCGCTGAGGCGCCGCGCTCAGGCCCACGCCGCGGCTGCGATCGTCACGCGGATGACCGTCGCGGCGATGCTTGCGCCGCGCTCGGCGGACGGCCCTCCCACGGCTTGCCGACGTATCGACTTCGGACAGCTGCTCGGCCGTTGCCGAGAGCCGCGGGCCAACGATCATGCGTCCCTGGACATAATCACTAGCGCAGTTGACGCAGTCAATTGTGATAACCTTGCCGGCCTTCAGATAGACTAACGAGAAGTCGCGTTTCGCGAGATCGCCGCGCAGAGCGGCCCGGTCATGCCCGATGCGGGACGCCTGTTCTTCGATCAGATCGGTATTCCTTTGCGGGACATACACGACGCCATCGAGGCCGCGCGCTCCCAACAAGCCGCTCCGTCGGGGGTATTTCGCATCAACAGCTTCGCAATCGCAGCGCAGGAAATCTTGCCGCTCGTTCTCGAGTTTCTGCGGCGATATCCGAACGTCCATGTCAATATCGTGTCCGAAGGCTTTGATCTGGGCGTTCGTTCGGCAGACCTCGTACCGAGCGACATGATCGCGGTGTCGCTCGGTGGCCCGCTTCGGCGCGTCGTCGTCGCCGCGCCGAGCTATCTCGCCGGAAAGGAAACACCGCGCGTTCCAACGGACCTTGGCAGCCATAGCTGCATCCGGATCCGGTTGCCGGACGGCGCCCTCTATCGTTGGGAGTTGCGCAAGGGCGCGCAAACCGTACAGCTCGACGTTAGTGGGCCGATCACGCTCGGCGAACCCGAGCTTGCGCGGCGAGCGGTTCTCGACGGGGTCGGCATCGGCTTCTTCATGGAGCCCACCGTGCTGCGCGACCTCCAAGCGGGACGCCTCGTCCGGGTGCTCGAAGACTGAACCCCGCCCTCTCCCGGTCTCAGCCTTTACTATCCGAGCCGGCGCAACCCGTCGGCGGCGCTCCAGCGCCGCACCGGCGCAAGCGGCCGACCGCTCGGAATAGCCCAAAGCGCCCTAGGGCTCCAGGATTGCATCGGCGCCATCAACTTCCCAGCCGCCGATGTCGCGATAGATCGCGTCGCGCAAACGGCGAACGTCCGCATTGAGATGACCGAGTTCCTCAGGCGTCTGGCGCGAGGCGCGAAGCAACGCCTCGCCCAGACATCCCGCCTTCGAGCGAAGACCTCGGCCCTCGTTAGTCAGTGCGACGACGACCTGCCTTTCGTTGGCCGGATTGCGGGTCCGCTTGACGAAGCCTGAAGCTTCGAGTCGCTTGAGCAGCGGCGTCAAAGTGCTCGACTCCAGGGCGAGCTTCCCGGCGATCTGCCCGACTGGCTGCCCGTCTTCGCGCCAAAGGACATTCAGCACGAGATACTGGGGATAGGTCAGGCCCAGGCCGTCGAGCAGCGGTTTATACGCTCGCTGGATCGCCATGCCGGCCGAGTAGATGGCATAACAGAGCTGATCTTCGAGGGGCACGGGCGGCGAATTGCTGACGGTCATTAAAAGTTCCTTTCCCCCTATATAGCGCGTCATACGCAAAAATAAATATCGCGATAAATCTTACTGGACAGCAATCGCGAATCAACCTAGAGACATAATTATCGCGATAATGGTTATCGCCGAAATAGAAAGGATATCCCCCTCATGAGCATTTTGTACCGCACGCAAGCCACGGCAACCGGCGGACGCACCGGCCAGGCCTCGACCAGCGATGGCGCGTTCAGCGTGGCGCTGTCGACGCCGAAGGAACTCGGCGGTGCTGGCGGCGAAGGAAATAATCCCGAACAGCTCTTTGCTGCGGGTTACGCCGCCTGTTTCCTCGGGGCGCTCAAATATGTGGCCGCGCAGCGCAAGGTGAAGCTCGCAGAAGAGGCAAATGTCACCGCCGCCGTCGGCATCGGGCCGCGCGACGATGGTCAAGGCTTCGGCCTCGACGTTGCCCTTACCATCGCCCTTCCCGGCGTCGATGCAACGACCGCGCAGGAACTCGTCGACCAGGCCCACATCGTGTGCCCCTATTCGCACGCGACGCGCAACGGACTCGACGTCCGGCTCGGCCTCGCCGCCTAACTGTTCTTCCGGAAAAGGATCATCCCATGCTCGTCAATTTTCGTACGATCGCCGCCGCCGCCGCCATCGCGGTGTCGCTTCCCTTCTCCGCAAAGGCGCAAACCGCCGACATCGTGGTACATAGCGCCGCGGAGCATCCCGTTCGCAACGTCGTTCTGGTCCATGGGGCCTTCGCCGACGGATCGGGCTGGCGCGGCGTCTATGACGATCTCACGAAGCGCGGCTATCGCGTGACCATCGTCCAGAACCCGCTCACATCGCTCGCAGACGACGTCGCGGCGACCAGGCGGGCCATTGCTCGCCAGGACGGCCCGCTGATCCTCGTCGGCCATAGCTGGGGTGGCACGGTCATCACCGAAGCCGGCACCGATCCTAAGGTCGCGGGGCTGGTCTATGTCTCGGCCCTGTCGCCCGACGTCGGCGAAACGACCGCGCAGCAGTATGAGGGTTTCATCACGCCGCCCGAATTCGTGGTCGATACCCATGCCGACGGCTTCGGATATGTGAAGGCCGAGTCTTTCAAGGCCGGCTTTGCCGCAGATACGAGCGAAGCCGACGCCGCGTTCATGCGCGACGCGCAGGTGCCGATCGCCATGTCGGCATTCGGCACCAGGCTAACCGCAGCCGCGTGGCGCACGAAGCCGAGCTGGGCGGTCATCGCGACCGACGACAAGGCGTTCGACCTTCGCATGCTTCGTCATATGGCAAAGCGCATCGGCGCGCGCACGACCGAGGTTGCCGCAAGCCACGCGGTCTTCATGACCCAGCCCCGCGTCGTCGCGAATGTCATCGATCAGGCAGCAAAGCAGGTCTCGCGCGAAGCACCCTGAGCCCCGGCGCCCCGCTCACCCCCCTCACCGGGCGGCGCGCGAAGCGGGCGGGACACGCAATCCCGCCCGCTTCTTCTCCTTTGTATCCGGCCGCCTGACCCGCCCGGGCGAGGCCCATCCGGATCATGGGCGGCGCTGGGCTGTCGGCCTCCCGTATTCGGGGTTCCACTTGCTGCTGGCCTTGTTCGCTCCCCTGCTGGTCCAGCTTTTTGTCGCGCTGCCAGTTCCCGTCATCGCGATCCTTACCGGACTCGCGCTTATCCTTGCCTTCGTCAGCGCAGCAGAAGCGATGCTCGGCGGGAGTGCCGAACGCGATCCGGCGCTGCTCTCTTCCTTGCGACGGCATCGGGCGTGTCGCTGCTGGGAATCGGCTCGGCCTTCTGGGGATTGCTCGCCGGTTTCAGCGCCTTCCTTGTCCGTCGGCTCGCTGCTCCGAGACCATGTAAATAGCGCTGTCGCACCGTAGCGGGCGCAGAAATGCGACCGAAGGCCATACTGCGACTATCTCCTTAAAATAATAGTATTGATATATTTGATATATTTGATACTTCGACTGCGTCCCCTGCGAGAGACAGGGACAAGTTTCGATGGCTCCCTCAATCCGCGTCACCTCCCTCCCCACCAAGAAAGGACAAACGATGTCAGACGACCCTCTCCCCGATCAGCAACAGGAATTCGCCCGGCGCGCGCGCGAAAATCAGGCGCGCCTCAGCGCCAATCTGAAGGACAATTACGATTTCATCGTCTGCGGCGCGGGCTCGTCCGGGTCGGTCATCGCGCGGCGCCTTGCCGAGAATGCGGACCTCGACGTGCTGCTGATCGAGGCCGGCGAGGACGACGAGGTCGAAAGCGTCCTCGACCCGGCGCTGTGGCCCACCAATCTCGGGACCGGGCGAGACTGGGGTTTTCAGGCCGAGCCCAATCCACATCTCGACGGCCGCTCACTCTCGATGTCCATGGGCAAGGGCTTGGGCGGCGGCTCGAGCGTGAATGTGATGGTCTGGGCGCGCGGGCACCGCGCCGACTGGGACCATTTCGCAGCAGAGAGCGGCGACAAGGGTTGGGGCTATGATGCCGTCCTCGACATATACCGCCGTATCGAGAACTGGCAGGGCAAGCCCGACACGCACCGCGGAACCGGGGGCGAGGTCTGGGTGCAGCCCGCCCATGACCCCAACCCCCTCGCCCATGCGCTGATCGGAGCGGCGCGCGAGCAGGGCATCCCCACCTTCGACAATCCGAACGGCCTGATGATGGAGGGTCCTGGCGGAGCGTCGATCGCCGACATGCTCGTTCGTGGCGGCCGCCGTCAGTCACTCTACCGATCTTATGTCCGGCCCTTCTCCGATCGCCCGAACCTGACGATACTGACCGACGCCCAGGCTCGCCGCATCCTGTTCGACCAGCGCCGCGCAATCGGTATGGAGATCGAAAAGGGCGGCCGCATTTTCTCGGTCGGTGCGCGCGTCGAAGTCATCATCTCGGCCGGCGCGATCAATACGCCCAAGCTCTTGATGCTCTCGGGCATCGGTGATCGAGCGGAACTCGAGCGCCATTCGATTCCGGTGATCCAGCACCTGCCCGGGGTCGGCCGCAACTTCCAGGACCATGTGTCCTTTGGCTGCATGTGGGAATTGTCCGGACCGTTGGCGCCGAGAAACAGCGGCAGCGAGGCCACCCTCTACTGGAAAAGCCGTCCCGAACTGGAGGCGCCCGATCTGCTCTTCTGCCAGGTCGAGTTCCCCGTTCCGAGCGAACGCACCGCAGCCCGCGGCGTCCCCGAGCACGGCTGGACGATGTTCGCCGGGCTTGCATCGCCAAAGAGCCGAGGACGGGTCACCTTGCGCGATGCGAAACCGGGCACCGCGCTCGTCATCGATGCCAATATGCTCTCCAATCCCGAGGACCGCGAGACCGCTCGCGCCTGCGTCCAGCTATGCCGCGATCTGGGCAATGCCTCGGCATTCAAGCCGTTCGTGAAGCATGAAGTCATGCCGGGAGACTGCGACTTGGGCGACCGCGATGCTTTCATTCGGGACGCGGCGGTCACCTACTGGCATCAGTGCGGTACGGCAAAGATGGGCCTCGACGATATGTCGGTCGTCGATGCATCGCTCTCGGTCTACGGGATCGAGGGACTGCGCGTGGCGGACGGCTCGATCATGCCGAGTGTGACCCGCGGCAACACGCAGGCACCCTGTGCCATCATCGGCGAGCAGGCGGCCGCGCGTATCCGCGCCAAGCACGGGATCTGACAAGGGCGCGAGGTCTCGGCGGCGGGGACGCAGGATTACGCGTCTCCGCCGACACGCTTCCTGCCTCTCAGCACCGGGGCAGGCGAACCCGGATGAGACCGGGAATCATTCACGGCGGCCGGCGATCGCCAGCCCGACAACAAGGAAAATCTGGATATGGATAATCTCTCCCCGCGCCGGCACCTGGTCGAAATTGCCGGAAGCTCATTATCGGTCCTCGATGTAGGCGAAGGGCCGGCGGTGCTTCTTGGACATGGATATCTTTGGGACTGGCGAATGTGGGAGCCGCAGATTGAAACACTGCAAGACCGATACCGCCTGATCGTTCCTGAAATGTGGGGCCATGGCCGATCCGGCCCGCTGCCGCAGGGCACATCCAGCAACGTCGATATCGCGGCACAGATGCTGGGTTTGCTCGACCGGCTGGAGATCGAGCGGGTCGCGGTCGTGGGTTCCTCGATGGGCGGCATGTGGGGCGCACATCTCGCTGCCCTGGCACCCGGCCGCATCGCAGGTCTCGCCATGCTGAACAGCTATCTGGGAGAAGAGCCGGCCCACAATCGAGAGGCCTATTTTGTGATGCTGGACGCCGTCGAGCATGAGGGGCTCGTCAATGAGAGCATCATGGCCAACATCGTTCCGCTGTTCTTTTCGAGCGCCGCGCTCAAGGATACACCCGATCTGGCAGCGCGGCTGCGCGGCCAGATCGCGAGCTATGGCGCCGACGGGCTGCGCCGGTCGATTGCACCGCTCGGCAGGATCATCTTCGGGCGTGAAGATGCCCTCGGTCTCCTCGAGACTCTCAAGATGCCGGCTATGATCGTTGCGGGCCGCGACGACCGGTCGCGGCCCCCAGCGGAAAGCATCGTCATGGCCGATCTCCTCGCCATCACGGCCCATATCATCGACAATTGCGGCCACAGCGCAACCCTTGAACAGCCGGCAACCGTGACGGAGCTTATGGCCGAGTTCCTGGGCGGGATCAGCTGAACGCACTGTTACGATTGTAACCTTCGGGACGTCGCGGGTCACCAGCGGGTAGCGGATCCCTGTCAATATCATCACGGCATCGGGACAGAAGAATCCCGGGCCGCAGGAGGCCAGTTCGAGATCGCGCCGCGAGGCCCGGCGGGTTCCCCCCGTATCCGCAACAGAGCCCGAACGGCTGTCTCGAACTGGCATTTCCGAGCTGGACACCAAGCCGTTGCTCGCCTTTGGACACCGGATGACACGTCTGGCAGCAGTCGAAGCGTCGTCGGAGTGCGCGAGGTACGGAACAAGCCGGATACTGACCGAGTTTCAATCATTTCCAGTCAGGAACAGACCAAATTGTGAAACAGATTATCGTTCTGCTTACCGCAGCCAGCTGCTTGCCGATCGGCGGTTGCTCGCCTGCCTCGGACCGAGCGTCGCGATCGCCTTCGGAAGAAGGCTCGCCCGCGCACATCCCGGACACACCCTCCAAAACGGTCGTAACAGTCGAGGGCCTAGATAGCTTGATGATCGGACACCCTGTTCCCCAGCAAAGCGAGTGGGAAGTCCGCGGCGCGCCGGTGGATCAAGGTTGCACAACTGCGCGGTCAGCTGATGTTCCCGGCGTATATGCCATCTTGGAAGGCGGCAAGGTACGCCGCATTACCATTGGCGAAGGTTCCAAGGTGAAGCTCGCCGAAGGTATCGGCGTGGGATCCCGTGAGGGCCAGCTCAAGGCGAAATTCCCGTCATTTCGCGAGGAGCCGCACAAATATGAAGAAGCGCCCGCCAAATATATCGGCTCGCACGATCTGAAGCCGGGTGCGTCGGGATGGCGGTTCGAGATCGCTTCTACCGGCAAAGTCTCCCGGATCCACGTTGGACAGATGCCCGTGCTCGCCTATGTCGAGGGCTGCGGCTGAGCGGGTAGCTGCGCAAACTCGTCGGTTCGGAGAATGGGGTCGCTGGTACGCCTCCTCGAAAAGGCTGCTGGCGCGCCCGACATAAGTGCCCATCAGTACGTTTCCAGGGCCGGGAGGCGGTAAATCCGATACTCCGCGACAACAAAAAAATCCGAGCCGCCGGTAAAGCGGAAACCCCGCTGGCTAGGCTTGCAACGTGGCGATGCGAGCTCCCTTCGATCGTCCATGCGCGATGGCAGCTGCGGTGACGGCCGCTCCCAGGCGACGGCGGCGATGGCGCTCGTCGGTCGGGACAAGGATCGCCCGTCGAGGTGCGGGAAGCGAGGGCGAAGATGAGAATGACCCGAATAGTGCATGGCTTGCTGGCGCTCGCAGTGTCGGCAGCGCTGGTGCCGCCTGCTAACGCGGCCGCAGCAGCAGCCACGCCCGAATGCACAGCGGAATCCGGTTTGAATACGGAAAAGCCCCTCCGCTCACGCGTCGGCCCGCCAACCGAACATGTGCTTAGCACCTACCGCGACGCCGGCGCGACGGACGTGACGCCGCACAACCTCACCGATGCCGAGTGGACTGCGGTGGAGGCCGCGTTGGATCGGCTCCCGGCGCTGCACACAAGATCCTTGAAGATGCACCTGCGGCGCTTGAGCGTCGTCGAAACCGATGCGGGGCTCGGATCGGCCCTCACCAGCCTTGTCGAGACCTGCGACGGGTCGTTGCAATTCGACATAACGTTGCGCTCGGAGCTGCTTCACGGCGGTCTGAGCGAATTTCTCGCACGCAAGGAACAGGGCCTGTTTGCGCCTGATCATTCGGGCTATTCGGTGCACATCGACGCCGGCGACGCGTCCGCGCTCCTCTATATCCTGTTGCACGAGGCAACGCATGTTGTCGATCGAAGCGGAGCCATCGCGCAAGGCTCAGCCGATCTTCGCAAGCATGTCTGGAGCGACGATGCGCGGACGCTTGCGGCGCCCTACAATGAAAGCATGGTGAGCCGCATTCGCTGGCGAGGCGCACCACCGACGCCGATCGGGGAGGCACCTCGGCTGTATGAAGGATTGGCTGCGTCGCCGTTCGTGTCGCTCTACGCCGCCACCGCGGCAAGCGAAGATCTGGCCGAACTGGTAGCCTGGCAGCAGCTTGCGGCGCATCACGAGACGCGCTTGAAGATCGAAGTCCGCGATCGATCGGGCGCGATCATCTCCAGCGTCAAACCACTGGAAACCGCCACCGTCCGCGCACGCCTCGAACGTGTTGCGCAGATATTGGCGCGCGATTGAAGGAGCGGCGGCAGCTCGCTTGTCCAAAAGCGATTTTAAGCGTCCGCTTCGCCCAGCATATAGTCTGCGACGCTATGGGAATGGCTTGCCTGATAGGCGTTCCGGCCCCGGTTCATATGAGTCAGGTTGAAACGCCGCACCGACCGAAGGGCGCGCTGGATGGTCAGGAAACGCTCGATAGATGCCGCGCCCGCTAGCTTCAGCACGGCGATATCACCGCCCTGCGGCGACGAAGGGTTCCAGCCGGCGAGCGAAGCCCGGCAATGCGCGAGAAATTGCCTGTCGGGCCGGTCCGTCAAGCAGGAACCGTCGCTGGTGATATCAGAAAGATGGACGATGAACCGTGCCTTGAGGTCTGCTTTATCGGCGTAGAGCGTGAACAATTCCATCCAGCTCGCGCTCACCCGCACCAGGGGCTTGTCCGATGTCGAGGGCAGACAGGAGACCGACCAGTAAAAGCGCTCGGTCGCGCGCGGGATGGGAAGACAGGTCCGCCCGTAGATTTCTAGAAGCCTGAACAGCGCCGGCGCCTGTGGGTAGCCTGACAGTTTCTGGAACCGATGCGCATATTTCATGCGCTGCTCCATGGACACGAGGCGCTCTGCGGCATCGACCAGTTCAGCTCTGCCCACCAGCCATGCGGCCTGCTGCTCGAGGTCGAGAAACTGTCGCAGGCCCTTCGGACGCGAAGACGGATTATCCTTCATGCGCGACGCATGCGAAACTTCCGCGCGATCATCAAGCGCCGCAGCCAGCAGCACGATCTCAATAAGGTTCGGACGACCGCCATGAAGCTCGCTGTGCAACCCCTCGAACCCGCGCGCCGCCAAGGGGAGCGCGCGGGTTCAGCGGGGAGCGGGAGGCAGGCTCCCCGCGAAATGGACGATGGCTTCGCGCGGGAAGCGAGCTCGATATCAGCGCGCGAATGCTGCGCGCAATTCGTTCGCCGCCTGCGTGATCGCCGCCTTGGCGGCAATGCTGCCCGCGAGCGCATTCAACATCACGAAGTCATGGATCGTGCCATTGTAACGGGTCGAACTGACCGGCACGCCGGCAGCCAGCAGCTTGCGGCCGTATGCCTCGCCTTCATCGCGCAGAAGGTCATTCTCGGCGGTAATCACCGTTGCCGACGGCAGTCCCTTCAACTGGTCGACGGAGGCCTTGAGCGGAAAAGCCAAGATCTCGTTCTGACGATCGCGGGGATAATTCGCCTCGATGAAATAGTCCATCGCCTTGCGGGTCAGGAAGGGGCCTTTGCCGAACTCGCGATAGGAGCTGTTGTCCGACACATTGTCGGTTACTGGGTAAAAGAGCACCTGGTGCGCGATCTTCGGGCCCTTGCGATCCTTGGCCATCATCGTGAGCGCAATCGCCATATTGCCGCCGGCGCTGTCACCCGCAACCGCAATGCGCGACCCGTCGAGACCAAGGCGCGCCGCATTGGCCGAGACATAATCGAGCGCGGCATAAGCCTGTTCGTTGTTCACCGGATAGCGGACCTCGGGGGCATTGCCATATTCGACGAAGACCACCGCCGCGCCCGACTGGGCCGAGAGCTGACGGATGAGGTGATCATGGGTGTTGCGATCGCCCATCACCCAGCCGCCGCCATGAAGATAGACCACCACGGGCAGCGGAGCCTTTGCTTCCTGCGGCCGAACGATACGAATGTTGACCGAACCCGTCGGGCCCACTTTCCACACAGCGTCTTCGATGGTCACCGCCGGTGATGCGAGCTTGTCCGCCTGCACGGTCGCCAGCACATTGCGGGCGCCGTCATAAGGGAGGGTATAGATGGGGGTTCCTTGGTCGGCAGCCGCAGCGAATGCCTTCGCTTCGGGCTGGAGCTCGGCGGCTGAGGCCGGGGCGGCGAGGAAGAGGGCGGCCGATCCGGCCAGGGCGAAACGCAGCTTGTTCTTGGCCATGTCTACCTCCATTGAATCGATCACGATTTGATCGTGCACGATTTAATTAGATGATTCGCTGACCGATGTCAACGCTTGCGATTGAATCGTGCACGATATATATTGCCGGCATGACACACTCTTCCCCCGACGCACCTCGCCCCGCCGATCCTCTCGACGATTTTCTCTGCTTTTCGCTCTACGGCGCCGGCTTGGCCATGAACCGCATCTACAAGACCCTGCTCGAACCCTTCGGCATAACCTATCCGCAATATCTTGTGCTGGTCGCACTACATGTGCGCGGCGACCGTCCCGTCAGCGACCTCGGGGAACGAGTTCAGCTGGAGTCCAATACGCTTACCCCGCTCCTCAAGCGTCTCGAAGCTGCAGGCCTGCTCGATCGACGGCGCGATACCCGCGACGAACGCGTGGTACGCGTGAGCCTCACGGATGCGGGACGCGAAATCGCAAGTCGTGCGCTCGCCTGCGTTCCGGATGAGGTTTTGAAAGCTACCGGTCTGAACACATCAGAGCTGGAGACGCTCAACAGGTCAATCGTCAAGCTGCGCGATACGCTGCTTCAGCGCTAACGCCGGTTCACCTGCGGCTGGTGCGCAAGCTGCATTTCGACCCAGTCGGACTCGAACAGGCCGCTTTCGTTCAAAAATCGTGCTCGCCAGTGACCGCAACCCCGGTGTGATGTCGCGGATGTCGTGATCCCCGACGGCCGGGAACACGTCGCCTTCAAGGCAGCGGACAGGGGTCGCATATTTGAGAACCCAGGCGAGCTGGCGCGAACTTAGCCACTCGCGCGCGATTTCCTCGAACGTGGCTCCAACCTCGGGCTTCGCAGCTACCAACAAAATTGCAAAAACGGCTTTGGGCTGCAAGAGGGGCGGGTGGGACGCGACGAGACGCCGCATAGCTGTAACCCGCTTATTTCCTTGCTTTTTATGGGACGTCCTGGGTCCCTATGGGCCCTCTTGGGATCCCGTCCTGGCAGGGGCAGTAGGACTCGAACCTACGACCCTCGGTTTTGGAGACCGATGCTCTACCAACTGAGCTATACCCCTAGGCCGGAGTGCGCCACTAGCCGGATTGCGGAGGCGGGGCAAGAGGGATCGCGGGTTGCGCGGGCGGGCCGGGCTGATATGCGCAATTTTAGATGAGAGTCGCGTCGTCACCCGCCCCGCCCAACGCGGCCCCGCAGAATTATCTGGGCGGCATCGGACTGCGGTTGCTTGCAATGGCCAGCCTGTCGCTGATGTTCGTGCTCGTCAAATATATCGACGCCGCAGGCATCCATATCGTCGAGAGCCTGTTCTGGCGGCAGGCGCTGGTGCTGCCCTTCCTGCTGCTCTGGGTCCAGGCGACGAGCGGCCTGTCATCGCTCAGGACGCAGCGGATCGGGGCGCACGCGCGGCGGATGCTGATGGGGCTGACCGGCATGGCGTGCAATTTCGGGGCGATGATCCTGCTGCCGATGGCCGAGGCGACGACAATCAGCCTGTCGGTGCCGATCTTTGCCGTGATCTTTGCCGCGATCCTGCTCGGCGAGGCGACGGGATGGCAGCGGTGGAGCGCGGTGATTGTCGGCTTCCTCGGCGTCCTTGTCGTGCTCGACCCGATTTCGAGCTTTGCTGGCGGCTTCGGCGGCACCCATGGCCTCGGTACGCTGGTCGCGCTCACCGGCGCGATCATGACCGCGCTGATCACCATTGCCGTTCGCGACCTTGGCCGCACCGAAAATGCGGGGACGATCGTATTCTGGTTCAGCCTTTTGTCGATGATCCCGCTCGGCATCGCCCTGCCCTTCGTCATCACCCCGCATGACGTACATGAATGGCTGCTCCTGATCGGGCTCGGATTTCTCGGCGCGGTCGTCCAGATGTCGCTGACCGGCGCGCTGCGTCTCGCGCCCGTGTCGGTCGTGATCCCGATGGATTATTCGAGCCTGCTATGGGCGATCGCCGCCGGCTGGTGGTTCTTTGGCACGCTGCCCGCCGACACCACATGGGTGGGCGCGCCGCTGATCATCGCATCGGGCCTGTTCATCGCCTGGCGCGAGCATCGCCGCCACATCGACCGTCCAAAGGAGGTTGCCGCATGACGCGCCCCATATTGTACCACTGCCCCGACGCCCGCTCGCTGCGCTGCCTGTGGGCGGTCGAGGAAGCCGGGATCGACGTCGATCTGCGCCTGCTGAAATTTCCGCCGCGCGCCTTCGAGCCCGACTACCGCGCGGTGAACCCGCTGATGACGATCCCCGGCTGGGTCGAAAACGGGGAGCTGATGACCGAATCGGCGGCAATCTGCGAACGCATCGCCGAAGGCACCCCGCTGGAGGTGCGCCGCGACGAAGCCGATTATTGGGCGTGGCGCAACTGGCTGCACCGCAGCGACGCGACGCTGACCTTTCCGCTCGCGATCATGATCCGCTATACGCGCGTCGAGCCCGAGGAGCGGCGGCTGAGCCAAGCGGTTGCCGACTACAAAGCCTTTTTCGGTGGCCGCACCAAGAGCGTCGAAGCGGCGCTGGGCGACGGGCGCGAGTGGCTGGTCGCGGGCCGCTTCACCATCGCCGATATCGTGATCGGCTATGCCGCCTTCCTCGCGACGACACTGGGCGCCGACGATGTGCTGGGCGATGCGACAAAGGCTTGGCTGGACCGCTGCACCGCGCGCAAAGCGTTTCAGCGCGCCCGCGCGCGGCAGACAGCTGGCACCTGACAGGAAAGGGCCCCACCATCTGGTGGAGCCCTCCATGTTCCTCGTGCATGGGTTGCAAAAACAAGGAAAACTCATCGGCCTTTCGGGGTGTAAGGTCGCGTGAAAGGCCGAATGTGTGGCGAATTTATGCCTCAGCGCGATGGTTGGCTTTCACATTCTCCCAGCCGATGCGCAGCCGACAGCGGGAGTCGTTCCGGCCGCTTTGGGCGGCATGTTGCCATTTTGGCTGTGGGTGAACGCTATTTCCGGTTGGCGCGCTCCTAAAGCCACAAAAGCCCCGCATGATCGTATCGAAACTTTGCCTTTGTGGCTTCAGCAGGAAGCTGCGGAAGCCGAGGATCTCAAAGAGCTGTCTCAAGGCAGGCATGGCGCGATCAAGTAGGACCGCGATTTCCCTCTGCACTGGTTATAAGTTCCGCCTCAAATAATTGCAAATGACTCGCAATACCATATAAGCGCGTTGGCGGCGCTTGTTGCGCGCTGGAAAGGGTGATGATGTACAGCTTTGTCGATCGACCGGTGGCAAGCCTCTGCAATGTTGGGCGCTTCCTGCTGTGGGCGATGCGCTTGTGGGTCCATGCGGCCGAACGCGGGCGGTGTCCGCCGCAGATGCTGCATCGCGGCTTTGCCGCGGTCGATGCCACGGGCGTCTTGCCCGACTTTCACGCCGCGATGGCGCTGCTTGGCGGCGACATGGCCCGAACGCTGCGGCTCGCACCGATGCCATGCCTCCAGATTTCAGAGGATGAAGCAATTCTGCTTGGACTCTGGCGCGATTTTTCGCTTGGGGGCGTAACAAATGCGCGCGCGACGCTGGCCTTGCTGGCCGAGGGAGACAGCGTCGGCCCGATCGCCAAAGCGATGGGCGGCGCGATCGACCGGCTGGTCGCGGCGGGATTCGACATGTCGGCCCTCGCGGCCGGCGCCATGACACATCAGGAAAGTTCAAAGTGATGAGTGACCGTATTGCCGAAGCCGCCAAGCTGGCCCCCTCCGCCTCGCTGACCGTCGAGGAGGTGCGCTCGGTCCGCCATTGGAACGAGCATCTGTTCAGCTTCACGATCACCCGCCCGCCGAGCTTCCGCTTCCGCTCGGGCGAATTCGTGATGATCGGGCTGCCCGGCGAGGGGCGCCCGCTGCTGCGCGCTTACTCGATCGCCAGCCCCGCCTATGCCGATGAGCTGGAATTCCTGTCGATCAAGGTGCCCGACGGCCCGCTGACCTCGCGGCTGCAGAAAATCCAGCCGGGCGATCCCGTCTATCTCGGGCGCAAGCCGACAGGAACGCTCGTCGCCGACGCGCTGCTGCCCGGCCAGCGGCTCTTTCTGCTGTCGACCGGCACCGGCCTCGCCCCTTTCCTCAGCCTTGCACGCGATCCCGACATCTATGAGCGGTTCAGCCAGATCCAGCTCGTCCATTGCGTCCGGCAGGTCAGCGACCTGGCGTTCCGCGACGAGCTCGAAAGCCAGCTCGCGGGCGATCCGCTGGTGCAGGATCAGGCGCTGCTGCAATTCCATTATCTGCCGACGGTGACACGCGAGCCCTTCCGCACCGAAGGGCGCATCGACGCGCTGATCGAAAATGGCGGCCTGTTCGGCCACCCGCTGACCGGGCCCGCGCATTTCGACCCCGCGACCGACCGCATCATGATGTGCGGCAGCATGGCGATGATCCGCGATCTCGAGGCGCGCTTCGAGGCCTTGGGCTTCAAGGAAGGATCGAACGCCGCGCCCGGCGACTTCGTGATCGAGCGCGCCTTCGTCGGTTAGGGCCAAACGCCTTCAAGGCTTGTCGGCATAGGCCTTTACCAGATCGAACATATAGTCGCGCCCGACATAGACCGAGCGCACTTCCATGCGTTCGTTGAGGCCGTGCGCGCCATTGCCGTCGGCGTCGCCCCACATGCCGGGAATGCCATAGGTCGGGATGCCGACCGCGCCCAAAAAGGTGGCGTCGGTATAGCCATTGGCCATCGACGGGATGACCTTCAGCCCCGGCCAATATGTGTCGACGAGCGTCTGCATCGGCCCGATGATCTTGGGGTCAAGCGGCGGCGCGGGCGGCGCGGGGCGCTTGGGCGGCAGCTGGATGATCGTGACGCCGGGATCGCCGATGATTCTCGCCAGTTCGTCCTTGATCGACTCGATGCTGTGCCCTGGAAAGATGCGGCAATTGATGTTCGCGCCGGCGCGCTGCGGCAGCGCGTTCGGGGCATGGCCGCCGTCGAGCAGCGTCGCGACGCAAGTGGTGCGCAGGTTGCTGTGCAGAAAGGGGTCCTTGTTGACGATCTCCTCGGCGGCCTTGTCGGCGGGGTTCCGGGCGAGCGCGACCATCGCCCTGCCCGTCTCGTCACCGCGCGCCGCGCCCGCTTCGGCAAAGAAGCGCCGCGTCGTGTCGGTCATCTCGACCGGGAAGTCATGGTCTTCGATCTTCATCAGCGCGCGGGCGAGTTCGTAGATCGCATTGTCGGGGACCGGCGCCGAGCTGTGGCCGCCGGGGTTTCTCGTTTCCAGCCGGAAGTTCGCGAAGGTTTTTTCGCCGACCTGCACCGACTGGCCGAGCACCTTGCCCTGGCCGTCGCTGTCGCCGCCGCCACCTTCGTTGAGGGCGAATTCGGCGTCGATCAGGTCGCGCCTGTTCGCGGCGAGCCATTCGACCCCGTTGAACGCGCCATTGGTTTCCTCGCCGCAGGTCAGCGCGACCTTGACCGTGCGCTTGGGCTTGTAGCCCGCCTGCTGGAACCGGATCAGCGTGTCGACCCACACCGCCGCCTGCGCCTTGTCGTCGGCGGTCCCGCGGCCATAGAAATAGCCATTTTCCTCGACCAAAACGAACGGGTCGCGCTCCCAATCGGCGCGCTTCGCCTCGACGACGTCGATATGGGCGACGAGCAGGATCGGCTTCGCACGCTTGCTGGTGCCCGGATAGATGGCGACGAGGCCGCCTTCCTTGGGGTTTTCAGGGGTCGCGAACAGGGTGAGCTGATTGGCGGGGATGCCCGCCGCCTTCAGCCGCGCCGCCATGCGTTCGGCGGCAAGCGTGCAGCTGCCCGAAGACAATGTCGTGTTGGTCTCGACCAGCTCCTTGTAGATTTCGCGGAAGGCGAGCTGGTCGGGGCGCGGCGGTGTCTCGGCGGCGATCGCGGGCGCCGCAAGCAGCAGGACGGACGTCAGCAGCGCGGACAGCGACTTCATCTTTTTCTCCCCTGTTTTGCGGATCAAGGGAGCAGAAAGACGCCACCGCCGCAAGCCCGCGATACGCACCCTCTTGCGTGACGGCGGGCTTTCGCGCAATCCGGGCGAAGGGAGAGGACCAAGCGTGACGAGAATTGATGACGACCCGCCGGGGCTGGTGGCGCGCGCGGTGCGGCGGCTGTTACTGCTCCTGTACCGGATGCGCGGTTGGAAGGCAGTCGGCGAAGTGCCCGAACCGCGGCGCTTCATTCTGATCGCGGCGCCGCACACGAGCAATTGGGATTTCGTCAATTTCCTCGGGCTGACCGCCGACCTCAAGATCCGGCCCTTTTTCATGGGCAAATTGTCGCTGTTCCGCTGGCCGCTTGGCGGCTTCATCCGCCAGATGGGGGGCGTCCCGGTCGATCGCCGCGGCGGCGGCAATGTGGTGCAGCAGATGGTCGACGAATTCGCGCGCCGCGCCGAATTCATGCTGACCGTCGCGCCCGAGGGCACGCGCGGCAAGGCGGCGAAATGGCGCACCGGCTTTTATCAGATCGCGCTGGCGGCAAAGGTGCCGCTCGTCGTCGGCTTCATGGATTATGGCACCAAGACCGGCGGGCTTGGCCCGATGATCTGGCCGACGGGCGACTTTCGCGCCGACATGATGAAGGTATTTGAGGTATATAAGAGCCATACCGCCCGATTCCCCGAGCGGCAGGCGCGCTCGATCGACGATATTGTCGGCCGCGATGAGGAACGAGATATGCGCGCGTGAATGACGCCCTTTTACTGCTTATGATCAATTTCGGCGGATTGCTCGCTATGATCCTGCTCTTGTGGGGCATCGCGACATTGATCCGCGACGTGTCGTTCATCGACGCCTTCTGGGCGTTCGGCATGACACTGCTCGCATGGGGGACCTGGTGGCAGGTCGGCGCGGCGGGCGCGCATGCCAAGCTGCTGCTCGGCCTCACATCGCTTTGGGGGCTGCGGCTTGCGATCCATCTGACGATCCGCTGGGCGAGCCACGGCGAGGACCCGCGCTACAAGAAAATCCTCGCGCTCTCGATGGAGAAGCGCCAGTGGAGTTGGGCGAAGACCGCGCTTGTCATGGTTTTCCTGACGCAGGCGCCGTTGCTCTTCATCACCTGCCTGCCGGCGCAGATCGGCATCTGGGCGAGCGCGACGGCTCCCGAAAGCGGCGTCGGATTCCTCGGCTGGATCGGCGCCCTGGCCGCATTGACCGGCATCGCGTTCGAGAGCATCGGCGATGCGCAGCTCGACGCCTTTCGCAAGAATCCCGCGAACAAGGGCAAGGTGCTCGACACCGGCCTGTGGCGTTACACGCGCCATCCCAATTATTTCGGCGACGCGCTGACCTGGTGGGGCATCTGGCTCGTCGTCGCCGACCTCGGCTGGGCGCCCGCGCTCGCAAGCGTGATCGGGCCGGTTTTCCTGACCTTCACCCTCACTAGATGGTCGGGCAAGGCGCTACTCGAAAAAGGGCTGCACAAAACGCGCCCCGATTATGCCGATTATGTCGCGCGCACCTCCGGGTTCATCCCATGGCCGCCAAAGACCAGGGGCTAGGCGGCGAGGCGACGCCCGCCGACGTCAGTGCGCTCGGCGACGCGCCACGCATTCGTGCGATATTGACCGCCGCGGCGCGCGAGGGGCGCAGCGTCAGCTATTCCGAACTGCTCGGCGATCTGGGTTTCCGCTTCACCCGGCCCAAGATGCGCGCGGTGTGCCGGACGCTGGAGGAAGTCGACCGCCTGTGCGCGATGGACGGCGAGCCCGACCTGGCGGTGCTGGTGGTGCGCGAAAGCGACCGGCTGCCGGGGCAAGGCTGGTGGGTCGGCGGAACGGCGCTGTTGCTCGGCTATGACGGGCCGTGGGAAGGCGCCGCAGCGGCGCGGTTTATTCGCGAGCAGCAGCAGGGGGTGTTTGATTATTGGGAGGGGCGGTAGCGCGTAGGCTGACGACCAGAAGTGGACAAACCGCCTTCTAAATCCCGTTCGTGTCGAGCCCTTCGACTGCCTTGCAGGCGCTCAGGATAAACTTCGGCCTTTGGCCGAAGTCGAGACACCCCGAAGGCGCGCGCTACCGATGGGTGTCTCGACTTCGCTCGACACGAACGGAAAAGAGGGGACCGTCTGCAATCCACCCCAAAGCCGCCATCCGCCTTTGAAAAAAGTGCTTTCCTACATTATTCCGCTGTGCCAGCCTTCATTTCAGCTCTTTCAATTCGCAGGCAAAAGCGGTCGCTGCCCGGATGCCGGATTCGGCCAAGGTCCGGCTGCCATCTGTCTGTCGAATGCGACAAATGGGGCACTGCAATAGGCTGACCTTTCCTGACCTTTGGCATGATGGCCCGGCGCATGCGCCGACCGGATCGCGGCCCCGGTTCGGAATAACCGAAAACGACAAGGGCGGCTCCCCAACCCAAAGCCGACGAAAAGAACTACTTCTTCAACCCAATCTCCCTCAACCGTTCCTGCAGATATTCGTCTGCGGTGATCGGCGTCGGATAGAGGTTCGGGTGCGCGGCATCGACGCAGCTTTCGAGCGTCTCGATCGGATAGTCCGAACGGAAGTGCAGGAAAAAGGGCATCGAGTATCGCGCGACGCTCGCGCGGCCCGCGTCGGGATTGCGGACGCGGTGGGTGGTCGAGGGCAGCTTGTTGTTGGTGAGGCGCTGGAGCATGTCGCCGACATTGACCGCCATCGCGCCCGGCGGAGGCGAGACGGGAAGCCAGCTGCCGTCCTTGTCGAGGATCTCGAGCCCCGCCTCTTCGGCGCCCAATAGCAAGGTGATCGTGTTGATATCCTCATGCGCCTCGGCGCGGATGCCCTTGGCGGGCGCCTCGACCGGCGGATAGTGGAGCAGGCGCATCACGCTGTTGCCGTCGGCAATCGTGTCGTCGAAGAAATCGGGCGCGAGGCCGAGGTAGCGCGCAATACCCGACAACAGCCGGCCGCCGACGCGATCAAATTCGGCGAATAATTTGTCATAAGCGGTGCGGAAGCCTTCGACCTCGGCGGGCCAGACATTGTTCGGCTGCTGCGCGGCAAGGCGGTGGCCCGCGGGCAGGTCGCGGCCGACGTGCCAGAATTCCTTGAGGTCGACTTCTTTCGCGCCCTTGGCGATCTCGGTCCCGAACGGCGTGTATCCGCGCGCCCCGCCGCCGCCGGGGATATGATAGGCGCGCTTGGTTTCTTCGGGCAGCGCGAAGAAGGCCTTGGCCTTGTCCCAAGCCTCATCGATCAGCGCGGGGTCGATGCCATGATCGGTGATCATCGCGAAACCGAAGCGTTCGAAGGACGCTCCAAAGTCTTTCGCGAACTGGTCGGCGGGGAGCGACATCGAAATGGTCGGAACAGCGGCAGTCATATCATCATCCATATGGGGCGCAGGCCAAGCCTCCGCGACTCTGTCCCCGCATGTAGGAGCGTCGGCGATAGAGGGAAAGAGGCTGGCTCTTTTCAAACCGCCCGCGATTGCTAAGAGAGCGGCATGGCAAAATCATATTGGCTGATGAAATCCGAACCCGACGCCTATGCGTGGGACCAACTCGTCAAGGACGGGACCGGCATGTGGGACGGGGTGCGCAATCACACCGCCAAGCTCAATCTGATGGCGATGAAGGTCGGCGACGAAGCGCTCTTCTATCATAGCAACATCGGCAAGGAATGCGTCGGAATCATGAAGATCATCGAAGAATCCTCGCCCGATCCGACCGCCGAAAAGGGCGCGCCCTGGGTTATCGTGCGCGTCGCGCCGGTCCGCGCGCTGAAGCATCCGGTGACGCTGGCGGCGATCAAGGCCGACCCCAAGCTCGCCGACATGGATCTGATCCGCCAGTCGCGCCTGTCGGTCGGGCGCGTGACGCCCGATGAGTGGAAGCATATTCTGAAAAAGTCGGAGAAGCCCGAGGCCTGAGCCGGCTTACCCGCCGCGCAGCTTGGCCTGCAGATGCTTCGCCACCGACGGGTAGAGCGGATGGACGAACTCGCAGCCGTAATTATTGCCATCGGCGCGGCGGACGACCGCCTCCAGCGGTTCGAGCCCGGGCAGGTTCACCCAGATATGCTTGCCGATTTCCGGCCGGAAAAACGTAACCATGCGAAAGCCCGTCGACGACAGGTCGAACAGTTCAACGTCGAAAGGGTTCAGCCCAGGCTCACGGAAGCGCGCGCGTGCTGTCACGGGTGCGCGCTCGGCGCCGCGCCCGGCGGTCGGCGCTTTTTTGGTCTCGATGGTGCGATTCCCCAACACGGATTCGGTCCCTGCATGTCATTCTTGGTCGAACCGCTTTTAGGGCACCATTGGTTACCTCAAAGTGAAGCGATATGGTGAAAATCGGCTATACCGGTGGGGTATCGCCGACCGCCATCAACTGCCCGGGAAAAGGGACCGCGAGCGCCACGGCGGCGCGCCATTCGCCGCTCAGCCATGTGGCATAATCCTCCGGATGAAGGATCACCGGCATGCCCTTTGGCTGATGGTGCGCGACCAGCCGGTTGGCGTCGGTTGTCAGGACTGCAAAACAGGGCCAGTCATCGCCCTGCCGATGGATTCCGGCAAAAGCGAAAACCGGCCGCGAGGGCACCGAGAACCAGTGCTGCCGCCGCGCGCCGTCGGGGCCCGACCAGTAGGCAAAGGCGGTCGCGGGGATCAGGCAGCGCAATTCGGCATGGCGCAGCGTCCCGATCCAGAAGGGGCTCGCGAGGTTGCGCACATTGGTGACCGGCCGGTCGCCCTGCGGCGGCGGCGGGACGCCCCAGAGCTTCGGGCGCAGATAGCGCCGCGATCCTCCACGGCCGTCGCTGACGATCACCGGCGCGGGGCGTCCGGGCGCGACATAGTCGCCGGTCCAGGGGTCGTCGCCGGCTTCGGCATCGAAAGCCGCGGCGATCGTGCTGGCCGGCGCATCGAGGCGGTAGAGGTTCGTCATGGCACGGGTTTAGTCGGTCCCGCGCACCCGTCCGCGACCGGCCTTGACCGTGCTGCGCGCTTTCTTGCTGTCGACGCGGCGCGCCTTGGCCGCCTTGCTCGGCTTGGTCTTGATGCGGCGTTCGGGGCGGACGAGCGCGGCATCGACGAGTTCATTGAGCCGCTCGCGCGCGTCGGCGCGGTTCGCTTCCTGGGTGCGATAGCGGCGCGCGAGGATGATCAGTTCGCCCTCGCTGGTCATCCGGCTGCCTGCCAAGGTTTTCAGCCGTTTGAACGCGTCTGGCGTGAGGCCGAGGGCATAGACGTTGACGCGCAATTGGCAGGCAGTGGCGACCTTGTTGACATTCTGTCCGCCGGGCCCGGTGCCGGCCAGAAATTTTTCCGATATCGCGCTTTCTTGTATCTCAGCCACGCGTCGGCTCCGCTCCCTCCGGCGCCGCGAAGCCCAAGGCGATGAAGCTGCCGGGAAACGGCGCCTCGGCAATTATCGACGGCTTGACGTCACGTTTTACGACAAGCCGTTCGGCGTGGAGCAGCGTGCGCGTTTTGGTGCCGCCGCGGCCATAGACGGGGTCGCCGACGAGCGGAAAGCCCAGCCCTTCGAGCGCATGGACGCGCAGCTGGTGGGTGCGGCCGGTTTCGGGGCGGAAGCGCAGAAGCGCCCGCTCGCCCACCACCGCGAGCTTTTCCCAATGCGAGACCGAGGGCTTGCCTTTCGGGTCGCCGACCATGCGCCAGCCTTCCTCGGCGGTCGAAACCTTTGAAAGCGGCAGGTCGATCGTGCCGCCATCGCCGCCCGGCACGCCGTCGACGATTGCGAGATATTGCTTTTCGACCTCGCGGCTCTCGAACGCGCGGGTGAAGCGGCCATGTGCCTTGGGATTTCGCGCGAGGAGCAGGCAGCCCGAGGTATCGCGGTCGAGCCGGTGGACCGCGAGCGGCCAGCGCTTGAACCCGAATTTGAGGAGGTCGAGATGATTTTCGAGGCTGATGCTGCCGTCGCGCGGGGCGTCGACGGGAAGACCCGCAGGTTTGTCGATGACGAGGGCCTCGCCGTCGAGGAAGAGAACACGATCTGAAAGGAGCATGGCGCGCTATAGGCGGGCCGCCGGTCAGCCGAAAGCGTAAACATCCATCATGGGCGAATCGCGGCGGGTGCTCCTTCACCCTCCTTCGTCATTTCCGGACTTGATCCGCAATCCCGCTTATTGAGGCATCGCTGGCTTCGACATCGAGCGGGCCCCCGATTTAAGTCCGGGTGACGATCAAAAATGTCCGTCAGCAACAGACCGTTAGCCGCCGCTCAATTCACCATCCGCGCATAACCTTCCCAATAGGGCGCACGCAGGTCCTTGCGCAAAATCTTGCCGCTGGCGTTTCGCGGCAGGGCCTCGATCACGTCGATGCTGCGCGGGCATTTGAAGGGCGCGATGCGCTCGCGCGCCCAGGCGATGATGTCGGCTTCGTCCACAGTCGTGCCGGTCTTGGCGACGACCACGGCCTTCACCGTCTCGCCCCATTTCTCGTCGGGGATGCCGATCACCGCGACCTCCTGCACCGCAGGATGGCCGAAGATCGCGCTTTCGACCTCGGCTGGATAGACATTCTCGCCGCCGGTGATGATCATGTCCTTCATCCGGTCGTGGATGAACAGATAGCCGTCCTCGTCGAGATAGCCGGCGTCGCCAGTGCGGATCCAGCCATCGTCGGTCATCGTGTTGGCGGTCGCATCGGGCAGATTCCAATATCCCAGCATATTGTTCGACGAGCGGGTGACGACCTCACCCACGTCGCCCGTCGGCACCGGTTGGCCGTCTGGCCCGAGAATGACGATTTCAACCCCCGGCAGCGCTTTGCCCGCCGAACGCATGCGCGCATTGCCCGCCGGGTCATGATCCTCAGGCGGCAGCATCGATATGGTGCCGGTGGTTTCGGTCATACCGTAAGCCTGGATGAACTGCGCGCCAAACACCCGGATGCACTGGCGCAGCAGCTCGAGCGGGATCGGCGCGGCGCCATAGAGAATATATTTGAGGCGGCTGTAGTCGACGCTGGCGCAGCGCGGGTGCATCAACAGCATCTGGAGCGCCGCAGGAACCATGAAGAAGCGCGTGACGCCATGCTGCTCGACCGCGTCGAACACCCCGTCGGGATTGAATTCCGCAAGCACGATGCCCGGAAGCCCTGCCGCGAGCGCCATGATGCCAAGTCCGGTGCCGCCGATATGCGCGCATGGCATCGCGACCAGCACCGCCTCGTCATCCTCCCATTTGGTATAGGGCAGATCAAGCGTGCTCGAATGTTTGCGGAGCGCGAAGAGATTGTGGTTCGACAGCACCGCGCCCTTGGGATTGCCGGTGGTGCCCGAGGTATAGAGCTGGAGCACCGCGTCGTTCGCGCCCGACGGTTCAAAGGGCAGGCGCGCCGCGCCGTCGATCATCGCCCAGGCATCGGCGGCGCCGACGATCGCGGGATCATTCTGCAGCTTTCCCGCGAGCTGTTCGGCGAGCGTATCGAACCCCGGCCCGGCGAACACCATTTTCGCCTGCGTGTCGTTGACGATGAACGCCCATTCGGTTGGCGACAGCCGCCAGCCGATGGGTGCCATCACAATCCCCGCGCGCGCCGCGCCGTAGAAGAGCGTGAAATATAGGTCGCTGTTCTTTCCGATCCACGCGATGCGGTCGCCCTTTTTCAAGCCCGCCGCGATCAGCGCCGATGCCGCACGCGCCGTCCGTTCGTCGAGCTCGGCGTAGCTATACACCCGATCCTCTTCGCGCAGCGCGACCCGGTCGGCGCGCTCGCTAGCCCAATGGGTCAAAAATTCGTCGAATGTGAAAAGGTCCGAAACGTCGCGGCCCATGGCCTCTCTCCTCGAATCGCATCTAATTCGTGCAATTGCGGCGAGGCTAGCGGCTGCGGGCGCGACGTAAAGCGCCGATCGGCCGACCTGTCGCTATCGACAGGTTCGTGGGCATCTCGCGTCGGCACAGCTTCGGCCGATTGCACGAAAGGCAGAGAGCTATTAGGCGTGTTCCTATAGAAGGGCGCCAAGCCAATGAAATCATTTGCCGTTGCAGCCATCTTCGCGATTTTTGCCAGCGCGGCGGCGGCGGCCGAGCCGGACAACGTCGCGCGCGGAGCGAACGCCGAAATCGTCGTGACCGCCATTCCGCTGGCCAAGTCGCGATCCGACCTGGAGGCTTGCATCGCGCGGCAATGCCCGCCCGAAGAGGATGTGCAGGCGACGCTCGTCCACGCCGAAAACCAATTTGTAGCCGGCGCCTATAAGGACGCGCGACAAACGCTCGAAAAATCACTCGATCGCAACCGGCGGTACAAGGCGAAACTGCCGTTGGGGATCGCCGACCTGCTCAACGCGAACGCGAATGTCGCGGCGCACCTGGGCGAAGCGACGATCTATCGCCATGCCTTGTTCGAGCGGCGCGATACGCTGCGCGACCATCTTCCGGCCGATGACCCCAATATGCTGAGAGCCGAACTGGATCTGGGCGATTCCCGGCTGAAAATGGGCTATCCCCAAGAGGCCGAGCGGAAATATCTGAAAATGGAACGCTATGCGCTGGGCAAGGGCCGCCCCCAGATTGCCGCGATCGCCCGGACCCGCTATCTCTCGCTGCTCGTGCTTAAGGCGCAGGCGAGTCCGGCGGACGATTGGCGCGCGAAGTTGGCGCGCAAGGAGATCGCGAAATATGTCGCGAACCCGACCCCGGGTGCAGAAAAATATGCGCTGGTCGGCGAACTGCTAGCGCTGCGGCTGGATCGCGCGATGGGGAAACACAAGTCGACCGACGCCCTGATCGCCCGGATGATCGCCGAGGGAGGAATGGAGCGACCTGCGTTGCTGTACGCCCCCGCGCTCGAACGGAATGACGAGGATAGCTGGCGCGCGGAGCGGAGCGGCAATGTAAATCGCCGCGAACCGATGACCGACGTCGACAAATGGGTCGACATCGGTTTCTGGGTCAATGACGCGGGCCGCGTCGAAGAGGCCGAAATCCTGCGAAACCAGGGCAACACCGGATGGGCCGACATACTTCTGCGCTCGATAGGCGGGCGGCTATACGTTCCCGCGGCGTCTGCCAGCGGCGCCCGCCAGCGCTTCTTCATGATCGAACGCTATACGCTGACCGCGGGCTGGGAACGGAAAACGGGATCGCACCTGCGGCAGCGTTCGCCCGTCCCGAAGATCGAAAGGCTCGATCTGACTCCCTGAAGCCCGCTCGCGATCTTCATCTGCGGCGGAAGAGTAGCATCAGATTGTTCGCAGGCATCGCGCGGCGTTCGGCGAAGGCGAAGCCAGCATCGACAGCCGCCGCCTTGACCTCATTCGTCTCGCGAAGGCCCCACGCCGGGTCACGCGCGCGCAGGCTGGCATCGAAGGCCAGGTTGCTGTCCGCTGTCGGGACCCCGCGCTCGATATAGGGGCCATAGAGGATCAGCGGCGCTTTGGCCGCCAGCAACCCCGCTGCGCCAGCAAACAGGCCCAGCGTGGCCTCCCACGGGCTGATATGCACCATATTGATGCAGAGGATCGCGTCAGCTTGCCCGATCGGCCACGCATGTGCCGACGCGTCGAGAGCCAGCGGCGCCGCGATATTGGCGAGCCCCGCGTCGGCGCGATAGGCGGCGATCGAGGTCAGCCCGGCGGGATCGGGATCGCTCGGCTGCCAATCGAGATGCGGAAAGGCGGCGGCGAAATGGACGACATGCTCGCCCGATCCGCTTGCGACTTCGAGTATCGAGCCCGTCACCGGCAGCCAGTCGGCGAGCACTGCGGCGATCGCATCGCGGTTGCGCAGCGTGGCGGGGGCGTGGCGTTTCTCTTCGTCTCCGCCCTCACCCGGCGTCCAAGGCTGCGGTGTCACCTTTTCGCCTGCGCCCTTGCGCGGCGCTCGCGCATGATCAGCCAGGCGAACAGGCCGACCGGCCCGACCATCAGCGTCAGGAACAGGAACGGGAATTGCACGACGCGGCTGAAGCCTTTCTGGTCGGCGTCGCGCGCGATCCACATGCCCGTGAACAGGTCGAACGCCAGATAATGGATCCAGCCCATCGTCGCCCCGCCGGGACTGTCGAAAAGCTTCATCACGCCCTTCAGCGTCGTGAAGTCCGCCCCGCTCGCCCCGCCGGGGTCGATGCCGCCGGTCAGGAAACCGACAATCAATATCGCGTAGGCGAGGCAAAGGAGGAAAACGCCCGCATAGAGGATTGCCGCGAGGATTTTCGGGCCGCGCGGCAGGAAAGCGAGGGCGATCCAGCCCGCGAAGGCCCAGTAATTGGCCAACAGAAAGATATTGTCCCAGCTCATCGCATGCTCCCCCGCCGCGTCAGATCAGTCCGCCGAGCCCGAACAGCACGACGCCCGCAAGCAAGGCAATGGCGCCGGTGACGGTGATCAGCAAGGTCATTCGCGCCGCCGACGCCCGCCGCGAAACCAAAAAGGCGGTCGTGAGGCCGAGCCCCACCGCAAACAGCGGGGCGTAGAAGAAGGCCCAGTCGTAGCTGAACTCGCGGCGAACCGCGATCATCTCCCACTGTTCGACGATAAGGCCGTAAGCGGTGATCGCGATCAGCCAGCCGAGGATCGCGACGATCGCGAAGAGCGCGCCGGCCGCGACGCACCCGGCGCCAGCGCGCGTTTCGGAGCGTTCGGGGCCGGGCGCCGCTTCGGTCATCCGCCCTCCCAGGCGAGGATCGGCTTACGCGCCGCGAGTGTTTCGTCGAGCCGCGCACGCGGGGCGAAATGCGGCGCGGTCTTGAGCGCCGGGTCGCCGTTCTTCGCGCGCATCGCGATGCTGCGCAGCGCCCCGATGAACTGGTCGAGCGCCGCCTTGCTCTCGGTCTCGGTCGGCTCGACGAGCATCGCGCCGTGGACGACGAGCGGGAAATAGACCGTCATCGGGTGATAGCCTTCGTCGATCAGCCCCTTGGCGATGTCGAGCGTCGAGAAGCCCTCGGCGAGCCCCTTATCGCTGAACAAAGCCTCGTGCATGCATGGGCCCGACGCGGCGAAGGGCGCGTCGAGTACGCCGTCGAGACTGCGCAGCACATAATTGGCGTTGAGCACGGCATCCTCGGCGACCTGCTTGAGCCCGTCGGCGCCATGGCTGAGGATATAGGTCAGCGCGCGGGTGAACATACCCATCTGGCCGTGAAAGGCGGTCATGCGGCCAAAGCTCTGCGGATGATCCTCGCTCGCGCTTTCTTCCTCGATCAGGCGGAAGCCGTCGCCCTGTTTGGTCACGAAAGGCAGCGGTGCGAACGGCGCCAACGCCTCCGACAACACGACGGGACCCGAACCGGGGCCGCCGCCGCCGTGCGGGGTCGAGAAGGTTTTGTGGAGGTTGATGTGCATCGCATCGACGCCAAGATCGCCGGGGCGCACGCGGCCGACGATCGCGTTGAAGTTCGCGCCGTCGCAATAAACATAACCGCCGGCCGCATGGACCGCGTCCGAGATCGCCTTCATATCGCGTTCGAACAGGCCGCAGGTGTTTGGGTTGGTGATCATCACCCCCGCGACGTCGGGGCCGAGACGCGCCTTCAACGCTTCAAGATTGACGCGGCCCGCCTCCGTCGCCGGAATGTCCTCGACAGCAAAACCTGCGAAGGCCGCCGTCGCCGGGTTGGTGCCGTGTGCGCTTTCGGGGACCAGGATCACGCGGCGGTCGTCGCCGCGCGCCTCGAGCGCCGCCTTGATGCAGAGGATGCCGCACAGTTCGCCATGCGCTCCCGCCTTGGGCGACATCGCGACGCTGTGCATGCCGGTGAGCGTGATCAGCCATTCGGCGAGCTCGTGGATCACCGCATAGGCACCCTGCACCGTTTCCTGCGGCTGGAGCGGGTGGACGTCGGCGAAGCCCGGCATCCGCGCGACCTTTTCGTTGAGGCGCGGGTTGTGCTTCATCGTGCAACTGCCGAGCGGGAAAAGACCGAGATCGATCGCGTAATTCTGCCGCGACAGCCGCGTATAGTGGCGCACCGTTTCGGACTCGCTGAGCCCCGGCAGGCCGATGGGCGCCGAACGCGCCAGCGCGCCCAGGTCGGCGGCGGGCGCGTCCTCGTCGAAATCGACGCCCGTGGTTTCGGCCGAACCGATCTCGAAGATCAGCGCCTCCTCGAGCATCAGCGCGCGGTTTCCGGTGAAAGTCGTCGTGTCGTCGGCGCCGCCCGCGACGTTGATTTCGGGGCGCCAGCCGGCGCGGTTGAGCGCGGTCATGCCAGCACCTCCTTCAGGGCCGCGGCGAAGGCGGCGATATCCGCCTCGGTGACGGTTTCGGTAACCGCAACGACAAGGCCGTTCGCGAGACCGGCATTGTCCGGATAGAGGCGGCCGAGCGAGACGCCGCCGAGGATATCTTTTCCAGCCAGCTTGTGGATCACCGGCCGCGCCGCGGTCGGCAGCAGCAGGGTGAATTCGTTGAAATAGCTGTTGTTGAGTACCGACACACCGGGAATTTTGGCCAGTTCAGCCGCAGCGACCTTGGCACGCGCATGGTTGATCGCCGCGAGCTGGCGCAGCCCGGCTTCGCCGAGCAAGGTCATGTGAATGCTGAACGCCAGCGCACAAAGACCTGAATTGGTACAGATATTGCTCGTCGCTTTCTCACGACGGATATGCTGTTCGCGCGTCGACAGCGTCAGCACGAAGCCGCGCTTCCCATTGGCGTCGATAGTTTCGCCGCACAGGCGCCCCGGCATCTGGCGCACATATTTGGTCTTACACGCGAAGAGGCCGACATAAGGCCCGCCAAATTGCAGCCCGACGCCGAGCGACTGCCCCTCGCCCACGACGATATCGGCACCCATTTCGCCGGGCGACTTGATGAGGCCGAGCGCGACGGGTTCAGTGACCACCGCGATCAGCAGCGCGCCCGCGGCCTGACACGCTTCGGCGAGCTTGGCCATATCGTCGATGCGGCCGAGGATGTCAGGATATTGGACGACGACGCAGCTCGTTTCCTTGTCGATCGCCGATGCAAGCGCTTTCCAATCGGTGCCGGCCTCCAGCGTCGGATCGCCGTCGACGAGGATATCGCCGGTATATTTGGCCATCGTGCGCGCGACGCTGCGATAATGCGGATGAAGGCCGGTCGACAGCAACGCCTTGCCGCGCTTGGTGATGCGCCGCGCCATGACGATCGCTTCCCAGCAGGCGGTCGAGCCGTCGTACATCGACGCATTGGCGACGTCGGTACCGAGCAGGCGCGCGACCTGGCTCTGGAATTCGAACAGCATCTGCAGCGTGCCCTGCGCGATTTCGGGCTGGTACGGCGTATAGGCGGTCAGAAACTCGCCGCGCTGGATCAGATGATCGACGCTCGCCGGCACATGGTGGCGATAGGCCCCGGCGCCAAGGAAGAAAGGCCCCTCGCCCGCCGCGCGGCTGCGGCGCGCGAGCGCGCCCATATGGCGCTCGACCGCGAGTTCGCTCGCATGGTTCGGAAGCCCCGCAATCGGGCCGACGAGCCGCGCTTCTGCGGGAACGTCGACGAACAGATCGTCGATCGTCGCGGCGCCGATCGTCGCGAGCATCGCCGCGCGATCGTCATTGGTCAAAGGCAGATAACGCATGAACTACTCCGGGGAAGAGGCTGAATTAGTGGAAAGAAGCTGTGCAACATCGGTCAGAGAACCGCGAAAAATAGCGGGGCCGCTGTGCGTCGTGCTGACCCACGGCGCGAGCCAGATACGAAAACCGGCATCGCGCACGCGTCGGCAAAAGGCGTAATCGTCGGACAAAAGCGCCTGCGTGTCGGGTTCGATCATTGGCGAAAAGCAGGCGGCTTCATATTCGCCGACGCCATGCGCATGGCGTTCGGCGGGATCGGGCCGAAACGCGATGTCGGGAAGCGTGTCGCGCAGCGTCTCCAGGACATCGCGGCGGATCAGCATCATCGCGGTGCCGAGCCGCGACAGTTCGACGAGGTCGGTCAGCGCGAAACTCGCATCCTGATGCAGGAAATGCAGCGCGAAATCGCCCGCGAAGCGCGCGAGATCAGCCGGATCTTCCCGGCCGAAACCCCGCTCCACCGCGACAGCGACGTTCCGCCAATTGACCGCTCGCCGCGGATAGGCTGCCCCGAGAACCGCACACTCGGGCCGCGCTGCCATCGCCTCGACCATGGAGAACACATCTTCGGACGTGAAGTCGATATCGGCATCGACGAACAACATATGCGTGCAATCGCTCGCGAGGAACATCGCCGCCAGGATATTGCGCGCCCGCGTGATCGACGGTTGATAGAGGATGAATTCGAAGCGGACCGAAATACCCCGCGCCTGCGCCTTCAGCGCCAGATCGAGCGCCGAGCGCACATAGGTGCCCTGCGCCCCGTCATAGATGGGCGTCGCCACCATCAGGCGGCAATTGGCGAGGGCGGGATCGGTTGCGATCACATTATCTCCCCCCTCCCGTTTGCGGGAGGGGTATGATTACAGCGCGTCGCAAAAGGCCTTGTACGCCGCGGCGTCCATCAGCCCTTCGAGTTGACTCTTGTCGCTGAGCGTCATCCGGAAGAACCAGCCTTCGCCTTCGGGGTCCGAATTGACGAGCGCGGGATCTTCCTCGAGCTGGCCATTGCCTTCGGTGACGGTGCCGTCGACCGGGGCATAGACGTCGCTGGCCGCCTTCACCGATTCGACCACCGCGGCGTCGCCGCCCTGGCTGAGTTCGGCGCCAGTGTCAGGAACCTCGACGAACACGATGTCGCCAAGCTGGCCCTGCGCAAAGTCGGTGATGCCGACCGTCGCAACCTCGCCGTCGACGTCGATCCACTCATGCTCTTCGGTAAAATAACGCGGCATCAGTCAACCTCCTGTTTTACGAACATAATTATGCGGAACAAAGGGCATGGCGACGACCGTGCAATGGACCAGCTTGCCGCGCACTTCGGCGGCGACCGCGGTGCCAGGCACGGCATGGTCGCGAGGGACATAGCCCATCGCGATCGGCGCGCCGACGCTTGGGGCAAAGCCGCCCGACGTCACGACGCCGATCTCGTCTTCGCCGTCAAACAGCTTCGCGCCCTCGCGCACCGGCAGCTTGCCGTCGACGAGCAGGCCAACGCGTTTGCGCGGCGGGCCGTCTTCGAGATGACCAAGGATGCGCGCGGCGCCGGGGAAATTTTCTTCCTCGCGGCGGCGCTTGCTGACCGCGAAGCCGAGGTCGGCTTCGGCAGGGTCGATCGCGGGGGTCAGGTCGTGGCCATAGAGCGGCAGGCCCGCCTCGAGCCGCAACGAATCGCGTGCGCCGAGGCCGATCGGTTTCACTTCCGCCATCGCGCAGAGCGCATCGGCGAAGGCTTCAAGCGCCTCGTTCGGCAGCGAAATCTCGAAGCCGTCCTCGCCGGTGTAGCCCGAGCGGCTGAGCGCAATCGCGTGGCCGTTCCAAGTTGCGCGAGTCGCCTGCATGAAGACGAGGGTCGCGGCCTCGGGCACCAGCCGCGCCAGCGCATCGACCGCCTTCGGCCCCTGCAACGCGAGCAGGCCATAATCTTCATTGTGATTGAGGGTTATATCGTCGGACAGATTTTCGCGCAGATGGCCGATATCTTCCCATTTGACCGCGCCGTTGACCACGACGCCATATTGGTCGCCCTCATTGGTGATCATCAGGTCGTCGAGGATGCCGCCATCTTCGTCCAGCAACAGCGAATAGCGCATCCGGCCAGGCTTGAGCGCCAAAATGTCGCCGGGAACGAGCGTTTCGAGCGCCTTGGCAACATTGTCGCCCGACAGCGCCAGCTGCCCCATATGACTGACATCGAACAGGCCGGCGTTTTCGCGGACCCAGAGATGCTCGGCCATGATGCCTTCATATTGGATCGGCATCCAATAGCCGGCGAATTCGACCATGCGCCCGCCCTTCGCACGATGCCATGCGTCGAGCGGCAGCGTCTCGGTCTCGATGACCGCATCCTCGCCGGTAAATTCAGTGTCGGTCATGCCAGTCTCCCGCGGTTGCACAGCATATGCGCGGCCCATCGCCGCGCCTTGTCGCCATGCCCCCTCTGTCACGGGAACCTGAGAGTTTTCCCCCATATCATGAGGTTACCCCTTCGGTGGTTCCGGCCTTTTCCCCGCATTTTGGGGACCGAAACGCTTTCCAGAGTGTCCGTTCCAGCCTGCGCGGTCCTGCTGACCTGAGAGTTTCCGGGGCGGTTGCTCCTTCGGTGGTGAGGCGCCGGTTGCCCTGCCCCCACGCTCTCCCGCGCGGCCGGTCGAATCTCTTGCGAGGCCCGACAGACGCTGCGAGCCTTGGCGCTGCCCTTTTACGGAGTCAATCGGCGAGCGCGCGGATTGCGTCGTTTTCGTGGATATGAACGCCTGAACCACCCTGCCCCGCAAGCGCAACGATCGCCGCAGCGACTGTGTCGCCGGAAATCGAGCGGTAGCGGCGGAAGCTGCCGTGGAGCAATGCGTCGGTCAAAGGCGCGGCGATCGTGGCGATCCCCTCGCCCAGCCGCTGTGGCCCTGGCCGGTCGCCGCGAAGCAGGCCGGGTCGGATCAGGTCGAGCCGGTCAAAGCCGAGCGCGCGGAGATCCCCTTCGGTCTCGCCCTTGGTGCGAAGATAGAAATTGCCGCTTCTCGCGGCGGCACCGACGGAGCTGACCGCGATCATATGCGGCGTACCGCCCGCCTTGGCGCCGCGCGCGGCAGCGAGCACAAGGTCATGGTCGACCGCGCGAAAGGCCGCCTGCGACCCGGCCTGCCGGATCGTCGTGCCGAGACAGGAGATCAGCACCCTCGGCTGTTCGGCAGCGATAATGTCGCCCCAGCGTTCAGGCGGTGCGACCAATTGCCTGTGCTGCGCGGCCAGCCCATCGACGTCGCGGCGCGCGAGGACGGTGACAGGATGCGAACCGAAGCGTTCGATCACCGCGCGCCCGATCAGCCCCGTCGCGCCGACGATCAGCGCGTCAGGCATGCGCCAACGCCTGCGGCACGGCATCGCGGCCGAAGATTTCGGCAAAGCGATCGATAGCGAAACGGTCGGTCATCCCGGCGATATAATCGCCGATATGCCGGTTTGTCGCGCATTCTTCGCCGGGCAGGCGCGCCGACCAATCCGCGCCCATCAGGCGCGGGTCGGCGGCATAGGCGGCGAAAAGATCGCCGACGACCTTGTTTGCCGCCTCGGCGGCGGCGACCTGTTCGGGGTGGTGATAGAGATTGGCGTACATGAAACGCTTGAGGTCGCGCTCCTGCGCGGCAAGTTCGGGCGAAAAACCGCCGAGCGCCCGGCCCGCGGCGCGAACCTCCTCGACGCTTCCCACTCTGGCTTCGACCACATTGGCCTCGGTCGCCGCGATCACGTCGTTGACCATCACCCCGATCTGGTCGCGCACCAGTTCACGCAGCAGCCGGTCGCGCGGGGCGCCGGGGAAGCGGCCTTCCACGGCGCGGAAGTTGGCGGCGACGAAGGGTTGTTCCATCAACTGATCGAGATCGAGCAGACCCGCGCGCAGGCCATCGTCGATGTCGTGATTGTCATAGGCGATGTCGTCGGCAACCGCCGCGATCTGCGCCTCAAGGCTGGCATGGCTTCCCAGGTCGAGCGAAAAATCGCCGTCGATTTCGGCGAGCGCCCAACCGGGGCTCGTCACCGGACCATTATGCTTGGCCAGCCCTTCGAGCGTTTCCCACGTCAGATTGAGGCCGTCGAAGAGCGGATAGGGACTTTCAAGGCGCGCCAAAGTGCGCAGCGTATGGCCATTATGGTCGAAGCCGCCGTGCGCCGCCATCGCGGCCTTCAGCGCATCCTCGCCCGCATGGCCGAAAGGTGGATGGCCGATATCGTGGGCGAGGCAGAGCGCTTCGGTCAGATCCTCGTTAAGCCCGAGCGCGCGGGCGATCCCGCGCCCGATCTGCGCGACCTCGATACTGTGGGTCAGACGAACGCGATAATGGTCGCCATCGGGGGCGACGAAGACCTGCGTCTTGTGCCGCAAGCGGCGGAACGCGATCGAGTGGATGATGCGGTCACGGTCGCGCTGAAAATCGTCACGCGGTCCGCGCACCACGCGCCCGAGCTCGGGGTGACGGCGCCCGCGGCTATAGGCGGGATAGCTGGCGCAGTCGGCAAGGCTCACTTGACCGGATCGACGGACTGCCCCGCCTCGCTGTTAAAGAGGAAACCGTCGCCCCCCGCCTTCTTATAATCGGCGAGCCAATCCTGCGCCGCCTTGCGGTCCTTGAAGGGGCCGAGGAGCAGACGCCGCGTCTTGCCCCATTCGGCCGTGCCGCCCGACTTGCCCTTGAACAGCGCCGGAGATTTTTTCGCGAATTTCCCGAAATCGGTTGCGAGCGCCTTGGCATTCGCCCCGGTCGCGATCTGAACCCAGATGCGGGCGGGATTGGCCTTTTTCTCTGCCGCTTCTTCCTTGGCTTTGGCGTCGGCTTCGGCCTTTGCCTTGGCCGCCGCGCTATCCTTTTCGCGCTTCGCCGCTTCGGCGGCGTCGGCCTTGCGCTTGTCGTCCATCAGCTTGGCAAGCGTCTCGGCGCCGATCGCATTGTCGGGCCGCGCCAGTTCCTCTGCTGGAATTTCAATCGTGCCGACGATGTCGGCGAGCGAGGCGAGCGGAACGGCTGAAGCGGCCGGAGCAGCAGGGATCGGCGAACCCGAGGCCATGGCAGCCGGGGACGAAGCCGCCGCGCCGCGGCCCGGTGGTGCATCGGCGGAACCGCGGCCCATATCGGCGATCGAGAAGCCCGGTCCCACAGGTTCGGCGGGCGGAGAGCCGTTCGCATCGCCCGGAGCCAGCGATGGCGTGGGCGCCGATGGTCGAGCCGCCACCGGGGATGCTGGGACGAAGGCCGGCCCCGCTCCCCCGGCGGCCGGGAATGGATTTTCACGCGTCGGCAAAACCCGGGGTTCGCCCGCCGCAGGAAAGGGATTTTCCCGGGTTGGCATGACCCGGGCACCGTCGGCCGATGGGAATGGATTTTCCGGCGTCGGCCGAATGGCGCCAGATGCGGGCCGCACCGCTGCGGGCGTTGGAGCGGGCGAAATTGTCGCCGCCCGCTGGGCTGCGCGCGTCGGCGCGGGATCGGGTTTGCGCGTGGCCGCCGCCGGTGCGGGCGCCACCGATGCGGCCGCTTGCCGATTGGCGGCGCTGCCGGGTTGGCGTTTGCCGGTGACAGCCGGTGCCGACGAAGGCGGCGGGGAGGCTGCCGCCATCTGGACCGGTTTGCGTTTGGGACCAAGCTGGCCGCCCGGAAAGCGGCCGAAATGCGCGGCGGCCGCCTGTTGCGCGGGATTGAGCCGGTCCATCTGGGTCAGATAGGGCCTGATATTCTGCGCCATCGTGGGCGGCATCGTCGCATTGACGATATCGGTCGCCTCCTTGTCGCGGCCGTTCATCGCAAGGATCATCGCGCGCAAACGCCATGCACCGCGATCCTGCGCGCGCAATTGCGGCGTCAGCATCTGGATCGCGCGATCGGCATCGCCGCTGATCCCGAGCGACAGCGCATAGCGCCGCGTCAGCTCGTCATTGGGGGTGATGGACAGCGCCAGCTGATAGTCGCGCTGCGCCGCATCCTGTTGGCCCAGCAAATCGCGCGCGAGACCTCGGTCGGCAAGAAACAGCCGTTCGGGAGCGCCCAGCAGCTGCGCTTCCCCGAAATAGTCGAGCGCGCGCGTCGGATTTTCGGAATGGACCATCGCCGAACCGAGCGCGGCCTTGACCGCGCCGTCGCGCGGATTTGCCTGCTCCGCGCGGACAAGGAAGCCGAGCGCGGCGCGATAATCCTCAAGCTCGATCGACGCGCGGCCGGCATCGAGCAACGCCGATGTGTCGCTGTTGTTCGACGCAATACGCGCGAGGGCCGACGAAAGGAGTGTGCGCGCCGCGGTCCGCTTTTCCATCGCCGCCTTGGTCGCGGGATCGGGCGGCGTCACCTGCGCATAAGCGGACGGCAGCGCCGCCGTTCCAAGCAACAGCGCGCCGAGCGCGCGAACATAAAGGCGCGCGCGCGCCGGCATCGCCGTCAATTTCGCTTGCCGCATGGGCAACTCATCCCGATTTCCGGCCTGCCGTGCCCGGCGGGCGGCCGCTCGATAGCCCCGTTACTGGTTGTTCTGCCGTCCCAGGAAGCGCGGAATATCGACTCCGTCGTCCTTGCCGCCTTCGTTGCTTTCCGGTGCCGGAGCCCCGCGCGACAGACGCGACATGCGTTCAAACAGGGTTCCACCACCCACCGACCGTGCGGGCGATTCCTCTGTCGGCGTCGGATCCGCGGCTGGCGAAGACCGATATTCGGCCGGCGCTTCGGGTGCGTCGAGCACAAGTTCGTCGGCGGTATCGTCATAGGTCGCGGCGACCTGCGACAATTCCATCGGCTCCTCTTCGGCGGCGATGGCCGGAGCATCGCGGTCGGCACTGTCGCCCAGCGAGAAGCCGGGCGTCGGATCCTTGTCGTCCACCGGTGCCGTTTCGGCGAGTGATTCTTCCTGAACCGCCGGTGCGACCGCCTCTTCGACCACCGGAGCGGGGGCCGCCGCACGCGCGGGGGCGAAGGAGAAGCTGCGCGTTGCGGGTGATGCCTGCGCCGCGGCTTCGCCATTGCTGTCGATGCCGGTGGCAACCACCGAGACGCGGATCTTGCCGTCGAGGCTGTCGTTGAACGCGCTGCCCCAGATGATGTTGGCGTCGGGATCGACCAGTTCGCGGATGTGGTTCGCGGCCTCGTCGACTTCCATCAGGCGCATGTCCTCACCGCCGGTAATCGAGATGATGACGCCCTTGGCGCCCGCCATCGACACACCGTCGAGCAGCGGGTTGGCAATCGCTTTCTGAGCGGCTTCGAGCGCACGGCCGTCGCCTTCAGCTTCGCCGGTGCCCATCATTGCCTTGCCCATTTCGCGCATCACGCTGCGCACGTCGGCGAAGTCGAGGTTGATCAGGCCGGGCATGACCATCAGGTCGGTGATGCCGCGCACGCCCTGCTGAAGCACTTCATCCGCCATGGTGAAGGCTTCTTTGAAGGTCGTGTTCGGGTTGGCGACCAGAAAGAGATTCTGGTTCGGAATGACGATCAGCGTGTCGACATGGTCCTGCAACTCGGCAATGCCCGAGTCTGCCGACCGCATGCGGCGCTGGCCTTCGAAGGTGAAGGGCTTGGTCACGACACCGACGGTCAGGATGCCGCGGTCGCGCGCCGCCTTGGCGATCACCGGCGCCGCACCGGTGCCGGTCCCGCCGCCCATGCCCGCCGCGACGAAGCACATATGTGCGCCGTTCAGCGCCTCTTCGACCTGCGCAATGCTCTCCTCGGCGGCGGCACGGCCAACCTCGGGCCGCGAACCCGCGCCCAGTCCCTGGGTGATTTGCGTCCCCAGCTGGATGCGCCGTTCGGCCGGCGAAGCGTTCAGCGCCTGTGCGTCGGTGTTGGCGACGATGAAATCGACCCCCTCGACACGCGCCGCGATCATGTTTGCGATGGCATTGCCACCCGCGCCGCCGACGCCGATCACCGCGATGCGCGGCTTCAGCTCGTCGACCTGCGGCGGGCCAATATTGATGCTCATCAAAAAGTCTCCCTGCAGCGGCGGACAGGTGCCGCTTCCCCAACCTTGCGACCCAGCCGGGCGGTAGTCCGTCCGCCCGGTTTTCTACTACCGCATTGCACTATTGTGACGCGGATATCACCCAAAAAATTAACCTTTTCGTCGCTCGACACTTAAAAACTGCTTTTCAATGCCGCCATCAGCCGATGGAGGATCGACGACCCGGCCGGCTTGTAGACATCCTGCGCCATCATCGGCAGATCGCGGAGGTCCACGGGATCCGATGCGGCATAGAGAACCAGACCTGCGAGCGTCGCGAAAGCGGGGCCGCTATGCGCATCGGGCAGACCGTGCAACCCACGCGGTCGCCCGACGCGCGCCGCGCGGCCGAGCGCGCTTTGCGTGTAGTCGGCGATGCCCTTGAGGTCGGCGCCGCCGCCGACGAGCACCACCTGGCGCCCGATCGGGCCGACGAAATGAAGGTCCTTCAGTGTCCGGCCGATCTCGCCCATCATCGCGTCGAGCCGCTGGCGGATCACCGTCACCAGTTGCGCGCGCGTGATGCGCGGGGAATCGCTGCCCGACGGCGCGCCAGGTTCGAGTTCGATAATCTCATTATTGTCGCGCGGGCTGGCCGAGGCCGAGCCATAGAAGCTCTGAAGCCGCTGCGCCTGGCTGCGCCGGATGCCGAAAGCCGAGGCGATGTCGTCGGTGATGTCGCTCGCTCCAAAGGGCAGCGACGCCATTTCGACGAGCATCCCGCCTGCATAGAGCGATACGGTCGTGACCGCCGCGCCGAGTTCGACGAGCGCCACGCCGAGGTCGCGTTCCTCTTCGGACAGGCAGGCAAGGCCCGCCGCGATGGGTGAGGCGACGACCGCATTGACGTCGAGATGCGCCTGCCGGACTGCAGACTCAAGGTTTCGCACCGGGGCGCCGTCGGCCATGATGATATGGATATCGACGCCGAGCCGGTCGGCGTGAAGGCCGATCGGGTTCTTGACGCCGGTTAGGCCATCGAGCGTGTAAAGCGCGGGCTGTGCATGCAGGATCATGCGGCCTTCGGGATCGATGCCCGCGCGGCCCGCGGCGAGCAGATCGTCGATATCCTCCTGCTCGATACGATGGCCGCCGAGTTCGCTTTCGATCGGCGCGACGTCGCTGAGAAGCCCGCCCGCCGAAAAGCTGACCCAGACATCGTCGATATTGAGCCCCGCGATGCGTTCGGCCTGTTCGATCGCCTCGCGCACGATATGCTCGGTCTGTTCCATGTCGGCGACATAGCCGCGCTGGACGCCGCGGCTTTCCCGCTGTCCGGTTCCGAGAACGTGCAATTGGCCGTCGGCAGTCTGCCCCGCGATCAGCGCGCAGACCTTCCACGACCCGACATCGAGCGCGGTGATGATCTTTTCGATGCGCGGCGGCGCCATGGCTTATCCCTTCTCCGCCGCGGCTTCGGCAACGGCATCGACCGCGGCGCGCGCTTCGTCGAGCTTCGCTGGCGCCACCTGTCCCTCATGCGGCAGACGTAGCACGAAGCGCGCCGGATCGCGCATGTCGAAACGCAATATGCCGCGCCCGAGCAAACGGTTGGCGCCATCCATATGGGCGAATTTGGCGAGTGCTGCCTTCGCCTCCGCCTCGCCTTCGGGAAGCGACAGCGTCTCGCCGCTGCGGAAACGAAGGTCCCAGCGGCGGTTACCCACCCAGGTCGCCCCGGCGAGCAACTCCTTGAGGCTGCTCGCCTCGCTCAGCAGCCGGTCGAGGTCCTGCGAGCGCTGATTCGCCTTCGGCCCGATGACGAGCGGCAGATCGGGCATCGTCGCGACGGTGACGGGTTCGAGCACGACGCCCTTGTCGTCGATCAGCGACAGGCGATTATTATGCTGCCAGATCGCCGTCGGCGTCCGCTCGACGATATCGACGACAAGCGTGTCGGGCAAACGCCGCGACACGCGCGCATCCTTGATCCATCCGTAGCGCATCAGGTCGCCGCGCACATCCTCCAGATCGACCGCCGCCATCGAGCGATCCTTCTGCGCGAGCGCGATGTCATAGACTTTGAGCCGGTCGATGCGGTCGGCACCGACGACCTCGACCTTCTTGACTTGGAACCCCGCGCGGCCGACCGCCTGTGCATATTCCTCGTGGATTTTCGCGGTGACGCCCGTCGCATGCGCGGCGATGGCAACCACCGCGCACAGGCTGAGCCCGATCGTCCAGTTGGCGACCTTCTGCAGCCGCTGCGGGCTGATCGGCAGCGCGTTGATGATGGCGTTGAGGCGCGAGGTCTGCACCTTCCGCCGCTTTTTCGGTGTGCGCGCCGGGCGGCGCGGCGGCGAGCTGCCGCGTTTGATCCGCGTGTTACTCATAACGCTTCCCCCACGATGCGTTCGACCAGTTCGGCATAATCCATACCCACCGCCCGCCCCTGTTCGGGCACCAGACTTAAAGGCGTCATCCCCGGCTGGGTATTGACTTCAAGCAGGAAGATCCCCGCGAGGCCATGTTCGTCGTCCCAGCGGAAATCCGAGCGCGAGGCGCCCTTGCAACCGAGCAGACGGTGCGATTGCAGCGCCAGATCCATCATCCGCTGCGCGACGTCGGCGGGGACATCCGCGGGGCAGACATGTTCGGTCAGCCCGTCGGTATATTTGGCATCATAGTCGTAGAAGCCCGATTTGACGCGCAGCTCGGTCACCGCGAGCGCCTGATCGCCGAGCACCGCAACCGTCAGCTCGCGGCCTTTGATGAAGGGTTCGGCGAGCAGGCGATCGAATAACTGCCACGGGCCGACGGCTTCGCGCGCGATGGGATTGCCGTAATTGCTGTCGTCCCTGACGATCGCCACGCCGACCGACGAGCCCTCGTTGACGGGTTTCAGCACATAGGGGCGCGGCAAGGGGTCGACTGTAAAGAGGCTTTCGCTGTCGACCATCGTCCCCGTCGGCATGGGGATGCCATGCGGCACCAGAGCCTGCTTCGTCAATTCCTTGTCGATCGCGATCACCGAGGTGACGAGGCCGCTGTGGGTGTATTTGAGGCCCATCAGGTCGAGCATGCCCTGCACCGTCCCATCCTCGCCGGGGACGCCGTGGAGCGCGTTGAACACGACATCGGGCTTGGCTTCGGCAAGACGCAATGCGACATCGCGGTCCATGTCGATACGCGTGACCCGGTGGCCGCGCGATTCGAGCGCGTCGGCGACGCCATTGCCGCTCATCAGCGACACTTCGCGTTCCGCCGACCAGCCGCCCATCAGGACGGCGACATGCCACGGACCCCGGCTCACTTCATGACTCCCACGCGCTGTATTTCCCATTGCAGTTCGATGCCGCTGTTGTCCTTGACGCGGCGGCGGACTTCCTCGCCGAGCGCTTCGATATCGGCGCTCGTCGCGTCGCCAGTGTTGATCAGGAAATTGGTGTGCTTCTCGCTGACCTGCGCGCCGCCGATTGCGAAACCGCGACAGCCGGCCCCGTCGACGAGTTGCCAGGCCTTGTGCCCCTCGGGGTTCTTGAAAGTCGAGCCGCCGGTTTTCGAGCGCAGCGGCTGCGAGGCTTCGCGGCTTGCCGAGATGCGGTCCATTTCGGCCTGGATGGCAGCGGTCTCGCCGGGACGGCCGCGAAAGGTCGCGCCGATGACGACCGCGCCCTCGGGCAATTCGCTGTGACGATAGGTGTAGCCGAGGTCGGCGAGCGGCAATGTGCGGCGCTCGCCCGAGCGGAGTATCACATCGCAATCGATCAATATGTCCTTGACCTCGCTGCCATAGGCTCCGCCATTCATGCGCACGAAACCGCCGACCGTGCCGGGGATCGAACGAAGGAATTCCATCCCCGCGATGCCCGCGTCGCGCGCGGTCGAAGAAACGAGGATACCCGACGCACCGCCGCCGCAACGCAGCGTCGTTGCGTCGATCGTCTCGACCTTGGCGAACGCCTTGCCGAGGCGGACGACAACGCCCGGAAAGCCGCCATCGCGGACGATGAGGTTCGAACCGAGCCCGAGCGCCATGACCGGGACGGAGGGGTCGAGTTCGCGCAGGAAATCAGCAAGGTCGTCGGCGTCCTTCGGTTCGAACAGCCAGTCGGCAGGGCCGCCTGATTTGAACCAGACAAGCGGAGCCAGCGGTGCGTTTTCCATCAACTTGCCACGCACCGTGGGGAGGGTGTCGGTCGTCATGCGTTGATCCTCCCAACTTGTGGGGAGGTGGCAGAAGCGAAGCGGCTGACGGAGGGGGCTATCGTGGCCCGCCGAAGCGGCGCGAGGACGCGAGCCCCCTCCACCGTTTCACGGTCCCTCTCCCCGCAAGCGGGGAGGATTTTGAGCTGACTGCTCACCGTGCGCCCTCCACCGCGGCGGCCAAACCCGCCGCCATCTTGGTGATGTCGCCCGCGCCCAGGCAGATGACCATGTCCCCCGCACCCATATCGCCCGCAGCAATGCTTGCAGCGATGGCAGAGGCGAGCGCGTCAGCCTCGGCAACGACATTCGCCTGGCGATGCCCGCGGTCGCGCAGACCTTCGACCAGCGCATCCGACGACACGCCGTCGATCGGCGCCTCCCCCGCCGCATAGACAGGCAGCGCGAGCACCATATCGGCGTCGTTAAACGCCTGCTGGAAATCGTCCATATGATCACGCAGGCGCGTGAAGCGGTGCGGCTGAACCACCCCGACGACGCGCCCCGCGCCGACGCCCTCGCGCGCGGCGGACAGAACCGCGCGGATCTCGACCGGATGGTGCGCGTAATCGTCGATCACCGTGACAACGCCCCCACCCGCTGCAATCTCGCCAACCTTGGTGAAGCGGCGCTTGACCCCGGCGAAGCCGTTGAAGCCCGACACGATCTTGTCGTCCGACACACCCATGTGGAGGGCGACGGCGATAGCAGCGAGCGAATTCTGGACGTTGTGCCGACCCGACATCGGCAAATGGATGCCCTCGATCGTCCGGCTGTTGCCGTCGCGATCGCGCACGACGACGTCGAAGCGGTTGCCGTCGGGGCCGGGCGTCACATTCGTGCCGCGCACGTCGGCCTGCGCCGAAAAACCATAGGTCACGATCCGCCGGTCGCGGATGCGCGGGATGATCGCCTGCACCTCGGGATGGTCGAGGCAGAGCATTGCGGCGCCGTAGAAGGGGACATTTTCGATAAACTCGACAAACGCGTCCTTGATTGCGTCGAAGCTGCCATAATGGTCGAGATGCTCGGGATCGATGTTGGTGACGACCGCGATCGTGCCGTCGAGGCGCAGGAAGCTGCCGTCGCTTTCGTCGGCTTCGACCACCATCCAGTCGCTGGCGCCGAGGCGCGCGTTCGAGCCGTAATTGTTGATGATGCCGCCGTTAATCACGGTCGGGTCGATCCCGCCCGCATCAAGCAGCGCGGCGACAAGGCTGGTCGTTGTCGTCTTGCCGTGCGTTCCGGCGATCGCGACAGTCGATTTCAGCCGCATCAGTTCGGCGAGCATTTCGGCGCGGCGGACCAGCGGGATGCGCTGGGCGAGTGCGGCCTCTACCTCGGGATTGCCGCGCTTGACGGCGGTCGAGGTGACGACCACCGCGGCGCCGTCGACGTTCGACGCTTCATGGCCGATCGCAACCTTGATACCCTTTTTGCGCAGACCCTCGACGACATAGGAGTCGGCGATGTCGCTGCCCTGCACCTGATAGCCGAGATTGTGCATCACCTCGGCAATACCGGACATGCCGATGCCGCCGATGCCGATGAAGTGGATGGTACCGATATCGGTGGCGACGCCGCGCATCAGCGATCTCCCCGGCGAGCAGAAACCATTCCGCTCGCGGCCGCACGCTGGCCCGAGGGCGCACCAACGCGGATCACGTCCATCATCGGCGGCGCGGCGAGCGATTCGACAAGGTCGGCGAGGTCGCGGGTCGCATCGGGAAGCCCGCAGCTCGCCGCGCGGTCGGCCGCATTTTCAAGCGCGCCGGGTTCGAGCGCCATACGCTGGATATGCTTCGCCACCTCGGCCGGCGTGAAGGCGGGCTGCGGGAAGGCGATCGCCCCGCCCGCTTCGACAAGGTCGACGACATTATAGGTCTGATGATCGTCCATCGCGCTCGGATAAGGGACGAAGATCGCGGGCCGCCCGGCGCAAGCGAGTTCGGCGACGGTCGACGCGCCCGCGCGCGCGATCACCAGATGCGCCCAGCGGAGCCGCTCCGGGAAATCCTTGATATAGGTCGCGCATTCGGCGGCGACTCCGAGTTCGGCATATTTGGCGCGCACCGTTTCCATATCGGCTTCCCGGCACTGCTGCACGACCTGCAGCCGGTCGAGCAGCGCGCGCGGCAGCATCGCGATCGCCGCCGGCACAACGTCGCTGAGTATCGTCGCGCCAAGACTGCCCCCGACCACGAGCAGGCGAAAAATGCCGTCCTCGGGCAGCGGCGGAAAACCCTCTTCGCGGATCGCAACGATTTCGTCGCGCACCGGATTGCCGGTGATATGTTTCTTGAGTTCATGTCCGGCGGGGAAGCGCTGGATATTGTGATATGCGACCGCGACCGCATCGACGCGCGGGGCCATCATACGGTTGACGCGGCCGAGCACCGCATTTTGTTCGTGGAGCACGCGCGGGCGTTTCGTCGCACCCGCGGCGAGCAGACTGGGCAGCGAGGGGTAGCCGCCGAAACCGACGACGACCGCAGGGTCGAAGGTGCGGATGAGCTCGATCGCCATGCGGCGACCCTTGAAGATCGCAAGTGCAGCCTTGATCCAGCCGACCGGCCCGCCCGACACGCGGCCGGCGGGGAGGACATGCGTTTCCAGCTCGGCTGGCGCGCCGGGAATCTTCAGCCCACGGTCGTCGCTGACCAGTACGACGCGATGACCGCGCGAAATCAATTCGTCCGCGAGTGCGTAGGCGGGCAGCATATGGCCCCCGGTTCCGCCGGCGGCGAGGAGGAAGTGGCGCGTCGCGGTCATTTTCGGGCGGTCATTTCTTGTTCCAGTTTCGGGTCATCGATACCCGAGCCGCATAGGGGTTTCGCCGGGTCAGCGACAAGAGCAAACCCATGCCGATCGACAAAGCGATGAAGGACGAGCCGCCATAGCTGATGAAGGGCAAGGTCATCCCCTTTGACGGGAAGATCTGCGTGTTCACCGCCATGTTGATCACCGCCTGTCCGCCGAACTGTGCGATCAGCCCCGCGACGGCGAGGATCAGGAAGCTGTCCTCTTCATCGAGCAGGCGAACGAGCACGCGAACGATGATCGCGAGATAGAGGATGGCGATCGCGATGCACGCGATCATCCCGAATTCCTCGCCGATCACCGAGAAGATATAGTCGGTGTGCGCCTCGGGCAGCTGGAACTTGGCAAGCCCCGCGCCGGGGCCGGTGCCGATGAGGCCGCCCGCGGTCAGCGTCGCATGCGCCTTGTCGACCTGGAAACTGTCACCTTCGGCAAAGAGCCAGATATTGATGCGCTGCTGCGCGACCGGGTAGAAGAAATAGGCAAGCACGAGCCCGACGACCCCCGCCCCGGAAAGACCGGCGAGGATCCGCATCGACAGGCCCGCGACCATTACCAGCACCAGCCAGGTCGCGACGAAGATAACCGTCTGGCCAAGGTCGGGCTGTCCCATCAGGAGCAGCGCGATGACGCCGGTCAGCGCGAGCGCCAGCGGCACGACGGGAAGGCTCTGGTCGTGCAGCCGCAGCGACAGCACCCAGGCGAGCGCCACCGCAAAAAAGGGTTTCAGGAATTCCGACGGCTGGAGGCGGAACACCCCGCTGCCGATCCAGCGCTGTGCACCGTTCACCGATGTGCCAACCAGCGGCACGAGGAAGAGCAGGAACAGGAAGGCGACCGTGCCATAGATGGCGAAACGCCGCGCCTGCGGCTTGGGCAGCATCGACACCATCAGCATCACCGGCACGCCGACGATCACCCACATCAGCTGGCGATAGAAATAATAGAGCGGATCGAGCGACGCAGTCGAAGTCGACAATTTTTGCGCCGCCACCGGAGAGGCGGCGGCCACGGCGACGAGCCCGACCGCGACGAGAATCGACACGAGCAGCAACAGCACACGGTCGATTTCCCAGAACCACAGCCCCAGCGGGGTGCGGTCGGCGCGGCTGAGGCGCGGGCCGCGACGTTTCGTGGTGCGCGTCGCGGCGATCACCGGCCTTTCGGTTGCGGTCTCCATATTGTCCCCCCCGCTCATGCCCCGAGCGCCTGAACAGCCGCGCGAAACGCATCGCCGCGCTGCTCATAATCCCTGAATTGATCGAACGACGCGCAGGCCGGCGACAGCAGGACGATGTCGCCCGGCTTGGCCTCTGCAGCGGCTTGCTTTACGGCCGTCGCGATGTCGCCCGAGCGATCGAGCGAAATCGCATTACCGATCTCGGCGGCGAACGGCTCCATCGCCTCCCCGATCAGATAGGCGCGTTTGACATGGCCAAACCAGGGACGACACGCCGCGAGCCCGTCGCCCTTGGCCTTGCCACCCGCAATCCAGTGAAGACGCTGGTCCGGCGCCGGCGGGAAAGCCGCCAGCGCCGGTGCAGCGGAAGCCGCGTTAGTAGCCTTGCTGTCGTTGAACCAGCTGACCCCCCCGACTTCGCCGACCAATTCCATGCGGTGCGGCAGCGACTTGTACGTCGCAAGACCGCGTTCGATCTGTTCGTCGTTCAGCCCCAGGACGCGGCACACGGCGATCGCGCACACGGCGTTCTGAGCGTTATGCGGACCCTGCAAGGCAGGCCAGCGCGCCTGGTCGACCGGATCGACATCCTTTGCCGACACGCGGTGGAGGCGGTGATTGATGCGGCCCGCAATCATCTTTGACGGATCGTCGTCAACGGCGACGATCGCGACCTGGTCGCGATGCTGGAGCGAAAAGAGCCGCGCCTTCGACGCGGTGTAACCCGTGAAGCCGTCGTAGCGGTCGAGGTGATCGGGGCTGAGGTTGGTGAGCACCGCAATGTCGCACGCAAGATTGTGCGAGAGGTCGATCTGGTAGCTCGACAATTCGAGGACATAGACGCCGCCCTCCGGCAGCGGATCGCGCGACAGGATCGGCAGGCCGATATTGCCGCCCATCAGCGTTGGCACGCCAGCGCTTTCGAGCATGTGCGTGATCAGCGCGGTGACGGTCGACTTGCCATTGGTGCCGGTAATTCCGACGACCTTGTGCGCGGGCAGTTCGGCACGGGCCTCTGCAAAGAGTTCGATGTCCCCGATCACGGGCACATGCGCTTCGCGAGCATGCGTGGCGATCGGGTGGCGGTTCAGCGGCACGCCGGGCGACACAACGACGCCGGCAAAGCCGATCAGGTCGATCTCGAGCGGATTGCCGATGTCGGCGCCGAGCGCCATCGCGTCGTCGCGCGCTTCCTCGCGGTCATCCCACGCCGTCACGCCCGCGCCGCTGGCGACGAGCGCCTCGACGGTCGCCAGACCCGAGCGCGCCAGTCCCAGCACCGCATAGCGGCGGCCGGCAAAGGCGCGCGAGGAGATCACCGGAGCTTGAGCGTCGCGAGTCCCGCGAGCGCGAGGACGATCGAGACGATCCAGAAACGGATGACGACGGTGGATTCGGGCCAGCCCAATTGTTCGAAATGATGGTGGATCGGCGCCATGCGGAAGACGCGCTTGCCGGTCCTTTTATACCAGAAGACCTGGATGATCACCGACAGCGCCTCGACCACGAACAATCCGCCGACGAGGACGAGGACGAGTTCATGCTGCGCGGTGACCGCGATTGTCGCGAGCGCGCCGCCGAGCGCAAGGCTGCCCGTATCGCCCATGAACACCGCGGCGGGCGGCGCATTGAACCACAGGAAAGCGAGGCAGGCGCCGATGATCGCGGCGGCGAACACCGCCAGTTCGCCCGCGCCGGGAACATGCGGAATTCCGAGATATTCGGCAAACTTCACATTGCCCGAAAGATAGACAATGACGAGAAAAGTCAGGCTGGCGATGATCACCGGAAAGGTCGCGAGCCCGTCGAGCCCGTCGGTGAGGTTCACCGCATTGCCGAAACCGACGATCAGCACCATCGCGAAGACATAATAAAGTGGCCCGAGTTCGAGCACGACCCCGCTGAAGAACGGCAGATACAGGTCGGTGCCGGTGCGCGAGACGATCAGGAACACCGCGACGCCCGCGATCAGAAATTCGATCAGCAGGCGCACGCGCCCCGGAATGCCGCGGTGGCTGGCCTTGGTCACCTTGTCGAGATCGTCGAGGAAACCGACTGCGGCAAAGCCGCCGGTCACGAAGATGCACGCCCATACGAAACGGTTGGAAAGGTCCATCCACAAAAGGGCCGAGATCATCAGCGAGATGAGGATCATCAGCCCGCCCATCGTCGGGGTGCCCTTTTTCGCAAGATGGCTTTGCGGGCCGTCCTCACGGATAGGCTGCCCCTTCCCCTGCCGCATCCGCAGCATCAGGATGAAGCGCGGCCCGATCCACAGGCCGAGAATCAGCGCGGTCGCGACCGCAGCCCCCGAACGGAAGCTCAGGTAGCGAATGAGGTTGAGAGCCCCCGGAAAGCCAAGCCATTCCGCCAGCCAATATAGCATCAATAGTCCCCGTTGATCAGCGCCGTCACGACATGCGACAGCCCGACGCTGTTCGACCCCTTGACCAGCACGGCGTCGCCCGGACGGATCAAATCCTTCAGCCGCCCTACCGCGCCCGAATGGGCGGGCACATGCTCGAAATCGATGCGTCCCTCAAGCGCTTTGGCAAGCGGCGCCATCTCTTCGCCGACAAGCAGGGCGAATTGCACGCCTGCTGCGACGAGCGGAGCCGCCAGACCCGCATGATACGCCTCACCGCCCGGCCCAAGCTCCTTCATCGCGCCGAGAATCGCGACCTTGCGGTCGGCGGATTCGGTGGCGAGCTGGCCGATCGTCGCGGCCATGGAAGCGGGGTTTGCATTATAGCTTTCGTCGATGACGAGGATGTGGCCGCCCGGAACCTCGACGCGGTGGCGCGCGCCGCGACCGGCGAGCCCGCCCATCTCGGCAAAGGCGAGGCCAGCTGCGGGAAGGTCGCCGCCGACCGCCTTGACTGCCGCCAGCACCGCGAGCGAATTGGACACCCAATGCGCGCCGGCCTGCGCGATCGTGAAGCAGAGCAGCGAGTCCTGGACTTGCGCGGTGACGAGCGAACCACCCTTCCCGTCGGAGAGCCAGTCGACCGCGCACACATCGGCGCCGGCCCCGAGACCGAAGCTGACGATATGGGCGGCGTGCGTTTCCGCCTTCGCGCGCAGCCTTGCATAATGCGGGCTGTCGAACGGGACGATCGCGGTGCCGCCAGGTTCGAGCCCTTCGAAAATCTCGCCCTTCGCGTCGGCGATGGCTTCTTCGCTGCCGAAAAATTCCATATGCGCCGGCGCTATGGTGGTGACGATGGCGACATGGGGACGCACCATGCGCGTCAGTTCGGCAAGTTCACCCGCATGGTTCATCCCCATTTCGAAGATGCCGAAATCGGCGGTCGACGGCATGCGCGCGAGGCTGAGCGGCACGCCGACATGATTGTTGTAGCTTTTGACCGAGCGGTGCGCCTTGCCCGGACGAAAACGGTCGAGCGCGGCGAACAACGCTTCTTTCGTTCCGGTTTTCCCCGCCGACCCGGTGACCCCGATGATCCGGCCATGGCTGCGCGCACGCGACGCGATGCCGAGCGCGTTCAGCGCTTCGGCGCTGTCAGCGACGCGGACATGCGGATGGTCGATGGCATTTTCGCAGACGATGCCCGCAGCGCCCGCCGCAATCGCCTTGTCGATGAATTTGTGCCCGTCGGTCGCCTCGCCCTTCATTGCGACGAACAGGTCGCCTTTGGTTACTTCGCGCGAGTCGAAGGCAACGCCCTGCACGGTGAAGTCGTCGCTGGCGGTGCCATCGGTGGCTGAAGCGATGGCACGGGCGGTCCAGAGCGGGTTCATGCGGCCTCCTCGCGCGCAACACTGACATCGTCGAAGGGGATGACGCGCATATCGTCGCCGCGGCCGACAATCTGGCCCTGCTCATGCCCCTTGCCGGCGATGCAGATGATATCGTCGGCGCGCGCTTCGGCGATGGCGGCGGCTATGGCGGCGCGGCGGTCGCCGATGACCTGCGCATTGGGTGCGGCGGCAGCAATCGCGCCGCGAATGACGGCGGGATCTTCACCGCGCGGATTGTCGTCGGTAATGATCAGCACGTCGGCCCTGGCGGCGGCGACCTTGCCCATTTCGGGACGCTTCGCCTGATCGCGGTCGCCGCCGGCACCGAAAACGAGAATCAGGCGGCCGGTCGCATGCGGGCGAAGCGCATCGAGCGCAGCCTCGATCGCGTCGGGGGTATGCGCATAATCGACGTAGACGGGCGCCCCGGTCCGGGTGATCGCCGCGCGTTCGAGGCGGCCGCGCACCGGCTGGAGCCGCGCGAGATTAGCAAGTGTTTGCGCCGTGTCGCCGCCCGTCGCGATGACCAGCCCCGCCGACACGAGCGCGTTCGCGGCCTGATAGGCGCCGATCAGCGGCAGATCGACCTTTTGCGTGAGATCGCCGGCCGCGATGACGAGCGACTGGCCGAGCTGCGTCGGCGCGCGCGAGACAAGGCGGAGCGTTTCGCCCGTCGCCCCCACGGTCAGCAGACGGACGCCGCGCGCCGTCACCGCACCGATCACCTTGGCCGAATAGGCGTCGTCGGCCCATATGACCGCGGCGCCATCCGGCTCGACCACTTCATCGAAAAGCCGCATCTTCGCTGCGAGATAGGCATCCATCGTGCCGTGATAGTCGAGATGATCGTGGCTGAGGTTGGTGAAGGCGGCTGCCTTCACCGGCAGGCCTTCGGTGCGATATTGGTCGAGGCCGTGGCTCGACGCCTCGAAGGCCGCGTGACTGATGCCCTCGGCGGCGAGGCCCGACATGTTCGAAAGAAAGGTGACGATGTCGGGCGTCGTGAGGCCTGTCGAGGCGCTGTCCTGCGACGTCGTGATGCCGAGCGTGCCGATCGATGCGGCGTTGAACCCGGCCATCCGCCACAGCTGGCGCGTCATCTCGACCGTCGAGGTCTTGCCATTCGTGCCCGTCACCGCGACGCACGTCGCGGGAAAGCGATGGAAGAAGCGTGCGGCGATATGCGCGAAGGCGCGGCGCGGGTTGGCGTCGGCGATATGCACTGCGCCCTCGACCCGCGCTTCGGGCCGCGCGACGATCGCGACCGCCCCGGCGTCGACGGCAGCGGCGATGAAATCCTCGCCGTTGAAGCTTTCACCGACGAAGGCGCCGAATATCGTTCCCGGCGCAACCTTGCGGTGGTCGATTGCGAGTCCCGTCACGACGGGATCGCTGCCCTCCAGCGCCTGATCCTCGAGCAGCGCGGCAAGACGCATCAGTCCGTTTCCTCGCCTCGCCGCAACAGCGGGGTCAGTTCGGAGACGTCGACGTCGCGGCTTTCGTCGGGGAAGACGCCGAGCATCGGGCCGGCGCGCGTCACGACCTTGCGCACCACCGGCGCTGCGGTCCAGCCGGCAGTCCGCTGGCCGGAACTGAAGGCATTGCCCTTGGGCTCATCGATCATCACCAGCACGACATAGCGCGGATTGTCCATCGGGAAAGCCGCCGAGAAGGTCGAGACGAGCGAATGACGACGATAGCCGCCCGCACCCGGCTTTTCGGCCGATCCGGTCTTGCCGCCGATACGGAAGCCCGGCGCATCGGCCTGTTTGCCGGTGCCGTCGGAGACGATCAGTCGCAGCAACTGGCGCATTCGCGCGCTGGTCGATGCCTTGAAGACGCGGCGGCCCTGCGGCGGCGCCTTGTCGCCGAGCTTGAGCATCGTCGCGGGACGATAGATGCCGCCATTGACGAGCGCGGCATAGGCGCTGGCGAGGTGTAGCGGCGTCACCGCGATACCGTGACCATAGCTCGTCGTCATCGTCGTCACCCGACCCCAATCCCTGGGCCAAAGCGGGAAGGCACGTTCCTTCAGTTCGATTTCAGGGCGCTTGTCGAAATTCAGGTTGCGGAACAATCGCTCCAGATTCTCGCGCCCGAGCTCGTCGGCGATGCGCGCGGTGGCGATGTTAGAGCTTTCGATCAGCGTTTCGGGCACATTGTACCAGCGCCCCGGATGGCTGTCACGGATGCGGAACCCGGCGATCGGGAGTGGCGCCGTGGCGTCGTAGCGCCGCGCCATGCTGGTAATCGTGCCGGCGTCGATCGCGGCGCCGATCGACAGCGGCTTGAAGGTCGAACCAAGCTCATAAAGATTATAGGTCACGGCGTTGCGCCGCGTGCCCGGGTCGCTGCCGAGCAGCTTGTTGGGGTTGTAGGTCGGCAGCGAGGTCATCGCCGCGACTTCGCCGGTGTGCACGTCGAGGATGATCCCCGCCCCGCCGATCGCTTCCAGATTGGCGACGGCCGAGCTGAGCTCGCTTTCGAGCACCCCCTGCACGCGCGCGTCGATCGACAGCGCCAGCGGTTCACCGCGGGTCGCCTTGTCGATCAGCCGCTGGTCGAAGGCGCCTTCGACGCCGGTGACGCCATGCCCCTCGGCATTGGTGAAGCCGAGCACATGCGCGGCGAGGGTCAGTTGCGGATAGAGCCGTTCCTTCTCGCGCGGGAAGTCGAAGCCGACGTCGCCGATCGCGTTCACCGCCGCGACCTGATCGGGCAGCGCGCGGCGGCGAATATAGGTCGGCCGCGACCCGCTGACCTTCGCCAGCAACTCTTCACGCGACATGTCGGGGAAAATCTTGTGCAACTCGCCGGCCAGATATTGCCGGTCGTTGATCAATTTTTCAGGCACCACGCGGATCGAATAACCGTCGATGGTGCGCGCCAGCGGCACGCCATTGCGGTCGACGATATCGGCGCGCGCCGGGACGAACGCGGTCGCGGCGTTGGCGCTCGACGAGGTATCGAACAGCGCGAAATAGAGAAGACGCACCGACACAACGAAAAATGCCGCCATGAACAGCAGCATCAGGATCATCAAACGCTGTTGTGCGGTCAGCAATATCTGCTGCCGCACACCGGCTGTTCGAACCCGCGTTGGACGGACGACCAGCGTATTCATCGGCCGGACTTGCCTCCCGCCGCTTCGGCTGCCGCCGCGCGCTTGAGGTCGGCGAGCGTCGATTCGGCGAGCAATTGATCCTCGATCATCTTCAATTGTTCGCGGCGACGCGTCGGCGCCATCCGCGGCGGGGTGTCGCTGCGGATCGCTGTGTCGGCCTGCGCCAGTACCACCGGCTTGGCAGCGACGGGCTTCACGGCCGCGGGCTTGCTGGCGACCGGGCTTTCTTTAGGCGCGGCGACGGCGGGCGTGCCGACGGGCGACACCATGGCCATCAACACCGGCGCGACCTCGTTGGCGCCGCGCGCGCGCGGCAGACGGTCGAGCGATGCAAGCTGGCGTTCGCTTTCGAGATACTGGCCCGCATCGGGCGCCGAATAGCCAAAGGCGTCGGCGTTCCACTGCTCGAGCTGGCGCATCGAGGCGCGTACGGCGAGTTCGGATTCGAGGTAACGGATATTGTCGCGCGTCCGGTCGATCTGCTTTTCGATGCGCGTCAGTTCGCTGCGCGTCGCCGCGACTTTCAGCGACACGGGATAGAGCATCATCGCAAAAATGAGCACGAGCAGAACCAGGCCGATCCCCTGGAGCTTGCGGGCCGCCATCAACATGACATTGCCTCCTTCCCTGAATTTCCCTGAACCGGATACGCGGGAGCCGACGTCCGGACCGCGCTGCGCAGCGTTGCCGAACGGGCGCGCGGGTTGCGCGCTTCTTCCGCCTTGCCCGGACGCACCTTGCGCGCCGGGGTCTCGAAAGTTGCGGCCCGCGCCAGTGGGCTCGGCGCGGGCCGGTGACGCGAACCCGCGGCACCGCCACCGCTCCGTTCGCGCAGGAAGTTCTTTACGATCCGGTCCTCGGTGCTGTGAAAGCTGACGACCGCGAGCCGGCCGCCGGGACGAAGCAGTCGTTCGGCGGCGTTGAGGCCGGCGATCAGTTCGTCGAGTTCGCCGTTCACATGGATGCGGATCGCCTGAAAGCTCTTGGTCGAGGGATCCTTGGGCGCGCCGGGCGGATGGCGCAGCGCCTTGCGGATGACCGTCGCGAGCTCGCCCGTACGAGTGAGCGGGCGCGCAGCGACGATCGCGCGTGCGACGCGGCGCGACTGGCGCTCGTCGCCATAATGGAAAAGCACGTCGGCAATGACATGCTCGTCGGCGCTGTTCAGCCAGTCAGCGGCGCTTTCGCCCTCCTGCGCCATACGCATGTCGAGCGGGCCATCCTTTTGGAACGAGAAGCCGCGCTCGCCTTGGTCGAGCTGCATCGACGATACGCCAATGTCGAAAGTAATACCGTCGACGGCATCGATCCCCCGCTCGGCGAGCAGCCGGTCGATTTCGCCGAAACGGCCATGGATCAGCGTCAGCTTGCCATCGGCTTCCTCGACCAGCGCCTGCCCCCCGGCAATCGCGTCGGGGTCGCGGTCGCAGGCGATGACATCGGCGCCCGCGGCGAGCATCGCGCGGGTGTAGCCGCCCGCACCAAAGGTCGCATCGACGTGGCGCTCGCCGGGAACGATGGCGAGGGCGGCGATGACTTCTTCACGGAGGACCGGATCGTGGCGGGGATCGCGGGGGAGATCGGTCACTTGCGACCCCTCCCTTTGGTCGCGTCCCACGAAGCCGCGAGCCGCTGGAGCACCGGGTCCGCCTCGGCGCATTCGGCCAAGGCTGGCAGCCACCAGATTTCAAGGCGGCGGCCCGACCCCACAAAAGCCGTCGCGCCGGCATCGCCGACGCGGTCGCGGTGGATAAAGCTGGGAAGGAAGCGACCGCTGTCGTCGAGCGTATAGGGCTCGGTATAGCTGAAACGCTTCTTGAATTCGGCATCCTCGTCGAAATCGAGGTTGCGCAGGCGGGCGGTTTCGCGGTCGCGTTCGATTTCGCCGTTCAGCCGGTCATATTGATCCTGGCCATAGGCGACGAGGCACGGCAGCTTTTCGTGGAAACCGACCCAAAGCACGCGCTGGCCGTCCGCAATGAGGGGCACATTGTTGCGGAACTGCGAGGGGACGGCGATCCGCCCCTTGCCATCGATCGCGGCGAAACTGGTACCCGCATATTGGCCGGGCGTCACAATCGCCATCGCTCTGCCCCCCTATGCGCGCCACCGGGCAAAACTTCCCCGCGCCCGGAATCGCGTGAATCCGGCTCATTCGGCACAGGTGGAGAATGCCCCTCTCCGATTCCGTGAGTATCAACTATAGATCGGGGTGGAAAGGGGTAATTTAGGGCAGAATAGGGAATCTAGGCCCCATTTATCGCAAATGACGCTCTGAACGAGCTCAATACCAGCCCGACAGCGCACAACGGCACCGTAAGACGTGCTTTTGATCGGGGCGGATTGGGGCGGAAAGGCCCGACTCAGCTGGTGCGGGCGCGAATCCAGAGCGGATGCAGCAAGCTGTTTCCGGCACCGCGCCACAGGCGGGCGGAAAGCCATTCCATCGTATCGGCCTGCCGCAGGTGCGCGGCACCGGGAACGAGCGGCTGCCAAAGCGGCGCAAAAAGCACGTCGGCATCGCCAATCAGCCAGACCTCGCCCTGCCCGATCCGACACAGCGCCACGCGGCGATCGGCATAGGCACGGCATGTCGATGGCAGACGCTCCAGACGTCCGGCGCTGAACAGGTCCAAGCGGGCACCATCGACATCGACCCGCAGCGGCTTGCTCTCGTGCGCCGGCGCCGCGCCCAGTGTCACGCCCCAATGGTCGAGCAGCGGGGTGAGCAGGCTTGTGATCGGGGCGTTGCGCGGATCGCCGAGCGGCTGGCGCGCTGGCCAGCCCGACAGCGCATCGGCGAGCACGACCGCGCGCCCGCCGCCCCGAACGAACGCATCGATTGCGACCAGCTCCTGCGGCGCCAGCGCGCGCGGATGGGCGATCAGCAGCGCGCCGCCTGCCGGCGGCACATGATCGGCGACGCTGTCGACCAAGGACACCGGCCCGGCCGCTGTCAGTCGCGCAAGCGCCGGATCGTCGTTCGTCCCTTCGTCGATCATCGCCGCGATGTTCGGACTTGCCGACCAGCGCAGCGGCAAGCCGGTGAGCATGGTGACTGCGGGCGCGCCAGCCGAAGCCGACGTGGGCTTATAGAGGACCGCCAGCAGCGCGTGCCCCGCCCCGATCCAGCCGATCGCAAGCATGGTTCCGGCGCACCAGGGCAGCAATCGGGACCGGCTGCGCCACTGAACGACCCCGTCGGCCAGCACGGCTGCGATCCCCCCCGCCATGATCGTCAGGACCAGTTGCTGCCACGCCGCCGATGCGGCGAGCATGAGGCCAAGCAAAGCCTGCGTTATCGCGACAAACGCGAGGGCGAGCAGGCAGGCGCGGCGCCGCGCCGCGGCGGGCTCACCGCGCTGCCACCAGGCCAGAACAAGCATCGCCGGCGCCAAAAGCGGAACCGCCAGCGCAGGATCGATGCGGCCGAGCAGTGCCTGCCCGCCCGCGACCCAGGCCAGCGCGACGATCGCGGCGGCGGTGATGAAAGCGCGCAGCACGGGCCGGCGCGGCGGTGCCGTCACTGTTTCGACTGGCGCGCGGCCTGGAGTGCGGGATCGGGCTCAAGATCGGGCACGGTCGACGACGACGGGGTCGGCTGCGGCACCTTTACCGGTGTCGCGGCATTTTCATCCTTTGACGAGGGCGACACCGCCTGAACGCCCAGCTCTTCCAATGGCGCGCCGCTGGTTTTTTCTTCGTCTCCCGGCATCTTGACCTCGGCGATGGCGGTGGCGTCGCCGGCGGCGCTTTCACGCGCACGATCACCGATCAGCCCGGCCATGCCGACGAGCAGCAATACTGTGAGCACCCCGGCAATACCGATCTGCAGACGGCGCATCGTGTCGTTCACGGGGACGGAGGCCGGTGGCGGCGGCGTCTCCTTGCGCGACTCTTTGCGCGACGAGGGCGTTTCGATCCTGACGCTCATGCCCCCGTCTCCCCTGGCGTCGCCAGTCCCTTGCTCGCCAGCCATTCCGGATTGTAGAGCGTCGAGAGATAGCGAAACCCGCTGTCGCAGAGGATCGTCGCGATGCGTTTGCCCGGACCCAATTGCCGCGCGAGAGCCATCGCACCGGCGACATTGATTCCCGACGACAGGCCAAGGCACAGCCCCTCCTCATCGAGCAGTTGGCGGACCACCGCGAGCCCCTCGGCATCCGAAATACGGAACTGCGTATCGATTGGCGCGCCATCGAGATTGGCGGTGATACGGTTCTGCCCGATCCCCTCAGCGACGCTGCTGCCTTCGGCGCGCAGCTCGCCGCACTGATAATAATTATAAAGCCCCGCGCCATGCGGATCGGTGAGCGCGATGACGATGTCCGAATTATGCGCCTTCAGCCCTAGCCCGGTGCCCGCGATCGTGCCGCCGGTTCCCGCCGCGCAGGTGAAGCCGTCGATGCGGCCGTCCATCTGCTGCCAAATCTCTTCGGCGGTGCCGAAGATATGCGATTTGCGGTTGGCGATATTGTCGAACTGGTTGGCCCAGATCGCATTGTCGGTCTCCTCGGCGATGCGGCGCGAGGTGTGGACGAAATGGCCGGGGTTGGCAAAGGGGGCGGGCGGAACCAGCACCAGCTCGGCACCCAGGGCCCGGATCGTTGCCATCTTCTCGGCGCTCTGGTTGTCAGGCATGACGATGATCGTCTTGTAACCGAGCGCATTGCCGACGAGCGCGAGCCCGATGCCGGTATTGCCCGCGGTCCCCTCGACGATCGTGCCGCCCGGCTTCAGGCTGCCGTTCGCTTCGGCATCGCGAACGATATATAGCGCGGCGCGGTCCTTTACCGATCCGCCGGGGTTGGCATATTCGCACTTGCCCCAGATTTCACAGCCGGTGGCTTCGCTCGGCCCCCTGAGCAGCACCAGCGGGGTGTTGCCGATGAGATCGAGGCTGTTTGCAGCAATAGTCATATGCATGATCTAGGGCGCCGCCCGCGGCCCCGCAAGACAGCTTCGCTTGCCCCACCAATGTCCGGCCTTTGTCGACCAACGGCCGTCGAAGCCCGATGAACGACAGCCAGATGTCACGTCAAGGGTTGTGATTGTGACAGTATATCATTACTGCCGCGCCATCAGATCGCCATAACAACAGGACTCTCCCCTCATGCGTTTGCTTTGCTCCGCCGGTTTCACCCTTGCTCTCTTCCTCGCGCCCCCCGCCTTTGCGCAAGATCGCGCCGCCGCGGGCAGCGACGATGACGTGCACACCGGCGATCCGATCGTCGTTACCGCACCCTATGTCCGCAGCCTCGACATCCTTGGCAATGTATCGGTGCTCGAAGGCGACGAGCTGGCGCGCGACATTCGCGGGCAGATCGGCGACACACTCACACGGCAACCGGGCGTATCGGCCACGAGCTTCTCGCCGGGTGCATCGCGCCCCGTCCTGCGCGGCTTTTCGGGTGAGCGGGTGCGCGTGCTGACCGACGGCATCGGCTCGATCGACGCGTCGAACACCTCGGCCGACCATGCGGTGACGATCGACCCGCTGACCGTCGAACGCATCGAGATTCTGCGCGGCCCCGCCGTGCTGCTGTTCGGCAGCCAGGCGATCGGCGGCGCGGTCAACCTGTTCGACCGCCGGATTCCGCGCAAGGTTCCGACCGACCATGTCCACATCGACGCGATCGGCGGCTATGCGACCGCCGCGAACGACCGCAACATCGGCAGCTCGATCGACGTCGCGCTGAGCCCGCAGATCGTCGCGCACCTCGACGGCAGCTGGCGCAAGACGGGCGACGCCCGCACCGGCGGTTTCGTCTACGCCCCCGGTATTCGCGGCGACCTGCTCCACCTTGCCGAACATGAACTCGAGGAAGGCCATGCCGACGAAGCTGCGGAACTGACCGAACAGGCGGGCAAGCGCGGCAAGATCGACAATACGCAAAGCGAGACCTGGACCGCCGGCGCCGGCCTGTCGCTGATCAACGACGGCGGCCAGCTTGGCATTTCTATCGGCTATTTCGATACCAATTATGGCGTGCCCGACCGCCCGAACACCGCGCACGACCACGGCGGCGAGGAGGAAGAGGGCGGCCATGAGCATGGCGAAGGCCCTGTCACCATCGGGATGAAACAATGGCGCGCCGACCTGCGCGGCGAAGTCGAGCTGGGCGACGGCTTCTTCGACAAGCTCCGCATCCGCGCGGGCTTCGCCGATTACAAGCACACCGAGTTTGAGGGCGATGAGGTCGGCACCGTCTTCACCAACCAGGGGATCGAAGGCCGGGTCGAGCTGGCGCAGAACGATCGTGGCGGCTGGCGCGGCGCGAGCGGCGTGCAGTACAGCCACCGCGACTTCGATGCGATCGGTGCCGAGGCGTTCGTGCCGCGCAACCTGACCGACCAGTTCGCGCTGTTCACGCTCCAGGAATTTACGATGGGCCCGCTCGGCCTCGAAGCCGCAGCGCGCTACGAAAAGACCAATGTGCGCGCACAGACGCTGGGCTTCGAGCGCAACTTCGACAGCTTCTCGGGCGCGCTCGGCGCGACCTATGACATCTTCGACGGCGCGAAACTCGGCGTTTCGGTCTCGCGCGCGGTGCGGGCACCGTCGGCCGAGGAATTGCTGTCGAACGGCCCGCATATCGCGACGCAGAGCTTTGAGCTTGGCGATCCGAATTTGAAGCGCGAATCCAACTGGGGTGCCGAAGCCTCGTTCAAGATCAAGAGCGACAGCTTCAACCTCAGCCTGACCGGCTATTCGAACTGGTTCGACAATTTCATCTATTCGGCCGCGACCGGCGCGGAAGAAGATGAGCTTCCCGTTTTTCAGTATTTCCAGCGCGATGCACGCGTCTATGGCTTCGAAGCCGAGGCGAGCGCGCGGCTGGCACAGATCGGCGGGTTCAACATCGTCGGCGATGTGATCGCTGACATGACGCGCGCAAAGATCAAGAATGCGGGCCTCGACCGCAATGTGCCGCGCATCCCGGCGCTGCGCGTGCTGGGCGGGCTCGAAGCGCAAGGCGAACGCGTCGATGCCCGCGTCGAGGTCGAATGGACCGACGACCAGACGCGCGTCGCGCAGTTCGAGACCCCGACCGACGGCTTCACTTTGGTCAACGCCTCGCTCAGCTGGCGCCCGCTGCCCGATACGAAGAATCTGACGCTCAGCCTGTCGGCTAACAATATCTTCGACGTCGAAGCCCGTCGTCACGCCAGCTTTACCAAGGATTATGTGCCGCTTGCCGGGCGTGATTTCCGGCTGACGGCCCGGGCGAGCTTCTAACCCCTCTCTCCGCTCGTCCCGGCGGCCGGGTCCGGTTCAACCGGGCCCGGCCTGTCGCGTTTCAGAAGGCGAGCTGTTTACGCTTGTTCCAGTAAATCGATGTCGCGGCGGCATAGGCGCCGACCTTTTCCCATGCGGCGCCATCGACCTTTTCAATGTCGACACCGCTTTCGATATAGGCCTGAACAATCTTCATGATCTGATCTTCGGTCATGTCGCCCGACAGATCGGGATTCGCGCCAGCGGGACCGAAATCGAGCGCCGTGTCGACGGTCGCACTCGGCAGGCCAAGTTTTGCGATGTCGCCCATCAGCCATTCGCGCGAAATGCGCGCGAGGCTGTAGTCGAAATAGACCGGCTTTTGTTCAGCCATGATGCCATGGCGCGTAACGCAATCGTCGGTGACCGCGCCAAGCTGCTTGAACAGCGCTTCGCGCGATGCTTCGTCCCCGCCACCTGCCATCGCGGCGCCGATCGCGTCCTTGGTGTCGCCCGGAACCGAGGTGACGACGCAATCGAACTTCTCGCCCTCCTGCGCCCGAACCACGCCCGGCAGCATCGCCAAAACAAGCGCAACGCCCGCCGTCAAACCCTTGTGCATTGACGAATCCTTCCGCCCTTTAGGGTGCGACCCCTCAGGACAGCATGGCCATCCCGCCGTTCACATGCAACGTCTGTCCGGTGACATAGCCGGCTTCCTTCGACGCCAGATAGACGACAGCGGCGGCGATATCGCTCCCCTCGCCCATCCGGCCCGCGGGGATGCGCTGGTTAAGCGCCTCTTTCTGGGCGTCAGGCAGATCGTCGGTCATCGCAGTGGCGATAAAGCCGGGCGCGACGCAGTTCGCGGTGACACCGCGGCTCGCGAGTTCCTGCGCCAGCGCCTTGGTCATGCCGGTGACGCCCGCCTTCGACGCGGCATAATTGGCCTGCCCCGGATTGCCCGTCGCGCCAACCACGCTGGTGATCGAGATGATCCGCCCGAAACGCGCCTTCATCATCGGCTTGGCGGCGGCGCGCGCGAGGCGGAAATTGGCTTCCAGATTGATGCGGATGACGTCCAACCATTCCTCATCCTTCATCCGCATGATCAGATTGTCGCGCGTCACTCCGGCATTGTTGACGAGAATGTCGAGCTTGCCGCCGAGCGCCTCGACCGCCGACGGCACCAGCGCATCGACCGCAGTCGCATCGCCTAAATTGCAAGGCAGCGCGACATGATCGCCGCCGAGCGTATCGCGAAAAGCGCCCAGCTTGTCGGCATTGGAACCCGACACCGCCAGCCGCGCGCCCTGCGCGCTAAGCGCCTGCGCGATGGCCGAACCGATGCCGCCCGAAGCGCCGGTGACGAGGGCAGTCATGCCGGTAAGATCGAACATCTGATTTTCTCCTGAAATCTGGTAATTAAAGCGTCTTGAGCAGCGCTTCGATATCGTCCATCGAGACGACGCTGATCGCCTCGACCTCACCAACCGCGCTGCGCTTGACCATCGGCGAAAGCACTTTGCCGCCGAACTCGACAAACTGCGTGACGCCGATACCTTCCATCGCGGCGACGCTTTCGCGCCAGCGGACGCGGCCGGTGACCTGCTGGACGAGCAGGTCGCGGATCGTGTCGGGATCGCTGACCGGGCTGGCAGAAACATTGGCGACGACGGGCACGAGCGGCGCGGCGGGCGGGTTTGCGCCTAGCGCATCGGCCATCGCGTCGGCGGCGGGCTGCATCAGGGGACAGTGGAACGGCGCCGATACTGGCAGCAGCACGCCGCGCTTTATGCCATAATCCTTGACCAGCGCGACGGCGCGCTCGACCGCGCCCTTGTGGCCCGAGATCACGACCTGCGACGGGTCATTGTCGTTCGCTACGGTACAGATTTCGCCCTCGGCCGCGGCGTCGGCAAGCTTCTGCGCGGTGTCGATATCGGCGCCGAGCAGCGCCGCCATCGCGCCGATGCCGACGGGCACCGCCGCCTGCATCGCCTGTCCGCGCGTCTTGAGGAGCCTTGCCGTGGTCGCGAGGTCGAACGCGCCAGCGGCGCAGAGCGCACTATATTCGCCGAGACTGTGGCCCGCGACATAATCGGCCTTGGCCGACAACGTCACGCCGCCTTCTTTTTCGAGCACGCGCAGCGTCGCAATGGCGTTCGCCATGATCGCCGGCTGGGCGTTTTCAGTGAGCATCAGATCTTCCGCCGGCCCTTCGCTCATCAGCCGGAACAGCTTTTGGCCGAGCGCGTCGTCGACTTCCTGAAACACTTCGCGCGCGACCGGCGAAGCGTCGGATAAGGCTTTGCCCATGCCGACCGCCTGGCTGCCCTGACCCGGAAAAATAAATGCACGCATGATGCGTCCCTTCGCATGTTCTTGAATGGGCCCGCGCCTATTCCTTCACCCCGCGCGATGCAAGCCGAAGGGCACGACCTTGTTCGCCGCGTCGTGACCGATATCCGCGCGGCCGAGCCACGGAATGCCGGCGCGCGCGCACCAGCCCTGCGCTATGTCTTCGGCCTCCATACCGAACGGCCGGTCGTTTTCGCGAATATCGCTGACGCGGCCCAGCCGCAGCCCCGCCAGCCCGCGCGGCCCCAGATACGTCGCGACATGAAAGAAGGCGCGGTCGAAGGCGTAGAGATATTCACTCACCTCCTCAACGAGCAGGACATGGCCCGAAAGGTCGGGTTCGAGCGGCGTGCCGAGCAGCATCGACAAGGTCATCAGGTTGAACGCCGCGTGGCGCGCGCCGTGCTGGAGCCCGGGCTCACATGCCCCGGGATCGCGCGCAACGAGCCAGTCGAGCGCCCGCAGCACGGCTGCATCACCGCCCTCGCGCCGGATGTCGGCGACCATCGGACCGTGGGCGACATGGTCGAACCCTTCGCGGTAGAGCGCGCCGAGCAGATTGCCCTGATCCGAATAGCCGAGGAAGGCCTTGCCGCGCGCAACGTCGGTCATCGCGGCCACCGCATCCTCGGCGATCCGGCAGGCGCCATAGCCGCCGCGTGCGAACCATATCGCGTCGATGTCGGGGCGGTTCGCCATCTCGACCAGCGCGGCAAAGCGGTGTCCGTCCTCGCCCGCGAAATGACCGTGGACGGCGAAGCATTGCGCGTCGAATATGAGTTCGACGTCCGGGTAGCCAAGGCTGGCGAGCGCGCGCACGGCCTCGGCATCGTCGGGCAGGATCGGGGTCGAGGGAGCAACAATGCCGATACGCACTACGACCTTCTCCCATCGGGAGAAGGATACGCAGCCTTGCCGGCTTGCCGGCTAGGCGCAGTTGGATGAGGGTGTCTGCCGTCTGGTACGCACGTCACCATTGATCCCCTCACCCAGCTTCGACTAGGCGCTCCGCGCTAAGTCTTCGCAACCCTCTCCCGATGGGAGAGGGAAGCATTGCATTGCCAATCGGAAGCCCATATCGCGCCGCCATGTCGGAAAACAAATCCTATTTCTTCTGCGGCATCGGCGGGTCGGGAATGCTGCCGCTCGCAATGATCGTCGCGGCACGCGGCGATGCGGTTTCAGGGTCGGATCGCAGCCGCGACCAGGGCCGGACGCCCGAGAAATTCACCTGGCTCGAAAATCAGGGCATCGCCTTTTACCCCCAGGACGGCAGCGGGCCGCGAGCGGGCCAGATTCTAGTCGCGTCGGCGGCGATCGAAGACAGCGTTCCGGATATTGCCGCAGCCAACGCACTCGGGCTGGCGCGGATGACGCGCGCCGACCTCAACGCCGCCCTGTTCAACGCTGCCGACAGCGCGATCGGCGTCGGCGGGACGAGCGGCAAGTCGACCGTCACCGGGATGATCGGGTGGATTCTCGAACGCGCCGACAAAAAGCCGACGGTGATGAACGGCGCGGTGATGCGCAATTTTGCGGGCGCCGACAAGCCCTTTGCCAGCGCGCTGGTGGGCGACGCCGCCATTTACGTCAGCGAAGTCGACGAAAGCGACGGATCGATCGCGCTCTATCACCCCGACGTCGCGGTCGTCACCAACATCAGCCTCGATCACAAGAGCCTCGCCGAATTGCATCAACTCTTCGGCGACTTTGCCGCGAAGGCGCGGGTCGCGGTGGTCAACGCCGACGATGCCGAGTCAACGCCGCTGCGCGGTCGAACGAATGTTGTCAGCTTTGGCTTTGGCGATGCGGCGACGATCCGCGGCAGCGATTTCGAAGCGCGGCCCGACGGCTGCCGTTTCGCGGTCCATGCCGGTGGCACCACCTACCCGGCAAGGCTTCGCATGCCCGGCCGCCACAATGCCGCCAACGCGCTCGCCGCCATCGCCGCCACGCACGCGGCAGGCACGACCGTCGCACAGGCGGTCGAGGCATTGGCGGACTTCGCCGGACTCGCGCGCCGCTATGAAGTTCTGGGCCAAGCGAATGACGTGACGGTGATCGACGATTTCGCGCACAACCCCGATAAGGTCGCGGCGACGCTGGCAGCCGTCGCCGAATTGCCGGGCCGCGCCCTGCTTTTCTTTCAGCCGCACGGCTATGGTCCGCTGCGTCAGATGGGCAAGGAACTTGCGGCAAGTTTCGCCGCCGGAATGCGCGCGGGCGACAGGCTGTTCGTGTGCGACCCCGTCTATTTCGGCGGCACCGTCAACCGCAGCATCGGCAGCGAGGCGCTGGTCGCCGACATCGTCGCGGGCGGGGGCGATGCCGTGCACATGAGTACCCGGGCGGCATGCGGCGCCGCGATCCGCGACGAGGCCAAACCGGGCGACCGCGTCCTCATCCTCGGCGCGCGCGACGACACGCTCACCGAATTCGGCCGCGAACTCTTGGAAAAGCTGGCGCTCCGCGCTTGATTTCTCCCCGCGACTCTGTATAGGCGCGTCCATTCGGGGCGAGGCCACGTTGCCATCGCCCCGTTTGCTTTGCATCAATCCGTAAAGCTTGACGACAGCCGGAGGGGTTTCGCGATTGGCGCGAAACCAGCGATCGGCCAAATCGAAGGAAGCGCACCATGCCGTTTTACGAGCATGTTTTTATCGCGCGTCAGGACCTGAGCCAGGCTCAGGTCGACGCGCTGGCGGAAACCGTCACCAACGTCATTGGCGAATATAAGGGCACGGTTCACAAGACCGAGACCTGGGGCCTCAAGCAGCTCGCCTACAAGATCCAGAAGAACCGCAAGGGTCATTATGTGATGTTGTCGGCTGAAGTCGCAGGCGAAGCCATTGCAGAGATCGAGCGTCAGGCTGCGATCAACGAAGACATCATCCGCTGGCTCACCATCAAGGTCGACGAACTCGAAAAGGGTCCGTCGGTGATGATGCGCAAGCAGGAACGTCGTGGCGGCCGCGGCCGTGACCGCGACGGCGAAGAATAAGGATAACGACCATGGCACGACCCTTTTTTCGCCGCCGCAAGACCTGCCCCTTCAGCCAGAAGGACGCACCGGTCATCGATTACAAGGACGTCCGTCTGCTCCAGGGTTACCTGTCGGAGCGTGGCAAGATCGTCCCGTCGCGGATCACCGCGGTGTCCACCAAGAAGCAGCGTGAGCTGGCAAAAGCGATCAAGCGCTCGCGCCACATCGGCCTGCTCCCCTACATTGTTAAGTAAGGAGGGCTGACCGATGGAAATCATCCTGCTCGAACGCATCGAGAAACTGGGCGGTATCGGCGACGTCGTCACCGTCAAGAACGGCTTTGCCCGTAACTACCTGCTGCCGAACAACAAGGCGCTGCGCGCGAACGACGCGAACCGCAAGCTGTTCGAAGCCAATCGTTCGAAGATCGAGGCCGACAACGCCGAGCGTCGCACCGACGCCGAAGGCCGCGCCAAGGACATCGACGGCAAGCAGATCGTCCTGATCCGTCAGGCGTCGAACACCGGCCAGCTTTACGGCTCGGTTTCGGTCCGCGACATCGTCGACGCACTCGCCGAAGACGGTGTCGAGGGTCTCGGCAAGTCGATGATCGAACTCGAACGCCCGATCAAGTCGCTCGGCCTGGTCGACGTCAAGGTCAAGCTGCACCCCGAAGTCATCGTGACCGTCGGCGTCAACGTCGCGCGCTCGCCCGATGAAGCCGAAATGCAGAAGCAGGGCATCGACGTCATCGCGGCGATGTTCGAGGAAGAACAGGCCGAGGCTGCTGCCACGGCGCTGGAACCCGACAGCGAAGACGAATTCGAAGACGCGGGCGCCGCTCCTTCGGAACGCGCTGCCGAAGCTGCTGCGGACGAAGCCGAAGAAGCCTAAGCTTTCCAAGGCCAAAGCCTTTTGAAAGGGCCGCGTTTCCGATAGGGAGCGCGGCCCTTTTCTTGTGCGGAAAGTTTGGCGTTGGATGCGCGGTTTCGACCGGAAGCAGCCATCTCTATCATGGTCATCCCGGCGAAGGCCGGGATCTCACCCTCCCGCCCTGACGCACCGGCGAGATCCCGGCCTTCGCCGGGATGACGGATAAGGGAAGGTCCGCTCCCCACCCCAAAGCCGTCATCTGCCTCTAAAAAAGTGCTTTCCTACATTATTCCGCTGTGCCAGCCTTCATGTCAGCTCTTTCGAATTGCAGGCAAAAGCGTTCGCTGCGCGGATGCAGGATTCGGCCAAGGTCCGGCTGCCATCTGTCTGTCGAATGCGACAAATGGGGCACTGCAATAGGCTGACCTTTCCTGACCTTTGGCATGATGGCCCGGCGCATGCGCCGACCGGATCACGGCACCGGATCGGAATAACCGAAAAACGACAAGGGCGGCTCACCACCCCTAAGCAGACCCCGATCACCGGCTCATCTTGTCTGGCCAATACGCTCCGCCTTTCCTATGGCTCGGCAATGGCTGACGACCCCTTCCAGCAACGCTTTGCCGCCGATGCGAGCCTGCTGCCGCATATGGCGGACCTTGCAAACGACCGGGTGCTGATCGCCCTGCTGACAGACGCCGATTATCGCGCCGCGAGCTTCCTCGACCAGCGGCTGCTCACCGATCGCATCGGCCGAGAGTGGATGGCCTGGGATGCCCTTCCCGATCTTGGCGGGGCAGCCCCTGCCCCGCACTTCATCTTTCACATCGGCCATGTCGGATCGACGCTCGTGTCGCGCCTGTTGGCCGAGGCCAGCGACGTGCTGCCGGTCCGCGAGCCGATGCTGCTGCGCACATTGGCGCAGGTCGCCGAGCGGATCGATCGGCCCGAGTCGGTCTGGTCGCCCGAGCTTTACCGCAAGCGCCTGGCACAAGCTCTGGGGTGGCTGGGTCGCGGCTTTGCCCCAGGCCAGCACGCAATGGTGAAGGCCTCGAGCGTGATCACGGCGATTGCCGACGACCTGACCGGCGCCGACGGCCGCGCACTGTTCCTCTACGTTCCGCTTCCACGCTACATAGAGACGATATTGGCGGGCGAGGCGTCGATGGCCGAGACGTTGGCGCAAGCGCCGGCGCGGATGGCGCGGCTTGCCGCGTTGCTGCCCGGTTTCGCGTTCGCCTTATGGCAACTGCCGCCGGTGACGCGCATCGCAATGAGCTGGCTGTGCGAGATGGCGACGGCACAGCGGACGTTGCCGCGCACCGAAGCGCGGTATCTTTGGGCCGATTTCGAGACTGTGCTGGCCGATCCCGTCACCGCGCTTGCCGGGCAATGCGGACATTTCGGGCTTCCCGTTGACGCGGCGCGCATCGACGCCGCACTCGCCGGCCCCGTCATGCGTCAGTATTCGAAGGCGCCCGAGCACGGCTACAGCGCCGACCTGCGCCGCGAATTGCAGACGCAGGCCGCAGCTGAGCACGCCCCCGCCATTGCCGAAGCGATCGCGTGGGTTGAAGCGCTCGCCGCACGCTATACAAGCCTCGCCAACCTGCCGATCCACGGCCATCGGGAAAGCGCATAATGTTCAAGCTCGTCCAGCTGCTCGACGATGGCGCGGTCCGTGCGCTGCGGGACATTGCCGCCAGCGGCAAGTTCGTCGATGGAAAGATCAGCAACCCGCACTCGACGGTGAAGAATAATCTGCAACTGCACGACGCCGGCGCCTATGAACGCTCATCGAAGATCCTGCTCGATGCGATGGTGCAGAACCCCGAATTCATGGAATTCTCCTTTCCGGCGCGGATCGCGCCGCCGCTCATGACGCGCTACACGCCGGGCATGCATTATGGGCTGCACCCCGACGCCGCCTATATTCCCCTGCCCGACGGCCAGTTGCGAACCGACGTCAGCTGCACGATATTCCTGAACGATCCCGCCGACTATGACGGCGGCGCGCTGCATGTGCAGTTGGGCGGTGCCGATCTGCACTTCAAGGAAGCGCCGGGGGTCGCGGTTGTCTATCCCTCGCACACATTGCACGAGGTCGAGCCAGTGACGCGCGGCGAGCGGCTTGTCGCGATCACCTTCATCCAGAGCCTCATCCCCGACGTCGCGCACCGCAATTTGATGTACGAACTGAACGAGATTGCCGCGATCGAGGGCGGCAAGATGGACCGTGCAAACTTCACCCGGCTGCAGGCGGTCCAGTATCAATTGCTCAGGATGTGGCGGCGGTAAACCGCTGCCGCGTCAATAACCCATCAGCGCGAGCACTTCCTTGCGGCTGCGCTGATCGTCCAGGAAACAGCCAAGCAGGCGGCTCGTCACCATGCCGACGCCCGGCGTGCGCACGCCGCGTCCGGTCATGCAGCCGTGCTGCGCGTCGATGACCACCGCGACGCCATGCGGGTGCAGATTGTCCCAGATGCAGCGCGCGACCTCGGCGGTCAGCCGCTCTTGCACCTGCAACCGCCGCGCATAGCCGTTGAGCACACGCGCCAGCTTGGAAATGCCGACGACACGGTCGCGCGGCATATAGGCGATCGACGCCTTGCCGGTGATCGGCGCCATATGATGTTCGCAATGCGACTGGAACGGAATGTCTTTCAACAGCACCAGTTCGTCATAGCCCCCCACCTCTTCGAAGGTGCGCGCCAGATGGATCGCCGGATCGTCGGCATAGCCCGAGCAATATTCCTTCCACGCGCGCGCGACGCGGCGCGGCGTGTCGAGCAGCCCTTCGCGCGCCGGATCGTCGCCCGCCCATTCGATCAGCGTCCGCACCGCCTCCGCGACATGGTCGGGGACGACCACCTTCCCATCCGGTCCCAACTCGGTCTTGCTGTCGCTCATCGCCCCGCCTTCACTGTTGCCATCTTGTCGCACATCTCGCCCCCCAAGAGCCGATAAGCAAGGCCCGGACAAGAAGAATTTGTCCCCGCCATGCAAGTTTACGTTGCGGAATCTTGGCTTTTTATGCGTTGCAAGAGGCGCGGTTTCGCGTCCTTTTTTGGGTCAAACAAGTCACTTGACGCTTTCGTCAACTCGGCGCACCTTTGACGTCATACAGAACTCGCTCAAGCGGGTCGTATTTCCGGAGAGGCCGGCGTTTTTCCCCGACGCCGGTGGGAGAGGACGATGACCAGCACAGCTGGCAAGTGGGATTCACGAGGGCACATGGCCGCTTTGGCCCGGTGCTCTTTGCCATGTCTGGTCGTTTCCCCTCCCCTTACCACAATTTGAAGTTGGGCGGCCCCGCACCTGCGGGACCGAAAAAGGGAGGCTATAGATGAAGTTCAAGGCACTGATCGGAACCTCGATCCTTGCAATGACGGTGGCGACACCGGCATTGGCGCAGGACGCGGCGGAGGAAGTGGAACGCGATGCTTTCGGCGGCGAGATCGTCGTCACGGCGCAGCGCCAGTCGGAACGTCTGCAGGACGTGCCGATCGCGGTCAGCGCCTTTTCGACCGAGGCACTCGAAGCGCAGCAGATCAAGACACCGTCCGATCTTCAGCTGACCCTGCCGAACGTTACCTTCACCAAGACCAACTTCACGGGCGCCAGCTTCACCATCCGAGGGATCGGCGATCTTTGCGTCGGCACGACCTGCGACAGCGCGACTGCGATCCATCTGAACGGCGACCCGCTGTTTTCGACCCGCCTGTTCGAAACCGAATTCTATGACCTTGAGCGCGTCGAAGTGCTGCGTGGCCCGCAGGGCACGCTGTTCGGCCGCAACGCGACCTCGGGCGTGGTCAATGTAATCACGGCGAAGCCGAAACTCGGCACCTTCGAAGCCGCCGCCGAAGCCGAATATGGAAATTATGAATCCATGAAGGGCAAGGCGATGGTCAACATCCCGCTGGGCGACACCATGGCGTTCCGCGTTGCCGGCATCTACCTCAACCGCGACGGCTATACCAAGAACAGCTTCCTCGACACGCGCATCGACGACCGCGACCTCTATTCGGTCCGCGGTTCGTTCCGCTGGGAGCCGTCACCTGACACGACGATCGACCTGCTGGCATCCTATTTCCGCGAAAAGGACCAGCGCACGCGCATCCAGAAACAGCTTTGCCAACGCGACCCGACCGGCATCCTCGGATGTCTGAACAGCCGTCTCGACAATTCGCCCTTCAACGGCAACGCGACCTTCACCGCGGCGCTGACCTCGCGCGAATTCCTGGCGATCCGCGGCATTCCCCAGGCCTTTGCGCTGGGCAGCCTCTACGGCCCCGACGTCTATGCCAATACGACAATCCCGTCGGATCCGCGCGAAGTGAACACGGCCTATACGCCGAGCTATTTCACCAGCGAATTGACGCTGCAGGGACAGATCGAGCATAATTTCGGCCCCGTGTCGCTGCAGGTGTCGGGCCAATATCAGAAGGTCAAGCTCGACGCGTCGCAGGACTATAACAGCAATGTCGGCAACCGCGCGCTCTATGCGGGGGGGCTTGCAACCTTGCAGGCCGCTGCGAACGGGGCGCTCGGCGCCGCCTTCACGCCTTACTTCGCTCCCGTCGCCGCGGCGATCATTCCCAGCGGCCCCGGCGGCGAGCTTTGCGTCTCGCTGGCGGAAGAAAGCGGCTACGGCAGCTTCGGCGGCAACAAGATCTGTAGCGACCAGTCGCTGCAGTTCGACCGGTCGAACCAGTATAACAGCAGCTGGTCGGTCGAAGGCATCCTGTCGAGCGACCTCGACGGGCCGTTCAACTTCCTCGTCGGCGGCATTTATGCCGATTATCACCTGACCGAGAACAGCTATTATGTGAATGCCTTCCCGATCGATTATCTGACCGGGGTGCTGGGCGCGTTCACGGCAGCGACCAACCCGCCGGCTGCGGGCGGTCCACTGCCCCCGTCATTCCTTGCCACGCCGTTCTTCCGCAATAACACCGACGATTTGAAGATCACCTCCTACGGCCTGTTTGGCGAAGCCTATTTCGAGTTCAGCGATCGCCTGAAACTCACCGCAGGCCTGCGTTACAACAATGACAAGAAGAGCGTGACGGCGCGGTCGACGCTGGCGAGCTTCCTTGCGCCGCATGGCGGAACCGGAAGCGCCTTTGACTCGCCCTTTGTCGGATCGTTCGACGCCGATCCCGGCACCCCTGGCAACCAGATCATCCAGGCGCGCACCGTGAAGTTCAACAAGCTGACCGGCCGCGCGGTGCTCGACTTCAAAGTCACCGACGACAATCTGATCTACGCCTCATACTCGCGTGGTTATAAATCGGGCGGTATCAACCCACCGCTGCAGCCGATTTTCGAAGTTCCCGAATCCTTCCGCCCAGAGCAGGTCGACGCGTTCGAAATCGGGTCGAAGAACAGCTTCGACAACGGCGCTCTCCAGCTGAACCTGACGGCCTTCTACTATAAGTATAAGGATCTGCAGCTCAGCAAGATCGTCGCCCGTACGGCGGTCAACGACAATGTCAGCGCCGATATCTATGGCTTCGAAGCCGAAGCCATCGTGCGGCCCGATCCCAATGTGGTCGTCAACCTCGGCTTCAGCTATCTGCACAGCAAAGTATCTGAAGACAAGTTCACGAGCAACCCGCGCGACTTTGGCGGCGGCCGTGCCGATGCGGTGATCATCAAGGACATCACCAACGCCGCGAACTGCGCCGTCGGCTCGCGGTCCGGAAATGCTGCGGGGGTCAACGCCTTTGTGAACGGCGTCCAGCAGGTCATCAACGGCGGCTTTGTCCCCGGCGTTGCGGCCGGTGCCGGGTTGCGCCCGACAACCGCCTTCCCCAGCGATGGCGGTATCGCTTCGACCGGTGCCTTCAGCATCTGTTCGGTGATGGAAGCCGCCGCTGCTGGGGCGTTCGCTGCGGCTGGTCTTACGCCGGCCAACTTTGGCGGGATCGAATATTTCTCGGCCGGTGTCCCCGTCAACATCAAGGGCAACGAACTGCCGCAGGCGCCGAATTACAAGTTCAGTGCGGGCATCCAGTATACGGCACGTCTCGGCGGCGGCGACATGACGCTCGTCCCGCGTGTTGACCTGGCCTACACCGGCGAAAGCTATGGCAGCATCTTCAACGGCAATGTGAACAAGATCAAAGGCTATGCCCAGGTCAATGCGCAGGTGCAGTTGAACGGCGCCGACGACAAATGGTATGTGAGGGGGTTCATCCAGAACGTCTTCGACGCCAACAGCGTCACGGGCCTCTACATCACCGACCAGTCGTCGGGCAACTATACCAATATCTTCACGCTCGAACCGCGCCGCTATGGCATCGCGGCCGGAGTGAAGTTCTAACGCGCAGGCGGCAACGCCAACAAAAAACCCCGGCCTCTCGATCGAGAGGCCGGGGTTTCTTTTGTCTTCGGTGTAGTCGCCGGGGAGCTAGCCCCGGCCACTCCCGATCAGAATTTGAAGCGAACGGTGCCGCCATAGGTGCGCGGCTGGCTCGGGTAGCCCGAGACGCTGCCCGCCTGGGCGACGGCCGGGAAGATCGTCGTCAGATATTGCGCGTTGGTGAGGTTGCGGCCCCACACGCCGACGTCGAGCCCGTTGGTCAGGCGGATCGTGAACGACGCGTTGAGCGAATTCACTTCGCGCTTCAGATTTTGCGCGACGCTCGCCGGGAAGCCCGACAGGCCCTCGACGATCTGGACCGGGCTTTCATAGCTATAGTCTACGTGCGCGATCGCCTTGGTCCCGCCGCCGAACTCATGGGTATAGGTCCCGCCCATCGACAGCGACAATTCGGGAATGCCCGCAGGCGTGGTGCCCGAGATGTCGCCGAAAGCCGAGTTGATGAAGCTGTCGTATTTGGCGTCGAGATAGGTCGCCGCAAGCGTCAGGTTGAGCCCGTCGACCGGACGCACCGAGCCGTCGAATTCGATACCGAAGGTCGACTGCTTGCCCGCGTTCGCGAGTGCGAAGCCGGTGCCGGTGAAGACGTTCGACTGGAAACCCTTGATCGACTGCTTGAACACCGCGACATTTACCGCCGCGACGTCCCACTGGCCCTTCAGACCGAACTCGTAGACGGTCGATTCTTCGGGAGCCGCAAAGCGCGAGCCCGAACCCAGGTTCGGGACACCAAGTCCGCCCGAAATGATCGCGGGAAGGTCGGATGCCAGCGGACGGCTGTCGCGTGACAGGTTGACCGAACTCGCCTTAAAGCCCGTCGCATAGGTCGCATAGATGTTGACCGTGTCGGTCAATTCATAAGCGGCGCGGACGCTGTATGAGAAATCGCTGTCGCTGGTCTTGCCGTCTTCGACCGCATTGGGGACGTTGAGGAAGGGCGGCAGGAATTGCAGCGGCCGAAGCGCGAGGAGCGGATTGACCGCCGGGTTGTTCTGGTTCGCTGTAGCAAAAGCGGCCGACCCTGCGCTGATCTGCCCGAACGCAGCGGGCTGTGCCTGTGCAAAGGCGCCGACTTCAGCCGCCGTTGCAAGACGCCCCAGGCCGAGTGCCTGACCGACCGTGGTTGCGATACCCTGCTGCGTGATGGCGCTCCGTCCGATACCGACCAGATCGAGGCCCGAAAAGACGTCGGTGCTGATCACATTGGTCGAGAAGCGCTTGCGGTCTTTGGTATAGTTGCCACCCAGCGACAGCGTCAGACGATCGGTCACTTCGAAATCGATCGTGCCAAAGATCGAAAAGGCCTCGTCTTTCAGGCGATAGGCCTCATCAAGACCATCACCTTGGCGGAAGAACTGACCGGTATACAGCGCCGGATTGCCCTGTATCCCACCGATCTGCTGCTCCAGACCCGAAACCACCGCATTGCCGGCGGCACGCGGATTCGGCGAGGTCAGAACCGCGGCAGGATTGATCAACGCGCCAGCATATGGGCGGAAATCGGCCCCGAAGCGGATGTCGTTCTTCTGCTTGATCTTCTCGTTGAAATAATAGCCGCCGAGCAGGAAGTTCAGCGGGCCGTCGAAGTCCGACGTCACACGGAATTCCTGCGTGAAGGTATCGATGCCGAGGTCCTGGCTGTTCTCGCCGATCAAGTCGGCGCCGGTGAAGTCCGAATCCTGGTTGGTCAGCGCCTTGACCTTGCGATACGCGGTGATCGAGGTCAGCGCGAGATTGCCCAGATCATAGTCGATCTGCGCCGAACCGCCGTAATTTTCTATTTCGTTCGACGACAGGAAATTGTTGTAGACATCATACGAGAAGGGATTGTTGGCATCGACGCTGGGGCCGCCAGCGAGCGCATTGGTGATCGCGACGGTCGGGCCGGCGATGACATTGCCCGCGATGCAGCAATTTTCGTCGATCTTGTCATAATCGCCGATCAGGCGGATCGACAGCGCATCGGTCGGTTCGAACAACAGCTGGCCGCGAACGCCCCAGCGATTGCGGTCGTTGACGTCGGTGTCGAGTTTCAGGTCCTGCGCATAACCGTCGCGGCGGTTGTAGCTGCCGCCGATCGAGAAGGCGATCGTGTCGCTGATCGGGCCGGTGACGTCGCCCTTGACCGTGATCGCGTTGTAATTGCCATAGGTTACTTCGGCCGAGCCGCCGAATTCATATTGCGGCTTTTGCGTGACGATGCTGATGACCCCGGCCGATGCGTTCTTGCCGAACAGCGTCGACTGCGGGCCGCGCAGCACTTCGATGCGCTCGACGTTCGGAAGGTCGCCAATCTGGGCGGCCGAACGCGAGCGATAGACGCCGTCGATGAACACGCCGACCGACGGTTCGATGCCGGCGTTGTTCGCGCCGTTGCCAAAGCCGCGGATGATGAAGTTGGTGTTGGCGCTCGACTGAAGCTGCGACACGCGCAGGCTGGGAACTGCGGTCTGCAGGTCGATGAGGTCGCGGATCTGCGAATCCTCCAGCTGCGCCGCCGATGTCACCGACACCGCGACGGGCGTGTCCTGCAGCGTCTGCGAGCGCTTGCTGGCGGTCACGATGATGTCATTGCCATAATCGGTGTCGTCGGCCGTCGTTCCGGCGTCGGTCGGCGCGGCATCCTGGGCGAAGGCATAAACAGGGGTAGTGGCGGCGCACAAAACGGTGGCGCCCAACAAAATGTTGCGCAAGGTCATGGTGTCTCTCTCTCCAAAGCCACCGGTGCGCAGCCAAAGGCTTATCGGGAGATGCCCGGCGGTGAACGGTCGGTCTAACGCACCGCCCTGCCGCGTCAACGCGCACGCGCGCGAGCAAGCATATTTTCGAACGATTCGTGACTAAATAGCAACAGTTTGCGTGACGGCCCGGCGATGATGCGCGCGTGCAATGCTTTGCCAACGAATAGTTGCTAGGATCGCCGCATGTCAGGTCGCGCAATGCCCCCGGAAACCTCGATTGGTCCAGACACGCCCCTTGCGCCCGATTTCGGTCAGCAAGTGCGCCGCGCGGTGATCTGGCGCTCCGGGTCGCAGATCGCCGGGCAAATCGTCGCCTGGGCATCGACCTTCCTCGTCATCCGCATCCTTACCCCCGAAGACTATGGGTTGTTCGCGCTGACACAGGTGATGTTGATGCTCTTCACCTTGCTCAATGGCTATGGCCTTGCGAGTGCCGCGATCCAGCGCGACGAGATCAGCAGACAGGAATTGAGGCAGATTTTCGGATTGATGCTGCTGCTCAATATCGCGCTCGCGCTCGCACAGATCGTCTGCGCCCCGCTTGCCGCCGCTTATTATCGGCAACCGATGGTTGCCGACCTGCTGCGGGTGCAGTCGCTGATCTATCTGACCATTCCCTTTTCCGCGCTCGCTTATGCGCAGCTGGCGCGTTCCATGGAGTTCCAGCGTCAGGCGCAGGTCAATCTGGTCTCGGCGTTGATCGGGGCGGGCGTCGCGCTCGGCGGCGCGCTGGCGGGCTGGGGCGTGTGGGCGCTCGTCTGGGCGCCGATCGCCATGTTTACGTCGCGCGCGCTGGGCCTGACGATTGCGGCGCGTAGCTGGATGTGGCCCAGCTTCGATTTCCGCGGCGCGGGTTCGATCGCACGTTATGGCGGGCTGATGGCGGTTGGGCAGTTGTTCGCTTTCATCCAAAGCCAGGCAGACATATTGATCGCGGGCCGCTGGTTCGACGCACACCTGGTCGGCATCTATACGACGGCGCTGCTGCTGACGCAGATCTTCAACAACAAGGTTGTGCCTCCGCTCAACGAAGTGGCTTTCGCCGCCTATGCTCGGATGCAGAATGACCGCGCCGCGCTGGCTGCCGGCTTCACGCGCTCGACGCGGGCGATCATGGTCGCGGCCATGCCGTTCTTCTTCGGCCTCGCCGCGGTGGCCGAACCGCTCGTGCTTACGCTGCTCGGCGACAAATGGCGCGAGATCGTGCCGCTGCTCCTGCCACTTGCCCTCGCCATGCCCTTCTGGACCCTGTTCACGTTGCTGCGGCCCGCAACCGACGCGCTCGGCCGGCCGGGCATTGCGTCGGGCAATGCCATCGCCGGCGCGCTGTTGATGCCGGTTATATTTGTGATCGGCGCCCGGTGGGGGATCATTGGCATCGCATGGGCCTGGCTGATCGCCTATCCATTGCTGCTCGTCTTTGCCGCCGTCCGGTCCTTGCCGGTTATCGGAATCCGGTCGATCGAGTTGCTCCGTGCGGTCGCGCCGCCCATTTTCGCAGCCGCAGTCATGGCAGCGGCAGTCATGCTGGTCGACCGTTTGCTGCCCGCGCTGCCGCAGCCGATCCGGCTGATGGTGCTCGTCGCTACGGGCGGACCAATTTATTGCCTGTGGCTGGCGCTGTTCGCGCGCGCAACGGTCCGCGATCTGATCGAACTGGTGCGTGGACGCAGGATGCCGGCCGATCCGGGGGTCGCCGCCTAGCGTCAGGACCTAAGCGCGACCCAGCGCCGCGACAGCAGCGCGCGTCGCATCGATATAGGCGTTGCCGCTGAAACGATAGCTGCCGATGAAGTGAACGAAACGGGCATCGGACGGCACGCCGTCATCCCAGAAGTTGAGATAATGTTCATAGGGCAACAGCAACGCGTCGGGCTCGTTGGCGATGACCAGGTTCGAGGTCACCTGCTCGCTGCCCCAGCGCGCCCAACGCTCGGCGCCAAGCAATCTTTCCGCCTCGATCGAAAAGGCCTCTGCGAGCGTGCGGCCGTCTCCGCTCCGCGCAAACCCGGCAAAGCCGGAGCATCCACGAACATACAGCGGATGGGCGCGCATCGGCAACGCTACCCGGTCGAGTCCGCTTTCGATCGCGCCCTGAACATGCGCGTCGGGATTGAACAAAAAGGCGTCGTCGTCAGTCTGTTCCGCCATTTCGGCAAAGGACAATAACCGCGAATCGGAATCGCCGCGCAATGTGAAGCTGCGATTGCGAGTGACCGCCTCCGCAATGTCCGGCACGTCGCCCAGCGTCACCGTATCGGAATCGAGCTGGATCACATAATCGGTCGCGCGCATGTCGAGGATGGTGAGCAGCCGTTCCCAGGTGCCGCCACGAGGGCATGGGCCCGTATCGACATCGGCAATCGAAATGACGGGCGGCTGGCCCAGATGCGCCGCGAGTATCGCGCGGTCGGCATCGGTCAAACTGCCGTCGTCGAGGATGACGATGCGGCCCCTTTGAAGTTTCGAATGCAGCGATTTGACCGCGACCAGATAGGGCAGCAGCACCCGCGTGCCGATCATCGAAAACAGGACCAGTCCGTCGTCAGCCGGCACGACGGGGGGCGTGTCCAACACCGCATGGGCTGCGGCGCGGTGCGCGCGCTCCTTCCACAACCGGTTGAGTTTGTTCACGATCCTGTTCATCGCGCGGCAGTAACACGCACAACACCCCATTGGTAGGGGCGAAAATCCGCGCTTTTGCGTCCTTTCAGGACGGTTGCTCCCGGTGATATTCGGGTGTTTGAGGGCAATAGCAATCGGTGTGCGGCGCGCGACATTTTCGGGAGGAGGAAAATGGTGCCCGGGGACGGGGTCGAACCGCCGACACTGCGATTTTCAATCGCATGCTCTACCAACTGAGCTACCCGGGCACGGCCGCTGCGACCGGTCGGTCGCGCTGGCGAGCGGCGGCTATAGGCAGGGCTTTGCATCCTGTCCAGAGGCTTTGTGACGCTCTGTTACACGGTCAGTTGTCGTCGAAACGATCGTCATCGGCGGTGCCATCGGGCGCCTGGTCGACCGGTACGCGATAGCCTTCGCCAAACCAGGTCAACAGGTCGCGATCGCGGCAGCCGCGGCTGCAAAAGGGCTTATATTCGGGCTCACGCGGCTTGCCGCACAACGGACAGGCTAGTGATTTGGCGGATATCTTATTGGGCATGGCCCATTCCTTTGCTCTGGGCATCGGCGATCAGTTCGACAGGCCTGCCCGTACGCCTTTGCAACATTTCGATCCAGAGCGGCCGGGCACCGATATGGTCGATAACCGCAGGGCGTGCGCTCAGTTTCAAAATCCCCGTACCCGCCGCGCGTTCCGCTTGCCGTAGCAATAGCGCGCCATCGGTGGCGACGGGATCGAGACATATCTGCTCGATCAGCGAGGGCCGCAGGCGACGGCGGATGATCTGCATCAGCCCGAAACCATTGACTGCGGTACGCTCGAACGGGGCTGGCAGGGCGGCATCGACAGCTGCGTCAACCGCATGACGCCCCGCGCGATCGGGAAGCGAGGGAAAATCGATACCGATCGAGCCCCCGATGTCGCAGCGGCGGATCACCGCCGTAGCCATCCGCGCGCCCGACATGGCCAGCGCCAAGGTATCGCCTTCGCCATCGATATCGATCAGCACCATCGCAGGGGTCGCATCGACCCAGAGCGCGCCACCGTCGAACGGCCAATGACCTGCGCGCACGCAATCGATCAGTTCCGACCATCCCGCCTGTTCCAACCGGTCGACGTCGGTGGGGCGCAGGTCGACAACGGGGCTGCCGCTGCTACCAATTCGCGCGCGCAGGTCAGGACCATCTGAGACCGCCGCACCGGCTTCGGCCAGCCGCACGCGGGCGGGCTTGTCGCGGCCGCGCTCGCGCAGGGCCATGCGGGTAATTTCAACCAGAAATGAGGCGCCCACCGACGTTTTCGGGGGAAGGTCGGAAAGCGTCGCGTGCGGCTGACCGGGGCAGTCGAGCGCGACCAGCGCGCCTTTGCCACCCCGCCCCGCTTCGACGAGCTTCGCCTGGGCGATTGCCCCGATGCGCGGTCCCTCGCCTTCGCGCTCGATCCGGGCTTCGACGATCGCGCCATCCTCGACCAGCGCCGCGCGCGCCTCACCGATTCCGGCTTCGTAGAGCCACTCAGCCAAGCGCGATTCCCGCGCTCGTCAACAATGCGCGCGTTTCGAATAATGGCAGGCCAACGACGTTCGAATGGCTGCCCGACAGGAAGCGGACAAAGGTTTCGGCGCGGCCCTGGATCGCATAACCGCCCGCCTTGCCCATCCCTTCGCCCGATTCGACATAGCGGTCGATCTCGGCGGCGCTCAGCGCCTTGAACGCGACGACCGTGTCGACGACGCGCACGCGCGCTTTGCCGTCGGTGCCGACGACGCATATCCCCGAATAGACATGATGCCGCCGACCCGACAACAGCGCGAGCATCCGGCGCAGATCGGCCTCGTCGGCGGGCTTTTCGAGGATGCGGCGACCGACCGCGACCGTTGTATCGCCCGCCAGCACGACCTCGTCGGGCGCGCGCTCGACCGCCAGCGCCTTGCCCTTGGCGAGCCGTGCGACATAATCGCGCGGCCGTTCGGCTTTCAGCGGCGTTTCGTCGATTTCAGGCGCAGCGATACGCTTCGGCTCAAGGCCGATCCGCGCCAGCAACTCGCGCCGCCGCGGTGAGGTCGAAGCCAGTACCAGCGCAGGGAAGTTCGCCGCGCCGCTCACTTGAAGCGATAGGTGATCCGACCCTTGGTCAGGTCATAAGGCGTGAGTTCGACGAGCACTTCGTCGCCCACCAGAACGCGGATCCGGTTCTTGCGCATCTTGCCGGCGGTGTGACCCAGAATCTCGTGGTCATTTTCCAGTTTGACGCGAAACATCGCGTTGGGCAGCAGTTCGACCACTTGGCCGCGCATTTCCAGAAGTTCTTCTTTCGCCATCAGTCCTCTATGGGCTCGAAATCAAGGATGCGGGCCCATAACGCCAAATTGCGCCAATTGAAAGCAATCTGTCATCGATGTTTTGCGGCGGCTTCAGGAAACCAATTTGAGGCGGCGCGCGATGCGCCAGACCACCGTTTTCAACCAGGCATAGCTCGGCCAGCGCGGCGGCATCGCGGGGTCGAGGCCGATGCGGCGCAGCGTTGCATTGGCGGCGTGCGCCTCGGACTCGCGATAGCTCCATTCGCTGCGCCAGGTGATCGACAGCGAGATCGATGGCGCGTCGCCATTGGCGACAAAATGCGGCGCCATCACCGGCATCAGCACCGCGTCGCCGGGGCCGAGCGGCACTTGCTGCGCATCATCATGATAATCGTCGTGCCACGGCAAATTGCGATGGCCGCCGGTGTGGTAACGTTCATGCTCGCGGCGATGCGCGAAACGTTCGTCGCCCGACGGCCAGACGTTCATCACCTTCGTGCCCTTGAGCTGCAGCAGGATATTATGCTCGGGATCGAAGTGGAAGGGCGTGATCGATCGCGGCGACGAGATGAAGATGAAACCCTGCGGCGTCAGCATCGCGCCGGTGCGCGGCTCGACAACGGATTTCAGTTCGCCGAGCAGGTCCATCAGCAACGTTCGATAGGCATCGACATTCTCGATATTCTTGAGCACCGCCCAGCTGCCGTTGCTGTCGATCGTGCGGATCGTTTCGCCGATCGACAGGCCGTTGGAGGGAAGGTCTTCGGGCAGAATGCCGATCGGCACATTGCCCGGATTATATTCAACCGCGCTCGCGGGCAGGCTTTCGCCAAGCTGGGCGAGGGCTTCGAGCGACAGCAAAGGGTGATCGGGCAGATGATGGTGGAGCAGCCCCGCCTGCAAAGGATAGAGCGCCGCCATCCGCTCGAGCGTTTCGACGGGAAATACCGGGCGATTGATCGGCTGATGCGCGGTCATGACAGACTTTCTACTTCATTTTCGGGCGCGGCGTCACCCTTCCAGCGCCGCCAGAGCCGCTCGGTTTTCGTCAGCATGGCAAAGCGCAGGCGGTCTGCGGCCGCCGCCAGCGGGACGTTCACCCACAGCAGCGCGCGGCGCTCGCGCCAGACGCTGTCGATCATCGGATGACCCGGTGCAGCGCAACTGTCGACCCAGTCGATGCGCGGATCGCCCAGCAGGTCGAGATTCGCCTGCTGCAACAACACGCCGGGCGAGAAGCGGGCATATTCCTCGTCGAATGCGGTCTTGAACGAAAAGCCGCCGGGCGGGCAGAGGAAGTTGATGAGCATCGCAAGCGGGCGGTCGTCCAGATCGAGCGCGCGCATGTCGAGCCGCCCCGCGTCGCCCGCCGCGATGAGGATGGCGCGGAACCAGGCCTCGGTGTCGTTCTGGCTCGCCAGCGCCGACTTGGCGCGCCCCTTCCAGCCGCGCGCCTCGAGGTCGAGGAAGGCATCGATCCACGGATCGATCGCCTCGCCAGATTGCCAGCGGCGAAATTGCACTTCGCCCTGCTCGGCGAGCCGGTTCGCCTGCCGCCGCAATTCCTTGCGCTTCTTCGCACGCACGGCGGCGTCCCAATATGCCTCCGGCGACAAATTGCTTTCGAGCAGCGCGCGTTCCTCGCGGTGCACCACCTCCGCCTCACTTCCGCGTATCCGCGCGACATCGACAAGCGCGCGGTGCAGCGGCCCATCCTCGGCCAGCCGCGGCAGATGGACCATCGTGCGCGCCCAAGGCGCCGCGTCGCACCAGCCGAGCAGGATCGACCAGAACAGCCTTTCGCAACCCGCGCGCACGAGCGGGCTTCCGAGAAAATGATTGGGATGCGCCCAGCCCGTGACATGCCGCAGCGGCACGCGGCCATAATGCGTTGCGGCGGCGAGCGGCATGATGCCGATGACCGGCCCGGCGCTGCCGTCGCGAACGAGCACCAGCCGCGCATGCCGCTCGGGATCGAGCAGATGCAGCGCCGATTGCAGGCACCAGCGTTCGGCGAACGGATTGGGTTCGCTCGCCGCGTCGGCCAGCCGGTCCCACTGCGCGGCAAGATCGGGTGACAGCGCCAGCGGATCGACCACGCGCACGGTGAGCGGTGCGGCTTCGGTGCCGCTTGTCGGAAAGGCTGGATGGACCGTCATTGACAGCGAGCCTAGCAGCCAAGCGTTAAGGATGGGTGGCAAATAAGGTCGGGCTCAACTGCTCAGCTGCGGAAAGATCAGATCCCGAACAGCTTCGCCAACGATTTTTCCAGCATGAAGAATTGCCAGATCAATCGGCCGTGATCGCGCCGGCCCGATTGGTGCGCAGCGACGATGCGTTCGATTTCGGCCATGTCGAACCACCCCGAGCGCGCGAGCGTCGACGAGGTCGCCAGCGCCTTCGCAGCCTCGACGAGCGGGCCGCGGAACCAATGCGATACCGGCGTCACAAACCCCATCTTCGGGCGATAAAGGATATCGTGCGGCAGATAGCGTTCCATCGCCTGCTTCATGATGGCCTTGCCCGTCCCGCGCTTGACGCGCATCGACGCGGGCAGGCTGGCGGCAAATTCGATCAGGCGGTAATCGAGCAAAGGTTCGCGCGCCTCAAGGCTGACCGCCATGCTCATCCGGTCGGTCTTGGTCAGTATGTCGCCAGGAAGCCAGATCATCAGGTCGGCATATTGCGCGCGGTCGAGCGGCTCGCGCGCCGGTGCCTCGGCCATCGCCTTCCAGTATCGCGTCTCTGCGACATGATCGCCGAGCGCATGATGCGCGGCGTCGTTGAACAGACGCGATCGTTGCGCTTGCCCCGTCACGCCAACGGCTTCGGCATAACCCTCGGCGCCGCTTTTCGACAGGCTGGCGAGCGTCGCGCGGGCGCGGAGCGGACGCGGCGCCCAGTCCATCTGCGGCCAGACATGCGACAGCGGGCCGAGCACGCCGCGGCGCAGGAAGCCGGGGATCAGTCCGCGCAGCTTCTCCTCCTGATGCTGGAAAACGAGGCGGCGGTATCCGGCGAATGCCTCGTCCGCGCCGTCGCCCGACAAGGCGACCGTCACCTCTTCGCGCGCGAGCTCGCATACCCGATACGTCGGCAGCGCACTGGCGTCGGCAAAAGGCTCGTCGAAATGGTCGGCGATCGTGTCGACAAGCGTGAAGTCGCCCGACGACACGGTGCGCGTCCGGTGGTCAGTCGCGAAACGCTCGGCGATCTGCTGGGCGTAAGTGGTTTCATCGAGCGCCGCCTGATCGAAACCGATCGTACAGGTCTTGACCGCCTTTGCGCTCGCCTCGGCCATCAATGCAACGACCGCGCTGCTGTCGACGCCGCCGGAGAGGAAGGCGCCGAGCGGCACGTCGGACACCATGCGATCGGTTACCGCGGCACGCATCAGGTGGACCAGATGCTCGGCCGCCTCGCCTTCGCTCGCACGGATGCGCTTCGAAAAATCGGGCGCCCACCAGCGCGTCGGCGCTGGCACCCGCTTGCCGCGTTCGAGCATCAGATAATGGCCGGCGGGCAGCTTCTCGACCCCCGCGACGATGCAATTGTCGTCGGGGACATAGCCGAAAGCGAGGAAATCCTCGATCGCGGTCAGATTGGCTTCTTGTCGGAGCAGCGGATTGCGCAGCAGGCCTTTCAATTCTGACGCGAAGGCGACCGATCCGTCGGACAAGCGGACATAGTGAAGCGGCTTCACCCCCAGCCGGTCGCGGGCGAGGAACAGGCACCCGCGCTGATGATCGTGGATCGCAAAGGCGAACATGCCGTTGAGCCGCGACAGGCAATCGGGTCCCCATTGCCGCCACGCCGCGATGATGACCTCGGTATCGCCGTTGGTACGGAAGCGGTGACCGCGATCCTCAAGTTCGGACCGCAACTCGCGGAAATTATAGATTTCACCATTATAGGTGAGCGTGACAAGTTCGTCGTCGCTCGCCATCGGTTGCGGGCTGCCCGCGATGTCGATGATCGAGAGGCGGAGGTGGCCGAGGCCGACGCCGGGGGCGGTCCATTCGCCCGATCCGTCGGGGCCGCGGTGCTGCATCGGCTGGAGCATCGCGCGGAGGCGTGCGGGATCGACCGGCTTGGCCGTCTCCAGATGATAGATGCCCGCGATCCCACACATTATTGCAGGCCTAGCTTGTTTTCAGCGCGCGGTCAGCCATCGCATTGACTCCGCCCGACGCGGAAACGAAATCCTCTATCGCATCGCGCCCGCCCCGGCGTTCTTCGCTCGATATGATGAGCGACAGCGCGCGCGGATCGCCGCCGAACAGCCGCGCCTTTAGACCCGCAAGCTTTGCCGCGCGCGCGCTGCCGGTCACCTTGCCGTCAACGACGTACCAGGTCGCCGCGTCGCGCAGCACCGGGCCGGGATGCAGCAGGCGTTCGGTCTTTGCTCCTTCGACCGCCGGCAACGAGGCGCTCCACGCCCATTTGCTGTCAGGGTCGACCGCGCCTTGCCCGAAGGCCACGACCTCGCGGCCTTCGGCCTGACGTGAATAGCCGCCGATCGCGACGGTCACGACCTGCCCCTTGTCGCTGGCAAAATGACGCAGCTGCCGTCGATCGGCTCCGTCGAAGCGCGGGAGCCACGTCATTCCCTCAGCGCGCGCCTCGATCCATCCCGGTGCCGCGCCGATCGCGAGCGTAGGCGGCAAGGCGGCGCTGCGCGCCCCCGCCAGATACCCCCAGCCGAGGAAGAGTAACGGAACCGCAAGCGCCGCAGGCAGCACGGCTTTCGCTGGCCCGGCAAAGCGCGGCACCCCGCCCAGCCCGCTCACATCGACCGCGGTGTCGTTTGCTGGCCGATCGAACCAGCGACGCGCGACGAGCATGACGAGCAGGATCACGGCGCCGAAGAAGAACCAGCCGTAGAAGATATGGTCGATCCCGCCCGCCGCCTCGATCCCCCAGATTTCAGCGGCAACCATCGTGCCGTAAGCGCGCAGCGCGTTGGCGAGGATTGTCGTCGCAAGCGCCGCGGCGACAAAGACGATCCGCCGCGTCCAGCTCGTGAAACACAGATGCGCCGCGAACACCGCATAGGCGAGCATCGCGATCAGGAAATTGACCCCCGAACAGGCCTCGGCAACTTCGAAAAAGCCGGCGGAGGTGGTGATGAACACGCCCTCCATCTCGGCCCGGATGCCCGACAGATGGAGCAGGATCATGCTGATATGCGCGGTGAGCGTCTGGAGCAGCGGCACCAATTCTTCACCGAACGGCACGAGCAGCAGCGCATAGCCGAGCGGGAACAGCAACGCGCGCACGAGCTTTTCGCCGAGCGTCACCGCGACCGCGCCCTGCAGCATCAGCACCAGCCCGAGCTGGCGGAATAGGCCGACGCCAGCGGCTTCACCCACCAGCCACACCAGTCCCGCGCCCGCCATCCATATGAGCGCCGGCCACCAATAGACGGGCGTCAGCGGGCGCAGGAGCGCGACGCGCTGCGACACCAACCACCCGATCATCGGCACGATCAGCAGGCAATGGGTGAAGGTCGAGCTGTTCCACCAGATACCGGCTACATCGGCGGCTTCGCGCCAGAAGATCGCGAAGATCGCGGCCGACAGGAGCGCGAGCGCGAGTAGATGGCGCTGCCACAGCGTCACGCGGACAATCCCAGCAGGTCGCCCAGCGGCGCCAGCCGGGCCTCCCAGCCATAGCGCGCGATCATCCGCGCCCGCGCTGCCTGTCCCATCCTGGCCGCGGCGGCCCGGTCGTTGAAGAGCGAGTCGACGGCTTCGGCCGTTGCGGTGGCGCCGTCGACGACGAGGAGATGTTCTCCCGGTGCTGCGTCGATTCCCGTCGCCGCTGCGGCGCTCGCAACCACCGGCCGCGCCATCGCCATCGCCTCAAGCAACTTGTTCTGGACGCCGCGGGCGAGGAGCAGCGGCGCGACAACGACATCGGCCGCGGCGAGCCATGGCCGCACGTCGGGAACTTCGCCGGTCACCGTCACACCCGGCAGCGCCGCGAGCGCGCAAACGTCATCGGTCGGCGCGCGGCCGACGATTGCAAAACGGGCTTGCGGATGACGCTGACGAATCAGCGGCAGGACGTCATTTGCATACCAGCGCACCGCATCGATATTCGGGCGGTAGTCCATCTGGCCAGTGAAGACCGCGAGCGGTCCCTCCCCTGCACCGACTGCGTCGAGCGGAATCGCCGGATCGAACCTGTCCGTGTCGATGCCATTTTCGACGGCTCGTACCTTGTCGGCGCCGATTTTGCTCTGCTCGCGAAACAATGCGGCCTCGGCCTCGCTGACGAACAGGCTGACATCGACACGGCGGGCAACGTCTGCCTCATAGGCACCCAGCACGCGCGCTTCGCGTTGGTGCACCCAGTGCAATGGCTGGCGTTTGTCCTGTTCCGCGTAGGTCGCGAATTTGGCGGAATCGACGTCGACGAAATCCATCAACACCGGGCCATTGAAATCAGGCGGTATATATTGTGCCATCTGACCCGAGAAAACGACGATATGGCTCACGTCGCCTTGGCCGATCAGCGTATCGACATTTCGCGCCAGCGTCGCGTTGCGGAACAGGCGGTTCGAAACAGGCTCGCCATGCAGCACGGCCTGCGCAAGAGCGAGCGGTCGCGACGCGCGCCGTACTTCGATCGTCAAGCTCTTGCAAAGCCCGGCCATTTTCGAGCGCGCAATTTCGGCCTCTGCCGCATTGTCGGCGAGCGCGGCGACGTGCACCGGCGCGAGCTTTGCCAACGCCTCGAACAGGTGCCAGCTGCGGATCCGGTCGCCGCGGTCGGGGGGCCAGGGCGCGCGGTGAACGAGGAACAGGATTTCCGGCATTAGCCCCAGAGCCTATCCAAGCCCGCGGGCGATAACGGGGCCGATGCGGTTCGCCGCCCACAGCGGCAGTTTCTTCCACAGGTCGACCTGCAGCCGATATTTGGCGCTGTTCGGATTGGTGTCGCGCGGCGTCTCACCGGGCGCAAGCCAGCGGGCGTAGACGAGTGGCTGCGGCTCGAAACCCCAATTCTTCTTGTAGGCAAAGGGGCCCGTGCCCAGCTTTGAGCGGCCGAAATCGAAGCGGGTACACGCCTTGGTTCGCGCATGGCGCATCAGCGCGAAATACATGAGTTCGTTCGCGCGGAGGCGGCGGGCGTCGGCGGTGCCGCCGCCCCAATAAGGCATCACCGTGCCCCGCCAATAAAGGCTGAGCACGCTGGCGATCGGCCGACCAGATTCGCGCACCGTCAAAATGTCGGCATCGTCGCCAAAGGCATCGAGCACCGCATCGAACAGCTTTTTGGGAAAGACCGGCGTACCCAGGTTGCGCACGCTCGTCGCGTAGATGCGGTAGTGGTCGCGTTGATCCTGTTCGGAGCGGCCGGTGATGACCGTGAGGCCGCTTTCGAGCGCCTTGCGGACCTCGGCGCGCTGCTTGCGCGGGATGGCGAGGAGTTCGGCGGCGTCGTCGGCGGCAAGGTCGCGGGCGAAGCCGGCGTAGGTGCCTTCCTCGGCATGCCAGCCTGCGGGCTGCGGTCCGCCGCGCAGTTCGACCGACGGGACGCCGAGCGATCGCGCCATGTCAGCCGCGCCTTGTGCAAGCGTCGCCGCCGCAGCCGGATTGTCGGCGAGGATGCCGCCGCCCACCGCAAAGCCGCTGCCGACCAGCGCCTGACCGAACAGGGGCGAGCGGACATGATGGAGCGGCAGGATTCCAGTCAGCGCGCCGCTGGCGTCGCGCACGGTGACGAGGTGGCAGCGGTGGCCGGTGGCCCTGCTGATCGCTTCGCACCACGCGCGGGTGTGGAAGGGCGTCGCTTGCGCGTGCGCCGCGACATAGGCGTCCCACGCAGCCGCATCGGAAAGCGGAGCGGCGGTGAAGCTCTGGTCGATCGGCACGGGGGCGTTCACGCCGCCGCGCGCCACGGCAAAGCCCGCTGCTGCTGCGCGGGGAGCAAGGCGTCGGCGCGCGTCCATTCGAAATCGGCGAGCAATTTCTTCAGTTTGCCGGCCATCGCCGACAAGCCATTATAATGGCGGATCTTTGACCGGATCGGCGCATCGGCGACGCGCGGCTGACCGGGGTCGATTTCCCACGGATGGAAATAGAGGATCGCCGGGTGCCCCTCTTCGTTCATCCGCGCGATCGCCCAGCGCGTGAAGCGATAGGGCAGCATCCGCATGAAGCCGCCCCCGCCCGCCGCCAATGTCCGCCCGGCAAAGCGCGCGGTGGTGACCGGCCATTCGACGAAGTCGCTGTCGGGAAGCGGGCGCCAGGCATGGCGCGGGCTTTGCGGCCAGCCATAATGATCGTGGACGACGGGCGCGACGCTGCTCGAATAAGCATAGCCCTGTTCGGCGAGCACCGCATGCGCCCACGGCGTGCGCGTATCGACCGAGAAGCTCGGCGCGCGATAGCCGCGGATTTGGGCGCCGCCCAAATCCTCAAGGATCGCCTGCGTCTTCTTGAGATCCGCCGCAAATTCGTCGGCGGTCATGTTGAAGACGCGCTTGTGGTCGTAGCCATGGCTGGCCAGTTCGTGCCCCGCCGCGACGATGCGGCTGATCAGCGCGGGATAGCGTTCGGCGACCCAGCCCAGCGTGAAGAAGGTGCCCTTGGCGCCCGCATCGGCGAAAATCTGGAGCACCGCGTCGCAATTCGCCTCGACCCGGCATTCGAGCGTCGGCCAGTCGTTGCGGTCGATCGTGCGCTCAAAAGCGCCGACCTGGAACCAGTCCTCGACATCGACCGAAAGGCCGTTCTGCATTCTTCTTCACCTTCATCAGCAGGCTAGCCGATTTTGGCCGCGCTGTCAGGCGGCCCAGGTACGCGAATTTGCCGGGTTGGGAGCATTGTCCGGATCGCGCTCGACCCATTCGATCAAGAGGTCGAGCACGCGGCGGAGCGCGGCGTCCTGTTCGACTAGGCGTTCCTCGAGCGACGCGATCTGCTTTTCGAGCGCGGCGAGATGTTCGGGATCGACCGCAGGCGCGGCCGGAGCCGCATCCGGCGGCGTCAACGTGACGACGGGCTCGGTTTGGGGGGGCGCGGTTGGGGCAGGCGCCGGTTCGGCGGGCGCGGCGAAGGGCGCCGGGCCGTCGGCAACCGGCGTCGCGGCGCGCGCCGGCCATTCGAGCCCCGTTTCATTTGCAGCTTGCGGCGCGGCGAAGGGTGCGGGTGTCGGCGCCGCGGCGGTAGCCGCCGCCGCCACGATCTCGTCGACGGGCAGCGGTGCGAGCGTCGACGCATCGATGCCACGGTCGGCCTCGATCTCCGCAACCACCGAGCGCACATTCTGCGCCGTGATACGGTGCATCTGTTCAACCGCACCATATAGCAGCAGGCGGCTGACGAGCACGTTCAATTTGCGCGGCACGCCTTCGCTGTAATCGAAGATTTCCTCGAACGCGTCGGGGCTGAAGCTGGGGTTGCCGGTCCAGCCGACCTTGCCGAGACGGTGGAGGATATAGGGTTCGACCTCCTCGGGCTCCATCGGGTCGAGGTGATGCGTCGCAATCACGCGCTGGCGCAGCTGTTCGAGCGTCGGCGAATGGAACAAAGTCTGGCGGAATTCGGGCTGGCCGAGCAGGAAAATCTGGAGCAGCGAATGGCCGCCCAGCTGGAAGTTCGAGAGCATGCGCAGCTCTTCGAGCGCCGAGATGGCGAGATTCTGCCCCTCGTCGACGATCAACAAGGTGCGGCGACCGGCGCGCGCCTGTTCGCGCAGATATTCCTCCATCGAACGCAGCAGTTCGGCCTTGCTCTGCCCTTCCCATTCGATGCCGAATTGTTCGGCGACGAGGCGGAGAAGATCGTCGCCCTCGACCTGCGTCGACACCAGCTTGACCGCGGTCAGGCGGTTGGGGTCGATCGTGTTCATCAGGTGGCCGACGAGCGTCGTCTTGCCCGCGCCGACGTCACCGGTGATGACGATGAAGCCTTCACCCTGCGCGAGGCCGTAACCAAGGTAGGACATCGCTTTCCGGTGCGTGCCGCTCTCGAAATAAAAATTCGGGTCTGGCGTCAGCTGGAACGGACGCCCGGTGAAACCATAGAATTGATCGTACATCGCAAAAATCCCGTTGCCTGGTCAGAAGTTGTAACGAAGTCCCACCAAAGCTGAACCGATAAGCTGACTGTTGAAGCCTTCTTGGTCGAAGGCATTGAGGCTGGCCGCCGCGGTCCCCGTGAGGCCGCGCCAGAAGCGCCGCGAATAGGATGTTGTCAGGCCCGCCGACTGAACGTCGCTCGCGCCCGGTGCGCCATTGTCGAAATGATTGACATAGCCCGACAGGGTGATGTCGGAATCGACGTCGAGCTGGCGTGCCGCCGACATGAAGAGATAATAATTCTCGTCCGTGATCCCGTTGAGACTGCCAATCGGTGACAATAAGGGCGCGAGCAATTTGCGGCGGTCGTAACCGATGCCGACGCCATAATGCCAGCCCCCGAAGCGCGACGACAGCGACGCCTGCACGCCGCGGCTGCGATATTGCGCCGAGGTCGCATTGCCGAGCTGATTGCTGAGACAGCCGCCGCCCTGCTGCCCGAAGACGCACGGATTGACGTCACCGCTGATCGGATTGCGCGTCGGATCGAACTGCGTCGGCAACGCCGCCAGCCCGCCCGACAGCCCGCGACCGAGGCTGGAGAGCCCGTCGTAGACGCCGACCTGGATCGATGTCGCATGATCGGCGCGATAGGAAAAGCTGCCGGTGTAGATGGTGTCGCCATAACGGCGTCCGACGCGGGCGGTCAGCGAGGTGCGGCGGCTGGGCTGCCACATCACGCCGGCGTCCCAGATCAGCCCGTCGGTGTCGAACGACAGCTGGCGCGGGGTCGATTTGTCGGTGATGAAGCGGCCGTTCGCGTCGCGTACCGGCACGCCATTGGCGTCGACGACCGGGTTGCGCTGGCCGATTTCGATATCCTCATAGCCGACGCCGCCGAGCAGCGCGACGGTCGGGCCGATCGGCACCGTCACATCGGCGCGGGCAAATTTCCCTTCGTAGCGCTGGTCGAGTTGGCTGGCATCCTCGCGCTCATACCCGCCCGATACCTGCCATCCGAACGGCAGGTCGCCCGGCCGCGCCCCGACGCTGGCCCAGGCGACATGGTTCGTCGAGCTGTCGAAAATATCCTGCGGCTGCGTTCCCGGCGACAGGATCGCGGGTTCGTCGATATCGACCTTGGTATAGCCGAAGCGGTAGCCGGCCCCGACGTCGAGCCCGCCGATGCGGCGCGCGAAGGTCGGTCCGGCGTATACCGAATAGAGGTTCGCGACATTGCTGGCATCGCCGATGAACAGGCCGCTGGCCGCGCCCTGCCCGTCCGCGCGCGTGCGCGTCGCGAGCGCGCCGCCTTCGAGATTCAGGCCGCGTGCGGCCTCGATCCGGCCGCGGGCGAGGCCGCTGATCGTGTCGGAATCGCCCAGACCGCCATTCCATCCGATGCGATGTTCATAGCGCACGGTCCCCGCGAGTTCGGCGCGGTTCGTCACGATTGCGGCATCAACGCCGACCGCAAGGTTCGTATAGGTGAGGACGTCGCCGCCATTTTTGAGGTCGGCGGTCAGCACCTGATCGATTTCGAGATAGGGGCTGACGTCGACCTGGCGCTGCGTGCGGCGACCTTCGGCGCGCTTTGCCGCGCGACCCTCCGATGCCGGCGTGCCGGCAGACGGCGCGTTGCCGCTGCCCGCCCCGGGATCGCCCGAAAATTGGGCGTGCGCGCCCGTCGCCGTCCCGGCGAGCAGCAGGGCCGCCAGCGTCGACATATGACGCATGGTGGTGGTGCGCATCATGCGCCTCCCTGTCCGTAATAAGTCCCGAAGCGGCGTCCGCCCGGCGAGAATTTGACCCCGTTGAGGAGCAGTTGGATATGGGGACAGGCGCCCATCAGGCCGATCGCGTCGCGCAGCGCCGATTCGAGCGTTTCGTCGGCGCGCACGACCATGATCGTCTGCCCAACATGCCCCGCGAGCACCGCCGCGGGCGATGCCGCGAGCACCGGCGGCGAATCGATGATGAGGATCCGGCCCGGCGCGCCCTGTTCGAGCTGCGTGAACAAAGCCTCGGTCCGCGCCGAAGCGAGGAGTTCGGTATCGTGCATATGGCCGGTGCCCGCGGGCATGACCTTGAGGCCCGCTATGTCGGTCTGGATCAGGCAGTCGCCGAGCGGCAAATGCGGGTCGGCGAGCGCGTCCATCAGGCCGGGTCCGTCTTCGAGCCCCAGGGCTTCGAGCACGCTCGGCTTCGCGATGTCGGCGTCGATCAGCAGCACGTCATGGTCGGCCTCGACCGCCAAGCTAAGCGCGAGATTGACCGCCGAGAAGGTCTTGCCTTCGCCCGGGTTCGCCGATGCGATCAGCACGCGATGGCCGCGCGGCAGGATCGGACGATTGCCGGCGCCGCCGAAATTTCGGATCAGCTCGCGCTTCACGATGCGATATTCTTCGGAAATGCCGGTGACGGGCGTGCCGGGCACGATCATGCCGCGCGATGCGAGGCGTGCGCGGTCGACCGTTCCCTGACGCGTCGGCACGATGGCGGGCGCCGCCTTGGCGACGTCCTTGCGCGGCGACGGCTTGGGTGGGGCGGGTGCGGCTTCGACGGCGGCCGCCGCGTCGACGACAGGGTCGAGAATTTCGGGCTGCGGCGTTTCCGCGACGGGCTCGGCGGCCTCGGCCGGGTTCGCCTTCTTCGCCTTTTTGCGCGTTTCGGGCGGCAGTTGCGACACGTCGATCGTCGGCGCATTGGCGGCGGGATCGAGGCCGAACATGTCGGCTGCGCGTTCGAGGAGCGAGGGCGGACGCTTGACTTTGCGTTGATCGTTCATGTCATCGTCCCCCGTCACGCAACCATGCCGCGCTGGATAAACTCGGCGACCAGCAACAAGGCGTAGAGCCCGACGAGCGCGCCGCCGCCACCCGCCAGCCAGACGAGCTTCTTGCGCCGGTCGAGATGGCGTTCCGCCGTCACGACCTCAGTAATCGACCCGATCACCGGCAGGCCGCTGGCGCGTTCCAGCTTCGCGGCGGTCGCGTAACTGGTGCGGACCTGGCCGAGGCCGAAGGCCGCGCCGACGCCCCCGCCGATTCCCGCGAGCAGCACGAGGGTCAGGAACAGAGGCCGGTTGGGCGCCGCCGGGCTCGTCGGTTTCGACGGCGGGTCGAGCAGTTCGATCTTGATCGCGTCGGTTTCGGTCTGGACCTCGCCGCGCATGCGGACCTGTTCGCGCTGCGCAAGCAATTTGTCGTACTGCGCCTTGAACGCGGTATATTCGCCGTTGATCCGGTCGTACTCGGCGGCGATGCCGGGGTTCTGGATCTGCTGCGACGTGATGCGCGCGATGTCGCCGGTAAGCTGCGCCTTGCGCGATGACAGCGCGCTGACGGTCGCCTGGCGCTCGGCGCGCATCGCCGACAGCGAGGCATAAGCGGGGTTCTGCGAATTGCCGCCCCCACCGCCGCCGGCGCCTTCGCGGTCGGCCATGGCCTTCAGCGAGGCGATCTGGCTTTTGAGTGCGATGACGTCGGGGTGCGCGTCGGTCAGCCCGCGCGCACGCATCGACGACAGTTCGTTCTGCGCGCCGGCAAGCTGCTGGCGCGCAACACCGCCGCCGACGCTGCCCATGCCGGGAATGTTGATCGTCGCGGGGGTCGAGGCCAGCTGGCCGTTCGCGGCGGCAAGTTGCGCCTGCGCCGACACGAGCTGCGAATCGATCTGGCCAAGTTCGGCGCGCGCGGCTTCGACGCGCTGGGCGGGCGATCCGCTGCCGCCGGGGATCAGGCCGATATTTTGCGCCTCGAACGCGCCGCGGCGCGCTTCGACCTCGCGCAGCGCCTTTTCGCGGTCGGCTATCTGCGCGTCGAGGAATTTGAGGCCCTCGCGCGCGTTCATCCGGCCGCCGCGCAGCTGGTCGTCGCGGAACACGGTGATCAGGCTGTCCAGCACCCCCGATGCGAGCTTGGCATTGTCGGCGTCGGACAGGCTGCCGACCGCGACGCTCGAGGTGATTTCAAAGATATTGTCCTGCTGGGGGATGACCTTGATATTCTTTTGCAGCATCGCGACGGTGCCGGCCTTTTCGCGCTCACCCGCGCCGGCGGGGAGCAGACCGGTGGTGGCGGCGACCTTTTCCATGTTGCGCGCGCTGGTCAGCGTCTCGCGGATCTGGTCGAGCTGCGGACGCCCGCCGACACCCTGCGCGTCGTCGGGCAGGATTTCGTTGACTTCGACGAGCAGGCGCGCGCGGCTGTCGTAGCGGTTGGGGATCGACGCGATCGCCAGCCAGCCGAGGATGCAGATGCCCCACGCCACCGCGAGCACGAGCCACCGGCGCGTCCAGACGCTATGCAGCGCTACCCGGAATTCGTCGTAAAGGCTGTTCATCGCTCGCAATCTATCCTTGGGAGATGGGTGGGTGGCGGCCGGTCGATATCAGAACATGCTTTCGGGGATGATGATCACATCGCCCGGCTGAAGCCGCACGTTCGCCTTGATATCGCCGCGCTTGATCAGGTCGTTCAGCCGTAGGCCGAACTCCTGCTGCTTCCCACTGCCCTTGTCGAAACGGACGAGTCGCGCCTTGTTCCCAGCGGCATATTCGCCCAGGCCGCCCACTGCAATCATTGCGTCGAGCACGGTCATGTTGGCGCGGAACGGGATAGACGCCGGTTTTTCGGTGGCGCCGACGACGCGCACCTGCTGCGAGAAGGTGCTGTTGAAGCTGGTGACGATGACGCTGACGATCGGATCGGTGATATATTGGCTGAGCTGGAGCTTGAGATCCTGTTGCAGCATCGTGGGGGTCTTGCCCACGGCGGGCATGTCGGTGATCAGCGGGGTGGTGATGCGGCCATCGGGGCGCACCTGCACCTTGCCCCCGAGTTCGGGGTTGCGCCAGACGAAGATCTGGAGCTCGTCGAGCGGGCCGATGATATATTCTTCGCCCGGCCCTTCCTGATTCTGGACGAAATTCGCGCTCGGCAGCTGCGGCGCGGTCCCGCCGGCGCCCATGCAGCCGGTCAGCGCGGTCGCGGCAATGCCCGAGGCGAGCGCGGCGCGCGCGAGGCGGAGCGAGGGGAACGAAGCCATAATCCATCAACCTTTCGGGGCCGCCGGGGGAGCCGCGGTCCGGAAACTCCGCGGCGACAGCCATTGTGTCAGCTTCCGCCATTGCTCGAAAAGGGTGAACATAATGTTAGTATTGACATAAGTTTGGATCGCGTTCGTCGGAACATGTCCCGATAAGGAACAGGTTGACGCGTATCAGACGAGCATTTCGCGCGCCGGACCCTGGCCCAGGAAGGTCGCGGGGCTCGCGCTCGCACCATAGGCGCCGGCGAGGAAGATCGCGATGAGGTCGCCGACCTCGGCGCGAGGGAGCGCGACCTGATCGCCAAGGCGGTCGAGCGGGGTGCAGAGGCAGCCGACCACCGAGACGGTTTCGGCGGGCTCGTTGCCGAAGGCGCCTGCGACCGCGATCGGATAATTGCGCCGGATCACCGTACCGAAATTGCCGCTCGCGGCGAGCTGGTGGTGGAGGCCGCCGTCGGTGACGAGGAAGGTTTCGCCATGGCTGGTCTTCCGGTCGACGATGCGGGTCAGATAGACACCGGCTTCGGCCACGAGCCAGCGGCCCAGTTCCATCGCAAAATGGCTCTTTGTAAGGACCGGGTCGCGCGCCGCGAGCGTCTCGCCGAGCGCCGCGCCGACTGCGGCGACATCGACCGGCTTGTCGCCGGGAAAATAGGGCACCCCCATGCCGCCGCCGAGATTGACGAGCGGCGGGGTCTCCCCGATCTTATTCGCAAGCCGCGCGGCGAGCGCGACGGTCTGCGCCTGCGTGTCGGCGATGGCGGCGGCATCAAGTGCCTGCGATCCCGCGAAAATATGGAAACCCTGCCAGTCGGCGCCGGCATCGATCAGGCGGCGGACGAGCGCGGGGACTTCGGCGGCGTCGACGCCGAATGGCTTGGCGCCGCCGCCCATCTTCATGCCCGACCCTTTGAGGTCGAAGTCGGGATTGACGCGCACCGCGAGGCTGGGCGTGAGGCCGAGGTGGTTCGCAATCGACAGCGCCCGTTCGGCCTCGCCCACCGATTCGAGGTTGAGCGTCGCGCCCGCGCTGATCGTCGCTTCGAGTTCGCGGTCGCGCTTGCCGGGGCCCGCGAAACTGATGTCGCCCGCCGGCATCCCGCTGGCAAGCGCGGCTTTGAGCTCGCCGCCCGAGGCGACGTCGAAGCCGTCGACGAGCCGCGCCATGAAGGCGAGCAAAGGCGCATAGGGGTTCGCCTTTATCGCATAGTGCAGCTGGACGTCGGCGGGCATCGCGGCGCGCCATTCGGCGATGCGCGCGGTGAGCATCGCGCTGTCGTAAACGAACAGCGGCGTATCGCCCGCGACGTCGGCGAGCGCCTCGGCACGGTCGCCGCCGATGAGCAGCATGTGGCTTGCATCAGCGCGGAAGCCGGGCGGGATCGGGCCGTGTGGTTTCATGCCATGGGCTCCTTCGCCCAGCCGGCGGCAATTGCCACGCGGTCGAGCTTGCCATTGGGATTGCGCGGCAATTCATCGCGCCATTCGATCGTCTGCGGCTGCATGAAATTGGGAAGATTCTGGCGCAGATCGGCGCGCAGCCCCTCTTCGTCGGCGACGCCGTCCTTGCCGCGAACGATGAGGATGATCGCGGCGCCGAGCCGCGGATCGGGCACACCGAAAGCGACCGCTTCGTAGATCAGCCCCGATGCGACCGCGACATCCTCGACCTCGGTCGGGCTGACGCGATTGCCCGCGGTCTTGATCATCGCATCATCGCGGCCGACGAAATAAAGCAGACGATTGGCGTCGCGGCGCACCGTATCGCCCGACCACACCGCCATGCCGCCATATTCGGACGCGCGCGGCGCCGGTTTGAAGCGCTGCGCGGTGCGTTCTTCATCCTGCCAATAGCCCTTGGCGACGAGCGGGCCGCAATGGACGAGTTCGCCCGGTTCCTCGTCGGCGGTGATCGTGCCGTCGGGACGGCACACCAGAATCTCGGCATGCGGGATCGCGCGGCCCATCGAGGTCGGATGGTCGGCAACATATTTCGGGTCGAGATAGGTCGAGCGGAACGCCTCGGTCAGCCCGTACATCGGATAGATATCGGCGTTGGGGAAGGTCCGGCGCATCGCGTCGATCAGCAACGGAGTGAGCGCGCCGCCGCTGTTGGTCAAGCGTTTCAAATGCACCGCCGTTTCGGCGGGCCATTCGGCCTCGACGAGTTGCACCCAGAGCGGCGGCACGCCCGCGAGCGTCGTCGCCTTGTGCCGCGCCACCGCCTTCACGACGTCACGCGCGGTCAGATAGTCGAGCGGCGCGACCGCCGCCCCCGCATACCAGCTCGAAAGCAGCTGGTTCTGGCCATAATCGAAACTGAGCGCCAGCACGCCGAGGACGCGGTCGTCGGGCATGATCTTCAGATAGGAGGCGACGCTCTCGGCCCCCAGCCACAGGTTCGCGTGGCTGAGCATCACGCCCTTGGGCCGCCCCGTCGATCCGCTGGTATAGAGGATGGCGGCAAGATCGTCGGGTTCGGCGACCGACGGCGGCAGCCCCTGCCCGCCCGAATCAATGACGTCCTCACCGATCTTGAGATCCTGCACCACGCATTCGTCGGGCGGGCCATCGCCTAGCATCTCGGCGCGTGCGCCGTTGGTGACGAGCAGTTTTGCGCCGCTGTCGGACAGGATATGCGCGACCTGCGGCCCCTTGAGCAACGGATTGACCGGCACATGGATCAACCCCGCGCGCGCTGCGGCGAGCGGCATCAGGCAGGCGAGCCGCGTCTTCGCGCTCCAGCTTGCGACGCGTTCGCCGGGGCCGCCGGCCTGTTCGAGCAGCCATGACGCGAGCCGTCCCACGCCAACGTCGAGATCGGCGAAGGTCGTGACCCTGTCGCCGACAAGCAGCGCAGGCGCGTCGGCGCCGCCGCAGCGGGCGAGATGGTCGATCGGCCTGGAAGATGGGTTTTCGGCTTTGGTCATCGGCTGTTAGGAGTGGAGTGATAGAGGGCAGCACCATGCAAGGGAACGGTGAACATCAGGCTAATGATATGCGGCTGCCCGCCACGGCGCGCGCGGCCGGCTTTGCGTCGCCCTTCGATCGCGCGTCCTGGTTCGATTTGCTGGAGGCGCATGGCTTTGCCGGCCGGGGCCGTCTCGATGCCCATGCCAGCGCCGGGTCGACGACGGCGTGGCTGCCGCTGCGAGTCGAGAAGCCGGGCGAATTCGCCGGGCTCACCAACTGGTACAGCTTTTCGATCCGTCCGCTCTTTACCGGCGACGAAGGACGAAGCGACGCCTTGCGGATGCTCTTTGCCGATCTTCGCCGCAACGCCAACCGCCTGACGCTCTATCCCCTGCTCGACACCGAAGAGCTTGCCGCCGCGCTTCGTGCCGCGGGCTGGTGGGTGAAGGCAACCCCGGCGGGCGACCGCCATTGGCTCGAGCTGGGCGACATGGACCATGATAGATGGTGGGCGAGCCGGCCGGGGGCGCTGCGCAGCACCGTCCAGCGCAAGGCGAAGAAGGGCGTCGTCGATATCCAGCTGCTCACCGAATTCGACCCGGGAAGCTGGGCGGCGTACGAACAAATTTATGCCGCGAGCTGGAAACCCGAAGAGGGACACCCCGCGCTGCTGCGCGGCTTTGCCGAGTGCGAAAGTATCGGGGGGCGGCTGCGTATGGGGATCGCGCGCATCGACGGCGTGCCCGTCGCCGCGCAATTTTGGACCGTCGAGGATGGCACGGCGTTCATCCACAAGCTCGCGCATGTCGAGGACAGTTTGAAAGCGTCGCCGGGCACCCTGCTGTCGGCAGCCTTGTTCCGCCATGTGATCGAGATCGATGGCGTGAAGCGCGTCGATTTCGGTACCGGCAACGACGGCTACAAGCGCGACTGGATGAACCGGCACGACCCGTTGTGGCGTATCGAGGCTTTCAATCCGTCGCGCGTCGCGGCATGGGGGCCGGCGTTGAAGATCTTTGCCCGTTCCCTATTGAGGAAAGACAAGTGACCGATAGCAGTTCCGTCGACGCCACCCTTCGCGCCCTGCTCGCCGATGTGCTGGGGCTCGGCGAAGCGCGCGCCGCGGCGCTGAGAGAAGACAGCGGACTTTTCGGTGCGCTGCCCGAATTCGATTCGATGGCGGTCGCGACGGTGCTGACCGAGATGGAAGACCGGCTCGGCATCCTGATCGACGATGACGAGATCGACGGCGAAATCTTCGAAACATACGGCAATTTGCTCACCTTTTCGCTGCGCAAAGCGACCGACTGAGCCCGGATGCGCGCATGAGCGAACATATCCTGCGCATCGACTGTGCGGGCACACCCCGCGCCACCATCCTGATCGTCCCGCCGCTGTTCGAGGAGGCGAACCGCACGCGCCGCACGCTGGTGCTCGCCATGCGCGCGCTGGCGGCCGAGGGGTTTGCGGCGGTGCTTCCGGACCTGCCGGGGCAGAATGAGAGCCTTGTTCCGCTCGTCGAGGTCGATCTGGCGTGCTGGCGGGATGCGCTTGCCGAGGTGGTCTCCGGAATCGATGGCCCGACCATCATAGCTTCGTTTCGCGGCGGGGCGCTGATCGATCATAAGGCGCAAGCCAGAGCATGGTGGCGCCTTGCACCCGCCGGCGGGGCGTCGCTGCTCCGCACCTTGATGCGCGCGCGGGTAAGCGCCGACCGCGAGGCAGGCGTGTCATCTTCGCTTGAAAGTCTGCAGGACGAAGCGAAAACCGCGCCGCTGTTGCTTGCCGGCAACCGATTGTCGCCCACCATGATTGCGCAGCTCGGCACCAGCGAAGCGGAGGCGGTCGACCCTTTGCGCAGCGTCGGGCTCGGCGCCGACGGTATCGCGGGAACGCCGCTGTGGTTGCGCGCCGAACCCGGCGAAGATGCCGCGATGGCGGCGGCGATCGCCGCCGATATTTCCGCATGGAGCAAGACATGCGGCATCAGCTGAATTTCGCCTGCGAAGGCGCGACGCTCGCGGCGAGCCTCGACGACGCGGCGGGCGGCACGGGCCTGCTGATCGTGTCAGGGGGCAATGAAATCCGCAGCGGCGCGCATCGCGGCATGGCGATGCTGGCGGCACGGATCGCCGAGGCGGGCTATCCGGTGTTTCGGTTCGACCGGCGCGGGATCGGCGACAGCGAAGGCGCGAACGGCGGGTTCGAGAGCAGCGGGCCCGATATCAGGGCGGCGATTGCCGCGTTCCGCGAGGCGGCGCCGCATGTCTCGCGGATTATCGCGTTCGGCAATTGCGATGCCGCGAGCGCGCTGCTGCTTCATCAGCCGCTCTCGTTCAATGGCCTGATCGTCGCCAATCCGTGGACATATGACGGTGACGCGGAAGACGCCGAGGCGCCGGCGCTGCCGCCGGCTTCGGCGATCCGCGCGCGCTATCTGGCGCGGCTGAAGGACCCGAAAAGCCTGCTGAGGCTGATCAGGGGCGAGGTCGATTTCCGCAAATTATTCCGGGGTCTTTCGGCGCTCAAGACGCCGGCTGCACCCCCTGCGCCTGATGGTCTAGCGTCGCGGATTGACAATGCGGTGGCCATCCTCGCCTGCCCCGTCATCATCCTGCTCGCGACCGGCGATCGGACCGCGCAGGCGTTCGTGGAAAATTGCCCGGCAGCACTGAACTGCGTTCCGGTCGAGCGCCTTGCCAGCGCATCACACAGTTTTGCCGGCGACGATGGAGAGTGGCTGGCAGCGCGGATTGTGGACATATTGGGGCGATAAATGCCCGCCCGATGCCGATGTCTGGTTTGGGGTGGATGGCGGACGTACCCATCATTCGTCATCCCGGACTTGATCCGGGATCCACGGCAGCGCTGCAGTCATGGACCCCGGATCAAGTCCGGGGTGACGATGAAGGATAGCTCCGCTTCGGGTCGCTTCCCGCCGTTACAGTGTCGCCTCAGGCGTCCGCCATCGCGTGATACTCCGCCTCAGCCAAAAACCGCTCGGCATCCAGCGCCGCCATGCAGCCCATACCCGCCGCGGTCACCGCCTGACGATAGATCTTGTCGGTCACATCGCCCGCCGCGAACACGCCCGGAATCGAGGTCAACGACGTGCCCGGCGTCACTTCCAGATAGCCGTCGGCGTCGAGCGGCAGCTTGCCCTTGAACAGCTCGGTCGACGGGCTGTGCCCGATCGCGACGAAACCGCCGTCGGTGGGCTCAAAGCTCGCCTCGCCGGTGACGGTGTCGATCAGGTCGACGCCGACGAGCCCCGACACGCCTTCGCCCGCGACGAAACGATCGACGCGCTTGTTCCAAAGAACCTTGATCTTCGGGTTGACCAGCAACCGATCCTGCAGGATCTTTTCGGCACGCAGATGGTCGCGGCGGTGGATCAAAGTCACGTCTTCGCTGTGGTTGGTGAGGTAGAGCGCCTCCTCAACCGCGGTGTTGCCGCCGCCGATCACGACGACCTTTTTGCCGCGATAGAAGAAACCGTCGCACGTCGCGCACGCCGACACGCCCTTGCCGCCCAGTTCCTGCTCGCCCGGAACGCCGAGCCATTTCGCCTGCGCGCCCGTCGCGATCACCAGCGTTTCGGCCATATAGACGTCGCCGCCGTCGCCGGTCAGCTTGAACGGGCGGCGCGACAGGTCGACATCGACGATCGTGTCCCAGATCATGCTGGTGCCGACATGCATCGCCTGCGCCGTCATCTGTTCCATCAGCCAGGGGCCCTGCACCACCTCGGCAAAACCGGGGTAGTTTTCGACGTCGGTGGTGATCGTCAACTGGCCGCCGGGTTGCAGCCCCTGCACGACGATCGGCATCATGCCCGCGCGCGCGGCATAAATGGCGGCCGACAGGCCGGCCGGGCCGGAGCCGAGGATGAGCATCTTGGTGTGGTGAACGCTGGGCATGACGGTCTTTCAAAGAGCTGTGCGGACAAGCACAAATGGGTGTTGCCAACCGCGCTAGCAAGGGTCACCTTCCGCGCCAAGGGGAGACTGGCAAATGGCAAGCTGGTGGGAACGTCATGGGGTGCCGCGGCTGATCAAATGCGCCTGTTCGCAGGGGCAGATCATGAAGGTGCGCAGCAAGGTCGTGCCGCACGCGCGCGGCCATGTGCTCGAGCTTGGCTGCGGCGGCGGGATCAACATGGAATTTTACCGGCCGGGGCAGATCGAGAGTTTCAGCGGGCTCGATCCGTCGCCCGAACTGCTCGCGATGAGCGTCGCGGCGGCGGCGGCGCGCGGGATCGAGGCCGATATCCGCGAAGGGATCGGCGAGGCCATGCCGTTCGCGAGCGGGTCGTTCGATACGGTGGTGACGACATTTACCTTGTGCTCGGTGGACGATCAGGCGGCGGTGCTGAGCGAGATCCGCCGCGTGCTGAAACCCGGCGGGACCGCGCTGTTTCTGGAGCATGGCGCCGCGCCCGACGCCGCGGTCGCGAAATGGCAGCGGCGGATCGAACCGGTGTGGAGGCGCATCGGCGGCAATTGCCACCTGACCCGGCCGATCGCCGATGCCTATGAAAAGGCGGGCTTTGCCGTCGACCGGCAAGCCGCCGCCTATATCCCGAAAACCCCGCGGCCGTTCGGCTGGTACGAATATGGCGCGGCGCGCGTGGCGGTGTAGGATGGAGTGACGGTCCCGAGTCAGTTGAGGGGGCAGCCTTCCACCGATTAGCAGACGCTGCTGGCGGGCAGCGGGTTATCGCCGTCCCGACGGCCTGTCCGTGGTACGGTGAAGCAACCACCGGACGCCATGCACTGCCAATATGACGATGACAGCTACAAAGACGAAAGCGATGGCAATCGTCTGCCACTCGCGCCAAGGTTGAGGCAGGGCGTTTTTTGGCGCCTGAACGAACAAGGCAAAGGGGCCGACGGTCAATAAAATGAGCGCGGTTTGCCACCACGGGATTGTGAAACCGCGTGCAAGCTTCTCCGATCGCGAGAGTGCCCGCACGGGTGGGTTGCGGTCGAGCCGCGACCATATGCGGGAAACGAACCGCGCCCGTTGCAGCCGCTGAACGAGCGCGACGATGAACCATCCGACAAACGATACCAACGCCGCAAGTCCGAATAGTGGCGTGAGGGTCATACCCGCGCCGATAAAGAGCGGAAACCCTATCACAGCGATCCAAACCGAATATGAAAAGCGGCGTGCGTGGACGTGCGACATCAGGTCAAACTCCACGAGCAGCGCGACAGCCTCCTCCTCGCTGATCAGCCGCCCCTCGCCGCCTGGTGCACGCGAATAGACGAGACCCACCGGCTCGCGGCGAAAGCGTGCGAGCAAGGAGGCTCTTTCCCCTGCAATCGTGCCATTGTGGGCGGGCATGTTTCGGCTTTACGGCAATGGTTTTAACAACTTGCCAAAGGTCATCCGCAGCTTCCAAGCCGCTTCCTCGGTGACGTCGAGCGCGCGTGCATAGTCCTCGTCAGCGAACGGACCTTCCTCGATGCCGACATAGTCTTGCGGCGGCGGGAAATTGGGGCGCCCATCGCCGTTTTCGCCGTCGCGTCAGATCGTCATTGCGGCGGATTCTGCTTCTGGGGTCGGCTCGGTCTCGGGCTCCTCGTCCACACAATCGGAAGAGGAAAGGGCCGGAAAAGGAAAGGGCCTGACGCGACAGTGCCCGGCCGCGGCAGGCCCTCCCTACGCCCTCCCCAAAGCGGAGAGCGGGAGAGACGGTCAGAACTGGCCGCGCAGCGTTATGCCGTAGGTCCGCGGTTCGCCGGGGAAGCCGACGAACAGCTGGTTCGCGGTGCCTGCCAACCCCGAAGAAGCGGGCGCCGCGACGGCGCGGAAGGTGCCGCCACCCTGCAACGGCATGTCGGCGCCGATCTGGTAATATGTCTTGTTGAACAGATTCTGGCCCCAGATTTCGACCCCCCAGCGCCGCTCCGGCCCATAAAGGCCGATGCGGCCGTTGAAGATCGCGAAGCCGTCCTGGACCTTTTCGACGTCGAGGTCGGACCCGGTGTTGGTGTCGCTTTGCAGGCGCGTGTCGAGATAGACGAGCGCGCTCATCCCCGAGCTGCCGATCGGCGGGGTCCAGCTGATCCCCGCGGTCGCGACATAGCGCGGCGCGTTCGACACGCCGCGGCCGGGAAGCTGGAACAGCACCGGCGACAGCGCCCGCCCGCCCGTGCCCACCAGATTGCGGCGATAAAGCGTGTCGACCCAGGTCAGCCCCATATTGACCGCCACATATCGCGCGGGGCGCAGGAACGCCTCGATCTCGACCCCCTTCGACCGCACGCCCGGTTTCAGCCGGTCGGACGGGCAAGCGCCGGTCGTCGCCGACCCGTCGGCGTCGGCGCCGTTCAGATCGTCCTTGCACGCCTGGATATTGGTGACTTCGAAATTGACGCCGTTGAAGGTGTTGAGCTGGTAATTGCTATATTCCTGATAGAAAGCCGCGACATTGACGTCGATCCCGGGGCCGTCCCATTTGATCCCGAGTTCATAGGCATCGACCTTTTCGCTCGCGAATTGCAGGTCGCTTGCCTCGGGCCGGCCGTTACCAGAGGTGTTGGCGGGCGCCGCCAGCCGCGCGGCGCACAGGGTGTCGAAGGCGGTGTTGCACGTCCGGTCGAGCGCCGAGAAATCGAGGTTGAAGCCGCCCGCCTTATATCCCTTCGACGCCGATCCATAGACCAGCCATTCGGGGGCGGGTTTCCAGCTGAGCACCGCGGTCCCGGTCCATTCATTATCCTTGAACTTCGTGCCCGCGCTGCCGCGCGGCAGGTCGGGTGCGGTGCCGTTGATGACGCAGGGCAAGGTCGCGAGCGACTGGAAGGGCGAATTGACGATCAGCGGGCATATCGCATTGTTGAAATTCGCGTCGGCATCCAGTGTCTTGCGTTCGCTTGTATAGCGCGCGCCGATCGTGAAGGTCAGCACGTCGGGAACGATGTCGAAGCTGTTGTGCGTAAAGACCGCAAAGTTGCGGCTGCGCTGCGCAAAGGTCGATCCCTGATTGCCGGTGCCGTTGATCGCGAGCGTCGGCTGGCCGAGCGCCGCGGCCAGCGAGCCGAAGCCCGGACGCGCCGGATTGGCGATCAGCGCCGTGAGCAGCGGGATCGAGGCGCGGCGCGGGTCGCCGACGGGCAATCCCGACAGCGCGGTAATCGTCCCCTGGACCACCGGCACGTTGACGCACGACGCGTTCGACGGCAGCACCGCAGTCGGCAACGCGCTTGCGAAGAGCAGGCAGTTGGCGAATTGTTCGTAATTGTTGCCGTAAACAATATCGTCGTCGACATCGAGTTTCTCGTTCGCATAATAGCCGCCGACCAGCCAGTCGAGCCGCCCGTCGAACGCCTCGCCCTGCAACCGGACTTCCTGCGTGAACAGCCGGAACCGGCGGTCGAGGTCGGTCCGGCGAAGGATGTCGAGCGCGCTGAAATCGGCGTCCTGGCCCTGCGCATTCCGGTAATCGCGATAGGCGGTGATCGAGGTCAATGTCGCCGCGCCGAGCTCCCAGCCCAGCTCGCCCGAAACGCCCCAGTCTTTGGTGTCCGAGCGATAGGTGACCCCGGGCGTCGTCGCCTGTCGCCGGACAAAGGGCGTTCCCGCCGGCGCGACCTGATGGTTCGCGCCCAGTGTCTGCAGGATCGGCAACAAGCTGTTCGCCGATGCGACGGGAAAGCCGTCGGCTCCGCGCGCCAGATTACGGACGGGGTTCAGCAGGACGCCGCCGCAGCAATTTTCGTTGCGCTTGCTGTAATCGGCGATCAGGCGGAATTTCATCGTCTCGCTCGGTTCGAACAGCAGCTGCCCGCGCACCAGCCAGCGGTCGCGGTCGTTGATGTCGGGTTCGCCGGGCGTCGCATTGTCGATGAAACCGTCGCGTTTCTGCCATACGCCGTCGATGCGCGCCGCCACCTTGTCGCCCAGCGGCGCATTGATCATGCCGTCGACGCGCCAATAATCATAATTGCCATAGGATATCGAACCCTTGGCGCCGAAGCGGCCGAGCTCGGGGCCTTTGGTGACGATGTTGATCAGCCCCGCAGTCGAGTTGCGGCCGAACAGCGTGCCCTGCGGCCCGCGCAGCACCTCGACGCGCTCGATGTCGCCGAGTTCGGAGAGACCGACGCCGGTGCGGCTGCGATAGACGCCGTCGATGAACAGGCCGACCGACGATTCGAGGCCGGGGTTCTCGCCGACCGTGCCGATGCCGCGGATGCGCGCCGAAAAATTGACCTCGCTCGTCGCGCCCGACACCAGCAGCGACGGCGCGACCTGTCCCAGCGCGCGCACGTCGGTCGCGCCGGTCTTTTCCAGCGTCTCGCCGGTGACCGCGGAGACCGCGATCGGGACGTCGGACAGCGCCTCGCTGCGCCGCGTCGCGGTCACGATGATCGTCTCGTCGTTTTGCTGGGCGCCCGGATCCTGCGCCGTGGCAGGCACGGCCCACAGGGCAAGGACAATCGGCAGGCCCGCGGCGCAGCTACGCAGCAGGCGGATATGGCGCGAACGGTCTTTCATGGTCATGGGCCCTCCTCCACAGGTGTTTTTCGCGGGAGAGCGTCACGATATTCTATTTGAGCGGCAGCCTATCATGACCGGGCCGCGCCAAGCCAGCGCAAGCCCTTTCCACAACATATTTGTCCGGCGCGCCGCGTCATTTATGTCACAGCTGTCGGATGTGACGGGTTGACTTGGCCCTGGCAAAGAAAGGGGGCGGAACAGCCTGTGCTCCGCCCCCGATAGTCCTGTATTCGCCGGTGCTTAGAATTTGCCGCGCAGCGTCACGCCATAGGTCCGCGGCTCGGCAAGGAACTGCGAGAAGATCTGGCGGCCGCCCGGATATTGCGGGTCGGCGAAGGCGGTGGTCGCCGAGGTGCCGCCTTCCTGGAACGGGGAGTTGAACGCGACCTGGGCATATTGCTTGTTGAAGATATTCTGCCCCCAGAATTCGATGCCCCACTTCTCGTCGGGACCGCGAATGCCGATGCGCGCGTTGAACAGTGCGAAGCCGTCCTGCGCCTTTTGCGGGAACAGGTCGGACCCGGTGTTGTAATCGCTGGTCATACGGCCATCGAAATAGACGAGTCCGGAAAGGCCGCCGCTGCCAATGTCGGGCGTCCAGGCGACGCTGCCGGTCGCGACCAGTTCGGGCGCGTTCGACAGATTGTTGCCGGGCAGCAGGCGCAGCGCCTGATCGAGGGGCGCGCCGGAATTGTTGCCGACCAGCTGTCCCCGATATTTGGTCTGCGCATATGTCAGGCCCGCGGTCATACGGAAGTCGCGCGCCGGGACGAGCGAGGCTTCGAGTTCGAAGCCCTGCGACCGGACGCCGTGGCTGACGTCGTCGGCGGCGCAGGCACCGGTCGATCCCGCGGCCGCGTTGAAGTTCGGGGCTCCGGTGAACTTGCTCTGGTCGCGGTCGCCGCCGTTCAGGTCGCTGTCGCAGCCGTTGATGTTCTGGACAAGAAAGACCGTGCCGTTGAACGTGTTGAGCTGGAAGCTCGAGAAATCCGACCGGAAGAAGGTCAGGCCAAGGCCGAACGGGCCGGTCGCATATTTGGCGCCGATTTCATAGCTGTCGACCTTTTCCGGATCGAACTGCAGATTGCTGACCAGCGCCTGGGCTCCGCCGGCCGCCGCGAAGGGCAGGATCGGCGATTTCAGCGCCGAGCGGTCGAGGTTGAAGCCGCCCGCTTTGTAGCCGCGCGAATAGCTTGCATAGACCATCAGGTCGTCGATCGGCTTGTACGAAAGGATCGCGGTGCCGGTCCATTCGTCCTCGCTGCGCTGGTCGTTGATCGACACATTGTTGAGCTCGGCGGTCGAATTGCCCTGACAGGCGAGGCCGATCAGGCCGCCCGCGACGGCGCGCGCCAAATTGTCGGCGGTGCCTGGAATATCGGGCTGCGCCGCATCGTCGAGCACCAGACCCTGAACCGTCGTACACACCGTATTGTCGTTGGTGAACGTCGCCGAGAATTTCTTCTTGTCGTTCGTGTAACGGACACCGAAGGTAAAATCGAGTTTGTCGGTGATGTGGAGGATATTGTGCGTGAACAACGCCCAATTCTTGCCATTCTGGCGATAGACGTCGTTGATGCTGCCGAGATCGCTCAGGCCGTCGAGCGCGGTCAGCGCCGCGACGATATCCGGGCCGGACGGACCGTTTGCAGCGGCGATCGTCGCCGGGCCGACGCCGGGAATGATGCATGACGGGTTTGTCGGCGAATATAGGCCCGCCAGCGGCGTGCCGGTGATGAGGCGGCATGCCGCGAACCGGCCATAATCCTCACCGAAGCGCAGATTGTCGCGCACCCGCAGCTTTTCATCCGCGTAGAAGCCGCCGACGAGCCAGTCGAGCTTGCCGTCAAACGCTTCGCCCTGCAGGCGCAGTTCCTGCGTAAAGGTGTGGAACTGGCGATAAGCGTCGGCGTCGGGCGCGCGATAGAGGATATCGACCGCGCCATAATCGACGTCGCCAGCCTGGCTCGACCGATATTCGCGATAGGCGGTGATCGAGGTCAGCGTCGCGCCGCCGAAATCATAATCGATCTGCCCCGAAAAGCCGTAATCCTTGGTCTTGCCGGCGAAGCTACGCCCCGGGGTGACCGAGATATCGCGGCTGTAACCCTGGTTGAACGCCGACAGCGGCTGGCCGAGATCGGCGAGCACGCGGATGATGTTGTTCGTCGTCGCGGTCGGCGCATTGGCGGGGCTCGGCGTGTTGAGATTGCCGATATAGGGATTGACCGTCGGGCCGACATAGGTTGCCGCGCAGCATTCCTCGTCGCGCGACGTATAGTCGGCGATCAGGCGGACCGACAGCGCATCGGTCGGTTCGAACAGCAATTGTCCGCGTAGGAAATAGCGGTCGCGGTTGTTGACGTCGCGGTTGTTCGCAGTGTCGTTGTAGAAACCGTCGCGCTTGACCCAGACGCCGTCGAGCCGCGCGGCGAGCGTCTCGCCGATCGGGCCGGTGACGCTGCCGCCGAGGCGCCAATAATCATAATTGCCATAGGTCACTTCGCCGGTGGCACCAAAGTTGAAATCGGGCTTCTTCGAATAAATGCTGATGAGGCCCGCCGACGAGTTGCGCCCGCCGAGCGTGCCCTGCGGGCCGCGCTGGACCTCGATCCGGTCGAGTTCGCCCAGTTCGTTGAGGCCGATGCCCGAACGCGAGCGATAAACGCCGTCGATGAAGACAGGAACCGAGCTTTCGAGGCCGGGATTGTCACCGACCGTACCGATGCCGCGGATACGCGCCGAACCATTGGCTTCCGAACCGGTCGACGAAACGAGCAGCGACGGCGCGACTTGGTTCAGCTGGCGAATGTCGTTCGCGCCGCTGTTTTGCAGCGTTTCGGCGCTGACTGCCGAAATGGCGACGGGGACGTCAGATAGCAGCTGCGAACGGCCCTGCGCGGTGACGATGATCGGGGTGTCGTCGCTGTCGTCGGTTGCGGTGTCGGCCGGCGCATCCTGCGCATAGGCCGGTGCGGCGACGGCAGCGATGGCAAGCGATACGCCGAGGGCGCTGGTGCGCAAAAAACGGGCAGCACGAAGGGAAGATGATTTCATATCGGGCACTCCTCTCAACATTTATTTATTTTTGTTGCCGGGAGAGCATAACTCAATTGCGCAGCCAATCCAGCGCAAGGCCCGTATTACCGTCGTTTTTGGTCGGGTGATGCTTTTTGGCCACAGGCAGAAAATCGCCTCTTCGACGTGGCTTAGCCGCTAGCGAGCGGCAACCGCGCGGCTTGCCGTAGCGTCATCGGCGCCTCGGCCGGGGCACGGAAAGCAGAGCCGGCGGCCGCGCGCGACCAGCATCGCTTCATATGCGCCGGCAAAATTCGCGGCAATGACCGCGTCGTCGACCGCGAGCCCGCCCGTCAGCGCACCGAAGGCGGGCAGAATCAGGCGCTGCGCGTCGCCCGCGAAACAGGGGCGCGACACCGAACGACCACGGATATTGAGCCGCAATTTCGGATGGAAATGCCCCGAAATTTCCGGCCGCGTTTCGCTGGCCAGGCTTTGGTGGCGAAAGACGATGCCGTCGATCAGCAGTTCGTCGGCGACTTCGCCGCCCCACGCGCCGCCGGTCAGTCCGTCGTGATTGCCCGCGATCCACAGCAGTTTCGCCGACGCCGCTTGCCCGAACAGGCGTTCGGCGACTGCGGGGACGATACGCTCCGCCGCGCCCCGATCGTGAAAACTGTCGCCGAGGCACCAGATCGTCCGCGCGCCGGTCTCGGTCGCAAGCGTCGCGAGCCGATCGAGCGTGTCGTGGCTGTCATAGGGCGGCAGCGGTTGGCCGAACGCGGCGTACCAGCTCGCTTTTTCCAGATGCAGGTCGGCGACGATCAACGCCCCGTGACGCGGCCAGAACAGCGCCCGGTCGGCCAGCATCTGAAACGACTGGCCTGCAAAATCGAAAGTCGTGGCGGCGGACATCCGCCCGCTATGGCTGCGGCGGCGCCCCGCCGCAAGCGGCCTCGCCCCCTAACCGCCCGCAGCGACGCCATTTGCGGCAAAGCGCCGACCGGATTCGCGATGCGCCCCGTCGGGCAGGTCGAACACGACGCGCTTGTTGGGGAAATCGATCTCGACGCGGTCGAACAGCGACAGGCTGTCCATGCCGAGCAGGAGCGCGGGCCGTTCGTGCAGGCCGAGGACGCGGAACGCATGGCTGTCGGCAAAGCTCACGGGCAGGTCGTTGACGTCCATGCCGTTGATCACGATGCGTTTGATCGCGGTCTGCGTCGCGGGCACCGCTTCGCCGGTTACGGCGTCGAGGATCGCCGGTGTAAAGGGAAAACGGTTGGCGCGCTTTTCCGTAACCAGCTTTTTCAGCGCCATATTGCCGACACTGGTCTGCGCCCCCGTGTCGACGATGACGTCGATGCGTTTTCCGTTCAGCCGCGCGTCGGAGAGGATCAGACGCCCCGCCGAATTGCGCGCGGTGACGACGATCGCATCATCATCCTTGATCAGCGACGGCGCGCGGCGGCGTGTTTCGAGTATCTGCATGCTTTCCTTGCGGAAATCGATCAGCACGCGCCGCTGTTCGAGCATATCGACCCCGATCAGCCCGGCGGCACCGATATGCCGCCCGAAAAAGGCGGGAGCCTCGACAGCGGCAAGGTGCAGCTTCTGCATCTGAAGCGCCGCGACGCGATAGCTCGGCACTATGGCCGACCCGCCGATCGTCGCCAGCCGCAGCTTTTCGCCTGGTACCAACCCCAGCCGTTCGGCGAGTTCGCGGGCGATCACGGTCCGTTCGGCGCCGGTGTCGACCAGAAATGAAAAGGGGCCCTGGCCGCCGACCATGACCTTGACCGACATGCGCCGCGTCGCGTCGAGGTCGAAGGGTTCGATAAACGGGATCACCGTGACCGGCGGCGCGATGGCTTCGCCGGGCGAGGCCGGGGCCGCGGCGGGAACGGGCGCAGGATCGGCGGGGGCAGGCGTCGCGCCGATCAGCGCGGGCGCGGCGAGCAGCGCCAAAAGGACGGACCGCTTCGAAGCATAGGTCATCGCTGGCATCCTCATTATGTTTGGACGCAATCTACGCCTCATCCGCCATCGCAGCAAGCGAAACGCCGGATGCGCCGCACTGCCTTATCCGGCGCGCATGGCTTCCTCGGCCAGACTGTCGGCAAGCTCGCCCAGCAGCGCGTCGTCGATGTCCGCCGCCGCGACATTCTCGCGCCCGATCAGCACGAGCACCGGGATGGCGAGCGGGCTGATCCGGTCGAGCTTTTGGTGCAACATCGTCCCCGCGGCGCGGTCGAGAAGGTCGCCCAGACGCGCGACGTCGGTCAACCGCTCGCGCGCGTCGGCCCATGCCGCCTCCAGCAGCAAATGGTCGGGCTCATATTTGCGCAGCACGTCGAAGATCAGGTCGGTCGAAAAAGTCACCTGTTTGCCCGTCTTGCGCTTGCCCGGATGCTGGCGCTCGATCAGCCCGCCGATCACCGCGACCTCGCGAAACGCGCGTTTGAGCAGGTGCGAGCTTTCGACCCATTCGACGAACTCATCCTCGAGGATCGACGAATCGAACAGCGCGGCGGGATCGGTGACCGGGCGCAGCGACCAGGTCGCGAGCGCGTAGTCCGACGCGACGAAGCCCATCGGTTGCAGCCCGGCGCGGTCCATCCGCTTGGTGATCAGCATGCCGAGCGACTGATGGGCATTCCACCCCTCGAACGGGTAAGCGACCATATAATGAAGCCCCTCGTGCGGGAAGGTTTCGACGAGCAGCTCGCCGGGACGCGGCAAGACCGATCGCAATTGCTGCATCTCCAGCCAGAAACGCACATCCTCGGGAAAGCGCTCCCAGCTCGCAGGATCGGCCAGGAAGCCGCGCACCCGGTCAGCGAGCCGCGTCGACAGCGCCATGCGCGCGCCGACATAGGTCGGGATGCGCGCGGGCTTCGTCGTCGCACGGACATAAAGGTCGGTGTCGCGGATGCTCTCGACCTCAAGGCTGAGCCCGGCAAAGGCGAAGGTGTCGCCCGCGGTCAGCGTGCTCGCGAAATATTCCTCGACGCTGCCGAGGCGGCGGCCGTTTTTGAACCGCACGTTGAGCGTCGGCGCATCGACGATGATCCCGGCGTTGAGCCGGTGCTGCGCCGCAAGCCGCGGATGCGCGATGCGCCAGCCACCCTGCCCGTCGGGCGCAAGGCGGCGGAAACGATCATAGCTTTTCAGCGCATAGCCCCCGTCGCGCACGAAGCCGAGCAGGCGCGCGAAGGTCGGGGCGTCGATCCATTGATAGGGTGTCGCCGACCGGATTTCGGCGAGCAGTTCATCCTCCTTGAACGGCGCCGCGCAGGCGAGCGCCATCACATGCTGCGCGAGCACGTCGAGCGCGCCGGGGCGAAATCGGTCCGCATCGCGCTCGCCCGCCTCCACGGCATCGAGCGCCGCGCGCGCCTCGAGATATTCGAAGCGGTTGCCTGGAACGATCAGCGCGCGGCTTGGCTCGTCGAGCCGGTGGTTGGCACGCCCGATGCGCTGGAGCAGGCGTGAGGAACCCTTCGGCGCCCCCATCTGGATGACACAATCGACATCGCCCCAGTCGAGCCCGAGATCGAGGCTGGACGTCGCGACAAGCGCGCGCAGCCGCCCTTCGGCCATCGCCGCCTCGGCGCGTTGCCGCGCCTCGCGATCGAGGCTGCCGTGATGGATGGCGATCGGCAGCGACAGGTCGTTGACCTTCCACAGCTCCTGAAAGATCAACTCGGCGAGCCCGCGCGTGTTGCAGAATATGATCGTGGTGCGGTTCTTCGCCACCTCGTCCATCACCTGATGCACCGCCCAGCGCCCCGAATGCCCTGCCCACGGCACGGCACCCTCGGGCAGCAAGATAGCGATCTCGGGATCGGCGCCGGCCTCACCCTCGACCAATGTCACCGCGTCCGCATCGCCGTTGGGCGCGAGCCAACCGCGATAGGCGGTGGCGTCGGCGATCGTGGCCGACAGGCCGACGCGGCGCAGGCCGGGCGCGATCATCTGGAGCCGCGCCAATGCGAGGCTCAGAAGATCGCCACGCTTGCCGGGCGCGAAGGCATGGATTTCGTCGATCACCACCGTCCTCAAATCGGCGAACATCATGAAACTGTCGGGATAGGACAGCAGCAGCGACAGCGATTCGGGGGTGGTCAGCAGGATGTTCGGGGGGCGGCTGCGCTGGCGCGCCTTCTTGTCGGAACTGGTGTCGCCGCTGCGGCTCTCGACGCTGATGTCGAGCGCCATCTCGGCGATCGGGGCAGTGAGGTTGCGTTCGACGTCGGCCGCGAGCGCCTTCAACGGCGACACGTACAGCGTGTGCAGCCGGTCGGTCGGATGCTGCGCCAGATCGACGAGCGTGGGCAGGAATCCCGATAAAGTCTTGCCCGCCCCCGTCGCGGCGACGAGCAACGCGCTTTCGCCCCGGGCGCCTGCGGCAAGCATATCGGCCTGGTGCCGCCTGAGCCGCCACCCGCGTGCGGCGAACCAGTCGGAGAATGGGGCGGGGAGAGACATATTGCAAACGTGGGGCGGGAGAGAGGCGCGCGCAATGCCTCTCTCGTCAACGACGTCCCGCGATGTCCACCGTCGACCAGTTGCGGACAAACCGCCTTCTAAATCCCGTTCGTGTCGAGCGAAGTCGAGACACCCATCGGTAGCGCGCGCCTTCGGGGTGTCTCGACTTCGCTCGACACGAACGGAAATAGAGGGGACCGTCTGCAATCCACCCCGAACCCGTCGCTCGCTCAGTCCTTCTCACCAACCTCGACCAGTCCATGCCCCACGCTCACCCGCTCGTCGAAGACGAAACAGCTGCCGTGCCAGCGGCTCTCCTCCGCCGGCACCTGTTCGAGATAGGCGAGGATGCCGCCCTTCAGATGGACGACGTCCTCGACGCCTTCGTGGCGGAGGAAGGCGGTCGATTTTTCGCAGCGGATGCCGCCGGTGCAGAACATCGCGACGCGCTTGCCCGCGAAGCGATCGGCGTTGGCGCGCCACCAGTAGGGGAATTCGCCGAAGCTCTTGGTTTCAGGATTCAGCGCGCCGTCGAAGCTGCCGTAGCCGACCTCGAAGCCGTTGCGGGTGTCGATCAGCACCGTATCGGGGTCATCGACGATCGCGTTCCAGTCGGCGGGGTCGACATAAGGTGCGGCGTCGCGCGCGGGGTCGAGCCCCGGCACCTTCATCGTCACGATTTCCTTTTTCAGCCGCACCTTCATCCGCTGGAACGGCATGTCGGCGGCGGTCGAAAATTTGACGTCGAGCCCGGCGCAATCGGGCAGGCCGCGAATATGGCCGAGCACCGCGGTGATTCCCGCCTCGCTTCCCGCGATCGTGCCGTTGATGCCTTCGCGCGCGAGAAGCAGCGTGCCCATCACGCCCTCAGCCGCGCAAAGATCGAGCAACGGCTGGCGCAGGGCGGCGGGATCGTCGAACGACGCGAAGCGGTAGAGAGCGGCAACCTGGAACATGCGCGCGCCATGTAGGCGCGATTGGGTTTTAACGAAAGGGATCGCTCCGCCCGGTCGCATATTGCGCCATCGCCATCGTCGTCCATTGGGCGTTGACGCGGATGCAACTGGGGAAGGTGCTGGCGTCGGTGACGAACACATTGGTCGTTTCGTGGACGCGGCAGTCGAGGTCGACGACGCCATGTTGCGGATCCTCATTGATCGCATTGCCGCCGTGCGGATGGCTGCTCGACAGGGTGACATCATCCTGTTCGCGGATCGCATCGCGGAAAAAGGCGTCGACATCCATGTCGGGGGTGATCGTCTGCCCCCTTGCCAGCGCCGGATAGCATTCGAGCGCGCCCGCGGCGAAATGGACCTTGGTCAGCGTCGCCATCGCGTCGCGCAGCACGGGGATATCGTCGTCCACGTCGAGGCTGAACTTCAGCTTGCCATCGACGATCTGCCCGCGCCGGTCGGCGGGAAACAATATGCCCGCCGAATGGACGCGGCCGAAATTCTTCATCCGCGCCGCATGATCGCCGAACCAGCCGGGCATCAGCGAGGCCATCGACATCGGCGGCTGAAAATGGCTTTCGAGCAGAAAGTCGCCGCAATCGACATAGCTCGACATCTGATCTTCGTCCCACGCATCGCCGCCGACGCCGCCCGGCATCAGTGCGACGACGGGCGAGGCGACGTTGAGCGACACCTGATAGCCGGTGCGGTCGATATCGCTGCGGTCGAGCAGCTTGGACGAGGCGATCGTGCCGCATGCCACGACGACACCGACGCGCGCCCGGACGAGCGTTTTCGACCCGTCGGGCAGCACCAGCTTCACCGCCTCGGCCTCGCGCCGACCGTCATAGGCGGTTTGCCATATGATGCGGTCGGCCTTCGTCCCCGGCAGAATGCGCGCGCCGAAATCGCGGCACGCCTCGGGCAGATAGGTTTGCGCAATCCCCATGCGGCGGCCATAGGCGCAGCCCGAATTGCAATAGCCGCAATAGGCGCAGGCGCTGGCCGTGTTCGGCGGGCCGAAATTCTTGGCGAACCAGTCGGCGATCGCCCGGCTGTCGCGCGGGTTGGTCGATCCGGCGGCATAGGTTCGCCAACCTTCTATCAGATGCGGGCCGTTGTGGCGGCCGCTGCGCGGTTCGATCGGCGCGATACCGAGCTTCGCCTGCACAGCGTCATAGCTGGCGTGAAAGGCGGCGGCATCGACCGGTGCGCCGATGCTCGCCCATTTGGCGAGCACGTCCTTTGCGTCAGGGTGCGTGCGTCCCGCCTCGTTGACGCGCAGACAGATACCATTGTTGATCGTCGACGACCCGCCGACGCAGCGCCCCTGAAACACCACGAAATCGCGGTTGGTCGAGGTTTGCAGCGCGCCATGCTTGTAAAGACTGGCGATCATGTCGAGTTCGTGATGCGTGATCGCGTGGCTGGGATAGAAAGGCCCCGCCTCGACGATGAGCACCTTATAACCCTGTGCCGCGATATTATAGGCAGCGACCCCGCCGCCAGCGCCCGAGCCGATGACGATCACGTCATATTCGTCCTCAAGGCTGCTCGCATCGAGGATATGCGCGGGGTCGATCTCACGCCCACGGACCGGCTCCAGCGGCACGTCATAGCTGCCGCGCTGGCGGAACTTCGGCAGGGTGAAACCGATCTGGCGATGCACCGGGTTGGCGGCGTTGGCACTCTGGTCGCCGGGTTCCAGCCCCGGCTGCCAATGGCCGTAATAGCAGGCGTAGATGATGCCGCGCAGCCGCGCCATGTCCTGAAACAGATCGATCTGGCTGTTCTGCAGCCGATCTTTCAACTTCTCCGCGCGCCCCGCGACATCGTCCTCGGTAAAAAAGGGGCCGCCGAGGACAAATTCGGTCGCGGTCAGCGACAGCCGGATCTCGTCGAGCTTGGTCCCGCCGACCTTCGCGAACAGGTCGCAGACATTGGCGACGACCTGATCGGGCGTGATCGCCATCTCGGCCTCGTGAAACAGCGCCTCGGTCAGCGCCTTCAGAAATTTGAGCTGCCCGAAATTAAACGGTGCCGTCATCACCCTGCCCCCCGGTTTGCGCATGCCGCAAAATGCCGGACTATAAGGGGTGAAGGCAAGGCGTATTGTATGGAAGCGGCGGGAAAGGGGTGGGTGGCGGACGTACCCATCATTCGTCATCCCGGACTTGATCCGGGATCCACGGCAGCGCTGCAGTCATGGACCCCGGATCAAGTCCGGGGTGACGAATGAAGGATAGGTCCGCTTCGGGTCGTCAGCCGTCCCTTCCCTCGACGCCCGCTATCCAGTCCCAGCCGTCGGCGCGGTGGCTTACGGTGAGGCGGCGCGGGGCGGGCAGCGCGTCGATCAATCCGCCGCGGAGACGGAGTATGCCGGGCGAGTCGTCGCGGCGGCTGTAGACGGGCGCGCCGCATCCCGAGCAGAAGGCGCGATATTTGCCCGGCGAGCTTTCATATTCGCAAACGGCGTCGCGTGCATCGAACGCAACGTCAGCCGCATCGGCCAGAACCGCCACGTTGAACGCTCCACCGTTGGCGCGGCGGCACTGACCGCACTGGCACAGCACCACCTCGTCGATCGGGCCCGACAATGTGTATCGCGTCGCGCCGCAAAGACACGAAGCGGACAGCATCACGCCGCCGCCTTCTTCGCCTGCCGGAACTTGTGCAACAACGGTTCGGTATAACCCGACGGCTGCGTCACGCCCGCGAAGATCAACGCCCGCGCCGCCTGATAGGCAATTCCGTCGGGCGTCAGCTTTTCGTAGAGCGCATCGTCGGCGTTCTGCGCATCGACCTTTGCCGCCATGCGCGCCAGCGCGGCATCGACCTGCTCCGCCGAACAGACGCCGTGCAGCAGCCAATTCGCCAAAGCCTGTGACGCGATGCGCAGCGTCGCGCGATCTTCCATCAGGCCGATGTCGTCGATGTCGGGCACCTTGGAGCAACCGACCCCCTGATCGATCCAGCGCACGACATAGCCCAAAATGCCCTGGCAGTTGTTATCGAGTTCGCGGGTAATTTCGGCCTCGCTCCAGTTGCGGCCGGTCGCGACGGGGATGGCGAGCAACCGATCGAGCGAAGGCACCGCTTCGCCCGCGATCTCGCGCTGGCGCGCAAACACGTCGATCTGGTGATAATGGAGCGCGTGGAGCGTCGCGGCGGTCGGCGAAGGGACCCAGGCGGTGTTCGCGCCCGATTTCGGATGGCCGATCTTCGCCTCCAACATAGCGCGCATCAGGTCGGGCATCGCCCACATGCCCTTGCCGATCTGCGCCTTGCCCGAAAGGCCGCAGGCGAGGCCGATACGGACATTGCGATCCTCGTAGGAGGCAATCCAGTCGCTCGCCTTCATCTCGCCCTTCGGGATCATCGGACCCGCGCGCATCGAGGTGTGGATTTCGTCGCCGGTGCGGTCGAGGAAGCCGGTGTTGATGAACACAATGCGGTCCTTCACCGCGTGGATGCACGCCGCGAGGTTGGCGCTGGTGCGGCGTTCCTCGTCCATCACGCCGACCTTCATCGTGTGGCGCGCGAGGCCGAGCATATCCTCGACCGCATCGAACAGCCGGTCGGTGAAGCCGCACTCTTCCGGTCCATGCTGCTTCGGCTTGACGATATAGATGCTGCCAGCGCGGCTGTTTTTCAGATGCCCGAGACCCCTGAGATCGTGGAGCGAACAGAGGCTGGTGATGACGGCGTCGCACAGACCTTCGGGCGCTTCGTCGCCGTTCGGCAGTTTGATCATCGGCGTCGTCATCAGATGGCCGACGTTGCGCACGAACATCACGCTGCGGCCATGCAGGACGACCGGATCGCCTGCCGGTGACGTCCATTCGCGGTCGGCCGCCATCTCGCGCGTCACCGTCGCCCCGCCCTTGGCGAAGCTTTCGGTCAGGTCGCCGCGCATCAGGCCGAGCCAGTTGGTGTAGCCGAGCGTCTTGTCCTCGCCGTCGACCGCAGCGACGCTGTCTTCGAGGTCGATGATCGTCGTCAGCGCGGCTTCGAGCACGACATCGGCGATGCCCGCAGGGTCGGTCTTGCCGATCGGATGACCATAGTCGATGACGACTTCGATATGCAGGCCGTTGTTCCGGAAAAGATAGGACTTGCCTCGACGACCGACCAACTGATCCCGATCAGCCAGGAAGATGTCGATATCATCATCGCAAGAAAGATCGTCCCATCCGTTCACTCCGATAAGCGGCACCGCTTCGTCGAGAAACGCCTTGGCGCGCGCGATCACCGCCGCGCCGCGTGCCGCGTCATAACCGCCCGGAATTGCGGGCGGCGCGTCGAGCGCGTCGGTGCCGTACAGCGCATCGTAGAGGCTGCCCCAGCGCGCATTGGCGGCGTTGAGTGCGAAGCGGGCGTTGAGTGCGGGGACGACGAGCTGCGGTCCCGCCATTGTCGCGATCTCGGGATCGACATTCTGCGTGCCGATTTTGAAGGGCATGGGCTCAGGAACGAGATAGCCGACCTCGCGGAGGAAGGCCTGATAGGCTGAGGCGTCATGCGCCTGCCCTGCGCGCGCTTCATGCCAGGCGTCGATCTGCGCTTGCAAATCCTCGCGTTTGGCCAGCAGCGCCGCATTTTCGGGAGCGAATTTGCCGAGCAGGTCCGCGAAGTCGCCCCAGAATTTACCGGTATCGAGCCCCGTCCCCGGCAGCGCGCGCTGGTCGATAAAGTCGGCCAGTCGCTTATCGACGGACAGGCCGGAGCGATCGAGAAATATAGTCATGCAAGCACCCTCTGGTCGGCGCGGCTGCGCCAGTGGACCCGGGGAGGAAAGGGCCGCCGCCCTATGCCGCGATTGGTTTCGATTGGCAATGGGTGCCATTTGACGCATAGGTTTTCAGCCATTCTGCGCTTGCTCACTTGGTCCGCATGTGCATTATGCTGCAACGCACAACAGAATCTTTCCTCCCCGAACGGCCTTGAAGCATGGATGACACGCGACTGAAATTGATGGAGGCGATTGCCCGCAAGCGGAAGGTCACGGCCCAATATAATGGCCAGACCCTGACGCTGGCGCCGCACCTGCTGTTCGAACGGCGCGGCGACCTGTTCATCAGCGCGCTCAATTTGAACAAGAGCTGGCGGTCCGACGAGGATCCGCGGCTGGGCCATTTCAAGCTGGGCGGGCTGGCGTCGATCGAACTGATCGAAGAAGAATTCGATCCCCTGCCCGGATTCGAACCCGCGCCGCCGCGCGAGGAAGACACACCGCTGCTCGCGGTCTGACTCAGCCCACCCCGACGGCGGGCATCGGTGCCAATTCGCCCAGCGCAACGCGAACCTGATTTCGCCCACCCGCCTTGGCGCGGTACAGCGCCGCGTCGGCGCGGCGCGACAGATCGAACAGCGAATCGTCCGAGGTGCGCTGAGCCACGCCGAACGACGCCGTAAACCCCCGGTCGACTCCAAGCACCGGCAATTGCGCCGCGGCGAAGGTCATGCGCACGGTTTCGGCATAGAGGCGGCCGTCGGACAGCAGCGCATCGGGAATGAGGACCGCAAATTCTTCGCCGCCGACCCGGCCGACGATCGCGCCCGCCGGCGCCGCATCGACCAGCATCGCGGCGAAATGCGCGATGACCCCGTCGCCTGCGGCGTGGCCGAAGCTGTCGTTGATCTTCTTGAAATCGTCGAGGTCGGCCGCGACGAGCACCGCCGCATCGGCGCCGCGCAGCAGCGCAAGTTCGGCATGATGTTCGAAACCGCGGCGGTTGAGCACGCTCGAAAGCGGATCGGTTTCGGAACGCGCCACCATCTCTGCCGTGGTGTCGCGCATGATCACGAGCAGCATGACGAGGGCGATGGCCATGAGGGTGACGACGCTGCCGCTCTGCGAAATGGCGGCATAGGTCGTCGCCATATAGCCCTGCGGCGCGCTTGCCGTCCCGACGATCGACGCGATAAAGGGTTTGGCGAGGTAGATCGCTGCCGCGATCCCCTGCAGCGCGATCAGCAGCAGGTCCAGCGCCTGGCGCCGACCCGAACGCCAGATCATAAACCCGAGCAGCGTCTGCATGGCAAAATAGGGCAGCTGGTAGAGCGTCAGCCGCAGCGTCGAGCCATAGGTCAAGCTGAAGATCACCGGCACAGCAAGGATCGTGACGACCCAGATCGCCGCCATTGCGCCCCATGGCGGCCGCGCCCGATAATGATGGGCGATGCCGACCAATGCAAAGCTGAGCGCGAGCAGAAAAACGAGGAAAATACCGATCCCGACGGGAGTCGGGTCGACCTGCCGCGTCAGGATGAACTCGAGCGCGACATAGACGATGCCCATGCCATAGCCGGCCGCAAGCCAGCGCGCACCGCGCGCGCCGCGGTTCGTCGCCGCGACCACAGCGAACGCCACGGCAAAAATGCCGGCAACGGACATATTGATGCCAAGCACAAAGGCGGTCGTCATCGGCTCACTCGCTTATCGGTTCGGCCAGCGTAACGAGGCTGTTCCGAACTTTCGGTTAATGCGTTGCGATTCGGTGCAATTCTATCACTGCCTTATCCAAACGAGCGCCCCAGGGGAGTGACGTGCGGCACAGCGACGACAAAATAGACCCGGGGGGTGCAAAAGCCCGTCGGCGCTCGCTATAGCCACCCCATGGTCAATCTCACCGCGACAGAAAATGCGATGCTGGAGCGCGCGGCCGATGCGCCGATGCTGTCGCAGGTCGAGAGATGGGCCGCGATCAACAGCGGCACGGGCAATCTTGCCGGATTGAAAACCGTCGCGGGCCAGCTTGCCGATGCTTTTGCGGTGCTGCCCGGCGAGGTCCGGCTGGTTGCCGCCGATCCGGTCGAAAGCGTCGACAGTTCCGGCACCGTCAACCCAATCCAGCGCGGCGACCATCTGCATGTGCGCGTGCGGCCCGAGGCGCCGGTGCAATTGCTGCTGACCGGGCATATGGACACGGTTTTCGCCGCCGACCATCCGTTCCAGACATTGAAATGGCTGGAAGACGGCGTGCTCAACGGCCCCGGCACCGCTGACATGAAGGCGGGCATTTCGGTGATCCTCGCGGCGCTGACGGCACTGGAGGCATCGCCGCTCGCGGGCCGCGTCGGCTATGACGTGATGATCAACAGCGACGAGGAAACGGGGAGCCAGGCGTCGGCGGCGCTGATCGCCGAACTTGCGAAAGGCAAGACCGCGGCGCTGACTTACGAACCCGCGCTGCCCGACGGCACGCTGGCGGGGGCACGGCCGGGGAGCGGCAATTTTTCAGTCATCGTCCACGGCCGCGCCGCGCATGCCGGGCGCAATCCGCAGGACGGGCGCAACGCGCTGCTCGCCGCCGCCGACCTCGCGCTGCGACTCGGCGCACTGAAGTCCGACACGCTGAAGGTCAATCCTGCCAAGATCGACGGCGGCGGCCCGAACAATATCATCCCCGACAGCGCGATCCTGCGCGTCAATATGCGCCCGTCGACTCCCGAAGCCATGGCCGCCGCCGAAGCGGCGATGCGCAACGCGATCGCCGCGGTGTCGCGCGAGCATGATGTCCATTGCCATGTCCATGGCGGCTTCAACCGCCCGCCCAAACCGCTCGATACGGCGGCGACGCGCCTGTTCGAGCTGGTGCGCGACTGCGGCGCCGCGCTCGGCCTGCCTCCCATCAGCTGGAACGCGACCGGCGGCGTGTGCGACGGCAATAATATCGCGGCGTGCGGCGTGCCGGTGGTCGACACGATGGGGCCGCGCGGCGGCGCGATCCATTCGTCGGACGAATTTCTGATCGTCGACAGTCTGCCCGAACGCGCGCAATTGTCGGCACTTACCATGATAAGAATAGCGGAACGGGGGACGGTGTGAATTATGTGATCCGGGCGGCACGCCCAAGCGATCTGCAGAGCATTTACGAGATGGCGAAGCTGACCGGCGGCGGCTTTACCAACCTGCCCCCCGACAAGAAGGCGCTGTCCGCCAAGCTGGAGCGCACCCAAGCCAGCTTCGCGAGCGACAAGGAATATCCGTCGGACGAGCTCTACCTGCTCGTGCTCGAAGACACCGACAACGGCGAAGTGCGCGGCACCTGCCAGATTTTCGGGCAGGTCGGCCAGCGCTGGCCCTTCTACAGCTATCGCATCGGCACCGACAGCAAGCATAGCGAACAGCTCGACCGCACCTTTCACGCGCAGGTGCTGATGCTGAGCAACGACCTGAACGGCGCGAGCGAGGTCGGCGGGCTGTTCCTGCACCCCGCGGCGCGTGCCGGCGGATTGGGGCTGCTGCTCGCGCGCTCGCGCTATCTGTTCATCGCGCGCCACCGCGCGCGCTTCGGCGACCGCATCCTCGCCGAATTGCGCGGGGTGATCGACGAGGCGGGCGGTTCGCCCTTTTGGGACGGCGTCGCGGGCAAATTTTTTGGCATGAATTTCCAGGAAGCCGATCAGTTCAACGCGGTCCACGGCAACCAGTTCATTGCCGATCTGATGCCCAAGCACCCCGTCTATATCGCGATGCTGAGCGACCATGCGCGCAGCGTCATCGGCGTGCCGCACCCGACCGGGCGCGCCGCAATGCGTATGCTGGAGAATGAGGGCTTCGCGTTTGAAAATTACGTCGACATCTTCGACGGCGGCCCGACGATGACCGCACGCACGGATCAGGTGGCGAGCGTCCGCGACGCGAAACATGTCGAGATTTCGGCCATCGCCGGCGCCGACGACCTTGGGGGTGCCGATGCGCTGGTCGCGACGGGCCAGCTCGCCGATTTCCGCTGCTGTTTCGGCAAGGTCGGCGAGGGCTCGACGCTCGATAGCGAGGCGGCAAAGCTGCTCGGCGTTGGCAAGGGCGGCGAGATCAGCTGGATCGGGCGCTGAGATGCTCACCGAAATCAATTTCGACGGGATCATCGGACCCAGCCACAATTATGCGGGACTCAGCCGCGGCAATATCGCGTCGGCGAGCCATGCCGGCGACGTGTCACAGCCGCGCGCCGCGGCGTTGCAGGGCATCGAGAAGATGCGCCACAATCTGACGCTCGGCCTGCCGCAGGGCTTTTTCATGCCGCTCGACCGGCCCGACACGCCGTGGCTTCAAACGCTCGGCACGGCGCCCGAGGAGGCCGAGGGGCATTTGCGCGCGCAGGCCTGGTCGGCGTCGTCGATGTGGGCCGCGAATGCCGCGACCGTCTCCCCCGCCCCCGACAGCGCCGACGGCATATGCCATCTGACCGTCGCGAACCTCGTCACCATGCCGCACCGCAGCCACGAATGGCCGGGCACGCTGGCGCAGCTTCGGCTTGCCTTCGCCGGCCCTGCTTTCACCGTCCATGCGCCGATCCCGGCGCCGTTCGGCGACGAGGGCGCGGCGAACCATATGCGGCTGTGCAGCGGGCATGACGCGGCGGGCGTCGAAATCTTCGTTTACGGGGTCGGCGGCGGCCGCTTCCCGGCGCGCCAGCATCTCGACGCGTCGAAGGCGATCGCGCGCCACCACCGGCTCGACCCCGCGCGCACTTTGTTTATCCGCCAATCGGTCAGCGCGATCCAGGGCGGCGCGTTTCACAATGACGTCGTCGCGGTCGCGAACGAGCATGTGCTGTTCACCCATGAGACGGCGTTCGAGGACCGCGAGGGCGCGCATGCCGAAATCCGCGCCGCCTTTCCCGCGGTCGAGATCGTCGAGGTGCCCGCAAGCGCGGTGAGCCTGCCCGACGCGATCAAATCCTATCTGTTCAACGCGCAGCTCGTCAGCCTGCCCGATGGCGGCGGCATGGGACTGGTGCTGCCGACCGAGGCGCAAGCCATTCCCGCGGTGTGGCAATGGCTGGAGGCGCATGTCGCTGGGAACGGCCCGATCCGCCGCCTTCTGCCCGTCGATGTCCGCCAGTCGATGGCGAATGGCGGCGGCCCTGCGTGCCTGCGGCTGCGCGTCGTCGCCGATCCCGCTACGGTCGACCCGCGTTTCATCGCCGACGCGGCGAAGCTCGACCGGATATCGGATGTTGTAGCGAAGCACTGGCCCGAAGCGATCACGCCGGACGATCTCGCCTCGGCGGCGCTGGCTGGCGACGTGCGCAAGGCGCGTGCGGCGCTGCTCGACACGCTCGACCTCGGCGAGCTGAATTGAAGATTCGCGAACTGGTCGGCACGGCGGAGGTGCCGGGCGGCGACGCCCTGCGCCTGTACCGGCGCGGCGACGATTTCATCATCGCGATCGATCGCAACGAATTGATGAGCAGCCGGATGAGCGGCTCCGAAGAAGCGCTGGCAACGATGACGTGCGACCGGCTGCGCAATCCGAAGGCGGGTAGCCTGCTGATCGGCGGCTATGGCATGGGGTTCACGCTGCGCGCCGCGCTGGGGGTGCTCGGCCCCGATGCAAAGATTGCCGTGGCCGAGCTGGTGCCGGGCATCATCGAATGGGCGCGCGGTCCGATGGCCGAGCTGGCGGCGGGCTGCCTCGACGATCCGCGGGTCGAACTGATCCTCGGCGACGTGTCGAAAGCGATCGGCGGGGCGACGCGCCGCTATGACGCGATCCTGCTCGACGTCGACAATGGTCCCGATGGTCTGACGCGCGAGGCGAACGAGGGTCTCTATTCGGTGGCGGGCCTCGCGGCGGCCAAGGCGGCGCTGCGCCCCGGCGGGATACTGGCGATATGGTCCGCGGCCCCCGACGCGCGCTTCACGCGGCGGCTGACGGCGGCGGGCTTTCAGGTCGAAGAAGTCGGCGTGCGCGCCCGAAGCAATGGCAAAGGCCCGCGGCATGTGATCTGGTTCGCACGGGCGGCTTAGATGCGGGCGCCTGACCGGGAATGGCCGCTCACGACCGGTTGCGGACGTTCCGGGGCTGTCAGTCGATCGGTTCTGGACCGTAGGTATGTCGGACGTATGCTAATATCAGCTTCTGTATCAGCGTGTTGAAAATCCAAGCGCCCAGTCCGAAACCAAGGAAGCCCACGAATTCCCACATGTAACTTTCAAAGCCCCATTCCGATCCCGTTATGCGATCTGCAAAAGCGATCAGAAAGAGGACTCCGAACAACGCAGTCCAAACTATAGTAACTGCATTTAGATAGGCGCGGTACCAGCGATATCTAGCATGTCCCCTGCGACTTTGATTCTTTAGATATTCGGGGTCTTGCTTAGCCATGCCCCAGCATAGGAGGCGTCGTGACCGCTTTCCACCCCAAAGCCGCCATCCGCCTTTGAAAAAAGTGCTTTCCTACATTATTCCGCTGTGCCAGCCTCCATGTCAGCTCTTTCAAATTGCAGGAAAAAGCGTTCGCTGCGCGGATGCAGGATTGGGCCAGGGTCCGGCTGTCGTCTGTCTGTCGAGCGCAACAAATGGGGCACTGCAATAGGCTGACCTTTCCTGACCTTTGGCATGATGGCCCGGCGCATGCGCCGACCGGATCGCGGCCCCGGTTCGGAATAACCGAAACGACAATGGCGGCTCACCACGCCAAAGCGGAACTCGCCCCCGGCCGTCGGTTGCGCATAATGACCATAAGCCGCCGTCTTTCGTTTTCATCAGGGACGAAATATAGATGGCAGCGGATTTCGTGCCCCACCGACAAAGGAAACGCCATGACATCCTGTTCGCATGAATCCGCGATCCAAGACGTCGTTCCTAGCGCCAAGGGGTGCGAGGAATGTTTGGCGGTCGGTGGGATGTGGGTTCACCTGCGTCTTTGCCGTTCGTGCGGTCATGTCGGATGCTGCGACGATTCGCCGCATCGCCACGCGCGCGCGCATTTTCATGAGACCGGACATCCGATCATCGAGGGCTATGACCCGCCCGAAGGCTGGGGATGGTGCTATATCGACGATGTGATGGTCGAACTTCCCGACCAGACGCCGCAGATCGGACCGATTCCGCGCTATTTTTAGGCGCGAAAGCGGCTAAACATCACGCGGGGGCTACGTGCGATATTTGTCGAAGGAAAGCCGCGATGTCACCAACCGAGCAATCCGCGATCTGGCCCGAACTGCACTGGGCCGACTGGCGCGATACCGCGCTCACGTTGCAACTGTGGACGCAGATCGTCGGCAAGGTCCGCCTGTCACTGACGCCCTGGCTCAATCATGGCTGGCAGGTGCCGCTCTATGTCAGCGCGCGCGGGCTGACGACATCACCGATGCCGGCCGGGCATGAACTGCTCGAGATCGAATTTGATTTCATCGTCCACCGGCTGATCTGCCGCACCAGCCAGGGCCAGGATCGCGAACTGGTGCTGGAGCCGCGCAGCGTCGCCGATTTTCACGACCGGCTGCTCGGGCTGCTCGCCGACCTGGGCATAGAGGTGCGTATCCATGGCGTGCCCAACGAGGTGCCCGATCCGATCCCGTTTGCGCGCGACGAGAGCAACAAAAGCTATGACGCTGATGCCGCTCATCGTTTCTGGCGCGCGCTGGTACAGGTCGACCGGGTGTTCAAGCTGTTCCGCAGCGGCTTTCTGGGCAAGGCGAGCCCGGTGCATTTCTTTTGGGGCAGCTTCGACCTCGCCGTCACGCGCTTTTCGGGCCGCTCGGCGCCGCCGCATCCGGGCGGGGTGCCCGGCCTGCCCGACCCGGTGACGCGCGAGGCCTATTCGCACGAGGTCAGCAGCGCGGGATTCTGGCCGGGCGGCGACGCTTTTCCCGAACCGGCTTTCTATTCCTATGCCTATCCCGAACCGGCCGGGTTTCGCGACTATCCGATGCCCGCGGCGGCGCGGTTCGATACGGGCATGGGCGAATATATCCTGCCCTATGAGGCGGTGCGGACCGCGACGTCGCCCGATGCGCTGCTGCTTGATTTTCTCGAGCGCACCTATGGCGCGGCGGCCGACGCCGGGCGATGGGACCGCGCCGAGCTGGAATGTACGCTGGGCGCCCCGGCGCGGGTTCGCGAGACGAGTTGAACTAACGCATCGCCGAACGGATCCGCTGGCCCCTTGCCCGCATCTGTCGGATTAACTTACAGTTTACCATAAGCCCCGCGCGCCGAATCCCGCATTTGCGCCAGTGGCACGGCGCTTGCTTGGACCATGGTGATGCTGAAAAAGATCGGACGCCTGTTCGTTATCAAGACCCGCTTTGAAGCGTGCCTGATCATCTATGCGCTTGCCGTCGGGGCCATGGCGCGCGGCGCCGCCTATCTGCACGAATATCCGGGGACCGGCGGCAAGCTGTTGCTGCTTGCCTGCACCGGATCGGTGTTCCTCGCCGGCGCGAAGATTTTCGATTGCCTGCGGTTCGAGCAAGCCGCCGAGGCCGCGCGACAGGCCGAGTAGATCAGCGGTCTTTCGCCGGTCATCCAGATATGCGAAGGCACCGGCCATGAGCAGGATCAGCGGCCGCCCGGCCATCAGCAACGAGCATGTCTATGGGCTCAACCTGCGCGTCGCGCGTTGGCGCGAGGGCGCGGCCGGTACGCCTTTGCTCTTCCTCAACGGCATCGGCGCCGACCTGACCGCCGCGGCGCCGTTGCTCGCGCAGATTCACGGCCGCGAGGTGTGGACGCTCGACATGCCCGGCGTCGGCGGATCGCCCGATGCCCTGCTGCCCTATGGCGCCCCGACGATCGCGGCGGTGGTGATGGAGATCGCCGACCGGCTGGGCCACAAGGCGATCGACATTGCCGGGTTCAGCTGGGGCGGCGCGCTGGCGCAGCAGATCGCGATCCAGTTTCCGGGCCGCGTGCGCTGTCTCGTGCTGATGGCGACGACGCCGATCATGGGAGCACCGGGGATCGGATGGGCGGCGATGTTCGACGACGACATGGTGGCGAGCGGGCTCAAGATCCAGACCGCGACCCCGCTCGGCATCGCGTACCAGAGCGCCGCGATGGCGGGGTGGAGCAGTATAGGGTTCCTGTCGGGACTGAAAAACGTCCCGACGCTGGTGCTGGTGGGCCAGCAGGATGGGGTGATGCCCGCATGCTATGGCGAAATGCTGGCCGACCAGATCGATGGCGCGGTGCTGGAAATGGTGGCGGGTTCGCACCTCTTCCCCTTCACCCACGCCGCGGTCGTCTCGGAGCGGATCAGCGCGTTTCTGGATCAGGCGGTGCATTCTCCGAAGTCGGGGCATCAAGCCGCCGCGTAAGGAAATCGGCGATCGCCCCTGCGGTCGCATCGGGCGCTTCCTCCATCGGCAGATGGCCGATACCCGGCAGCATCGCGACCTCTGACCCGGCGATACGTTCGTTGAAGGTCATTGCGGCGCTTGGGTTGATCACCCTATCCTTGTCGCCGAACAGGATCAGCGTCGGCGCCTTGATCTCGCTCACGCGCGCGGCGATTGCGGGTTCGCGGTTCATCCGCGTACGCGTCACCGTCGCCGCGCGATTGCCTGGGAAGCGTAGCAATTCCCAATAGCGGTCGATCATCGCTTCATCGACGATCTCCTGCTTCTCGACCGAGCCGCGCAGCGACTGTTCGACGAGCATCCGCGGGGTGATCCGTGTCGCGAGCCAGCGGCCGAAGGGATATTCGAGGACGCGGAAGCCGACGTTCGATTCGGGCCGCTTCTCCCCTTTGCGCAGCGGCATGCCGCTCGCATCGATCAGCAGCAGCGCGTCGACGCGCGCTGGCTGCGCGAGCGCGTAGCGCCAGCTGACCCACCCGCCCATCGAATTGCCGCCGAGGATGAAATGATCGAGCCCGAGCTTGGCCGCGACAACGTCGATCGCGGCGATCATGCCCGCGGCCGAATAATCGGTGTCGGGGGTTGCGCCGGTCAGGCCGTGGCCGGGCAGGTCGAGCGTGACAACGCGATAGGTTTCGCCGAGCCGCTCCACCAGCGGTTCCCACGTATGCAGGCTGGCATTGGCGCCGTGGATCAGGATGATCGCCTTGCCATCGCGCTTGCCCTGATCGCGGTAATGGATGCGTTGCCCCGCCGGCCCCGCCACGAAAGTGGCGTTCGGGCCGCCATATTTGGCGATCATCGCGTCGCGGCCGGTGTCGGGGGTCAGCAACAGCAGGAAACCGACGACGACCGCAATCACGACGCCAAGCGGGATCAAGACCCGCTTGCGCCGGAGCAAAGGACGCCGCGGCGGCGGCGGCTCGTCGAAATCCATGTCGTCGGCAATCATCATGCCCCCCTTCAAGGCCTGGCGCGAACCTAATGCACAAGTCCGGTCGGTCAATCTATCCTAAGGGTGGAGAGACCGGCGGAAGGTTTCGGGCAGGAACAGCAGCCCGATGACCAATGTAATCACCGCGACGATCACCGGATACCACAGGCCGTAGTAGATATTGCCCGTCGCCGCGACCATCGCAAACGCCGTCGTCGGCAGGAAGCCCCCGAACCAGCCGTTGCCGATATGATAGGGCAAGGACATCGCGGTGTAACGGATGCGGCTGGGAAACAGCTCGACGAGCAACGCCGCGATCGGGCCATAGACCATCGTCACCAGCAGCACGAGGTAGAAGAGGATCGCGACGACGAGCGGCTTGTTCATCGCGTCGAGGTCGGCCTTGGCGGGATAGCCCGCAGCGGCGGTCGCGGCGGCCAGTTCCTTGCGAAAGGCTTCGGCGGCGGGAGCCCGATCTTCCTCGGCAAGCCGCCAGGGTTCGGGGGCCACCAGCACGCGTTTACCGATCCAGACGTCGGCGGCTTCGCCGGTGCGGCGTGGGCGGGTGATGCTCGTATAGCTGACGCCAGCTTTTGCCAGCGCCGATTTGGCGATGTCGCAGCCGGTGCTTTCGAACTTTTCCTTGCCCACCGGATCGAACTGGAAGGCGCAGGCGCCGGGATCGGCGTTGACCGTCACCGCGGCGCTCGCCTGTGCTTTCGCCATCGCGGGGTTGGCGGCGCTGGTCAGCATGTGGAAGGCCGGGAAATAGGTGAGCGCGGCGAGCGCGCAACCCGCGAGGATGATCGGCTTGCGCCCGATCTTGTCGCTGAGCCAGCCGAAGAGGATGAAAAAGGGCGTGCCGAGCGCGAGCGCGATGGCGATCAATATGTTCGCGGTCGCGCCGTCGACCTTCAGTGTCTTTTCGAGGAAGAAGAGCGCATAAAATTGCCCCGAATACCAGACCACCGCCTGTCCCGCGACCGCCCCGAACAGCGCGACGATCACCCATTTGAGGTTTTCCCAGCGCCCGAAGGCTTCGGTGAGCGGCGCTTTCGATGTCGTGCCTTCCTCCTTCATCTGCTTGAAGACGGGGCTTTCTTCGAGCTGGAGGCGGATCCACAGCGAGACGCCGAGCAGGATGATCGAGATCAGGAACGGGATACGCCAGCCCCAGTCGGCGAACGCTGCCTCGCCCATCGCCGAGCGAATGACGATGACGACGCCGAGCGCCGCGAACAGGCCGAGCGTCGCGGTAGTTTGAATGAAGCTGGTGAAGAGGCCGCGTTTACCGTCGGGCGCATGTTCGGCGACGTAAGTTGCGGCGCCCCCATATTCGCCGCCGAGCGCGAGCCCCTGAAGCAGCCGGAGCACGACGAGCAGGATCGGCGCCGCGACGCCGATCGACGCATAGCTCGGCAATATGCCGACGAGAAAGGTCGAGGCGCCCATCAGGCCCATGGTGACGAGGAAGGTATTCTTGCGCCCAACGAGATCGCCGATGCGCCCGAAGACGAGCGCGCCGAACGGCCTGACCGCAAAGCCCGCCGCAAAGGCCGCGAGCGCGAAGATAAAGCCGGTGGTTTCGTTGACGCCCGAAAAAAATTGCGCCGAGATGATCGTCGCGAGCAGGCCGTAAAGGTAGAAATCATACCATTCGAACACCGTGCCGAGCGACGACGCGAGGATCACCTTGCGTTCGCTCTGCCGGGTGTCGATCGGTGCTACCACCGCTGCTTCGCCATCCGTCATCAACCGCTCCCCTTATCGAGGAAGCGGCCCATCAACTTCCGCTCGCCCTGAGCCTGTCGAAGCGCCGCTCTTCCCCAGCATGATGCCTAAGGAAAGGACGGTGCTTCGACAAGCTCAGCACGAGCGGAATGTCAGATTTGTTCAGCGCGTCAACCGACGCGCTTCACTGCGCCCTTGTGCGCGCCGACGCTCTTGTTGCGCGGGCGGAAACGGCGCTTGCGCTGGCCTTCGGCGCCTTCACCGGCGGGTGCAGCGTCGCGGCGCGGACCGCGATCGCCGCGCGGCTGGCCACCGCTCGGCTGGCGGCGCGCGTCCTGACGCTGGCGATTCGGGTCACGGCCCTGGCTGCCCGTGTCGCGCGGGCCCGCAACCGGCTTGGGCAGGTTGCGCACCAACTCGTTAAAATTCTCGGGCAGCGGCATCGGTTCGGCCTTCGACCGCGTGACGCGTTCAATGTCGCGCATATACGGCCGCTCATCGGGCGCGATGAAGCTGATCGCCATGCCCTCAGCGCCGGCGCGCGCGGTGCGCCCGATGCGATGGACATATTGTTCGGGCACGTTCGGGATTTCGAAGTTGATGACATGGCTGACGCCAGACACGTCGATGCCGCGTGCGGCAATGTCGGTCGCGACGAGCAGCTTGATGTCGCCCGAACGGAACGCCTGCAGCGCGTGGGTGCGCTGCGACTGGCTCTTGTTGCCATGGATTGCCATCGCCTTGATGCCCGCGCCCGCAAGGTGACGCACGACGCGGTCGGCGCCATGCTTGGTGCGGGTGAAGATCAGCGCGCGGTCGATATCCTCGCTGGCGACGATCGAGTGGAGCAGCGCCTGCTTTTCCTTCTGTTCGACGAAGGTCGAAAACTGGCGGATCTTTTCGACCGTGGTCGCGGCCGGGGTGACCGACACGGTGACCGGATCCTCGAGAAACTGTTCGGCGAGGTGCGCGATTTCCTTTGGCATCGTCGCCGAAAAGAACAGGTTCTGGCGGCGCGACGGCAGCAGCTTGGCGATGCGGCGCAGGGAATGGATAAAGCCCATGTCCATCATCTGGTCGGCTTCGTCGAGGACGAAGATTTCGACATCGTCGAGGCGCAGCGCGCGCTGGTCGATCAGGTCGAGCAGGCGGCCGGGGGTCGCGACGAGAATGTCGACGCCGCCCGAAAGATCGCGGATCTGCTTGTTGATCGGCACGCCGCCGAAGACGGTCGAGACACTGAGCTTGGTGAAACGGCCATAGTCGCGGCAGCTCTGCGCAATCTGCGCGGCGAGCTCGCGCGTCGGCGCGAGGACGAGCATCCGGCAGCCGCGCGGAGTCGGGCGGTGCGGATAGGTCAAAAGGTGATGGATCGAGGGCAGCGAGAAACCGGCGGTCTTGCCAGTGCCCGTCTGCGCGATACCGCACAGGTCGCGGCCCTTCATCAGCGGCGGAATCGCCTGAACCTGGATCGGGGTCGGAACGGTATAATCCTTGGCGGCAAGCGCGCGATTGATGTCGGCGTGCAAGCCAAAGTCGTTGAAAGTCGTCATGAAATACTCACTATGAGCGACGCGCAGGCACATCCGTTCGGATCGAACGGACGGCGCACGGGCCGCGGGTTCGAAACGACCCGCGTGAAAGGGTGCCTCTGGGGACAAAGCGCTGGTCCGGCTCGTCCCGCGCCTGATTTGGGCGGGAAAATCACGCTGCCGGTGGTTGCGGCGGGTGGACCCGCCATGCTGCGCTGCACCATATATGGCATAGGTTGCGCGATATTGCAAGATAATTGCTTGCCTACCTATTCGCATTCGCCGCGAGCTTGTCGAAGGGCGGTTCTTTCTTCATCAGGGTTGAAACAGAAAAAGGGGGCTTCGACAAGCTCAGCACGAAGTGATGAGGGGTTTATATGGCCGAGAAGATCATCGTCATCGACGAAGGCACGACGTCGACGCGCACGATGCTTTTCGGCGCCGACGGGATTCCGCTGGGCAGCGCGCAGCGCGAGATCCGGCAACATTATCCCGGCCCCGGCCTCGTCGAACATGACGCCGCCGAAATCTGGGACGCCACCGTCGCCTGCACGCGCGAGATGATCGCACAGGCGGGCGGCGCCGACCATATTGCGGCGATCGGGATCACCAACCAGCGCGAGACGGTGGTGTTCTGGGATCGTACGACCGGCGAGCCGCTGGCGAATGCGATCGTATGGCAGGACCGGCGCTCGGCGGCCGATTGCGCGGCGCTGAAGGAAGCGGGCCATGAACCGATGGCGCAGGCGAAGAGCGGGCTGCTGCTCGATCCCTATTTCTCGGGCACCAAGATCGGCTGGGCGTTGAAGCACTGGCCGCAGCTCAAGGACGCCGGCGACCGGCTCGCGGTCGGGACGGTCGAATCCTATCTCATCTATCGCCTGACCGGCGGCGTCCACGTCACCGACGCGAGCAATGCATCGCGCACATTGCTGATGGACATCAACGGCCAGGGCGGCTGGGATAGCGAATTGTGCGAGCTGCTCGGCGTGCCCTTGGGCCTGCTTCCCGAAATCACCGGATGCACGGCGCGCGTCGGCACCACCGGCCCCACATTGTTCGGCAGCGCGATCCCGATTTGCGGGATGGCGGGCGACCAGCAGGCGGCGACGATCGGCCAGGCGTGCCTGTCGCCCGGGCAGACGAAGGCGACCTTTGGCACGGGCGCGTTCATATTGTCGGCCAGTGGCACGGTGCGGCCGCAATCGGCTAATCGCCTGCTCGCGACGGTGCTGGTGCAGGAAGGCGATGTTCGCTCCTATGCGCTGGAGGGGTCGGTATTCGTCGCAGGCAGCCTGATCAAATGGCTGCGCGACGGGCTGGGCCTGCTTGCGAGCGCCGGGGAGAGCGAGGGGCTCGCACGGTCGGTCGCCGATACCGACGGGGTCTATCTGGTCCCTGCCCTGTCGGGCCTGGGGGCGCCGCACTGGCGGCCCGATGCGCTGGCGGCGCTGTCGGGCCTGAGCTTTGCGACGAGCAAGGCGCATGTCGCGCGCGCGGCGCTGGAAGCGCAGGCCTATCAGGCGAACGATCTGAAATCGGCATTTGCCGCCGATGGTGTCGACTGGGCCGAGCTTCGTATCGACGGCGGCATGGCGGCAAACGACTGGATGGCGCAGGATCTGGCCGATGTGCTGGGCCTGACGGTCGAGCGGCCCGATTTCGTCGAAAGCACCGCCTTGGGCGCCGCGATGCTCGCGGCGACCGGCGCCGGGCTTTATCCGGACCTGGCAAGCGCGGCGCAGGCGATGCGCGGCACCGCGACGCGCTTCACACCGGCGCTGGATGCCGACAAACGCAAAACGCGCCTTGCCGGGTGGCAAAGCGCGCTTGCAAAAGTCTTGAGCTGACCGCCGCTTTCGCGGAGGTTGGTGCCGTTAGCGCTTGAGGGTAAGACCACCGAAGCGCTTGTTGAACTTGGCAACCTGGCCCGCAGCGTCGAGCATGCGTCCGGTGCCGCCGGTCCATGCCGGGTGCGCGGTGGGGTCGATTTCGAGCGTCATCACGTCGCCCTCTTTGCCCCACGTCGAGCGCGTCTGATATTCGGTACCATCGGTCATCTTGACGGTGATCATGTGATAGTCGGGGTGGATATCGTTCTTCATGTCTTGGGCTCCTGTGCCGCTGGTTTCCGACCAGCCGCGTGAGTCTGTGCGTCCGGGAACGCGAAGCGGTGGCCTTTAGTGGCGTAAAGCCGATTCTGCAAGTGCGTGTCGTGATCCGTTCGTCCTGATGAGCTGTTGAGCTTGTCGAAACAACGTCTCAAAGGCCCCTGCGCGACGTCGGGACCCTTCAAGACGGGCCTTCGCTTCGCTCTGTCGCTCCTCACGACGAACGAATGAACAATCAGTCGCTCGGCGGATCGGCGATCATTGCGGTGAACTGGCATTCGGTCGCCAGCTGGCCATTCAGCATCGCCTTGCCTTCGAACCTGCAGATATTCCGCTTCGCCTGAAGGATGGTGACGTGGAGGTCGAGCAACACGCCGGGCTCCACGGGCTTGCGGAACTTCACCCCGTCGATGCCCATGAAATAGACAAGCTTGCCCGAGCCGCCGAGGCCGAGCGATTCGACCGCCAATATGCCGCCGGCCTGAGCCAGCGCCTCGACAATAAGGACACCGGGCATGATCGGCCGGCCTGGGAAATGCCCCTGGAAAAAGGGCTCGTTCATCGTCACCGCCTTGACCGCGTGGATCGAGGTATCTTTCACCATCGTTTCCACCCGGTCGACGAGCAGCATCGGATACCGATGCGGCAGCAGCGTCAGGATCCGGCGGATATCCACCGGACCCATCGCGCCGTCCGCCTTTTCCCCGTCCGCCATCGAGCTTAGCGGGTCGTCGGTGCGGTACCGGCCGGGGCCGGGGCCGCCGGACGCGTACCCTGTGCGGCACGCGCCTGATCCATCAGCTGCTGGTTGCGCTGCTGGACGAGCTGGCCGGGCTGGTAACCGGCAGGAACCGCGGTCGATACGTTCGGCAGGATGCGATTGAGTTCGGCAACCACCGCGTCGGTGATGTCGACATTGTTTTCGCGCGCGATCACTGCCTCGGGATTGACCAGCAGGTCGACCTTCTTTGCGGTCATGGCGGCCTTGATCGCTTCGTTCATGCGAACGCTGATCTGGTCCTCGACATAAGCGATGGCGAGATCGACGGGCGCGCCGATCTGACCCAGCTCGGTCTGCGCGGCGCGCTGCTTGTCCTGAACGGCCTTGCCGGCAGCTGCGACGGCGGCTTCGTTGCGCGGCGTTTTTTTGATCTCTTCGTTATATTTGGCGATCAGCACGTTGATTTCGGCCTGCAGCGTCTGGCCGCGCGACTGCTGCTGATCGATCTGCGCCTTGTAGGTCGTCTCGATCTGGGTCGAGGCGGTCTGGAATGCATTCGAACGGGCAGCGGCGACGCGGACGTCGGCGACGCCGACACCCTTTGCCTGCGCGATGGCCGGAGCCGACAGGAAGGGCGAGACCGACAGTGCGGCGATCGCCAGCGCCGAGGCGGCAAGAAGTTTCTTCATCAGAATTGGGTTCCTACATTGAATGAGAAGCGTTTGGTATCATCGCCCTCTTCTTTGCGAAGGGCGTAAGCGAAGTCGATCCGGAAGGGACCGAAAGGAGAGTTCCAGTTCACCCCGGCGCCGATCGATACACGCGGCATCCACGTATCGCCGAAGAAGCGTTCCTCGAACGGATCGAGGCGCGAGAAATCGGTCGGGCAGGTCGTATATTGGCCGGTGCCCGTCGGAACGCCGCCCTCTGGCGTCGTTATCGTTTCCGTCGCGAACTGGGTGACCCCCGTGGTCGCGTTGCGGCACAGCGACTTGGTAAGGCCGAAACCGGGCGCATTGGGGTCGGTTTCCCTGAAATTCGCGAGCGTCGTCAACTGCGGCCGACGAACGCTGAACACCGACCCGACGTCGAGGAAGATCGACGGGCGAAGCCCCATTTCCTTCGCCCCGGTGCCGAGCGGAATATCGAGTTCGAGCCGACCCTGATAATAAGCACGGCCGCCGAGCGCGTCGTCGATCTGGCCGCGATCGCCCTCGCCGTCCGTCACGACAATGGGGTTGGCGGGATCGAGGTTGTTGACCGAATAACGAATGACGCGCGGGCCGACGCCGCGGATGTCGAAACCGCGCATCTGCGGTTCGCCGAGGAAGAAGCGGTCGGTCAGGCGAACCTTGTCGCTCGTCGGGGTCGGCGCGCTGCCGAACGGATAGATATAGCCGCCTTCGGCCGACAGGTTGAGGATGAAGCGGCTGCCAAGGTTGAAGTGCTTGCTGCCGGACAGGCGCGTTCGAACATATTTGACGCTGCCGCCGAGACCGGCGAAATCCTGGCTCAATGACAGCGACTGGCCGCGCGTCGGACGGATGCGATTGTCACGGTCGTCATAGGCGAGCGTATAGCCAAGCAGCGAGGTCGTGCGATTGCCGATCGCATCGCAAAGGTAGCGGCCGGCCACCAGCGGGTCGCACTCACCACCGAAATAATAGATTCCCCTGTCGAGCGTCACATCGTCGAAGTTGATGCTGTAACGCGCGAAGAAGGACATGAATTCGGTCAGCGGCACACCGGCGTTGATCTGCGCACCGGTCGTGACCTGCTGGAACGTCGTCCGGCGGTCGTTGTTGATGAAGTTGAACGAGTTCAAATCGCGGCGATAGACGCTGCCACCCACCGAGATGTTGCGGTCGAACAGATAGGGTTCGGTGAAGCCGAGCTCGATCGACTTCGAATAGCTCGAATAGTTGACCGACGCCTGAAGCTGCTGACCGAGGCCGCGGAAGTTGCGCTGGCGGATCGACGCCTGAAGCAGGAAATTCTCGATCGACGAGAAACCGGCCGACAGCGACAATTCGCCGGTCGGTTTTTCCTCGACATTGGTTTCAAGGATGATGCGGTCGGGGGCGCTGCCTTCCTTGCGTTCGATTTCCAGATTTTCCTGGAAATAACCCAAGCTGTTGATGCGGTTCTCGGTACGCTTGACGCCGAAGCTGTTGAACGCGTCGCCTTCGTTCAGGCGGAATTCGCGGCGCACGACCTTGTCGTGGGTCAACGTGTTGCCGTTGACGTCGATGCGCTCGACGTAGGTACGCGGGCTTTCGGCGACATTGAAGGTGATCGCCATCGTCCGCGTGTCGGGGTCGCGGCGGAATTCGGGGTTGATGTCGGCAAAGGCATAGCCGAACAGGCCCGCGGTTTCGCTGAGGCTTTCGACCGTGTCCTCGACCTGCTTGGCGTCATACCAGTCGCCGGTCTTCATCGGCAGCAGCTTCTTCAGCATCTCGGGCTGGAAGTCGCGGATTTCGCTCTTCACATCGACGTCGCCGAACTTGTAGCGTTCGCCTTCCTCGACCACATAGGTGATGATGAAGTCCTGCTTGTTGCTCGTCAGCTCAGCCACCGCCGAAATCACGCGGAAATCGGCGTAGCCGTTGGTCAGGTAGAAAAGGCGCAGCTTCTGCTGGTCATAGGCAAGGCGATCGGGGTCGTAGCTGGTGTTCGACGACAGGATCGTCATCAGGCTCGACTGCTTCGTCGCCATCTCGTCCTTGAGATCGCCGTCGCTGAATTTCTCATTGCCGATGATGTTGATCTGGCGGACCTTCGATTTCGGTCCTTCGTTGATTTCGAACACGACATCGACGCGGTTCTGGTCGAGCGACACCATCTTGGGCTCGACCGTCGCGGCGAAGCGGCCCTGGCGCTTGTAGAGTTCGATGATGCGCGCAACGTCGGCGCGGACCTTCGAACGCGTGAATATCTGGCGCGGCGACAGTTTGATCTCGGGCCGGATCTTGTCTTCCTTCAGGCGCTTGTTGCCTTCGAGGATGACGCGGTTGATCACCGGGTTTTCGGCGACCTGGATCGTCAGCGCACCGGCATTGTCGGTGATCTGGAAATCCTTGAACAATTCGGTCGCGGCGAGGTCCTTCAGCGCCTGATCGAGCACCGCGCGGTCATATTGCTGGCCGACCCGCAGGCGCAGGTACGACAGGATCGTCTGCGCCTCGAGCCGCTGGTTGCCGACGACGGTGATCGACTGGACCGTCGTCGCGGTCGGAGCCGCTTCGGGAGCCGGAGCCGGGACCGTCGGAGCGGGGACTGGCGGCGGCGCAACCTGTTGCGCCATCACCGGCGTCGCAAGCATTGTGCCGGCCAAAAGCAGTACCGACAGCTGCGTCCGCGCCGAGAATTTGTGTGAAGCCACGCTGTTCATCCCGAAAAAATAACTCAAAAGCGACAAATCCGCCTGACCGCGGGTTCGCGCGCACTCCCTGCCCCAGACTCGCTAGCCAATCAAGCGCGCGATCCCGTCCCACAGGCCCAATGAGCCCAAATCGTTGAAAGTCACGACCAGCATCAGCGTGACAACCGCCGCAAAGCCGAATCGAAACGCCCATTCCTGCACCTGCGGCGGCGCGGGGCGGCGCCGGACCGCTTCATAGGCGTAGAATAGCAAATGACCACCATCGAGCATCGGCAATGGCAAGAGGTTGATGAACCCCAGATTGATGGAAATCAGGGCGATGAAGAATATCAGCGACGCAATGCCGAGCGTCGCCGCCTGCCCGGAAATCTCCGCGATCTTGACCGGGCCGTTCATGTCCTTGATCGAGCGGCGTCCGGTCAGAAATTGTCCCAGCACCTCGCCCGTCTGACGGACGATCTGCCACGTCTGGTGCAACCCGACTGCGGGTGCTTCGAGCAGCGACACCGGCTGAAGTTCCTGCGCGGGCGGTGCGAGGCCGATGATCGCGCGCTCATATTCCTTGCCGAACGGGTCCTTGTCCTTGACCAGCCGCGGCGTCAGCTCGACCGTGCGCTCGCTGCCCGCGCGCAGCACGCGCACCTGCATCGCCTCACCGGGGCGGTGCGCGACGGCCATCGGAATGTCGCCAAAGGTTTCGATCGGACGCCCGTCGATCGCAACGATCCGGTCTCCGATACGCAGCCCGGCGCTCGCGGCTGCGGACCCCGCCTCGATCCCGCCGGCGACGGGCGGTGTCACCGGCTTGCCGCCCATCCAGGCGAAACCCGCAAGGATCAGGATTGCGAAGAGGAAATTGGTGACCGGACCCGCCGCCACGATCGCTGACCGCTTCCACACCGGCTGCGCCGGGAATGTGTGCGATTTTTGCTCGGCGGGCAGTTGCTGCCACGTCGCATCGGGCTGGCTGACCGCATCGCGGTCGCCCGCGAACTGGACATAGCCGCCGAGCGGCAGCCAGCCGATTTTCCATTCGGTGCCGCGCTTGTCGGTCCAGCCAAGGATTTTGCGCCCGAAGCCGATAGAGAAGGTGTCCGCCTTTACCCCGCACCAGCGACCCACAATATAGTGGCCATATTCGTGCACGAACACGAGCGGCCCAAGGACAAGCAGGAAAGCGAGGATTGTAAAGGCGAAACCTGGGGTCTCAAGCATGTTCTAATTGGTCCACAAAATGCTGGGCAGCCGCACGCGATGCGGCATCGACGCTGAATATGTCCTGAAGCGATGAGGGGACCAGCGGTTCCGCGGCATCGATCACCCGGCGCACCGTATCGACGATGGCGGGAAAGGAAATGCGCCCGGCGAGGAAAGCGGCCACCGCAATTTCGTTCGCGGCGTTGAGCTGCGCAGGGCGCGCGCCGCCCTCGGCAATCGCGGCGCGACAGAGCGCGGTCGCGGGAAAGCGGACCTCGTCGGGCGCCTCGAAATCGAGCCGCGCGATGCTGGCAAGGTCGAGCGGCGCACATGGGGTCGCCATCCGCTGCGGCCAGGCGAGCGCGCTGCTGATCGGGATGCGCATGTCGGGCGAACCCAGCTGCGCGAGCGTCGAGCAATCGATATACTCGACCAGGCTGTGGATCACGGATTGCGGGTGGACGAGAATTTCGATGCGGTCGAGCCCGACGGGAAACAAATGATGCGCCTCGATCAGTTCGAGGCCCTTGTTCATCATCGTCGCCGAATCGACGCTGATCTTGGCGCCCATCGACCAATTGGGGTGGGCGACGGCCTGCGCCGGGGTGACAATCGCCATATCGGCGGCGCTCATCGTGCGGAACGGGCCGCCGCTGGCGGTCAGGATGATCCGTCGCACCTGATCGATGCGGCCGCCCGCGAGGCACTGGAAGATCGCATTATGCTCGCTGTCGACGGGCAGGATGGTCGCGCCCGACGTCCGCGCGACGGCGGTCATCAGTTCGCCCGCCGACACCAGCGCTTCCTTGTTGGCGAGCGCGACGTCGTACCCCGCGGCCAGCGCCGCCATCGTCGGCGCAAGGCCAGCGGTGCCAACGATCGCCGCCATCACGAGATCGGTCGGCCGCTGCGCGGCTTCGACAAGTGCATCGGCACCCGCGGCGGCTTCTATGCCGGTGCCGGCCAGCGCATCGGCGAGTTCGCCATAGCGCGCTTCGTCGGCAATTACCGCAATTTCGGGGCGGAATTCCTTTGCCAGCTTTGCCAGTTCCGCAACATCACTGTTCGCGGTCAACACGCCGACCTGCCAAGTCTCGCCGTCGCGGCGCACAAGGTCGAGCGTCGATTGCCCGACCGATCCGGTCGCGCCGAACAGCGAGAGGCGGCGCGTCATATCAGCCCGCCGCTCGCACGGCGATCTGTCCCGCGAACGCGAGCCCGCCGAGCAGCAGCGCTACCGGCAGCACGCCGTCGACCCGGTCGAACAGGCCGCCGTGGCCGGGAATGAGTTTGCCCGAATCCTTGACACCGGCGCGGCGTTTCATCCAGCTTTGTGCGAGGTCGCCGAGTTGCGCGAGCAGCCCCATGAACAGCCCGATCCACAGCGGGACGCCGACGATGCCCGCGCGGTCGCCGATGGTGGCGCTGGCAATCAGCGCCGCGACCATCCCGCCGATCAGGCCCGACCAGGTCTTCGACGGGCTGATCCTGGGCGCAAGACGCGCGCCGCCAAAGGCGCGGCCGGCGAAATAGGCGCCGATATCGGTCGCCCAGACCATGCCGAAGACCCAGAGCGCCGCAGTGACGCCGAGTGCATCGCGGATGAACCACAGTCCCGCCATCGCGCCAAGAACGAGGAGCGGGCCGAGGATATGGAGGCCGGTCCGGGCGCCGCCGCCGAGCGTCATTTGCTTTACGAGCTGGAACCATTCGACGAGGACGAGCGCCCCGCCGACGAAGAGCAACAGGCCGAATGCGATACCGCCAAACCACAGCGCGGTGCCGGCAATCGCAAACAATATGATCGCCGACCCGATCCGCGCCCAGAAATCCGATTTACCCGCCGCCGCCATATTCTAAAGTCCCCCGTAACGGCGGTCGCGCCGTGCAAATTGGTCGAGCGCCGCCTTGAGGTCGGCCGGTTTGAAGTCGGGCCACAGCGTATCGGTGAAATAGAGTTCGGCATAGGCCGACTGCCAGAGCAGGAAATTCGACAGCCGCACTTCGCCCGAGGTGCGGATGAGCAGGTCAAGCGGCGGCATGTCGGCGGTGTCGAGATGCGCGGCGATCGCTTCCTCGGTAATCGCGCCTTGCGCCGCGGCTGCGGTGGCGGCGCGCACCAGCTCGTCCTGCGCGCCGTAGTTGAGCGCGACTGCGAGCGTCGTGCGCTTGTTGCCTGACGTGCGTTCGAGCGCATTCTCAATCAGCTTGACCACGTCAGGCGCGAGCGCACGCCAGTTGCCGATCACCTTCAGCTTCACGTCGTTCGCAGCAAATTCGTCGAGATCGGACAGGATGAAGCGTTTCATCAGCCCCATCAGGTCGCTGACCTCTTCCTCGGGCCGCTTCCAGTTCTCCGACGAAAAGGCATAGAGCGTCATCGCCTCGATGCCGAGATCGCCCGCCGCACGCACGATATTGCGCACCGCCTCCACCCCGGCCTTGTGACCGGCGACGCGGGGCAGCAGGCGTTTCTTTGCCCAGCGGCCATTGCCGTCCATGATGATGGCGACATGGCGAGCGCCGTGGTTAGCTATCGTCATGCGAAAGCCTTAGACCCCGTTCGCATCGAGCGCAGTCGAGATGCCCATCGCGGTCGCGCAAGGCCGATGGGTGTCTCGACTTCGCTCGACACGAACAGAAAGAGAGCGAGCGCAAATGAGCACTAGCCCAGGATTTCCTTTTCCTTGGCGGCCGCTGCGGCGTCGAGTTCGGCGATCGTCGCGTCGGTGAGCTTTTGCACCTCGGTTTCGTGGCGCTTGCGCTCGTCCTCGCTGATTTCCTTCTTATTCTCGTCAGCCTTGAGGTTGTCCATGCCGTCGCGGCGGACGTTCCGCACCGCGATACGCGCCTTTTCGGCATATTGGCCGGCGAGCTTCGACAGCTCCTTGCGGCGCTCCTGCGTCATTTCGGGGATCGGCAGGCGCAGCATCTGGCCGTCAACGATCGGGTTGAGACCGAGGCCCGCCGAGCGGATCGCCTTGTCGACCGGGCCGACGTTCGACTTATCCCATACCTGCACCGACAGCATGCGCGGTTCGGGCGCGCTCACCGACGCAACCTGGTTCAGCGGCATCTGCGCGCCATAAACCTCGACCGTGACCGGATCGAGCAGCGCGGTGTGCGCGCGGCCGGTGCGCAGGCCCGAAAGGTCGCTCTTCAATGCTTCGACCGCGCCGTGCATGCGGCGTTCGAGGTCGGCCTTGTCATATTTCGCCATCGTCTTTTCCTCTCTTGATTGGTCAGGCCGCGGCGTCGGAAACGACGGTCGAAACGCCCTCGCCCGCCAGCACGCGCGCCAGATTGCCGGGTTCGCGGATATTGAACACGACGATCGGGATATGATTGTCGCGGCACAGCGCCACCGCGCTCGCATCCATCACCTTCAGATTGTCGGCGAGCACGCGGTCATAGCTCAGCTTGTCGTAACGGACCGCGCTCATGTCCTTCTTGGGATCGGCGTTATAGACGCCGTCGACGCTGGTGCCTTTCAGCAGCGCGTCGCACTTCATCTCAGCGGCGCGGAGCGCGGCGCCGCTGTCTGTCGTGAAATAAGGGGCGCCGACGCCTGCGGCGAAAATCACGACGCGGCCCTTTTCCATATGGCGTTCGGCGCGGCGGCGGATCACCGGCTCGCACACCTTGTCCATCTCGATCGCCGACTGGACACGCGTCTCGACGCCCAGCTGTTCGAGCGCATTCTGCATTGCCAGCGCGTTCATCACAGTCGCGAGCATGCCCATATAATCGGCCTGCGCACGGTCCATGCCCTTGGCGGCGCCCGCCATGCCGCGAAAGATATTGCCACCGCCGATGACGAGGCAGATCTCAAGCCCGCGATCCTTGGCTTCCTTGACCTCGGCCGCCATGCTCGCGACGGTTTCGGGGTCGATGCCAAAAGGACTGGAGCCCATCAGCGCCTCGCCCGACAGTTTCAGCAGAATACGTTTCATGCCGGGCAGAGCCATGATCGGGGAACCTTATGTAATCGATGAATATGCGAATGGCGCGCACCCTAGAGCGGGCACGCGCCATTGCCAAGCGGACTACCGCGATGAACGCGGCAATCCGGATCTGCTATTTCAGACGCCAGCGACGGCTGCGACTTCCGCCGCGAAATCGCTTTCTTCCTTCTCGATGCCTTCACCGAGCTGGAAGCGGACGAAGCCCTTGAGCGTGATCGTCGCGCCGACATCCTTGCCGGCTGCGGCGACGACTTCGGCGACCGGGGTCTTGCCGTCCATCACGAAGAGCTGCGACAGAAGCGCATTTTCCTTGCGGAATTTCGCGATCGAGCCGTCGACCATCTTCGACACGATGTCGGCAGGCTTGCCCGACTGGGCGGCCTTTTCCTCGGCGATCGCGCGTTCGCGGGCGACGAGGTCGGCGTCGAGATCGTCGCCGTTCAGCGCCAGCGGGTTCGCGGCGGCGACGTGCATCGCCAGCTGCTTGCCCAGCGGTTCGAGAACATCGGCACCGGCAGTCGATTCGAGCGCGACGAGCACGCCGATCTTGCCCATGCCGGGCGCGGCGGCGTTGTGAACATAGCCCGTGACGACGCCCGAGTTCACCGAAACGATGACGCTGCGGCGCAGCGACTGGTTTTCACCGATCGTCGCGATATTGCTGGTCAGCTTTTCCGCGACGGTGTCGCCGCCCGGATAAGCGGCCGCGCCAAGCGCATCGATGTCCGAGATATTGCCGGCGAGCGCGACCTGCGTCACGTCGCGGACGAATTCCTGGAACTGCTCATTCTTGCCGACGAAATCGGTTTCGCTGTTCACTTCGACCATCGCGCCGCGCGTGCCGTCGGTGGCGACGCCGACGAGACCTTCGGCCGCAACGCGACCGGCCTTCTTGGCGGCGGCGGCGAGGCCCTTGGTGCGCAGCCAGTCGATCGACGCTTCGATGTCGCCGTTGTTTTCGGCAAGCGCCTTTTTGCAGTCCATCATGCCTGCGCCCGTGCGGTCGCGCAGTTCCTTGACGAGAGCGGCCGTAATTTCAGCCATGAGTGATCCTTTCCAATGTGGAGCAGCCCGGTAACGGGACTGCTGCGCTGCACGCGTGGCGGCGCGATAAGTCAAAACGATGACCAGAACGATGAGCGGGGGCGGCGGCTGCCGTTCGCAACGCGCCGCCCCGTCATTCAGGCGCGCTTAGGCGTCGCTCTGACGTTCGGTTTCAGCCGCGGCTTCGGCCGGGACCTGTTCGTCTTCGGTCACCGGTGCGGTGTCGACGACGGGAGCGGCTTCAACGGCCGGGGCTTCTTCAGCAACCGGAGCGGCCGCTTCTTCGGCCAGCACGGCTTCGGCGGCGGGCTCGACAGCGGCGCCGAGATCTTCGCCGCGGTTCGCGCGGGCCTGCTGGCCGCCACGCGTTGCCGCCTGAGCCACCGCATCGCAGTAGAGGCGGATGGCGCGTGCAGCGTCATCGTTCGCCGGAACCGGGAAGGCGATGCCGTCGGGCGAGACGTTCGAATCGAGGATCGCGACGACGGGGATACCAAGGACGTTGGCTTCCTTGATCGCCAGCTCTTCCTTGTTTGCGTCGATCACGAACATAACGTCGGGAATGCCGCCCATGTCGCGGATGCCGCCGAGCGACATTTCGAGCTTGTCGCGCTCGCGGGTGCGGTTGAGCACTTCCTTCTTGGTGAGACCCGAGGTGTCACCCGAAAGCTGTTCTTCAAGCGTCTTGAGACGCTTGATCGAACCCGAGATCGTCTTCCAGTTGGTGAGCATGCCGCCCAGCCAGCGGTGGTTGACGAAATGCTGACCCGAAGCGCGGGCGGCGTCGGCGATCGGACCCTGCGCCTGGCGCTTGGTTCCGACGAACAGCACCTTGCCGCCAGCGGCGGAGGAGGAGGCGACGAAGTCGAGCGCGCGCGCGAAGAGCGGCACGGTCTGCGACAGGTCGAGAATGTGGATGCCGTTGCGCGCGCCGAAGATATACGGCTTCATGCGCGGGTTCCAACGGTGGGTCTGGTGGCCGAAGTGGGCGCCAGCTTCGATAAGATTCTGCATCGTGACGACAGGTGCCGCCATAGTCTTTCTCCTTCCGGTTGGTCCTCTGGAAAGCAAGAACCGAAGGCCCGCAAGCGGACGATCCGGCACCGGTTTATGTGCGCCTTCCATGTGGAATGGGCGGGCCGTTAGCCGCCTTGGCCGCCAAAAGCAAGGGGTGTGCGTAGCTTTCGCGCTCAATGGAGGCGCGGGCCCGGACTCAGTTCGGCGCCAAAGTGACTCCGTTCATCGCAAACAGCTTGAGAACAAAACGGGAACATGGAACGAAAAGCCCAACGAAACCGTCGCTGATTAACAAAAGGTTTCGCACACGAAAGCCGAAAGGACAAGTCATGGTTCAGGTCGCAGCCGCTCTCCTCTTCGCCCTGGCCGCCGGTCTCGGCGTCACGGTGATCCTGGCCATGCTCAAGAATAACGAAAATGCGATTCTTTCGGCGCTGCTGGGCGAAGGCGCCTTCCCGGTCGAAGCCGCACCGCAGTCAGGTCCGCTGCCGCAAAAGATGACGCTGCGCCGCTCGCCGACGCGCCGCGACGCCCCGCGCCCGATCCCCGCCGCCGTTCGCATGCAGCCGGCGCTTAGCCGCGCCGCTTGACCTTCGCGTAACTCGCTAAGCCGAATGGCAATGTTGCCGCATAAAGCGTGCACACTGCGAGCAGGGTGAGCCAGGGTGCGGTGACGACTGCGGCGCCAAGAAGGCCGATCCCCGCCAAGGCGAACAGGCGCCACGAACGGCGCAAGCGGATCGACGACCAGCTATAGGTGGGAATCGCCGAGATCATCAGCATGGCAATGCCGAGCGCCCACGGCATCACGACATACCATTCACGAAACAGGTCGCTGCCCGTCGTCAGCCAAAGATAGACGGGTACGAACGACAGCCCCGCGCCCGCAGGGGCGGGAATGCCGGTGTTGAAACCGGCAGACTTGTGCGGCTGGAAGTCGGCATCCATGCGTGAATTGAAGCGCGCGAGGCGAAGCGCGCAACATACCGCAAGCGCCAGCGCGGCAGTCCAGCCGAATTTGGGCGCATCGGCCAGCGACCACAGAAAGAGGATCATCGCCGGCGCGACCCCGAAAGCGATCACGTCGGACAGCGAATCGAGCTCGGCGCCGAATTTGCTCTGTGCGCGCAGTAGGCGGGCGATGCGCCCGTCCATTCCGTCGAGGACGCCGGCGACGATGATCATCGTCACCGCCGCCGCCCATTCGCCGCCGATGGCGAAGCGGACGCCGGTCAGCCCGGAACAGAGCGCCAGGATGGTGATCGCATTGGGCGCAAAGGCGCGCAGGCTGACCCCCGCGATACGACGCCCTGCGGCGTCAGGCACAGGCTGGTCGTCGTCCGCCACTATTGACCGATTCCGTCGATCGTCTCGGCCGTGCCGATCCGCGCAACGACCGTCTCACCGGCAAGCGTGCGCTGGCCGAGCAGAACCTGCGGGGTCGTTCCTGCGGGGAGATAGACATCGACGCGGCTGCCGAAGCGGATCAGCCCGACGCGCTGGCCAGTCGTGAGTTCGTTGCCCATCGTGACGAACGGCATGATGCGCCGCGCGACGAGGCCGGCGATCTGGGTGAAGCCGATGCGCACACCATCGGCGCGCTCGACGACGAAATGCTGGCGCTCATTCTCCTCGCTCGCCTTGTCGAGATCGGCGTTCACGAATTTACCCGGGATATAGACGAGCTTGCGCAGCGTTCCTGCGACGGGCGTACGGTTGATGTGGACGTCGAAGACGCTCATGAAAATCGACACGCGCAGCATCGGCGCGGCGCCCAGACCGTCGGGGCCGGCGATTTCGGGCGGCGGCGGGACTTCGGCGATCTGGGTGACGAGCCCGTCGGCGGGCGCGATGATGACATCGCTCCCCACCGGGGTCACGCGCACCGGATCGCGAAAGAAGGCGCCGACCCAAAGCGTCACCCCCAGCATCAGCCAGCCGATGATTTCCCAGCCGAGCAGCCAGAAACAGAGAGTCACGATACCGGCGATCAAAAGGAATTTGCGGCCTTCGGGATGGATCGAGGGCCAGTGCCATTTGATGCCGCCGCCGGGGCGGTTCGAGGATATGATATTGGACATGGCCGTTCTTCTAGGGTGCAGCATCTATAGTGACAATGGATAAGGCACCGCGATCGTTGCCTGTCCGGTTGCAGTCGCCGCAGCGACGGGCAGTTGATCAATCGCCCCGCTTTGCCTAAGGCCCGCTGCAACTCCGACTCCCCAAGGAAAAAGGCTGAACGCATGGGCAAGATCAAGGTAGCCAACCCGGTCGTCGAACTCGACGGCGACGAAATGACCCGGATCATCTGGCAGTGGATCCGCGAGCGGCTGATCCTCCCCTATCTCGACATCGACCTTCATTATTACGACCTCGGCATCGAGGAACGCGACCGCACCGACGACAAGATCACCGTCGAGGCGGCGAACGCGATCAAGAAGCATGGCGTCGGCGTGAAGTGCGCGACGATCACCCCCGACGAACAGCGCGTCGAGGAATTCGGCCTGAAAAAGATGTGGAAGTCGCCGAACGGCACGATCCGTAACATTCTGGGCGGCGTCGTCTTCCGCGAACCGATCGTGATGAAGAATGTCCCGCGCCTCGTTCCCGGCTGGACCGACCCGATCGTCGTCGGCCGCCACGCGTTCGGCGACCAGTATAAGGCGACCGATTTCCGCGTCCCCGGCCCCGGCAAGCTGCGCCTGGTGTTCGAAGGCGAAGACGGCACGCTGATCGACGAGGAAGTGTTCCAGTTCCCGTCGTCGGGCGTCGCGATGGGCATGTATAATCTCGACGATTCGATCCGCGACTTCGCGCGCGCCAGCCTGAACTATGGCCTCGCACGCCAGTGGCCGGTGTATCTGTCGACCAAGAACACGATCCTGAAGGCCTATGACGGCCGCTTCAAGGATATCTTCGAAGAAGTATTCAACGCCGAATTCAAGGCGCAGTTCGACGAAGTCGGCATCGTGTACGAACATCGCCTGATCGACGACATGGTCGCATCGGCGCTGAAGTGGTCGGGCAAGTTCGTCTGGGCCTGCAAGAATTATGACGGCGACGTCCAGTCGGACACCGTCGCGCAGGGCTTTGGCTCGCTCGGCCTGATGACCAGCGTGCTGATGACCCCCGACGGCCAGACGGTCGAATCCGAAGCCGCGCACGGCACCGTCACCCGCCACTACCGCATGCACCAGCAGGGCAAGGCGACCTCGACCAACCCGATCGCGTCGATCTTTGCCTGGACCGGTGGCCTCAAGCACCGCGGCAAGCTCGACGACAATGAAGCGCTGATCAAGTTCGCCGACGACCTTGAAAAGGTCTGCGTCGCGACGGTCGAAAGCGGCAAGATGACCAAGGATCTGGCGCTGCTGATCGGTCCCGACCAGAACTGGCTGACCACTGAAGGCTTTTTCGAGGCGATCGTCGAGAATCTCGAGAAGAAGATGGGCGCTTAAATAAGCGATTTACTTGAGATAGGCATCTAGCCAATCGGGGCCGGCCTGCATAAGGTCGGCCCTTATGGTATCGGAAACAGAAACCTCTGCCATCGGCAATGCGCTGGTGGTCCTTGGCGCCGCGGGCATCGTGATCCCGGCGTTCGCGCGCTTTCGCATCACGCCTGTCATCGGTTTCATCCTCGTCGGCCTGCTCGTCGGGCCGTCCGGGCTCGGCGCGCTGGCCGGCGATTACCCGTGGCTCAAGCACATAACCATCGCCTCGACCGAAGACATCGCGCTTTTCGCCGAATTCGGCATCATCCTGCTGCTTTTCTCGATCGGGCTCGAGCTGTCGTTCCGCCGCCTGTGGCAACTTCGAAAACTCGTGTTCGGCGTTGGTGCAGCGGAATTGCTGCTCAGCGGCGCGATCCTTGGCGGCGGCCTGTGGCTGCTCGGCGGCCTGTCGACGCCCGCCGCCTTCGGCCTCGGCATCGCGCTCGCGCTGTCCTCGACCGCGCTCGTGCTGCCCATGGCGGGCACGAAATCGGCGGTCGGGCGCGCCTCTTTTTCGATGCTGTTGTTCGAGGACCTCGCGATCGTCCCGATCATCTTCATCCTTGGCGCCTTCGCCCCCAATGTCGCGGGCGACAATGCCGAATTGCTGCTGACGACATTGTGGCAGGGCGCGCTGGTCGTCGCGGTTCTGGCGGTGGCCGGCTGGTTCCTGCTACCGCGCATCTTTGCGCAGGCGGCGCGCGCCAAGGACCCCGAACTGTTCCTTGCCGCCAGCCTGCTCGTCGTCATCGTCGCCGCGATGGCGACCGCGGCGGTCGGCCTGTCGCCGATCGTCGGCGCACTGCTCGCCGGGCTGATGATCGCCGAAACCGAATATCATGAAGAGGTCGAGGCGATTACCGCCCCGTTCAAGGGCCTCGCGCTCGGGGTGTTCCTGATCAGCGTCGGCATGGGGCTCAACCTCATGACGATCGCCGAACAATGGCCGCAGCTGGTCGTCGCGGTTGTCGGGGTCGTCGCGATCAAGGCGATCGTCACTGCGGCGCTGCTGCGCTTTTCCGGCGCGCGGCGCGGCACCGCCGCCGAAGTCGGCCTGCTGATGTCGAGCCCGTCGGAAACGACGCTGATCGTGCTTACCGCCGCCCTCGGCGCGCGGCTAATCGACCCGGAAACCGCCAGCTTCTGGCAGCTCGTCACCGCGATCGGGCTGACCATCACTCCGCTGCTCGCGCGCATCGGCCATGATATTGCCCGGCGGATCGAGATGCGGAGCGACGACACGCCGGAGGACGAACCCGCCGCAGCGCGAACCGTGATCGTCGGGTTCGGCCGCGTCGGACACACGGTTGCCGAGCTGCTGCGCAGCCATGGCCGGCGCTACATCGCCGTCGATGCCGACATCGACACGGTCGCCCTCGCCCGGCGCGACGGTTTTGCGGTCCGCTTTGCCGATGTCGCGCGCCCAGGCAGCCTCGACAAGCTGGGAATCGAAAACGCCGACGCGATCGTGCTGACAATGGACGACCCGGTCCAGCAGCTGCGCATGACCAAGCAGATGCGCCAGAGATATCCCGACCTGCCGATCATCAGCCGCGCGCGCGATGCCGATCATGCCGCGGCGCTGTATCAGGCAGGGGCCAGCGATGCCGTGCCCGAAACGCTCGAAAGCTCGCTGCAACTCGCCGAAGCGGTGCTGATCGACCTCGGCGTCGCGATGGGGCCGGTGATCGCGTCGATCCACGACGTGCGCGCCAAGATGCGCCACGACATCATGGCGAAAGGCAAGCTGGAGCAGGAACCGCGCATCCGCCGGACGCGCCGCCCGCCGGCCGGGGGCGAAACCGCCTAGCGCCCGCCTGCCGCGGGTGCCGGTGCGGGTGCCGCCGCGCCCAATGCGGATGCGTCGGCGAGCGTCATCCCCTTGGGCAGGATCGCCAGCGACCATTGCCGCGCGGGTGCCAGATATTGCTGTGCAAGCCGCTGGATATCGGCGGCCGTGACCGCCGCAATATCATCCTGGATCGACAGCGCCGCAGCGGTGACGCGCGGGTCGCGCGTCGCGCCTTCAAGCAGGAACATCCAATAGACATTGCCCGTCGAGGCGCGCGCGACCTGTTCGCGGATCGGCCCGGCGTTGCGCGCCAGTTCGTCGGCGGTGATGGGCTTTGCGACAAGGTCGGCGGCGATATCGCGCGCGATGCCATAGAAACGGTCGAGGTCCTTCGGCGCGAGCAGGCTGCCGACGAGCAGATAGCCGCCCGTATCGAAACCCGTCGGCCAATGGCTGTCGACCACCGGGCCATAGCTGGCCCCCTGTTCGGCGCGCAGGCGGTCGAACAGGCGGTCATTGAAGATCGCCGCGAGCACTTCGAGCCCGCGCGCGTCCCGCGGATTGGCAAGGCCGCCGCTGGTCGGCCATGCGGTCATGGCCGCCGCCTGTCCCTGTTCGCCGCGATGATAGGCAATCTCCGGAACGGTGACATGCTTGGCAAAGTCGACGCGCTGGCCTGCGGGCGGCGCGAGCGTCTGGCGCGGCGGCAGCGCACCGAGCGTTTCTGCCAAAATCTTCTTGTAGTCGACCGATTCGAGATCGCCGAAAATCTGCACCTCGATCGGCCCGCTGGCGAGCCGCGGTTCCCAGAAGGCGCGGAAGGCGGTGGGGGTCAGCGCCGCAATTTGCGCCTTGTCGGGCGCGGCCCAGCGCGCGTCATTGTTCGTCAGCCAGCCGCGCAAATTACGGTCGAGCACGGCGTTGGGCGTCGCGTCGTTAAGATCATATCCGGTAAGAAATCCGATCCGCAGCCGCTCGACCGGCTGCGGATCCCAGCGTGGCCGGGCCAGCTTGCCCGCGATCAACCGCATCTGGTCGGCAAGATCGGCGGGGTTGCTTTCGCCCGACAGCTCGAACGCGTCGTCGTCGATCGCGAAATTCATCTGGATCTGTCGGCCATTGGTCAGCTGGTCGATCTCATTCTGACCCCATGGGCCGATCCCGCTCGCGACGAGCGCATAATCGCCGGTCCACAAGAGGTTCGGTGCGTCGGCGGCGACGCTGCGGTTGCCGGTGCCGAAGCGCACATTGACGCGCACCTTGCCCGGCTCGACCTTGTTGTTCGATACCAGCGCGGTCACGCCGTTGGCGAATTCGATCCGCTCGGCACGAAGGCCGAGGAGGCTGCTGGTCGAGCTGATCGTCCCCGGCTGACCGATCGCGGGAAGCTGTTTGAAATCGGCCTTCAGCGTCGCCAGCCGGTCGTCGCGCGCGGTAACGGGGGCCTTCAGTGCCGCGAGAACGGCGGCGTCGCCCCCTGCCGCGGTCGGCGTCGTGAGCACGACGCGGGTCACGGGCGCGGCGAAGATCGCCTTGCTGATGTCGAGCATGACCTTTGGCGTTGCGGAGGCGCGGATCGCCTTGAACATGTCGACCTGGCCCTGCGGGCTCGTCACCGTTTCGTTGATGTCGACGGCACGGACCATATCGTCGGCAAGCCGCGCGCCGGGCTCATTGCGCGCATTCTCCAGTTCCTTCATCAGAAAGGCTTGGATCTCATTGGCTTCGCGGTCGATATCGGCCTGCGACGGAGGATTTTTCACCGCGTCGGCGATGACGCCGCGCACGTCGGCGAGCGCCGCTTTCCAGTCGCTGAGGGGCACGATCGATGCCATCGTCACGTCGACGCTGCGGCTGACATATTGTTGTTCGACGGTCGCGACCAGATAACTGCCGCCGCTGCGCGCCCGGTTTTCCAGCCGCCGGTTGACGAGCGCCTGCGCGATGAACTCGAGGTAGAGACGGCGGGTGTTCTCGACCGTGTCGATCCGCCTTTTCCACGGCCGCACCATCGCCAGCGTCAGCGCGAGGGGCTGGTTCGCCTCGACGATTTCGCGCGCGGCGGGTTTGGTCGGGTCGGGTTTGCCAAAATCGGGATCGGCGGGGTTCGGACCGTCGGCTTTCCAGTCGCCATAATATTTCGCAACCAGCCCGGCGAGAACCGCCGGATCGGCGTCGCCGACGATGACTACGACCGCGCGGTCGGGGCGATACCAGCGATTGTGAAAGGCCGCGACCGAGGTCGCACTCGCCTTGCCCAGCGACGCTGTGGTCCCGATCGGCGAGCGGTCGCCGAGCAATTGCCCGGCAAACAGATGCGCGTTGGTCGCGTCGGCAATCCGCTTTTGCGGACCGTCCGATTCGCGCAGTTCCGACATCACGACACCGCGCTCGGCGGCCACCGCAAGTTCGGATATCCGCGGTTCGCGGACCATGCCCGACAGCAATTTCATGCTTTCGTCGAGATTGGCGAGGGTGACGCTGGGCAGATCGAGTTGATACACCGTCTGCGTCGGGGTCGTCTGAGCGTTCGAATCGCTGCCGAAGGTGACGCCGAACCGCTGCCAGATGCGCTTGGCTTCGCCGTCGGGGATATGCTCCGATCCGCGGAAGGTCAGATGCTCGAGCAAATGGGCATAACCGCGCTCCTGCTCGGTTTCGAACATCGAGCCGACATCCATGCGGACGCGGATCGACACCTGCCCCGGGGGCACGCCATTGTTTCGCACCGCATAGCGCACCCCATTGGGAAGCACGCCGAACTGCCATGCCGTATCGCGCGGAATGTCGCTGCCGACATAAAGCCAGTCGCCGCTTTTCGCAGCAGGGGCGCCGGCGGTCTTCGACGCCGTCCCCTGGGCACCGACGGACGGCCCCGTCAGCAGCACCGCAGCAGCGCCAACGGAAAGAAGAAGGGATCGGGTCAAACGAAGCGGCGCACGCCGGGAGAAAATGAACATTGGCCCATCTTATCGCCTTCGAACCTTGCTGGCCACTGAACTGTCATGCAGCTTGTCCTGCGAACGCCACGGGCTTAGCCAGATGTGATGGATATATCCTCGCAGCCCGCCCCGCTCGCCGCGCTCGTCCAGATGACGAGCGGCATCGACCCCGCCGTCAATCTGGCGACGATCGACCGCGCGCTGGGCGAAGCCGCCCGGCACGGGGCCGCGATGGCCTTTCTTCCCGAAATGGCGCTGCTCCTCGATCGCGACCGCGCCCGGTCGGGTGCGCACATGACTCGCGAAGCCGACAGCCCCTGGCCCGCCGCGCTGCAGGCGATGGCGCAAAAGCACGCGATCTGGCTGCATGCGGGATCGATGCCGCTCCTCGCCGACGAGGGCGAACGGCGTGTCAATCGCGCCCATGTCATCGCCGCCGACGGCAGCATCCGTGCGCGTTACGACAAGATCCATATGTTCGACGTCACCCTGCCCTCGGGCGAAAACTGGCAGGAATCGGCGGCCTATGCCGGCGGCGACGCAGTAGCGGTGGTCGATACGCCGCTGGGGCCGCTGGGGCTTAGCATCTGCTACGACCTGCGCTTTCCGGAGCTTTACCGCGCGCTGGTCGAACGCAGCGCGACTTTGTTCGCCATCCCCGCCGCCTTCACCGTATCGACGGGCGAGGCGCATTGGCATGTCCTGATGCGCGCGCGGGCGATCGAAACGGGCTGTCATGTCGTCGCGGCAGCGCAGGGCGGCATGCATGAAGACGGACGGCAGACTTTTGGTCACAGCCTTGTCGTCGACCCCTGGGGTGTGGTTCTGGCCGATGCTGCCATGCCGGGAGACGCCCATGCAAAGGGTTATGCGCTGACGCTCGCCCCGATCGACCCGGCGGCGGTCGAACGCGCCCGTCAGGCGATTCCGCTCGCCCGATCACGGGCGAACCGGAATATCGCACTCTGACCGTCATCGCGGCGAAGCGTGCGAGCGTTATCGTCTCGAAAAAACAAAGGGCCCCGAGCGAAGCTCGGAGCCCTTTGCGAAAATCTGGCTAGCCAGACCGGCCGATATTACGGGCTGGTCGGGGCATCGTCGTCGTTGTCCGACGCGATGATGATGCCGCCAACGACAGCAGCGAGAGCGAGGACAGCGATGATCCAGCTCGTGCTGCCTTCGAGTTCGCTCTGGCCGTCAACGGCCGAAGCAGCGCGGGCTGCGGGAGCAGCCGACGCGGCAACCGGGGCCGCAATCATCGAGGTCGCTGCGAGAGAGATAGCAGCTTTCTTAAGCAGGTTCATCATTTTCTCCGTCCACTGGATTACTTTTGTCGAATCACACCGGAGAGTTTCCCCCCGGTCTGCTTCTGCAGCGCCTTCTTAGGCAGAGCATTCAGCAATTGCAACGACGTTTTGCCCTAGCCCGGCAAATCTTAGTAAATCATAAATATGGGAAAAGTAGTTGCTTCGGACCCTAATTATCCACGCCGCACACGCTCGAAGGATTCGCTTGTAACGGGATAACCCAGATGCCCCGGGATGCAGAGATAGGCCTGCCCCGCGCGCTCTTCGATCCACGGGGTGATGAGTTCGACCGGAAACTGGCCTGAATGCTCAGTAAAGCTCGAAAAATCCGCTGCTTGGGCCAGGCGTTCGAGGTTACGGCGGGTTGGAAAGATCACCGACACGTCGCCGCGGTCGGCCATCGCCAGCGTGGCCTTCGCGCTGGCCCAGAAAATATGGCTGTGCTCGGCCTCTTCGACCGTCAGTTCATGGCTGTGCGGCGGGGCAGCCACGGCATAGAATCGCGTGTCGAACGTCCGCGCCTCTTTGAAATTGGGGCACCACCGCGCAAAAGGAACAAAGGATTCCAGCATGATTCGGTCGCCGCGCGCCGCCAGTATGTCGGAGAGCAGCGTTCCGGCGAGCAACGCCTGCCGCACCTCGGCCACGTCGCGGTCGGCCAGCGCCGGCCAGCCGACCGCGAGGCCCGTTTCCTCCAGCGTCTCGCGAAGCGCCGCTACCCGCGCCGCACCGTCGGCCTCGTCGATGCCCAGTCCGTAAAGACGCGCCACCCGATAATCGTCGGGGTCGACGCGGCCGCCAGGGAACACGACCGCCCCCGCTGCGAACGCCATGGTGACCGACCGCTTGACCATCAATATCTCGTCGGGGCCGCCATCCTCCGACGGCCGCATGATGACCAGCGTCGCGGCGGGAATGGCGCCGTCGGGCAGCGTCTCGGCGGGCGGGGTCGGCGGCATATCGGTCATGAAGCAAGCGATAACCGCGCCGTACCACCTTGTCATCCCGCCATTGCGGCTATGCCCGGACGGGTGCAAAGTGACGCACAACCAAGGCATCCGGGACGGGGAGCAGGATATTGGGAATCGTCGAGATTTTGGGGGTCGCGGGTAGCCTGAGCCTCCTTGCCGGCTGGCGGCTTTACCTCACCATATTGGCAACCGGCATCGCGATGCATTTCGGCTGGTTGCCGCTGCCCGACCATCTCGCCGCCTTGCAGGTGCTGGCCAATCCCTGGGTGCTGGGCGTCGCCGCAGTCGGCACCATCGCCGAATTCCTTGCCGACAAGATCGCCTGGGTCGATTCGATCTGGGATACGGCCCACAGCGTCATCCGCCCACTCGGCGGCGCGTTGCTGGCGCTGGCACTGGTCGATTCCTCGGACCCGGCGTGGCAGGTCATTGCCTTTCTGCTCGGCGGCGGGGGCGCGTTGCTGAGCCATGGCGCCAAGGCGACGACGCGCGCGGTCGTCAACGTCAGCCCCGAACCTTTCAGCAATGTCGCGGTCTCAACCGGCGAAGATGTCGCAACGGGCGGCCTGCTCGCGCTCGCGATCGCCTATCCGCCGCTGGCGATCGTCATCGCGATCCTGCTCGCGGTTGCCGCCGTCATCGTGATCATCGCGCTGCGCCGCCTGCTGCGCAATATCAAGGCGACGTTGAAGCGGGCGTTGGGCGATGACCCGCCACCCCAATTTGACGCTTAGCGGCTCAGGCGAATATGGCGGCTTCCGGCGCGATCGCCACGCCAGCCTGTGGCACGGCTTTGAGGCGACCAGTCGACGCGTTTCGGCACTGACCCGGTCCGCACCAACCTCTGCCGCACCGAGGCCGAGATCGGCGCCGGGCTGATCGCGCGCTCTGGCGAGAGCGTCACGGTTCATGTCATGGGCGAAATGGCGGCAGCGTCGGCGTGACGATCAACTGGTCAGCGTCAGGCGGGCAGCAGCGCCTTCAGCGGTGTTTCGGTGTCGGCTAGCTGCTCGGCGGTCGCGGCGAGCCCCGCGGTGACGATCATGCGGCCCTGGACATAATCCTTGGTCGCGTTGACGCAGTCGATCGCGATCACCTTGCCCGCCTTAAGATAGACGACCGAGAAGCTGCGGTTTGCGGGATCGCCGCGCAGCACCGCCTGATCATGGCCGGTCGACAGCCCCGCGGTCTGGAGCTTGAGGTCATATTGGTTCGACCAGAACCACGGGATCGCATGATAGGGGGCTTCGTCGCCGACGATGCCCTTGGCGACGACATTCGCCTGATCGTTCGCGTTCTGGACCGATTCCAGCCGGATTTCAGCACCCTCGGCGAAATCATTCACATGCGCCGCACAGTCGCCGATCGCATAGACGTCGGGCAAGCTGGTCTTGCACAGGCGATCGACGCGGACACCGTTGGCGCAGTCCGCACCCGCCGCGATCAGCGGTTCGACCGCGGGCACGATGCCTATGCCGACGATGACGAGGTCGGCGGGGATGACTTCGCCACCGGACAGCCGCACACCCGTCGCATGGCCCTCGCCCTCGATCGCATCGACGCAGACACCAAGGCGCAGCTCGACGCCATGAGCGCGATGCTCCGCCTCATAAAAGCGCGACAGCTCTTCGCCCGCAACGCGCGCAAGCACGCGGTTCTGCGCTTCGAGCAGCACGACCTTCTTCCCCGCCTTGTTCAGAACCGCCGCCGCCTCGAGCCCGATATAGCCGCCGCCGATCACGACGATCTGCTTCGCGGTTTCGGATGCGGCTTTCATCGCGTCGGCATCGGCGCGCGTGCGGACACCCTGCACCCCCGGCAAGTCGCCGCCGGGGATCGGCAGCATGCGGGGATGCCCGCCGGTCGCCCAGACGAGCTTGCCATAGCCGATCGTCTCGCCGCCATCGGTCGTCACCATGTGCGCGGCCGGGTCGACGCGCGCGACCCGCGTGCCGAGCAGCATCGTCACCTCGCGTTCGTCCCAATATTTGGCAGGGCGCAGCTGGATGCGTTCAAATTCCTTTTCGCCGGCGAAATATTCCTTCGACAGCGGCGGGCGTTCGTAAGGCAGTTCGGGCTCATCGCCGATGATTGCGATGCTGCCGGTGAATTTCTGCGTCCGCAGCATGATTGCCACTTGCGCCCCGCCATGCCCGGCACCGACAATCACCACGTCGAACTGCATCGCCTTCGTCTCCCGCTACTTGTCAGCGCGGCACTTGCACGCACAGCGAGGTGAGGCAAGACACCCGTGCCTCACCCCCGCGAAAGAAAAAGTTGAAGGTCAGCCCACGGCGGTCAGAGCTGGCCGCGCGCCATCGGAAACCGAAACCGCCCTTTCGACGCTTTCGAGTTCGGACCGTATGACCGCTACCACCTCCCCCAGCTTGGCCGCGATGACCGCCGCCTGCGTCGCCTCCAGCCCGGCGACGTCGATCTCGATCCGCATATGCGTTGGCAGGACCTGCATCGCCATCGCGCTTGGCACGATCGCGCGCTGGGCGAAATAATTGGCGACGCGTGGCAGCGATTGCGGATCGACGATCGTGTTGACCTGAAAGCGGTGCATCAGGCCGCCTCGCGCTGCGCGCCCGCGATCACCTCTTCGGCCATTTCATCGGCGACCAGCGCGGGCGAGCGCCCTTCGCGCGCCGCGCGTTCGAGCAAGGCGCCGACGCGCGGCGCGATCTCGGCGACGCGCGCCTTCACGTCGCTTTCGGTCTCGCCAAGATATTCGGCCGATACGTTGATGATGCCGCCGGCGTTGACGACATAGTCGGGCGCATAGGCGATCCCGCGTTCGAGCAGCAGCGCCGCGACATCCGGCGTCGCCAGCTGGTTGTTCGCCGCGCCGCAGACGAGTTTCGCCCTGAGCTTGCCGACCGTTTCGCAGTCAAGCGCGCCGCCAAGCGCACAGGGCGCGAAGATGTCGGCATCGGCCGACGCGATCTCGGACACGTCGACGACTTCGGCGCCATGCACCGCCTTCAGCCGGTCGCGGCGCGCCGGATTGACGTCGGCGATGACAAGCCGCGCGCCCGCTTCGGCAAGGCGGCGGCAAAGATCGGCGCCGACATTGCCCGTCCCCTGCACGGCGACCCTCAGCCCCGCCAGATCACGCCCCAGCGCAAATTCGGCCGCGACCTGCATCGATTCGAACACACCCTTCGCTGTCCACGGTGACGGGTCGCCCCCCGCGCGGCCCGCGACCGCGGGCAGCCCGGCGACATGGCGCGAGACCGAGGCGACCTCCTGCATATCCTCGACCGATGTGCCGACATCCTCGGCGGTCACATACATCCCGCCCAGATTTTCCACCGCGCGGCCGAACGCGCGGAACAGCGCCACCCGGTCGAATTCGCCCTCGGGACGCCGCAACACCGCCTTCGCGCCGCCCAGCGGCAGCCCGGCGAGCGCATTCTTGTAACTCATGCCTTCGGCGAGCCGCACGGCATCGCCCAATGCCTGCTTCATATCGGGGTAGGACCACAGCCGGCAACCGCCCGCCCCCGGCCCCAAGGTGGTCGAATGGATCGCAATGAATCCGTCGAGCCCTGCTTCGAGATCATAGAGCCGCACGCATTCGAGCGGCGGAGCCAGGCGGGCAAGACGGACGACCATGTAACACTCTCCTTTGATTGAGCGTGCCTTGTCGCATTTTCGCCTTGGGCATACTTGATCGATTATCCGCCGCCCATGGCCATTTTTGCATGTTATGATCCTAAAATTTATCATATGGGGATTAAATGACCGATCTTGATCCATTCGAGATAAAGATTCTCCGCGAATTGCAGCGCGACGCGAATCAAACCACGGCGGAGATTGCCGAGCGCGTCGGGCTGTCGGTGTCGCCATGCTGGCGCCGTATCGACCGCCTCGAACGCGACGGCTTCATCCGGAAGCGCGTCGCGATCATCGACCGGCGCAAGGTCGGGCTCAACGCGCATGTGTTTGCACAGGTCAAGCTCAACGCCCACGGCCGCGCCAACCTCGACGAATTCAGCGCCGCGATCCGGGGGTTTCCCGAGGTGCTCGACGCCTATGTGCTGATGGGCACGACGGATTTCATGCTGCGCGTCGTCGCGAAGGACATCGACGCCTATGAACGCTTTTTCTTCGATCAGCTGAGCAAATTGCCGGGGGTGCAGGAAATCAACTCGACCGTTGCGCTATCCGAAATCAAGGCGACAACCGAACTGCCGCTGGGCCAGGATTAGGGGACCAGCCGCCCTTGCATGGCGGGCGTCGAATGCGAACGCCGAATCCTGCGCAAGGACGCTTGTTTTCATCCCGATGCGCTGCTAGTGGCGCCCCTCGTTGCCGCTTTAGCTCAGTTGGTAGAGCACATCATTCGTAATGATGGGGTCACAGGTTCGAGTCCTGAAGCGGCACCAGTTTTCGACCGTTTTCCGGTCGCTTTAACCTCGCAAAAAGCACGGTTTTCTGCTAGTTCTGGCACTTCACTTGTACCGGACCGGCTCAGGCAGCGCACCGTCATTTGGAGGCCCTGAAGGGAATCAGATAAGGTGTTTATACTCACCAATATCTAGCGACCTAGCCTTGACCGGCGCGCGATCATCTCGAGACAATGAGCCCGAAGCGCAGCGCCGGTAGACGGCTCTGCCCTTGCAGCACCGAACTCGCCCAGAAATGTTAGTTTTTCAATCGTGGACGAACACGGCCCGCGGCCGCGAAGCAGGTCCAGAAGTCTTTGAGCGGGAACATATTCTTTCCCGACCGGCCACCGCGACCTGCGCCATTCACAGATTTGTCATACCATTGACCGCCAATCGTCGTCGCGATGCGGGATGACTGCAACAAATCACTCCTAGCGGGGCGCCTCCTACCCGCCAAAAAAATAAACAGGAGCCTCCCCCAATGTTTCATATGGTGTCGCAATCGATGCGTCGTTCACTGCTCGCCGGTGCCGGCGTCCTTGCGCTTTGTTCCCCCGCAATGGCCTTTGCACAGGAGAATGAAGGCGACGACATTGTCGTCACGGGCTTTCGCGCCCAGAATCAACTCGCGGTCGATGCCAAGCGCAACGCGGAAATCATCGCCGAATTCACCAAGAGCGACGATATCGGGCAACAGCCCGACTATAATATCGCCGACAGCCTGCGCCGCCTTCCCGGCGTTCAGACGATCTTCGACGAGGACGAAGGCCGTTATGTTTCGATCCGCGGTCTGAACCCCAGCTTCACCATCGGCAGCTTCGACGGCGGCACCATGGCCACCGCCGAACGCGGCAACCGCCAGCTCAACATGGAAGCTATCCCGTCGACCGCCGTGTCCAGCCTGGAAGTGCTGAAATCGCGCACTCCCGATATGGAAGGCAACGCCATCGGCGGCGCGATCAACGTCGTCACGCGGTCGGCGTTCGACAAGCCGGGCACCTTCATCGCCGGCAACGCCTTTGTCGGCATGTCGGATTCGCAGGACATTCCGGGCCGCGGCTTTGGTCGCGGCAGCGACGATGGCGTCAATTTCCGCGGCGATGCGATCGCGTCGACCCGCTTTGGGCCCGACGGCATTTTCGGCTTGGTCGTGACCGGATCGTTCAGCCGCAAGCGGCGCGACCAGGAACGTCTGTTGCCGCAGAATATCCCGACAGGCACGGGAGCAACCGCCGCGCGGGCGGGCCCCAACACCAACCTGCTCTGGTCGACCTATCCCAATTCGGTCGATCGTTATGGCGGCACGGTGAAGCTGGAGGCGCGCCCCGGCGACGGGCTCGAAGCCAGCCTTGCCTATACCTATTTCTCGCAGGACGACACCGAACTGCGCCATTCGCAGCAATTGCTGAACACGGCGGGCGGCAGCTTCGTCCGTTTCAACGATTTCCCGATCCGCAAGCCGCTCCACATGGGACAGGGCAAGCTGTCCTATGAACAGGAAGGCCATTATGTGTCGCTGCGCGGGTCCTATTCCCAGGCGAGCTTTGTCGAACCGTCGAATGAGGTGCTGTTCAATCTGACCGGCCCCGCCCCCACCTTCGACCTGGAACTCGACGGGCGCTATCCGGTCGCGACCAACATCGATCCGCGCTTCAGCGATCCGGCGCAATATCGCTTCACCAGCTATAATCCCTATGAGGATGACTCGACCGACAAGGTCACCGAAGGCCAGTTCGATTATGGCTGGAACAACGCGCGCGGCGACGATGGTTTCGGCGTGGGTATCGGCGCCAAATATCGACAGACGATCCGCGACAATGACCGCACGCAGGATTTCTGGTCGCCTGCCGCGGGTGTCGACCTGCGCCTGGCGCAGTTCAACCAGGCCGAAAATTACCAGCCGATCTTCGGCAATTTCAACCACCTGTTCGTCGATTTCCAGAGCTTCCTCGACTATTTCAAAGCCAACCCGTCGCAGTTCACCTATAATGCGGCGAACAGCCGCCGGCAGACGATCGGCGGCGACTGGCGGTTCCAGGAAGATGTCTATGCCGGTTACGGCCTGGTCCGCCACCATGGCGATCGTCACACCATCATCGCCGGCGTCCGCTATGAAAAGACCGAAACGACCGCCGATGGCTTTTCGCGGCGCACCGTCGCCGGGGCCGACCAGTTCACGCCGACGTCGCGCGACAACAGCTATGACGACCTGCTCCCGTCGATCACGGCGTCGTACGACATCAGCGACAACCTCCGCCTCCGCGCGGCATGGTTCAAGGCGATCGGCCGGCCGAACCCGAATTCGATCGCGGGTCAGGAAGTGATCAACGCCGACGATTCAATCAGCCGCCCAAACCCCGATCTCGATCCGCGTCGCGGCGACAGCTATGAAGCGAGCCTCGAATATTATCTGCCCGACCAGCTCGGCATATTGTCGGTCGCGGCCTTCCACAAGAAGATCGAGGACGAAATCTATAGCTTCGCGTCGATCGAAACGATCGACGGCGTGCAGCGAAGCGTTAACCAGCCGCGCAACGCCGAAGGCGCGAAGGTCACGGGTTTCGAGGCCAATCTGGTCGTCAACCGCCTGGCCTTCCTGCCGGGCTTCCTGTCCAACTTCGGCGTGTCGGGCAATGTGACCTTGCTCGACGGCAGCATCACGATCCGCGACAATAGCGTCCGGCGCAAGCTCGACCAGCTGCCGGGTCAGGCCAAATTCCTGGCCAATGCCGCGATCTTCTATGAACAGGGACCGGTGCGCGCGCGCCTCAGCTATGCGCATATCGGCAAGAACAAGACGTCGGTAAACGCCTCCAACCCGGCCGCCGACCGGACCGAAGCGGCCTTCAACACCTTTGATTTCCAGACGCGCATCCGCATCAATTCGGGGATCGAGATGATCGGCGAGATTCGCAACCTGACCGATCAGCAGCGGCTGAACCTGACCGGACCCGACCAGAATATCGCGCGCGACATCAACCGGTTCGGACGCCAGTTCTGGGTCGGCGTGGCGTTCTCGCTGTGATCGGGACACCGCGCATGAAATACGCGCTTCTTCTTGCCCTGCTGGGCGGCGGCGTTCCCGCCGCCGCCCAGTCGGCCGATCCTTTCCTGTCCGGGCCGGTCGGCGCCGAGCGGTGCGTCGGGGGGGATGAGACGCCGTGCGACATCGCGCCCGGCGTCCGGTACTGGCGCATCGTCCGCGCGGGCGATGCCCCGCTGGTGATGCATGTCGCCGAAATCGACCTCACCCGCCCCGACGTTCGCGTGAGGGTCACGCCCGCCGACCGTTCGGCCGGGATGGAATATCGGGCGCAGACCGCCGGCGATTATCTCGCACGGTCCGGCGCGGCACTTGCGGTCAACGCCAGCTATTTCCTGCCGTTCGTCGGCGGGTCGCAAGGCAGCGGTGATTTTGTGCCACCGCCGGGGCAGGCCGCCGCGGCATCGGGCGCGGTGATTTCGGGCGGCGAGACCGTCTCGCCGGTCGAGGGCGTCGACGCCCGCGTCGACAGCATGATCTGTTTCATGCCGGGCCGAGCCGTGATCGTCGAAGGTCAGGTCTGCCCCGCTGGCTTTTCCGAGGGTGTATCGGCCGGGCCACGCATTCTGAATGCCGGCGAATTCGTGCCGCGCCGACGCCTCGGGCGCGACGGCGTATTCCATGGCGCGACCGAATTGACACCCGAACAGGCAGCCGAGCCCGTTCCGCCATCATCAGGGCCGGCAGGCGGCCCGCGCACCATCGCGGGGCTCAATGCCAATGGCACAAAGATGTGGCTCGTCGTCGCCGACGGTCGGCAGCCGGGATGGAGCCTCGGCGCGAGCAACGACGATATACTGGCGCTGTTTCGCAAGCTCGGCGCGAGCGACGTGATGAGCCTTGATGGCGGCGGCTCGGCAACGATGGTCGCCCGCGGCCCCGCCGGTCCTATAGTGATGAGCCGACCGATCCACACCCGCGTGCCCGGACGGCAGCGGCCGCTGGGCAATCACATCGGGGTGTTTGTGGACGGCACGGCGCCCCCCACGCGCGGTCTGGGCGCATTGCTGCCGCCCTTGCAGGCGCGTGAGGTCCCCCGCCTCAAGGCTGCGATGGAATATGTTTATGGCGCCCCCGAAGCACGGCAGGGCGTCGCGGTCGACGCACAGAATATTTACGCCGTGGTCAACACCGCGATCGGCAAATATGCGCGTGCCGACGGGCGGCTGCTTGCGCGCTGGGCAAGCCCGCGCGGGGGGATGCTGCGCCACCTCAACAGCTGCATCGTGATCGACACCGACCTCGTCTGCGCCCATTCGAATCATCCCGAAGTGCCGATGGGGAGTTCGGTGGAAATCTTCGACACGGCCACGCTTGCGCACAAGAAGAGCCACAGCCTCGGCAATATGGACGAGGGGTCGCTGACGTTCGTCGAGCCGATGGCAGGCGGTTGGCTCCTCGGCTTCTCGCACTATTCGGACGAGACCGGTGTGCCCTTCAAATCGTCGGACTATTCGTCGATCATCAGCGTCGACGATCAGTGGCGCCGTACGGGTGGCTGGCTGATTCCGCCCTCGATCCGCAAGAAAATGGCACCGCAAGCCGCTTCGGGCGGCGCCATCGGACCCGACGGCCTCCTCTATCTTTTCGGCCACACGCTGCCCGAACTTTATGTGCTGGCGAAACCCAAGATGGGCGTCGAACTGATCCACATCGCGACGATCGATCTCGACGCGGGAGGTCAGGCCTTTGTTTTCGATCCGACCGAAGCGCGGCGAATCTTCACCATCGACCGGTCAGCAGGCGAAGTGCGCGCGTTCCGCTTGCCTGAGATCGGCCTGAGCGAAGGTGATCGCTTCGAGCGGCGACCGGTCATGAAGCGGAAGTGATGATTGGTGCCTTCCCGTCGGTGAAGCACTGCATCGCCGAGCTCGACGGCCTCGTCGAACTGGCCGTGCCAATTGCATCCATGCAGCATCGCGCGACGGCGCCGACGATTTCATCGCGGCCGCCGCCGCCGCCCGGCGGTCCGCTACCGAAGCTTATAACGCAGCAGCTTAAAACGCAGCTGCGCGCGCAACTGCATTCAGATCCATGGCGGTAAGGCGCTTAGCGGTATCCCGGTCCTTTGTTCCGAGGCTGACTTTAATTTCGCGCTTCCCGTCGAAGCGGGGGCGAAGCTCCACTGGGATGCCCATGCGGAAATAATAGACCCCGTTCGGGGCCTTGTGGAGATAGGTACGCATAGCGATTGCTCCCTAGCACGTTTGTACTGGGCGGTTGCGAAAATCGCTAAATTTCCTATATTTGCCAAGGCTTTCAGAGCCCTAGTAAAAATGGTGCCAGAAGAGGACTCATGCAACCTCACCAAGAAATTGATTTACTTATTTATTTTCTTCGCATGAAAGGTCGATACCCTACCTGATACCTAATAGGAATTCGCTGTAGTGGTTCGAGTCCCGTTTGGCGGATTTTACAAGCAATATCCGCTGATTCGGATGACCCGGAGCACAGTGAAATCCGACGGGTCTTTGCTATGCGCATGGCTACACCGACGAGTGTAGCATTGTGCCCTGTACGGCTTCTGGCCTGAATGGGATCGGTGTACCGCTTTGCTTTGCACGGGGCCGTCCTTCATGCCTGATTCAGTCGCCTAACGGAGTTGGCTAGGTAGTGCTCCGGCAGTTGCCACAGTAACTCCCATGATCTGTCGATGGCGCGCTCGCCGAACCTCTTCCAACAGGAAAGCTGTAGCCACAAAGCCTTGCCCTATTGTACCGTCCGGCGCGAAGCGGGATCGCGTCGCATAATCGATCAGCGCTACATTTCCGACAGCCGGCATACGCGCGATGCGCCCGATCATCCGTTCGGGAAGGTGGTGTTCTAGGGGATCAAAATGAACCCCGATCCACTGGCGTGTTGTGCCTCGCTCAACTGTAATGTCGGCTGGCACAAGTTTCTCGCTGCTGAGCAGGTTCAAAAGTCGGGCCAGTACGTCCGCGCAACGAGTTGTTTCGACGCAAAGGATGAGCACGTGCTCCCGCGGGCATTTCAAAAGGTGTTCCGCCTTATCGCCGGCGCTGTTCATCAAGGAATCCCCGTGGCTCGGTTGCACCTTGGCGCTCGTGATTGGACTGCTGCACTGCGTTCCCAAGCGATGGAAGTTTGCCGGCGGCGAGCATCCATAATGTCATTCCGCCACCACGGCGGTTGTTGACGCGCCTCCCACCGCTCGGCGGCGAAATCGACACCAAGCGAGGTAGGTTGCGGCTGCGGCCAGCATGGAGTCGATTGCGGAGACCCCCGACAAGGTCACGATTTCAAACCTGGCCGCAACCGCCACCGCGATGCCTAGACCCCAGCATATAAAAGCCGCGAAGTTTACCGAGGGCAATGGCTGGTCGTCATTGTAACTAGGGCGCACGACCCAGAAATGAGCGACATAGATCCCGGCAATAGGCGGCACGCTTACCCCAAGAGCCACCAGGAACGGGACCAGCTTGTCGGTAATTCCAAAAACGGCAGTGAGCGTGCCCAAGGCTCCCGCACCAATGACGATATATGTTTGTCGCTTACTGAGGAGGAAATTGGCCGCGCTCAGCGCCGCGACGTATAGATTCCCAGAGTTCGTTGCCCATGCCTTTACCACGAGAAGCGCGAGCGCCGGAATTCCCAGACCTAGCGCCGTCATGATGACGATCAAGTCGCGCTCGTGCATGATGATGCTCGGGATCATCGCAAGCATGATGATCGCGGGCATGGCCACCGAGTAGGTCAGGACCGCCGCGAAAGCGGCATCACGCGGCTTGCGCGAAAAGCGGCAAAGGTCGGGGTAGATCGCCACGGCGACTGCCTTGCTGCCGACGATCGCCGATACGCCGTCGCCAAGCGTCGTGCCCCCGCTCCCCGAGCCGAGCAGAACTGCGAAGGACGTATCCCGCATCGCGAGAAAGGCCGTGTAACCGATCAGGATCGCCAAAAACGGGATCGTGACAGTCGATAGGCGCTGCAGCCCGGAGAAACCAAAGATGGTAGTGAGGATCATGAGGCTGCCACCAAGGGCGATCACCAATGATTGCGGTATGTAACCCATGCCTAGATCGGCCAGGATGCGATGGAGACTTTGACCGAATACCTCGGCAGTAACGCCGAACCATCCAAGGCATGCAATCGCGAGCACCCCGCTTACCAATCGGCCCCCGAGAGACCCGAAGGTGTGCTTTGCGATCATCGCCGTGGTGAGGCGGGTCTTGGCGCCCACGGCACCGGTCGCAATGGCGATCGCGCTCAGCACGAGGCCTCCCAGAACGATCGTTAGCACGCCTCGTCCGAACCCAAGCGCATCGCCAAGGTTAGCCCCGATAATGAACGCGGGGAGACCAATTATGATACCGGTCAACACCATGGCAATCCGCCAACCGGACACGGTCTTGTCATCCGGGATGGGTTCAAACGCGAAGTCTTGGTTTGCCATCCTCAGTGATCCCGGGGAGCGAGAGAAATATCGTAACCAACAAAAGTCTTGAAGGGTGGAGTGGCGTAGGTCCGCTTGCTGTGCCGCAGCCCTGCTTTGACGATCGCCTCGGCAGCACAAACTGTCGCGGGTATCGGATCGATGACTGGCACATCATGACCTACGCCGCGCAGATCAGCCTCGATGGCGGCGGCGCATCCAAGGAACCCGGTGCAGCCCAATATGATCACGTCGGCTCCGTCGCGCTCGACAGCCTCGATCGCCGCGGCGGACAAGCGCCGCTTCGTTTCTTCGAAATCGTTGCGAATTTCGAGGACGGGGATGTTCACGACACGGATCGAAGCAAGCTTTTCGTAGACACCGTACACGCGCGCGAGATTGGCAATCATCGGCTTGACGGTATCAACGACTGTCACGACACTGAACTTCTGACCAAGCATGGCTGCCAAGTGCATCGAGGTTTCCGCAGGCCCCAGTACCGGCACCCTGACCGCCTCGCGCGCAGCCTTGAGGGCGGGATCGCCCATGCAATCGATGACGATCGCATCTGCGCCGTCGCGCTCCGCTTCGATGGCTCGGCGAATGGTATCGGGCGCCGCGAGCGCTTCGTCCAGTTCACATTCGACCGACGGCGGTCCCCGGTCTAGGTTGGAGTGAGTGAAGCGTAGCGTGGGTGTCGCGAGATGAGCGATCTCGTCGAGGTCGCGCCTGCCCTTCGTGACTGTCGGAGTGATCAGATGAATGGTGTGCATCGATTTAGCCTTTAACGACGGCGGGGCGCTATTGGAGATGGCAGTTTAGACCGCGCTCTCGAGCATTCGATCGGGCCAAGCATCCCGCTCGATGAGTTGCTCGATTGGAACAAAGTCCTCGTCAATGCCAAATACCCTAGGGCCCAGCACTTCGAGCGCCTTGGGATGGCGAAGCATCGGGTCGGCCGCGAAACCCAAAACCTTCACGCGTTGGCCATAAGCCAGCATACCCGCGGTCATCGGCTCTGCCGAATCGCGGTCGAGGATCGTAATCAGATCAGGCATCATCGTCACCACGCGGCCGTTGACGCGAACCGTGAGGAACTCGTTACGGATATCCACGACGCAGGTCTGTCTGTCGTCGCGAAGACCCGTCAGCGTCGCTTGACCCCAATGCCAGCCGTTTCGCGTCTCGTGACGAACGTCGGTGATTTTACCATCGAATAGCACCGCCGCTCTGCGACCGCCCCAAGATTCCAGATAACGGGTCAATTCTTCGAATATATCGCCAGTACCTTCGCGGGCCTCACGAATACATCGACCGATCCCATATGCGAGGTTCAACGAGCCTCGGATCGAAACCCGCTTCGCGTCAGCGCCGCTCATCGGATACAGCGCGCTTGTGACGTGCGCGCCGAGCGCGCCGGCTGCCGCGCGGCAAAGATCTTCTGCGATGTGATCGGTCGTGGCGTTCACGATCATTGAATTGCCAATAGCATCCGCGATCAGCAACGGGCTGGCGGGACAGCCATAAATCGAAAATGCTGTCATTTCGATCTGTGGGACGGCCCTACCCACCCCGTCAGCATCGACGACGGGCAGGTCGGCAATGGCGCCAAGCGCAAGCGGTGTGATGGAGTTGCCGCCGCCGATTTCAACGCTGATCAAGGCGTCAACTCGGCGGCCATGAAAGGCTTCGGCGCGCGCAAGCAGGTCTGTCAGCAGTCTCTCGCTGATGAGGTGCTCCGTACCGACCGTCGGTGCGCCGATCCCGGCGATCGACAGCACGAACGCGTCATCAGCCAGTTCGTCGAGATCGATGATGCGAGGGAGGCGGCCCCGGCGAATCTGTTCGGTGACGAACATTTCTCCGACATATGGGTCACCGCCACCGCCGGTACCGAGAAGCACGGCGCCGCGAGCCATATCCTGGATCTGTAGAGGCGTTTCGATGGTATACATGTCGATCTGGACCTTAGTTCATAGCAGCGGCGAGCGGACCGACGGCGCGCACACGGATTTGAGCCGAACCGGTTTTCATATGCGTCATCGGTAGTTCCTCCAGGTCGACGATCTCCACCTGCCCTGGCACGGCCCCGGCGGTTACCGCGGCGGCTATTGCTTCCTGCTTCGCCTGCTCCAGCGCCGTGTCACGGCCGAGCGAAGCAACGTCGAACAAGCGATTGACCCGGCCGCTAGCCATGGCGATTGCGGCACCGACCGCGTTGGCAACTTCGGCGTGCCGGGGACGAAGCGTCTCGGACGTGCCGCGCAAAGCTCGCGACAGCAGGATGTTGCCTCCCCCTACTAAGATCAGCGGCAAGGGAGCGGCGCTCACCTTGACCTGGTCGATCCCTTCCTCGACTTGGGCATGCATGTCGTCGAGGATTGCCTCGACATCTTCGCTTGTGAGATTCTCCAGGCGGCTAGGGTCACCGAGGTGGGCGTAGCCAGCCCGCACGGCGATATCGGTCGCGGTCAAGGTGTCACCGCCAAAAATGATCCCCTTGTCCTGGAGCCGAAAACCGACCGAGGTCGGACCGACCCGCCAACCATTGCCTCCCTTGGCGACAATGCTGCCGCCGCCCATTGCGAGCGAAAGGACATCGGGCATACGGAAATTCGTCCGAACGCCGCCAATCCGGTTCGGGGACGTCGTCTCGCGAGGAAACCCGCGCCGCAAAAACCCGATGTCCGTCGTCGTTCCGCCAATGTCCGCGACGATGGCGTCCTGTAAGCCGGTCAGCAGCGCCGCGCCGCGAATGCTGTTTGTGGGCCCAGCAGAACAGGTCAGGATCGGGAGGCTTGCAGCCACTCCGGTGTCGATGAGGGTGCCATCGTTCTGGGTAATGTAGATAGGGGCGTGGATGTTCAGTTGCGTGATCGCGGTTTCTAGCGACGCCACGACGCGCGCTGCCAAGGGACGGAGGCTCGCGTTGACGATACCCGCATTTTCCCGGTCAAGCAGGCCGACGCCGCCGAGGTCGGACGAGATGGTGACAATGGCGCCCGGCACGGCCTGCTCGATAATCGCTCTCCCCTTGGTCTCGATATCGGGACGGATCGGAGAGAATGTTGCCGAGACGGCGAAGCTATCGATACCCAGCGCCGCCGCGTCCAGCGCCGCACGGCGGAGCCCCTCGGCATCGAGCACGCGATAGTCACGTCCATCGTAATAAGAGCCGCCACCGACGATTTCGGCGGTTCCGCGCACCTTTGCGACGGCGTCTTCCGGCCATCCCGAAAAGGGAGGAACACCGTCCCCCATTGGCAAGGCAATACGGATCGCCGCGACCGGCACGAGGTCTTTGCGTTGCACGAAGGCATTCACGAACTGGGTCGTGCCGATCATCACCGCGGCAATCTCACCCGGGGAAATGTTCGCGCTTTCCAGAAGCGCGGTTACAGCGTCGACAACGCCATCACGAACATCAGCGGTCGTAAACCGCTTCACGGCGGCAAGCACGTCGCTTCCGGACATGAGGACGGCATCCGTATTCGTGCCCCCGACGTCGATTCCCAGTCTAAGTTTTCGGGACATCACTAACTTTCTTGAACCTTGGAAAATACCGCATACGGAGCCGTGCCGTGGTCGATTGAGAACGGGGGAGCTAGGTCGCTCCCCCGCCCATTTCAGAATCGATAGCTGGCTTGCACGCCGTAGCTGCGCGGCTGGTTAGGGATTCGAAGACGTGCCCCGGTGATCGAAACATTATCCGCGTTCCGGGCGTTGGTGAGGTTCTTTCCGAAAATACCCACGCTCCAGCCGCCTTCGGCCTCGAGGGACAGGTTCGCATCGACGAAGGTCTTGGTAGCAGTGTAGATCGTGTTCGACAGGTCGAAGAAGAAGCCGCCCCGCCGCTGTACCGTCCCCGAAGCGATCAGGTCGAGATCATCGCTTACCGGCGCGCGATATGTCAGGGAGCCGGACATCGTCAGCGGCGAAACCAGCGGCGACTTTTTCCCGACAGCGCCCGCGGTAGAAATATTGGGGTCCGGGGCGACCTCTTTCACGACACTGTCAGTTACACCGACATTGAAGCTGGCGGTCAGCCGGTCGGTGGGACGCGCGTTGAGTTCGAGTTCGAAGCCATCGATCCCGGTGCGAGGGATGTTGATCGTTCGGCGAACGGACGCCGTAGGCGTTACGACAACATAAGACAGCAGCTGGTTCTCATAGTCGATGTGGAATGCAGAGCCGTTCACAGTGACTCGGCCATCGGCAAACTGCATCTTAAAGCCAGCTTCGTAGTTCGTCGTTTTCTCACTGTCGAAGACAAAGGTGGTTGAGAATCCGCCGGCCCTGAAACCCTTCGAATAGGTGGTGTAGAGCATGATGTCCGGCGTGACCTTATACGAAATCTGCGCCTTTGGCTGCCAAGCCGAGAATGTAGCCGTCGCGCTGGTCGGACCTGGATTCAAGAGATCGACATTTGTCTGTTCGTCATGGTCATAGCGCAGCGCACCGAGCACCTCCAACTCAGAGGTGATTTCGTAAGAAAGCTGGCCATAGACTGCTTTCGACGTGCTGCGCTTTCGGATATCCTGGTTGAGGACCGTCGGGATCACGTCGCCGGGTATTTCCGGACCGACCCGATAACGGGTCGCCTCGTTACGACGCTGGTAGAAGCCGCCGACGATCCACGACAGCGGGCCGTTTCCGTTCGACGCGACCCGGAGATCTTGGTTGAACACGTCCTGTCGGAACGCCACGTCCTGGGCCTGCGTCGGGGCGGACGTGTAGTCGAGGTCGCCATAGATTGCCTGGGAGACATCCGCCCACCCGGTGATCGACGTCAGCGTGAACGGGCCAAAGTCATAATCCACCCGCGCCGAGGCGTCGCGGAAGCGCGTATTTTCGCGGCCAAGAATGTTGGCGGAAGCGCCGGGGTTGGTGACATCATCAACTCCAACCAGCACACCCGACGCGTCGATGTTGACGCGATCTTGGATGCAGCACCCGCCGTCGCCCTTAGTGTAGGAACCGCGCAGCGCGACCTGCAAAGGCCCTGCGTCGAGGAAGAGTTGGCCGCGGATGGAGTGCTGATCGCTCCCATCGATGCGTTGACCGCGCTGATTCTTGATAAGCCCGTCGCTACCTCGCTGATAACCTGAGAGGCGGAAGAGCAGCGTATCCTGGATGATCGGACCCGAGACGGCGGCGGCGATGCGATAGGTGTCGCCGTTTCCATAGGTGCCCTTGACGAAGCCCTCGAAGTCGTTGGTCGGCCTGCGCGATACGATGTTGATCGCGCCTGCAATGGCACCCTGGCCATAAAGCGCGCCCTGCGGTCCGCGCAGAACCTCGATCCGCTCTACGTCGAGCAAGTCTTGGTTGATGAAGTCATTTGATCCGAGTTGCACGCCATCGACGATAATGCTGACCGGTGGAAGGGCGCCCTGGGCGCTGGCGATGCCGCGCAGCGTCAGGAAGGTTTCGTTCGACCGAAAGGTTGTCCGGGCGATGACATTTGGCGTCAGCGCCACGAAATCCTTGAGGTTGTTTATATTTCCTCGGTCAATTTGCACCGCTGAAATGACGCTCACCGACTCCGGCACCTCTTGAAGGCGCTCCTCGCGCTTGCGCGCCGTTACGACGATATCACTGCTGTCCGAGTTCGCGTCGACAACTGCGACGTCACCGACCGGCGCTGTTTGCGCCTGCGCTGCGCTGGTTGCGAGGGCGCTCGCCGAGCCCAACAACGCGACACAAAAGATCAGTCTAATGCTCATTTATTCTCCCCTTTTACTTTTCAAGACTATTAATTTTTGATACTAAGTATCTCCGATTGCTCGATTTATTTTTTTGGCCAGGAGGTCCCTGGCCAGAACGACAGGCACCTTCAATTTCGATTGGAGCTGGGTCCTCACGTCATTATTGAACGCCATGCAGTCCATGATTACGACCTCGCTGCTCGAGACCGCATCTGCCGCCCGGATCAATTCGTCGGTGCGATCGCCGCCCGCGTGGGGGGCGAAGTGCGCGAATAACGCATCGACACGATATCCATCGCCGCCAATCTCAAGGATCTGCTCGGGCGTGGGCAGCACCACGCCCAGCCGCCGTCCACCAACCGCGAGCGGCTCGATATCGATTTGCGCATCGATCATCGGGGTGAAGCACCGCATTCCGTCAAAATCAGCGGTGCACAGCAGCACGATGAGATCGAAGCCCGCGCCGTCGATCTCCAACAGCATCGCGTCCAAGCGCGCGGCAAGCCGACGCTTGTCGACCTTGACTTCGGTGCCGTCCCGCAATCGCGTGTAGAGTGTCCCATCGCCATGCTCCGGTTTCAACGCGGAAATGGCCTCGGCATCCAATCCATCTAATGCGCCGAATTCCGAAGCATCGACCTCGACCGTGACCTGCTCGAGCAGTTCCGGTACGATATCGTCCCGCGGCGTCTGGCCGATGGTTACAAAGGCCACGCGCTTGCGCGTTGCAATCTGGATGTTGGAACTCTCCATAAGCACCGATCTTACGGAGAGTGGGTCAACGCCGCTATTGGAGCGGTTGACTAGTTATCGATACCTATGCGGACGAACGGCGCGGTGACCGCGGCGATGCACTTAACCTAGCACGAGCCTCATTAACGCCGTGGTATTCGTAACTCGTAGTTTCGAAAGCACGTGCGCGCGGTGTACGCTGACCGTCCTTGTGCTGATATCAAGCTGACGTCCGATCTCTTTGCTTGGCAGTCCTTCTACCATTAGCCACATGACTTGGCGCTCGCGCGGCGAAAGGGCCTCCAACATGGCGGCTGCTCGCTCATCGCCGCCTAGAGGTCGCTTCCGGGCCTGCTCTGCGCTCAAGATGTTACAAATCGCGGACGCCAAGACGCGACGCGGCAAGATTACCGGCATGCCGGTTTCTTTTCGCAGCCGGGTTGCAGCGTCTTCGTCATAGCCCATGGACAGGAGAATGAGCGCCTCGCAATCGGCCGATGCCTCGACGACCCGCTTCCAGTCGTCCTCGCAAGAGGTGTCGAGCCATGTAATTCGCCGTTGGTACGCAGCCAATCCCATGATCTTCGCTTCTTCGAGTTGGCGTGCGTAGGGCGCGATGATCCCGATGCGCCGACCGGAGTCTACCAGCATGCGCACGGCGTTCTCCAAGGCCGGCTGGGACAAGATCAGTCGGCAGGAGCTAACGAAGTCAGGCAGGCCGCTAAAAGTGCCGGTGCAAAAGATAGCTGCAAAGTCAAAATTGTCGGGATGGAGTTCCGAGAGGATCGCCTGGATCCCGGAATATACCGCGACTTCGGAAACCTTGACGTGTCGGCCGTCACGAAGCTGCGTTGCCATGCTGGCTTCATCGTCCGAGGGCGAAAGAGCCGCGATCTCGTCATCGCGAAATCCGTCGAGCGCCCCGAATTCCGTCACTTTCACATTTGCCGGTAGGGCTGCCACGAGGTCGCTTACGATCTGCGAGCGTGGCGACTGCCCCGCCGTGATCAAAGCCAGCCTGATCGGGCGCAATGCTCCCGCGAGACCGAGCTTGAGCGCCGAACCGAGACTCGGTTCGTTCTGCGGGCGTACTTCTGTCCATGCAGGCATTGCCACTTTGCAGCCGATCTCTTTACAGCGCTAAAGGCGTACAATGTGGCTCGTGGCGTCGAAGTGGTCAAGTTTGATGAAAATCCCACGCTTGGATTGTTGCTGGAGTTGGGTGCGTGGGCACTCTGTTTGCCGCAGCAGGGATTGGACAGGCAACTTTGCGAGAAGCGTGAGGTTAAAAGGCGCCACTATCCTGCACTAGAAATTGTCACGGCACCTGACCAAGCGATTACAGCGTTTCAGTGCTTTCCGAACAGTCGCTTGAGGCTCTCAAAGCGGATGAAGGTTGAGCGTCCGACCTTCACCGTTTCGATTTCGCCCGCGTTGATCAATTCGTAGAGCGTCGACCGACCAATGCCGGTTAATTTGACCGCGGTTGCTACCCGAACGCAGATCGGTTCGGTAGGTCCTTCGGACGAAGTCGGTTCCGAAAGATGATCTCCGAAAACGGCATCCCTCTTCATGACTTTGGCCGCGAACGCGCGAACCCACGGTCGCTCTCCAGAAATGCCGCGAGCATGGCGGGAATGAGATCGGCGACGGTCTCCGCCTTTCCATAGGCCGCTTCATAGGCGGCGGCATAGTCGCGCAGCGACTGGTCGAGATCGGGCATGACCTGGACGGTTATCTTGACGGGCGTTCGATCGGGCAGTTTCGCTAATTTGACATCGGCCATCTTAGATTCTCCAAGGCTTCAGCACGATATCCTTGAGCACGATAACTCGCAGCGGCCAGCCTGGGCGTACCTTGAGCGTCGGTTGTACGTCGAGATTTTTCATGACGATTTGGTCGCCTGCCCGCGCGCCGCTCTGCTGCGCCGCCTCGCGAACGGCGCGGACAAGATCGGTCTCGCTGCTACCGAATCCGAGTTCGGTGCCGACGCCAAGCAGGGTCGACAAGGCGACGCCTTTCAAAAGTTGCCAGCTATGCTGATCGATCCGGTCGGAGAGGCCCGCGTAGCCTTGCGTATCGGTCGCAGGCACATTGTCGATACGGATCGATGCGCCGTCGGGCAGGATGATCCGCTGCCACACGACGAGCGCTCGGCTCTGTCCGAATGCGACGACATTGTCATAGCTTCCGATGAGCCGCGATCCCTGCGGGACTAGCAGGGCCCGCCCACTGACACTGTCATAAACATTCTCGGTCACTTGTGCAGTAACGAGGCCAGGAAGGTCCGAATTCAGGCCGGCAATCAAGCTCGCCGCGATGATGCTGCCGGCATTGAGGGTCCACGGTGAAGCCGGAAGGGCCAGCCTATGCGGATTGATGTCCGCGCCGTCATCGGCGGAGCCGACCCGCATATTGTCGCGCTGCTGGCGATCCTGCCTTGTCTCTACCTCTGCTGCCGCAGGTTCGGGGGCCGCTGCTGCCGCGGTGGCCTCGGGGGTCACAGGTCTCCCGGCAAGCTGAAGCATGACGCTGGATTCTCGCGCGGCCTTTTGCTCTGCAGCCAGCCGCTGCCGCTCGGCTTCTACTTCCTGCGCGGCCCTCGCGGCGGCGCCCGCAGCGGCGTCGGGTGGGCCCAAGCCCTCTTCGCGCTGATGACTCAGGATGGGGCGGCCCAAGTCGCCCGGAAGCGGTGCGCCGAGTTGGGGCACGTCGCCGTAGCTGCTTGGTGCGCCGGCGAGCGCATCGGCGGGGGCTTTCGCCGCAACGGCCCCCCGATCGTCATCTGGCGCGATCAGTCCAAGACTGACGGGCTTGAGCGCGATCCAACCGACCGCGGCGAGCGCGGTCGCTCCTGCGCCCGCGATCAGAACGATCGCGCCGCGCCGGAAACGCGTCACGCGCGCTGGATTGGCGCGAAGCACCAGCGATTCCGGATCGACTTTGGGCCCCGGCGCTTCTGGCAAGGGAAGCGGTTCGGTCACAAGCCCCTCCCCGCCCGGCGCTCTGCCGGGGAATTAACGCGCGTGATCCGCACGACCTTCTGCTTTTTACCGCCGAGACGCAGTTCCGCGGCGGCGAATAGGCGATCGACGACATAATAGCGTCCTGAGACACGGTAATTGACGAGTTGCGCCTCGCCCTCGTCCCCGAGCACGAACAAAGGCGGCGCTTCACCGACCGCTATGCTGGGCGGAAACTCGATCCACGTTTGCCGGCCATCGTCGAACGCCCGTACCGGCTGCCACGTGGGCCTGTCCCCGCCGATCCGATAGTTGAAGTTGAGCCGTTCGACCTCGACACTCGCCGAGATTGGTTGCGCGGCTTTGGCGGCCTGCGCTTGGCGCTGGAGCGCGAGCAGTTCGTCCTGCGGATAGGTCCAGGCAATCGCCGTCATCGCGGTCGCCGACGTACTGGTCAGTTGCAAGCGATAGACACGCCGATCGGTGGTGATGACGAGATTCGTGCTGAGCCCTGCCAAGAAGGGTTTCACGAGAATATGGGTACGCTTGTTCGCATCGCTCCCACTCGTCGTGTCGCCGACGGTCCAACGCACCGTATCTCCGGCAGCGACCGAGACAAGCGCCTCGCCAGCCTGGAGCGCGATATCGCTGACACGCCCGGGGGCGGCATAAAGGCGATAGAGGGCCCCGTCGTTATAGGGATAAATTTGGACGGCGTAGAGATAGCCATCACGCGATGGCTCGCGCAGTGCCGCCTTGTTCGCTGCCTCGACCCGCGCGATGGACTGCGCGAAACCAGGACATGTCAGCGAGACGATGCTCGCCGACAGGATGAGGATTCGGATCATGGAACTTTCCTTTCGGTGGTCGGGGAAGGTGCGGACTCGTCGGCGAGGCCGGGATCGAGCGGAGAGCCGAACGGAACGGTAGACCGCGCCTCGGCCTGGGCCCGCGGCGGTGCTGCCTGCGGACGTTCGGCGGGCGCTTCGAGCTCGCGGCTCCAGTCGATCGCATCGACGTACAGGCCGAGCGGATTCTTGCGCAGCGCGTCCGCCGAGCGCGGCGGGCGCACCTTCACCGTCACCATTGCGGTCCAGCGCGATGTGCTGGCGAGACTGCCGCGCTCATATTCGCGCTCGGTCCACCCAACGCGGAACGACGTGTCCGATGCGCGAACCACGCTGTTGATCTGCACCGAAACGGTCCGTCTGCCGACCTCGGCGAAAGGATTGGCTGCACGCGCATATTCGCCGAGGAACAGTGCGCCGCGTTCCGTCGCGAAATCATAGGCCGACAGCCAGTTCTCGCGCATCAGCACAGCATCGAGTGATCGCGAACGAATGTCGGAAACGAATCTTCCAAGGTGCCAGGATATCTGCGGATCGGTCGGCCTGTAGGCTGCGTCGGCGGGCGCGATGGCCTGCGCGGACCCAACCCGGTCGACCTCGACCACATAGGGAACTACCCGGCTCTGCATCGACTGCCAGATGAGCGCGGCCGAGAGGCCAGTGGTGAGAAGCAGACCTCCGAACGCCATCAGTCGCCAGCTGTGCGCCTGCACGCGCGCGGCACCGATACGCTCGTCCCACAATTGCCCGGCGCGCTGATATGGCGTTTCGGGTTCGGGCGTCTGCCCATAGCGCTGCACAGCGCGTTTCCATCGCATCGTTCAGTCCCTTTCCTTGATATCGGGGGTTGCGGAGGCGCCGCCGCGGTCGCCCGACTGGATGGCGTGGACCGCCGTCTGCCGACGCTGGCGCGCATTCTGGCTGGCATGAAGCCGGCTCGCCCAAGCCGGGGCACTGTCGGTGCTGGCAGCGGCACTGCCATGGCCAGCCGAAGCCGCGGGCGGCGATCCTGCGGCCCACGCGGCCTGGCGGCCTTTTTCGGCCGCGTCGCCTAGGCCAGAGGCGGATTTGAGACGGTTGGTGGCGGCGCCCTTGGCGGCAGTCGCTATGCCACCGAGGCCGGCAGCAATCGTCGATGATCCGGAGGTCTCCTGACCGAGCTTGTAGGCGGTCGATGCGGCGCTGCCCATCGACGTGCCTGCACGGATGGCGCCCATGCCTGCGCCGGCGAGACCGCGCGTAGCAGCGGCGGCGGCGGCACCGCCGGCGGCAAGTCCGGCGCCGGCGATCACCGTGGTGGCAATCGCCGACCCCGCGCCGAGCTGCGGGGCGCCCGCCACGAGGCCAGAGGCGATACCGGGTCCGAAGATGGCGAGCCCGAAGATCGCGAGGCTCGCCAGCATCAGCGACACGGCCTGCTCGATCGAAACATCCCCGCCGGTGATGGCACTGGTGAAGTCGGCGAAATAGTTGGAGCCGATGCCGACTATCACGGCGAGCACCATGACCTTGATGCCGGAACTGACAACATTGCCGAGCACGCGTTCAGCGAGGAAGCTCGTACGGTTCCAGAGCGCGAACGGCACCAGAATGAAGCCGGCCAGACTGGTGAGCTTGAATTCGAGGATCGTGATGAAGAGCTGGATCGCGAGGATGAAGAAGGCGGCGATGACGACGATCCAGGCGATCATCAGCACTGCAATCTGGACGAAATTCTCGAAGAAGGCGATCGGGCCCACCAGCTCGGCTGCCTGATCGAGCAAAGGCGCAGCAGCTTCGAAGCCCGTGCCGGCGAGCCGTCCGGGCATCAGCAAATCCTGCGCCGTGATCGTGCTGCCGCCCGCGGTCAGACCGAGCCCAGAGAACGAGCGGAAGATGATCTCCGACAAGGTCGAGAAGCTGTTCAGGACGAGCGCGAAGAACCCCACGTAAAGGATCTTCTTGAGGAACTTGGCGATGACGTCGTCTTCGCCGCCCAACGCCCAGAAGAGCCCGGCGAGCGTGATATCGATGCCGATCAGGATCGTGGTCAGAAAGCCGACGTCGCCGCCCAGCAGCCCGAAGCCGCTATCGATATAGGCGACGAACGCCTCCATGAATTGATCGATGACGTTGAGATCGTCCACTTGGGTTCAGCTTTCGATTGGACCGGAAGGGTGTCGCGGGGCCCGGCGGCCATGAGAGGGGCAAGCCCATCGGACCCCGCGACGAGGGGCACCGGCCAGGGAGCTGGGGCCGGCGCCGCCTCAGCTCATTGGCGCGGCGTGTAGGCCTTGCCGTCGCCAAGGAATCGCCGCGTCGACGCGCGCGCCTCGCGCTCGATCTGGCCGCGGCGTGCCGCCTCGAGAGATTGGCTACGGAACTGCGCCGCCATCAGCTGCTGGATCTGAAATTGCTGTTTGGCGGCGAGCGCGAGCAGCTGGTTGGTAGCCTGCTGCGCCTGCAGCCCGCCTTCGGCACCTTGGCTCTTGTCGACGATCGCCTTGAGCGCCTCGGCATCGTCTCGGACATTTTCGACGATCTCGCTCTGGACGCCCATCGTTTGGCGGAAGGTCGCCATTTCGGTGTCGAGCCGCTGTTTGGCGGCCGCGAGCCGCTGATCGCGGCGGAGCAACTGGTCGAAGCTGGTCGGGAAGGCCCTGCGAAATTGCTCATCGAGCTGGTCAACGCGAAAGTCGACGCCCTGCGCCTGCCCCATTAGCCGGTCGATCTGCTCCAGGCGCTGTTGCAGCCGATCGAGTTCGGGAAAATCAATCTTCGACAGATTCTTGCGCTGATTTGCCAGCATCTGGGCCTCGTTCTGGAGCGACTGGATTTGCTGATTGATCTGCTGGAGGGTCCGCGCCGCCGTCAGCAAATTCTGCGAATAGTTGGCGCTGTCGAACACCGGCATCGCGTGCGCGGGCGTCGCGAACGCAATCGTGACCGGCGCAAGCGATGCGGCCAGAACGGCAAAAACTATCTGTTTCATGCGTCTTCTCCTTCTTCGGGGGGCAAGTGGGCTGGGAAATCGGCGAGCAATCGCGCGGCCCATGCGAGATCGGCCCCGTCGAGAAAGCGGGCGGCAAAATCGTGCGCGCCATGCTCGGCGAGGAGCGCGTTTATGCGTTTCTGGCTGTCGGGGTCGGAGGCGCCGCACAGCGCGAGAGCGATGGGCCCGAGCCCGAGCTCGAAGAGCCGGTTGCCGCGCGCGGACTGGAGATAATAATGCCGCTTGGGCGTCGCCCGGCTCACAAGCTCGATCTGCCGGTCATTGAGGCCGAAGCGCTCGTAGGCGCTGCGAGATTGCGGTTCGATAGCGCGATCGTTCGGCAGCAGGATGCGCTGCGGGCAGCTCTCGATGATCGCCGGTGCGATCGCGCTATCGGCGATGTCGGCGAGCGACTGGGTCGCGAATACCACCGCGACGTTGCGCTTGCGCAGCACCTTCAGCCATTCGCGGATGCGAGCCGCGAACAGCGGATGATCGAGGAAGACCCAAGCCTCGTCGAGAATGAGCAAGGTCGGCCGGCCGGTGAAGCGCTCTTCCAGCCGGTGGAACAAATAGGTCAGGACCGGCGCGACGACGCCCGCCTGCCCCATCAACGCCTCGGTCTCGAAGCATTGCAGGTCGGCAAAGGCCAGATCGTCTTCGGCAGCGTCGAGCAGCCGTCCGAACGGGCCTTCGAGCGTATACGGAGCAAGTGCCGAGCGCAGCGCCGCCGATTGCAGCAGCAGCGACAAGCCTGTCAGCGTGCGCTGCTCGATCGGCGCAGTCGAGAGATTGGTAAGCGCCGACCAAAGCGCCTCCTTGATCTCGGGCGTGACGAGCAGCTTTTCTTGCGCGAGCAAGGCGGCGATCCATGTCGAGGCCCATGCGCGTTCGTCGGCGCGGTCGATGTGGCGGAGCGGCTGAAACGCGATCGCGCGGCCGCCTTCGTCCCCGCCAGCTTGACCGCTGTCGCCGCCGAGGCCCAGCGCATGATGCGCGCCGCCCATCGCCAGCACCGCGGCGCGTGCCGAGAAACCCTTGTCGAAGATATAGACCTGAGCACCCGGATAGCGCCGGAACTGGAGCGCGAGCAGCGCCAGCAGCACCGACTTTCCGGCGCCCGTCGGCCCGACGATCAGCATATGACCGACATCGCCGACATGGGTCGAGAGCCGGAACGGCGTCGAGCCGCTGGTCTCGGCATAGAGCAATGGCGGGCCACCAAGATGGCCGTTTCTCGCCTGGCCTGCCCAGACCGACGATAAGGGCATGAGATGGGCGAGGTTCAGCGTGTGAACCAGCGGCTGGCGAACATTGGCGTAGATCTGCCCCGGCAGCGACCCGAGCCAGGCCTCGACCGCGTTCATGCCCTCACGGATGCAGGTGAAGCCGAGGCCATTGACGATCCGCTCGACGCAGCGGACCTTTTCTTCGACCCGGTCTCGGCCGGTGTCCGCGACGGTGATCGTCGTCGTCAGGTGACCAAAGGCGACATGATCGCCGCCGAGTGCCTGAAGCGCGAGATCGGCATCGAGCATCTTGTTGTCGGCGTCGCTGTCGAGCAACTGCGCGGGCTGGTTGTACATGACTTCGCGCAGCAGCGCCGTGATCGACTTGCGCTTGTTGAACCATTGTCGGCGGAGTTTGGTCAGCGCCTTGGTCGCGTCGGTCTTGTCGAGCGCGATAAAGCGGGTCACCCAGCGATAGCCGAAATCCTGGTGATTAAGTGCGTCGAGGATGCCAGGCCGGCTGACGTTCGGGAAACCCAATAGGGTGAGGGTGCGGATATGCATTTGACCAAGCATCGGCTCGAGCCCGCCGGTAAGCGGCGTGTCGGCGAGCAGGCCGTCGAGATAGAGCGGCGTCTCGGGCACGGAAACTTCGTGTCGGCGCGTCGAGATCGTCCCGTGGAGAAAGGTCAGCGTCTCGCCATCATCGAGCGCTCGGACCTCGGGCATGAAACCAGCGAATAGGTCGAGCACCCGCGCCGTCTCGGCGATGAAAGCGGCAAGCGCCTGCCGCCAGTCCCGCCCTCTCGCGTCGTCGCTGCGCTCGACCAGCGCTCGCCCGGCGCTGTCGGCTTGGTCGGGTGGCGGCAGAAACGTCAACGTCAGATAATAAACACTCTCGAAATGCGCCCCGGCGCTTTCGAACCCGGCGCGGCGTTCTTCGTCGACCAGCCAGGAGGCGGAGTCGGGAAAGGCGCTCGCGGGATAACCGGGCGCTTCGCGTCGGTCGGCCTCGATATGCAGCGCCCAGCCAGAACCGAAGCGCTTCAACACATTGTTCGCCCGCGCGCAGACCGAGACGAGCTCGGCTTCGGTTGCGGACTCCAGATCGGGTCCGCGAAACCGCAGGACGCGCATGAAGCTGCCGTCCTTGTTCAGGATGACGCCGGGCGCAACTAACGCCGCCCACGGCAGGTGATCGGCGAGCCGGTCGGCGCGGCGGCGATATTCGTGGAGCATCAACATGCGAGATGCCCGCGCTGGCGCAGGTGGCGAACGAGGACCGGGGCGAAATCGGGATCGCGCTTCGCGGCCACCACCGCGACTGTGTGGCCGACCGCCCACATCGCGATCCCGGCGACCCATTGCTGCAAGCCGAGGCCCAGGGCGGCGGCGACCGTCCCGTTGACGATGGCGATTGCGCGCGGCGCACCGCCAAGCAGGATCGGCTCGGCGAGCGACCGGTGCAGCGGAGCTTCGAACCCCTCGATATGGATGCCGGTGCCTATCATCCGATCAGCGCCCCGCCGCCGAAGCTGAAGAAGCTCAAAAAGAAGCTCGACGCCGCAAAGGCGATCGACAGACCGAAGACAATCTGGATGAGGCGGCGAAAGCCCCCTGCCGTCTCGCCGAACGCCAGCGTCAGGCCGGTGGTGATGATGATAATTACCGCGACGATCTTTGCGACCGGGCCCTGCACCGATTCCAAGACCTGCTGGAGAGGCTCTTCCCACGGCATACCCGAGCCAGCCGCGCGCGCGGTTGCCGCGATGGCGAGGCCAAGCCCGGCGGCGGCGAGAATAAAAAGAGGTTTGCAATGATTGGACAAGCGAATGGCGCGCATTTTTCAGTCTCCTTGGGAAGTGACGGCTGGGTCGGGGATGAGGTCGAAAACGGCATAGTCGCCTTGCCCGTCGACGCCGGCCACGCGCACGAGACGCTCGACGCGGCGGGCGAGGCCGCGCCCGGAAATAAAGACGATGAGATCGATCGCCTCGGCGATCAGGCACCGCGGCACGGTGACAACCGCTTCCTGGATCAGTTGCTCGATGCGATAGAGCGCGGAGGCCGCGCTATTGGCATGGACGGTCGCGATGCCGCCGGGGTGCCCAGTGTTCCACGCCTTGAGCATGTCGAGCGCTTCGCGGCCGCGGACCTCGCCGACGATGATGCGATCGGGACGCAGGCGAAGAGTCGAGCGTACCAAGTCGGCCATCGTGACACTGCCGGCCGTCGCCGCGCTGGCCGAGCGCGTGCGCAGCGCGACGACGTCGGAGGCCGCGCATTGCAGTTCGCGCGTGTCCTCGATCAGGATCACCCGCTCGTCTAGATGCGCCATCTCGGCGAGCAGTGCATTCGCGAGGGTCGTCTTGCCCGAGCTGGTCCCGCCGGCGACGAGGATATTCCTGCGCTCGACGACGGCGAGGCTAAGAAGTCGCGCTGTCTCGACCGGCATGATGCCGTCCTTCACATAGTCAAGCAGCGTATAGATTTTCGCGGCAGGCTTGCGGATCGAGAAGCAGGGCGCGAGACTGACTGGCGGCAACACGCCTTCGAACCTTTCCCCTGCCCCCTCGCCATGCGGCGGCAGCTCGGCCGAGACGATCGGCGCTGTGGCATGCACCTCGGTGCGCGCATGACTGGCGACGAGGCGGATGATCCGTTCGACCTGCGCCGCCTCATATCGCGTGCCGGTATCGCAGCGGCCTTCGCCGAGCCGGTCGAGGCGGAGCGCGCCATCGGGGTTGACCATGATTTCGATGACTTCCGGATCGGCGAGTGCGGCAGCGATTCCCGGCCCCATCGCACTCTTCAGCATCGCGCGGCGGCGTTCAGCGGAAACGAGTTCGCTCATGATTGCACCTCGGCGGGATCCGCGCCGAGCGTTCGCTTCCCGCCGGCGATTTGACGGCCGAGCTGGGCAATGAAGCGTTCGAAGCGCTGATTGCCGATGGCGAGCGCGGCGCTGTCGGCCTCGGGAAGCGGCGCGGTGACGGTCAGCTGGTAGCGCACGAACAGTGCTAGGGCTTCCAGCACCACCTCGATGTCGCGGCGACCCGCCGCGACATCGCGCGACATGCGGTCGAGCCGGACCTTGAAGAGATCGTCGACCTCCTTCGTCGCCCGCCGCGCGATCCAGCTCTTGAGCGCATCGTTGACGATCCGCGACTTGTTACCGCCGCGCCGGACCACCAGCGCATCGAGCGCGTCGCTCAATTCACGGTCGATGTAAAGATTCTGCCGAACCTTCATCGCTCACAGCCCCGGCAACAGGTCTTGCGACCCGGACTGGTTCATCGCGTGTCCGCGCACAACCGAGGCACGTGCGCGGTCCATCATGCGCTTGTCGGCGGCGGCATCGCAATCGTCGCGTTCGAGATCGGGCAGCTCGAGCTGTTTCGCCGACTCTGCCTTGACGGGCGCCTGCTCGATACCGGGGTGCCGCTGCTGCTCAAGGCCGCCATCATCGTTGACGGCAGCATCAATCTTCTGTTCCGCGCCGAGGCGGATATCGACCGCGCTGGTGGTCCCGCTCCAATTGTCGGAACGCGGGCGTGGCCTGTCGGGATACTCCTCAGCGGAAAGGATCGGCGGCGCGGTCACGCGGCCGCGGAAGTTGCCGTCCTCGAAATAGCGTAGCTTTTTGGCGCGGATCGGCGCCATGCCCGAGACCAGCACGATTTCGTCGGCGGGCGGCAGCTGCATTACCTCGCCCTGCGTCAGTAGCGGACGCGCGGTCTCCTGGCGGCTGACCATGACATGCGCGAGCCAGGGCGCAAGCCGGTGGCCGGCATAGTTGCGCATCGCGCGCTGCTCGGTGGCGACGCCCAGCGCCTCGGAGATACGCCGCGCGGTGCGTTCGTCGTTCGTGGCGAAGGCCACGCGCACATGGCAGTTATCGAGAATGGCATTGTGCTCGCCATAGGCCTTCTCGATCTGGTTGAGCGATTGCGCGATCAGGAAGGCCCGCACGCCATAGCCCGCCATGAAGGCAAGGCTCGTCTCGAAGAAATCGAGCCGTCCGAGCGCGGGAAACTCGTCGAGCATCATCAGGAGTTGGTGCTTGCCGCCCTTCGCCGGATCGGCATCGAGTTTCTCGGTCAGGCGGCGCCCGATCTGGTTGAGCACCAAGCGGATCAGCGGCTTAGTTCGCGAAATGTCCGACGGCGGAATGACAAGATAAAGCGAGACGGGATGCTCGGCCTCGACCAGATCGGCGATACGCCAGTCGCAGCGCGATGTGACGGCGGCGACGGTCGGGTCGCGATAAAGGCCGAGGAACGACATTGCGGTGGACAGCACACCGCTGCGTTCATTCTCGCTTTTGTTCAGCACCTCTCGCGCCGCCGACGCAACGACAGGATGGACCCGCGGCGCATTCTTGGTGCCGAGATGATTGGTCGACATCATCCGCTTAAGCGTCGCGACGAACGGGCGCTGAGGGTCGGACAGGAAGGTCGCGACGTGCGCGAGCGTCTTTTCTTCCTCGGCATAAAGGATGTGGAGAATGGCGCCGACCAGCAGCGAATGCGAGGTCTTCTCCCAATGGTTGCGCCGCTCAAGCGCACCTTCGGGGTCGACCAAGATGTCCGCGATATTCTGGACATCGCGGACCTCGTGCGCGCCGCGGCGCACTTCGAGCAGCGGATTATACTTCGCTGATGCCAGATCGGTCGGATTGAACAGCAGCGCGTGGCTGAAGCGCGAGCGCCACGCGGCAGTTAGCTGCCAATTCTCACCCTTGATGTCGTGAATTACCGCTGAGCCCGTCCAGCTCAGCAGCGTCGGGACGACCAGCCCGACGCCTTTGCCCGAGCGGGTCGGCGCGAAGGCCATGACATGTTCCGGCCCGGCATGGCGAAGATATCTACCGCCGTGGCGCCCCAAAAGCACACCGGCATCACGGCACAGGCCCGCCCGATCGATCTCGCGCGCAGTTGCCCAGCGCGCCGAGCCATAGGTGGTTACATGCCGTGATTGCCGGGCGCGCCAGAGGGAGCCGCCAATGGCAGCGGCGCAGCCGAGAAAGCCGCTCGCACCGGCGAGTGTCCCCGCCTTGTCGAAGATTTGCGGCGCATAGGCTTCGTATGAATACCACCACCAGAAGATCGCCCAAGGACGATAGATTGGAAGCTCGCCGATCTGGAACCAGGCCGAGCCGAGTTCAGGTTGATAGCCGAGCATCGCCGCGCACCATTGGGTTGCCGCCCAGACGCCCACGACGACGATCGCGAACACGACGAAAATCTGGCCGATGAGCAGCTTGGTTGGGGTCATGATGGGCTCCGCCGGTCGGCGGAAATCGCCGCGGTTCAGGCCCTGAAAGATGGATAAAATAGCGGTTTGAGAAAATTACGCCTTGGGCGCGCCATCACGCGCCTCGTGGCACGATGGTCCGCATGACATCAAATTGCGGGCCAGGGATTAGCGAGCCGCAACTCGTCGGTTTCGGGGCGACGCTATTGGCGGCTGGCACCCAAACGCTCGACATTCGCGCGATCGTCGCAGCCGCCAGATTCTTGAACGGGTACTCGTGATCAAAGACTATCGAATATCTGTGACAAGTCGGCGGTGAATGATTGAGGCTCTGCAGAACGCCCTATTAAATCGCCTAAGTCCAGTAAAATACTCGCAAGATTCGGCAGAATAATAAATACTCCGATTTGGTGGTACCGATTGCCGTGAAGCGCGACTTGCGCTTTACTCCGCAGTTGATTGGGCGAGTCGTGGGGGGACGACGTATGGCAGTTCGGATCACAGTCGAGCGAACCAAGAGCGAGAATGCGGACAAGCTGTATGTCGAGATTAACGACGAGATCGTGGAGTTCGAGAATGGCGACAAGAAGGTTAAATATCTCGAGCCAGGCAATTATCGCCTCAGAGCCTTCATCCTCCGTCTGAACGGATCGTCTGGAAAAGTTACTGGGAGCGTGACCATTACCCAAGGTGACACCGTCCTCGTCAATGCGATGCCCCTTCAGATTTCCAAGACAGGCGAGATCAGTCGCTCCGCCGACACCTTTGTAGTTGCGGCCTCATGAAAGTATTTGCCAAACTCCTAGCCGCCGCGCTCTTGGTCTCCACTGGCAACGTCGCTTTAGCCGAGGCTCAGAGTACGCAAGTGCCAAACGCCGCCAAGCCCTCGACCGCGCCCTCCGAAATCGAAACCCTGCGGACGGAAGTCGAACGAGCGACCGCACTGCTCGCAGATTTGAAGAAGCGACTCGAAGACGTGGAAGCGCATCAAGCGCCCGCCGCCGTCACCGGCGCAGCGGAACGCGCGGCGCCACAGCGTCCGACAATGGCCGGCCCCACAGCACCGCCGACGATGGTTCCGGCATCGGCAGGAGCGGGGCCCGCCGCTGGCCAGGCGGTCGCTGCCGGCCACTCCGAGCTTGATACATGTTCGCTATACGGTAGTGGTCCAAGGTCGCCGGCCAATGCTACAACCTCCGGCACCTTCGACGCTGCGTCCGCGAGTTGTGGCAGGACGGTCGCAGCGGTACTGCTGACCGGGAGCAGCGGCTCGTCGGGGGTGACCATAAAATTGTCGCGCTCGAGTGAGGGCGGCGAACCGGATTATGCGAAGGGCGAGACTCTCGCGCACAGCAACGTCTACACGCTTACCGCTTCGGCCCCACTGGCCAAGGACGGTCCGACCCAGATCGCGTCGCTCGATGGCTTCGCAACATCGTCGAAACTGACATTCGGCTTCACACGTTTCATGCTTCCGCTGCCAACCGATGCGGGCTTGCGTCCCAGCTATGTCCGGCTCGTCCGAAAGGCACAGGCCGCCTGTCGCGACCAGGCGGCAGCCGAAACCGCCGCCGGCAAGCCCCTGTCCTACAAACGCAGTTGCGACGAGGACAATGGTGTATTGTTCGAGTCTTTTCTCACAGAAGCCGAAGTCACGTTGATGGAGCAGATACTCGCCACCCAGAGCGTGCGACGTGCGATGGCGCTCGGTCTCGAGTTGTCGGTCGGCCATGAGGAATTTAAGTTCCGCGACACCTCCACCCTCGCGGAATCTGACGTGACCCGCGTTCCTCTCGGGGCAAAGGGCAGCGTGTCGATCTTCCCCTGGCCGCGTACCTCGCTAACTGCTGCGTTCGACTATCAGCGCGTCTTCAAAGCTGCCAAGACCCGGACGTTCTGCGCGACCACGACCAGCAGCGCGAGCGCGGAGTGCTTCACGGGATCATTCGCGGAGCCGGGAAAAACTGAAAAGCTCATCACCAGCGCCGAGTTTCGCAAGGTATTCGACTTTGACGAGGCAGATTTCATCCCGAGGCTCGGGATCGCGCCGCGCGTTGAATACGACGCGAACAGCGATGATTTCGCTTTCAATTTTCCGGTTTATCTTGCGCCGGACGACAAGGGGAAACTCATCGCGGGGCTTCAGGCGGGCTACATCATCTCGGAAACCGACCCGACGAAGCCGGGCAAGGAACGCGACTTCCGCTTTGGACTGTTCGTCGGTTCGTCCTTCACGCTGCCATGACACGCCTCGTGCGCTCGCTCACGACACGACGGTTGATAGCGATGGACCACCAAATCTGCCCCATGTCGGCAAAAATGCCGACCGTGGTATGAAACTGATCTCCCTCACCTTGTCCGGCTACCTCCTCACGTCACTCTCCGGCGCAGCCCATGCCCGGTGCCCGGCGAGTGACATCGTCGTCGTCGACCGCTCGCTTTTTGCGACCACGATTGAGCGGGCGCGAATTGTCATCCGGAATCAAGGCCGCGACAGCACGCCGCTTCTATATGTAGAGGGTAGCGATCTCGACGCCTTCGCCGACCGCGTCGCCGGCTTCCGGCCTAGGGTCGTGGTCGCCCACTATTCGATGTTCAGGCCTGGTCATCCTGACCGCGGCAAGGTCACCGCTCGCTTCTTTGCCGCATTGCAAAGGCAATTGATCTCAGTCGAGCGCTTCGTCCTCTACAGTTCATCGCTGTACCATCCGATATATAACCGGCGCGGCCGAACGCTGGCACAACTCCGCCAAGAGGGATTCTTCGTTGGCGTGACCGACGCCCGGATCAGCCTCGTCCATGTCAATGATGGCCCGCGATTCACGGCGGCGAATGGCGCTGCGGCGCTCAGCGCGATCATCAAGAATCTCGGGCCGAGCGACGCCTGCTCTGGATAACGCATTCGGGAAGGGTCTATCTTGGCAGCACTCATCAGCTTAGCGGGTCGACTCTCCACATTCGAGGCAGCGATTTCGCTCTATGCAGGCCGTGCCTGGCGCTTTCTGCGCCCGCGCGGTGGCGCGCTGGTGCCAGCGGCAGTCTATTTCCTGCTGCTGATAGGTGGACCGACACAAGTCATCGACGTGTTGCGCAGCGATTGGAACGACAGCGGGATATTGGTATGGCCTATTTTTCTCTTGCCGATCCTTGCTGCGGCGATCGGTCACCTGTCGCTCACGCCGACCAGGATCGCGCTTCAACCGCGTGCCGATCGTTGGCTCGTCCTGCTACCATTGATGGCCGTGACGCTGATGGCGGCGCGTTGGGTCCCGGCCGCACTGCTCGTCACCCTACCTGCTCTCATCGCGGGACATGTCCTGGTGGCGCGGCTCTTGCCCCGTATCGACGCAGCCCGTCGCAGTTGGCGACTTCCTGTGATGATCGCAACGCTGGCGCTGTATGTCGGGAGTGTGCTCGCATTCCAGCTTTTGCCGCAGCAACTACCCGTTGCGCTCGGACCGATGCTTATCCTGACACTCGCCATCGCGCTGATCGGCCTGCTCTGCGCGATGGCGCTCCTCCGCCCTATTCTATCCGTTTTCTACTTGCTGATCTGCCTCATCGCCTCACTCATCTGGAGCGGGTCGACGCCCATTCCGCTCTACGGCAAGTCGCTTTACACTCAGGCCCCAGGATATGAACTGTCGGATGGTCTCTACCGGTGGTTGCGGGCACGCAAAGATCTCGACGTCTACCGCAAGGCCGGCAGGCCCTACCCGGTCATAATCGCAGCGGCGGAAGGGGGAGGTATCTACGCGGCGGCGCACAGCTATCTTGCTCTGAGTGCTATGAGCAGCGTCTGCCCAAATTTTCGCCAACACCTCTTTGCAACCGTCGGAGTCTCGGGCGGCGCGGTCGGAACCTTATTTTACGCCGCCAAATCCACTGGCGACCAGAATCCGGCAACGGTGCAGCCCTGCCAGCATCGCCAAGAGGACCCCGATATCAAGCCGGTCACCACCGACTTGCTGTCACCCACCCTTGCCAACCTGCTGTTCCTGCGTTCGGCCGACTTTCTAATCCCAGGGGCCTCGCTGTTTCAGGACGGCGGGCAGACGCTGGCAGATTCGATCACCGCGATGGATCATGGCAATGGCAACCTGACGGCTCCGCTCCGTGCGAGCTGGAACCCGGCTGGGTCCAACCCAGCGACCTTCTTCGTCGCAACTGATGTATCCACGGGAAATCGTTTCGTCATCTCGCCGCTCGGGGGGTCTGCCGGGCCGGGGGTCGAGACGTTTCCGACGGGTAGCATCACGTCTCTGCGCGATATTGCCGCAAACAGCGCCGCGCTTATCAGCGCGCGTTTCCCATTTTTGACATCAACCGCCCGCTTGCAGGTCGCGGATAATGACTATCGCATTCTTGCCGATGGCGGTTACTTTGAAAACAGCGGCAGCGACACGTCGCTCGCCATCATCCAACAAATTCGCGAACTGGGCCAGCGCAGCACGACCTGCCCTGACGAAGCCGCGCTGCAAGTCGGCGACGAAGACGCCTGCAAGTGCCCGCTGGTGATTGCAACGCAGTTCGACGAGCAGAAGCAGTGGTCTGGCTGCGAGCTCCACATCTTTATCGTCTTCGTACCCATGTCCGGGGCCGCCAATGGCGCCCTTGGTTACAGCTATGGTGATACGCCCGATCCAGCCCAGTCCTATTTCGGCGATCCGTTCGCGACATTGTTGCGCGTCCGAAGCGCGCGCGATCGCTTGCAAATGATCCGGGCTCGCGCAGCCTTCAGCCCTGACGATCCCGAAGGCGTCCAGGACCAGAGCGCGAACTCGGGCTATTTTCCGCAGCAACTCGCAGTCGATGACTTGAAACTTCCGCTCGGCTGGAAGCTCTCGAAGGAATCGGCGATGGCGATCCTCGATCTCTCCGCACCGACCCGCGCCTGCCGCTATCAGCGTATCGACGGGAGTACCGAACCAGCCAGCGCGAGCGGTATCAAGATTACGGACAACCGTGAGGCGACTAGTGCTGAAACCATTGCCTATGACAATGGCTGCAACGTGCGGATGCTGGCGTGGTTGTTCGATCCATCTGGGCAGCGACCCGGGATCGGAATCCCTGGCTACTGAGACGGTGCGTAGGTCCCATCGGCCTGCGGTGGTAAAACATTGGGAATCGATCGATCCCAGCCATCCCGTGGATCAACTGGTCGGCTACGGCTTATGCGATCTAAAATTAGCTCAAACACAGCCGCCCAATTCAGGAAATGTTCGGTCCGCCTCGCTGGCGTCCGAGCGTCCAACTGATCCCGCCATCGCGCATGAGACCCGATACGGATTTGCCAATATGGCGATCGAGCACCGGGCGCCATGGCACCAGCGTGAAGTCGCGCGATCTTTCGACCAGCGCATAGCGCCCGCTCACTGTATCCACGGTTCGTCGATAGATACCATCGATCCGCTCCCCACCCTTAACTTCCGTGAATGGCAATCCCAACTCGCCTGACAGGCCGCTCGCCACCCTCAGCAACTCACGCCGCTGAAGCACGGAGATCATGCCGCTCCGAAAGGAAATTTGCCCTGCCCTTTCTTCCGCCAAGCCCTCGGCCACCAGCCATTGCCGCCGCCGTACCTGCGCTTCGCGCACGGCATGCCCGAAACCGGCATCGCGCAGCGGCTCGGGAGCGGATTCGATAAGTTCCCGGTCGAGCCAGGTCGCAGCCTCGGCATCGACCAGCTTTTCGAGCGGCAGCGGCGACAGGGTCTCGACGGTCACGGGGCGATCCTTTGCGCGGGCGTTTTCATAGGCGGCCGCGCGCTCGAGATGATCGGGTGCGATGGTCCAGCTTCCATTGGGTTCGCGTTCGACGTTCCGCGTCAGCCGGCGCATGGCCTCGAGCCGCCGGACATGCGCTTCGGCGAAAGCTTCGGTCGCGCCCGCATCGTGACGAAGATGCGCGTCGATCGAATAGCGCCCGCTATTCGCCGCGGCGACCTCGGCGATTGTGTGGTCCGAAGCCCGAACGCCTGTTTCGACGGGCGCGATCTGGACGACGGCGCCGGGCATGATGCTCTCGGTGTTCTCGCCCTTGCCGATGTCGACATAATAGGAGCGTCCGTCGGTCGCCTCGACGATGACATAGTGACGATCGGCTATCTCATCGGAGAGACCCCGATGGACGACGCGCCCGATCAACGGACGCGCAACGACCACCGCCGGATCATATATTCGCTGGTCTGCCAGCGCCGGGGCGTCGGCACGCGCCGCATATGTTCGCTGCATAGTGCGGATGATGTCGCCGCGCTCGCCCATGCGCCGCAGCGTGTCGGCAAGGTCCGGGGCGAGCCGCCAGTGGGCGGCTCCGACCTGTGCCGCGAGCCCGAGCCGCTCGAGCGTCTTCAGGCGACCGATCCGGATCGCCTGATCGTACACGCCGTCGGCCTTGATGCTCGCGAGCAGATTGTCCTCCGCATCGCGGATCAGCGCGCGGTCGATGCCGGTCAGCCGCTCCTGCCCGACCTCTGCACGGAGACGCTGTTCGATGGAATCGTCGGTGCGCGGGCCGAGATCGAGATCGACCAGTTCGCACGCGCGCTCGCGGAGGCCATGGCTGATATAGTCGCGTGCGATGATCAGATCGTTCCCGCGCTCGTCCTTGCCGCGCACGATGATGTGCGTGTGCGGATGGCCGGTATTGTGGTGATCGACCGCCACCCAATCGAGCCTTGTGCCGAGATCCTCCTCCATACGCGCCATCAGCCGCCGCGTCAGCGGTTTGAGGTCGTCATAGTCCGCACCATCCTCGGCGCTGACGATGAAGCGGAGCTGGTGGCGATCGGCCTTCGCCTGTTCGAGCCACGCGCTGCGGTCGATCTTATCGCTGTCGGCGCCGTAGAGTTCACCACGCCCACCCTCGCGCGTCGTGCCGTCACGCTCGACATAACGAAGATGCGCCTTCGCGCCGTCGAAGCCTTTCCCCTTGAAGGACACGAGCCGCGTCTTGACGATCACGCGCCGCTGCCGAAACGCCGCATAGCGATCGCGTGCCGACAAAACGCGTCCCACGCCGGCCCCGCGTCCGATCCGGCTGCCGGTGAAACCGCTCCTGCGCGACCCTGAGGACGCACCGCCGCGTGCGAGGTTCGTGGCGGCCAGAACGCGGTGCAGAAACTTACGCGCGCGCGGCTGCCCGCCGCGGCTTCGGAGACGCCCGAGTTCGGGTTCGAAATCATCGTAGTCAGACATGCACCAAGGCCCGCCGGAGGGAGGAAAGCCGATCATGCGCGCTTGGGCGCCCGATGAAAATCGGTGCCGCCAAACGCACGGAATTCTGCCATTTTTCGGCACGACGGCACCGGCCGCGGAGGGCCGACACTGGCTATTTTCCCGTAAAAATGATGTGCAGACAATAGCTTACGGAAACCAGGGGTGCCGTAGCTTCTCTATCTTGCCTTCCGCCCTCTCTCCTCCCAATCCCTCTATCGTCGCCCCTTTCCTTCCATCGCGCGCAAAAAAAGGGGCGCGACGCCCGTCCGGCGCCGCTCCCCAATCATGCCTCTCGGTGGACACCTCTGCCTATGCCCACTCCACCTTTTCTACTTTCCGACTGGCCCGGTTGCAGCGCCGCCAACGCCCCTCGGCACTCCGTAATTCGGCTTCGATCTGACGCCGTTCGGCCACGTCGTCGCACCATGAAAGTTCGGCGCGCAGTTCCTCGATTTGCTGTTCGATACTCATCGTCCGTCTCCTGATTGTGTGAAAGACGCAGAGCCTCGCCCGGCGGCGGGCGGGCCGGGTCCAGGACCGCGGAGCGGCCGCGAAGCGGCGATGGGGGTCACGATTTTGCGCAGCAAAATGGTGGGGCCCCGTCGTCCTTGACGCGGCCCGTTCGCTGCCGGATGCTTGGCCTATCCGAGCAGACAGCCTCTTCCCCGCCCGCGGTTACAACCCGCACCGGCAAGATCGAATACGCGCAAAAGCGCCGCCCGAACCGCGAAAGCGGCGGGCGGCGCGATGCTTAAAAGGCGGGCGGCGGCACGCCGCCGCCCGCTCAAAGGTTATGCGGCTTGGCGTTCAGCTTGCGGTTCCAGCCCGGTTTTCGACGGTGCCGGAAGCGCGATCACCGCGCCCGGACCAGCCGGTTCGGGTTCATAGTCGGCGCGCGCCGCCTGCACCCGGGCATGGGCCGCGACCGTGCCCACCCCGCCGCGCGCGGTATAGGCCGACGGCGGGAAGGCCATCCATTTCGGCACCCAGCCTTCGACCTTCGCGCGCCCGTTGGCACCCTCCAGATGATCGCGAACGATGCGCTTCAAGGTCGCGCCTTTCTCCTTGGCATTGGCGGCGGCGATCTCCTCGCCCGCGACCTCGGCGACGATGCGCGTCAGCACCTCCTTGTCGCGCAAGGCTTCGAAAAAGGCATCGTCGGCCTGCCAGTAGGCCGCCATATCGACCCCGATGTCGCCGCCGACCGCCTCGACGGCGGCGCTTCCGGCGGCGAGCGTTTCGCCGATGACGATCATGATGACGTCCATGACCGCGCGGTCGGGAAGGTCGAGCAGACGCAGGAGAATCCCGACAAGGCCATAGCCATCGCCATTGCCGCCGGTCACCGTCGGCTCCTCGGGCGAGAAGCCGAGCAGGTCGAGCACGGCGCGGCGCTTGATGTCGAATTCGGTCTCGCCCTTGCAGGTTTCGACGGACTCGCGCACCGCCTCGTTGCGGCTCGTCTGGGGCTCGGGCTGCACCTTCCACAGATGCGATCCGGCGATGGCGTGGGCGACCATCAGGCGCAGCGCGACCTTCGGATGGGCGGTGAGCGCGGCGCGCACGGCGGCATGGCGATGGAGATCGACATAGGTCTGCATCGTGCTGGTGATTTCGGGGCGCGGCACCTTGGTGCTGGTATCGATTGCCTCGCCGCGTTCGAGCCGTTTCGCTTCTTTCGCGGTCACATAGCCTTCGTAGACGGTGATTTCACCGCTCTCGCGCACGTCGATATAGACGCGCCCGCCCTTGCGTTTGGGCGCTTTGACGAACTCGTAGCGGGCGAAATATTCGCCCGGCGGGACGATCGCCACATCGCTCCATCCCTCGCCCAGATAGGCTTCGCGGCGCGCGTCGATAGCAGCGTTCTGCGCCGTCCAGAAGGCGTCGGCGTCGGCGAAATAGCGGTCCTCGCCGAACAGGTCGGCGATCACCGCGAGCCCACTTGCCTCGACGTCGAACAGCGCGTGATCGACCTTGATCGACGCGCCGCCGAACAGCCATGCTTTGAGCTGATGGCCGGTCGGGCAATAGGTTTGCGGGTCGTCGTGGAGCGCGAGCCATGCCTTTTGCTGGCTCTTGCTCGCGAGCGTCAGATGGCGGACAGTCGCCGCATCGATCTCGGCGCGCCGGTAGAGGTCGCGGATGCGCGGCAAGAGATTGCCGAGCGCGAGGATGCGCTTCACCCCCTGTTCGGGGATGCCGAAGGTCGCCGAGATATCCGCAGGCGTTCGGCCTTCGCGAACGAGCCGGGTGAAGCTTTCCCAGCGTGTGACCTCGTCGGGCGCGAGCCGCGCGATATTCTCGATCAGCGATGCCTCGATGGCGGCGGCATCGTCGCCCTCGTCGAGGATCGCGCACGGCAGCGGGTCGCCGCCCCCGTCGCCGCGCTCGTCGGCGACGATCTTGGCGGCGGTGTAGCGCCGCGCGCCCGCGACGATCTCGAAGGCGTCGGGACCGCAATTCGGGCGCACGATCAGCGGCACGAGGACGCCGCGCGCCCGAATGGTCGGCAATATGTCCGTCACGTCAGGCGCTTTCTTCGCGTAACGCATATTGGCTTTGCTGATCGATAGCTTGCCAAGATCTAAAAATGCGAGTTTCATGGTCTTGCTCCTTGTGAGCGCCGGTCCCGTCTTGTCTTGAAGCGGGGCGGGACCGGTTCGATTGCGGCGAAAACGCGCCGCACGTCATCCACCGGACGGTGGAAGCTCTTTGCCGCTGCGGCGAAGTTCGCTTTCGGCGGCGATGATCGAACCCAAGCGCCGCGCGGTATCGGCCCAGACCGACAGCGGACGTACGGCCAAGAAATGTGCGTCGCGCTCGATGGAAAGGCCGAATGGCAAGCGCACGCTGGCGATTTCGTGGAGCGAAAAGGAGCCGAGTTCGGGGCAGCCGAAGCCGAGATCGGCAAGGCCGAAGAGCGTATCGCCGTCAGCGTCGAGCTCGGTGGCGAGCCATGTCGCCGCGCCCATGGGATTGAAGAATTTGACCACGGGCAGCGGGTCGGGTTCTGGCCGCTCGCCCCGCATGGCGGCATAGCGGGCGATGGCGTTGGCGTGGAGTGCTGCGCGCAATTCGGGCGGGAGCAGGATCATGCTGCTGCCCTCCGCCCGACATCTTGGGCCTCGATGTGACGCGCCAATATCCAGTCGGCGGCCTTGCTCGCTTGGCTCGCGGCGCGAAAGATCGCGCGGGTGTCCTCGCGCAGCACGGACAGCCAAGACGCCAGATAATCGGCGTGACGGACGGTCGGCACGATGCCGAGCGCGGCGCAAAGAAAGGCGCTGCCCATCTCGGCAACAAGTTCCTCGCGCGCATAAGCCTCGCGACCGATCTCGTTCATCAACTTGCGGTCGAGCCGCGAGACATGGCCGGTTGCGTGGGTCAGTTCGTGCAAGGCGGTGCGGTAATAATTGATCTGTTCGAAGAAGGCGGGCTGCGGCGGCACCTGCACATAATCGTGCGCGGGAACGTAGAAGGCCTTGTCACCGCCGATCCGGAAATCGACCCCTGATGCCGCAATGACCGCCTCGGCGAGCGGCACGATCTCGCATTCGGGCAGCGGTGCGGGATCGGCGGCAAGCCCTTCGCGGAGGCCCTCGCACTGCGCGACGTTGAACAGGGTGAAGCGCTTCAGGAACGGGATCGCCTTGGCGTCCTCGCCGGTCTCGCGCGCACGTGTCCGTTCGGTTTCGGGGGTAAAGCTGTCGGCATAAACGACCATCGTGCCGCGCTCGCCCTTGCGGACGCTGCCGCCCGCTGCGAGCGCCTGCCGGAAGGTCAGCCATGATTGCGAGGGCCAGCCCTGCTCTATCACCGCGCCCCACAGGATGAGGATATTGACGCCGCTGTACGGACGACCCGACAGCGCATTGCGCGGCAAACCGGGACCCGCACTGCCTTCGCTATCGAAGCGACCCCAAGGCTGCACCCAAGGAAAGCGCCCCGCCTCCAATTCGGAAATGATGCGAGCGGTGACCTCGTCGTAGAGATTGGCGCGGGGTTCACTGTTCCCCTCGCGGGCTGCGCGGCGCTTGCCGGTCTGGCGCATGGCTCTCCTCCTTCGGCCACCCAAAACCCCCATGGGCCTCCCCCGGAGTGGGGGTGGGCGGCGAGATGCGACCTGCCGGGCGCGGCCAGGAGGCGGCGCGCATCCGAAGGACCGGAACGAAGAGGAGGAGCCGGTCCCGCAGGGCCGGCTTGCGCGGCGCCGGGACGCGCCCAGAAGGGCGCGCCGGCCACCGCCACGACGGCGGGAAGGCCCAACGAACGACGCCGCCGCGTGTCCCACGCGGCGACGAACGGCCGCGGCGTACGCCGCGCAACCGCCAGCCGATCGTTACCGAAGGCCGGGACGCGCCGCGCGCGGCCCGGTTCCGCCGGCGCCGCCGGCGGAATAGAGCGGCGGTCGCGCCGTCGGCGCGAGGCGACCCATCCGCATCGCGTCTTGCCGACCTATACGATCGTCCGTCGCCATCAGCGACGTGGTCGCGATTGCGCGCGCCGTACCGAGACCCCAGATACGAGCCGACAATTCAAACAGGGACAAAATATGGGGTATTACAGCGAGCAATCGATCAGGGAGCAGGAGCAGCGGCTCAACCTCAACAGCGTCAGGGGCAAGAAGGTGTGCAGCGCCTGCTTCGCCGACCCGCATATCGCCGATTTTGTCGCGGAGCATGCCGACGCGAGGACCTGCGATTATTGCGGCGAGACCGGGGATACGGTCGCAGCGGCCTCGCTCGTCGATGTGCTCGACTATATGCTCGCGCAGATCGATCTTGAGTATGCGAGCGCCGACCAGTCGCTTCCGCGCGATCCCGAGACCAAGGAGCGTATGTTCCCGGAAGACGAGTTCGAAGCGCGCGAACTGCTCGAAACTTTCATCGGACTCGAGTTGCCCAAAGACGATAAGGGCGAGTTGATGGCCGACATTGCCAGCGCGCTGTCCGATCAGGACTGGTGCCTGGCTGAGCCGCTGCGCGCGCGCGACGACGAGATGATCGGCAACAGCTGGGACAAGTTCAAGACGGTGGTGAAGCATCGCCGCCGCTTCTTCTTCCTCCAGCACAAGGACCCGGATCTCGAACAGGACCTCGACTGGGGCGAAGCTGCGTATAATATCCCCGACCTGCTCGAGCGGATTGCCCAGTTCGCGCGCGATCATGGGCTGATCGGGCGGCTTGAGGCGGGCACGCGCTGGCACCGCGTTCAGCGATTAAGCGAAGGCGAACAGGATTTTGGCCCGCGGCGAATGGGACCGCCGCCGTATGCGAACGCCGATATGCCCAATCGCATGAGCCCGGCGGGCGTCCCGATGTTTTACGGTGCCGCCGATCGCGCGACCGCGCTCGCCGAGGTCGCCGAGAGCGAGGCCCGCTTTGCCTGCGGCGCGTTCGAGACGCTCAAGGACATTATGGTGCTCGATGTGCGCAAGGCGCCCGACGTCCCAAGCCTCTTCGATCGCGAACATGCGAAGGACCGCGCGACGGCGATGTTCATGCATTCATTCATCGACGATTTCCGGGCTCCGATCGACCGCAAGCTGCGCCCGCATGTCGACTATCTGCCGACGCAGGTCGTCACCGAATATTTCCGGACGTCGGTGACGAACGCGGACAACGAGCCGATCCTCGGCATCCTCTACAGCAGCACCAAGAACGGACAGGACGCGATCGTGCTCTTCGCCGAGGACCGCGACGTTGTTGATGGCCCGCCCGACGCCGAGCCCGACGAAGACGAGTGGCTGCGCATGACCCACTATGCCGAGGTCGACCACGTCCCCGCCGAACCGCCGCAGAAAGCCGACGCCCCTAGCGCCGGATGAAGAAGATGCCGTCGCCGCGACCGGCATCACCCGATACGGCCGGGTCGCCGACACGGCCCGTGACCGCTCGCCGAACAGGCAGCGCACGATCCCTGACGGCGGGACCGGCGACCGCCGCGACATAGGCGCGCGTCTCGCCCGGCAGCTTTTGTTTGCCCGCGAGATAGGCGGCGTAACGCCCTGGCCCTGCGTTATAGGCGCCGAAGAGGCCGGGATAGCCGAAGCGGTCGTACATGAGCCGCAGGTAGAAGGTTCCGGCCAAGATATTGTTACGCGGCGCGTGCGGATCGGGCCCGAGCCCGAGCCGCGCGCGCATCGCCGCCCAGGTGCCGGGCATCAGCTGCATCAACCCCATCGCACCGGCATGGCTCGTGATCGGCCGCCCGCCGAGCGTCGTTCGTCCGCCGCTTTCGGCGCGCATCACGCGCTCGATCCATTCGGCGGGGACACCGAAGCGCGCCGAGGCTTCGTCGATATGCGGCCGCCAGCGCTCGACCGACCCGGCATGCGCGGGCACCGCAACGACCAGCGCGAGCGCCGCGAACAAAATCCTCAGCGCAGCCACAGCGGCACCGCCTTCCCGACGACCGTCTGCGCCGCGACCGGCCCGAAATAGCGGCCGTCGAAGGAGGCGGGATCGTCCGTGAGCAACAGCATCGCCCCGCCCTCGAGCGTCGTACAGCCGCGCCACCAGGGCAGCGGCCGCCCCTGGCCATCGAAACGGCGCCGGATCGCAGCGATCCGGCCCTCGACGAAGACCCAGGCCTCGAAGGCGCAGACGCGGTCGCCGGGCGCAGCGGCGACGCGCTTGATCAAAGGGACATTGGCGGGAAGATAGTGGCGCCGGGCGGCAAGGCCGCGCCAGGGCTGCCCGAGCCGCACGACGACCATGTCGCCGCGGCCGACCGACGCGCCGGGAAAGACCCTCCACAGCCCCATCGGCGCACTGGCGCTCGCATTCCAGAGCAGACGCGGACGCGGCGGCGATGCGATCGTCCAAACCACCACCGCGACCAGCGCCGCGCACACACATGCCCACGCAAACCGCCGATGCCGGCGCCGCCGCTCGGCCCGCAGCGCAGGGCCGACGATCCGGATCGTCGCCTCACGCATCGGAGCCCGCCTCGCCGACGCTGCGCGACCAGATATCGAGGTCGTCGATATGGTAGCGGATGTGGCGGCTATGGCGCCGGTAACGCGGCCCTGTCCCGGCGCTGCGATATTCCTGCAGCGTGCGCGGCGACAGGCTGAGATAGAAGGCGGCCTGGTCGGGACTCAGGAACGGCGAGCCGCTCCGCGCCCGCGCGGCGCGTAAATTCTCGTGCTCATTGGATAGATCGGTCATGGCAACGGCACCTCGATACGCAGCGCTTCCTCGCGCTGCCTGGTGCCACATCGATGATCTAAACGTCGCGCCTTCGGCAGGGTCGAAAGCGCGCTATCGTAAAAGCGACCCTAGGGTGTTGCGGCGGCGTTTCGCGCCCTGCTCGCTCCCGGTCCAATTACGAAGTCGCCACCAATCCGGGCTGTAGCCCGAAGCCGAGCGCGGTCGTGTTCGCTTTACGAGGTCGCGGCTATGTTCAACCGATCAGCTTGACCGCCTCCGCAAGCGGCATCAGATTGTCCTGTGACTTGCGCATGATCTTCTTCGAAGCGGCGAAAAGTAGCCGCTTTTCCTCCGCCGAGATACGAAATATACGCTCGCCGACCCGAATAAGTCCGCGCAGCGCGATCGCAAGATCATATTCACCTTCGACCTTGAGCTTTGGCCCGCTTGCCTGCGCGCAGCCCCAGAAACGTGGTTCCTTGGGCTTGCGGCAGTCGATACCAATTAGCCAAGCATTCGCTGGGATATGTGCGAACTGATAACCGTGCGCATTCTTGAAGTCTGGCACACCCAGCCCTGCATCAGGCGCTGACGCTTCCTTTTTGACTTTTGTGAATTTCTCGCGTGCTTTGGGCGACATATCTTCGGAATAGGCAGCAACATAGACTGACGAAAAGGCCTCAGGCTTCGCACGGACGGCGTCGAAGAGAGACGTGCGAGGCGGGAGGTCAAAGAGCATGGCCGGCAGTGCCTCGCGCGCTTTCTTCGCAGCAGCAATGTCGGCAGGGCTGATCCGCCTTGTATTGGTGCGGTCGCGCCAGAGTGTGTCGAAAAGCGCGTTGACGTCGCGCACAAACGACGGTTCGTCGTTCATCACATTCGCTTCGATCCATCCGCTTGCTTCGCGCCCTTCGGCGGTCAGTCCGTTGGATGACACATTAGAAGACCCCACGAACGCGACATGCGGCGTCGCGTAGATTTTTGCGTGGAGACGTCGGTGCATACGAACGTCCAGCCCAAGATCGATCAGATCGGCAATGACGTCGGGATTGCAGCCCGGATGATAAAGATTGCAGATGATTCGGACGGAATCATCCTTGGAAAGGCCCAGTGTTTTAATCGCTCCCGTTCCCCAGAAGGGAACTGCAATGTTGATTTGCCCGCCCTTCCGCGCCGCCTTTCGAAAGGCCGGGCCAAGTTCGAATTCGCGCAGCAGTGCAATCTTACCCATCGATCGTCTCCCCCGGTAATCGGTTGGCATGTCTAAGGGTTACGCCGGAGCGTCCTCTTCATCGGGAGGCGGCGCGCCACCCTGCTCGGCAAGTTCGGCGTTCAGCCAAGTCCGGTCGATAATTTTCAATCCGTTGTACCAGGGCTCATTGTTCGACTTGTTGAATGACAGGGTCACCAAGCTGTCAGATATCAGATCGCGGCCGGCCCGTGTGTCGTAGCTGCTGCTGGCCCATTGCGCCTCGAAGAATTTCGGGTCGAGGGTGGCGATCACTTCGCGGGTGACAGTTTCAACCTTATCCGGATCGCCGGGATCGACGAGTGCGCGCAAATGCGGATTGCGAGCCCATGATTTGAACGTATCGGCCACGAACTTGGTCACGCAAGTTAGTCCGACCTTCGAAAGAAGCTTGCTGTCTTTCACCCATAGATGCGGCCATTCGTCCCGGATTACCGACCACATCGCGATTAGGAATGCATTGAGGCTGTCGAGGTCCTCGAGCTCGCCGAACCCCAGTGACTTGGCTTCCGACGCCATGGCCTCAATTGCCGCCGGGGCGACGATCCGCTGCTCCTCGGGATTATTAGGCCAGGACACCATCCCGCGGAACGGGCTGTCGGGGTCTTCGTCGAGTACGCCCACCGAGGCGAGATTAGCATTGAGTGCCAGCCGGGCACTTTTCAGCCGCTCCTCGAGCAGGTCACCTTGATAGTTTAGAGCAAGCGCACGGAGATGGTCGGGCGGCACCTTCGCTGACTTGTTGTTAATGACGAGGAACTGGAACGCCATTTCGAGGTCCGATGCCTCAACGATGGCGACGACCGGCACGATCGTCGCCGGCCCTACTGCTTCAAGACCGCGCATGCGATGCTGGCCGTCGATGATCAGCCCGGGATGAGGCTGGCCGTCCTGAAGCTCGAAGCGGATCTTGCGCAGGGCATCGGTGCCGTCGAACGTCACGCCCCGCAAGCCCACCACAATCGCGGTCGGAATCGTGTTTTCCGGGTCGAGTTGGAAAAATCGCTGAATACTGGCGATTCGGCTCTTTTTGGGCTCGCGTTGCGGTCCCTGCGGATTATCCGGCCCAAGCCGATCGACATCCGCCCATTGCGCGACGTCGCCTGCGGGTGCGGTGAACATCGCCAAGAGCGGCCCCTGGCCATCGGCGCGCTGGCGAAAAACAATCGCGTCATACTCAAATTGCATCAGTTCGGTATCCAATTCACGTTCGTGCGTAGCGGGTCGTGTACGCGGAGATTGAAGAAATCATACCCTTGATCCGGATCGATGCGGGCCGGCTTTTCGCGCGGTCCGATCATCAGAAACGCATCTTTCAGCGTCGTGCCATTGGCCTGCGCATAAGCCATCGCAGCGCGGATATGGAGAGCGATCTGCAAATCGCGCGGGAACGCTTTCAGCGAATTCGTTTCATCGGCGTCGGAGAATACGATCGGCTGGATCCAAGCCATCTGCCACGCTGCGATATGGCCCTTTTTGCTGTTGCAAACGCTGCATGTGGGAATGAGGTTGTCCACGCTGGTGTCGCCGCCTAGGGCGCGCGGCCAGACATGGTCGGCCGAAGCGATGAGGACCTCGGTTCCCTCATCGGGTATGATCCCAAACTCAAGCCCGCAACTGTGGCAATGATTGGATCCAGCCCGCCTCACCAGGTTCTTGAGCCCGGAGGTCAGTTTTGCGTTCAACTGCTCAGCGCTGGTCAGCACTTCGTCGATCAGGGCGGAGAAGTCGCCGCTGTAGGATGCGGGACTGAGCCCCACCACGTCCTGAGCGCGGATGCGCAATTCGGTAACCTGCTGCGTGCGATCAAATGGATAGAGTTCGCGAACGTCCTGCGCTTGGCGGATCAAGCGCTGCTGCAGGTGTAGGACCGAGGCACCGACGAAAAAATTGGCGAGGCCATCGAAGCGCCGTGCCATCTGAACATTGGCGGTTTTCAAAGCACCAGCCAGCGCTTTCCAGTCAGAATGATGATGTAACAGCGAAAAGAGAAGGCGCTCCCCTGAAGTTGCGGCGATCCATGGATCTTTGCCAGTCAGGAATTCAATCATCGCTCGGGAATCGCTCGCTCAATCATAATTCTTCTTGTTGGACTAGGACGAACTGCGCAACGGGATTTCATTCCGGGTCGGACGGATTCTTCTTCGTCCGGATCAGCCATGAGCAGAAGCAGCACTAAGAAACATAGCCAGCGGGCTAAAGCCCCAACCCCTCAATGTTAAGGTCTTCTGTGCGAACCGACGCAATATTGACAAGCATCTGAGACCGGTAGTCGCAGAACCGTCCCGCTGAAGTTGGCCTTAGGGGACTGGCGGCTATTAGGCGATCGAGCGCGATGAGCGGACTTTCAACGCTGGTGACCTCGTAGGTGGAGGATCGACGCGGTTAGCCGCGGAGTGCTCCCTTGGGTTTTCGATCATACGTCGAGCGGCCTTCAAGAATCTGCACAAACGCGTCATTGCGGTTGCTCGCCCGATCTACCAGTCGGTCGAAAGCGATAACTTCAAGCATTAAGTTGAGCGTCTGGTAGTAGCGATATGCCATCTGACCACCGTAATTGGTGATCACGAAGTCCTCCGACGCCAGATAATCCTGCAACTGGTCATTCCAGTCAGCAAGAATATAGCCGCGCACCATCCTGTCCGCCGGGATTATGATCTCGCGCCCGCCGGACGTCTTAATGCGGCCCTTTTTGCGGATTGCGTTAATCTGATTTCGCAACTGAGTGACCGGATGATCCGTTGGGCTTCCACTTTCGGCAGAGTAGCCCGTTTTCTGGGGCCGCTTCATCTCCACAATCATCAACTCGTTTTCGTTGTTGATCAGGATGTCATGAGCAAACTCACCTTTGGCGCGATATGTGCCGTCCGGCGTCCGATCGCTGGAAATATATTGCGCATAGGCCAGGTCGTCGTCGAGTAACCAGAGGTTGTGTGCGCTGTAGTCAACGTCTTCGCTGTCCTTATAGCGTGGATAGATCAGCTGGTGCACCTTATCCTCGGTCGCCAAGCCAACTTCGGTTCGCTTCAAGAGTTCTCGAAAAATCTGAATGACGTGATTGCGGTAGGCCACATAGACTGCGAGCGCTTCCTTAGCATCCTCGGGGATTTTCGTTTTCACGATCGCCACGAGTTCGTCGATGCTGGCGTTCGGATTCAACCTCGTAAAATCAAACTTTGACCGAAACCGTTCAAGAAAAAGATCGCGCGCGAGTTGCTCCCGAGTTTCGGTGATCGTGCGGCGACTTACGAACTCTGCGGGCGAATTGTCTCCCAACCCGCGCCGCAAGAGGGGATCGACGGCGATGAGGTGTTCCACATCGGCAACCATCTTCGCTCGTCGCTCGGCAGTGTAATCGGTCTCGAGCTCCAGAATGTGCTGCTTGGCGAGCGCAATGAGGGTTTCCCGGATCGTCTTTGACCTGCCGATCTCGTTTAGTTTCACATTCAGGTTGATAATTTTGTCGCGTGACTGCGATGAAACGAAAAAGTCACTCGATACGGCCACGAGGTAGTAATATTTTACAGGACCGTCAGGTCCAGCCTTCTCGAACGGCCTGTCGTTAAGACCGGGAGAGATGTTCTCTAGATCGCTGGCTGCTCGGTTATTCGAGTAGAAATAGAGGCGGTGCTTTTTTGCCTGCTCGACGCCGACCTTGAAATAATTGAACTCGACGAGCCGCTGCTCGCCGGCCACCTCGATATGCTCCGTTCGCGTACCGCCGGTCGAAAGAGAGGCGTAGAAATGGTCGTAAAGGTTGGTCGGGATGCCATCGACTCTGAGTGTGAATTTTTTGGGGACCTTCTTCTGAATGAACTCGACCAGAAAGTGATCGACGAGTGCGAATGCGATAGTGTCCAGTGCTTCGCCGGCCGGATAGCGACCGCCTGCCCGGTCAAGATAACCTGACACGTCATCAAGCGGCGATTGCATGCGCGCTGTAAGGCCTCGGTCGAACCGATGAATACCCGCGCCGTCGTCCGGTACGACAGGGATCAAATTGTCGTCGGCGGCGAAAGGTTCGTAACGATAACTGCCGGTCGTGTCCGCACCGCTCGGGTCGGCTTGACGGGAAGAGTAGAACACATTGTTGAATAGCTTAAAGGCGATGAAGCGTCCGAAACCCTTGCCCCCGCGCTCGAACTTGTTGCCCGTCAGCGGCGTCAGAAACGCATCGAGATTCTTCTGGTCGAATCCTGTGCCGTTGTCAGCGATGGTGATGCTCTGATCGGCGAAGGAGATTTCGACCTCAACCTGCCCCTTCTCCTCGGATTCGTCTTTCCAACGTTCTTCGATCGAGTGAAGCGCGTTGGAGACGGCTTCGAAAAGTGGGAAGAGAAACCCCTGCAAACCATCAGGCAACGTCGCGCGCTTCACCTCAGATGCGAGATCAATTGACTTATGTTTCACGCAAAACCTTTCAGCAATGGGCGACACTGAAACGTCAGCAGACGTCCTGCAATGGGTAGTTCGCCGTTTCTAGCGAAGGCAACGCAACCGACGGCACGGCGCTTGGTTCCAACCAGGTACTTTTGGCAGGTCTTGAGAGCCGCTGCGGTGGCGTGGAACGACCGGCATCGGGCGCGAACCAGCCAGTCTGCGGGCCTCCGTTCCAGCCGTAAAATGGTCGTACTCACTTTGCCGGCGACTTGGTCCGGTCCTTGTTGCGTTTGTCGGCAACGTAGGACTGGCCGTCAGCGCCCTTCACGATCTCAAACAGGCCTGTTGCCGCGAAGAGCGCCGGGAAGTTCTTTGCACCGTAATTTCGCGGCTCAATCGGCGCTTGCCGTTTCGCTGCGCTGCCCGCGGCAGAAACCAACGCCCAGCCATCGTCGCGCGCGGCAGCCTCGACCGCACCGCGCAGGGTCGTGACGAGTTTGGTATCCATTGCCAGCGACTTGTCGGCTGACTTGGCTGGGGTCTCCCTCGTCTTAGCCGAAGTTTTTGCTTTTGCGGTTGGCGCGGGCGAGGCATCGGGAGACGACGCGCCCCCCTCGCCTTCCAAGCTATCGAGATAGAGGAAGGCGGTGCAGGCGTTGACGAACGGGCTGGGCGTCTTGCGTTCGCCGAAGCCGTAGACCTCGTGGCCGTTGGCGCGCAACTGCATGACGAGCGGCGTAAAATCGGCATCGCTCGATGCGAGGCAGAAGGCGTCGAGCTTTTGCGTGTAGAGCAATTCCATCGCGTCGATCACGAGCGCGATGTCGGTCGCGTTCTTGCCGGTCGAATAGTCAAACTGCTGGATCGGACGGATCGCGAAGTCGTGGAGCTTTTCCTTCCAGCCTCTCAACCCATCGCTTGCCCAGTTGCCATAGGCGCGACGAATGTTCGCGGTGCCATATTTCGAGAGTTCGGCGAGCATCGCACCGATCTTGTTGTGCGAGACATTGTCGGCGTCGATCAGCAGCGCGATCTTGCGATCGGGAGTGGCGCCAGAGGGCTCGGCAACATCACTCACTGTTCAGCACCTTCCGCCAAGCGCTTGTCGGCGATCGCCTTTACCTCGGCCTGGAGCAGTTCGATGCGCTCGACGAGCCATTCGAGCTCGGTGCCAGTGATCTTGTAGTGCGGCGAGTAGCGGGCGTTGACATAGGCCTGCTGCAAGAGTTCGAAGCAGCGGCGCCCGAACTTGCTGTCGCGGGGCCACACCGGGATCAGGTCGCGGGCGATGTCCTCGGACTTGTCGCGCAGGAACTTGATCTTGTGCGATTTCGGTGAGTAGAGCGTCAGCACCAGCAACACCGTATGGTAGAAATGTTCCGTGGCCTGATGAAGCTGGAAAGCTGCGAGGCTATTTGAACCCCGCGAGATCATGAACTTTCCGGCTTCAAGGAAATCGCCAGCACTAATAAACCACTTATCGAAATAAGCCTGCGCTTCCTTCCTCGCCTCACCGATCGACAGCGGCTTGGGCGTATCGAACGCCTGCGTGCCGAGCTCGTACAGCACGATACCGTCGCGAACGATGTCGATGAAGAAGGGCCGGCCGCGTGAAAGTTGCTGGTTCACGTCGGCCAAGCTGTGGACAATCAAGCCCACGGGTGCCGAGAGCTTCTTGGTTACACCATAATCGCGAAGAAAGCGGTCCTCCGCCTTATACCAATAATCGACGGGATCGGTCAGCCGCTCGTCGTTGACGACGACGAGAATATCGTAATCCGAGTAATAACCGCCGACCGGGTCGGCGACCCAGTCGCCGCGCGCGAAGCTGCCGTAGAGGATCACCTTGAGGATGCGGCCTTGCTTCTTCCACTTCTGCGTTGACAGCGACGTGGCGTCTTCGAACTCGGCGAAAAGGATTTCGACGATGCGCGCGAGGTCTTGCTGCTTGCCGCCGGGGAGATGGTCGAGATCGGTTTTCATGTCGTTCGAATCCTAGCCGAATATTACGCGCTGACAACGAAAAGGGTGAGCCCCGCGCCCGCCGAGGCGAACGCGGGGCCGGCCCTTAGTCAGCCGGGTTCCAGATGACGGCGTAGGTGTCGTCGTCGTCCTGGCCCGCAGCGCGGCCGAGGTTGGCGTAGAGCCGGCGCGGTCCGAACTCCGGCGCCGCGAGGCTCAGCGAGACATATGTCTTGCCCGACATCTCACCGGTCCGGACCCACCCGGCACCGATCTCGACGCCTTCGGAGAAGACCCGGAAATCGGGCTGGACGTCGTTCCCCTTGGTGCGGTTGGGGCTGATCTCGATGCTTGCGCGGATCGAGAGCGTCTTCAACTGACCAACGAAGCCTTTTTCGATGGTGCCGTTCACAAATCCGATAGCTGCCATTGTTCGTCTCCTTCATCGCTGCCGGAGACCATCCCCGGAGCGTGAGCAGGGACAGGACGGACGCTCGAGAAACGGCAGGCACCCGCAGGGCCGGAGCGCCAGGCGGAGGACGGAGAGCCCGCGCTTTTTTGGACGCGGAAACGCGGACCGCGAGGAGCCCGCACAGCGGGCGGGGAAAAAAGCTCGGGAACTCCCGTTGCGGGGCGTTTCGCGTCCGGCCAGACGGCTCACTCCGGCGCCGGGATGGTCGCCCGCGGCGAGCCGAGGCCGAACAACGACTAAAGAAATATTGCTGAACGCTTCATCGAAATTGGCATGGTCAGCGGCGCTCGGCTGGCGCAAGGCTCGATCGACAACCGCCGGATTCACCAACGGAGCGGTCTGCCATTTAGGGGCATCAAAAGAGGGCGTCGGTGCGCCGACCAGGGGACAGAAATGGACGGCAAGGCAGAGCTTTCAGTCGCCGGCGCGTACGGAGACCTCAAAACAGTGGCGGCGCGAAGCGTTGGGATCTGGATCGGGCTTTCGATCGACGATGCCGCGCATGCCGCCCTCCGCCGCGACGGGCTTGACCCTGCCGCCCTGCGCTTGACCGGGGTACATCCGTACGAGTTTGCTGAAGCGCCGACGGGCGGATTGCAGGTTATCGCCCATGCCAATGACAATGAGGCGGCCGAGGCATTGCTCGATCTTTTCCGCGTCTATTTTCTGAGGCGCCTGCTCGCCTGATCGGCGCCTTCTGGGAGGGGCAGGACAGTCCGTTCTGCAGAATACTCCGCAAGAACCGGACACCGAGTTCCCGAAGATCGCTTACCCAACGATGCGCGACACCAATGCTACGATCTTCTCCGCAGTCTCCGCGACACCCGGGCCGGAGCTACCAAGTAACTTGACGCCGCCGACAACTGCATCGCCGAGTTGCCGCACACGTGAGCGGTCGGGTTTTGGGGTCGCCGCGGTCGCGACAAGTTCTTCAGTCCTACTGGCTATATGCGCAGCCACAGCTTGTTCGGGTTCCGGAAGCCTCGCAAGCTCGCGCCCGAGCACGCTCAGCAAAGCGGTGAGTTGGTCACGGTCTCCCGCATCACCGGGCAATGCGGTCGCGCACTGCGATGCTTGGTCGAGCTTTGATTGAACGTTGACTACCGCGCCGCGGAAGTCTCCCGAAAAATTGAATTGATCCCGCATCGCTTCCCTATCCTTCGCTTGCTGTGAGTCTATCAAGACCTTCCTGCGCACGCGCCATAATACTGCGGTCGACCGGCTGCTGTCGCTTCGCTACGGCTATTGCCCGTTGAAAGCAGCGCCGTGCTTCGTCAGTGCGGCCGAGCAGCCCGTAAATCCTGCCTAGCGTAATATATGGCCACATTAGCCGAGGTACATGGTGACCTTCGATCTCCTCGCGCAAGGGAATGAGCTTTTCGAGAACGCTCAAAGCCATTTTCGGATCTCTTCGCTCGAATGCGATCTGAGCGGCGAGGTCGAGCCCCCCCATGACATTTGGATGAACCGGGCCGACGGCAGACAGCGCCAACTTCATTGCTGGTTCCAATGCCTCCTCAGCGCCAGCAACATCTCCCTGCCCGAACCTGGCATGGGCGAGGCCGAGATAAGCATCCCCGAGGAGTGGATCGCTTTCGCCATGAGCGGCAATGCCGATCTCGATGGAATGCTCCAAATAGCGCTGGGCTTCAGCATATTTGCCAGCACGAACGTGAAGGTACCCAAGTCGTGCCAAGGGTTGCTGAAGCACCGGGTGATTTTCGCCCAGCCGTTCGGACCCGAGCGTGAGTGCTTCCCCAAGCATGTCCTGCGCTTCGCCCTGTTTCCCCAGCTTGAGCGCGCCGCCAAGACCCGTCAATGCGCGTACCAATAGAGCTATCGTCTCCGGAGTCTCCGGAAGAAGACGGGCACCTGCCACTGCCCGACGGAACGCATCCACAGCGGCATTGCGATCCTCCAGTGCATAGCCAAGGTTGATGTAGAGTTCGGGGGCGGTGTCACCACTCGCTTCGGCGATAACGATCAATTGGTGAAGAAGCTTTGCAGCTTCATCGTATTTGCCGCTGATCCGACACGTGAGCGCCAAGGAGTTGAGCACTGGCGGCAAGCGCGGATCATCGGCACCGTGCGTGGTCTCGATCAGTGCGGCCCCGCGCCGCATGCTATCGAGCGCACTGGCGTAGCTACCGTGATGGTAGAGATGCCTCCCCCACTCGACCAGCAGGAAGGGACCGATCTCGACGCCGCGGTCGATGGCTACTTCGGCGACATAGCACAGATGACCGCCCCAAGGCGCGATGTCGCGCGCATCCTCTGTTGCGTTGAGTTGACGGGCGAGGATGAGCACTGCTTCCTCCGTCGCGCTGCGCCAGGCTTTCGCGTCTCCAAGCCCGCGGATCGCCGCAGCCACCGCCGAGCGAAACCGAAGTGAACCTTCTGGGTCGATTTCGACCAATTGGGCTTCATTCAGGCGGCCGACAGCAGCTTCAAAGGTGGTCGTCACGGAGACGTCCGCCTCGTTCGCAATGCCAGAAGCTAAGGCCCAAATGTCACGTAAGAATTCACGCTCGACGCGCTGTCCGGGTTCGAGCACGGACGCCACGTAAAGCAGGCCGAGCGCTCGCAGATCGGCGTTACCTCCTGACCGCAGCTTCGCGATATTCGCGTGATCGCGGCTCGTTCCTAGCCCTCCGACCTCGTCGAGGCTCGCCAGCGCTACTCGCGCTCGATGAAGGTCGAGGAAATCGGGCATGTCAGCCTTGAGAAGCAGTGCCTCCGTCTCCGCCAAGGCAGTTCGCGCATCGGCGCGCCGGCCTAGTGCCAGTAGCGCTTCACCTCGCACGAGTTCGAGTCTCGCGAAGGCTGCCTCGCCCAATCGTCGGCGCCCGCCCGACGCTCGCGCGCGATCAGCAATTTGAGCGGCTGCGGTCGGCAGCCCAAGTTCCGCGTAGACATGTGCGAGGGCGGCAAGAGTGTGAATTGCGACCGCAAGGGCAGCGCCTTTAAAGCCGTCGCCGATCGCAACCGCCTCCTCCAGGGCTATGCGTGCCCTGGAAAACCGCCCGGTAGCAGCGAGCGATCGGCCGAGACCACTCGCTGCTTCGGCCGTTGACACAGCATCGCGTCCGAGGTGGAGACTGCTAATTTCCAATGCGTGCCGATAGGGTCCGATTGCTCGTTCCGGTCGACCGGTGTCAAAGAATAGGTCGCCAAGCGACCGATACGCATCTCGGAGATCCGGCCAACCGGTACCGAAGTATCGCACGCCCCGCGTGATCGCCTCCGCCACCTCATCGAGGCCGCGCTCGGGGTCGAAAATGAGCAAAAGATGCGATCGTGCGACGGTAACCCGCAATCGGTGACGCCCTAGCACGGGATCGTCAGGTCCTCGCTCTGGAATCGCCTTTTCGATCAAGTCGTTTGCACGCGCAAGGCAGTCGAGTGCCTCGGCGGGGTCACTTTGCAATGCGACCGCGAGATTGAGGAGTAACGGCACCGTTCCGAAATCCTCGGATCCGCACGACGCATCGGCAACCTCTATCGCGCGGTAAAGAATCGTAGCCGCATCGCCGAATGCCGCAGTAGCAGTGAGCGCCATCCCATGATCGTTGAGGGCGCTCGCGAGCCGGCGGTCGTGCGCCCCGTAACGACGCTCGATCGCGACGACCGCCCGCGCGCCATACGCCACGGCTTGTTCGAACTGACCGCTTTGGTAGCTGAAGCGGCCAAATTGGCGGAGGAGCGAACCCGCGTCCTCGCTGTCGCGCTCCGCCGCCGCCTCGACGACGTAGAGAACGTGACCGCCCCAGCTTGCAATGACACGAGGATCTTCGCCGCCGTTCACAGCGTTGGCACCCTCCGCCAACCATCGCTCCATCCGCCCGCGCAAATACTCCCCGCGATCACGTTCTCTGACCAGACGCACCAGCAGGCGGTGAATTATTAAGTCACCGTCGGGAATTTCGTCGATAAGTCCAAGTTCGCGGAGTCGGAACAGGGCGTCTTCAAACAGCGCTTCTTGCTCAATCGCCGCTCGCTCGTCGGATACTAAGCGTCCTGAGACGTCTAGAGTCACGAGCGCGCCGAGGAACGATCTATCGATAGTTTCGCCGGGCGCGAGCCACGCCGCGAAGGTAAGCGCCACGCTCGCTAGCGCATCAGTCGCAGCCTCATCGCGGAGCCGGTCAAAGGACACGGCGAAGGTACGCGCGACGTGCTGGATATGGCCGGTCGGCGACCCTTCTCCCATCGACATCGAGGCGTGTGCAAGCAGTCCGCTGGTACGCAGCGCCTCAAGATACCTAGCAGGAGCGCCGGCCTCAACGCGGCGGTAGCGTTCGAGATAGCGCGATGCCAAATGGAGAGCGAGCGGCAGGTCGCCAAGTTCTGCAGCGATGGCATCTAGCGTGGGATCGTCGGGGGCTAGGTCAGGCCGGCCCGCCCGAAGAAGATCGACGCTCCTCGGTCGGGCCAGCACATCGATTTGATGCACCCGCATACCAAGGTCCGGCCGCCACGCGGTTCTGCGGCCGGTCAGCAGAAGGCGCGTCCCTCCGCTTGGTGGCCGCCATGTGTCGATGAGCGCCTCGTCATCGCAGTCGTCGAACACGACGAGACGCGGTGTGGGGCTGCTCCAGGCGATCCGAACCTGCGAAGCCTTTTCGTCGAGCGTGAGCTCCACCTCGCCCGAAAACAGCCCGAGGCCCGCTGGCCCACCGCACGCCGCGATGTCGCCCCGCAGCGCTTCCGGGCTGCTCGCGTTGACCCAATAAACGCCCCCGGCGAAATATGAACCGTAGCGAAGCGCGAACTCGGCAGCGAGTTGCGTTTTGCCTACACCGCCCCAGCCGGTTGCGACTGTCGGCGGGACGATCGCAGCGTCCTCGCCAGCCTGTAACGCACGCGCAAGGGCGCGCAAATCGTGGCGCCGACCGACGAAACGTGGGTTCGATGACCAGCGGAGTACTGAGCCCGCGGGGACTAGACCGGGCTCGGGCACATTCTCGAGCGGCATTGAGGCAAGGAGCGCAAGGGCCTCGGCGAGTGGCGGTTCCTTACGCGGCTGCGGCCCGGTTCTTATGTTGATTGTGGCGCCGCGGTTGTCGCCCGAAAAGTTGAACTGATCGCGCATTTTCTACCGAAATCAGCCTTGGCTGTGCAAAATATCAACGTGACTGCCAACAATGTCAGGTACGCTCGCAAAGGTTTCGATGACGTGATCAGCCTGAGCATCGGAGACATTTAGAGACCATCGGGGCCGAAATCCGCCGGGAAAATAGATCGTCTCCAGCCCAGCTTCCTTCGCGGGTCCAATATCCCGATCAAGCTGATCACCAATCATGAATGCACGCTTCGGCATTCCCGTCAGTCGGAGAATACGTCGATATAGATCCGCTGACTTCACGCCCTCAATAACGCGGTCGAACATCGCGCGCACCCCAAGCCGCTCTGCCATATCTTCTATCTTCGCCTTTCGACCTTCGCTGACAATCAACAGAGTGTGACCAGCGGAGTGAAGGCGCTTCAACCCATCTGCAACGCCCGGTCGGAGCGCTGGTTGTTTGGCGATATCTTGAAAGTAGGCAGCCTCAATCCGTCCAACCTCATCTTCGTTCAGCGTGTAATCCGGGCGGCCGCGCCATGCGAGGCGAGCCGCGTCGTCTGCCGCATGGCCATGCTCCAGCACGAGTTCGACGCCCCGCGCCAAGAGATGAGGCGGGTAGCGTAAACCCGCGTGGTGCCGTTCGGCGAGCGCCTGATCGACGCTACGGATGAGCGCTAGCCGATCCTCAACCGCCACTTTTCGCTTCGATGCGTGCTCGACGTGCCCAAGAAGTCCGAGTTGCGCATCCGCGAATACGGTGTCCGTATCCCAAAGCGTGTTGTCAGCATCCACGAAGATGGTGGCAGGATCCCGCATCTGCCTAGTCACGGCTTTGTACTTTCGGCAGGGCGATCCGTCGCCTTCCCCGGCGCCGTCGCTGTCTGCTTTGGAACCAAGCGAACAGGAACCTCGGCGGCGACTGAAAGCAGATCAACCTTCACCGGATCGGGCGCTCCCTTCGTCCCCGGTATGCGACACACGGCGAATGCAAATAGTAGAACGAATAACAGCAGGAAACGAAGCGCCCAAGCCAAGGCGCCCTGCGCTGGCCCGAGATATCTCAGCTTGTCGGCCGTTTTCGCCGCAATCAGATAGGCCTCCATGACGTAGTTTCGGAAGTACGCCTCTTGCAGGTCATCCCTAAGCGCCGGCGTTCCAGCTTGGTCGACCGTGACGAAGCTGTCGGCCCACCCCTGAGGGGACACCGCTATGATCTCTTGGTAAAAGAGCATCGATTTGGCCGGCTTGTCCGGATCCGTGGCTTGGGGCTTTTTCGAATATTTGAAGCGGGTACGGGTGGCGTGAAACGTCACCACGCCGCCGAACAGAGCGAATAGCGTGAACAGCAGGAACGCAAAATAGCCCGCCGCCAATGCCAGCCCATGTCCGGTCGCCAGAGGTGGCACCTTATCCAACGGATATCGGTCGAGGAAGCTCGCCAGCAACACTCCTGATAGGGCGCCGACGAAGGAGGTGACGGTCAGGAGCCGGGAGGCCTTGTCGTCCTGATATTCGGTCTGTTTCTTGGCTTCCTCCAGAGACGCTTTGGCGAGGTCGATCGCCGCATTGCCTTTTTCAACGGTCGCGAATTTGAGAGTCTCGAACGGTTGGGTGGCCGCTGCCAGAGCGACGACCAATTTGTCACCGGTAAGATCGTCGATCGCTCCGGACCGTTGGATCTGAGGGAAAAACTCGATGTGCAAGTTGAAAACCGACCTGAAGGTCGTGCTGATCCCGGATTTGATACCCGCCCAAATACCCATATATTCTGCCTCACCTCGAGTTCGCAGCAAAACCGCCGCTGCCCTCAATGTCCCACCTTTGTTCTCATATAGTCGCTCATCGTAAATCCTGCCAGTAAATCCGCTACTGCAGGATCCGATCATCTGGCATCAGGAGCGCCTCGGAAATGGGTAGCGCGAGTCCCCATCTGTCTTCCGTTCACTTGTTAAGCCATTCGCAGAAGGCCTGGTTTGTGACCATGATGATCGCGCTGGTGCGCCCATAGAGCTTGCCAATTGCGTGGAGCAGCAACTGCCCCCCGACCGCGTGAAGGGCAGATATTCAAGCTGCGATCGCTGAATATCGCGGGGCTCTACCAACGTCGCGATTGTTCTTTCCGGCGTCTTCAGAGGGTTACAATTGGCGACGGCTGCTTCTGCGGCGGTCCAAGTGGATGATGGAAAGCCCCAACACTTATTGCACCTTGCGAACCCGCCATCGGCCGACCGGCGCCAAAACGATGCGGCAAATGCGGGTTGGAATGCACATTTTTTCGAGTATATGACATAGCATCAATCAACTAATTTGCAGTTTATGGCATGGGCTCGATCATCACGGCTTGTACGAAGAAGAAGGCGGGAGCCGCGGAAGCCTGCGCCTCGAGCCTTGCTCCGGGCATGATCGAGGCGGTCGGCAACCAATGGATCACAGCCCTGAACGCGGCTTTGCAGCGGGTATGCGCAGCCGACCTCTATCAAGGCGGGAGCCATGCCGTAAGCCGCCGCGCCGCAAAAGATGCGGGCTACCCCCATTACATCGTGTCTGCCGGTCTCGGACTCGTTTCGGCAAGGGCCGAAGTGCCAAATTACAAAGCATCGGTGCTCGCCGGCGAAGACGACGTGCTCGCCATGCTCAGCGATGGCACCGATGCCGGCGCTTGGTGGCGATGGCTACAAAGCCGCTCGCCTTTCGCGCGGTCATTGGCCTCGGTGATCGCGGCTGCAGACGGACCATGTCTGATTGCCCTCCCCCAAGCCTATCTCGCGATGATCAAATCGGAGATTCTGTCGTTGCCTCCGCCGCTGCTCCAGCGCGTACGGCTCTTCTCGGGTTCGCCCGCGCCAGCCGCGCTCGCCGATTTGCAGATGCCCTATGATGAGCGTCTCGATGGCGCGAAAAGCCCTTACAAAGGCACGCGGTCGAACTTCGCCGCAAGAGCCGTGCGGCATTTTGCAAACAGCGTGCTTCCGGGCCATGAGGTCGCTGGGGCCAGGGATCATGCCAGCGCCGTCGAGGCAGCGATCGCGGGCTGGCCGCGCCCAATCCGTACGGTTGGGAAGCGTAAGACGGACGCGGAACTTCTCGAAATTCTCACGATGCATTGGGACGTGATGGGTGGCCGGTCGACGCGGATGCTGAGGTTGCTGCGCGATGACCTGGGTATCGCGTGCGAGCAGGGCCGCTTTGCCGGCCTGGTCCGCGGCTTGCGGACAGGGCGGGAAAAGGTAGCGTGAGGAAGCAGGAACAATTGCGCGTCCGGGCGACCCGCACGCGCCAAGGCAACAATATAGAAGTCTTCGCTTTCTTTCTTCGCGGGGCCGATATTGCGCGCATTGCCGATATCAATCGTGTCGGCCGCTCTAACGATGAGCTCGAGGGGTTTCAGCGGCCGGAGATTAAGAGCCATGTCCGTTCGATTGCGGAATTTCTCGATTCCGGCCCGGTCCTGTTCCCCAACGCCATCATTCTAGCCTTCTCGTCAGATGTCACCTTCCGGGCCGTGCGTGGCCGCGGCGTCAAGGACTGCTCTGACATCAGCGATGGCGGCGTCATTACCATTCCGGTGCGCGCAGAGGGAAAGCGGGCCGCCTGGATCGTCGATGGTCAGCAACGCTCCCTTGCCTTGGCTCAAGCCAAGAATGATGCGCATGTGGTTCCCGTCGTAGGATTCCTGAGCGCGGACCTTGCAACCGCGCGGGAGCAATTCATTCTTGTGAACAAGGCCAAGCCGCTTTCGGCACGCCTCATCGACGAACTCCTGCCTCAAGTGGGCGGATTGCTTCCGCAGGATCTTGAGGAGCGGCGGTTGCCGAGTTTGCTAACCGATCAGCTTGCGAAGGATCCCAACTCGCCATTCTACAAGATGTTGAAGCGCAAGTCTGACCCGGCGAACGTTGGGGTCATCACCGATTCTTCCATCCGCGCAGCGATAGGGCAAAATCTGAAGTCGTCGATGGGCGCTCTGTCACAGTATCGGGGCGGGAGCGACGTGGATACCGATGCGATGTACCGGACGCTCTTCATCTATTGGTCAGCGGTGAAGGACGCTTTTCCGAATGCGTGGGGCAAAAAGGCAACGCAAAGCCGATTGATGCATTCGGCCGGCATTCGCGCGATGGGCGTCCTGATGGACCAAATCATGGTGCGCGCGGACAGCACCGCGGAACCAGAACTCGAGGTGCGAGCCTCGCTCGAGCGCCTCGCGCCTCATTGCCACTGGACGAGCGGCGAATGGGAAGGCCTTGGCTATAAATGGAACCAGATTCAGTCGATTTCCCAGGACATCCACCGTCTCGCTGAGCATCTGTGCCGGATAGATCGAAAGCTCGCGCGGGTGCGCCCATGAAGTTCATTTTCGCCGACAGCCTCGACTATGTCGATCCGGCATTCGATTTCATCGCGGACCGCAGTCCGGCCGAGCGGCAGCCCTATTGGGATGATGCCTATCCGCACGAAATCCTCGGCTATGCGCCTTATGACGGCGTGCTCATTTCGCGGGGTATTGTCGGCGATCACCGTGTGAAGGGGAAATATACGGCCAGCCAGGCGCGGCGTTTCGCGCTGGTGGGCGCGCGCAAATTTCTGCGCCTCGACAAGCCCGAATTCGCCCATCTCGACATCTTCGGCGACTGCGGCGCCTTCACTTACGTGCAGGAGGAAAAGCCGCCCTATACGCCGATGGAAATGGCCGAATTTTATGACGAATGCGGCTTCACCCACGGCTGCTCGGTCGACCATATCATCTTCGATTTCGATCCCGGCCTGGCCGCCATGGAGGGGGGAAGTCAGGATGCCCGCCACCGCTTCGAGATCACACTTGAAAATGCCGATAGCTTTCGCCGCGAAGCGCTTGCGATCGGCGCCGATTTTACGCCGCTCGGCGTGGTGCAAGGCTGGTCGCCGGGGAGCATGGCCGAAGCGGCGCGAAGGCTGGTCGCGATGGGCTATGACTATCTAGCGCTCGGCGGCATGGTCCCATTGAAATCGCCCGAGATCAAATTGTGCCTCGAGGCAATCCGCGCTGCGGTTCCCGCTGACACGCGGCTGCATATCCTTGGCTTTGCGAAGGCCGACGACATCGACAGCTTCCACAGCTACGATATTGCGAGCTTCGATACGACCTCGCCGCTCATCCGCGCATTCAAGGATGCCAAGCAGAATTATTATCTGCCGGGCGAAGGGCTTGGGCTTAGATATTTCACGTCGATCCGCGTGCCGCAGGCGATCGAAAATCCCAAACTGCAGCGCTCGGTAAAAAAGGGCCTGTTCCGCGCCGAGGATCTCCTCGCAATGGAAGCGCGCGCGCTGGGTTCGCTGCGCGCCTTCGATCGCGGCGAAGCCGATCTCGAAGAAACCTTGCACAATGTGCTCGTGTACAGCGCACCGCTGGTCGAGGAACGGCCGTATGACGATTGCAGTGGTTCGCCCGCGCTCGCCAAGCTTGCCGATCGCTATCGCACGACGCTCGAAGAAATGCCCTGGAAGCAATGTTCGTGCGCCATTTGCACGGATGCTTCGATCGACGTCATCATCTTTCGCGGCAGCAATCGCAACAAGCGCCGCGGCATCCACAATCTCGCCGTCTACCAGACCCATATTCAACGATTGGATTTAAAGCGTGCCGTCAGCCGACCCGATGATCTTCAACACTGTCTGTGCGAAGCAGAGTGAGGAACATGTTGTTCTCAGCTTCGCGGCCCGCGCAGCGGACGTGCTGCGCTTTGCGACGATCGAGCGGATCGGCCGCGACGCGCAGGGCGAACTCAGCGGGTTCCAGCGTCCGCAAGTCGCGGCGCATATCCGCGAAATTCGCGACTATCTCGAAAAGCCCAATTCGGTGCTTCCGAACCCGATCGTCGTCGCCTTTACCGACCGCGTGTCGGTCGAGCATCTCGAGGGCGGGCTCGCGCGCCTTACGATCGATATGAGTGCGGGCGCGCCCGGTCTTGTCGTCGATGGTCAGCAGCGGCTGTCGGCGCTTACCGATGTCGCCCGCGATTTTGAGATTTTTGTTTCGGTCCTCGTCTGCCGCGACGAGGCGGAGTTGCGCCGCCAGTTCGTGCTGATCAACAACACAAAACCGCTTCCCAAGTCGCTGATCTACGAACTGCTGCCGACGGTCGACAATCTGCCGCCGCGCCTTGGCCGCCGGTCGGAAGCGGCCGATATCGTCGCGCGGCTTAATTTCGAAGACACTGCGCTCCATCGCCGGATCAAGCAGCACACCGTGCCCGAAGGAATGATTGCCGATACGGTCATGCAGCGCATCATCATGGAATCGCTCAGCAACGGCGTTCTGCGCGAACTTGTTCGCCGACCGAATGGCGTGCAGCGCTGCGTGCGGATCCTGTCCAATTTCTTCGAGGCAGTCAAAACCACCTTTCCGCTGGACTGGCACGGTCAGACGCCGGCAACATCGCGCCTGCTCCACGGCGCCGGCATCCAGGCGCTGGGCGATGTGATGGAGGTGCTCGCCCAGCGGGCCGATGCGCGCAGCGTCGAGGAGTTCCGCGAAGGGCTGGAGTGCCTGAAAGGAAAGACCGCCTGGACGAGCGGCGAATGGAATTTCGATGGCGAAGTGCGGCGATGGAAATCGCTTCAGAACATCAACCGCGATGTGGCGCTGCTCAAACATTATCTGGTCGGCATCGTGAAGGCCGATCTGCGCAGTCGCCGTAAAGCCGCGCCCGCCCCGCTTCTGGAACAGGGTGCCGAACCCCTATGAGCTATGCCGTGAAGGAAATCTTCAAAACGCTCCAGGGCGAAGGCGCGCATAGCGGCAGGGCAGCCGTCTTCTGCCGCTTTGCAGGTTGCAATCTCTGGTCGGGGCGCGAGCAGGATCGTGCGACCGCGATTTGCAGCTTTTGCGATACCGACTTCGTCGGCATCGACGGGACCGGTGGCGGACGGTTCGGCGATGCCGACGCGCTCGCCGATGCCGTCGAGCGGGAATGGCAAGGCGGGCAAGACGGCCGCTATGTCGTGCTGACGGGGGGCGAGCCGCTCCTGCAGGTCGATACGGCGCTCGTCGACGCGCTCCACGCGCGCGGTTTTGAAATCGGGGTCGAAACCAACGGCACGCAGGACGCGCCCGCGGGCCTCGACTGGATATGCGTTTCTCCCAAATCGGATGCGCCGGTCAAGCTGACCCGCGGGCACGAACTCAAACTCGTCTATCCGCAGCCCAAGGCCCCGCCCGAAGCGTTCGCCGGCCTCGACTTCGACCATTTTTTTCTTCAGCCGATGGACTCATCCGACGCTGATGCCAATCTCGCCGCAACGATAAAATATTGTACCGAAAACCCGCGCTGGCGCCTTTCGCTTCAGTCGCACAAGATGATCGGAATCCGCTGATGTTCGAGCTCAGCAAGCAATTTCGTTTCGATGCCGCCCACACGCTCGATCGGTCGATCGCTACCGAGCCAAGCCGGCGCATTCACGGCCATAGTTATCGGGCCGAGGTCACAGTGCGAGGGCGGCCCGACCCTACAACCGGCATGATCGTCGATCTGGGCAGGCTCGAGCAGATGATGGAGGACGCCCGCGACGCGCTCGACCATCGCTTCCTCGACGAAATCAACGACCTTGGACCGGCGACCATGGAAAATATCTCGCGCTGGATCTGGGATCGCCTCCGACCCGAAATTTCCAATCTGCATCGGGTCAGTGTCTACCGCGATTCGGGCAGCGAAGCCTGTTCCTACTGGGGTGAAGAGGAGGTCAGCGCATGAACGACCGCGGTGCACTTGTTCTGTTTTCCGGTGGCCAGGATAGCGCGACGTGTCTCGCCTGGGCGCTCGACAATTTCGACACCGTCGAGACGGTCGGGTTCGACTATGGCCAGCGCCACCGTGTCGAACTGACCGTTCGCGACGAGTTTCGAGCGCAGGTCAAAGACCTCAAACCCGGCTGGGGCGACCGGCTCGGAGCGGACCATATGCTCGATCTGTCGATCCTTGGTCAGGTCAGCGAGACGGCCCTGACGCGAGACGCCGAAATTGCGATGCGCGACGACGGTTTGCCCAACACCTTTGTGCCCGGCCGCAATCTGGTTTTCTTCACGCTGGCCGCGGCGCTCGGCTATCGCCGCCACTTGCGCCATCTCGTTGGCGGCATGTGCGAAACCGATTATTCGGGCTATCCCGATTGCCGCGACGATACGCTGAAGTCGCTGCAGGTAACGCTCAACCTCGGCATGGGGAGCCGGCAGGTCATTCACACACCCTTGATGTGGATCGACAAGGCCGCAACATGGCGCATGGCCGAGGAAATCGGAGGAAGCCCGCTCGTCGATCTCATCCGCAGCGCAACGCATACCTGCTATTTGGGTGTTCGCGAGGAGCAACATGCTTGGGGTTTCGGATGTGGCAGTTGCCCGGCCTGCGACTTGAGGCGCAACGGTTACGAAGAATTTATCGCCGTACATTGAAATTAAAACCATTTCGCCCGAAGACGGGGCATGGGGGATGGAAACGATATTGACAGTAAAGAGGGCTGGCGCGCGCGCAGTTTCGCACGCGCCTTAAAAGCCCTTAGGGACGCGAGCGCACCTGCCGACCGCCTCGCGCTTTTGCGCGAACTGACGCGCCTGTCCGATGATATTCTGAAACTTGCCGAGCATGACATCGTGCTTACCGACGAAGAAGCGGCTCTTGCACCGCGCTTCAGCATTTTACTCGCAAGCGGCAGTGCGCGGCTCGATGGCCGGATCACGGGCCTTCCCGACGATTTCGTGTCGGCGATGCGGTTGGACAGCGCATTGCGGCGGCCTTATCTCGCCGCGCCGCCCGACGCGACGTTGCTGCGCTGGTCGCAGCACAAAAGCTACCGCTGCGAAACCCAGAAAGCGGCGCTGCGCGCCGTTGCAACGATGCCGCCGGGTGCGACCCTCATGGTCTCGATGCCCACGGGAACTGGCAAAAGTCTGCTGTTTCAGGCGGCACCCCATCTTTGGCCATCGGCTGGCCGTTCGTGCATCGCGCTGATTACGCCTACCGTCGCGCTGGCACTCGATCATGAGCGCACGCTCCGATCGATAAAGGGGCTCGAAGGAAGCCGCGCGCTTACCGGCAAACTCAGCGGCGAACAGCGACAAGATCTTCTGGACGCCTTTCGGCGCGGCGAAGTTCCGATATTGATCTTGTCTCCCGAAATGGCGTTCGGGGCCGCCCGTGCGGCGCTCGTGGACGCTGCGACCTCGCCTGCCGAAAAAGCGTCCGGGGTCAACGCGCATCTATCCGGGCTTGTCGTGGACGAGGCCCATATCGTCGAGAGTTGGGGCCGCAGCTTCCGGCCCGATTTTCAACGATTGCCCGCACTCGCCGATCACTTGCGCACGCTAAATCCCGACCTGCGGACCATGTTGCTCTCTGCAACCCTCGGGCCGGCACCGCGCGCGGTCCTGCGGCAAGCCTATAAGAGCGACAACTGGCTCGAAATCCACGCGGGCGTGCCGCGCTTTGAGTTCGATATTGCGGCCTCGCGTTTCGGCTCCTTGGAAGAGCGCGATACGGTGCTACTCGAACTGATCGACCATGCCCCGCGCCCGGCCATCCTGTACACCAATCAGGTCGAACATGCCGAGAAGCTGGGAAAGACGCTTCGCGAGCGTGGCTACGGCCGGTTGGCGGTGTTCACGGGCGCACTGTCCGATGTGGCTCTCCGCCAGTCGGTGATCGACGACTGGGCTGAAGACCGGCTCGATCTCATTGTCGCGACATCGGCTTTTGGCATGGGCATTGACAAGGCCGACGTCAGAACAATCATTCATGCCGGAATTCCGGAAGGCCCGGCACGATATTATCAGGAGATCGGCAGGGCCGGGCGCGACGGTCACCAAGGTATCGCGATCGGTCTATGGGCTCAGTTTCCTCCCAATCGCCGCGATGACAGGGGCCGGGTCATTCGGGACGATGAAACGCAGGCCTCCGGCATGGCGACGGGTTCCTGGCTCTCGATGGAGAAGGCGCATTTGCGCTGGAACAAAATGCGCGCGCTCGCCGAACGCCAGAAACTCGTACGATGGGAAGGAGGCCGCCGCCTTGTCCGGTTCGATATCGACGCGATGCACGAGATGCTGGATGGCGAAAGCAGTGACTATAACCGGCGCTGGAATATGAGCCTGCTCAATCTTTTGCAGCGCGCGGAGGCGCTTCGGATAACCGAGGTCGCGGAGAATCGCGACGGCTCGCTTTCCTGGGAAGCGGAGATATTGCTGGACCCCCTGTTCGAGGAGGGGCCTTCGTCCGAGGAATTGTGGGCGAAGATCGAAGTGCTCCGTGATGCGGAGCAAGACGAGGCACGGACGGAATTTCAAGCTTTCCTCCATGTGATGCGCGAGGCCAACAACGCCGACGAATGTGCCTTGGCCGGCATTTACCGGCTGATCGATCCGCTTGCGCTGACGCCGGACTGCGGGAGGTGTCCTGCCTGCCGGCGCGCCGAACGGCGCGCTCCAGCGAAACTGCATAGCGGCGGGACCGATGCGAGTTGGCCCTTGTCGGCGCCGCGACCTTATTTTCTTTCGCAAGGCTCGACCTTGATCGAGTGCGACGACGTCCTGTCCGAATTCAACGCCATTGTTGCGGCACTCGACCAACTTGGCATCAGTCAGTTCGTCGTTCCCGACGGCCAAGGTAGACGCGGCGCCGATTTGCTCTTCGACAGCAAGGGTCTGGGTTTTGTGACCGAGCATCATGAATGCTTCGGCTATGCAGGATTTGCGCTTCTGAATGTTCCGACGGCGCTATTTCTGGTCAGCGACGATGCGCGCGGTCAGCAACTGTGGCAGCTGGCGCGCGAGTTCAGCAAGCGCGACGCGGCGCAATCGCTGGTCATCGTTGGCGCCCGCGGCCTTCATTTCGAATCGCGGCCGCTTGCCCAAATTGCGTCCGGTGCCGCGCCCTACGACACCACAACTCTCGCCGCATTGGCGGCTTCCGCGACCTTCGAAGAACGGAAATCCTGATGGCATTATTATCGGCCACACAAGGCACGCCCGAGCGGCTCTGGGCAATCGTGTCGATCGTCGCGGCGCATGGCGGATCGATGGCGCGAAGCGACCTTCAGCATTGGCTCAAGCCTCGGCCAGGCGGTCTTCCTGACGACGGGCGCGATGACAAGGATCGCGGACTGGTAAATCAAGCCGTGCAGGCGGCGTCCGGACTCGGCCTCGTCAAAAGCCAGCAAGATCAGATCGAACTGCAGGTTGCTTCGCTTCCATCCGATATCGAGGGATTTGCGGATCTCGTTCACGGCATGCTCGCCGAACAACCTGCGGGCGCGCCGGACGGCGACCTGTTCGACGCGTTCGCCTGCGCGGCCGTCCAGACCGAGAAACTCGGAAACCGGCAGTGGTTCAGTGATTGGACTTCAACGCAAATCGCGGACCTCCTGACAAGCGCGCTGGCGCCGCGCGCCGTCGAGACTGACGACCAGCGCTTCAATTCTACGCGTCCCCCGACCTGGAAGCGGTGGCTCGAATTTGTCGGTCTGACCGAGACGCTTCCGCCGCGTACGTCCCTCCTATCCGCGACGGTGCGATTGGAGCGCGCGATTGCCGCCAGCGACCTGCCAAGGGGCGAGCCGCTGAATGCAGACGAATTTCTCGCATGGGTAGCCACGGCGATGCCGTATCTCGACAATGGAAAGCTGTTTGTCGCGGCAGCAAACCGTATGGGCTGTACAAGGTCGCCGATCCTTTCAAGGCTGCTCAGCGCAGCGCTGCGCGATCTTCACGAAGACAAAATTATCACGCTCGAGCGACCGCGAGGCGACGGACAGGTAAACGTGCGCCTCGCGCCGGACCAGTTCTCCGACATTCAGGGGTTCAACGCCATCCTGCTCAGGAAGGACAGCACCGATGACTGATTTGGCGGTGCCCACACGCGCTTGCTGGACGGCCGAATCCGCTCACGCGATGTTCCGCGTCGAGGCGCTGGAAGGCAATGAAGCTGTGTTTCTCGCAACGCATTCGCCGATCCATGATTTTGCTGTCAGCGGGTCCCGCGCCGACCAGATCGCATCGCCCACCGAGGAGGCGCTGCTGGCCGCGATATCCCACCCCGCCGTTCATCATGCATTTTGCGTCGTCGAAGGCGAGCCGGGTTCGGGAAAATCGCACCTCATTCGGTGGCTCTACGTCAACTGGCCCCGCGATAGCCGCGATACCCCGTTGCTGCTGCAACGTTCGGACGGCTCGCTGGAAGGAGCCCTGCAGCAACTCAAAGAGACGCTCCCGCCAGAGTTCAAAGAATTGTTCGATGGTCTGGGGACCAAGCAGAAGGTTGCCGTGGCGGGCCGCGTACGCACCTTCCACAGCAATCTTCGCCAATCATTACGCCCCGATCATTATGAAACGCCGCTCAAGGACAATGAGTGGTGCGCGCGCTGGCATCCGGCGGACCTGCTTCGCCTGGATGCGGTCGAAGAGAAGTGGGGTGCTCCCGGCCGCATTCTCGGCCTGGTGTCGGGCAAGGAAGGCGAGCGCAACTCCGAATCGGCGCGATTCAACATCTTCGACGTTTACGACTTGCAGGAACTCGTCACTCCGACGGATCTTAAATCCCCGCAAGCGCGCAATCTCTACGGCAATTTACTCGCCGAGTCCGTTTCGGTCGATGAAGCCCGTGAATCCGGTCTCGAGATCGAGCAGATCGTCCGCGAATATGGCGCCGACATCACGCATCACATTGCGTTCGCCGAAGCTCTCAATCGGCGCCGTAACGACGCCATCCAACTCGTCATCGGCGTATCGTCCGCCAGCCTCAAAAAGCTCTTCCGGGAAGTTCGCCGGGTCCTGCGCCTCAAGGATCGGCGGCTCGTGCTGCTGCTCGAAGATATCACGAGTTGGGAAGGTCTCGACGACAGCCTGATCGACGTGCTCACGACGAATGCGGATACGCGAAGCGAAACCGACGATGGACGCGACCAATGCGATCTCGTCTCGGTGGTGGGGCTTACGCCCGACTATTATCACACCGAATTGCGCACCAACTATCAGGATCGCATCACCCATCAGGTCAGCCTCGGACAGGGCGAAGACGGCCTGCAGGACGTCGCCATGATGCGCGAGGCGAACGACCGCCTGCACTTCGTCCGCCGCTATCTGGCCGCGACGCGCGCTGGACCGGAAAGATTGAGCGAATGGCGCGATCATTTGCGACGCGACGCAAGTCTGCCGCCCCCCAATGTCTGCGACACCTGCCCTCTCGCTTCAGGATGCCACGCCGCATTCGGTTCGGTCGACGGCGTCGGCCTTTATCCGTTCACGGCTCGGGCGCTCGGCGGCTTCTTCGATTCTCTCAAGGAACAGGGCGAGCGCCGAACCTGGAAAACGCCGCGCGGGCTCATCCAGGCGATCCTCAGCCCGACGCTTCGGCAACCGCAATTGTTCGATGACGCCGCTTATCCCGGACCAAATATCGAAGTGGCCGCATTCGATCCGCGCACGCGGTTCGCGCCGGCCGATTTGGACCGTATCCTGCATGCGCGGGTAGACGACGAACCGCGCCGCGACCGTCTGCGCCGTACGATCACCTTTTGGGGCGCGGGCGGCGATTTGCAAACGACGCTCGAGCCTGGCGGAGAGCTTGCCTTTCACGCGGTGCCTCGCTCGGTTTACGAGGCCTTCCAATTGCCCTGGCTCGGCGGCGAGCAGGGCGAGGCCGTGATGGTGCCGACTGACGTCGTGCCGGCTGAAGTGCCAGCGGCAGCGCAAGCAGCGCCGGCGGCATCGCCGCCCGCCCCCTTCCCCGCCGCCGCCCCAAGCGACCTAGCGACTGCACTCGAGGCCTTCGCCGCTTCGCCGCCGGAAGCGCTCTCTCCGGCGACCGTCGCGGCAAGCCCGGCTCCTGTAACGAGCGCTCGCCCAGCGCCTGGCGCGGCTCCGACAGCACCGAGGCAAGTACGGCGTAAGCTTGATCCCAGCGACATTAGCCAGTGGCGAAATGAAGGCGGAAAACTTAAAAATCCAAATGAGTGGAACGACGTCCTATTTGCCGTCGCGTCGACGCTCGACCCGCGTCAGATGGGCTATGACGGCTGGGTCTGGAAAAACTTCATTCAGCCCGCGACGCTGAAAATCGAGGGGACCGCGACCGCGCGCCGGGATCTCTTGATCGTTCCGGCGGAGCCCTGGCTCCTGGACGGGCTCGAAGCCTATGCCGCGATCGAGGCTGGCGGCCCTGCGGTTGCCGACAGGATTGAGTATCGCGAAGCCCGACTGGCACGAATGCGGCGGCATCTACGCCGTAGGATTCAGACCTATATCGACAGGAATCTGGGCGTCACTGAGGCGGATACGCCTTGGCGCCCCGCCGTGGCGGCAGCGCAAACGCTCCTTGTGCGAGCCTGGCTGCGCGGCGTCATTTTGCCCACGGACCCGCCGACCGAGCAGTGGCTTGCCCTGCTTCGGGACGAAGGCACAGCCGAGAGCGCCCCACTGGCGCGGACTGCGAAATGGCAAGCCTTGCTCAATGCGACGGCCCCGCATCACGCGAATCTGCGGACCTTGCTGCGCGAAAGTCTGAGCTTGCCGCAAGGAGCATCGAAGGAGTTTGGGCTGGCATCGGGCGTCGCGACTACCGCGCTGCTCGGCCTGATCAGCGAGCTTATGTTCCGCGACAGGCCCGCAAAGGTCCTTGCGCAAACCGAGGCGCGCAAGATCGTCGAATATTGCGCCGACCTGGTCGTCAAGGGGAGCGAGCTTCTTCCCGCAATTATCGGCGAAGAACGGCGGCGCCTGACGGATCGCTCGGGGCGACTGCTCAAGCAAATGCGAGGTCAGTCGCTCCGTGCCCATGGCGCGCGGCTCGACACGGCTCTCGATGCGGCAAGCAAGGCGCTGCCGGGCGTCGCGTCCGAAAAAATTCGCGAGTGGAAGCAGTCCTATGGCGCCATAGGTCCTGTGCTCGCCGACGACATTTCGTCTCTCCAGGCGATGCTGCTGCAATTCGGCCCTGACGCCGATGACCTGGAAGCGGATGACCCGGCCACGCTCGCCGCTCTTATCGCAGCACAGGCCGCGACCCTCGAGAACATAGGAAATGCCTTTACCGCCGGCGAGAGTGCCGTCGTGTTAATGGCAGATCACGCCGGCGCCACGATCGATCAGTCCGGGCCGATCGCCGGTCTGGAGACAGTCCGCAAGCAGGGCGAGGCTCTGAGCGGCGGCGCTAGCAAGATCATCGAATTACTCGATGGAAGGACGGGCGCATGACCGATGTCGACTCCCTGACGCGGCTCGAAGCGGCTCTTCCGCTTTTGCAATCGGCCGTCGATCAGCAGCATTTGGGCAAGGCGTTGACCCGGGCCTCGGGCGCAACTGCGGACATGCCGCGCCATAACGAGCGTCTCGCCGCGCTGGGCGCAACGCTTTCACTGCTTCCGGACTATCTCGACGGTCGCGCGCTCGACATACGCAATGTGGCGGAAGATATTCTCGACCTTGGCGATGCCATGAAAGCGGCGGAAAGTAGCGATGATCTCGACGACATCGTCCGTGACGTCCGGAAAATCGACCAGTTTCTATCGGCGCTTCACCGCGCCGCAGTAGCGCTGGCGGGGGCTTATTGCCGTGACAATGTGGCACCGCTGCGTGCCCTTGAGGGCTTGTTCGGACGGATGGGCCGGACCGATCTCGCCGATGCGGTAGACCAACTGCACAAGAAAGAGTCTGCGCTTGCCGCGGCTGGCAACGCGCTCCCTGCCAAACTCGCCGAACTGCAGGACGCCCGCAAATCGCTCGCGAGCGAATTGACTGCGCTCGCGAGCGATCCGGAAGTGGACGCCTTTTTGACAAGCTTCGCACGGGCCGGTTCGGTGTCGCTCAACCTCGTCACCTCCAAGGTTCTAGACTGGCTCGCAGATCAGTCGGCGCTCGATCAGTTCACCGTTAACGCAATCGAATAGCCTTTCGCTCTTCTCAGTCGGTCGGAGCGACCTCCTCGGACCCAGCGAGAAAGCGCTCCAGCGTGCGACGACTGACCGATGTCGCTACCAGCGAATCGCTCATAAGATCGCTGTCGAGGTGAAGGCAGGCGCGGCAGCCATCGACGCACTGGCGCGCCGCCAGACGGTAGACTTGGTCGGCGAGCCGGGCCTCGGCGCTGAGACTGTCATCGAGATTGGCATGTTCGACGCCGCGGTAGGCTGCCAGCAAGCGGGCCAACTCGCCATTACCCTTTTCGTCCGCCTCCATGACGGCCGCGCTCGTGACCTCCCACGCAGTCGGCTCGCGCCCGCCACGTGCGATCAACGTCGTGGCCACAGCTTCGACCTCCATGGCCAGATCGTAGAGCGCAAACTGTTCCGAGCCGATTTCCTCCTGAGCGAAAAGTATACGGTGCAGAACCGACGGGAGAAGGCCATCGGGTTGACCCAGTTCGCATGCGATCCGGCTCACCGTCCCGGTATCGTTTGGATCGAGCGCACGCCAAGCATCATGCTCCGCCTTCTGCGAGAAGAATCGCCGCGCCATGCCATCCTCGGCGGCGGCAGCGCATTGATGGAGGAAGCCATCCTTGATCAGCGCCTCGACGCGAGCGAATTGCGCCCGGAATGCCCTGGTGGTTCCGTCGCCAAGTTCACCCAACTCCGCAATCGTTATGACGTCCGCCTTATCTGCGGGGATGTCGGCACCGAACTGCACGGGCAGTTCCACATGCGCGATGACGCGGCGGTCGTCCCCTCCGCCTACGAGGAGGAAGGCCAGTTTGAGACGCTGCGCAAGACCGTGGAGGACCAGGCTTCGGATATAATCGGCAAAGGCATTGTCATCTTTGAGGTCGGCGATGATGGATTTGAACATCTCGGCAAAGGCTGGGCCGCCCAGCGCTGCCGAAACGCGCTCGACCCGCCGCTTGCTCAGCGATGGGTGCCGCGAAAGGAGCGCCGCGCGCGTATCCTCAAACAGCTCTCCAAGTTCTTCGGGATCCCAGAAGGCCAAGAGGCTGTTCAGGCGCTTCCGGAGCGTAGGGTCGGTTGCGGCGGCCGCGAATAATTCGGCGCCCCGCTGCGCTTCATAGCCGTTCAGTCCGATGGCCCGCGCCCGGGACTCCACGAGGTGCCGCATCCATTGCCCCCGGTGCCAGCGCTTTTCGTGATCGTCGGCGGCAAGCCGAATAGCTTCCTCAGCAACGAAGCGATCGAGATTCTCGCTATCGAGGCGGAACTGCACGCCTTCCGTGGAGACGTGAAAGCCGTGGAGCAAGGCATCGTCCGATCCCGGAGCGGTAAACGTCTGGGTGAAAGTCACCGGTTCGGCGCGGCGATCCTCGACGCGGATTTCGCTATCGGCGCCCCAGTAGAGTTGCAGCACGGCGAGCCCGGAACTGGCCCTACCCATGCCGTCACCAACATAGACGGCGAGGCTTTCGAGCCATGAGGCCGCGCCTTCAAGCTCCAGCGGTTGGGCGCGGGCCGCATCGGCGGCGACGACGGGAAAGCCCCGAAGCTCGCCGCGCGATTCATGCGCGATACGCCGCGGTTTGTCCTGGAAATTTTCGGACCGGCGGATGGTCGCATTGCCGTTTTCCGCCTCGCAAATCCAGGTCGTTTGCCACGACGCCCCCATAAAGAATCCGAGTTTCTCCAAACTGATCTGGGTAGGCCGGCAAAATTCGGCGAGGAGGTTTGGACCGATCCTCTCGCGCGCTTCGAGCGGCAGTTCGGCCCGCAGCGCATCGGCACCTGCCTTATAGGGACGCCGCTCGGCCAACGCATAATCCTGCTCCGCGAGCCACGGGCGGCGTCCATTTTGGGGAAGCAGCCAATGCGCTTCCGAAGGGTGAAACCGGCGCGTGACATTTCCCGGGGTCGTCGCGGCCAATCCGAGCGTGATGTCCTCCGGCTTCGTCTGCGTGCCGTCGCGCGTTTCGATCCGGACCTCAAGCAATGGCAAGTTTATTGTATCGAACAGGAGCTGCGGAACCCAAGGCATAGCAGTTCGGAGCGTTGGCAATTTTCGCTTTTCGTCGAGCGCGGCGCCGGCGCGAAGCCCGCCGGCGCGCTCCCACAGGTCGTCAAGAGCACCCAGCCCGAGGCGACTGGCGATATCGGGGCCAAAGAGCCCCTCGGCAAAGTCTTTGGCAAACTGCCAAGCGTCCGGGGTCGGCCTACCGTGCTCGTCGAGCGCGTGATCGCCGGTCCGGCTCATCCAGGCAGCCATCCCATCGAGCAGGCTGGCGAGAACCTGTCCGCGAACGACGAAATGATTGTCCGGGTTGATGGGAACGTCGAAACCTGAAGGTTCGATCATTTCGCGCGGATGACTGAACCACCAACTGTCACGCGGCGAATAGAGCGATAAGGTCACGCCGGTGAGCGGACGGTCGTCGATCCCGCGTCCCCCCCGCCCCTTGCGCTGGATGAAGCTTGCGAGATTCTGCGGCGCATAATGCTGGTAGACCATGATGATATCGGGATCGTCGAAACCGACCTCGAGCGAGGACGTCGAAAATATGATGTCGCTTGCCTTGATCAGCGCGTCGACCTTGCCTTCGGCGGCCGACGAAATCGGCTGCGCGGCGACGTGGAGCGGAGACCCCGCCTCGAGCGGACCCGCTGCAGTTTGCTGATGCGCATCGGTTGCGGCAAAATACCAGCACTCGCCGTCCTCGAAGCGATCGCACCCATGCGGCGCGCCGCAGCAGACGCGCCGCGGTTCGCCGGTCACGGGATGATCGGGATATAATTTCGTTCGCAGCGCCGCGAGCATCTGCTCTTCTTCCGCGTCGGCAAAGGCACTGTGAAGCCGCCGCAATTTGTCGATCGAGTCGAGAAACACCAGCGATCGATAGCCTCCGGCTTTTCCGGTCCTGCGGCGCATATTATGGGTGAGGCACATCACGGACTGGATAGTCGTCGACGCACCCGCGATATCGCTGCCGCGCGATTCAATCTCGGGCTGCACGAAGAAGAAATATTCGCGTCCGCGCGGGTTGGTGTCGCTCTCGTTGGTCTCCGGCCGGATGGCCAGGACGGGCGCTTGGCCAATGAGCCGGCCCCACGCTTCGGCGGGATCACCAAGTGTCGCGCTCATTCCGACCGCGATCGGTTCGCGGCCGCCCGAGTTGCTGCGCGCCCGGTGCACAAGGCGCCGAAACGTATGACCCACCTGTGCACCATGAATATGCGAGAACAGGTGGATTTCGTCGGCCAGAATGGCGCGGGGAGCCGCAAAGCCGGGGTCGTCGCCGAACAGGACGCCATAGTTCGGATTGTGCATCCATTGGTGCAAGGAATCGGTAGTGGGGAGAAAGAAGGCGGGCGGCGTACAGATCAGGCCGGTCTTGGATCCGACCCAGCCTTCAAACGCCCAGCCACATGCGAGACAATCCAGGCGGTCCGCTCCTTCGCGGCCGCCATCGATGCCGAGCAGCAACGCGCCCTCGCATTCCGGGCATCCGAAAAAGGGAAAGCCGAGCTTTCCCTCGCCGGCGCTTGTCCATCCGCGCTTGGCGTCTTCCTCGCCGATCTGATCGAGCCGCCAAGGCACTGCTGCAACCTGAAGCCCGATCGTCAGGAGCGGCATCCCTTCGACTTGGTCCATCGCGGCCAAATAGCCCGCCAGTCGCTGGGCCTGGTTTGCCGCCAGCCGGACCCGCGGATAGGCAATGATGGCACGCGTGCCCTTGATGCCTTCCAGCCGGTCGGCGGTAGCCGCGGCAATCATGGGAAGGCAGGCTGCTTCGGTCTTGCCCGACCCGGTGTCGGCGGCGATCACCAGATGCGGATCCGCCTCTCCGTGCCAAGCGTTGAAGATCGCCGAGAAGGCCCGCTCCTGGAAACCTGCAATCTCGGGGTCATCGCCCCATTGGCTGGACAGCATCGTCCCGATGCCACGAAGCGCCGACTGGATTGGCACTGAGTCCTCAAAACCCGCTCCGAGCCCATCGAGAAGCGGTGCCAGCTTGACGTCGCGACGCGGCTTGTTCCGATCGCGCAATTCCACCTTGAGGCTACGAACGAGATAGGGGCGAGCATCGGCATCATCGGCCTGGAACCGCTGTTTTACGTAGCGCAGCGCGCGCGCCGCCTCGGCCATCCGGCTTCGCATCCGTTGGTCTTCGGCAAGCATCAGATATCCATGCGCGCTCAGCCGACCAACTGACGCGGCGACTTTGAAACGCGGCAACGACATCCGATCGGCGAGGCCCTGCGGCGATATCCAGCTTTCGAAGATGCCGAAATTGATCCGATCCGCTTCGAGTGCCTCGAGCGCGTTGAGGACGCTGAAATCATCGTCCTCAAGCTCGGGGAGAACTGCCGTATCCGGCGCGGCCGCTGTGCGCCGCGCATCGACAAGATCGATACGGATTCCTTCGCCTTCGGTGATAAGGCGAATTGTGCCGCTTGCTGCCAGCGCCTTCACATGGTCGAAGAATATGTCGCTGCCGCTGCCATCCATCCAAGCGAACCGGTCGCGAACCGCTTCATAATAGGGGGAACGCCTTCCTCCGCGGGCGCCGATAACCGCCTCTTCGACACGCAAGGCGAGGTCGTCGCCTGCCGGGTCGAACACCACGCGCCGCTGCGCGAGCGGCTGCGCCGTCCACCATGGCGGTTTTCCATTTTTCCCCGGAAATTGCTTGAGCGAGATCCATCCGAGATGATGGAGCGCGACGAGATCGGCGAGGACGGAGGCCTCATTGCGCGCGAGCCGCTCACGGACCTGGCGCAGCGGCGCGTTATTATATTGGTTTTGTAGGCTGATCGCATCGACGACGTCGAACACCTCCTGCAAGGCCGGAGTCATTGCGATCGCTTCCACAACCTCTTCGGCCGGAGCGAGATCGGCAAGCACCGGCGAATCGTCGAAGCCTTTGACGAGTATCTCGGCCGCGATCGTCTTTCCCTGGCCCGTACCGATACCGATGCGGCCCGTGGACGCACAAGACGCGACAAATTCGCGTAAGAGCTCGGCCTGGTCGAGTATCTCCTGGTCGGGCGGGACGGCGTTCAGCAACTTGCTGCTGATAATGACGATGAGTTTGCTTCGCGCCCGCGTCGTGGCGACGTTGAGGCGCTCGGGACTGAAGATGAAGCGCGCTTCGGCGAGCGCGAACTCGGCGTCGGCAACGCAGTAGGACAGGATAACGCAGTCCCGTTCCTTGCCTTGGATGCGATCGACCGTCTCGATGAACGGCGTTTCGTCGCTCGTTCCGATCGCGAGGGCAATTTCGTGGTTATGGGCGCGATGCGGGCTGACCACAGCCAGCCGCTCGCGCCAGAACTCCTGCGGCGAACAGGGTGCGTGCCCCGCATCGTCGGCGATGGCCGTGCGCAGCGTTTTGGCAAGGCGCGCGACGATCGCCGCTTCGAAAGCATTTCGGGTCGCCGCGCTCGGTCCGTCATGGACGATGATCGCGATCGGCCACTCGGGATCGAGCACCACCCGCTCCCATTCGGCAAGATCGTCGCTCCACCCGCTCGCAAGCGCAAGGCGCCGATCCTTCGTAGCATCGGCCGAACGAAATTTTTCGGCATAAAAGTTGCGTTCCGGAAAATGGGTCAGCGGCGCATTGAGCCGGAACGTCTCCTCGAGCGCAAATTCGCTCGCCTTGGCCGATTTGAGGAAGGCGTAGAGGGAACCTCCAAGGTCGCGCCCTTCCACCACGACCGCGCGCGATACGCGAATAGGCGGCAACTGCCTGTCGTCGCCGGCAACGACAACGCGGCCCGCCGGACCGAGCGCACCAAGGGCGATCAGACCATGGCCAAGCGGCATCTGCGAAGCTTCATCGATACACACAAGGTCGAAGACGGGCGCGAACATGCCCTGCCCGCCCGGCAGCCGCCCATCGTCAAGCAGCTTGAAGATGGTCCAGACCGATGCCCCCATAATGAGATGGGGCGCGGCAAGCTCCTCAATCACGCGCGCCAGGCTCTTTTTGTCGGTATAGGGGATATGCGCCGCGCCACCCGCGAGCCCGTCAGGCGGCGCAGCTCCCACATAGAGCGACACGACGTCTGCGACGGCATGGTCTTCGATCCGGCTGGTCACACCGTCCAGCAGATTGCCGATCGCTGCACGGGTAAAAGCGCTGACCAGGACGCGGCAGGGCCGGCCCGCGGCGCGCGAGGACAGAACATATCCCAGGATAAGCCAGGCGAGCAGATGCGTTTTTCCAGTGCCGGGAGGGCCAAGGATCAGCCCGGCACGTTCGCTTGCAAGCCCGCGCCAGGCCGCGGTCTGCGCGTCGCGCAGCGGATAATCGCCGGCGGCGGCCAGCATCGGCTCGGCAAAATCGGTAAGCGCTGCCAGCCAAACATCCGGGTCGTCGGTTCCACCGGCGAAGCCCGGCATGTCGCGCAAGAAGGCGAGAACGTCCTCGCGCCCGCTCATGCTGCGGGATCCGCGATGAGAGCGCCGATGAAGGCGGCGGCGCGCGGTCCGTTGATGTCAACAAAGCTGCGATCAATATGCCAGGCATCTTTTTCGGCAGACCGAGCGAACATGCGCTGAAAGACGTCGCTCTCGAACGCCGATGCCGGCATTTCGAGCGTAAGAAAACGATCGGGGCGCCCTGGCTGCCGGCGCCAAAGGTCTATCGAACAATCGGGCCACATCGACGGATCGAGCCGAACTTCGGGATCATCGTCGGTGAGGATCAAGCCCATATCGCCCGGATTGATGTCGCTGGTCCGACTGTCGGGCGGCAGGTAAAAGGACAGCCGATATTTGGCGCGCGCACCGAAACCGCTCTTCTTGCTGCCGGTCATTTTCATGCCCGCGATGCATCGCCCCGCATCGCGCCGCTGGGAGGAAGGCTGCGCCAAACCGATCAGCACATCGAGCAGTCCAGCCCGGCTTTCCAACACCTCCATCGCTCGAAGGACATCGAGATCGACGACGTCGAGCGGGTCGAAGCTGCTGTGAAAAATAAAGGGCTTCTTGTTCAAACGCAGCAGGCCTGTCGCCCCCTTCTGCCGTTCGGCTTCATCCGCGGCGCAAAGCCATTCGACGACCGCGACGAGGCCGTCGAGCCGAGCGTCGACATCGGCTTCAACGGCTCCGACGGTCGGGCTGCCCTCACCGCCTTCGCGCAAGCCACGAATAATATCGATCGATAAGAGGGAAGAAAAAGGCCGTTCGAATTCCGGTGCAGGACGGTAAGGGGCCGGGCTCAGGCCGGCATCGGCGAGCGCCTGCGATATCTGACGCAAATCATATGAGACCATGACCGGCAAGGCATAGAGCTGCTCAACCACGGTCCGGACGGCGGTCGCGGGCAAATGGTGCGCTCCGCGAAATTCGGGTTCGGGAACGACGTCGTCGGGTGGGAAGATGCGAACGATGTTGAGCAACCCGGCCCGGATGCGCGGATCGTCCAGATGGCGGCCAATCGCCCGCTGAAGATTTCGCGCCTCGGCGGGCTCGTAGAAATAGATATGCGTTGTCCACGCGCGCTCCCCCGCTTCAAGGGCTTCACGATTGTGCGCGTCGATTTTGCCGAGTTCGTCGAGAAGCATTGTGAAGACGCGGCACATGGCGTCGGCTTCGAGTTTGCGGTCGGGCTTGTCGATGACCTCGACCAGTCGCCGCGTCTTCCCGTCTTTGCGGATGAGAAGTCCGACGGTCGCAAGCATATCGTCGACCGGATCATCATCGACCAGCAAGAATATCTCGATGTCCACCTTGGGCGGCATGAGAAAGCTATGCTCTTCGTTCGAGCGAAGCGGACGCGCGTCGACCAGCGATTTCGCGCGCAACCGCAGTTGATCGGCCTTCCGCTGCAATGTCCAGCCGATGCCCTCGCGCTGGCCGATCCCTTCCGCCTTGGCGAGGTCCGCTACGGTTTTCACCCCATTCGTCAGAAGGGCACGTTTCGCCTCGTGCGACAGGCCGGCCACCGCCGAGACATCGCGCTGATCCGGCGCAAGGTCGGGCGAGATCGTGCGCGAGCAATGGGGCAAATAGGCGCATTGCTCGCATTTGAAGTAGATGTGGAAGAAGGTTTTGTCGCCATTCCGTCCAGGTTCGACCGGGGTTGCGGCGATCGGACCGAGTTGCTCGCTGCAAAATTTGCCGACCATGCGCAAATAGGGATCGAGCGCGAATGCTTCGACTTGATACTCGGCGCCTTCGGCCGTGCCATGGTCGGGAATGCGCCAGATTTCACCCGTGGGGTCGAGCACGCCGTCGATCTTGAGATCTTCGAGCATCGAGCGCAGCATCAGCACATAGAAGGCGACCTGCGCCTTGTGGAACGCCGTCGCTTTCCGCGTTGCCTTGATGTCGATGATCTTGAAGACCGGGCGCGGCCCGCTGCGGTCGACCGCCACGAGATCGGGTTTCGTCTGCCGTACAGTGAGGCCCGATCCCGCCAACAGCGCGGGCGTTGACTGCGGCCGGAGGTTCAATTGCGCCGCGTAGAGATGCCCGCGCGCACCGCTCAGGAATGCGCGCGTCTGCTCTTCGGTCAGAATCGTGCGACCCGGAAAGGGCAACAAGACATTGGGCGCGAGGGCGGCAACAATCCGTTCCTCATAGGCGTCGCCCAATTTGGCCCAAAGCTGTTCGCGCTGGTCGGATATGAGCGGAATCGCGGCCTGCGATGCCGCGTCCATGGTATCGTAACGGGTCTTGCGCTCGCATCGATATTGGAACCATGCCTTGACCGTCGATGCGCTGATACCACCCGCCATCCAAGAACCCCCGCACGAAATGGCCGACTGTTACATCGCTGACCCCGCAGCGCTTTTTAAGGACTAGCTCACTCTACGCAATGGGGCGTTAAACCAATTCGGCATCGTTTGCGTCTTCAACTTCGAGCAGAGCCGAGATAAAGACGGAATTATCCGGCGTTGCTACCAGCAAGCTAATATTGCGAGATCCTCGGATACTTGCACCGCGATATCTGAATTCACGTCCGGGGGGACCCTAATTGTCACTGAGTATAAGCGAGGTTGGCCTGATCAAGGGTCTGTTGCGATCAGGGAAAGTGAGCCAGCAGCAGATCATCGCGGCTTTTTCGTTCCCCGATCGCACGGTCAATCACAACGTCGTCTCCGAAATCTCCCGCGGCATCCGCTACGGGGACGATGTGGCCTTTCCGCCCGCAAGCGAAGACGAATGCGACGCATTCCTCAATTTTCTTTCATGGTATCCCGTGTGGCAGCCCGACTGGTGGCTATGGCAGTATAACCAAATCAGCGGGCCCTTCAGCTTCAGCTATTCCTATCACCCGGTCGGGCAAGGCCTATTCTGCTCGGGCTTTTTTACGCGCAGGCACAGGCCTCCATTTCGCTGGGTTTTCGATTGTGGGACAGAGCGCGGGCGCAGCGACACCGTTCGCGGCGATTATGTTCGCCGCGAGATCGCGGCGCTAGCCGAGCAGCAGAGCGAATCCGGCAACCATCCTCATCTCAACCTGGTGGCTCTATCCCACTTCGATGAAGACCATTTGAGCGGGATGGTGGATCTCCTGCGAACCTTCTCCGTGGGAACCTTGATCCTGCCCTATCTTCCCCCGTGGGATCGACTCGTTGTCGCACTTGACGAGGGGGCCAGCGCGAACAGCGATCTGCTCAGTTTTCTCCTGGCGCCGACGGCGTTTCTTTCGGGGATAGAAGGCTCCGAAATCGACCGCATTCTGCTGGTCCCGCCGAGCGGAGAGGAACCTGCCCTACCCCCTGCGCTGCCGCCGGATGGCACCGATCCTGACGAGACGCGCGAAGGCGTTTTTGACGAGGAAACGAAGAAGGAACCTCCTCCCGAAGAAGATGAAGACGGCCTTGGCGACCCCGGCCTTGCGAGCGAGAATGTGTACATTCTGCCTCGCGGTGCAGCGATCACGGTCGGAAGGGCGTGGGAGTTTGTCCCATATAATGATGCGAGCCTCGCCGGATTGGCGACCCCAGCTTTCAAATCAGACGCCCGCGATCTCGCCAAGCAACTTGTTGAGGCCGATACCGATGCGGGTCGTGAAACCGCGCTTACCGGCCTCATCAACATATACGACAAGCAGTTCAAGACACCCGGTTCGCCAAAAATTTCGGCCGAACGGCGGAACAAGATTTCGCTCTTTCTCTACAGCGGGCCTATCGGAAATGTCCAACTGACGTTCGTTGCAGAGGAAGTGCTGCGTCACCGTCTCGACCCCGCGAGGATGGCGATGCCGGTCGAATTGCTAGGGCAAGCGCGGTTCGGCCAGATGTTCACGGGCGACGGCTATCTCGAGACGCGACAGCAATGGAGCGATTTCCACACATTCTACGCCGCGCATGACCGCCTGCGGCGCGGCGCGATATTTCAGGTCATGCACCACGGCTCCGATAACAATTGGCATGCCGGCGTCGCGGCGAAGATCCAGCCTTTCGCCAGCTTGTTCTGCTCGGATCCTGCCGGGAAGCATCACCACCCTTCAGAGGAAGTGCTGGAAGATTTCGCGCCTTATAATCCCAAGCAAATCGACGCATTTCACGGCTGGACGCTAAGCGGCACATATCGGTTCGTTCAATAAGGCAATTGGGGACCGAGAGGCTTAGCCGAGAATTCTGTTCTCTCCTTCGCCCGTCCGCGCGACGGGGACGCACTCGCGCATGTGCTGAACCGGCGTCTCAACAGCGACCGGAACACGCCCTTCGATTGCCAGGAAACTCGATCAGGTCGCGCCCTTTTAGACCGCTATTTGAGGGAAGCGCACGGCGAAGAGACCGCCACGGCGCACGCCACTATGTCGAATATCCGGTTCTGCTCGATGACGCCGTGTACCCGTCCGGCACCAGGCCCAGTCGCATAGAGCGCCACATCCTCTCCGCCATGCGTTTCGGCGAGAGGCGCGCCGTTGTTGAACGTGTCCGCGGTTGGCACCAGCGCCTGCTGTCGCTCTCCCCCGCCGCCGGTCGGCGCCGGTCGCGGGGACGCGAGGACCGCGCCAGGACCGTTCTGGTATCCGAGCGTCGTGTAGGGTTTCCCGTCCGCGGCGAGGATCGGCGAACCGCTCGGCTCCCCGCGGCTGTCATTCCCGGCGGCAAGACCGAGGATCGGATTCCCGCGCGTGGGATAACCGGCGATCGTGAAGACGTGGCTGTGATCGGCGGTGACGAGGACCAGCGTCTCGGAAACGTCGACCTTCGACAACGCGAGCGCGACCGCCCGCGACAATTCCTGGGTTTCGCTGAGCGCGATATCCGCGCGGCCCTCGTGATGGCCGTGGTCGATATTGCCGCCCTCGATCATGAGGAAATAGCCCGTTGGACTAGCGCTCAGCTTGTCGATCGCCGCCGCAGTCATCTCGCTCAGGGTCGGCTCGCTGCTCTCGGCGCGGCGTTCGAGCATATATCCCATGTGATCCGGGGCGAAGAGGCCAAGGAGCGGGCGGCGGCCCGACCGAACGGATGCGAGTTCCGCCCGCGTGGTCACGACGGTCCCTCCTGTGCGTGTCTGCCACGACCGGACGAGATCGGCGCCGGGATCGAGACGCTTGCCGCCTCTTTTGATCCCAAGCAGCCGCGACGACCCGCCGCCGAGCGCGACGTCGAACGGGAATGCGGCGAGCTGCGCGCCGATATCGCGGCAGCCTTTCGCGCGTTCGGTTGCCGGCATATCGGCGTCGCCTTCCCAGTCGCGGTCGGCGCTATGCGCATAGACGGCAGCGGGCGTCGCATGCGTGAGGCGCATCGTCGAGACGATGCCAATCGCCTTCCCCTCGCCGTGCAGGATTTCCGCGATCGTCGGCAGGCTGTTGGCCCGCGCTTCGCTGCAGTCGCCGCGATGTGCCGCGGGCCCGATGCCGATCACGCCGGCGCGCGTCTTGACCCCGGTGTTCATCGCACTCGCAGTGCCCGCGCTGTCGGGGACCTGCTGGTTGCTGTTATAGGTCTTCACGAGCGCGAGGTTCGGGAAGCGCTCGAACGAGAGAAGATTCTCCTCGCCGGTTTCGCCGCGCGACTGGCCGTCGTAGATGCGCGCCGCGGTCACCGTCGATATCCCCATCCCATCGCCGATGAAAAGGATGACGTTTTTCGCGGGCGGTGAACCGGTTGCCGGCACCGGCGTTTGCTCCTGCGTGTGCCCCTTCTCCTGCACAGTCGACTGCGCTGCCGCGGGCTGCAGACAGGCCATGGCGGCTGTCAGCGCTGCGACCCGGAATGCCCCTGCCCTCACGCTTCGACCGCCTTGGTGCGAGCGGCGATGACACCGAACGTCCCGATCACCGCATAGCAGAGGACGGGCACGCTGAGCGCAGCGACAAGGCCATGGGCATCTGCCACCACCCCGATGACGACAGGGATGATGGCGCCTCCGACGATCGCGGTGCAGAGGAGACCCGACGCCTGCGGCGCCTCGTCGTGCAGCCCTTCGGTGGCGAGGCTAAAAATCGTCGGGAACATGATCGAGTTCGCAAAGCCCACCGCGACGAGAGCGTACGCCGCGACAGCCCCGGCGCCGAGCGCCGACGTGATGCAAAGCGCGGCCGCGAGCGCGGCGAAAGCGGCGAGCAGATATCCGGGCTTTGCCCGGCGCAACAGGAACCCGCCGAGCATACGCCCGATTAGCGCTCCCAGCCAATAATAGGAGAGCAATATGCCTGCCGCGACGGGTGTGAGCGCCAGCGTCCTCGCCTCGCCGAGGTAGCTCACCATGATCGAGGCAATGCCGACCTCGGCGCCCACATAGACGAAGATGCAGAGGACACCGAAGGCAAGGCGCGGGCGGCGCAGCAGCGCGAAGGTGCCCGCGAAGGCGACGCCTTCGGCCTGCTGACGATCGAGCACGCTGCGCTTTGTCCAGAAGAACAGCGCGATCACCGTCAGCACGATCGCGAGGCCAATATAGGCATGGCCGATCACGCTGCTCTCCGCCACGCGATAGGCCGTGAGTTCATCCCCTATAAGACCGGACGGATCGCGCATGGCGCCTTCACCGAGGATGATCTCGGCGCCGTAGCGCACCATCAGGAAAACGCCGATCGAGTTGAAGAACTGCGCGAAGGTGAGGCGGCTGTGCGCGGTCTCCGGCGATCCGAGCGATAGGATGAGCGGATTGACCGCGACCTGCAGCAGCGTGATCCCCGCCCCCAGCATGAAGAGCGCCGCGAGGAAGGAGCCGTAGAGGCCCGAATAAGCGGCGGGCAGGAACAGGAGGCACGCCGCGGCCATGATACCGAAGCCAAGGACGATGCCGCGAAAATAGCCTAGCCGCTTCATCACCAGGCCTGCGGGGATCGAGAAGATGGCGTAACTCGTGAAGAAGGCGAACTGGACGAGCATCGCCTCGGTGTAGGACAGTGAGAACAGCCCCTTCAGTTTGGGGATCAGAACGTCGTTGAGATTGGTGATGCCGCCGAAAAGGAAAAAGACCGCCACGACGAGGTAGAGCAGCGGCCGATTGGCTCCCATCGATTGCCCTGTTCCGGCCGTGATCGGTCCCGCCATTGCCATCAAATCTCTCCCTCATGGTTTGTGTCGGTGGGCGGGCCGGCCGAGCGCCGGGCGGCCAATTGTTCGAGATGCCGGGCGTGCGACGCGTGGCCGCCCTTCAGTGACCAGGCGATGCCGCTCGCCGCCAGGCCGCCCAGCGCGGCGGGAATGATGGTGAGGCCCAGGACAGCTGCCGCAATGGCGGGGGAGCGGCTGCCCGCCCCGTCGTAGCCGACGGCATCGAGCGTCCATCCCATCGCGGCGATGCCGATCGCCGCCCCGCCCTTCAGCACCGTGACGAAGAGACTGACGGCCTGCGGTTCGTAGCGGCGGCCGAAGCGCACATCGTCGGCGTCGATGACGTCCGAGAGGATCGCCCATGGCAGCGCGAAGACGCCGGCGAGTGCTGCACCGATCAGGAACCCGCCGACGGGCTGCAGATCGGGAGGCAGGAGCAGGAAGCCCGGCACCAGAATGGCGGAGGCCGCATTGGCGAACGCGAGAACGTGGCGGGAATCGAAGCGCTGGCTGGCCGTGCTCCACAGGATCGTTCCGGCGAGTTGGCCGACGACAAGCGCGGTGAGAATCCGGGCAGCAGCGCCCGCGTCGGCGAGGTAATGGGTGCCGTAATAGATCATCGAGCGCGCGAACATCGCCGACGCACCGCCGGCCAAGAGCCCCAGGGCCAGGAGCTTCGTATAGTCCGCGCTGAACCTCGGCAGGATCCGGACACGGCCAGTCGGGCTCTCTGACCTCCGGACGGGTGCCCGAAAACAACTCGCGGCGATCCACAAGGTCAGGATGGAGAGTCCAGCTGCCACGATGCCAAAGGTCTCCAGGTCAGCGCTTTGGCCCGAGAGCGAGGCGGCGCTGACCTCTGGGGCGAGCCACAACGTGACGAGCAGGGTCGCGATCGAACTGAAAATATAGCGATAGCCCGACACCCTTCCCCTCGCGCGGCTGTCGGTCACGACGTGGGGCATCATCGCGTTGTGCGGAATATCGAGGAGCCCGTAGAAAACCCGGAAGGCGACGAGGGCGAGGACAATGCCAACGGGGTCGCTGTTGCCAGCCCCCGCCAGCGCATAGAGCAGCGCGAAGGACGCCGCGCAGGCAGGGGCGAAGAGCCACAGCATGTGATGATAGCCGATCCCGTAGCGCTCGGCGGCGGCGGCGAGACGCCCCGCGCTGAGATCGATCACCATGTCGCCGACCAGCGCGAGCATCATGACGGTTCCGGCAAAGCCGGGCGGGAGCCCGAGAATGTCGGTCAGGATGAAAAGCAGGGTCAGGTCCGCCGCCGACCAGAGCAGGTTCTTGCCGAGGTTCCCCGCGGAATAACCGATCGCCCGCAGTTCGGTGGCGCTGGCCGCGGTCACGGCATCACAGGAAGAATTGGCGCTTGAAGGCGAACATGTCGTCGAACGTGCAATATTCGGGGCGGCCGAACTCGATCACCGGGCTCAAGCTTGCCATGCGGGTTTTCCAGGCGCCCATGTCGGCGAGCGCATCGCGAAGTTCGCGGCGGCCGAATGGCCGGACCAGGTAGCCAATCGTGATATGGAACTGGTATTCCGCATGGGTCGGCGAGCGCACGCCAACCACCTCGGACATCCTGTCGCGCAGGGCACTCAACATCGCCGCCTCCGCGTCATCATAGGGCACCAGCGGCATCCGCAGCGTATTGCGATCATAGCCCGGGTCCGAGACGTCGACCTTCATCCGGATGGCCGAGGGTGAGGCAAGCCCTGCCTTCTGCAGCCGCTCTCCTACGATCCGGTTGCATTCCGCGATCGAGGCATTTGCCGGGATACCTTGCGGCCACTGTCCCGGCTGGCGGTTCGCATCGGTCGCCCCGCCGAAGAGGGTCATATGATAGCTCGATGGCGGCAGCAGGGCGACCTTTTCGGCATAGCTTTTGACCGGCATCTCGCGGTAGATATCGAGCATGGTGTCGAAGGGCAGGCTGCGCGGACCCTGCTGATCGAGGTGACACACCACGGTGTTGCCCGCAAAGGGGTGAACGCGGCCATCCGGAAAGAATTTGCGGGTCGCGTCGCGTTCGTCCTTGCCTGCGGGCTTCGCTAACGCCGGCGCCGCTGCGAGGAGCGCCGCGGCGCCACCCGCCGCGAAAAATTCGCGGCGGGCAAATGCTCTGCTGTCGGTCATCAAAAGTCCTTGTTGATGCTGATCCCGAAATAGCGCTGGTCGTCGCGCGGGACAAATCGGGCCACGCCTTGCCCGAAGCGGGTCAAGAATGTCGAATAGGATTTGTCGGTCAGATTGCGCGCGAGGAGCATGACCCGCAAGCCATCGTCGGTCGCAATCCCGATATTGGCGTTCCAGATCGCATAGCCCGGCTGGATCGTATCGGGCGTCTGGTTGATGCTGTACTGCGTGTCGGTGCGCCAGTTGACGTCGGTTCCCACCACCAGATCGATGCCGCCCGAGACGGGCGCACGATATTCGGCGCGGCCGTTGATGCGCCACTTGGGAGCATAGGGCAGCGTATAGCCGTTGATCTGGCACGAAGCGTTGGTGCCCGCCGGACAGGTGAACGAGTCGATCTTCGCGTCGGTGTAGGCCGCCGCGGCGCTCAGCGTCAGATGATCTCCGATCGCCGCCGAGAGATCGGCCTCAATGCCGCGTGTCGAGACCCGGCCCGCATTGATCAGCCGCGTGACGGGCGAATTGTTGAACGTGTCGAAGAAGGGGACCTGGTAATTCTCGAGCTTCTGCAAGAAGCCCGCGAGATTGAAGGTGACGGCACCATCGAAGAACTTGGACTTGAGGCCGAGCTCATAGGCGTCCGAGGTCTCGGGCTTGAGCGCCAGCGTGTCCTGCGGCAGCATAGAGAAGGCGGGGTTATAGGCCGGCCCCTTGTAGCCGCGCGAGTAGGTCCCGTAGATCATCGCCCGCGGCGCCAGGTCGAACTGGAGGCCTGCGCGCCCGGCGAAGTCCTTCGAAACCGTCTGCCCGCTCGCGGTAAAGCTCGTCTGGATGCCGGTCACGGGCGTCGGCGAAGACGATACACGATTGAAGTCATAGCTCAGTTCATCGCGAACCCAGCGCAGTCCGGCCAGCGCCCGGAAGCGATCGCTGAAATGGATATTGGCTTCACCGAACAGCGAGAAATTCTTGTTGATCACGCCATAGTTGGCAACGCCGCTGGTGATCGTCGTGGCACTCGCCGTCCGGACCGTCGTCTGCCGCGCATAATTCTCGCTGTTGCGGCCTCGGAAATAGAAGGCGCCGAGGACATAGTCGATGAACTCGCCCTTGGGCGATGTGAGGCGGACCTCCTGCGATATCTGGTCGAAGTCGAGCGTGCCCACGTCGTGGAGTTGCGGAATGCCGACGACGGCGGCTGGCAGCCGATCCTGGTCTTGGAGCTGCTTGTTGTTCCATCCGCGCCAGGCCGAAATCGAGGTGACCGTGAAGTCGCCGATCTCGACGTTCAATTCGCCGGCGACCCCGAAATTCTCGTCGACGACATGGGTGTTATAGTTCGAGTTGATGATGCGGCCGTCTTCGCTCGCCACCCCCGGCAGGAATGCTGTGGCAAAATTGGGGAAGTTGGTGACGGCGCCCGTCGGGAAGGCCGTGAGGTACGTTCGTGACGGGACGCCCTGCGGCGTCGTGTCCTTCGACCAGACATAGTCCGCGGTCAGCAGCAGTTCGACGGTATCGGAGGGCGTGAAGCGCAGCCGCGCCCGCGTCCCGATCTTGTCATAGCCGTTGACGCGTTCGCCGTTGAAAACGTTGCGCACGTTGCCGCGATAGGTGGTCGCCATCATGTTGACGCCGATCGCGACGCGCCCAGGCACAATCGGTCCGGCAAGACCGACGCGGGCGCGTCCCTCGCCATCTTCGAACGCGCTCACGTCGATAAAGGCACGAAAATCATCGTCGGGCTTTTTGGAAACGATGTTCAGCACGCCGGCGGAAGCATTCTTGCCGAACAATGTGCCCTGCGGCCCGCGCAGCACTTCGACGCGCTCGATATCGAGGAGGTCGAGCGTGGCCTGCCCTTGGCGCGCGAGGACGACCCCGTCCAGAACGGTCGAGACCGAAGGTTCAACGCCCGGAGAGGTCGACACTGTTCCAAGGCCGCGCACGAAGACGGCCTGGTCCTTGTTCGATGCGGCGGTGCGGAAGTTCAGGGTCGGCACCTGGCCGGCGATATCCTTGAGGTTCGCGAGACCTTGCTGACGCATGAGGTCGCCGTCGATCACTGAAATGGCGATCGGGACCTTCTGGATCGATTCCGACCGGCGGGTCGCGGTGACAATGATATCGCCGCTGGCGTCGACGGCATCCGGCGCTGCTTCAGCCGCAGCGGCTTGCGCCGAATCCTGGGCAAAGGCCGGCGTGGCCAGAAAGCCCGCAAGAGCGGCGCCCTGGATTAATGCACGACGAATATTGGACGGTCGAATCGTCAACATGATGCTCTCCCTGTTACATCAAAGGCGTGAATGACACCGACGAATCGTCGGCCTTCCGCTTCTATTTCACACTTAATGTGTATCTTTAGTGACATTCACACGTCAAGTGTGAATTTGCTTGCGCTGTGCCGCGCTTCCCGCTCAATTGCCGCAATGATCGACCTGACCCGAAACGAGCGCCGCGCGCTCGACATGATGTTCCGGACCGGCGCCATCACGCAGGCGCAACTGGCGGAGCGACTGGAGGTCACGCAGCAGTCGGCATCGCGCATCCTGTCGAGCCTCGTCGACCAGGGCATGATATCGAGCGGCGAGCGCATAAAAATGGGATCGCGCGGCTATCCCGCCAACAGCTTCGCGCTTGTCCCCGAGTATTGCGTCAGCGTCGGCATCTCGGTGGCGCCGGGCGCGATGGACGTCCTCGTCTCGGATTTTTCGGGCAAGGTGCTGGCCTCCGAGCATCTGCCAGGCCCAAATAGCCAGATCGCCGATGCGGCCGCGCGGCTCGCGGACCGTATCGACGCGCTCGGAAAGAAGCTCGCGGGCGGCAAGCCGCCGATCGGCGCCGGGCTCGCGGTCTCGGGCTCCTTCCTTCACCAAGGCGTCTTCAATACGCCCTACGGGCTCGACGAGTGGGCCGATCTCGATCTCGAGGATTATTTCGCCGGTAAACTCGGCATGCCCGTCTATGCCGAGAATGACGGCAATGCCGCCGCGCTTGCCGAGTGCCTGGTCGGCGCCGGGCAGCGCTACGACAGCTTTGCCTATCTCTTCATTGGCTCGGGCGTGGGCGGCGGCGTCGTCCTCGACGGAAAGCTCTGGCGAGGCCGGCACGGTAACGCCGGTGAATTTGCCGGCGGCCTCGAGCCGACGCTCGATGTGTTTCCGAGCCTCGAGGTCCTGCGGCTCGAACTCGGCGCCGACGGGATCCGCTTCGAAACCGTCGACGACCTGCTACGCGAATTCGATGCGGGCTGGCCCGCGGTGCAGAGATGGGTACTCAAGGTGAGCCGTTCGCTATCGATCATCGCGTCGAACGCCGGCGCGATACTCGATATCGACGCGATCATATTGGGCGGCCGCCTGCCAAGCGATCTTGCGCGGCTCGTGATCCCCCACATACGCTTCTTCGACCAGCATCGGCGGTCGCAGTCCCGGCCCGTTCCCCATCTCGTGCCCGCGGAAGCTCCGGCCGCGGCCGCGGCGATGGGCGCGGCGCTCCTTCCGCTCCAGCGTTTCTATCATTAGACCGGATGTGTGCATGGATGAACTGCGACAATCAGCGGATGCACGCGGATGACGCATGAGTTGCCCGTCATCTCAAGCGGCGATCTCGCCGCTAAGATCAATCCGCTTGGTGCCGAGCTCTGGTCGTTGCGCGATGATGCGGGGCGCGAACTCATGACCGATGCCGACCCGCGCTGGTGGACGGGCCGCGCGCCGGTCCTCTTCCCGTTCGTTGGCCGCTGCCGGGACGACCGATATAGATTGAACGGACGCGAATATGAGATGCCGCAGCACGGCTTTGCTCGCCGCAGGCAATTCTCTTTGGTGGAGCATAGCGAAACGCGGGCGGCCTTTCGGCTCGAGGCCGATGCCGAGACCCGTCTCGTCTATCCTTTCGAATTTTCGCTCGAGATTGCCTTCGAGATCGACGGCCCAAGCTTGGCCATCAGCGCACGCGTTGCAAACGAAGGCGACACGGCCATGCCCTTCTCCTTCGGGTTCCACCCCGCATTCGCTTGGCCGCTGCCTTATGGCGCCTCGGCTTGCGACCACCGAATATTATTCGAGAAACCCGAGTCAGCGCCGCTCAGGAAAATCGATCGCGCGACCGGCCTGGTCGCTACGGATACCAGGCCATCGCCGGTCGACGGCGACCTGCTGGTGCCGACCCACGCGATGTTCCAGGACGACGCGCTCATCTGGAACGAACTGGACAGCCGCAGCCTCCTCTGGGGTGCGCCCGGATCGCCTAACCTGCGGATAGCTTTTCCCGACATGAACTCGCTCGGCATCTGGCAAAAGCCCGGGGCACATTATCTTTGCATCGAGCCATGGGCCGGAATGGCCGACCCGGTCGGCTTTGCCGGCGACGTCTGGGACAAGCCGGGCGTCGTGGGCCTGCCCGCTGGCGAAGCGCGGGTCTTTCGGCTCCACCTGTCGCTGGAATAGCTGCACGCCTCCATCATCTTCGCCTTACATGTCGGATCCATCATCCCCCAGCGCTGCGCGATAGCCACCCGCCGCCAGGTGCCGCGCCCTGCTCACCAACCGCCTGACCCGCGAGCGCAACGAGTCGGAGACAATGCGCCACTCCGATGATACGCGCTCATGCCCGAACAGAACCGCCGCGATCTCGCGCTGCGACGCACCCGCGCTCAACGCGTCGGCTACCCTGAGAACCTCGATGTGCCTCTCGACGCGGCGTTCCGCTGGAAAAAGCGCGGGCAGGAAACGCCCGGTCCGCAGCAGTCCAGCCAGTCGGCGAAGCGGCAGGAGCCGCGCTTCGGTGCGCTGACCGACCGTGCCCTCCATCACGTAGCGGAAAAGCACGGGACGACAGCAAGCAAGGCTCCCTTGCTCAACGTCGATCCGAATGCGCCGATAACCGTCGGAGAGCACGGCGTGCTCGCGCCCCTCGGGATCGACGACGATCTCAAGCCAGCGTGCGAAGCGGTCATGATCGAACCGGTCGGCTTGTCCAGAATCGGCCGGCAGCACATCGACACACAGGGTATTGGGATCGACGCGGGCATCCCAAATGAGACGCGCGTCTGGTGACGCCCGCGCCGGGTCCTCAGCGAAAGTGCAAGCCCCACGTCAAGCGATCGACGTTGCCAGGCTGGTCGCGCGTCGCCTTGCTCGCAGAGGTATACCAGGCAACATAGTCGGGATCGCGCCTCAACCACTCCCACCGCATACCGGCGCGATCGATCCCGCGGAGCAGCCGGTAAGGCGCCGGGTCCCGCCAATCGGGGCGTAGCGATCCCTCCGACATTCAGCACGCTTTTCCAGAAAGTGCCAGAACGGACAAATCACCTATGAACAACGGGTTGCGTATCGCCGCTCGGTCGATATGATCGATCTTCATTCCAGCGTTCGGGCGCGACGGGTATGGAAAACCGCTCAGACGGCCGAATAGACAGGAAAGGACGGCCCGGAGGGTTGTGGCGGCTTGAGACGCTGCCTTGGGTCGAGATCGCGCATGAGAGACATGCGTGCGGAGGTCGAGTGGTTCTTGGACGCGATCGCGGTCGCCGATGATGTCGGCGCGCTTGCGATGATCCTCGGCGAAATGACCGACCGGATGGGGTTCGGCCATTTCGCGCTGACGCATCATGCCCATGTGGCTAACGCTCCAAGCAATCTCATTCGGCTGCACAATTATCCCGAAGCATGGGTCGATTATTTCGACCGTCACCGGCTTGGTCCGTCGGACCCGGTCCACCGCGCAAGCCACAAAACGAGCGCCGGCTTTCGGTGGGATAGCATAGCCGACCTTATCTCGATGACACCCCGCGACCACAGGCTGCTCGCGCTCGCCCATGACCACGGCCTCGCTGATGGCTTTACCGTGCCGGCAAATATCGTGGGGGAAGCGACTGGCTCGTGCAGCTTTGCGTCCGCACCCCGCCACGACCTGCCAGTGGATACTCTGTTGTGGGCACAGTTTGCAGGTACCGCCGCCTTCGAGGCCGCTCGGAGGATCTGGCTCGCACGAGCCGCTCCGCCGACGCCCCGTCCAACGCTGACCGACCGCCAGCGCGATTGCCTGGTCTGGGCGGCGCGCGGCAAGACCGCGTGGGAAATCGGCCGCATTCTGGGGATCAGCGAAGAGACGGCGGTGCGCCATCTCAAGCAAGCCCGCGAAAGATATGGGGTCGATAAGCAGACATCATTGCTGATCCGTGCCCTGTTCGATGGGATCATCAGCTTCTCCGACATCTTCGGGCATTGATATGCCCATTTCTGGGAATAGCGCGATCGCTCCTCGCCCCTGACCCTCCCGTGCACACGCAAGACGGGAGCTTGAACCATGCTGCACTTGGTAGAAGAAGATTGTTCGGCGAGCGAAGAAGATGTGCTGCGCGCGATGTTCGCGGCGCGAAAAGAGGTATTTGTGGACCTCCTCCAGTGGGACGTGCCGGTGCTCGCCGGGCGGTTCGAGATCGACCAGTTCGACGACGAACATGCGAGCTACCTCGTCGTGACCGATCCCGATGGCCGGCATCTCGCCTCGGCCCGGCTCCTGCCGACCACACGGCCGCATATCCTCGCGGATCTCTACGCGCCGCTTTGCAATGGCGAGGTGCCGCGGGGGCCCGACATCTACGAGGTCACGCGCTTCTGTCTCGATCGTCATATCGACGCGGAGGCGAGACGATTTGCCCGCGACCGGCTTGTCTTGGCGATCGCGGAGTTCGGGATCGCCGAGGGCATCGCGCTTTTCACCGGCGTGGCCGAGGCAGGTTGGCTCAAGCAGATACTCGCCTTCGGCTGGCGCGCCTACCCGCTCGGCAAGCCGCAATGGATCGGGGGAATGCGCCTGGGCGCACTCGCGATCGAGATCGACCGCGATACGCCGCGATTACTTGCCGATGCCGGGCTCCGCGCTTCGGTCGCGGGGACGCGGGAGCCGCACCATGCGCTCTGATGCCGTCGAAGGCGCCGAAGCCCGTCTCGCCCATTGGTCGACTACGCTCGCGCGCGATGGCTATTGCGTCATTCCCGATGCGGTGCCCGAAGCGACTGCACGTCAGCTCGACGAGGCCTTACGGCCGAGCTTCGAGACGACACCATTTTGCGAGGGCGGCTTCTACGGCGCGCGCACCAAGCGCTTCGGCCGTCTGCTCGCGCGGTCCCCGCTTGCAGCCCATTTCGTCGCTCATCCGCTTATTCTCGGCATTGCCGAGGCAATTCTCGGTCCGTGGTGTGACACGGTTCAGCTCAATCTCACGCAGGCGATCGCGCTTCATCCGGGTGCGCTGCCCCAACTGCCGCACCGCGACCAGGACATGTGGCGCGGCGCGATCGGCGAAACCGAGTATCTGGTCAATGTGATGTGGCCCTTCACCGATTATCGCGCAGAAAATGGCGCGACGCTGCTTTGGCCGAAAAGCCACGGTGCCGCCGCGCTCGCCGGGGAACCCGAGGGCGATCCGATCGTCGCCGAAATGTTCCCCGGCTCGGCGTTGCTCTTCCTCGGCTCGACGCTCCACGGCGCCGGTGGCAACGCGAGCGGCGACATCCGCCGCGGGATGATCGTGAGTTACTGCCTCGGCTGGCTTAAACCTTACGAGAACCAATGGCTCGCCTACCCACCCGGGGTCGCGCGTCAGTTCGACCCCGAACTCGCCGCGCTCGTCGGCTACCGCCAGCATCGCCCCAACCTCGGCAATTTCGAGGGGCAATGCCCGTCGATCCTCCTGGGCGACCATGTTCCCGAACGGATCGGCGCGATCGACGCGCTGCGGCCCGACCAGCAGCAACTGGTCGAAGCCTATGTCGCTGGCCAGCGAGGTACGTCATGAAGCGCTTGTCATGAATGCGGGCGTGACCTCCGAACGCGTCTACGACGCGCTCAAGGCGCGCCTGCTCGGCGGTGCCGTCCTACCCGGCGAGCGGCTCGAGCCCAAGCGGCTCGCCAGCCTGCTCGCAAGCAGCGTAACCCCCGTGCGCGACGCGCTGCACCGCCTGGCCGGCGAACAGGTCGTCGAGATGCGCACAGCGGAAGGGTTCCAGTTGCCGCTCGTCACCGAGCCGGGCCTCCGCGATCTCTTCAGCTGGAACCACGAGCTTCTTCGGCTCGCCCTGCGCCGCTGGCCCGCCGGCAGACCGCTTCCGCGCGAGGCGCCACCGGGCGGCAACAATGGCGATAACGTCCGCGCGCTGTTCGGCGCGATCGCGTCGCGATCGGGTTCGGCCGAACTCGCGCGCCAGGTCGAGGCGGCGAGCGACCGGCTCGGCGCCGCGCGCGTTGCCGAAGGGCGGATTCTGCCCGCAATCGCGGATGAACTGGCCGACTTGTCGGCGGCTATAACAGATGGCGACACGGCGGCGGTCGTGCGCCGCGTCGCTGCCTATCACCGGCGGCGCCTGACGCACATCTCCGCAATCGTCGAGGCGATATACCGGGGCGGCTGAATCGGCCGCCCATGGAGCGCCAATATTCGGCATATATTCCGCGTATAACTTTCGGATAGCCGCCCGGCCGCCCTAACTTCTCCCTGCCGCAATCCTGCGGCATTAGGAGAAGTCTCATGGATCGTGAACATGAAGAACTGATCGACCTCGGTGCGGCAAGCGTCGAGACGCTCGGCCCGCCCGACATCGGGGTCGAGTTCAGCGCCTTCACGCGCCCCCTCGGCATCAGCGACGAAGACTGATGCAGGCGGCGGGCGGGTCACTGGCCCGCCCGCCAACCTGCGCGCGTCCGCATGGCCAACATCCGTCTCCGTCCCGGCGTCTCGTACCGCGGCTTCTCCGACCGTGCCATCATTCTCGACGTCGATCGTGACCGCTATTGGCAGGTTTCGCGCCATGTAGCGGACCTTCTTGACCAGGTCGCGCGCGGCGACGCGCACGTGCTTATATCCGCCGACCTTGCATGTCTCCAGGATCTCGGTCTCGTCGAAACCACGGACGGCACCGGCCCGGCGCCTGTCACCATCTCTCTCCCCCAACCCGCGACGAGCGCCATCGAGATAGAGGCGCCAGCCAAGCGCTTTCGAGTTTCGGAGGCGGCCGAGGTCGCCTTCCTCGCGGTGGCCGCTCGCCGTCGGATCCGGCGCCATTCCTTGCGCTCGGTCCTCGCCGCAGTCGACGAGTGGCGCGATAGCGACAGCCGTGACGCGCGAGCCGACGCTGTTTCACTCGCGCGCAGTTTTGCTCGCTATCGTCGCCTCGTGCCTTTGGCGGCCCTTTGCCTCCCAGACACGATCGCCTTTCTGCGCTTTGCCGCTCGTCGCGGCTGCTTTCCAAGCATCGTGTTCGGAGTCGAGGCATGGCCATTCGCCGCGCATTGCTGGGCGCAGGCCGACGATTGCGTGCTGACCGACGCGGTTCACCACGCGCGCTCATTTTCGCCGATACTCGTCCTGTGAACGCGCCGGTCTTCCTCGCGGTTCTCGATTTACAGGGGCCGGAGGCCGCCACCATGTGGAAACAGCGTATCGCGCGCCGAACCGGTCTCGTACCCGTAATCGACACGCCGGCGCTCGCCATCTTCGTGTCGCCTGGAACTGCTTGGCTCCCGCTGGTCCCGGCCGGCGCCGTTATCGGCAAGCTTTACCGGTTGGGGTCCGCGACGCGGGTCGAGTGCCCTTCCGGTGAGCCCCTCGAAACGGATGGCGAGTTGCTCGCCGAGCGATACTGGGGCGACTATGTGGCGATCAGCGCGGACATGGATGGGGCGAGCGTGTCGACTTTTCGGGCACCCTCGGGCGGCCTTCATGCCTTTCGCGCGCGGGCGGACGGGGTCCTATTCGTTGCTTCGCATGTCGAACTCTTCTGCGACCTCGATATCATCAAACCCGCGATCGACTGGGAGTTCGTGGCCCACCACCTCGCCTTCTCGCACCTGCACGGGCGCGCGACGGGAATCGCCGGGATCGAAGAGATCCTGCCGGGCGAAAGCGCGGTCGAGACCGGGGCGGCCAGCGAGCGCCATGTCCACTGGTCGCCCTGGTCCTTCACCGTCCCCGAGCGGCGTATCGAGGATTTCGGCGAAGCAGCGCGGCACGTGCGCGAGGTCGTCGGGCACGCGGTCACGGCGCTGGTCGAGCCCGGCGTAAAGGTCGCGCTCGAACTCTCAGGTGGGCTCGATTCGTCGATCGTCGCGGCAGCGCTGGCCGCCGCGGGTCGCTCGGCGGTCGGAATCAACCTCGTTACCCCCGGCGGCGACGGCGATGAACGCGGCTATGCCCGGGCGGTCAGCGCGACGACCGGGATTCGCTTGATCGAGGCGGAGATCGATGGCGAAATCGACCTGGCCGGGGTGGAGCCGCGCATCGAGGCCCGTCCCGGGATGCTGGCGATGCTCCGCCTAGCCGATCGAAGCCTGGGCGAGATCGGCCGCAAGGAGGGCGTGAGCGCTTTCGTCAATGGCACCGGCGGCGACTGCGTCTTCTGTTCCCTCGGCTCGTCGGCGCCGGCCGCGGACCGACTCCGCGCGCACGGCATCGGCGCCGGTCTCGTGCGAACGATCCGCGACGTCGCGCGTGTTCACGACAGCAACTTCTGGACGGTGGCGCGCATGGCCGCGCGCCGCGCACGGCCATTCCGCCCAGCGCCCACTTGGCCGCGCAACCTCCGTTTCCTCAAGCAAGAACTTCTTCCCCCCGAACCAGCTGTCCACCACTGGCTCGCCGCGCCGCGCGATACGCTCGACGGATCGCGCGCGCATGTTCACGCGATCCTTGCATCCTACGCGCACCTCGACGGCTATGGACGACACGCCATTGCGCCGTCGCTCTTTCCGCTACTCGCGCAGCCGGTTGTCGAAGCCTGCCTCGCTATTCCGACCTGGCTTTGGGTCGCCGGTGGCCGCGACCGGGCAGTCGCCCGCGCGGCCTTTCTCGCCGAGCTACCGGCGATCGTCGCCGAGCGTCGTTCGAAGGGCGCGATGGACGCCTTCTGTGCCAGGATCTTCGATCTCAACCGCACGCGGCTACGCCCCTTCCTGCTCGATGGGCTGGTCGCGAACGCGGGGCTGCTCGACCGCGACGCGATCGCCGCTTATCTCGCGCGCCCTTTCGCTAATCGCGACCGCGATTTCTATCACCTCTTTCCCATCATCGATACCGAGCTATGGGCGCGCGCGCTCCTTGGCTGCGGGCGTTGACCGCGCCGCCTTCATCGCTTGCCAGCGGCGATATTGCTCCGCCTTCGCGGGGTCGGGATCAACAAGGTCCAGGAGCCAGAAACGGAACCAGTCGAGGTTGCGCTCATAAATGGCGAGCTTGTGCCGCGGCTGGTACTTGAGATGCGTTTCCCCTGGGAATGCCCAGAGTTCCACCGGCTTTCCTTCCTGCGCCAACCGCGCCGCGAGTTCGACGTTGAAACGGAACTCGCGTTCGGGAAGCTGCATCAGCAGGGGCGCCCGGATCCTCTCCGTTGCGAAAACCGGCGAGAGCATCTTCCATCGCCCGGGATCGTCTTCGGGCCGCGCGATACCCCATACTTGCTTCAGAACCGGCGGCATCGGGTTTCCGGGAAGCGCGTTGAACCAGTAATAGGTCGGCGAGAGCACCGTGTTGGCGATCGAGATCGCAGAGAGCATGTCGCTGTGCAGCGCGATCCACATCGTGGTTTCACCGCCAAAGCTCACGCCGCCCATGCCGACGCGCGAGGGGTCGACGATCCCGCGAACTGCCAATGTCCGCACGGCCTCCCTCACCCCTTGCTGCCCGATGCGATATTGCTCGACTTGGTCGCCAAGGCCTGCCGCCATGGGCACGCGGTTAATACAGAGCACCGCGATACCCGATGCCGCTAGCTGGCGGAGGGGATACTCGTCGCCGACCCCGCCACGCAAATATCCATCGCAAAGATAATAGGTTACGAACAGCGGCAGCCCCTCCCGGCTGCCTGCGGGCAGCAGCAACTGTCCCGTGAACGTCTGGCCCGAGGGCCCCGTCCAGCGCATCGGCTCGAACCGCGGTGTGCCGGGCCGCGCGAGCGACGGGTTAGGATCGGCAAGGGTCGCGACCTTGCTAGTGGAGATCGCCACGCGAACGAGACGGGGCGGCATGTCGGCGTGCGACGCGATGCAATAGATCGCCTCTGCATCGACGGCACAGCCCGCCTGGTCACGCCCCCCGTTCCAGCGCCCGCCGCTTTTCGCGACCTGCCGGACCTTGCCGTCCCCTGGGGTCCATAAATGGAGGGCCTGGCCGGCGGCAATATCGGTGGTAACGAAGACCACGCCGTCGCGCGCGCCCTGCCAGGCGATTTTGCCGATCCGCTGTTTACATGAAGGCTGCTCGCATTCGATCAGCCGGCCGCCTGGACGTCGGATCGAGAGGCGCGAGGTAAAACCCTCGGCGGTGACAAGGGCATCGCCGCGGGCATCCCCCGACCGCGCTTCCGCGGTGACGGGACGCGGGTTCTCGAGATTCGGTGAACGCGGCGCGTCGGCGATCCGCGCCGTTTCCAACTGCGTTGCGTCGCGTACGGCTCCCGTCTCGAGATCGAGGGCGCGATAGGTCAGCGGCGCGCCCGCGAGCAAATGCCCGAATGTAAACCAGCGGCCCGAGAAACGCTCGCTGGCCTGGCGTCCCTCGATCCGCGCACCGCGATAAAGCTGGCGCGCGGGGTCGACCCGGTTGTCGATGAGCACGCCCTCTTCATGTTCGCGTTGCTCGGCCTCGGCGATGGCCGCGCGCGTCGCCCCCACCGAATAGACGATCGTTCCCGGTTGCACGCCCAGCGCGAAGCGCCTGATATTGGCAGCATCGCGGGTCAGCGCCTCGCTATTCGATCCGTCGACCGCGCCGCGCCAGACCTGCACCTCGCCGTTCGCGACCTTGCGGAAAAGGATGGCTCGCCCATCGGGCGTCCAGACCGGCGGCTCGGATGCCAGTTCGCCGTCGCGCCGTTCTCCCTCGCCGGCATCGGCAATGCGCCGAAGCGGTGCCGATCCGTCGGTCGGCACGACATACCAGCCAAGTTCGAAATCGTTCGTAGCGACCGACGCGCGCTCGATGCGGAACGCAAGTTGTCGCCCATTGGGCGAGATCGCAAGGCTCGACATGTCGGCAAGCTCGATGATCTCGCGGAGGGTCGGCCCCGCCTCAACTGCACTGGCCGCGAGCGGAGCCGGGTGGACCCGCCCGGAATCGACTATTCCTTCGCTAATCGTGCCGGCAACGAGCAGGGTGATCGCGGGAAGCATGCCGCCTACCATGTCTTCACCACCTGCAGCGCGACGAGGCGGCCGACCGGGCTCGCATTATCGGGGTCATATCCCGACGCCGAAAAGATATTGGCGTTCTCGACATAAGGCGGCTTGCGATCGAACAGGTTCGATACGCTGAGCGCGAGCCGCGTGCCCGGCACGATCTTTTCGAGGTCATAGCCGAGTTGCAGGTCAACCGTGGTCCAACTCGACACCTTTGCCGCCGGTATGACTGCGGTGTTGCGATAGTCGTTCACAAAGTTGACGAACGCGGCAACATTCCAAGGACCGGTCGACAGGTTGAAGCGCCCGCGCAGCCGGAGGTCGACCGGGTTGCCGGTCGTCGAGACGACGTCCTCGGTCGGCGCGGTCGGGGTGATCCGCTGGCGCTGGCTGAAGATCCATGCACCGCTGACGCCCGCCGTGATGGCCGTCTTCCCCGCGGTGAAAGCATAACCAAGGTCGAAATCGATCCCGTTCATGCGCACCGAGGAGAGGTTGAGCGTTCGCCCGTCGACGATCGCGCCGATCGCGCCTGCCGGGATACCGAAGGGGTTGCGAAAATTCTCGTCGCCATAGTAGCGCGCCAGAAGGTCGGCTTGTGGATTGTCGGTGATCAGCGCCCCGTAGAGGTCGCGGTTGCTGAGGAACGACATATAGTCGGTACCAAGGTTGGCGATCCGGTCGCGATAGCGGATATCGAAATAGCCGATATCGAGCCTGAGCCCCCGCAGCGTCGGCGGCGCGTAGACTGCGCCGAAGGTCCATGTATCGGCCTTTTCTGGTCCCGTTTCAGGGTTCGAACCAATCAGCGCAAGGACGTTGGTCGTGCCCGTTGGCGATCCGGGATCGGGAACCGGCAGCGGGATATAAGCGGCGGTCCCACGCCCGGTGCGGATATCGGCAAACCCCGGAGCGCGGAACGACGTGCCCCAACTGCCGCGCAGCGCGAAGCCGCCGCCGACCTTCCATGTCGCGCCAATCTTGGGATTGGCTGTGGTTCCGAAATCGCTATAGCGCTCAACTCGGCCCGCCAGCGATAGATCGAGTGCCTCGACGAGAGGTATCGCCTGGCTTGGCCCGACGAGCGGCAGCGACAGCTCGGCATAGGCCGCCGTCACCCGCCGCGCGATCGGGAATCCGGCTGAGCCGGCATCGACCGGTTCGGGCGAAAAGTCGAATGTGACCGAACGCGCATTATAGCGCTCCGAGCGGATTTCGCTGCCGATCGCGAGACGCGCCGATCCGCCGGGAAGCGGAAACAGCGGCCCATCGAGCTTCAGCGCCGCAGCGCGCACGCGCGATGTCCCGTTATTTTCACGAAAGCCCCGGACGCGTTCGATCGTCGCGAGCGGAGTGAAGGAGCCATCGCCGAACAGATTATAGGCGGTTGCTGGGTCGGGGTCGGCGAGTGCCTGCGCGAGGCGAACATAATTGGGAATATTGACCGAGCGGTCGCGCTCACGCTGGATGCCATAGGAGCCCCGCAGTTCGGCTCGCCAGCGCCCGAGCGTCGCCTCCAGTCCGGCGTTCGCGCTCCACGCGCGCACAAAGGCACGCCGCATTTGCGGGCCGAGGTCCTTCGTAAAATCATAATTGACCCTCACCGGCGCCCCCGTCCCGATCGGGTCGACGTAAAAGGGGTTGGTCGTCGGCACGACGACATTGCCAAAATTATCGGGCGTGGTGCGGATGTCGCTGTGACGCACCGCGTAGAAACCCTGCGCGTTGAAGCGCAGCCAAGGAGCGAGCGACTGAGTCAGCGCCGCGAAGGCGGCGTGACGCTTCTGGCGCGGCAGGATGTCGCTGTTCGCGCGCCCGTCGGCCAGATTGGGTTGGGCCGCGAGCAATTGGCCCGGCGTAAGCCCGGTACCGTCCTGCCCCCGCGGAATGCCATAGATCGAGCCATCCGCAGCGACGATCGTCCCCGGATTGGCAAACGTCTTGCGGTAATCAGGGCCTCCGAACGGCCGTAGGTCCTCGGTGACATAGTCGCGGTCCGCCGCCGCGAGGTTGCCGCGTCGATAATATTCATAACCGAGCACCAGGTTACCGCTCGACCAGCCAGCACCGGCGAGTTGGCTGAACTGCCATTCTTCGAAGCCGTTCGCCGTGCCAAATCGCGCGCGTGTCTCGGCGCCCTCGAAATCGTTGCGGAGGCGGACGTTCACGACCCCGGCGACGGCGTCCGAACCATAGATTGCCGACGCACCGTCGGCGAGGACCTCGACGCGATCGATGGCCGAGGCCGGGATCAGCGACAGGTCGATAAACATGCCCGACACGCCGCCGAGCGCGACACGATTGCCGTCGATCAAAGTCAGCGTCGAGGTCGAGCCGAGCCCGCGCAAATTGACGCTTGCCCCATAGCCGAGATTGGCATTGCTGTTATTGCGGATCGTGAAGCCGATCGTCCCCTCGTTAGGGCCCCCGCCGAAGTTTTGCGGTAACGACTGCACGATCTGCTGCGTCGTGGCGTAGCCGCTGCGTTCGATGTCGTCGCGGTCGATCGTGACGACATTGGCACCGGCGGGCGCCGCGCCGCGAATGCGGGTACCGGTGACGACAATATCGTCCTTCGGAGGAGCGCCCGTCTCATCCAAAGCGCCCGTTTCGATGCGCCGGATCGCGAGCCCGCGCCCGGCGGGTACGGCGGCAAGCCCGCTGCCGCGGAGAAGCAGCGCAACCGCTTCCTCGAAGCTGTAGGTGCCATCGATTGCGGGCGCGCCTTTCCCCGCTACGAGATCCGACGAAGTACTGACGTTACGACCGAACTGCGCCGCGACCGCGCGCAGCGACGCACCGAGCGACTGTTCGGGCAAGCGCACGACCTGCCGCGCATCCTGGCTCGCGACCGCCGTGGCCGGCGCCAGCGCCGCCGCCGAGCCCATCAAGAAAAGCAGTAAATCCCCGTTTCGCATTATCGTCTCCCGATCGAGCGGGCACCTTTCGTGCCCCCTTCGACCCCTGAGACGCCGATCCGGGAATTAACCCTGTGACTTTTTCACCGCTCGCCCGCGTCCCTTCTGGTCGGCGCGCCAGGGGCGTCGGCGTGGAGCAGAAGGCTCCCGTCCTTCGCCGGTTCGACAGTCAGTCCGAAGCTCGCCGCGAGCGCATCGGCGAAGCCCCGGGGAGCGTCGCGCCGGAACGCCCCAGACACGCGCATCGCGGCAAACCCCTCGCCTTGGAGGCGGACCGCCCTGTCGCTGCCGCGATTGAAGGCGGCGATTGCCTCGGCGAGCGGCGCGGCGTCGAAGCTGATCATCGGCTCGGCCCAGGCGAGGTTGGTGACGGCGGCGCGCGACGGTGCGCCCACCGAACCCGCACGAACCAATAGTTCTTCGCCCGGGGCAAGGAAACGACCCGCGCCCTGGCCTCGTGCCTTGCTCCCCTGCCCGCGCACCTCGACCGATCCCTCGAGCAGGGTGACGCGGACCGTGTGGTCCTCGATCCCGACATCGAACAACGTGCCATGCGCGACGACGCGGCTTTCGTCGGTGTCGACGAGAAAGGGTCGCGCGGCATCGTGCACGACATCAAAGCGCGCGCGTCCGCGCACGAGCACGAACCGCCGCTCGCGTGCCGTGCTGAGATCACGAAACGCGGCATGGCGATCGAGCGTCACCCGTGAGCCGTCGGCGAGCAGGATCGTCCGGACCGTCGCTCTTGCGGCGATCGGCGTGGCCGCGGCGATCGACGTGGTCGCGCGCTGTGGTGCGTTGGGTGCAGCCAGCCATCCCAACTGCTGGGCAATCAGGCTGGCCGATAGCAATGTCAGCAAGGCAATGCCGGCCGCCAGCAATGCGGCGGGCGGCACCTTGCGCCGCGCCCGCGACAGATCGCGGTCTCGCCCCACCGGACGGTTCGCTAGGAAGCGGCTATCGTCCCAGGTCGCCTCGACCCGTGCGTAGGCCTCGGCATTGGCGACATCCATCTGCCAAGCCTCGAAAGCGGCGCGCTCGGCGTCGGCACCCGGTCCGCGCATGACGGCGAACCATTGCGCCGCGCTCCGCGTGCGCTCGCGGGGCACCCTTCGTTCAGTCATGAATTCTCGCTCGATTTCGCGAGATAGGCGATGGCGCGCGTCATGTGCATTTCGACCGTCTTGATGCTCAGCCCCGTCCGAGTCGCGATCTCTGCATAGCTATAACCATCGACGCGGTGCGCGAGAAATATTTCGCGGGTCCGCGGCTTGAGGCGCAGCAAGGCGGTCTCGAGGTGCCGCAACCGGTCACGCGCTTCGAGCGCGGCTACCTGGTCGGCGGACCGTAAAGCCACCTCGTCTTCGCCGAAATGAAGCGACGATGAGCGGCGTGCGTCCTGTCGCGCATCGTCACGCAGCATGTTGTTGGCGGCGCGGCGCAGATAGGCGGCGGGCGCGACAATTCCTTGCTGTTCGTGCTCGGTCAGGCCGGCAAGCCGGCAGAAGACGCGCTGAACGACGTCGTGGGCGCGCTCGCCCTGGACCCGGCGGCGAATGAAGCGAACGAGGCCATCATGGTGCGCGCGGTAAAGCGTCTCCAGGCTCGGGCCGCGCGGTCGTTGGCGCGCATCGTCCGGCGGCAGCGGGTCCCCTTCGGCGACCTGCGCATGATCGGGGACGGATTTCAGGTGCATTGCCGCACCTCGCGGGACAAAGCGTCCAGCGCGCAGCGACCGCACACGAAGCGTACGATCGGAAAGCCCAAGACCATGGGCTGTTCTCCGGCAGGGAGGCCAGCCGGCGATGCCGGTTGTCAGATGTCGGCCCGGAACATGTGCTGCCGCCTTTAACCGCTCGCGCGGCCTGGACATTCGCGGCTGCGGCCCGGAAACAAACTGCTCCGGCCCAATTTCCCGTATGCGCGGCAATCTTGCCTCGCGCGACCTGGATAACAGGCGCGCTTGATCAGCATAAATCTCCGCAGCGACAATGCAAGCCGCGCCGGAAACGGAGATACCGGGTGACGGAAACATGCTTGAGCATGTGCCGAAGCCTTTAGCGCCGAAAGGGCCTGGACATTCGCTTCGGCCACCCGGTCATTCAAGGTGTTCGAATCACGGTTTTTTTGCAAGCTCGACTGACTGTCCTGAACATTCGCGCGCGGCGGTATGTTCGACTTTCAGCATCAAGCGCGTGCGCGCCGCCCGGCGGCATCCAAAATTCGCCTCGCCATCGCGAAGTCTCGACGACACCCCCCGCGATTTCGTGCGTCGGTACCGACGGACGCGAAGTGACGGTATCCGGGGGTCATGATCGCTCAGGCAGGCCCATGATTTGCTGCCGCCGCCGACGCCGCGAAATGTCTGTCAGCGCCCGGAACGTAACGAAGCCGTGTGCTAGGTTAGCGTCCGGCATGCTCAAGGACGAGGTTACATCTTCGAGCCATCCCGCAAAAATTACAGAGGGAATATTTTCTATTCGCCCGATCAATCCCGATGACGGCGTGAAAATGTCGCGGTCGAAGAAAATACCGATCCATTGCGACATCGCCCCCTGGTCGACGATGAGATCGACCGGCAGGGCAGCCTCACCGCTGACAAGCGCAAGGAGCCGCCTCACCACGTCGGGACATGGCAATGCCTCGGCATAAAGGAGGGAAAGTCGATCGCGCGGGCACTTGGCGACCAAGTAGCCATTTTCCACGACGGGCAGGTTGGTCATTTCACGCTCGTCCGCTGTGACCGAAGTTAGTCGTGGCGATCTTGTTGCCGTCGATCGGGAGGGGACACGCGCCCCTCCCCGTCTCCCCGCTTACAACTTGTACGAAAGGTTGACTCCAAACGTCTGCGGAGCCCCGTACTGGTAGGTCCAGCCGATACTCGTTAAGAGCGCCTGCGTACGATAGAGATTATCAAACAGGTTTTTTCCGAATACCGACACCCGAAAATGATCGCCGAGATCGACGCCAATCTCGGCATTCCCCAGGAAATATCCACCCTCGATTGCCTCGGCCGGATTGCGAACAATGTCGAACGCAACGCGGCTCTGATAGACACCCGTCAGGGTGATATCGGCACGGTGTTGGTCAGAAAGCGCCCAGCCATATTTGATCGAACCGTTGAGCGTCAGCTTTGGCGCATTGGGAAGCCGGCTTCCCTCTGCCACGCCAGCAACGATCGACTTGGTGATTTTCGTGTCGACGAAACCGATCCCGCCACGCAGGTCCAGGCCGGGGGCCGGGCGCCAGCGAATATCGCCCTCGAGGCCGCGAACACGCGCATTGCCGACATTGGCGATGCCGAACAGCGTGCCGAGCGGAGAATCAAAAAGCGGTCCGTAGAATTGGGCGTCCTTATACTCGTAGTTGAACGCCGCGGCGTTGACCTGGAGGTTGGAGAGAACCCGGCTTTTGATACCGACTTCATAAGCCGTGACCGTCTCGTCATCAAATGGCTGAATAGCCGCTGGGTCGAAGGTCAACTGTCCTTGGAAACCGCCTGATTTCACGCCGCGGCTTATGGTTCCGTATATCAAGGTATCGTCTGCCGGCTTGTAGTTCAGGCCAATTTTTCCGGAGACCCGCGATGTGGAGAATGTGCTGCTCGCGGGAGGAAAGGCGTTGGCGTACACGCCATTGGCGCCGAAGAAGGTGGTGACGTTATCGAAGTCTTTGCTCTCGTGGGTGTAGCGCAGCCCCGCGATCAAGGTGAGCTGAGGCAGGAACGTCCACTCGCCATGCAGGAAGCCCGCATAGGCCTCGGTCTTTTGCCGATACGTGTTGCCCAAGGTGTCCCCGAAAGATGGAAACAGGTCCGAAATCAGGTAGGAGTCGCGGGCGCTGACCTTGTCATGCGAATAATAGACGCCGCCGATCAGCGTCAGCTCGTCGCTTGAGTAGGACAGCCGGAGTTCCTGCGTCTCCTGATTGATCGTATTGGCAAAGGTGCTGTCGAGTTGGCGAAGGCCCGTGCCATCTTGATCGGCCACGTTGACGCGCCGGAAATGCTCATAAGCCGAGATCGACGTCAGCGTCAGGCTGTCGTCGAGGTTCCAATCCATGGTGAGGGAAACACCGATCGACTTGTTGTCAAGGTGGGGATCATTGGCAGAGCCCGCGGTACGCGGCTGGCCGAGGTACGGATCGTCCTCGGTCGTCGTCAGATTATCGTCGGCCTTGTACAAGGCTTCGTCGGAACGATCATAGCCGGCATGGGCGCTAAGACGCGCGTTGAACGCCTGTGAAGGCGTCCACTCCAACTGCAGCCGTGCGGCGGTTCGGTCGATCTTGCCGTTGCGCTTGCCTGTCACGTAATTCGTCTGCCAGCCCGAATCCTGCTGATCCGTCACGAAGGCAAATCGCCCGTTCAAGGTCGAAGTGAGTTCACCGCCGACGGCGCCGTTGACGTGCCAGCTATCGTAGCTGCCATAACCGATTTCGAAATCAGCGCTCGGCGTCGCCGAGGGCCGCCGACTGATAACGTTGATTGCGCCGGCGGTCGTATTGCGGCCGTAAAGGTCGCCCTGCGGTCCCTTGAGCACCTCGACCCGGTCGACGTCGAACAGACCGAACGAGAGCATCGCCGGCGAGACCAGGTACACATTGTCCACGTAGACGCCGGCCGCGGGATTGTTGTTCGAAGCATAGTCATTGAGACCGATGCCGCGGATCGAGATGTTCGGGACGCTGTTACCAAGCGTGTTCTTGATGTTCACGTTCGTGGTCAGGCTGGTGAGGTCGGTGACCTGCTTGACCCCGCCGGATGCCAGCTCGGCGCCCGTGAGCACGTTCATTCCGATCCCGACATCGTTGCCGCGCTGCTCGCGGCGCTGCGCGGTCACGACGATGTCGCCGATGTCGGTGCTGTCCGCCGCAGAGGCCTGGGGCTGTGCAGTTGTCGCCCCTTCCCCGCTCGCCGATTGGGCGGCCGCCCCAACCGGCAAAAGCATTACCGCGCTCGCCATCAACGTGCAGCGCGTCCTGATCTTGAAATAGCTCATGAAAAACCCCCTCCTTTATTGTTACCGAAAATTCGGAATGTCGAAGCCGATGATGGTCTTGGCGCGCGGAACCGAGTAGGTCCGCTTGCTGTGCCGAAGGCCGCTCTTGGCGATGGCTTCCGCCACGCACACCGTTGCCGGGATCGGGTCGATGACAGGCACGTCGTGTCCCGCCGCCAAAAGATGCTGTTCGATGGCCGCCGCGCAACCGAGGAAGCCGGTACAGCCGAGAACGATCACGTCGGCACCATCGCGTTCGATGGCGTCCTGGGCCTTCTTTGCCAGCGCCTGCTGCACTTCGGCCAAGCGTTGCTCGAGTTCGAGCACGGGAATGTCCACGACGAGGACCGAGGCCAGTTTTTCGTAGACGCCGTACACCTTGGCTGCGTTCACCAGCATCGGTCTGACCGACTCCAGCACCGTCACGATGCTGAACTTCTGCCCCAACATGGCGGCTAGGTGCATCGAGGTTTCACCGGGGCCGAGGACCGGGATGCGAACGACTTCGCGCGCGGGTTTCAGGCCCGGATCACCCATGCAATCGATGATGATCGCGTCTGCCCCATTACGTTCGGCTTCTATGGCCCGCACGATCGTGTCGGGCACGGCCAGGGCCTCGTCATATTCGGACTCGATTGACGGGGGGCCGCGGTCCAGGAAAGAATGCGTGAACGAAAGGGTGGGACTCGCCAGATGGGCGATCTCATCGAGGTTACGAATGTCACGGGTGGTAACCGGGGTAATGAGGTGGATCGTCGTCATCGTCGTTTCACCCTTCCTGTTGCTAGGGGTTCGTCTCATGGCTGCGGTTCGCTACGGAAACCTGTCTCGAAAGGAGGCTGGGTAACAAGGCTGGCGATAGGGAGAGCATACCCCCTGCCTAGTAGAAACCGATTGTCAGCTTTAGTTCGTGACTACCAACTCTAGTAGCATCCAGGATTTTATATTCCGGGGCCACGTGCTACGGAACCGAACGACGTCGACTTGGATCTAGCAGGTCGGCGCCACGCGACATCGAGCAACGGGAGCAATGCGATGGTTGTCGGTCAAACCGGAAATGCCGATATTCGATCGTTGGCGCTCGCCGAGCGGCTGCTAGCCTCTTCCAACGTCGTGATCGTCTGCGCGCCTCCCGGATTCGGAAAATCCGCCCTGCTGCGCTCGGCCGAAGAATTGGCGCACCGCGAGGGTCGTGGCCGTGTCCAGCGCTTCGATGTTACCAGCCACCGCGCGGATCCACGGGCCGCCGCAAATGCTCTTCTCGGTGCGGGCACCGGCGACATTATCATCGTAGACAGTTTGAGGGGCGCGGATGTGGGAATGCTGTCGGAGGCGCTCAACGTCCGCTTCCCTGCTCCCGACGCGCCGCAGGCATGGATCGCGCTGCATCACCTCAAGCAGCTTGCGCTGGCCCGCCTCACGGTCGATGGGACGGCGCAGGTCGTAGACTGGCGCAACCTGCGCATGCTCGATGCGGAGGTTCGTTCGCGGACAGACCGTATTCCACCGCGATTTCGTAAACGCGTCATCGACCTCGCTCGAAACTGGCCTGCGGCTTGCACTCTCTTGTGCCGGTGGGCGGAACAGGCCTTGCCCGAAGAGTCCGACTGGGAGACGACGGCCATCCTCGCGGCCTCTGGTCTCGACGAATATATCGAACAGGAGGTCGTGCCCGTGCTGACGCGCGAGGAACTGGAAACCCTCATCCATGCCAGCATTGCGGAAACGATCGAAGTTGAGCCTGAGAAGCGGGGAATTGCGAGATCGCACGCGCTACAGGCCATCACTAGGACCAGCGTCAAGATTGCTGGTCTGATCGAGCGACATGGGAACCAGTTGTCGCTCCATCCCATTTTACGCCAATGGCTCGCCGCGCAGTTCGAGGCCCTCCCGCAAGCGAACCAAGTCGAATCGCTGGCCCGCGCCGCGGAGGAGTTCGCGGCCCGCGGCGATCTTGTCGTAGCCGCGCGGCTGTATCGAAGCGCTGGCCTCGAAGCAGAAATCGAACGCGCGGTCGTCGATCGCGGGTCACTGCTGATCTGGATGACGCACGGGTTTCCCGCCATTCGCGAAGTCGTCGAGCAGGCCGGAGATACGATCGTCGCCCGATCGCCTATCCTCCAACTCATGCGCTGTATCGTGCTGATGAAGGCGGGCCGGATCACCGAAGCGCAGGAAACATTCGATGCCCTGGACGCGAGTAACCTGCCGCAAACGCCCGACTTCGAGCGTGATCGCGAGGTCGTGCGCGTGACGTTACTCGTCTATGGCTGCGGCCTTCAAAGGGAGGCCGACCTCGAACGCTTTCGCTCGATCGTGGCGAGGCGCGCGGACGAACCCGATTGGAAATCGCTTCTATCGACCCTTTCGTGCATTCTCCACGCGCAACGCGCACAGTTCGATGCTGCCCTTGCAAATCTCATCGATGCTCGCGTTCACGCGCGCAGCGCGGACTCGCGGTACAACCTGCTGTTTCTTTCCCTCCACGAGGCAAATATCCTCTTGGCCCAGGGCGATCTCAAGAAAGCCCGCGGCGCGCTTGGCGACGCGCGCAAACGCTGGCGGCAGGAGTTCGCGAACGATCGAGGCGCTGAGACCGTGATGTCCGCGCTCATGGCGTCCTTGGAATATGAACTCGGGCAGCTGACGAGTGCGCGCGGTTCCGTCCGAAAGTCCGCGTATCGAATGCCAGACTCCGAAGCGTGGTTCGACATTTACGCCGCGGCCTATGAGCCGATGGCGCGGATTATCGCCGCCGATCATGGGCTCGGTCCGGCGCAAGAGGCCTTGGCCGACCAGCGACGCAAATTGGCCGCGCAGGGGCTACCGCGCGTAGCTGCCATGCTCCAGAATCTCGCGATCGTCCTGGCCGGGGAGCAATGGATCCGGGATGGCGCCGGTGCGAATGATCCGTGGGAACCGTTGGCACCGGTCGATACCGCCGGTACGTGGCAAGAACAGGAGACGTTCCAACTCGCCTGCGCCTACCTGGCAGCGAGAGAAGGTCGTCGGACCGACGCCGAGAACGGGCTTCGCGACGCATTGAAGACAAGTGATCGGTTAAAACTGGCGCGGTCGAGCCTCCGCTACCGCATACTCCTCGCGACGCTTCTGCTGGACGACGCTCACGAGAGCGCAGAGGCTGAGCTGCGAAGGGCGGTGCAGCTTGGGATCCGGCTGGGCGCCCGGCAGGTCTTCCTTCATACGATGAGCCCGGGCTTCGCCCTGGCTTTGGCGAGGCTCGCTTCGGAACCAGAGAGCGCCCGCTCGGGCCGAAAGCGGTTCATCGGTGCTCTCCGCGCGCCGAGCAAGATGATCGAAGGCAGCCAGCATGTTCTCCTGTCGACGCGCGAGGTCGAGGTCCTCCAGGCACTCAGCGAGGGCGGCAGCGACAAGGTGATCGGTCGGATCCTGGACATGAGCGAACACGGGGTGCGGTTCCACCTCAAGAGTATCTATCGAAAGCTCAATGTGCATGACCGCCTGTCGGCGGTTCACAGGGCGAAGGAATTGAACGCGATTTGAGCTACCCGATCGAGTAGTATGAGTAAATTGCTCACATTGTCCAACTCCTAAGTAGAGCGTCCGCCTCCCAAGCATCGCGATTGAACCCCGCCACGTGGAGCGTGCAACTCGAACGCATCCAAGGAGGGGCATGAAAAGCGATGCGAATCGGAGTAGATGTCGGCGGCACGAATACCGATGCGGCCTTGATTTCAGGGCGCAACGTTATCGCCGCAATAAAGCGCCCCACGAGCGCGGACGTCGTCAGCGGCATCATCGACGCGGTGCAAACGCTGATCGACGAAGCGAAAGTCGGCCCCGACGCGATACGCGCGGTGATGATCGGCACGACGCATTTCACCAATGCGTTCGTCCAACGCCGTAGCCTGGCAAAAGTCCTGGCGATCAGGATCGGCGCACCCGCGTCTCGCGGCATTCCGCCCTTTTCTGGCTGGCCGCAAGATGTTCGCGATGCCGTGTTCGGCGACAGCGCGCTGGTCGGGGGAGGCTTCAATTTCGACGGGCAGCCGATCGCGCCGTTCGATGCCGAAGAAATAGCCGGCGCCGCCCGGCGCGCGAAAGCCGCCGGCATTACGCAAGTCGCCGTCTCGTGCATTTTCAGCCACATGAACCCCGAACAGGAAGTCCAGGCTGCTGCGATCATTCAAGAGAATGCTCCAGGGCTCGAGGTGTCGCTTTCTTCCGAGCTCGGCCGCGCCGGGATGCTCGAGCGCGAGAACGCTGCCATAATGAACGCGAGCCTTCGTCCGCTTGCCAGCATCGTGGCCCAGGCCTTCGGGGATGCTCTCCATCAGCTGAAGCTGACATGCCCCTGGTTTGTCAGCCAGAACGACGGAACGCTGATGAGCGCCGACCAGCTTCGCCGCCACCCGGTCATGACCTTTGCGGCCGGCCCGACAAATAGCCTGCGAGGTGCCGCATGGCTGACGGGGCAGACCGATGCGGTCGTGATCGACATCGGCGGGACCACCACCGACGTGGGCGTGCTGGCCAAGGGTTTCCCTCGGCAGTCGTCGATCCATGTCGACGTCGGCGGGGTCCGGACGAATTTTCGCATGCCCGACATTCTGTCGGTAGGACTTGGCGGCGGTAGCCTCGTGCGTGAATGCGGTGGCGGCGCAAGCGTGGGACCGCAATCGGTCGGTTTCGCGCTCCGCGAAAACGCAAAGATATTTGGCGGCGACATTCTCACCGCAAGTGACATCGCGGTCGCATCGGGCTGGGCAGATTTCGGCGACAAGTCGCTGGTCGGCGATCTGGACGACGCGTTGCTGGACGCGTCTCGCGAAGAGATGAAACGGATCATTGCCGACGCTATCGATCGGATCAAGACGACGCCCGACGCGACGCCCGCTATTCTCGTGGGCGGGGGTAGCATTCTCCTGCGCGACGCGCCGCCTGGCGTTTCACTGCTGCATCGCCCGGAACATGCCGGTGTCGCGAATGCTATCGGGGCAGCGATCGGGCAAGTGAGCGGGGAGATCGACCGTCTCTACATGATCGCCACGCCGGCGGACAAAGAGGCGGCGCTTGCCGAAGCTCAGGAATTGGCCACTCAGCGAGTTATCGAAGCTGGCGGGACGAAGGAAGGCGTAGAGATCGTCGATCTGGAAGCGATCCCGGTTCAATATATGTCGGGAGGAGCAACACGGGTGATTTGTCGGGCGGTAAGCGACTTGGCGGCGACGGAGGCACAGGCATGATCACGCAAATCGGGCTCGAAGATATCGAAGACCTTGCCGCAGGATCAACCTTTCTCGGTACAGGGGGCGGTGGAGATCCCTATCTCGGTTCCCTGCTGTGCTACGAAGCGATTACGCAGCACGGGCCCGTGCGCCTTCTCGACCCTGCCAAGCTGGCCGACGACGACGCCGTGTTCGTCGCAGCTGCAATGGGCGCGCCGACAGTGATGATCGAGAAGCTGCTTTCGATCGACGACCAAGATCGCGCCGTGCGCGCACTCGAACGTTATCTTGGCCGTACCGCAACCGCAGTGATCTCGCTCGAGATTGGTGGCTGCAATTCGATGATGCCGGTGGCCTACGCCGCAATGCGCGGACTTCCGATTGTCGACGGCGACGGCATGGGACGCGCGTTTCCAAAGCTGCAGATGACCAGCATGAACATCAATGGCATCCGTTGCGCGCCGATGGCGCTCGGAGACGAACATGGTAACGTCGTCATGTTCGAGACCGACGATGGACAGAAAGCGGAAGAGTTGGCCCGTCCCGTCGTGGCGGCGATGGGTGCGGCCGCGTGTCTGTCCTGCTATTCGATGACAGGGGCGCAATCGCGCACTGCGGTCGTTCCGCAGACGCTATCGGGTGCAATCTCGATCGGACGAGCGATCAACGGCAAATCCCACGCCGACCGCGCTCCGGTCGATCGTTTGATCGCGGCTTTGTGCGAATTGCCACTTTACGGCGACGGGCGCTGCGCGTTCGAGGGGAAGATCGTATCGATCGAACGCAATACGCGTGACGGTTGGGTGTTCGGTACCTGCACGGTCAAAGCGCTCGAAGGAAAAAGCGCCGCGTCGATCGATTTCCAAAACGAAAATCTGAGCGTGCGTGTCGACGGGGAATTGCGCTGCATCGTGCCGGATCTCGTAACCATCGTCGACACGGAGTCGGGGCATGCCATTCCTACCGAGCGACTAGCCTATGGTCAGCGCGTTTCGGTGATTGTCTGCGCAGCGCCGGCTCAACTTGTTACGCAGGCGGCACTGGCGGTCGTCGGGCCTGAGGAGTTCGGTCTCGACACCCACTACCAACCCCTCGCCTCGCTCATGGACTAATCCGTGACCTGCACCCGGAATTCTGGACCGTTTCGAGCTGGAAAATTCCAGTTATGATCGGAGGGCCAGAATACGGAGGGTTTGATGAAGAGATCGAAGTTTTCGGAGGCGCAGATTGCTTTCGTGCTCAAGCAGGCGGACGATGGGACGTCGGTCGGCGAGGTGTGTCGCAAGGCCGGGATCAGCGAGGCGACGTACTACAACTGGCGCAAGAAATACGCCGGGTTGATGCCGTCGGAGATGAAGCGTCTGCGGCAGCTCGAGGACGAGAACGCCAAGCTCAAACGTCTGGTGGCGGATCTCAGTCTGGACAAGGCGATGTTGCAGGATGTCGTCTCGCGAAAGCTCTGAGGCCTGATCGGCGACGCGAGCTGGTCGATAATGTCCGCAGTACATGGCAGGTCAGCATCCGCAGGGCCTGCAGCGTGCTCCGGGCGGAACGATCCAGCTACCATTATGTTGGCAAAGGTACCGATCAGGCCGACCTCAAGCAACGGATCAAGGAGATCGCGGAGACGCGGGTACGGTACGGCTATCGCCGTATCCATGTCCTACTGCAACGCGAAGGCTGGGCGATCAACGGCAAGCGGGTTTACCGGCTTTACAGGGAGATGGGTCTGCAACTGCGCAAGAAGGCGCCGAAGCGACGGGTAAAGGCAAAGCTGAGGGAAGGCCGCTGTGCGGCCTCCCGCGTCAATGATGTATGGGCCATGGACTTCGTCCATGACCAGTTGGCGACCGGTCCGAAGCTGCGTGTTCTGACGGTCGTGGACACGTTCAGCCGCTACTCGCCGGCGGTGGTTCCGCGGTTCCGCTTCCGCGCTCCGGATGTGGTGGAAGTGCTGGAACGGGTCTGTGCCGAGGTCTGTAGCGCGACGATCTGGATGAGAAGTTAGCGACGATCAGGATGAGAAGCGCTGATCGCGACGAGGTCGTTTTGGTGTGTTTGATTGCCGCTGGCAAGACCTATGTCTCAGGTTGATTGTCGGGGA